>ERZ808278.22-NODE-22-length-142717-cov-36.035496_pt1 | contig 142717 bp, 129 predicted proteins | sample MGYA00521239_ERZ808278 | MGnify/ENA primary metagenome ERZ808278 (study PRJEB31516, sample SAMN03275600) | gut metagenome | biome: mammalia-associated habitat; material: feces | host: Papio cynocephalus | place: Kenya | collected 2012-07-17 ...
ACCTTTCGATAACTGCGCAGACAGGGCTTATCAAAAAGGCAAAAGAAACTTCGGTAATTGTTTTGTGCAAATATTTCATTACCTGCGCAAACGGGTATTACAACGTAGGGGACGGGTCTCCCGTCCCGACACCCCGTCTTTATCGATATAAAAAGGTGAAAAGGCTTCTGTTATTTATTTTGCCCGCTTTTAATTCTCCCGCACACAATATAACAACTCCACTCGGAGCGCACCTTTTCACTTTTCTCTCTTCCCTCTTAACTCAAAAAATCCCCGCCGAAGCGGGGATTTTCTGTTTTGTCACTTAACCGATTTAACGATGTTTGTTATCTCGTTTATGTAAATGATGCTTGCGGGGAGAACGAGGCAGTTGCCGTTTGCATAGCCTGCGTTGACAAGTGCATCATACATTTTTTTAACGTCCTCATTTTCGGAAACGTCTTTTACAAGACCCTGAGCCGTTGCGCTGCTTTCGTAGTATTCAACGATCTCTTTTGTCGATTTGAACTCGATAACGATTGCGGAAGTAAGTCCGTTGGACTTCTTTGTGAGCATATGAGTCTCAACTGCATATTCGTCCTTTGCGAGCTCTTCCTTTATCGTGTTCATAACGCCGGTAAAGGTTGTGTTGTTTTCGTAACCTGCGTCAATAAATGCTTTTTCAATTGCGGAATATTTGGAACCGCAGGACGCGAGCATCGTCAGCGCCATAACAAGCACGAGCGCAAGGCTTACGATTTTTGTGATTTTCTTCATAAAATCCTCCGTATTAAGTTTGCTTTATGATTCTTGCCGGACGGAAAATGTCGTCCGACGGTCGGAGCGGGGCAAAAACCGAATATCGCCCGCCTCAAACTATAATCAGTATATCAAATAGCGCAGTGACGTGTCAATATGCAAAAATGCCCGAATGTATAAATCTGCCGATGTGCAGAATTCATAAAAATTAAAGCCGACGGTAAAGACCGTCGGCTTTGAGTTACTCATCATATTCGTAGACGCTTTCCAGAAGCCTTTCAAGCGAGGAAATGTTTTCGACGGTGAAATCAGAGATCTTCTCTCCCGTTCCGCTGATCTTAAAAGAATAATCCTTCGCTTGGGGGGCTGTACCTTCGCCGCCGACCATCATCATTTTACCCGCAAGGTTGCCGCCTGTGTTTGTTCCGTTTACATAGACCTGGCGGATGTCAACATTCGGCTCTTCTTTTCCGCTTTTTTTGTCTGCAATATAAAATTCCCTCGGCGACGGACACAGCACAATCACCTTTTTAAGCGTCTTTTCGCCGTAATCCTTGCCCGTTGTCTCAAAACGAAGAGCCTTCGCCTTCATAGGCGCAGAAAAACCGATAATCCTGCCGACTTTTCCGAGCGGAACAGGCGCAATAGTGCACATAACGTCAGCCGAAGAGGATATTGCAAAGCTACGATCTCCAAAAAGCGTCGGCGCTATCATAACCTCAAAGACCGAGCGGTCGGTTTCAAATACGAAGTCCGTTTTGCCGGATACCGAAAAGAGCTTTCCGTATGGCTTTGAGATCCATTCGACTTTTCCCTTTTTCGTCCTTTTAAGCGCACGGACAAGCTTTCCGCGTTTTCCCATCGCGCGGATGAAGCACACAAGCGCAAACAGCACGATAAGTGCCGCCGCAATAATCGCAACAGTCAGCGGCTCGTATATTGTATATGCTACGAGCGGAATAATGATAAAAAGCGAGCACAGAACCATAAGTGTTATGGCGAGCAGGCGCGCCGCAAAGTTCTGCATAGAAATTCCGGTGCGCGACCTTTTGCCGCGATTCAGCTTCTGGGCATAGGTAAAGTTGCTTTCGTAATCGAATGTACGATCATCTCTTTTTTCTCTTTTCATATTCCGACCTCCCGCTATATCATTTTTGTCTATTATATCATATGCTATTCCGCCGTGTCAAGAATTTTCAGCCGCAATCAGGCTTTTTGTCATCTCTACTGTGAGTAGAGCCTGTGGTATAGCCGCAGGATTCGCTAATAGATTGCTTTTTCCGCCGCTTTGTGATATCATTATCGTGCCGGAAAGGCTGAATTTCATAAAAACGGAGATAAAAATGAAGGTCACTATTGTATGCGAGGTTTTGGGCAAAGCAAACAACGGAACGACCGTTGCCGCCCTCAATCTTATCCGCTCGCTGAAAGAAAAAGGTCACGAAGTCAAGGTCATCTGCCCCGACGCAGACAGAGAAGGACTTGAAGGCTATTACATTCTTCCCGTCACGAATATGGGAAGTCTTATAAACGGCATACTCGAAAAAAATCACGTCACGCTTGCAAAGTATGACGAACAGATTATTTACGACGCTATAAAGGATGCGGACGTTGTTCATTTTATGGTTCCGCTCTTCATTGCAAGACGTGCGACAAAGCTCGCTGTCAGGCTCGGCAAGCCTATAACCGCCGGCTTCCACGCACAGGCTGAAAACCTTACGGCGCATATCGTCGGGCTGATGGGAAACCGCCTTGCAAATCATCTGACATACGAATGGTATGATAAAAACCTCTTCTGCCGCGCAAATGCGATCCATTATCCGACGCAGTTCATCCGCGACGTTTTTGAGGGAGAGGTCCGTCGCAAAACGAACGGCTATGTCATCTCAAACGGCGTCTGCGAGGATTTCAAGCCCGCTCCTGCCGAAAAGCCCGAGCAATATAAGGACAAGTTCTGCATACTTTTCACAGGCAGACTTTCAAAGGAAAAATCGCACATTGTTCTTATGAAAGCCGTCAGAAAGTCAAAATATGCAGATAAGATTCAGCTCTTCTTTGCCGGGAACGGACCGCTGCTCGAAAGAATTGAGAAATACGGAAAGAAATATCTGAAAAATCCCCCCGTTATCGGGTTTTACAGTCGCGCAGAGCTTGTAAACATTATAAACTACTGCGATCTTTACTGTCACCCGGCGGAAATTGAGATCGAAGCGATTGCCTGCCTTGAAGCGATCTCCTGCGGGCTCGTTCCCGTAATAGCGAATTCGCCCCGTTGCGCAACAAAGGCGTTTGCCCTTGACGAGCGGTGTCTTTTCGAGGTCAACAATCCAGACGACCTCGCAAAAAAAATCGATTATTTCATTGAACATCCGGAGGAAAAAGCCGCCCTGCGCGAAAGGTATCTCTCCGAAAGCGTCACCTTCGATCAGAGACATTGTATGGATATGATGGAGCGGATGCTGCTTGACCAGATAAAAGAAAAAAGAGCCTGAAAACAGCTATGAAAAAGCATTATTACTATTACTTCGACGAGAGAACGGACGATTTTGCGGGAAACAATATCAACGGCGATAAAACCCCGAAGGACTTTGATTATCTGCCCAAAAACATATTTTACAGGATATTCAAGCCCGTTGTCTATTATCTCATTCTGCCGATAGTCGCCCTTATCGTGACCGTTATGGGAATACCGATAAAGAACAGAAAAGTTCTGAGAAACCGCAGGGACAAGAAAAAGGGATACTTTATTTACAGCAACCATACAGGCGCTCTCGGAGATGTTTTTTCCGCTCCGAAGATTGCCTTTCCCCGCCAATGCTACGTTCTTGCAAACCCCGATGCCATAAGCATCCCGGGGATAAGGCTTCTCGTCAGATTTCTCGGCGCAATGCCGATTCCGTCCGATATAAAAACTTATGCAAAATTCAAAGCGGCGATCGGAAAGGCGTATGAGAAGGGAGCGGTCATCTCGATTTTTCCGGAGGCACACATCTGGCCGAAATATAATGAAATCCGCGATTTTTCCGATGTTTCGTTTTATTATCCCGTCGAGCTCGATGCGCCTTGCTTTGTTAAAACGACGGTGTATATAAAGAAGAAAAACGGCAAAACAAAAGCAAAAATGATCTGCGACGGTCCGTTTTATCCGGACAAGTCGCTCTCCCGCAGAGATGCGCAGGCAAAACTCTGCTGCGAGGTAAAGGAAACAATGAAAATGCGCGCAAAGGAATATAATTCCTCCCCGGACGAAAGGCACACATATATCAGAGTTGCCTCGGCGGAGGATGTTCGAACCGAAACAGCATAAAAAATCCCTTTCGGAGCTTTCCGAAAGGGATTTTTTATTTTTTCATAAGCATATCGACTGTCTTTTCATACATTTCCCGCCATTCCGGCAGCTTTTCCAAGAGATTTCTCCGTATCTCTCCGCTACGGGAGAGCACAACGTCAGCGAGCGAGATTATATCGTCCCGCATCGACGTTTCGGAAAGGCAGAACGCCTCATCTCCCTCTGCGGCAATCATTTCTGCATACGAAAACAGCTTTATATCATCCGAAACAGCAACGGCGGGACAAAGCGCGACCGTCGCAAGCACAAGCGAATGAAGCCTGGAGCCTATCAGCACCTCCGCCCCGGAAATAAGCCCCGAAACCTCCTCCGAGGACATTCCGCAGATGAGAAGCTCGCCGCCCGTTCCGCAGGCGACCTTCTCGCATATCTTCATATCCTCCTTTTCATACATCGGGAGGATATACGCCTTCATTTTGTGCCGCTCGGACAGCGTTTTTACAGCACCGATAAGCTCCTCCGCCGCAGCTTCCGAAAAGAATTTCGGCGAGACGACGAAATATTTTCCGTCCCTTTTTGCGCCGGCGTCAGGAACCGTTTTTATAGCGGGGTCAAACGTCAGAATCGGCGAAAGCTCCGGGCAAAACTCTTCCGCAAGCTCAAACGAATACGCTTCTCTCATCGATACCGCGTCCGCCTCCGACAGCGCACGAGCCGTTATTTTCAGCGCCCTCGCGCTTTCAAAGGGTCCGAGCCCGTTTGCGAAGATTACGGTCCTACAACCCTTTTCCTTCGCCAGCGACAGCATTTTCGAATAATAAAGAAGTGACGCAAAGCTCGTCTTGTCCTGCAAAAGGTTTCCGCCGCCAAAGACGAACGTATCCGTGTTTTTCAGCGCTTTAATGACGGCGGGAATATTCATTCTCTGCACCGTCGCGACGGAAAACCGCCTTGAAGTTTTTTTCGGCGTATGCGTCATAACGCAGATGTCGGCGGAGGGCTCTCTTTCCCTTATGGACGAGATTATACATTTTTCAAGCGCCTCGTCCCCCGTGTTTCCGAAGCCGTAATAGCCGCAGAGGGTAAAATCGTGACGCTTTCCCGTAACGATTTTTGAAAGGCGGAGGTATTCTCTCTCGCATATATCCGCCATAATACCGACAGAATAATTATTGCAGACGTATTCGCGGCAGGCTCTGCCCATAGCCCTGCGCTCGTCCTCCGTCATCGAAAGAAGTGCTTTGAGGTCGCGGCAGAGCGTGGCTTCATCCGGAAGCGGAAGCCCCCTGCCGCAGAAATTTGTCCTCTCGCACACAGGTTTGCTTTCATCCGAAAATATGCCTATATGCCCCTGCGACCCTGTTATAACCGCCGGCACGCCACAAGCCATAGCTTCCAGCGCCGCGCGGGAGGGGCCTGCAAAAATGCTCGCCGCCTTCATAAATTTATAAGCGTCCGCCCTTGCGCCGACGGCAATTACCGCCTCTCTGCCAAGGGCTTTGTTCGTATCTCCGGCAATACTGCGGACTCTCTCAAGCTCGCTTCCGCCGCCGACGATTACAAGCACGGCTGCGGGATATTTCTTCCCGACGACGCGCATACTCTCCGCCAGCTTTTCGGCGCAGAGAGATGAATAGCTTTCCAGCCTGCTGACGTGCAGAATGACGGTCTTCCCCGCAAGAGAGGGAAACTCCGCAAACAATTCCTCCCCGCCGGACGGGGAGAATTTCTCCGTATCGATACCGTTCGGGATAACGGAGATGTTCTCCTTCGGGAATCCGTAGCTTTCAGCAACATAATCCTTTATATCGGGGCTGACTGCAAAGCAATGCTCTCCCCAGTCTGTCAGACTGCGAAGAAGCGGCGTGACTTTGAAATCGTAATGCGCCGTCGTCACAAAGCGGAAGCCGTATTTCTTCTGAAGTCCGCCGCAGATAAGTGCGGGAATTCTTGCGTGAGCGTGGACAATATCGAATTTTTCTCTTTTTATAAGGGCGGACAGCTTCCGTCGCCCCGCCGCCATAAGCAGCGGATTTTTTGAATAAAGCGGCACCGTCACGGTTTTTATGCCGAGAGAGGACAGCTCCTCCGCATATCTTCCCCCGCCGGAGGCGACCGTCACCTCGTGCCCACGGATGGAAAGCGCCTTTGCAAGCTCGAAGATATGCGTCTCCGCCCCGCCCATATTCATTTTCATCGTGCAAAGAAGTATCTTCATTCCGCCTCCGATAAAACTTCACTCCCGAAGGGAATTCGGGAGTGACGCTTTGTTTTTCTGAAATTATTTCTTGAGGGCAACCGCTGCCTTTGCCTTTGCGGCGATATTTGCGGCTGTGAGTCCGTATTCTTCAAGAAGAACGGGAACCTTGCCGCTCTTGCCGAATTTGTCCTCAACGCCGACTCTGAGCACAGGCGTCGGGTGTTTTTCGGAAAGAACCTCGCAGACAGCACCGCCGAGACCGCCGATGATGTTGTGTTCCTCTGCCGTAACAACTGCGCCTGTCTTCTTTGCGCTGTTTATGATGAGCTCTTCGTCAAGAGGCTTGATTGTATGGATGTTTATGACCTCGGCGTCAATGCCTTCGGCTTTGAGAAGCTCTCTTGCTTCAAGCGCAAGATGAACCATATATCCGGTTGCGACGATCGTAACGTCCTTACCTTCGGCGAGAGTGATTCCCTTGCCGATCTCAAACTTATATGTTTTCTCATCATAGAGATAAGGAACTGCGGCTCTGCCGAAGCGGAGATATACGGGTCCCTTATAATTGATTGCGGCTTCAACTGCGGCAAACGTTTCAAGACCGTCTGCGGGGTTGATTATGACCATTCCGGGGATTGTACGCATAAGGGCGATGTCCTCGTTGCACTGATGAGTTGCGCCGTCCTCGCCGACTGTGATGCCTGCGTGAGTTGCGCCGATTTTAACGTTGAGATGAGGATAGCCGATTGAGTTTCTTATCTGCTCAAAGGCTCTGCCCGCCGCAAACATAGCAAAACTGGACGCAAACGGGATCTTGCCCGTCGTTGCCATACCTGCCGCAACGGTTACCATATTGCCTTCTGCGATACCGCAGTCAAAATGTCTTTCGGGGAATTTCTTTTTGAAAACGCCTGTTTTTGTTGCTTCTGCAAGGTCTGCGTCGAGAACGACGAGATCCTTATACTTATCGCCGAGAGCGGCAAGCGCGTCTCCGTAAGCCTGTCTTGTTGCAATTTTATCAGCCATTACCGTATCCTCCCCTTACTGCATCGAAGCGGTGATTTCAGCAACCGCCTGTTCATATTCCTCGGCGTTCGGAGCTTTTCCGTGCCAGCCGACCTTGTTTTCCATAAACGAAACGCCCTTGCCCTTTGTCGACTTTGCGATTATCGCCGTCGGCTTGCCCTTGCACGCCTTCGCCGCTTCGACAGCCGCTTCGATCTCATCGAAATTGTGAGCGTCTATTGTGATAACGTTCCAGTTGAACGCTTCGAACTTCTTGTCAAGAGGAGTGGGGTCGATAACGTCAACGATCGGTCCGTCTATCTGAAGTCCGTTGAAGTCAACGAAGATGCAGAGGTTATCGAGTTTGTAATGAGCGGCAAACATAGCTGCCTCCCAGACCTGACCCTCTTCCGTTTCACCGTCGCCGAGGACGGAATAAACACGGTAATCCTTATCGGAAATCTTGCCGGAAAGAGCCATACCGCAAGCGGCAGAAATTCCGAGACCGAGGGAGCCTGTCGTCATATCGACGCCGGGCGTATGCTTCATATCGGGGTGACCCTGAAGGAAGCTGCTCGCATTACGGAAGCCCTTGAGCTCCGAAACGTCAAAATAGCCTCTGTTTGCAAGAGTTGCATAGAGGGCGGGAGCCGTGTGTCCCTTTGAAAGAACGAAACGGTCGCGATCTTCCCATTCGGGGTTCTTCGGGTCGATTCTCATTTCCTTGAAGAAGAGATATGAGAGAATGTCTGCTATCGAGAGCGAGCCGCCCGGGTGTCCCGATGAAGCGGAAAATACTTCTTCAAGAATTCCGAGACGGATCTTTGCCGCTGTATTCTGCAGCGATTTCTTTGTGGAATTATCCATCTATTTTTCCTCCGAGATAATTATTTTTGAGATTGCTTTTCCGGCCGCGCCGGATTCCAACTTAAATTATAGCCCAACACTCTTTTTTTGTCAATAAAATTCGGAGCAATAAAGGATAAATATCTCAAAAAACAGCCGTATGTTTGAAAAAATCATCTTGTAATCGGTGGAATGTCGTTGTATAATATACTTTGTATATATATTTTCGCCAATATAATAAATTCTAACAAAAAAGGTGATGAAAAAATGAAAAGAACATTTGTAAAAGACATTTTCGCGGATAAGGAAGCCTTCGGCGGAAAAGCAGTAACGGTTGCCGGCTGGGCAAGATCGATACGCTCTTCAAACGTTTTCGGCTTTATCGAGCTGAACGACGGCAGCTGCTTTAAGAACGTTCAGGTCGTCTTTGAAGCCGAAAAGCTCGGAAATTATAAAGAGATTGCAAAGCAGAACGTCGGCGCGGCGCTGATTGTCGAGGGAACTCTCGTCCTCACGCCGGACGCTCCCCAGCCCTTTGAAATAAAGGCTGAAAAAATTGAGGTTGAAGGCGCGTCAACTCCCGATTACCCAATTCAGAAAAAGCGTCATACCCTTGAATACCTCCGTACAATCGCTCATCTTCGTCCCAGAGCAAACCTCTTCAATGCAGTCTTCCGTGTACGTTCGGCGGCGGCGTTCGCCCTTCATAAATTCTTCAATGAAAACGGCTTTGTCTATGTTCACACCCCGCTCATAACCGTCAGCGACTGCGAAGGTGCGGGCGAGATGTTCAGAGTAACGGCTCTCGACCTTGACAATCCCCCGAAAACCGATGACGGCAAGATTGATTTTTCAAAGGACTTCTTCGGCAAAAGCTCGTTCCTGACGGTTTCCGGTCAGCTCAATGCGGAATGCTTTGCACAGGCATATTCGAAGATTTATACCTTCGGCCCGACTTTCCGCGCCGAAAAGAGCTATACCCAGCGCCACGCGGCTGAGTTCTGGATGATAGAGCCGGAGATTGCCTTCTCCGACCTTGAAGACGATATGGAGCTTGCAGAGGCTATGACGAAATATGTCATAAACTACGTTCTCGAAAACTGTCCCGCAGAGCTTGAATTCTTCAACAAATTCGTTGATAACACCCTCCTTGACAGGCTTCATAACGTTGTCGGAAACGACTTTGCCCGCATAACATATACGGAGGCGATAAAGCTCCTTTGCGAAAGCGGCAAGCAGTTCGATTACACCCCCTTCTGGGGCTGCGATATGCAGACTGAGCACGAGAGATACCTTTGCGAGGAGATATTCAAAAAGCCGCTGTTCGTAACGGACTATCCGAAAGAAATAAAAGCGTTCTATATGCGTCAGAACGACGACGGAAAGACAGTCGCCGCGGCGGATATGCTCGTTCCGGGTGTCGGAGAGCTTATCGGCGGATCGCAGCGCGAGGAACGTCTTGACAAGCTCGAAGAGGCTTATGCCCGCTTCGGTCTCAACCCGGACGACTACTGGTGGTACACAGAGCTCCGCAAATACGGCGGCACTCATCACGCAGGCTTCGGTCTCGGCTTTGAGCGTCTCATAATGTATATCACGGGCGTATCCAACATCCGTGACGTTGAAGCGTTCCCGAGAACAACCGGTAACGCAGACATCTGATTTCAAACGGAGATTTTTTTCATAATGAAGTATTCGGAAATGACGGAGAGCGGACTTTCCTCTCTTTGCGGCAGTCTCCTCTCCGAATACGAAAATATCAAAAAGCAGGGGCTCTCCCTCGATATGTCGAGAGGTAAGCCCTCGCCCGAGCAGGTCGGCATTTCGGACGGAATTCTGACCGTTCTCAAAACAGGCGAAGATTGCAAGTCATCGGGCGGCGCAGATATGCGCAACTACGGTCTTCTTGCCGGTTGTGAGGATGCGCGCCGTCTGTTCGGCGAGCTTTGCGGGGTTGCTCCTGCGCAGGTCATCGTCGGCGGCAGTTCAAGCCTCAATATGATGTATGATACGGTCGCCCGCGCGATGTTTTTCGGAGTCGGCGGTCACACGGCGTGGAAGGAGCTTGAAAAGGTCAAATTTCTTTGCCCCTGCCCGGGTTACGACCGTCACTTTGCAATCTGCGCCGCCTTCGGCATTGAGATGATAAACATCAGAATGACGGAAAGCGGCCCCGATATGGATGAGGTCGAGCGGCTCGTATCGTCCGACGAAAGCATAAAGGGCATATGGTGCGTGCCGAAATTTTCAAACCCGACGGGCGTTATATATTCGGACGAGACTATTGCCCGTTTTGCCCGTCTCCGCCCTGCGGCAAAGGATTTCCGTATCTTCTGGGACAACGCATACATCGTTCACGATTTCGGAAAGATACAGGAAATACCGAACATTTTTGACCTGACCCGCGGCACGGAAAACGAAGACATCGCATATATGTTCGTTTCAACATCAAAGATAACATACCCCGGAGCAGGCGTTGCGGCAATGATCTCCTCGGAGAAAAACATCGCCGATACCCTTCCCCTGCTCGGAGTTCAGAACATTTCGTATGACAAAATAAATCAGCTGCGCCACGCGAAATATTTCGGCACTGCTGAAGTTCTCAGAAAGCATATGGCGCTTCACGCTGCCGTTCTGAAAAGGAAGTTTGACATTGTTCTTTCCGCTTTTTCGACGGAGCTTTCGGGGCTCGGAATTGCGGAATGGACAGAGCCGAATGGCGGATATTTCATCTCGCTTGACGTTCTTCCCGGAACGGCAAAGCGGGTCTGGCAGCTCTGCAAGGAGGCGGGCGTAACGCTGACAAACGTCGGCGCGACCTTCCCTTACGGTATCGATCCGGAGGATAAAAATCTCCGCATTGCGCCGTCATATCCTTCGGACGCAGACCTTTCCCGCGCGACGGAGGTTCTCTGCCTTTGCGTTAAGCTCGCGGCGGCGGAAAAGCTCGCCCGCGGCAACATATAATCTTTCAAAAAGAGGTCACAAAACCTATGAAAATAGCAGTTCTTGCAGGAGGAATGAGCCCCGAAAGGGACGTTTCCCTTTCATCCGGAGCGCTTATCGCAACCGCGCTCATCAGGCGCGGCCATTCCGTTGCTCTTGCGGACGTATATAAACCTTTGACCACAGACAATATCGATTCTCTCTTCCGCTCGGAGGGGAAATTCGAATTTTCCGTACCCGAAAAGGAGCCGGATCTTGAAAAACTGAAAAAGGACTTCGGCGAGGGCGAAAGGCTCATCGGCAGAGGAATTATCGGGCTTTGCGAGAAGGCGGACGCCGTTTTCCTCGCGCTTCACGGCGGTATGGGCGAGGACGGACGGATTGAAGCCGTGCTCGAATCCTGCGGGATAAAACATTCCGGCAGCGACTATGCCTCCTGTCATCTTGCTATGGATAAAGCGCTGACAAAGGCGATTTTCGAGTCAAGCGGAGTTCCGACTCCGGAATGGACGCTTTACGGCGGCGAGGATATATCTGAAATCGATGTGCCGTGCGTCGTGAAGCCCTGCGGCTGCGGATCGAGCGTCGGAGTGACGATTGTCGAAACGCGGAACGAGCTTGAAAAAGCCATAAGCCTTGCAAAAAGCTACGGCGCAAAAGTTATGATTGAAGAAAAGATAACGGGGCGTGAATTCTCCGTCGGTATTCTTGACGGAAAAGCCCTGCCCGCAATAGAAATCATCCCGAAAACGGGATTTTATGATTACAAAAACAAGTATCAGTCCGGCGCGACGGAGGAAATATGCCCTGCGCGTCTGTCGCCGGAAAAAGCGGCTGAAATGGGAGAAATCGCCCTGCGCGCGCACAATGCCCTCGGTCTCGGAATGTACAGTCGACTTGACTTCCTGATGGATAATGACGGTCGTCTTTTCTGTCTTGAAGCAAATGCCCTTCCGGGAATGACACCGTCCAGCCTTCTCCCGCAGGAGGCAAAGGCGGCAGGCATTGATTACGACTCCCTTTGCGAGATGATAATTTCCTCACCCGTATAAAAGAAAGGAAGAAAAAATGAAAGCGATAATCGGTATTGATGTCGGCGGGAGCACGACGAAGATCGTTGCCTCCTATAACGGAAAAATAAATTTCCCGCAGTTTGTCCGCGCCGCAGACCCGCTCACCTCGATTTACGGTGCCTTCGGCAAATTCACAACGCAAAACGGACTTGACCTCTCCGATATTGAAAAAGTAATAATAACGGGCGTCGGCTCGTCATATATCAAAAAGCCGATATACGGACTCCCTTTGACAAAAGCCGTCGAATTTGACTGCGTAGGCAGGGGCGGACTGTATCTCTCCGGACTTTCGGATGCCATTGTCATCAGTATGGGCACGGGAACGGCGCTTGTTCACGCAAAAAAGTCGCCTGACGGCGCAACAACAGCGTATCTCGGCGGAACGGGCGTCGGTGGCGGCACTCTCATCGGGCTTTCAAAAAAGATGCTCGGTATGGACGACATCGACCATATCGTCGAGCTTGCCGAAACAGGCGAGCTTGATAACGTTGACCTTCGCGTAAAAGACCTGACGGAAACAGGTGCTTCGATCTCCCTGCCGCCTGATATGACCGCCTCAAACTTCGGCAAGCTCTCCGATATTGCCTCTCCCGCAGACATCGCGCGCGGGATAGTCAATATGGTTTTTGAGACCGTCGGTGTGATGGGCGTTTTCGCCGCAAGAAAAGAAAATATTGAAAACATTGTTCTGACAGGCAACCTCGCAACTATCGCTCCCGCAAAGAAAATCTTTGAAAACCTCAGCTCGACTTTCGGCGTGAATTTCATCATTCCCGAAAATGCGCAGTTTGCAACTGCAATCGGCGCCGCCCTCGGAAACTGACCTACTTTTCTTCGAGAAGAAAAGTAGGCAAAAGAAGCTTCAATTATTGCAGAGGATATGCAAAGTTTTTGATACCTGCGCAGGCACAAATGTGTCAAAAACCACAATCACCGTTCTTTTCCGAGAAGAAAAGTAGGCAAAAGAAGCTTCAATTATTGGTTTTGTGCAAATGTTTTGCTGCCTGCATATACGGGCGTTGCAACGTAGGGGACGGGTCTCTTTGCCCCTCTCGGCGAGGCCTGCCCCGATTGCTTGCGCAAACCAGCATATCCCCTCCCGTCATCCCGCCTTCATCGACATTCAGGCAAAAAAACTTCAATTATTGGTTTTTGCATTCCTTTTAAGCCTCGCCCGACGGGAGATTTGCAAGCGTGCAAAGCACCCTTGCAGGCTTCGCCGAGAAGAGGGCAGTGGCGCACAAAGTGCGTCGGAGAGGGATTTGCAAATGCGCAAGCGTTTGCAAGCGTCGCCGAGACGGGAGTGGGCAGAAAGTAGGCAAAAGAAAGGTCAAAAACAAGATGAAAAAGTCCCTCTCTCTCGTCCTTGCGACAACGCTTATCGCATTGCTTTGCGCCTGCGGAAAAACAGGCTTCAAAACGCGCAACGTCACTTCCGATATCTATTCCGAAGAAGATATAACCGGCGCAAAAAACGCAGTTGTCTCAAGGCTTTCCTCGGAAAAGGGCATAACATTGCTTGAGCTTTACTACGCAGGCGATGAAAAAACGGAAAAGTATTCTGTTGCGCCCGAAGAGGGCGATGTCATTGTTTTGACATCGTCATTTAAGACAAGCCGCATTCTTGAAAAGAATTCGACTTTCACGCCGAATTTCACATATGAAAACTATATCTGGGTACTCATCCGTAACAGCGGCGGCGAATGGACGTGCATAAATCAGGGGATTGAATAAACCGTCATTTGCCTTCCAGAATTCATCCGAAACAAAAACTCCCGACAGGACTTATCTCCTGTCGGGAATTTTTATTAAAGTATAATACAGATCAGCCCGCCGCTGCCCTCATTTACTATTCTTCCGAGCGTTTCCGAGAGCTTTGCTCTTGCGTCGTCCGGCATATGTGAGAGCTTTGTATGCAGTCCCTCGTTTACAAGCTCATAAAGCGATTTGCCGAACATATTCGTATCCCATATGCGCTTCGGGTCCGTCTCGAATTCCTTGAGCATAAAGCGCACCATCTCCTCCGACTGTGCCTCCGTGCCGACGATGGGCGAGACCTCCGTCTGAATATCGGCTTTTATCATATGTATCGAAGGTGCCGAAGCGCGGAGCTTTACGCCGTACCCGCCAGACTGCTTGACGATAACAGGCTCTTCGAGCTTCATATCATAAATATCGGGAGTGACAATACCGTAGCCGGTGTCCATAGCGGAGGAAAGCGCTTCGGAAACCTTATCATATTGCTTTTTTGTCGACGCGAGCTCTGTAAGCAATTTGAGAAGAGCCTCGTCTCCCGTGACGTCAAAGCCCGTCAGCTCGCCGATCAACTTATAAAGAAGTCCGTCCTTCAGCTTTACGGAAACGCTTGCCTTGCCGGTTCCGAGGTCAACGGAATCGACGCTCACGGAATCAACGTAGTCGCTTTCTTCAAGTGCTTTGAACTTTTCCGAAATATCGCCCGTCTTTCTGACGTTTCTCGCGCAATCCATAGCGGCGTCATATACCTCGCGGCGCATCGGATGACTTGCGTCGAGCGCATTCATATAATCCGGCAATCTGACTTCGATTTCCGTCACGGGGAATTGCAGAAGCACAAGCCCCATAATGTTTTCAATGTCGCTACGGTCGAGCTCAAGGCAGTTGACAAGCGCAACCGGAGCTCCGTATTTTTCTTCAAGCGAAAGTGCAAGATCGACGGATTCCTTTGCGTTCGGCTTTGCAGAATTCAGAATTATCGCAAAGGGCTTGCCGATTGACGAAATATCCTTTGCGATTCTCTCCTCTGCCTCGGCATAGCCCTCTCTTGAAAGCTCGCCGAACGAACCGTCGCTCGTGACGAGAAAGCCTATTGTGCTATGGTCGGTTATGACCTTTCTCGTTCCGGTTTCCGCCGCCTTTTCAAAGGGAACGCTCTCCTCCGACCAAGGAGTATTGACCATTCTCGGCTGACCGTTTTCAAAATTGCCGAGCGCATCCTCAACCATATAGCCAACGCAATCGATCATTTTGACGGAAAGCGTGCCGACGCCGTCCAGCGTGATCTTTACGGCATCGTCGGGGATGAATTTCGGCTCCGTCGTCATAACGGTTCGCCCCGCTGCGGACTGCGGCATTTCATCCTGCGCGCGCTTTCTGTCGTAGTCGTTTTCAATATTGGGAATGACGAGCGTCTCCATAAATTTTTTGATGAAGGTCGATTTTCCCGTTCTCACAGGCCCGACAACTCCTATATAAATATCTCCGCCCGTTCTTTGCGCTATATCCTTGTAAATGCTCATTTTGTTTCCTCCCGGTTTGGTTTTATTCAATGCAATTATATTGAGGATTTGTCCGATTTATGACTGAGAGAAAAGAAAAAATCCTCCTTTACGTTTCAACACAAAGGAGGATAAATATTTTTTATGATAAAAGCTCGGCTATCGCCTTGACTGTCTTTTTCGGAAGCGGCTTTTTTCCGTTTCCGTGTATCGCCTTGTCAACATCGGCTACGCAAGAAAGAACGTATCTGCTTTTAACGGGGCTGTTGCCTTCAAGAAGAATTGCATAACCGTCAACCCACACGTCAATACCGTACCAATTAAGATACTTTGCCAAAATATAAATTTGTCGCTTTACCTGTTTTATCGGATTTTTCACATTCTTTTCATATACGTTTCCGGCACGGGTCGTCTTATATTTTTTCCATTCAAAGTCATCCTCTTCTCCGACAATATACCCGACATAATTTTTAACCTCAATAATAAACACGCCGTACCTGTTCACGATTACATTGTCCAGCTCCGTCCGCTTGCCGTCGTATGCTATCTCGACATTTGAAAACAGACTGTCGTCATCGCGCACAACACTTTTGATTATTCCAAAAGCCTCATATTCTCCGTCTCTTCCCGCACGCATACAGGGCGGCTCATATGGCTCAGCCGATATATTTTTAAGCGAAACAACTATTACGGCAATAACCGAAGCAATGATTACCGCCAGAAGAAAAATTATCAATCCTGTCATTTATCTTAACCCGTTATTAAAAATCATAATGCTTTTTTCAAGCTGCCAATCCAAAGATTTCCCGCGCTTTCAGGCGCGGGATTTCTTTCATTTTATAAAATTCGTGCGGATGGGCTTTTCTTTTTCCGGCATACCGAACTTCTCCTTGCCGAGCGCAATGCTCTTCATAAGGAACGTCATATTCCTTGCAAGCGTGCGCATTGTCTGCTTGCCCTCGCCGTCCTCATCGGCTTCGCCGGGCGCGCGACCGTGTATCGAATTCCAGTATTGGCTTGACGCAATGGGCATTCCGGAGATCGTGAAATATTTGTTCAGCTCGTCAAACGTTGCGGAACAGCCGCCGCGTCTGGCACAGACGACGCTCGCCCCGACCTTCATTGCCTTGTCAAAACGGGAGCTGTAAAAAAGTCTGTCAAGCAGAGCGATGAGAGTTGCATTTGCGGAAGCATAATAAACAGGGCTTGCAACGACAAGTCCGTCCGCCGCCTCGAATTTCGGCGCAAGCTCGTTTACGGCGTCATCAAAAACGCATTTTCCAAGCTCTCCGCAACGTCCGCAGGCAATACAGCCTCTTATATCCTTCCCTCCGACCTGAAATATTTCGGTTTCAACGCCTTCCGCTTCAAAGACCTTTCTCATTTCTTCAAGCGCAAGCGAAGTGTTTCCCCCGACCCTCGGGCTTCCGTTTATAATAAGTACTTTCATTTCAGCACCTCTTTTATAATATTTTATATTAAAATACGAAACTGCCGCAAAGATTATACCATAATTTTTCCCTGTTTTCAAGGCAATGACTCAATAAATAACGCCCGTGCGTTCCGCACGGGCGTTTGATTATTGCCGGATAAAGAGCTGTTTATTTTGAATATGTTCCCTTGACTTCCGTACCGTCTGTGTTACCGGAGAAGGAACCGACCTTTATATGACCGAATTCGGTATTGCCTGCAACTTCGTCAAGACCAAAGTATACATTTTCGAGTGTGAGCGTTCTTGATCCGTCTGCGCTGAAGTCGCCGCGGATAGCATAGCCTATGCCCTTGTTGTTGACAGCCCAAGAATTGATCTTTGTATCCTTGATTGTTATGTTGCCTGTCTCGCCGTAGAGCTGGATAGCGTTGCCGCGAACGCCGTCGATTACGCAGCCCTCGATGAGGACGGAATCAAGAGTGCCTGTGCCGCCGCCGCAGATAGCGTCGATTGCGATTGCGTGACCGCGCTTCTTCATCTGTTTTACTGTGCCGTCGCCCTCGTATTTCGGGCCTTCTGCGGAAAGAGTGTTGTCGTTTTCACCGATGAACGTGCAGTTCTTTACGATGAACTTAACGCCAGAGTGGGAGGATTTTTCAAGGTTGAGACACATACCTGCGCCGCTGTTTGTGAGGGAGTTGTTGCCTGTGTATTTCAGCTTGCTCTGGTCGCACGCATAGAATGTGCAGTTTTCAAGAACAACTGTTACGTTGTCTGTCTTTGCGGAGAATACCGCGCCGTTCTTGAATGTTACGCCCTTGATTGTTGTGTCGCTGCTGACCCACGCATCTGTCCAGTCGGTTACGGTAGTTGTGCCCTTACCGTCAAGAATGACAGCGTCTGTCGAATCGTTTCCGAAGCCAAAATCGATGTCTGCGTCGCCGAAAACTTCTTCAAGAGAGCCTGCGGAAGCGAGCGTCGGATATTCGGCTGCTGCGTCATAATCATTGCCCTTCGAGTCAAACTCGTGATTGAGCTGCGTTGCGAGAACCTTGATAGCAATTCCGCGTATGGACTTTTTCATATAATCGTTGTTCGCTGTCTCGTCCATATGCGCGCTGATGTTGAGAGTCGCATATTTGCCTGCGAGAAGCTCGCCGTCGGAAACGACGGTTTCGCCGTATGCGTTGTCGCTTGTGACAACTTTGCCTTCTTCGGGTGTTACAGTCGCCGTGAACTTGATGACGTCAAGAAGCATCGTGTCGCCCGTTGCGCCTGTGATAACAAGCTGATACTTGAGAGCGAGGTTGCCCTTGTTTACGATTCTGAGCTCGGGAAGCTGATATGTACATCCCGGTTCCCAGAGAGTCTTTTCGCCTGAGGGAGCGCCTTCCGCTTTTACGAAGTCAAGCGTTGTGTTCTCCGCGGATACCCATTCGCCGTTTGCATTCTTTACCTGAAGATCAACTTCGAGGTTACCTGCCTGAATTGTGTTGACATTTGCCGTTGCGGAGTCCGTAAACCAGGCAAAAGTCGAGCCGATGAGCATTGATACGCAGATTACCATTGAAAGCAGGCTGAGGAGCAATGCTCTTTTTGATGAAAAGTTTTTCATTGTCTTTTTCTCCTTATTGAAATATTTTTTGCCGACGCAGGGAAAAAACATCTCCCGCATCAGCCGAAAGAAGATGTTCCGCTTAATTGTTTGCGCAAACGTGTTTAGTCAAATTAACTAACTTTGAAGGGCGATACCCCCCCCCGTTTGTGCAAAACGCCGATTGTGCAATTTTCATAAAATTGTCTCCTTTCTTTTGGAAATGATTTTATCTGCCCACCGGCAAGCAAAAGACACAAAATTTTTATGCCCTTTGCTTGCCCCCGCCGACAGCGGCGAAAGCAAAACCAAACACCTATCCATTGTAATAAATTATACATCGTATATACTGATTTGTCAATATTTCCCGCCTATTTTATTTCAATTGAAAGGTTTTTGCGCCCGGACAACGGTGCAAATGACGCCTTGCGGAAAACAAAACTCCCCGCCGAAAGCGAGAGGGTCATAAGGAAATAAAGACATTTTGGGGAAACCCTGGCGTGGCGATTTGTCAGGCCGGGGGTTCTGCGTCTGCGAACACATTCGGCTTCTTTAAGGGGATCCGAATCGTCCCAACATAAGTAAAATAGATTTCGATAGTGACGTGTTTCTTGCCGTTGATTTTTTCCGGGCTGTGCACAACGATCTTTTGAATCAGCTCATTGACCGTAACTGCATCAAGTTCTTGCAGGTTAGAATACTTCTCTGCAAGCTGGAGAAAGCGGCCAACATCTGTAACTTGCTCAGTACCTCTGCTGATCTCCTGTTCCAGTGCCGCTGAGAGTTGCTGAATCTCTGCCTGTTCCGCTTCATATTGTGCTGAGAGTTTGACATATCTCGCTTCGCTCAGCCGCCCCAGAACCGCATCCTCATAGAGTCGCTGAATGATTTTGTCCAACTCGTCCATGCGCCTCTTTGCAGCAGACAGCGCACTTTGTTTTTGTGCAAGCTCAGCCTTTCGGCTGACTTCGTCCTGCAGCAGCATTTCATGAATGAAGTCATCCCGGAACAACTGTACATAGGTCAGCGTCCGCTGAATACATTCCAACACTCGCTTGTAAAGCGTCACTTCGCGGATATAGTGAATCTTGCAGGAGCCAGTATTGCTCTTATAGTTGGAGCAGACGAAATGGTTTTGCGTCTCCGTATAGGAGCGGCTGGCGCAGAAATACAGCTTTGCCCCGCAATCTGCACAATAGACAAGTCCCGAGAAAATGCTGGTCTTGCCGAGCTTGGTCAGACGCCGTTTGTTGGAACGAAGCTCTTGTACCCTTTCCCATTGCCCCGGCTCAATGATGGCTGGCTGTGTGTCCTCAAAAATACGCCAGTTTTCGGTGGGATTCTCCATCCGCTTCTTGAACTTGAGCGATTTCGTATAGGTTTTGAAATTGACAGTACAACCCGTATATTCCCGACGCTCCAAAATTTTTACCACGGCATTTCCATTCCAATGATATGGTTCGTCCGGTAATGTTCTGTGCTCCTGCCTCGCATGATATGCGGTCACAGTCAGGACTTTTTCGGCAGTCAACAGCTTTGCAATCTGCATTGGACCTTTTCCAGCAATACACAAGTCAAAGATACGCCGCACGATATGCGCAGCTTCCTCGTCCACGATCCACTTTTTCTTGTCCTCCGGGTCTTTCATATACCCAAAGGGTGGATGGCTGGCAATATGCTCACCAGCTTCTCCACGCATTTTCACAACAGCTCGAATCTTTCGACTGGTGTCCTTGGCATAGTAGTCGTTGAACACATTTTTGAAAACAGCAAAGTCGTTCTCCCCACGGGCACTGTCCACATCATCATTGACGGCGATAAAGCGAACGTCATAGGCAGGAAAGATGAAATCCTGAAGGCGGCCCATGTAGGAGTATTCACGACCAAGGCGGCTCAGATCTTTGACAATCAGAGTAGAAACGGCGTAGTCCTCCACATATTTCATCATCTCCTGAAACCCGGGACGGTTGAAATTTGTACCAGAATATCCGTCATCCACAAAAAACATGACATTGCGGAATCCCTGTTCAGCTGCGTATTTGCTGAGCAGGGCTTTTTGATTGGTGATAGAATTGGATTCGCCGTCCAATGCGTCATCCTGGCTCAATCGGCAATAGAGGGCTGTAATTTTATCTGGCTGCTGAATCATAGTAGCTCCTTTCCTCCCGCTTTTCGGGAATCGCAGCCAAGTAAACGGTTGCTGCTATTATACCGCGCCAGCTTCATTTTTTCAGCCCCTCTTGCCCCAAATCCTGTAAATTTCTTGCCAGTATCCGCCGCAGTTTATTCAGTACGCTTTCTGCCCCGTCCCCGGCATAGCGGGGAATAACGTGATAGACTGTGTTGCCTTCGTGAATCACCTGTTCTTCCATATCCAACTCCAATTCAAATGCACCATCTTTGAAGCACTGGGCCATGCGTTCCGCAGTTTCCGGTGTAATGTGGTTTACGGCCTTGTACAGTTCTTGTTTTCTGTTCAGTTTACTTTTCCTCCTTGCTTGGCAAATTCAGTGTGATTAGCGCAGGGCGGCCAAGCCCCTGCTTGCGGCGGATAATTAGGCCGGAGGTTTCCAATTCGTGAAATATACGAGTGGATACCTGACGGCTCTTGCGGAGTTTCCCCTTAGCTTCATTCAGTGTGAAATACAGGCGGACTGTGCCATCTGGTTCGACATAGCCGTTTTCTTTGGAAATGCTGGCACGGTCAAGGAGCATCGCATAGAGCAGCTTTGCGTCATTTGAAATTTCCAGCGGTATCAGAAAACGTGGCAATGGCAGATAGGATGTGACAGCCGAATCCGCCTTGTACGGTATAAGATCTTTCATTTGCACTCCTTTCAGTCCATCCCATCATATCCTATTGCGATTGATAGATTGATTGGATTGATATTGATTTCTTGTAGATTGACTTATTTATATTTAATTACGGTCTATTTTCCGGCGGCCACGAATGTCAGAAAATGCGGCCTCCTGAGTGTGCGATTGCTGACAGCAGAGAGTGTCAGTTTATCCAGACTCTGAAAAGCCTGAACAGGAAGAACCAATACAGGAATTTCAGTGTCAGGCCCATTTTAGACTGTCAGCAAAAGCCCTCTCATATATCAGTACATTTTTCGGACAAATAGGGGTGGGGTCAGCCCAGATTTTCAAAGATTTTTTTGAGCCGCCGAAGACCACGGTTGATACTGTCCCGTACAGAGGTAATATCGCAGCCTTCCACTCTGGCAATCTCCGCATTGTTCATGTGGAGAAAAAACCTCGCGTAAATGCGCCGCTTCTGCTGGGGCGTGAGCTTGCTCATAGCTTCATGCAGCCGATGGTTGATCTCTTTCTGCTCCCAGATGTCGGCGGGCGTCATAACGAGGAACACCGCCTCACGCTCAATGTTTTCACCATAATTCAGCGAGAAGTAGGCTTTGTTCCGATAGGTGCGGATTCGATAGGCTTCATCCTCCAACTTGAAGCGCTGCAGCGTTTCGGCAATTTCGTCAGGGACGGCAATAAAGCAGCCGGTAGTATAGGAATCCGGGTAGTATTCCCGGAGGTTGATCATTGTCATTTGATTTCCTCCAATTTCGATTTGTTGGTTTCAGACAGGCAAATCGAAATCAGAGGCGGTGAGCGGCAGCCTGAGCTGAATGACGGAGCCAAGGTTCCATCTGTAAACAAAAATGCGCATATCGACCTTTCGGAAGATATGCGCAAGCATAAGAATATTCTGTTTTCGCCCGGAGGCGGAGAGCCAAACGCAAAGAAGCCTGGGGAATCAAAAAACGCCGCAAGCCACCCAGGGCTTACGGCGTAGTTGGAATATGAAAGCTGTCTGCTTTTCTTTGTCGCACTTGGCGGCATTCCTGGAACCTCCCTGCAATAGGGAGATTCAACACTGCGTTAATAGGTTGAGATTACTTCTCCCTTCATCTTTGAGGGAGATTATACGGGGTACTTTACTATGTTCACTCCCGTAATGGTCAACACATACTCGATTATTGTGCTGTATCAAGGCATTGGATTAAATTTATATCCAATTCCGTGAACGCTGACGATAAAATCATGTTCTGGGCATAATTCTCGCAACTTTCGTTTTAGGTTGCTGATATGATTATGAATTGCTTTCTTGGAATAAAAAGTATAGTCCTCTTTCCAGATAATATCCATGATCATTTCATAGGTGAACACACGGCGTGGGTTCAAAATAAGTAGTGCCAGAATATCAAATTCTTTGGCTGTCAACTCAACTATTTGACCAGTCACTTCTACTTCACGGTATTCGAGGCAAAAATGCAAAGAACCAGAATCCACAATCGTCAACGGGTTTTTGTTGATCCAATCTTTGTAGTCACTCATGTGCTCACCCCCCTTATTTCTAAAAGGCCAACCTACATCAGGTAGATTGACCTTTTAGAATAAGCGACAGTCTGGCTAAAAACTTTTGATCATAAAGGACTTGCCAAAAACACTACCTGAGTTATTTGCTACAGATCTTTGCTTTTGTATTTGCTTTGCGCAGTAACATGTTCATAAAATAACTGATCGCCACAAACAGCCCCATCACCGCCAGATAGTCCAGCAGGAACAGTGCCAACGGTTCGGAATAATCAAAGAGCACAAAATGGCTTTTCAACAGCAGGTAAAGCCCCACATCCCGGCGGACGAAGGCCACGGCTCCGTAGACGGCGAAGGAATATCCGGCGATTCGGAGCACCCATGTGCGTATCTTATTGGGCCGCAGGTGCTTCCGTGCCATGGTCAGCAACATATTCCAGTGCATTCCCAAATGCAGACTCATCAACACAAAGCCCCAGAAGGCGCAGAGAATATGCAGCTTTCCGGCCATCTCATAGCCGCCGTGTTTGGGGAGAAACGCAAACACATGGCGGGACAGCACGATGCCGCTGAACATAGAGCCGATCATGCACAGGAAAATCAGCCCCGCCAACGCCGTCTGTACGATGCGCAGGGGCGTATAGCGCCCCTGCGGCACAGCTTGGATCCACCGGCGGTTCAAAACATGGTGTGCCACAAACAATGCAAACATCCCCATGCCGATCCACTCGTGGGCCGCTTCGCCCACGAGGCCGTAGGCCATCAAAAGCAGCATGGACACCGACATGGCCGCATCCACGGCGATTTTTATTTTAAGAATTGGTTTCATGTCCTCATCCTTTGCTGTGAGAGATCACCCAGTTCAGGTTGTCCGGGTCGTCAAAGACCACATTGGCACCGCCGTGGTAGTTATAAATGCCCTTTTCGTTGAAGAAGGCGTTGCCTGGCGTTTCAATGCGCAGAACTTTGTCGATGTCGGCATCGCTCCAACTGGCATTTTCATAGGCCCCGTGGAGATTTTTGTAGGCCGAGCGGGCCTTGGCGCTGCCGTAATACTCGTCGCCGTCGGCCATGTAGATATAGACTGCTACGCCGTTCTCCGCGATGGGTGCATAATCGCCGTCCCACTGGGAAGCGCCGTGAAGATAAGCTGCGTACAGGTCGGGACGCATGGATACCGCACGGGACATGGTTTCACCGCCTGCGGAATACCCTGCTGCATAGACCCGGTTGGTATCCACGGTGAAATTCTCGATGAAGTATTCTGTCAGTTCAATAGCCTGCCGGGCAGATTTTTCGCCCCAGTCTGTGAGCTGCGCAGAAACCACAATCATCTCCGTGTCCAGCTTTGTCCATGCGGTGAAGCCGCCCCAATTCAGATTGCTGCCGGAAGAATCTTCGCCGAACCACATCATGTCGTAGCCCGGCATGACCACCATCATGGGGAACTTCCGGTTGCCGTCGTAGCTCTCCGGCAGATAATAGCTGTAATGGATGTTGCCGTCCGCGCCGGAGAGGATCTGCTCCGCAAACAGGCCGGTCTGAACCGGTTCCGATGTGACTGCCGACGATGTGCTTTCCGACGGTTCAGCAGTCGGTTCGGGACTCGGTGCAGGTGTTGTTTCCGGCGGGGTCGGCGCTGCTGTACCGGCCCCGCACCCCGCAAGAGCCAGTATCAGCGCAAGCGCCAAGGCAAGCGAAAGAAGTCGCTTCACTTCTGCTCGTCCACCGGCGGAACCATTTCCGCATATTTTTTGAGCATTTCTGGGGTGCTGGTGTAGTAGCGCACATTCTTGTTGAGACCGGCGATCTGCGCCATTTCGTCATCCGTCAAAGCGAAGTCAAACAGGTCAAAGTTGGCCTTGATATGCTCCGGATTCTTGGAGCCGGGGATGACGATATTGCCGCTCTGGATGTGCCAGCGGAGGATGATCTGGGGTGCAGACTTGCCGTACTTTGCGCCAAGCTGGGCAAACAGCAGCTCCTGAAGCAGCGCCTTGTCACCGTGACCCAGCGGATACCACGCCTGCGGCACGATGCCGTTCTCCTTCAGGAACGCCTTTAATTCCGGTTCCTGATGGTAGGGGTGCAGCTCGGTCTGCAAGACCGTGGGACGTACCTCGCAGAGGGAGAGAATTTCCTCGATCTGCTCCTTCTTGAAGTTGGACAGACCGATGGCGCGCACCTTGCCCTCCTTGTATGCCTTTTCCATCTGGCGGTAGCCCGCCACATAGTTGCCTGCGGGCTGGTGGATCAGCAGCAGGTCGATGTAGGGCGTATCCAGACGGGCAAGCGTCTTTTCGACTGCGTCCGGCTGCTCATAGAAGCTGGGCCACAGCTTCGTTTCGAGGAAAATCTCCTCGCGCTGCAAGCCGGACTTCTTCATGGCACGACCAACTGCCTTTTCATTCACATAGGCGTTGGCGGTGTCAATCAGGCGATAGCCGTTCTGCAAAGCGCTGACGCAGGAGGCCTCCGCCTCATCCGGGGTGAGTAAAAAAGTGCCGATACCGGCCATGGGCATTTTCACGCCGTTATTGAGAGTTGCGTATTCCATAAAACAACATCCTTTCTGAAAAATTTATTTACTTACGATTTTACTGCCGCCGAATACCTCTGACATTTCCATACTGTCCAATGCTCTGTCAATGGCACTGACTTCTTCATCGGACAGGGTTACATCCGCCGCGCCCGCGTTTTCCGTCAGACGATTCAGCTTGCGGGTGCCGGGAATCGGCACGATGTATGGCTTTTTGCACAGCATCCACGCCAATGAGATTTGAGCGGGCGTAGCGTTTTTCTGCTGCACCAATTCTTGCAGCAGGGCAAGAAGGTCCCGGTTGCGGTCGATATTCTCCGGTTGGAACTGGGGCATGACGCTGCGGTAGTCTGTTCCAGCCTCAAACCGAGAGAATTTATCATACTTGCCGGAGAGGAAACCGTTGGCCAGCGGTGAGAACGCCACATAACCGATGTGCAATTCTTCCAGCACCGGGAACAGATTTTCATACCACCGTGCCATCATGGAGTAGCGGTTCTGGATGGCCGTCACCGGGCAGACTGCGTGAGCGCGGCGGATCGTGTCCTCCGTGGCTTCGGATAGTCCCCAGTGGGTGATTTTGCCTTCACGGATAAGGTCGGCCATCACGCCCGCCACTTCCTCGATTGGGATTTTGGGGTCGAGCCGGTGCTGGTAATAGAGGTCGATGTGGTCGGTACCCAGCCGTTTCAGAGACGCTTCCACCGATGCACGGATGATTTCCGGGCGGGAGTCTGGCACCAGCGGCTTATTGGTGGCGGTGCTGGTCATGTCAAAATGAATACCAAACTTGGTAGCAAGCACGATTTTGTCCCGATAGGGCTTCAGTGCCGCACCCGCCAGTTCCTCATTGTCATGTGGATGCTCTGGCGTGCCGTAGACTTCGGCGGTGTCGAAAAAAGTGTAACCCAGATCCACCGCCTGCGCCAAAAGCTCCGTCATTTCTTTTTTGTCGGCAGGAGCACCATAGGCGTGGCTCATGCCCATGCAGCCAAGGCCAACGGCGGAAACGGTCAAATCATTGCCTAAAGTACGGTACTGCATCTTACACTTCCTTGCTCAGCTTTTGGGCATCGGGCTTGTTAGTCGCCATGCCGCCATAGGTCATGCCGTAGAGAGCGGCGAAGCGCTTCATGGTGTATTCGCCCGCCTCCAGCATCCATTTTTCAGGGGCTGCGCCCTGAAACACGAAATACAGCTTGCGGCCAGTTCACCATTCTCCACCTTGCCGTAGAAACGATCCAGCACGTTGCGGACGCTGCCGCAGATGTTGTGCCAGTAAAGCGGTGAGCCGATGACGATGGTATCCGCCTGCTTCATCGCGCCGATGACGGCATCCAGCCCGTCACCGGGAAGGTTCTGACCGTATGCGCCGATGGTGTAGTCCGTGAGGTTCAGGGTCTTATACTCGTGGCCTTTCAGCAGCTCCGCAGCCAGTGCGGCAGTGTTGCCGTTCTTGTTGGGACTTCCGTTGATGAATAAAATGTTCATATTCTTACTCCTTCTTATAGCAGGCCGTGATGATTTGATACAGTTCTTCCGGCGCAAACTCGCCGAAATCAGCAGGTGCAAGCGACTTTTTCACATAGTTGAATGTCGGACATGCGCCATACGCGGACAGGTCCATTGGCACACCGCTTATGGCAATCAGCTGCTCGATTTCCTGACAGCCGGATTCCACCAGTGCGCCCGTGTCCATCTGTGCATCCAGTCCGAACACCTCGGTGAACAGCGCACGAATGTCCTGCGGATGGTATTTTGCTGCGGCGCGCAGCCAGTGCGGGAATGCCGCGACGAGCGCTTCGCGGTAGGAAACGCCGTGCGCCACACGCGGAATATAGCCGACCGAGTACAGCGTCCACGGGTAGAAATCGTCAATGCCCGAGCGGAACACGCCCATCGTGTTCACGCACGAACCCCACATCAGGTCGCCGCGTGCCCTGATGTCGTCCGGCTGCTCCATCAGCTGCTGGTACGCCTGCAAAACGGTTTGCAGCGAGGAGCGGGCAAAGCCGCGTGCGATCGCATTTTCGTGGTTGCCGATAAACCACGCACTGGTCTGGATAAAGCACACCCAGGCAGAATACGCCGTGCTGCGCTTATCGAGCGACAAGGTTGTGCTCGGATCCATCAGGCAGTAATCCGGCCATGCGCCGAACAACTCGACGCCGTAGCCGTTGTACTCCATAATGTCACATACGCCGTTGGCCTCTGAGCCGGTGGACGGATAGGTCGGGATGATGATGTTGAACAGGTGGCGATTGTCCGACTGCGCTTTTCCTTCGATGTAGTCTGCCAGATTGTCATGCACCGCGCCGAACGCGATCGCCTTGCCGGTGTCCATCGCGCTTGCACCGCCGACTTCGATCACTGCCGTGATGTTATTTTCGTGCGCGAGCGCAATGCCATCCAGAATGCCCTGCCAAGTGGCGGGGGTCTGGTCTGCGTACTCAATAAACGGAATCTCACTGCCGTTCAACAATTCGGTGATGCGGTCATACACGCCGTTGCGCTTGATCGAGCCGCCGCCGTAGACCAGCAGGACCTTGTGTTCCTTGCAGAGTTCGGGAATTTTGATCAGTACATCCGCGCCAAATTCAAAGTGAATGGGATTGTGGTAAGAAAAATTCATTTTCCGCTCCTTATTACACATTTTTACCCATTTCGTAGGCCTGCTTCATAGCGGGAGTGTTCTTCACCTTGCCCGGCTCATACACGCCGCTGCCAATGATAACACCCTTTTCCACCGCACCTTCCACGCAGTCGGCATAGCCGCGGAAGCAGGCCAGTGTGGTGTCAGCGGACGAATGGGTCTCGTCTGCCATGGTGACGATGTAGTAAAACTCCTTGTTCTTGACTTCCAGCCAGCGCGCTACCGTTCGGTCAATGACCGCTTTCAGTTGGGCGTCGATGGAGTAGAAATAGACCGGACTGGCCAGCACCAGCACATCGGCGTCGATCATTTTTTGCAGGACTTCGGCCATGTCATCCTTATGGACACACGCACCGCCATGATCGCGGCAGTAGTAGCAGGCGGAACAGGGGTGAACTTTCTTGCTGGAAACACGGATCTTCTCCACTTCGTTTCCCGCTTCCTGTGCGCCCCGTGCGAATTCGTCACACAGAATGTCCGAGTTGCCGCCCTTGCGGGGGCTGCCGGACAGGATCAAAACTTTTTTGCTCATGTAAATACACCCTTACCGATAAGATTTTTGATAGATACTTACGCAATCTTCGTCAGAGAGCGGACACGGATCGTTTAAGAAATTGGGGCCCAGGGTATCGCGGGCATTTTGTGCCATCTGGAGGAATTCAGACGGATCGATGCCATAATCGGACATTTTCAAATCAGCTACACCGCACTCCTCCTGCAATTTGCAAAGGGCAGTAATAAAATCTTCCGGTTTATCTGCATTCTCCATGCCCATGAGCTTTGCCATCTCAATGAAACGGTCATCGCAGACATGCTTATCTACAAAATGACTGTAATAAGCCTTGTAGATCATGATCAAGCCTGCGCCATGCGGCAGTTTTTCGTGATAGGCAGACAGTGCGTGCTCCAAAGGATGGGCACTGGTGCAGGAACCGATTGCCATCTGGATGCCGGATAGATAGCTGCCTAATGCTACAGATGTCATTGCGTCTTTGTTTTCCGGCTCATGAATCGAAGTGACCAGATTGCGGGATACATTCCGGATTGCTTCTGCAGCAACCATTTTGCTGAATTCATTCCGAGCAGCAGAGATATAGCCCTCCGTAGAATGGAACAGTGCGTCAAATCCCTGATATGCCTTGAATTTTGCGGGCACGCTCATCATAAGCTCCGGGTCAATGATGGCAAGAACAGGATAAGCACCCGGGCCGAATACGCCGGTCTTTTCATTGGTTTCCGGATTGGTGATGACACCGGCGCCATCCGTTTCCGAACCCGTTCCAGCCGTGGTGGTAATTGCTACGATCGGCAGGCTGGGATTTTGGAACCACTGCTTCTTTCCGCTGCCAAACATTACATAGTCCCACAGGTCACCGCCATTGGTGGCCATCAGCCCAATCGCTTTAGAAGCATCCATCACGCTGCCGCCACCCAAGGCCACGATAAAATCACAGCCATTTTCATGAGCGAAGCGTCCGCCTTCCTCAACTACTGGCTTTGTGGGATTTGCCGCCACCTTGTCAAAAATCACATAGTCTACTCCGGCCTGCTTCAACTCATTTTCCAGTCGATCCAGATAGCCGTTGGCGCGGGTCGATTTTCCGTTGGAAATGACGACCAGCGCCTTCTTTCCATGGACAACACCCATTGGGGTATTGATCTGTGTATGCAGTTCATTCAGCTTGCCTGCTCCAAATAACGCAGTTGTGGGTAAAGAAAAAGTAAACATTGCAAGGCCTCCTATATCGTTTATTTCAGTTTTTTATATTCATCTTCGCTGACCGGCTCACACCACTGGCTGCGGCAGTTTTCTCCGGGTACCTCTACCGCCAGATGGGAGAACCAGCTATTCGGTGCAGCACCGTGCCAGTGCTTCACACCGGACGCAATGTTGACCACATCGCCGGGGTGCAGCTCCTGCGGCTCCCTGCCCCATTCCTGATAGTAGCCCCGGCCTGCCACACAGACGAGGATCTGCCCGCCGCCTTTGTCCGCCTCGTGGATATGCCAGTTGTTGCGGCAGCCGGGTTCAAAGGTCACATTGAAGATTTTGACCTGCTCCGTGGAAACCGGCGCAAGATAACTCTGCCCGCTGAAATACTGTGCGAAACCGTCGTTGGGCGCTCCGATGGGAAATACCATACTGTTTTGATGACGCTGCTTTTCATCAGCGGTTTCCTCGTCTGCCCAGATGTCCTTTGCCATGCGGAATGCCGCCCACGCCTTCGGCCAACCCGCATAAAATGCGGCGTGTGTCAGGATCTCCGCAATTTCACTGCGGGTGATTCCGTTTTCTTTCGCCATTGCCAAGTGATGACCAAAGGAGCTATCTGTCAGTCCCTGCGCCATCAGCGCCGTCACAGTGATGAGGGAGCGGTCGCGTGCAGAAAGCTCGCTTTCACGGCTCCAGACCTCACCGAAAAGAACATCATCATTGAGCTGTGCGAACTTCGGTGCAAATTCACCAAGCACATCTCTGCCTGCCGTAATTTTTCTCATAAAGCAGCACTCCTTATCTGTGAAAGTTTGTGAAAATCAGTGGTTCCTTCTGGGGCAGGCCGATTTGCTCCTTACCCAGCTGGAAGGACTTCATCATAAACGCCATGTTATGCCCCAGCGTCCGCATAGTCTGCAATCCCTCAGCATCCTGTGCTACTTCTTCGGCAGAGCCGCCGTAGACCATGTTCCAATACTGGCTGGACGCTACCGGCATTCCGGTCATGGTAAAATATTTGTTCAGCACATCAAAGGTAGCGGTATTCCCGCCTCGCCGACAGGTTACAACCGCCGCACCTACTTTCATGGTCTTATCTATACTAAAAGTGCTGAAAAACAGCCGATCCATGAAAGAGATAGCCCCGCCTGCGGGCGAGGCAAAGTACACTGGGCAGCCGATGACAAAAGCATCCGCCTCCGCCAGCTTTGGGGCAACCTCGTTTACCACATCGTCAAAAACGCATTTCCCGGTCTGGGCGCATTTGCGGCAGGCAATACAGCCCCGAATATCCTTATTGCCCACATGGAGCAGCTCAACTTCAATCCCCTCGGCCTCCAGTGTATTTTTCAGTTCGGTCAGTGCGGTATAGGTGCAGCCCCTTGGACGAGGGCTGCCGTTTACTAACAGTGCTTTCACCAAAATCACTCCTTATGAAAAAATTGTTTCCAGCCATGCGGCGTAGTCCTTGACCCAGCCGCCATCGGAGCCGAAGCCGTGAGGCCAACCGTTCAGCACGATTCGACCGGTGGGAATGCCCATACCGGAGATCACATCATACTGCTGCTGGAACTGGCGATAGAAGGGATCCTCGGTGCCGTAGACATAGAAGGTCGGCGGCAAATTGCCCTCTTTCAGCCAGTCTGGGTCCATGTTGCCCACGCTGAGGCGGCCATAGAAGGAATAGATCATGCCCGCGGCGGAAGCGTGTGCAGGAACAGCGTCCAACTCGTCCGGTACATAGGTGCCGTCCAGCGCCGTGCCAGTCACGTCCTCGTCGTAGTGCATCAGAAATTCACCGGCCTGAATGCCGCCTGCCGAAAAGCCCATGACAGCAATATCGTCCGGGTCAATACCGTAGATCTCCGCATTTTTGCGGATAAAGCGAACGGCTCTCGCCACATCCAGCGCACCTTCCTCCTGAGTATATGGAGACAGGCGGTAGTCCACGATAAAGGTCTGGAAGCCCATCTCCCGCAGTGCTGCGGCAGTGGGCAGCGAATCGGTGTAGTTACCCCGGAACTGATACGCACCGCCCGCCATCAGCACCACAGCGCCTTTCGGCTCTACGCCCTCCCGGACAGGAAGGGCGGTGACATAGGGGCGGAAGTCATAGTTGTCGAAATAGCCGGTCATGTCCGCCGTGAACTTCGTTTTAGCCGGTACATTGCCCTGCTCCCAGAGATAGAGCACTTGAATGTTTGCAGGGTCTGCCGCTGTATTCAGCACCGTATCATTTCCCGCCGGTTCCGGCATCTTTTGCAGCATGGCCGTGCGGGAATAATCAGAAACCTTGCCGCTGCCGTAGTTGTAAGCCGCCGGGAAATCATCGGGTGTCGCCACAGTATCCGCTGAAGATCCGTCACGCAGATCGTCGATCGGCTCGGTGGGGATAGAACTGCTTTCGCTTGGTTTTGTTGTCATAGCATCCTCGATAGCCGCAACACCGTTTTCCAGCTCACCGCCGGGAGTCTCCACGGACTCCCGGCCACAGGCGGTCAGTGACACGCCCATGAGAAGCGCAAGCATTGCGGCGAAAACTCGATCCCTACGCATTACAGACCCAGTCCATTGACCCAGGACTGCACATCAGAGGCAGATGCGCCGGAGGAGAAGCGCTGACCTTCCTGCCAGTCGCCGGTACCGGCCATCTCGGAGAGCAGGCTGCCGCTCTGACCCATACCGGAGGAGGAAGATGTCGCAAAGGGAATGACGGTCTTGCCGGTGAAGTCGTTGGCCTTCACAAAACCGTCCACAGGCCAGGCCGCAATACCCCACCAGATGGGATAGCCGATGAACACGGTGTCATAGGAATCCCAATCGGGCACTTCCGTGGTGGTCAGAGGCACATCCCGCAGGGACTCGTCATCATGCTCCCGGCTGACGCGGCTGTCGGAGTTCGTCCAGTTCAGGTCATCGCTGGTGTAGACTTCGGTGGGAACGATCTCAAAGAGATCGGCACCGGCGGCCTCTGCAATATCCTTGGCCACTCGCTCCGTGTTACCGGAAGCGGAGTAGTAGACCACCAGCGTCTTGCCAGTTTCCGGCTCAGTTTCCGAGGGAGCAGTCGAGGCGCTTTCGGACGGTTCGGTAGTCGGCTGTTCGGTCGGTGCAGAGGTTTCGGGCTGTGTGGTGGAAGTTGCGGGTTTGTTAGCAGAGCCGCAAGCGGCAAGGCTAAGTACGAGCACAAAGCTCAGCAGAAGTGCAGTCAGTTTTTTCATAATAAGATCATCCTTTCAATTCGATTTTTGGTTTATTTGCATTCGCAGAGAATGTCGTAAATTTCATCGTGGGTCAGCTTTTTGCAGCAGCCGGGAGTAAGAACGGTGGAGTCCGCGATGGCTCGGAAGTCGGTATCGGCGGGAATGCCCAACTCTGCAAAGGTGGTGGGCAGCCCGATCTCCTTGATGAACGCCGCCAGCGCTTCCACACCGGCAGAAGCAGTTTCGTCGTCACTGCCCTTGGACGCGATGCCCCAGACATTCTGCGCCCAGCGGGCAAAACGAGCCGCACCGGATTTGTAGATGTGACGGTACAGAACAGGGTGAATGACGGCCAGACCTGCACCGTGGTTGCAGTTCGTGTACGCGCCGAGCTGGTGCTCCAGCATATGGCACTGGAAGTCCGTGACCTTGCCGATCTTCAGCACGCCGTTTTCCGCCATGGCGGAGGCCCACGCCAGTTCGCTGCGGGCATCGTAATTTTCCGGGTCGGTCAGCAAAACACGGATGTTGCGGATGACGCTGCGCATGACGGCTTCATTGATGTCATCGGACAGATTGTTTTCATCGGGTTTGCCGAAGTAGGTCTCCATGGCGTGGCTCAGGGTGTCGAATGCACCAGAAATGACCTGCTTCATGGGAACGGACAGGGTGTAGCTGGGGTCCAGGAAAGCAAATTCCGCCTGCGCACCCCACAGAGCGCCCTTGATCTTCTTTTCCTCGTGGGTGATGACAGCGCCGTTGTTCATCTCGCTGCCAGTGCCGAACACCGTGACGATGGTGCCAAGAGGTATGAACTCCGAAGGATAGGTATGCTTGGTGTACTGCATTTCCCAGATGTCCTCATCCAGCTTTGCCTGTGCGGAGACGACCTTGCAGCAGTCGGAAACGCTGCCGCCGCCCACAGCCAAAATCAGGTCTACATGATTTTCCCGTGCCAGCTTGGCACCCTCCTGCACTTTGGCATAGGTGGGGTTGGACATGATCCTGGAGAACTCCACCACCCGTTTGCCCTTGGCGTTCAGAATGCCCATCACCTCGTCATAGACGCCGTTGCGCTTGATGGAGCCGCCGCCATAGGCCAGCATGACGGTGTCGCCATAGTGATCCAGCAGGCAGCCCAGATATTCCTTCACGCCGCCCTTGCCGAAATACACCTTGGTCTTGTTCTCAAAAATAAAATTGTTCATGGTAACGCATCCTTTCTGAATTATTCGCAGACCCAGCGGGCAACTTTGTCCGCCCGATCAAGATATGCTTTTGTGTTTTTGCAGGTATCCCGGCTTCCGCAGCCGGTAAATACCTCCGTGCGCTCGTCCTCCACAGAACGCTGGATACTGGGCAGGTCAACGATCAGCTGCACATGGTGCTTCATTTCCTCCACACCGGATCCGGTACAGGTCAGGAACACACCGATTTTCTTCTTCGGCCCGACCTGATAGCTTTTACAGGCGAAGGTGCAGCACAGCCGGTCGATCACCAGCAGCGCCTGCGCCGCCATGCAGTTGTAGTAGACAGGCGCTTCCGCAATCAGACCGTCGCACTCGTGCAGTGCTTTCAGCACTGCCGCCATATCGTCCTTCTGGACGCACACGCCGGTCTTGGCGCAGCCGTAGCAGCCTTTGCAGGGATAGATGGTCAAGTTCCGAATGTCGATGCGCTGAACTTCTGCACCGCATTCTGTGGCGGCTTTCTCCGCCGCATCCACCAGCGCATCCCCATTGCCGCCCACGGTGGGCGAGGTGGTCAGACATAGAATTTTCTTCACGGCTCTTGATCCTTTATTGATTTTCGGTCAGAGAAGCCGCCCATTCTTTCACTTGCCGCTCCGAGCCGGATACGCTGCTGCCACGAATGGAAAGGGCTTCGTCGGTCAATACCGTTGCACCCGGTGCCAACTCCGTAATTCGGTTTAAGCTGTTTGCTCCGTTGGAGCTGCCGTTGTGGGAAAAGAACGGAATGATGGTTTTCCCGGACAGGTCGTATTCTTCCAGAAAGCTCCAGACCGGCGTTGGCAGGTCGTACCACCAAACCGGAAAGCCCAGATAGATGACATCGTAGCCCGCCATGACCTCCGGGTCGATATGGGTGGACAGCGCCGGGCGAGTTTCGTTGTTCAACTCCGTCTGCGCACGGGAAGCGGTGGAATCGAAATCGTCGCCATAAGGTTCCTCGGTCAGAATCCGGAACAGATCTCCGCCGGTTTCCTCAGCGATCCAATCCGCCATCTGCTGGCCGTTTCCCGACCATGAGAAATAAGCCACCAGCACATCGCTGTTTCCGCTGACCTCCGGCTCCGGGTCACGGTCAATGGCGGTATGTGAACCGCCCGTCAAACGAAGCAGCGTGAATACGCCGCCTGCGACAATGACGAGAATTGCTGCAATGATAAACCAAATTTTCTTTTTCATCTGTTATCCTCCACAATTATTTCATTTGTCTTTTCCAAAAGGCAACAGCATCATCGATCCAGCCCTCGGCGCTGGTTCCGATTCCAAGTCCAAAGCCGTGACCCAGACCGGAATACACATGAAACTCCGTGTCGATCCCGGCCTGCTGCATGGCATCCAGCCGTGCCTGCATGACCCGCCAGTTGGCGATACCGTCCCGGTCGCCGACACAGGCATAGGTGGGCGGGTCGCTTTCGGAATACTCGCTCAGCCCCGTGTACTGCATGATGACTGCACCGGGACGAGGCAGGTCGCCGCCGCCAAAAGCCTCCGGGCCGTAATTACCCAGCCATACCGCCATCCGTGCGCCTGCGGAACCGCCCCAGAGGGAATAGCAGTCGGTTTCCACTTCCAGATCCTCCGCATGGTCGAAGATAAAGCGGATGGCTCTTGCCAAGTCCTCGCAGGCGGTCTGTGCGCCGGGGCGATAAATGAGGGCGAAAGCGTTGTAGCCTTTCTTGGAAAGCTCCAACGCATGGGGGAAGCTGTCCTGCATGGCGCCCACATAGGCAAAGGCTCCGCCCGCATTGCATACGGCGAACTTCTCGCCGGGCGTTCCTTTGAAGAAGAACAAACCCGTATCCTCTTTGGCCGGATCAGCCGCCTTTTCCTCCTCGGTGTAAATGTCATAGAAGATGGTCTGTCCAGCTTCTGCACGGGAGCGCAGGGTGTTCACGATCTCCACCGTTTCGTCCGGATCGATATGGCTGTAATAGGTCAGCCCGAGATCTTCCAGCGTATCGCCGCTGTAATAGGCATCCTCCACAGGGAACAGCAGCCGTCCGTAAGAACCGAACACTGGGTCGTTCTTCACATCTTCAATTTTGCTTTCCCTTGTAAATGCCGCTGTTTGGGGTGGAGTGGTTTCCGCTGGTTCCTGCGGTTCACGAGCGCCGCAGCCGCTCAACAGAAGTGCCGTACAAAACAGCAGCGCAGAAAAACATCCAAACTTCATGTCATCATCTGCCTTTTCCTGAACTTCTGCCTCTATTATAAAAAAAGCGAGACTTCAAGAGAAGTCTCGCTTCGTTCATCAGTATATACCTTTGGGTTATAATCACTTGTACAGTTCTGTACTGACGGTTTTGGCTGCGTCCAGAAAGCATTGTACATTCGGTGTCGGCTCCGGGGAGTGGAGGATGCCGTAGGGAATGCTGTAATCCCACTCCACAGGAATGACCTTCAAAAGCGGATGCACATTCGCCCAGCCGGGAATCGCCAGCAGAACATCGTTGGTGTTCTCGCAGCGGTTGAACACATCCATGCTGTAAAAGTCGAAATCCACGATATGGATCTGCGGATGGTGCTGCCACAGGTCGTCTCGGAGCTGATCTACATAGTGACTCCACCCACGGTGCATGAGCATGAGGTTTTCGCCATAAAGATCCGTGATCTGTAATTTATCTTTTGCTGCCAGCCGGTGATGGATGGAAACGGCACAGCAAAATCTGCCTCTGACAAGCTCCAGTCCCGCACAACCCCGCAGCTTCAGCATAGTCTCATCGAAAATGCCACCCACCACATCAATGTTCTTGCCGAGATTGCCGAGGATCTCCCGCGCATTTTCCGGGGTATTTTCAAAGGGGATGATTTGAAATTTGATGTCCGGGTGCAGAGTTTGAACTCTGGACCAGAGCTCCATCAGAAGTTGCGCCGGGGTCATGGGCGAGGAACCAATGCGGATGATATTCTCGTCCTCCTGCATGGCGTTTTTCGCCCGGGTCACAGAGTCCCGGCAATACTGGATGATATATTTGGCGTCCTGATACATGGAGCGTCCGGCCTTTGTCAGAGTAAGGCCCCGGTGACTGCGGTCAAAGAGTTTTACACCGAGAGATTCTTCCAGCAGATTAATCTGCTTAATGACTGCCGTTGGCGTGATGTAGCTTTCTTCGGCGGCCTTGTTGAAGCTGCCCGCGTCGGCTACCCGGAGAAAAGTTTCTAATTGCGGATTATACATCACATCACGCCCCTTTCTTGCTTTTTGCGTTGAGATTTACGAGGATCACTTGGCTTTTTTGCGTCAGAGGGAATTGCCCACGAACGCCCGAATCGTTCTGCCCCCGGAATACGCCCGAGAGAACAGTATTGATTGACCCGCCGTTCCGAAACGCCCCATTTATCAGAGGCTTCCCGGATGGAAATATAGCCGTTCATTGCGATCCCTCCGAAAGCGTAAAATTACCCAAATACATTATATACGAATATTCGTAGTTTTTCAAGTTGGCAAGCAATGCAAACTTGTACAAGTTTGCGTATTTTGCGGGAGACACCAATCTGGCATCTCCCGCAAATGCTTGTTGGGGACGATCCCCCAAGCCCCTGAGATAGTCACCTGCGGTGACGGCTGCGCGTTCTGCGAACGCTTGTTTTTATATCGGCACAAAAAGAAAAAGCTGTGCAAATGGATTTCCCATTCACACAGCTTTTCTCTTACCCGTATACTTGGCTGAGGTCAATTTTCAGAATGTTTCCTTATCACCCTCTGTGAAAGCGGGGAGTTTTTAGAAACTATATCTTAGTTCTTTTTGTCTTTGATAGCTGCCTGAGCTGCCGCAAGGCGTGCGATCGGCACACGGAACGGTGAGCAGGAAACGTAATCAAGACCGATGTTATGGCAGAACTCAACTGATGTCGGGTCGCCGCCGTGCTCGCCGCAGATACCGATATGGAGGTTCGGGTTTGCGGGTCTGCCGAGGCTGATCGCCATCTTCATAAGCTTACCTACGCCGACCTGGTCAAGCTTTGCAAACGGATCGTTTTCAAAGATCTTTGTCTCATAGTAAGCGTTGAGGAACTTGCCTGCGTCGTCACGGCTGAAGCCGTAAGTCATCTGGGTAAGGTCGTTTGTGCCGAAGCAGAAGAAGTCTGCTTCCTTTGCGATGTCGTCAGCTGTGAGAGCGGCACGAGGAATTTCAATCATTGTACCTACTTCGTATTCGAGCTTGACGCCTGCTGCTGCGATTTCCGCATCAGCCGTTTCAACAACAACCTTCTTGACATATTTAAGCTCTTTAACCTCGCAGATAAGCGGGATCATAATTTCGGGCTTAACGTTCCAGTCCGGATGGTTCTTCTTTACGTTGATAGCCGCGCGGATGACAGCCTTTGTCTGCATCTTTGCGATTTCGGGATAAGTTACTGCAAGACGGCAGCCGCGGTGACCCATCATCGGGTTGAACTCGTGGAGCGAAGCGATAAGCGCCTTGATGCTCTCAACGCTCTTGCCCTGTGCTGCTGCGAGGAGCTCAATGTCAGCCTCTTCTGTCGGAACGAACTCGTGAAGCGGCGGGTCAAGGAATCTGATGCAAACGGGAGTTCCTTCAAGAGCTTCGTAAAGAGCTTCGAAGTCGCCCTGCTGATAAGGAAGAATCTTCTCAAGAGCAGCTTCTCTCTCTTCAACTGTGTCTGCGCAGATCATTTCTCTGAAAGCTGCAATTCTGTCAGCTTCGAAGAACATATGCTCTGTACGGCAGAGACCGATGCCTTCTGCGCCGAGCTCTCTTGCCTTCTTTGCGTCTCTGGGTGTATCGGCGTTTGTGCGGACTTTGAGTCTTCTGAACTCGTCTGCCCAAGCCATTATTCTGCCGAACTCGCCTGCGATCTTTGCATCAACCGTCGGGATAAGTCCTGCATAGATGTTACCTGTTGTACCGTCGATGGAGAGTTCGTCGCCCTCGTGGAATACTTTTCCTGCGAGCTCGAACTTCTTGTTTTCTTCATCCATCTTGATGTCGCCGCAGCCGGAAACGCAGCAGGTTCCCATTCCGCGTGCAACAACGGCTGCGTGGCTCGTCATACCGCCTCTGACGGTGAGTATGCCCTGAGCTGCCTTCATACCCGTGATATCTTCGGGGGATGTTTCAAGACGTACAAGAACGACCTTCTTGCCTGCCTTCTTCCATTCAACAGCGTCCTCTGCCGTAAATACGATCTGTCCGCAAGCTGCGCCGGGAGAAGCTCCGAGACCCTTGCCGAGAGGAGTTGCGGCTTTGAGAGCCTTTGTATCGAACTGCGGGTGAAGAAGTGTATCGAGGTTTCTGGGATCGATCATTGCAACTGCTTCTTCGGGTGTTCTCATACCCTCGTCAACGAGGTCGCAAGCAATCTTGAGAGCAGCCTGAGCCGTTCTCTTACCGTTACGTGTCTGGAGCATATAGAGCTTGCCGTGTTCGACTGTGAACTCCATATCCTGCATATCGCGATAGTGATTTTCAAGAGTTTTGCAAACATCCTCGAACTGCTTGAACGCTTCGGGGAACTTCTGCTCCATCTCTGCAATCTTCATAGGTGTACGAACGCCGGCAACAACGTCCTCGCCCTGAGCGTTTGTAAGGAATTCGCCGAAGAGTCCCTTTGCGCCCGTAGCGGGGTCACGTGTGAATGCAACGCCTGTACCGCAGTCGTCGCCCATATTACCGAACGCCATCATCTGAACGTTTACAGCCGTGCCCCAAGAATAAGGAATATCGTTGTCACGACGGTATACGTTTGCACGGGGGTTGTCCCAGCTGCGGAAAACGGCTTTGATAGCCTCAAAGAGCTGAACCTTGGGATCGGAGGGGAAGTCCGTACCGATTTTGGATTTGTATTCAGCCTTGAACTGGGATGCGAGAGTCTTGAGGTCGTTTGCGTCAAGATCAACGTCCTGCTTTACGCCCTTCTTTTCTTTCATCTCGTCGATGAGCTTTTCAAAATACTTCTTGCCGACTTCCATAACGACGTCGGAGAACATCTGGATAAATCTTCTGTAGCAGTCCCAAGCCCAACGGGGATTGCCGGATTTCTTTGCGATAACGTCAACAACTTCTTCGTTGAGACCGAGGTTAAGGATTGTGTCCATCATACCGGGCATCGATGCTCTTGCGCCGGAACGGACAGAAACGAGAAGGGGATTCTCGTGATCGCCGAACTTCTTGCCGGTGATCTCTTCCATCTTTTCGATATAGCTCATTATTTCAGCTTCGATGGAAGGATTGATTTTCTTGCCGTCTTCATAATACTGTGTGCAGGCTTCTGTCGAGATTGTGAAGCCCTGAGGAACGGGAAGACCGATGTTTGTCATTTCCGCAAGGTTTGCGCCCTTGCCGCCGAGAAGCTCACGCATACTTGCGTTGCCTTCGCTGAACAGGTAACAATATTTTTTTGCTGCCATTTTGTGAAATTCCTCCACTTTTTATTTATTAAAGTTTTGCTAACTTTATTCGATTAGATATTATATCACAACAAAAACGCAATATCCATAGTTTTTTCAAAATTTTTTCCGAAAAAGATATATTTTCCGAATATTTATCTCAAAATCGACTCTATACACTTGAAAAACGGATATATTTTGTGTAAAATGTACCTTACAAAGCCTGACAGAAACCGGAGCGGAGGAAAATATGAGCATACTTACAAGCGGCGCATACAACACCATCATCGAAAACGCCGTAAAAAGCGAGACCGGAGCGGATTTCCGCATAGTCGATATAAAAGAAAGCAAAACCGGAGCGATGCATCCGGCGGCAAGGTTCATCGGCGAAAAATTCGATGTTTTCGTCAAAGCCGGACAAAACCCGTTCTCGCCTGAGCAGTTCAGAGCCGAGGCGAAGGAGCTTGCCTATATAAAATCGCACACCGACATAAAGACCCCGGAGGTCTACGGCGTTGCGCAGAGCGGAGATACCGTTCTGCTGATAATGGAAGCGGCAAAGGACGTAAAGCCAGAAACGGACGCCGATTTTGCCGCGCTCGGACGCGGGCTCGCGCAGTTGCACTCCGTAAAGAGCGACCGTTGCGGCTTTGATTTCACAACCTACCTCGGAGTATTCCGTCAGGACAATACGCGCGAGGAAAGCTGGGCGAAGTTCTTCGGGCAGCACCGCCTGCTCGATACGATGAAATATGCAGTCGACAAGGGCAAAATCGACGCAGAGCATATAAAGCTCGTCGAAAGGCTTGTCGAAAAGCTGCCGTCGATATGCCCCGTTCAGAGCGAATTTTCCCTGCTTCACGGCGACCCGTGGCTCGGAAATCTTATGTTTGACGGAAAAGATCTTGTCCTCATCGACCCCGCCCTCTATTACGGCAACAGGGAGATTGACCTGACGACCGTCAATTTCTTCTGCCCGGTGCCGCAGGCGTTCTTTGACGCATATAACGAAGTCTATCCGATAGACAGCGGTTTTTCCGACCGCGCCGACCTCTGGAAACTGAATCAGTGGCTCGGGCACGTTGCGCTCTTCGGCGAAAAATACCTTATAAAAATAAAGGAAGCAGCCGATAAATATCTGTAATTTCGAGGAGCTTATATGTCAATATTCGACCTTTTCAAAAAAATAGAAACAACAGCTGTCTCCGGGCCCCCGACGTTCATCGTTGTCGGGCTCGGAAATCCCGGCAAAAAATATGATAACACCCGCCATAACGCAGGCTTCCGCGCGATAGACTATATCGCCGCAAAGATCGGCGCAAAGATCGACCGGGCAAAGTTTGATTCGCTCGTCGGCGAATGCGAAATCGGCGGGGCGAAAGTACTTTTAATGAAGCCGCAGACTCTTATGAACGCCTCCGGCACGGCGGTGTCCGCTGCGGCGGATTTCTATAAGATAGACCCCGACCATATAATAATTTTGAGCGACGACATCTCCCTTGAGCCGGGGCACATCCGCATCCGCAGAGAAGGCAGCGCCGGGGGGCACAACGGGCTGAAAAGCATAAACAAATGGCTCGGAACGGAGAAATATCCCCGCGTAAAAATAGGCGTCGGAAAAAAGCCGTCGCCCGAATATGACCTTGCAGACTGGGTTCTCGGAAATCTGCCGGACGGAGATATGAAGCTGACGGAAGGCCGCAGGGACGACATTTTTGACGCTGTGCGCCTGATAATATCGGGCGAGACCGAAAAGGCGATGAACCTTTACAACAGAACGGAGAAATAAAATGAATATACTTTCAGGCCGTATCCGCGCGGAGCGTGAATACGGGCAACTGCTTGAAAACCTGCGTGGTCAGCTACGGATAGAAAATCGGGCGCCCGCAATGGCAACGGGACTTTGCGAGGGGGCGGAGAACGCTTTCCTCGCCGCTTTGGTTTCCGAAAAAATAACTTCATCGCCCGCTCTTATAATAGCGCACGATGAAAAAACCGCCGCCTCGATAAACGCTTTCCTTTCGGGCGTGGGACTTAGGTCTATGGTGTACCCTGTCCGAGATCCCGTGCTTTATAACATCGTCTCCTCGCACGATACCGAGCACGAGCGGATCGCCGTGCTGACCGCACTTTCCGAAGACGGGGTCGATGCGGTAGTAACGGTGCCGGACGCGGCGATACAATATACGATACCGAGAGGACGTCTTGAAAAGGCAACGATGACAATCGCCGAAGGCGAAACACACGACATCTCCGCCCTCTCCTCATTCCTCGTTTCCGCAGGATACGTAAGAGAGAGCCTGGTTGACGGCAAAGGGCAGTTTTCCGTCCGCGGCGGAATTTTGGACGTGTTTCCTCCCCAGCTCTCCTCCCCCGTCCGGATTGAATTTTTCGGGGACGAAATCGATTCAGTCTATTCCTTTGATATAATGACGCAGCGCCGCGTCGCCGACGTAAAAAAAGTAACCCTGACCTGTGCGCGCGAAATTCTGACAGACGAAAAAGCAAGGGCAAAAATGTCCGCCGCAATATCCGCCCAGCTGAAAAAGACGATAACCGCCGAGGCGAGAGAATCGCTTATGCACGAAAAGGATGCCATAGAAAGCGGCCTTGAGCTCCCCTTCGCGGATAAATACATCTCCCTCGTCTATCCCGAATGTACAGCCCTCATCGACTGGTTCTGCGAGGATACGCTCGTCGTTATGACGGAATCCTCATCGGTTGAGGAGAGACTGAAAGCCTACGCCTGGCATTACGAGGAGACGATAAAAGAGCTTATCTCCTCCGGCGTTATGATCTCAAAATACAGCGCATTCTCCGAGGACGCAGAGGATTTTTATGCCTTCGTCGGCAGGAATCCCTCGGTGCTGATAAACAGCTTCATCTCGCAATACAGAGACAGAATCTCCGGAATTTATTCCTTTGAGAGCCGCAAGACCGCCTCGCCTACGGGAAATTACAATGCGCTCATAGAAGACGTCACCTCCTATGCGACGGCGGGCGAATCGATACTCATCCTCTGCGAAAACGAGGTTGAAATAAACAATCTTGTTAAAATGCTCGGCGAAAGCGGGATAAGCGCAGCCCCCGCTCCCGACTTTCTGAAAATAACGGATACCCCTCGCCGCTGCGCGATTATAAGCGCCTTTGATGCGGAGGGCTTCGAGCTTATCCGCTCAGGCTTTGCCTGCATTTCCCTGCGCGAAAATCAGAGCCTTGCAAAGCGCAAGCTAGCGATAAGAAAGCTGCGGAACGCAAAATCCGCTCGCTCTGCAAAGGAAAAAATTCTCTCTTATGCGGATCTTGAGGTCGGCGATTACGTTGTTCACGTGACACACGGAATCGGGCGTTATATGGGGCTCGAAAACATCCGCAACTACGACGGCGTCTGCCGCGACCATATGAAAATCCAGTATGCGGGAACTGACGTGCTCTATGTCCCCTGCGAGCAGATCGACCTTGTTTCAAAATATATCGGCGCAAGAGCGGACGACGGAATGCTTCATCTTTCAAAGCTCGGCGGAACGGAATGGGCAAGGGCAAAGTCGCGCGTCAAGGCGGAAGTAAAGGAGATGGCAAAAGAGCTTATAGAGCTTTATGCCGAAAGGCTCCGCCGCCCCGGTTACGCCTTCCCCGCAGACGGAGAAATGCAGAGGGAATTCGAATCGACCTTCGAATATGACGAGACGGACGGTCAGCTTGCCGCCGCCGAGGACATAAAAAAGGATATGGAACGCTCCGTCCCTATGGACAGACTTCTCTGCGGCGACGTCGGCTTCGGAAAAACCGAGGTTGCCCTCCGCGCGGCATTCAAGGCGGTCGAAGCGGGAAAGCAGGTTGCGATTCTCGTCCCGACGACAATTCTCGCAATGCAGCATTATCAGACAGCCGTTTCAAGAATGAGAGCGTTTCCGATAAAGATTTCGCTTATGTCCCGCTTCCGTACGGCAAAAGAGCAGGAGGCAACGCTCCGCGCGCTCAAAAGGGGCGACGTCGATATAATAATCGGTACGCACAGGCTGCTGTCGTCGGATGTGCAGTTCAAGGATCTCGGACTGCTGATAGTCGATGAAGAACAGCGATTCGGCGTTGCGCACAAAGAAAAGCTCAAGCAGTTTTCAAAGAACGTCGACGTTCTGACGCTGACGGCAACCCCGATTCCGAGAACGCTGAATATGGCAATGAGCTCGATAAGGGATATGTCAGTTCTGGACGAAGCGCCCGGAGACAGGCTCCCCGTCCAGACCTACGTTCTGGAACACGACGACATCGTAATAAACGAGGCAATACGCAGAGAGCTGCGCCGCGGCGGGCAGGTCTTTTATCTGCACAACAGAGTTGACACGATCGTTCAGAAGGCGATGAAGCTGCGCAAGGAATTTCCGGACGCCGTAATCGAAGTGGCACACGGGCAGATGGAAAAAGAAGAGCTCTCCGCCATCTGGCAGGGGATGGTCTCCGGCGATATCGATGTTCTCGTCTGCACGACGATAATCGAAACGGGAGTCGATGTTCCGAACGCAAACACGCTGATAATCGAAAATGCGGATAAAATGGGACTTTCCCAGCTGCATCAGATACGCGGACGCGTCGGCAGGAGCTCCCGCAGAGCTTACGCCTATTTCACTTATCCCCGCTCGAAAGCCCTCTCGGAGATCGCAACTAAGCGTCTTCAGGCCATCCGCGACTTTACCGAGTTCGGTTCCGGCTTCAAGATTGCCCTGCGCGACCTTGAAATCCGCGGCGCGGGCGACCTTCTCGGCGCACGTCAGCACGGGCATATGGAGAGCATCGGCTATGACCTTTATATAAAAATACTCAACGAAGCCGTTCTCGAAGAGAAGGGCGAAAAGCCGAAAGAACGCGCAGACTGCACGATAAACATCGGCAGGGATTCATACATTCCGGAAAAATATATTTCAGACCCCGCACAGCGCATCGACGTTTACAAAAAGATTGCAACCGTCGAAACGGAGCAGGATATGGATGACATCGCAGCAGAGCTGCTCGACCGCTACGGAGACCTTCCGCCGTCCGTCGAAACGCTCCTCTCGATCTCTCTCCTCCGTGCGCTCGCAATCGAATGCGGTTTCGTTCAGATAGATCAGAGCGAGGACGGTGCCGTCATCTATCCGAGGTATCTCGATATTCCCGTATGGTCGGAGATGATCTCCCTCTATCCTAAGAAATCGATAACCGTCATAGCTTCAACCAAGCCTTCAATAAGGTGCAAAAACAGGAGCGGAGAGCCGATTTTACCGTATATTTGCGGGTTGTTAAAAAAATATATACAAATAAAATCAAAAAAAGAGTAGATTTTATTGAAAAATGTATGTATAATGTTAAATAGGACTTTTCAATTCCGTTTTTTAAAATTACAAGGAGAAACAAAAATTATGAAACGCACAACCAAAACCTTCAAGACCGTGGCGACGGTAATTGCTCTGGCAATGCTTATGTCCGCCCTCGCATTGACCCTTTCGGGCTGCGGAAACAAAACGGTTATGACCTTTGAAGCAGACAACGGAAAAACGTACACGGCAGATATAAACTTCTATAAGTTTATGATGGTATATTCCAAGCAGACGTTCTATATGCAGAGCGGTCTTTATTCCTCCGCAGAGAGCACAATCTGGGACACAAAGAACGATGACGGCATAACATACGACAAGCTCTATACCGATCGTGTCACAACACAGGTAAAATCCGTGCTTATCGAACAGTATCTCTTCGATAAATACAATCTTACAATAAGCGACGAAACGATGGCAAGCATCAAAAAGACGGTCGATTCCGCGGTTGCAAATCAGGGCGGAAAAGGCTTTTACAAGCAGTATTTCGGATATACGTCAAGCCAGCTTTACGACTATCTCGTTATGGTCGAAAAGTCAAAGGCTGTCGTTGAATATCTTTACGGCGAAGAGGGCAAGGACCCCGTAACGACGGAAGAGCTTGATAAATATTATGAGGACAACTACGCAGGCTACCTCTTCATTATGCTTGATATGAAGAACAAGGTAAAGAAAGACGAAGACGGCAACCGCGTCGTAAAGACAACGACAGATAAAGACGGCAAAGTCACAGAGCAGGAAGCATACGAGACGGAAGAAATGACGGAAGAAGAAAAGAACGATAAGGAAAATCTTCCCGCCAAAATCCAGCAGGAACTCGATGAAGGCGCCGACTTTGCGGAGCTTGTCCAGAAATACTCCGATGACTATTATTCCGTAACTCTCAAGCGCGGTATATTCATCCCGAAGGAAAACGGACTTCTCAACAACGCGGAGACTGTAAACAAGGCGATCAAAGAGCTTGAAATCGGCGAATGTACAGGCAAGCTCTCTGTCGGCGATACAAACGATTACACATACTTTGTCAAGAGAATAGACCTTCTCGACAAGGCATATGAAGAAGAGGAATATGAAGATTGGTTCACAAGCTTCAACGACAACGTCAAATACGAAAAGTATGACGGCGTTATAGCAGGCTACGATGCTTCCGTCAAGGTCGATACGGATGCTATCTCCGGCTTCAGCATAAAGAACACCTTCCTCTCCGATTACGTTGATGTTTATTACTACTACACACACTACGGTTACTCATCATAAACAATGTTCGGATTTGTAAAGCCGCTTGTGCCTGAACTGAAGGTCAAAGACAGCGATTTTTACAAGAGCGTATATTGCGGACTCTGCCGCTCGATGTCAAGGCATACGGGCGGCATTTCCACCTTTACCCTCTCCTATGATATGACGTTCTTCGCCCTTTGCAGAATGGCTCTTTCGGATACGGAGCTGTCGTTTGAAAGAATACGTTGCAAAGCGCATCCGATGAAAAAACGCACAGTCTGCCGCGATAACGCAGAGCTTGAATTTGCGGCAAGAGCGAGCGGCGTCCTCGTTTATTATAACTGCAAGGACAACATCGCAGACGAGAAAGGGCTCAAACGGACGCTTTATAAGCTGCTCCTGCCCTATGCGAGAAGGATAAACAAAAAAGCCGCCCTGCCCGATATATCGGAGAGGACGGAGAAATATCTTTGCGAGCTTTCCGCCCTGGAAAAAGAAAACTGCCCGAGACCGGATGAGGTTGCGGATGTTTTCGGAAAGCTCCTCGGAGAGCTTCTCGCCTTCGGATATGAGGGGGAAAGAGCGATCGTCGCAAGGGAGATCGGCTTTCATACGGGCAGATGGGTATATCTTGCAGACGCTGTCTGCGATTATAAAAAGGACCTGAAAGAAGGCAAATACAATCCGTTCATCTTCGCATTCGAAACAAGCGAAGCGGCGGAAAAATATCTCTCCTCCGATGTTTCGGATATACTGACACTTGAGCTTTGCGCCCTCGACAGGGCGATCGCTCTGATCGACCCGCCAAAAGCGGACGGAATTATGCGCTGTATAACGAACATAGTTCACGGAGGAATGGAAAATTCGCTCATCACGGCGATGAGAAAGGAGGCGGAAAAATGAGAAAGGACCCTTATAAGGTTCTCGGCGTCGATAAAAACGCAACAGACGAAGAGATCAAAAGCGCATACAGAGACCTTGCAAAAAAGTTTCATCCGGATAATTACGTCGGCTCTCCCCTCGCGGATCTCGCGAGCGAAAAAATGAAGGAGATAAACGAAGCGTATGACAAGATAACGAATATGCGCCGGCAGGAGAGAGAGTCGCAAAGCTCCGATGAATATTCGGGCAGCGAGAGCTCCTTCGGGCAGGAAAGCGGCTTTTCCGATATACGCAGGCTCATAGACGAACGCAATTTCTATGAGGCAGACGTGCTCTTGAACAACGTTGCCCCCTCCGAAAGAAACGCCGAATGGTATTATCTGAAAGGGCTTGTCTTTGCCGCAAGAGGCTGGTATTTCGAAGCCTCAAAGAACTTCTCGGAAGCGGCAGACAGAGATCCCGACAACCCGGAATACAAGCAGGCTGTTGAAAAAATGAAGGAAGCAGCCGGCGGTTACCGCAGAGAGGGCGAAGGCGGCGGATGCGGCGTTTGCGATGTCTGCTCAACTCTTCTCTGTATGGATTGTATGTGCGAAGCCTGCGGAGGCGATTTTATCCGTTGCTGCTGATATGAAAAGGACAAAGAAAATTGCTCTCTGCGGCATACTTTCCGCCCTCGGAACGATAATTCTTTTCATCGGGGGATTGCTCGGCGTGCTGGATATTTCCGCGGCGTGTATAGCTTCGTTTATCGTGCTTTTCTGCTCGGCGGAGCTCGGCATCGGATACGGCTTTGCCGCTTATATCGTCATTTCCGTTCTGAGCTTTCTCATCTGCGGAAACAACCTCTTTGCGCCGATATGCTTTGCAGGGCTTTTCGGACCGATGGCGGCGACGAAGTTCATTTTCGATAAAGCGGGAAAGGTCCTCGGTATGCTACTGAAGATCGTCCTCCCTCTTGCACTTCTGACAGTCGGCTTTGTGTTCTTCTCGGAGCTTCTGGAGCTGCCGGAAAGCAAATGGCTTGAGATCGCATATTTTGCTCTTTCGGCGACGGTCGCCCTGCTGACACAGAAGCTGTATACGGTTATGACAAGAATTTATTTCTTCCGCTGGAGAGACAAAATCAAAAAATTGCTCAAATAACCCAAAAAGGCTTGCGCTGCGCGCAAGCCTTTTGTTTTTTGTGAAAATCAGCACATTGAGTTTACAGTCTTGTATCTGAACATCATTTCCGCGTGATTCTGCTCTTCGACCTCAATATCCGCAAGGAGCTTCCTCGCCTCCGTGCTGCCGAACTGAAACAGATCGAAATTATATGCGGAGGAAACATATTTCTCCGTTGTGATCGCGTCCGTGCAGAGGAAGGAATCATTGTCCTTGTCCGCCTGAACATAATTTCCCATATAGGTTGCCGCGGGGGAATACGTCGCGCCGGCATTATCGTTTACGTTTACATCCGTCGAAACGGTTCCGCTCATAAGCGAATTGAGCGAGGAGAGATGCTTTTCTTCATCAGATTTTATCATTGTGAAAAGGTCGCAAAGAACCTTGTCCTTTGCCATAGACGCATATTTTTCATACTTCTGAATACAGAGTTTTTCCTGATCCGCAAGATCCTTTACACAGTTTTTTTCCTTTTCGTTTAAGGTTATATTCATTTTTTCTTCCCGCGCCGACGACGTTTTTTCAAAGCCGTCGTGCGCTTTTCCTTTCGTTTGTTTTCGGTCACATATATTGTCTCCGAAAAAAACTCAAATATTCTTTTAAATATAATATTCGGCTCCGACGCCGTAAATTTCAAAATCGCCGCCGGACAGCTCAAGCGAAAAGCCGTAAAATTCCCTGCCGGGAACGTCAACCGTATAAACTATGGGTCGTTCCTCGGGGCAAAGGGTATATTCGTCCGGCTGGAGCTCTCCGTCAAGCCTGAAGCGGAGAGTCAGCGCCTTTCCTCGCTTTTTCTCTTGTATGGTACGTTCATATGACCGCCACCCTCCTTTTTGATTGGTTTTTCCCTTACCGTGACCATATTATACCACACATTTGTTCGTTTGTCAATAATTTTCCGAACAGTTGTTCGCATTTTTGCCAAAATAAATAAGTCTCCCCATTAAAAGAGACATCTTCTTCCTTATGATATATTGTCCTGCCGGCTTTGCGCAAGCGTTTGCAGGCGTCGCCGAGAAGAGGGCGTTAAAAAAGCCTCTCCTTTCGGGAGAGGTGGCGCAAGAAGTGCGACGGAGAGGGGTCAATGCAAAAAAGAGAGGAATGTCTGCTCCTTCGATGAAAATATAAAGTTTGCTCAAATATTATTTAAAAATTTCCCTGTATATCGATAAAGACGGCGAGGCGGGACGGGAGACCCCTCCCCTACAATATAATGCCCGTATGTGCAGGCAATGAAATATTTGCACAAACCAATGACCGAAGTTTCTTTTGCCTACTTTTCTTTTCAAAGAAAAGTACGGTACAAAAACAAAAAGGGGCGAAGAACCGCCCCTTTTATGAGAATATAATATTTGCACAAACTAGTAACCGAAGCTTCTTTTGCTTACTTTTCTTCTCGAAGAAAAGTAAGTCAGTTTTGCTTCTGAACGCTCTTGTATTCGTCGTAATAGCGGTAATAGGGACAGTGCTTTGTCTGACCGTAAATAAAATCCGCCATTTCATCTTCATCGAGGCTTATATCGCAGATATATTCGTCCGTCAGGTCGTCATAGATATAAAACTCGCAGGTCTCGCAGGACGATTGCATCGGCTTTTTCTCTTGTTTTTTATTGTTGTTCATCATTTTTCTATATATGCGTAGTCGCGTCTGGCGGGAGCGCAGACAAATACTCTTGCATCGTTTTCAATCTCTTCCTTTGCCGCCTTTGCCTCTCTGACAGAGCCGAAAATGCCGAAAACTCCCGCTCCGGAGCCGGAAAGCATCGCCGCCTCCGCGCCGAGGGAACGTAGCCTTTCGCAAAGCGCAAGAGAAGGACTTGCCGCTCTCTGAACGGCTTCAAAATCGTTTCTCATAGACACGGATATTTTGTTTATATCACATTCCGAAAGCGCAGAGAGCATTGCGGAGAGAGAAGAGGTACCAACCCCGCTGCCGATAGCGGCGTACGCCTCCGCCGTTGACGTTTTTTCTCCGTTCGGAACGGCAAGAAGGATACAGCAGTCCGGCATAGGCGCGCAGCTTTCAAGCATTTCCCCGAAGCCCGTCGCCTTGACGGTCCCCTTCTTTATACAGAACGGTACATCTGCGCCGACAGAAGCCCCGATCCCGAAAAGCTCCGCCATTGAAAATCTGTCTCCGGAAAGAGTATTGAGAGCAATGATGACAGCCGCCGCATCCGATGATCCGCCGCCAAAGCCCGCTCCGTCCGGTATCTTTTTTTCAAGCGTTATATCGACACGGACATTATCCTCGCCCGAAGCCGAAAGATATGCCAGAGCCGCCTTGTACGCAAGGTTTTTCTCCTGCGGAAGCTCCGGGAGCTCACGGCAGGAAACAGAAATCTCCCTGCCCTCGCCCGCGGCGGTCGCAACGGTTACCCTGTCAAAAAGGCTGACCGTCTGAAGGACGGTTTCGATCTCGTGGTAGCCGTCCGCCCTTTCCCCCGTAACTCCGAGATAAAGGTTTATCTTTGCGGGAGCAAGTATTGTAATTTTTCCGTTTTCCATAACTATGTATCTCCGGATTACTTGATTTTGCTTATCGCTTTTGTGAAGAAATTACGTTTTATCTTTATCGCCAGAAACGGGCAAAGCTCCTGACAACAATAACATCTTATGCATTTGGAATGATTTATTTTCGCTTTTTTTCCCGCCTGAGTTTCTGTCAGTTCAATGGTCTTTTGCGGGCAGGAGCGAACGCAGTCTCCGCAACCGCGACAGATCCCCGCGCAGACTACGGGCTTCGGCATAAACATTCTGCCGAGTTTCCCTCGCGAAAAGAATTTCAGGGCTTTTATGCTTCCGTCGTTTCCGTCCGCCGGTATAACGTTTTCAATTATGCGGACGACATCTCCGAGAACGGTTATCTCCTCCGCATTTTCGGGGCAAAGCCCTCTTTCAATGCTCTCCGAAACGGTAGTGACGCGTTTTTCAAAGCCGAGTGCTTTTGCCGAAATCATATCGGCAGAGAACGGGTTTTTGCTCGTCGATATAAAGCCGAACCGTCTCGGCGTACCCCCTGTCGGCCCGTTGCCCTCCATACCGATTATCGCATCCGTTATGGCGATAACCGTCGTCCTTTCGCAATGCATAAGGCAGAGATCGCAGAGCATCGCCGCAAAATCGTTATAGTCCGGATATGCCGCGTGCGCCTCGAATTTTTCAATTCCGGGTATCGTTCCGAAAAGATTTTTGACGGCACCGCTCATCCCCGTCAGCGCGTGAGTTTTCAGCTTGCAAAGATCGATTATAACATCCGCCTCCGCTACCGGCGTGATGATGTTGAAGCTCTTGACAAGCCGTCCGCCGTCCGTCGAGAGTCTTTTCCAGCTCGTATCGAAATTGAGCGTCGCACCGTGCTTTTCGCAAACATCCGTAATGCCGCAGACCTTATAGATTCCGTCAAGACGCGATGCGCTGTATACCCCGCCGGGGCTCTCGGCGATCGTCGGCTTGCAGGAGAACCTGTCAAGCGCGGAAAGAAGTCCGTCAAGCACCTCGGGTGCAACCGTTGCGGCGTGCTCCGGCGCTTTCTTCATAACAAGATTCGGCTTTATGACAACCTTTTTCCCTTCAAAGGTCGAGCTGTCAATTCCGAGCAGCTCAAAATGGCGCAGAAATATGTCGCAAAGCTCTGCGGGATCATATTTTTCCGCTTGTGACAGCGCAACAGTATTAAAAGCGTCAAAAGCCATAAGACGACCGCCTTCCGTTTTTTGATTCAAGAATTATTGTATCACAGTCGTCTTTATAAATCAAGAAAAATCTGTTATTTGCTCATTTCTTTTCAGCCATCTGCCGGACAGCCGAAAAAGCGTCCGCAATGCCGCCGAGCGCGTCTATAAGCCCGAGAGCAACCGCCCTCTCTCCGCTTATCACACTGCCGACGTCCGTCGTCAGCTCTCCCGTGTTCATCATCAGCCCGTCCAGCACTTCCCTTTTAACCCCGCTGTGACCGACTATGAAACCGCTGACCCTCTCCTGCATTCTTTCAAGCGACGCAAACGCCTGCGGCACTCCGAGCACCGTTCCGGAAATGCGCACAGGATGAATCGTCAGAGTTGCGCTCGGAACTGCAAAGCTCCTCCGGCAAGCAACGGCTATCGGAAGTCCGATTGAATGTCCTCCGCCGAGAATGACCGATGCCGTCGGCGTTTTCATCCCCGCCAGCATCTCCGCTATCGCAAGCCCCGCTTCAACGTCGCCCCCGACGGTATTTATCATTATAACTATCCCCCTAACGCCCTCGTCCTGCTCGGCAGAGGCAAGCAGCGGGAGGATATGCTCGTATTTCGTTGTTTTCTGCGTTTCCGGCAAAAGATAATGCCCCTCTATCTGCCCGATTATCGGAACGGTTATAATACCGCCACGCCCTTTGACCGTCCCCAGCGAGATGATATTTTCCGTTTTTTCCTCGGACAAAGCCTCATTTTCCTTTTCTTTCATAAAAAATCCGCTCTTTCGCTTCATTTATATTATTTTTTGCAAAAAAATTTTTATCTAATCATTTACAACCGAAAGAATTTATATTATAATATTTCCGAATGGAGAGAATATATTGCGGATACCTCCGCAGACCTTCCAAAAGACAACCTTCGGCTTATAGCCGGGAAAGAGAGAAAAATATGGAAAACAAGATTCTTGTTGAAACAAGCGCGCGCCATATCCATTTGACGCAGGAAGCCGTTGAAGCACTTTTCGGCGCAGGTCATACCCTGACAAAGAAAAAAGACCTCAGCCAGCCCGGTCAGTTCGCTTGCGAAGAAAAGGTCACAGTTGTAAACAAATGCGTTGACAAGAGAACAGGCGCAGAGGTCGAAAAAACGCTGACAATGAGCGTTCTCGGTCCCGTTCGTCCCGAAACACAGGTTGAAGTTTCGTTCACGGACGCGCGCACCCTCGGCGTTTCCGCTCCCGTCCGCGAATCGGGCGACGTTGCGGGCACACCCGGAGCAAAGCTCGTCGGTCCCGCGGGAGAATATGTCATTGACCACGGTATAATCGTTGCGAAGAGACACATCCATCTCACACCCGAAAACGCAGCCGACCTCGGCGTTGAAAACGGACAGATCGTAAAGGTTCTCGTCGATACCGGTGCAGGCCGCAAGACAGTATTTGACGACGTTGTTATCCGCGTCAAGTCCTCGTTCGCTCCCGCAATGCACATCGATACGGACGAATGCAACGCTTCCGCCGCCTTCGGCGTAGTTTACGGCGAAATCATCAAATAAGAAAAATAAAATTAAAGGAGATATAAAATGGCAATTCTTTATTCAAAAGAAGTCGAAAATATGTGCTCCGTTGCCAAGGGCCCGCATCACGGTCCCGCTCCCATTCCGGAAGAAGGCAAATGGATACAGGCAAAGGAAATCAAGGATATTTCCGCTTATACGCACGGCGTAGGCTGGTGCGCACCTCAGCAGGGCGCCTGCAAACTCTCGCTCAATGTTAAAAACGGCATCATCGAAGAAGCTCTCGTTGAGACGGTCGGTTGCTCGGGTATGACGCATTCCGCAGCTATGGCGGCAGAAATCCTCCCCGGAAAGACAATCCTAGAAGCGCTCAACACAGACCTTGTCTGCGACGCTATCAACACAGCTATGCGCGAGCTCTTCCTCCAGATAGTATACGGCAGAAGCCAGTCCGCATTCTCCGAGAACGGTCTCGTTGTCGGCGCGGGTATGGAAGACCTCGGCAAGGGCGCGCGTTCAATGGTCGGTACAATGTACGGCACAAAGGCAAAGGGCGTCCGTTATCTTGAGATGACAGAGGGCTACTGCACAAGAATGGCTCTTGACGAAAACGATCAGGTCATCGGCTATGAATTCGTATCTCTCGGCAAAATGACGGATATGATAAAGAAAGGCATTGAGCCGAACGAAGCATACGAGAAGTCAAAAGGCACTTACGGCCGTTTCAAACCCGAAGACGGCGCCGTCAAGTACATTGACCCCCGTAAAGAGTAAGGAGGAAGAATAAATGGCACAGTTTGAAGGCTACGAAAGACGCGAAGCGAAAATTCTCGCAACGCTTAAAGAATACGGCATTTCGTCCATCGACGAATGCAAGGAAATCTGCGATAAAGCAGGAATCGATCCTTATACAATAGTTCAGGAAACACAGCCCATCTGCTTTGAAAACGCAAAATGGGCATATACGGTCGGCGCGGCTATCGCAATCAAGTCCGGCTGCAAAAAGGCTGCCGATGCCGCAGCTGCAATCGGAATAGGACTTCAGTCCTTCTGTATCCCCGGCTCCGTTGCCGAAAACCGCAAGGTCGGTCTCGGACACGGAAACCTCGGCAAAATGCTCCTCTCAGAAGAAACGGAATGCTTCTGCTTCCTCGCAGGTCACGAGTCGTTTGCCGCTGCCGAAGGCGCAATCAAAATTGCCCTCAACGCAAACAAGGTAAGAACAAAGCCCCTCCGCGTTATCCTCAACGGTCTCGGCAAGGACGCTGCGTTCATCATCTCCCGTATCAACGGCTTCACATACGTTGAAACCGAATTCGATCCCTATACCGAAGAGGTCAAGGTCGTTTCGGAAACAGCTTATTCAAAGGGTCCCCGTGCAGCTGTCAAGTGCTACGGTGCAGACAACGTTCCCGAAGGCGTTGCAATAATGCGTCTTGAAAACGTCGGCGTTTCGATCACAGGTAACTCCACAAACCCGACGCGCTTCCAGCACCCAGTTGCAGGCACATACAAGAAATGGTGCATCGAAAACGGCAAGAAGTACTTCTCCGTTGCTTCCGGCGGCGGCACAGGACGTACCCTCCATCCGGACAATATGGCGGCAGGTCCCTCCAGCTACGGTATGACGGACACAATGGGCAGAATGCATAGCGACGCTCAGTTCGCAGGTTCTTCCTCCGTTCCCGCTCACGTTGAGATGATGGGACTTATCGGTATGGGCAACAACCCGATGGTCGGCGCAACGGTCGCAGTCGCAGTTGCTGTTGAAGAAGCAATGAAATAACCTACTTTTCTTCGAGAAGAAAAGTAGGCAAAAGAAGCTTCAATGATTTGACTTGAACAAACTTTATAATAAAGAAAACAGAGATGATTTTTTCATCTCTGTTTTTGTTTTGATTGAGAGGGCAGGCAAAAGAAGCTTCAATGATTGGTTTGTGCAAATATTTCATTGCCTGCACATACGGGTATTGTATTGTAGGGGACGGGTCTCCCGTCCCGCCTCGCCGGCTTTATCGATATTCAGGCAAAAGAAACTTCAATAATTGTTTTGCACAAACTTTATATCCTTATAAAAAGGGGCGGATTTTCCGCTCCTTTTTGTTTGTGCACCGTACTTTTCTTTGAAAAGAAAAGTAGGCAAAAGAAACTTCGGTAATTTATTTGCGCAAGTATTTTATTGCCATCGCAAACGGGCATTATATTGTAAGGGACGGGTCTCCCGTCCCGCCTCGCCGCCTTTATCGATCTATAAGACAAAAAGCTTCAGCAAATCGTATCGCAAAAATCTTATATTTTCATAAAAAAAACAGAGGCGTTTCCGCCTCTGTTTTTTGTCTTACCAGAATATAACCCAATCATACGTCCGGACCAGCGTGCCGTCCTTATCGTACATATATGTTTTTCCGTTACCGATCTCGTCGGTATATTCAAATTCGTAGTAATTGACTATACGGTCAGATGCATCGCAGTCTGTGACTTTTATAAGCGTTCCGCTTTCGTTGTAATGATAGCTTGAATAGCTTTCAAGGCTGCCGTTCTTATAAGAGCTACGCTTCAACGTTTTTCCGTTTTCGTTATATTCCTTGAGCTCTGCGAGCTTGCCGTTTTCATATTTTTCGTATCTTTTTTTGCGGGAATATATTTCATATCTGCGTGTATTCTCAAGATATTCGGTATATTCGGTCTTGTTGCCTTCTCCGTCATATACGGTTTCGAAAAGTACATACTCGCCGTCGTACTTTGTCTCGGTATACTCGGTCAGCTTTCCGTTTCCGTCGTATCCCAAAATCTTTGTTCTGTTCCCGTTTTCGTCATATTCGTATTCGGTGCGACGTTCAAGCTTACCGTTATTATATATTTCATCTGTCTTTATATCTATTGTAGTCCCTTCATATCCGTTGTGTTTGACCTTCAAAGTAATATATTCCGTATACTCCCTCTTGTTGCCCTCTCCGTCATATGAAATCCGCTTCGTCCTTTCTCCTTTTTCGTTGTATTCCGTGAGCTCTGCGAGCTTGCCGTTTTCATATTTTTCGTATCTTTTTCTGCGGGAATATTTTGTGTAGTCAGACGTATTTTCAAGATATTCGGTGTATTCGGTCTTGTTGCCGTCTCCGTCATATACGGTTTCGGAAAGTATATAATCGCCATTGCGCTTGATCTCGGTATACCCGGTCAGCGTTCCGCTTCCGTCATATTTAGAAATCTTTATTCTTTTTCCGCTCTCATTATACCCGTAAACGCTATAGCCCGTGAACTTGCGATCGGCGTCGTATGACGAGCTTTTTATCAGATTACCGCTCTCATCATATTCCCTTTCCTCAATGCCATAAAGCTTGCCGCTTATGTATTGCTCGGACTTCACAATGTCGCCGTTTCTGTTGTATTCCGTAATACCGGATAAGCTGCCGTCGCTGTCATAGCTTTCGCTTCTGCGTTGCTTGCTGCCGAAGTATTTGTTTTCATTCGTCGTATTTTCAAAATATTCCGTGCAGCTTCTCTTGACGCCGTTTGCATCATACCGGGTTTCTTTCAATATATATCCGTCTTCATCGCATTCGTAAACGTAATACTCCTGCAATGCTCCGGCAGCGTCGAAATTTTCTTCCTTTATAAGATTTCCCTTCTCGTCATACTCATAAGTTGTATAGCTTTTGATCTCGCCGTTTTCGTCATACGACAGTCTTTTTGTCTTTTTTCCGTCTTCATCGTATTCATATCCATAGCCATACACCACCTTACCGCTTGCGTCATAGCTGATAGATTTGGTCTCATTGTCGTTTCCGTCATATTCGACGACATAAACAAGCGTCCCGTTTTCATTGAATCGTTCAGCCTTTATCGCCTTCCAGTCTTCGTTATATGCCGTAACGGTTGTCGTCTTACCTGTCGAATATTCCCTGTGGCCTGTCATTGTTATGACTCTTGCTTCTTCATCATATGTAATTTCAAACTGCTGGACGATCTCGTCGCTTTGGACAATCTCGTCTTTTATAAGCCTGTTTTTCTCATCATATACAAAAGACTCTTTTCTTGAATACCGGGTGTCATCTTCCGAAAATTCCGTGATCATCTCGGAAATAAGCCCGCTGTCCGTATATGTCATAGCATACGTTGCGATGTTTTTTTCCTCTGCATTTTTCGCGGAGCCCTTTGTAACTCTGCCGTTTTCGTCATACTCCAGAGTCACAACCGTTCCGTCGTATGTAACTTTTACAAGATTTCTGTTTTTGTCATACTCATACGTCATTGAAATTCCGTATTCGTTTTCCTCGTAAACTCCCTCATCCTTTTTCTCCGGTTCGTTGTAGAAGCGTTTCAGAACCTCGTTTGCCGCACGCTCTGCGGGAGACATCTTTTCCTCCGGAGTAACGGTTGCCGCAGTTGTCGTTGTTTCCGTGTTTGTTTTCCCGCAGGACGATACGAATATCGTTGCAATCGTCATACAGAGCAGGAGCAAAATTGATAATGCCTTTTTCATTGTGTTTCTCCTCCAAATAAATAAAATTGATAATAAAAAAGTGCGTAGCCCGAAGCCACGCACAAAAAACGTAAGCTCCAAGCTGCGACACAATCATTTCATATCACCTTTATTTACATAAAGCATACAAAAAGGGAGCATACATTTTTATCGTATGAAAAAATGTATACTTTATGCCTTCCGGGTGAACTTTATTCGATTGTGTCGCAATAAAAGTATATCCCATCGCCGCCCCCTTGTCAATAGCGCGCGGGCGTTTTCCTCAATAAATTCAAAAAGCCCTCCGCAGAGAGCTTTTTATCTTATTTCCTGCTCCATTGAGTCAAATGCGGGAGATGTAAAGAAATCGATGATCGATATATTCAACCCGTCACAGATCTTTTTGACAGTCGCAACGGTTACGCTGTTGTTCCTACCGCTTACGATATTGTTCAGAGTTGACTGGGTTATCCCGCAGATTGTGGCGAGCTTGTTTAAGGTTATTCCACGCTCGTCGCAAAGTTCAAGTATCCTTTTTCTGACAGCCTCACCTATTCGCACCCACGTCTCCCTCCTTTTATATCTCCTTATATATATAATATCTGATTTTTTTCGAAAAAATTTAACTCTTTTGAGTTGACTTTTGAAAGAATGTGTTGTAATATAGTATTGCCATCAAAAATGAGCATAAATTTTAAGGAGAATTTTTATGAATCCAAGACAAAAAGCTTTGAAGAAAAATGTAAATGAAACTATTTTCTATTTGTGTGCCGGTGTTGTTTTTTTGGTAGTTGGTCTTATCGCAGGCATCAGCTCCATATTCGGTAAACTTATGGAAGTGTGCGCATTGATTTCGTTCATTGTCACCGTTATGTGGATAACGGCTCGCAGAGCAAACATCAAAAAATGCTATTGCGCAAAGTGCGGCGAAAAATATGATTACGAAAGCGACATTGCCTGGGAAGTAGAAGAGGAGTTCGAAACGGAAAACGATATAAGAGACGTTGTCAATTTCACCTGCTCCTGCTCTCATTGCGGCGAAGAAGTCAGCTTCTCAAAAACATTCAAGGTTGCTTATGTCGATAAAAACGGCAACGTTCATAAGAAAAACGTAAGCACGCTCGCAAACAATTATTTCAAGGTCGGATAAAAATCCGTTCAAAAAAGTTCCCCCAAAGGCTTTCGGAGCACCCCTCTCCGGGAGCCTTTTTTCATTCTTCTCTCAAACTCTCTTTTCGGGGTTTACTTTTCCCCGCTTTTGTGCTATAATGACCTTTACTGCTTGCAGTCATCATTTTTCGCATATCAAAAGGAAATTCAAATGGAAAATATATTAAAAACCGAAAAGGAAACGTCGGAAAGCAAGGCTCCGAAGCCCGAAAAGCCCTCGTTTTCGGATAAATTAAAGGAAAAAGCGGCAGCCCTCTGGAAAGACGACCGTCGTTTTTCCGAAAGGCTCATAACCTCCGGAGCAGCCGTGCTTGCGTTCGTTTTCACATTTCTTATGTTCGGACCGTTTGAGCTTTTCATCTCAAATATGTCTTATTTCGTGTTCGGCGCAAAGCAGCTCCTCCCGCCGATAATTATCTTCGGAGTAACTGTTTTTGCGGCGGCGACGGTGCTCTTTGCCCTGCTCCGCGGCAAGGTTTTCAATGCCGTAATCTCGCTTGTCCTTGGAATAACCGTTGCCGGGTATATCCAGGGAAACTATATAAACATCGACCACGGCGCCCTCGACGGAACAGCCGTCGCCTGGCACGATTTCAGATGGCAGATGCTCGGAAACCTCCTTATATGGGCAGTTATCATTCTTATACCGATAATTTTCTGTTATTTCAGCCGTGATGTCTGGAAGAGTCTTGTGCGGGTCGTCTCCCTCGCGCTTGTCGTTATGCAGGTGTTCGGGACGGTATATCTCGTCGTCAAATCCGCATATCAGATAAAAAACGACGTCTCCGGCGACGGATATTTTGAATGCAGCGAGCAGTTCAAGGTTTCAAAAAACAAAAATACGATCGTTTTCCTTCTGGACAGAATGGATAAAAAATATATGGACAAGCTCCTTGCAAAGGATCACGAACTCTGCGAGAAGCTCTCCGGCTTTACATATTACAAAAACTTCACAGGCAGTTATTCAAGAACCTTCCCCTCCGTCACATATCTGCTTTCCGGAAAGGAATATAATTATGATATGCCCTCCGGAGAGTATATGGAGAAGGCTATGCGCGAGTCAACCTTCTTTTCCTCCCTTGCCTCGGCGGGCTACGAAACAAGACTTTATACAGACACCCAGTACGTAGCGGGAAACGTTGAAAACTTCGGCGGGACTGTCAAAAACGCCGCAACGTCGAAGGGAAAAGCAAAGCCGACAAAAATTCTCTCCGCTATGCTTGACCTCTCCGCATACAGATATTCTCCGGAGGCGATGAAGCCGTATTTCCATATCTATACGGACAACATAACTCAGAAATACATCTTCGGCGACAAAGACGGCAGCGTTTACACGATGGATGACGCAATATTCTATGAAGCGTTCCGCGAAAAGGGCGTGACGCTTGGCGATAACGCCGGCGACTTCATTTTCTATCACCTCCAGGGCGCGCACGACCCGTTCACTATGAACGAAAAGGGCGAGGAGGTCCTGTTTGACTACATAAATTATGAAGAGGCAATGTATAAGCAGATCCGCGGCGATTTCAAAATGATTTTCAGTTATATAAAGCAGCTCAAAGCCGCAGGCGTATATGACAATACGACAATAATCATCACCGCAGACCACGGCAGAACCGGCACCGCCCCTTCTCTCGAAGAAGCAACGGGCGAAAACTACGGCGAGCGCGTCCTGACCCTGCTGATAAAGGAAGCGGGAGCAGATGCGTCAAAGCCGATGAAGACTTCAATGAAGCAGATCTGTCAGGCAAACCTGCATAAAACCTTCCTTCGTTCTATGGGCGTAAGCTATGAGGACGACGGCATCCGCGCAATCGAGGACATCGGCGAGGATGAAGAAATGACAAGATATTTCTATATGAGCGGCTCGAACAAATCCGGCACAAACAGGGATACAAATCTCGTCACCTATGAGATAAAAGGCGACGCGAACGACTTTTCAAACTGGAAAAAGGTCAAAACGGAGAAAATGCAGTATCCGTTCTATGATTGATATTTATTTAAGCGAGGTAAAATAATTATGAAACAGCTTACGGCAATATGTATCGGCGCAGGCGGCAGAGGCAGAGCCTATTCCAACATAATGGCAGAAATGCCCGAAAAATTCAAGCTCATCGGCGTGGCGGAGCCTGTTGACGCAGCGCGCGAAGTTCTTCGCGAGAGTTTCAATCTCCCTGCCGAAAACTGCTATAAGAGCTGGGAAGAAATTCTTTCCCGCCCGAAATTTGCGGATGTTGCAATAATCGCAACTATGGACGATATGCATTACGGCCCCGCAATGAAAGCAATCTCCCTCGGCTATGATATCCTCCTCGAAAAGCCCATCGCGCAGACCGTTGAGGAATGTGCAGGCATTGCAAAAGCGGCGCACGAAAAGGGCATCAAGGTCATCGTCTGCCACGTTCTGCGTTACACCCCTTTCTATAAAAAAGTAAAAGAAATCGTTGACAGAGGCGATATAGGCGACATAATGTCCGTCATCGCGCTCGAAAGAGTCGGCAATATTCATTTCAGTCATAGCTTTGTCCGCGGCAACTGGCACAGCGAGGAGGAAACGACTCCTATGCTCCTTGCGAAAAGCTGTCACGACATCGACATAATCCAATGGATTATCGGCAAGACCTGCAAGAAGGTCTCCTCCTTCGGGGATCTGACGTATTTCAGAGAAGAAAATGCGCCCAAAGGCTCGCCGAGAAGATGTGCGGACGGGGGCTGCCCGATAGCGGAAACCTGCCCTTATAACTGCATAAAGCTCTATTATGACGATAAAAACAACCTCTGGTTCCGTCGCGCGGCGGCAAAGGGCATTTCGCAGACAACCTATCCGACAGACGACGAGGTTATGAAAGCGCTTATGACAACGGATTACGGTCTCTGCGTTTTCCACGCAAACAACGATATGAACGATCATCAGATCGTCGATATGCTCTTTGACGGAAACGTCACCGCCAGCCTGACTCTCAACGCCTTCAACGGCGGCGGCAGAGCGATACATCTCTTCGGAACGAAGGGAGAGCTTGTTGCCGAGGCAAACGACACGGAGATAAGGGTTTATAATTCGGATATAAGAAAATGGTCGACAGTATCCGTAAAGGAAACAGAGGAAAGCATCCTCGGCGGTCACGGTGGCGGCGATCAGGGCATCATTGCCGATCTTTATGACTACCTCTGCGGAACATACAACGGTTGCTCCGTTGCGGATATTTCCGTTTCCGCCGCAAATCATCTCATCGGCTTTGCCGCAGAAAGAGCAAGACACACGGACACCGTCGTCGATGTTGACAAATACTTTGCCGAATTCGGTCTTGAAAACAAATATGTATAAAATAGTGCGGGGGGTCTCCCCGCATTATTTTTTATTTACATTTACTATGTTGACATTTGCCTCGGACGGTAGTAAAATAGTTGCGTTAAAATCAAAGAAAAGGAGATATTTCTGATGGATATATCGGCAAAAAGAATGTATGATTTTCTTAAAAAACTGAATTTTGTCCGCCTTTCGACAACAGAAGGCGAAACAAAGGCAGCAGGTATGATAGCGGATGAGATCCGCGCAATCGGCGGCGAGCCCGTCATCGAAACGTTCAAGGCTCCTCATTATGAGGTCAAAACCGCAAAGCTCGAGGTGCTCTCTCCCTTCAAAAAGGAATACGAGGTCACAGGCTACGGCTTCTCCGGCAACGCCGCAAAGGACGGCATCGAAGCAGAGCTCGTTTATGTTGACGCTTTCGACGAAATCAATCTTCGCAAGGTAAAGGGCAAGATTGTTCTCTTCCCCAGCGGCATCAATGCAGACGGCTTCGACAAGCTCATAAAGGCAGGTGCGCTTGCGCTCATCGGTATGGCAGGCGACTTCCGCGATAAAAAGGGCAATTACGATCTTGACGAGCGTATGCTCCGTCCGTCGATGACGGAAAAAGGCGTTCTCCCCACAGTCTGCATTCATATAAACGACGCAAAGGCTATGATCGAGGGCGGCGCAAAAACTGTCCGTGTAACGCTTGAGCAGGAGGAAGGCGAAGCCGATTCCCGCAACGTCATCGCTGAAATCAAAGGCACGGAATTTCCGGATGAGGTCATCGTTTACACAGCTCATTACGATTCCGTACCCTTCAGCCGCGGTATGTTCGATAACGGCACAGGCACTGTCACGATACTTGAAATGTATCGCCACTTTATGAAAAATCCCCCCCGCCGTACAGTCAGATTCATCTGGTGCGGTTCGGAAGAGCGCGGACTTCTCGGAAGCAAGGCATATATTGCCGCGCACGACGATCTTCTCGAAAAAATCCGTCTCTGCATAAACGTAGATATGACAGGACCCGTATTCGGCAAGGACTGTCTCCGCATCACAGGCGAGGAAGCGCTCATTCACGCCGTTGACTATATGGCAAAGGAAAAGGGCTTCTCTGTCGCTGTATGGCAGGACATCTATTCCTCCGACGGTATCCCCTTTGCAGACAAAGGTATCCCCGCAATCAACGTTCTCCGTCAGGCAGCCGGCGGTTTGACCTGCATCCATTGCCGCACAGATGTCATCTCTCAGGTGAACGCAAAGTCAATGGCAAAAACAGCCGAATTCCTTGAAGCTATGTCCGACAGATTCATCGGCGCCGAAGTCTTCCCCATCACAAAGAAGATCCCGGACAATATGGTCGAAAGAGTCAATAAATACCTCGGCAAAAAGCCCGAACAGAAATAACTTACTTTTCTTTGAAAAGAAAAGTAAGCAAAAGAAACTTCGGTTATTGGTTTGTGCAAATATTATATTCTCATAAAAGGGGCGGTTCTTCGCCCCCTTTTGTTTTTGTACCGTACTTTTCTTTGAAAAGAAAAGTAGGCAAAAGAAACTTCGGTTATTGGTTTGTGCAAATGTTTTATTGCCTGCACATACGGGCATTATATTGTAGGGGACGGGTCTCCCGTCCCGTCATCCCGTCTTTATCGATATGTGAGTAAAAGAAGTTTCGATAATTATTTTGCGCGTTCTCTTTTAGCCTTCCTCTCCGAGGAAGGGGGACTGCAACGCGGTGGAAGGAGTTTATTAAAAGACTCCTTCAGTCGCTTCGCGACAGCTTCCTCTTTGAGGAAGCCTTAACGGGGGAGCGCAAACCTTATAAAAAGAAAACAGAGCTGAAATATCGGCTCTGTTTTTCTTTCGGCAATGTTCCTCCTCGCCCCGCCGCACAATTCGTCCGTCGGCGGAATAAAATAATATCAGCGGAGAGATCCGCAAGAATACAGAAGGAGGACAAGGGTTTTTCCCTAATCATATATATGAACAGAGGATATACAACCGCAGGCGGTTGCCGAAGCTGCGGAGCTACGGACCGCTCCCGCGGATACGGTTGCGGCGAAAGCGGGCAGAGCGGCGGACCGTCGCTTGCTATGGCATATGTGCCGCGGCAAAGCTTCACAGACCTGTACTCTCCCGAAGAAGCACTCCGCAGAGGAACGCTTTTCAGAGAGCTATATATGCCGTACGGAGGAGGTTCAAGATGCAGGAGAACTTAAGAGGTTGCCGGGAGCAGGCTGCGCTCTTCGACGAAATAACGACAGTCAGCTTCACTATTGACGAACTGCGACTTTTCCTTGACACTCATCCGGAAAACAGAGAAGCGCTTGCGCTTTTCAACAGCAACGTAAAGAGGAGAAACGAGCTTTTGCGCTCATATGAAGAGAAATACGGTCCGATCGAAGCATACAGCGAAAATCCGGACGGTTGGAGCTGGAACACCGCTCCGATGCCTTGGGAAACGGAGGGTAACTACTGATGTGGGAATATGAAAAAAGGCTGCAATTTCCGGTAAGAATCAAAAATCCGGATGCGAGAGCAGCAAAGATAATAATCAGCCAGTACGGCGGTCCGGACGGCGAGCTCGGCGCTTCCCTGCGCTATCTTTCGCAGAGATTTTCAATGCCTTATGCAAGGGTCTCCGGACTTCTGACAGACATCGGAACGGAGGAGCTTGCGCATCTTGAAATGATCGGAGCGATCGTCAGCCAGCTGACGAGAAACCTGACCATAGACGAAATAAAAGCGCAGGGCTTTGACGCATATTTCGTCGATCATACAACAGGCGTATACCCGCAGGCTGCGTCGGGAACGCCGTTTACGGCGGCTTATATAGCCTCCAAGGGCGATCCGATAACGGATCTGACAGAGGATATGGCAGCGGAACAAAAAGCAAGAACGACTTATGACAACATCCTCAAGCTCGTCGATGATCCGGATGTCATCGAGCCGATAAAGTTTTTGCGCCAGCGTGAGATCGTTCATTTTCAGCGTTTCGGCGAAGCGCTCGGCATAGTTCGCGACCATTTAAATGACAAAAACTATTATTTCTGCAACCCCGCATTCGATAAAAACTGCGGCAAAAACGGATGATACGGTTTTTCGGCCTTGCACGACCGTATCCCCAAAACAAAAATCTCTTCGGAAAACCGAAGAGATTTTTGCTTTATTCATTAAGTAAATCGAGCTTTTCTTTGATCGCCAGCATATCTGCAAGCATTGCGTCCTTTTTGTGCGGGTCGCGGAGGAGTGCCGAGGGATGATACACGGCACATATCTCAAACTGCCCGCGATGAAACCAGATCCCGTGCTCCTGCGTAATCTTGAAATCGGGCTTTATCAGTCGCGCGGCGGCAATTCTTCCGAGACAGACAATCATTTTCGGCTTTATCGCCCGGACCTGCCCGCGCAGATATTCAATGCAGACATCCTCTTCATCCGGCTTCGGGTCTCTGTTCTTCGGAGGACGGCATTTGAGAATATTCGCTATGTATACCTCGTCGCGACTTATGCCGACAGCCGTCAGATATTTATCAAACAGTTTTCCCGCCGCGCCTACAAAAGGTATCCCCGAAAGATCCTCTTTCTCACCCGGTGCCTCGCCGACAAACATCAGCGTCGCATCCGGATTTCCAACTCCGAAAACAGTATTGGTGCGCGTTTTGCAAAGCTCGCACCCCGTGCATTTTTCACATTCTTTTTTGATCTCTTCCAGCGTTTTTATCTCCATAATCGCTCCCAGACAGTTGCTTTTTTCTAATTATAGCATATCTTTCGGCGTTTTAACAGAGGGCAGCCAATATTTCAACGGCATTTTTTTCGCATATCGGCTTTGTATGCTCAAAAAGGAATGCTTCCGCATTTTCGCTCGGGCAACGTTTTCCGAACTCGCCAAGAAAGCTCCCGCAATTTTTATATGTAGCCTTTCCCGCATATCTTGCGGCAGCTTCGCTTATGACAAGATAATACCTGCGCTTTCGCTGTCCTTCTTCATAAAATGCGGAGCTTTCGCCCGAATATCCGGATGAATAAAGGCATCTGCAAACCGAAAGCAGACATTCAAGCGAAGAAAATACATATACGGCAGAGCTCCTCTGCCCATACCCGCTCACGGTCTCTTTTGTGTTTATACTCATATCGCTCTCCGATGGGCAAGCCCTGTTTTCTATTTTGGTTATATATATCTCGCATCCTCCGCTTTTTTCCGGATAGACGCGAATGCAGATCTTCCCGTCCGCGGCGTCAAAGCCCGTGCGGTGCTTTGCTTCGTCAAACATATCCCAAAGCGCACGGCGGGTCTCCGTGTTATCATAATCGATCTTCTCGCAGGTCAGATCATATTTTATCATATCGAAAGGCGAAAGACTGATCTTCAGCTTTTCTTTGGCTATCAGCGTCATTTCCATAAGGCATCACCTCAAATTTTTTTCATATTGATATTATAGCAGTGCCTCCGCAAAAAAGATAGAGCAAAAAATATGGTATTTTGCGAGGAAACCGAAGGCTTTTCGGCAGTTGCGGGAGACTTCTTCAAAACATATTTTCTCCGCAACAAATGTTTGCTCCGCTCTTGAAAAATTCATAATTCAATGGTATTATATATTATGTATATTTGTATACGCACGTTCAAGGCAAATTTAAACCCAAAGAGGTGACTTTATATTATGGAATTTTCTCCTGACAAAAAAATTGTTTTTTCGGGCGTTCAGCCCTCCGGCAACCTGACAATCGGCAATTATCTGGGAGCGATAAAAAACTGGAAGACTATTGAAAACGAATATAACTGCATATACTGTGTTGCGGATATGCATTCGATAACCGTCCGCCAGAATCCCGCGGAGCTTCGCAGAAGAACAATGGAAATACTTGCAATATATATCGCAAGCGGGCTCGATCCGGAGAAGAACCTCTTCTTTGTCCAGAGCCACGTCCCTGCGCACGCTCAGCTCGCCTGGGTGCTCGACTGTTACACAATGTTCGGAGAGCTTTCCAGAATGACGCAATTTAAGGATAAAAGCGCAAAAAATGCGCAGAATATCAACGCCGGACTTTTCACATATCCCTCTCTTATGGCGGCAGATATTCTTCTTTATAAAACGTCGCTCGTTCCCGTCGGCATAGACCAGAAGCAGCACGTTGAAATAACGAGAGATATTGCGGAGCGTTTCAACCAGATATATGGGGAGACCTTCGTCATTCCCGAGGTTTATACCCCGAAAACGGGCAGAAAGATTTATTCTCTTGCCGATCCGACCAAGAAAATGAGCAAATCCGATGAAAACGAAAACGCTGTCGTCTCTCTTCTCGATGACAGGGACACCATAATCCGCAAGTTCAAGAGAGCCGTAACAGACAGCGAAACCTCCGTCCGCTATGCCGAAGGAAAAGACGGCATAAACAACCTTATGACAATCTATTCCTGCTTCACAGGAAAGACTATGGAAGAAATAGAAAAGGAATTCGAAGGCAAGGGCTACGGAGACTTCAAACTCGCCGTCGGCGAAGCCTGTGCAGACGGGCTCGCTCCCTTCCGCGCAGAATATGCCCGCCTTATGTCAGATAAGGCATACCTTGAAGGCATTATGAAGCAGGGCGCCGCATATGCCGGGTATCTTTCCTCAAAGACGCTTTCCAAGGTATATAAAAAGGTCGGATTTTTGCAGATAAAATAAAAATCGAAAGGATTTAATAATATGCCGTACCAGCCGATTTTCACACTCGAAAACCTTGCCTATCCGGCGATACTTGTCTTGTCCCTTGTGATAACATTTTTATTTACCCCTCTGACAAAATTCATCGCCGAAAAAACAGGCGCACTTGATATTCCCGATAAAGAACGCAAATTTCACCGTGTTCCGACGCCCCGCCTCGGCGGAATAGCGATGGCAATAGGCTTTGTCGTTGCCGCTGTCTGCGCTTCCGCACTCATTTTTGACGAAGTGCCGAAGATAGTAATTGTCACAGCGGTCGGCGGAGCACTGATCTGCGTTATAGGCGTGCTTGATGACATCTTCAACCTGCCCGCCTGGCTGAAGCTCCTTTTTCAGATCGCCGTCGCAACTCTGACAGCTTTCTGGGGCGGAGCCATCGAATATACAACGATCTTCGGAACATATCAGCTCGGCATATTCGCCGTACCGCTGACAGTGCTCTGGATGGTTCTTGTAATCAACTCAATGAACCTTCTTGACGGACTTGACGGGCTTGCCTGCGGAGTTTCGTTTTTGAGCGCAATCGTTCTTTTGATACTTTCAATACTTATGGGCGAGCCCGTTTGCGCCGTTATTGCAGCGGCAATATGCGGTTCGTGTCTTGGATTTATCCCTTATAACGCCCGCCCCGCCGCTGTATTTATGGGTGATTGCGGCTCGATGCTGCTCGGCTATGTGTTTGCCTGCCTTTCCGTTTTCGGATTTTTCAAAGGCGCAACTCTTATGTCTGCCGTCGCTCCCGCGCTCGTCTTTGCCCTGCCGCTCATAGACTCAACCATTGTCTTCTTCACAAGAGTTTCTCACAAACAGAACCCGTTCAAAGCGGACAGATGTCATCTGCATTATAAGCTGCTCGACGTCGGCTTCTCGCAGGCGCAGTCCGTAACAATCATATATATATCCTCCGCTCTCTGCTGCGCAGCAGCGATTGTCTCGCTTTATCATAAGCCGGCAGCGTTCCTTATAGTCGGCTTTGTGTGCATCTTCCTGCTGTTTTTAAAGCACATCAATAAGATTATCCCCGCTCTGCGGAACAATAGGGGGCTTGATACGGCTCCTGAGGATGCAAAACGTATCCGCGACGAAAGCATAACCAAGGAAACTGTTGACATTTCCGGCGCAGATGACCCCTCCGAGACCTGCGGGAAAGTAGCTTCCGAGAGCGAAACGGGGGATGATTCCAAAGACGGCGACGTCTCCGAAAAGGCGGAAGCGAAGTGAAAAAAGAAAACCGAGAAGAAAAGAACGAGCTTCTTTCCCTCGTCTCAATCATATCTATAATCGCTGTTTTTGCCGGACTGTGCTTTGTTTGCCTTTTCGTCCTGAACCGTATGGGAATATATGAGGTTCCCCGTTTCATTTCCGGAAAAACAGGCACAACCGATGTTTCGGACACACCGTCCGACAGTATGCCGGAGGGGCTTTTTGAAAGAGACGGCTCCGTGCCGCAGTATTTCCCTGCCGAGGCGAGTATGGAAACGCTGAAAAAGCTCGCCTTCGCCACGACTCTCAAAAGCACTTTTTCAATCCGCGCAACCGTTGTTTATATCCAAAATGACAACGAAACGCTGCTGTCGTTTGAAGCGGCAAAGCGCGGAAACGCCCACAAAACGAGAGTTTCATATGCGGAAACCGGAGAAACGATAATTCTTGCAAGCTGTGACGGGAATGTTCTGTCGGTCACAGAAGGCGAAAATACATCCTCCTCCCCCTGCAACGGCAAGGACTGCTTTTCGCAATACTCCCTTATGCCGGATCTTGCATATCTCATCGGAAATGACAGCGAAATCATCTATACAGGCGAGGACGGCGAGGTTTATGAAATCATTTTCGATTCTGGCTCCGGAGAGGAAAATATCATCACAGACGTCAGAATATCGATGAGCGAGGGGTATCTCCTCTCCGTCAGATCTTATACGGAGGGCAAACCGGTATTCTCGTTTGAAACGCTCTTTTATTCCGATAACTACGATGAGAGCGTCCTTTCCCCGGCAAAACAATCATAGCATCACAAGCGCAAGGAGCGCGAGCAAAAGAAACGTGCTGTCGCTATCCTGCAAAGTCATATAAATGACGATACCGTAAATCAAAAGGTCATCGGCGGATATTTTGGAAAGTAAATTTCCAAGGTATCCGCTCTTTTTTTCGCAGGGTGGCGGATCCTTTTTTTCGCAAGGACATTTCTCTTCGCAACCGTCGCAGGGCCTCGGCGGAGGAGGCGGAGGGGGAGATGGCTTTGGCGGAGGAGGTGGCGGATTGCGAAAGGTCTGCGTGCTTTGCTCCTCTGCGGGATGATATTTTATTGCGCTGCCACCGTAATCCGGCGGCACACGAACACCTCCCGAAAATACTCTGTTATACATAGCTTCACCGCCTTGTTAAATAAATATTATGTGTGTTTTTGCGTGCGACATATGCTTTTCGTCCCCGAAAGCGTCTTATCCGTCGCATTTCGTGCGTTGCTATCCTCCTCTCGGCGAGGTGGCAATGGTGCTCCCGAAAAAGTCGGGTGAGAGGGTTTCGTTCTCTCCCGTTAAGGCTTTCTCCCAGAGGAAGCTGTCGCGAAGCGACTGAAGGAGTCTTTTAATAAACTCCTTCCACCGCGTTGCGGTTCCCCTTCCTCGAAGAGGAAGGGGAAAAGAGGATAAATCTTGCCTTATAGATCGATAAAATCGGCAGGGCGGGACGGGATATGCTGGTTTGCGTCAGCAAGCCAAGCAGGCCTCGCCGAGAGGGGCAAAGAGACCCGTCCCCTACAATGTAATGCCCGTATATGCAGGCAATGAAAAATTTGCACAAACAATTATTGAAGCTTCTTTTGCCTACTTTTCTTCTCGAAGAAAAGTAGGTTATAATATTTTGCTCATCGTTTCAAACATCTCGGCGAGCTTCATTGCGGAAAGAATCTTATCAATCTTTTCGCAGCGCTTCTCGTCCATATATGGCTTCAGAGCGAGGAGAAGTGCCCTGCCGTTTTTGACAGTCGAGCAGGGGGGAGGGGGCGGCTTGCAGGGGCAAGGAGGGGGCGGACTCTGCGTTTCGCACGCTCCGCCGCAAGAGAGACCACCGGCGGAACGCATCTCTGCGGGAGGAGAACTACCGTAGCCGCAGCCCTCCGCAGAGGGCTGCTCCTTTGACGCATCGCCTTTTTCTTTCGCAGCAGGAGATGTGCCGGAGATTATTGCGTTTATTTTATCCCCCAGCGACGGATCGCTCATAACGGCGCCGAGCTTTTCAAGAACGGTCGGGTCGATGCCGCTCATTTTTTCAAGCCTCCGAGAAAGCGACGCAGATCGTCGTCAGAGACCATTGTCAAAAGTGCTCTCGCCTTTGACATATCGCCCGTCATATTTTTTGCATCCTCGGCTTTTATTCCTATCAGAGCGGCAATTTCAAGCAACTTTTCCCGCAGGGTATCATCATCCAGCGCAAGCAGCTTTGAAAGATTTTCTTTATTTATTTCCATAAATATACCTCCGTCAATCAAATTACAGGTCATACTGCTATGATATGCGCCCGTTTTTACGCTCGTGAAAAGGGTTTTGACGAAAAATGTTGTACGATCGTACTGTTTTTTTATACTTTTTTCCGAAAATCCCTTGAAAAATCCCCTGATTTATTTTATAATCAATAAAGAATTAACAATAAATCAAGGAGAAAATTCAAATGCTTGAACTCGTAAAAGAAATACTCGCAAAACAGCTCCGTATAAATGCAGACGAAATCACAGCCGAAACATCAATCCGCGAGGATCTCGGAGTCGATTCTCTGGACGTTGTCGAAATGCTTATGTCAATCGAAGAGGAGACGGGTGTTGTCGTTCCCGATGACGCAATTATGAATCTGAAGACTGTCGGCGATGTTGCAAAATATATAGAAGACAATAAATAAGTTGTTTTTTGCCGCAGGACTATACAATTTTCACAAAATTTGATTTTTTCGTATTTTCCCCTTTACAAACCGGAGCGAATATGATAAAATCAGTCGAACCGAATAAAACAAGCCTTTAAGGGCGGTACAGAGATACCGACAAGGTCAGAAGACAGATTTTTGAGAGACTTATTATGCCTTGTCGTACTATGCGACAAGGTATTTTTTTATGATTTTGGAGGCTTATATGGAAAAAATTTTAGCGGATTCGCAAGCCGTCGAGCGTATGCTTGCAAGATTGGCACACGAAATTATTGAAAAAAATCTCGAGCTTTCAGACATTGCCCTCATCGGCATACTTCGCAGGGGAGCGGTGCTCTCTGATATGCTCGGCGCAAAAATCTCCGATTTTTCCGGAGAGAAAATAAAAACAGGCTACCTCGACATCACCCTTTACAGAGACGACCTCAGCAAATTTTCCGAGTTTCCTTCCGTAAACGGAAGCGATATAAATTTTGATATAACGGGAAAAACTCTGATCCTCGTTGACGACGTTATCTTCACAGGGCGCACGGTCCGAGCGGCGATCGATGCTCTTTTCGATCTCGGCAGACCGAAGAAAATACAACTTGCGACCCTCGTTGACAGGGGTCACAGAGAGCTGCCGATAAAGCCTGATTATGTCGGCAAGAATATTCCAACCTCGCTTGAAGAAGTCATAATGGTCAAGGTCCCGAAATATGACGGCGAGCTCTCAGTTGGACTTAAAAGTATTTAAATTCCGGAAGGAATATAAATAAAAAATTTTTCGGAGGGGAAAACTTTATGAAACTCATTTTTGGCGTTCAAGACAAACCGAAGTTCGGACAGGTTATAGTGTTCGCGCTTCAACAACTTCTCGCAATCCTCGCGGCAACGATTGCCGTTCCTGCAATCGTCGGACACGGTATGTCGCAGTCGGCGGCACTTTTCGGGGCAGGCGTCGGAACAATAGTATATCTGCTCTTCACAAAATTCAAAAGCCCCGTGTTCCTCGGATCGTCCTTTGCCTTCCTCGGATCAATGGCAGCTGCATTCGCAGGCGGCGTTTCCTTATCCGCAGGCTATCTCGGACTCATCATCGGTGCCGCTATGGCAGGACTTGTGTATGTCATCATCGCAATAACAGTTAAATTTGCAGGTGTTAATTGGCTTTCAAAGCTTATGCCCCCCGTTGTTATAGGACCGACCGTTGCAATAATCGGTCTCTCACTTGCCGGAAATGCCGTCAAGGACGCTGTCGGCAGAGTTGCGCAGGACGCAAACAGCGCGTACATAATGAATACTAATTCTCTTATCTGCCTCATATGTGCGCTCGTAACACTCTTCGCGGTTGTCATCGCTTCCGTATACGGAAAGAAAATGGCAAAGCTGATTCCTTTCATAATCGGTATTGCCGCAGGCTATATTGTTGCAACCGTGTTCACACTCATCGGAAATGCAACAGGCAACGAAGCGCTTAAGATCATTGATTTCAGCAAGTTCGCAGAGCTCAAATGGTATCCCGATTTCACCTTCGTCACAGCCTTCTCCGGAGGCTACGACTTCGGCGAGGGCGGCAACCTCTGGACATACATCGGCACGATAGCGGTTGCTTATGTTCCCGTCGCATTCGTTGTATTCGCTGAACACATCGCAGACCACGAAAACCTCTCAACGATCATTGAAAAAGATCTCCTCAAAGAGCCCGGACTTCACAGAACGCTCCTCGGCGACGGCGTCGGCTCGATCGCAGGCGCGATCTTCGGCGGCTGCCCTAACACTACATACGGCGAATCGGTCGGTTGTGTCGCAATAACAGGCAACGCTTCGGTCGTAACAATCCTCGCAACAGCGATTCTCTGCATAGTCGTATCATTCTTCGCCCCGTTCGTAACCTTCCTTTCAACAATCCCCTCCTGCGTAATGGGCGGCGTCTGCATCACACTCTATGGCTTCATCGCAGTCAGCGGTCTTAAAATGATACAGACGGTTGACCTCGGCGACAACAGAAATCTCTTCGTCGTAGCTTCGATACTCATCGCAGGCGTCGGCGGAATGAAGCTCCTCTTCGGAAAGGTAACAATAACAAGCGTTGCTTGCGCACTCATCCTTGGTATCATCGTAAATGCGATTGTCTCAAAGAAATCAAATTCAACAGAGACCGCAGACACAAATAACACCGGCGACGCTGAATAAAATCAATTGAAAACAAAAAGGGGCGGCTCTCCGCTCCTTTTTTCTTCGCCTTCTTTTCTTCTCGAAGAAAAGAAGCTTCAATAATTGTTTGTGCAAATTTTTCATTGCCTGCATATACGGGCATTACATTGTAGGGGACGGGTTTCCCGTCCCGAACATCCGTCTTTATCGATATACAATGCAATCCGGCATATCCTTCCCGTCTCGGCGACGCCTGCAAAACGGCATAATTCTTTAAAATAAAAAACATCGGCTTTCGCCGATGTTTTTTATTTAAGATTATAAATAATCTATTAGCCTTCGAGAGCTTTGATTGAAGCGTCGAAGTTATCAATGTTGGACTGAATAGCTCTTGACTGCTTGTTTGCGTAACCGGAGAAACGGTTATCGTTGCCTTCAATCATAGTTCCGAGGATTGTGATGAAGGAGGTAGCAAGGTTCCACTGATAGCCCGGGTCGAAAACACGGGAGTCAAGGATTATTTCCATCATATCGCCGTTTTCTTCGTCGCTCGTCCATACATACTTGCAGGAGTCAATATATGCCTTACGAACTGTATATCTTGAATGAGCTGCATAGAGCGTCCAGAAGTCGTTTATAACTTCTGTGTCTGCAAACGATGTAGGAATACCGTATACAGGGAGGTGGTTATCGCTGTTTACATAATATCTTTCCTGGTTCTCGTCATAAAGCGGGAAAGGAAGAACGCCGAGTTCAAGTGTTTCAGCGTCCTCGAAGAGTCTGAGCTTTTCAAGAAGCTCGCCCTCGAAGAGGATCTTATCAGCTCTCATTGCCGCGTCGGTTACTGTGTAAGAAGAGTTCTGATAGCCGTCTGTGTTATAGAACTTGATGATCTTGTCAACAACTTCTGCGCCCTTACCGTCTGTAAGAGCAACTTTGAACTTGTCGGAGCTGTCCTTGGAAACGAATCTCTCGCCGCAACCGAGGTAGAAGCCACGGTAGCTGAAAGAAGAAGATGTAAAGCCGATGATATCGGAATCTGCGGAAGAACCGACCTTATAGTCTGTGCTACCGTCCGTATCGTAAACAGCCTTTGAGCTCATTTCCATCATCTTATCGATTGTCCATTTGCGGTCACGAACGAGCTGATAAATATCGTCGTCAATACCGCGGTTTTCATAGACTGTCTTGTTGAAGATGAGAACCCAAGTGCATCCCATCGCCAGACGAGCAAAGTCACCGATTATCGAATAGAGCTTGCCGTCATAGGTGAAGTTGTCAATGTAGTTCTGATCCCACCACTCCTGCTGGAGGTCGATACCGAGGCTATGAATGTTGTAATAGCCCTTGGGTGCCGAAAGACCTGAATACTGGGACGTGCTTGCGATGTACTTGCCGCCGCCGGAAGCCTTATCAGCTTCGAAGCCGTCCTGGCCGTTCTTGTCAACCTTGATTGTGCAGTTATAGAGTTCCTGCATAATCTTGTTTCTCTCGTAAACGGAGTCATTATAAGCATTGCCTGTGAGCGATTCGACCCAAACTTCGTTTGTTGTGTCGTAGCCCTGACCGTCGTCAACAGAAGCAATAAAGAATGTTCTGCCGCCGAAGTCAACGTGTTCTTTTCCGGGGAGCTTTGTAAGGCCGTCCCATTCAGTGGGATCGTCGCTGCCGCCGGAAGTTGTCGTTGCGCCGCCGTTACCCGTCGTTGTAACGTTGCCGCTGTTGCCGGTTGTCGTTACATTGCCGCCGTTACCCGTCGTCGTAACGCCGCCGCTGTTGCCGTCAGTCGTTGTAGCATTGCTGCCGCCGTTTGTTGTCGTAACGTCGGAGTTACCGCCGCACGCAACAGCGAGCATAACAACGCCTGCAAGCATTGCAACAGCCAAGAGAAGTGTGATAATTCTCTTCATAGATATTATCTCCTTTATAAAAATTTTTTATCGCTCAAATAAACAAGTCGCCGCTTACTTTTGTCGATAGAGCGTTTATTATATTTTATCATTTTACAATTATTTTGTCAATATATATGTTTGTGATACATAATAATTTTATATATATATGACAATTTTATGCATATTTTTTTGCATTTTCGAACAATGCTATGCGCCGAAATAAAGCCCCTTAATAAAAAACACCGGCAAAAGCCGGTGTTTTTTATAGGTTTTGAACGTTATGTCAGCGTTCGAGCCCGCCGATTGTAGTGTCAAAGTTATCAATGTTGGACTGAATAGCTCTTGACTGCTTGTTTGCGTAACCGGAGAAACGGTTATCGTTGCCTTCAATCATAGTTCCGAGGATTGTGATGAAGGAGGTAGCAAGGTTCCACTGATAGCCCGGGTCGAAAACACGGGAGTCAAGGATTATTTCCATCATATCGCCGTTTTCTTCGTCGCTCGTCCATACATACTTGCAGGAGTCAATATATGCCTTACGAACTGTATATCTTGAATGAGCTGCATAGAGCGTCCAGAAGTCGTTTATAACTTCTGTGTCTGCAAACGATGTAGGAATACCGTATACAGGGAGGTGGTTATCGCTGTTTACGTAATATCTTTCCTGATTTTCGTCATAAAGCGGGAAAGGAAGAACACCGATTTCAAGCGTTTCAGCGTCCTCGAAGAGTCTGAGCTTTTCAAGAAGCTCGCCCTCGAAGAGAAGCTTGTCGGCTCTCATTGCCGCGTCGGTTACTGTGTAAGAAGAGTTCTGATAACCGTCTGTGTTATAGAACTTGATGATCTTGTCAACAACTTCTGCGCCCTTGCCGTCCGTCAGAGCAACTTTGAACTTATCGGAGCTGTCCTTGGAGACGAATCTCTCGCCGCAACCGAGATAGAAAGCACGGTAGCTGAACGTAGAAGATGTAAAGCCGATGATATCGGAATCTGCGGAAGAGCCGACCTTATAGTCTGTGCTACCGTCCGTATCGTAAACAGCCTTTGAGCTCATTTCCATCATCTTATCGATTGTCCATTTGCGGTCACGAACGAGCTGATAAATATCGTCGTCAATACCGCGATTTTCATAAACAGTCTTGTTGAAGATAACAACCCAGGTGCATCCCATAGCCAGGCGGGCAAAGTCACCGATTATCGAATAGAGCTTGCCGTCATAGGTAAGATCGTTTATATAGTTCTGATCCCACCATTCCCTCTGGAGGTCGATACCGAGGCTATGAACGTTGTAATAGCCCTTGGTAATAAACGGCTGACCATACTGCGCTGTGCTTGCAATATATTTGCCGCCGCCGGAAGCAAAATCCGCGTCGTATCCGTCCTGACCGTTTTTATCAACCTTGATTGTGCAGTTATAAAGCTCCTGCATAATCTTGTTTCTCTCGTAAACGGAGTCATTATAAGCATTGCCTGTGAGCGATTCGACCCAAACTTCGTTTGTTGTGTCGTAGCCCTGACCGTCGTCTCTGGAAGCAATGAAAAACGTTCTGCCGCCGAAGTCAACGTGTTCTTTTCCGGGGAGCTTTGTAAGACCGTCCCATTCAGAGGGATCGTCGCTGCCGCCGGTTGTCGTTGCGCTGCTATTGCCGGTTGTTGTAACGCCGCTACTGCCGCCGGTTGTCGTTACATTGCCGCTGTTACCCGTTGTTGTAACGCCGCCGCTGCTGCCGGTTGTTGTAGTTTTGCCGCCATTTGTTGTCGTAACATCGGGGTTACCGCCGCACGCAACAGCGAGCATAACAACGCCTGCAAGCATTGCAACAGCCAAGAGAAGTGTGATAATTCTCTTCATAATTATCTCCTTTTTAAAATTTTTATCGCCCAAACAAGCAAGTCGCCGCTTATTTTTGATAGAGCGTTTATTATATTTTATCATTTTGCCTTTTCCGTGTCAACGGCATCGCCCGTTAAACCCTTGTACATATACAGCCTCTTTTTGTATTTTTCAGCTATTCCGCATTTTGGGGATGAAAAAAACGGCAGAACCTGCGTTCTGCCGTTTCATCTGAAATAAATTCAATTATTTCGCTGCAAGCTCCATCTTGGACTTGATAGCTTCGAGCTGCTCGATTGTCGAGCCGAAGAAGATATAGTCAACTTCAACAGTTGCGCCCTTCTTGATGTTTGCACGAGAGTCGCACCAAGAGGGAGCTCTGCTGTGATACTTTTCAGCGCCGAGGAGGTTGAACTTGAGACCGCCGCAAGGACCGCCGACTGTTGACCAGTTGAGGCCGTTGTATGCGTTTGTAGGTCCGTAAAGCTCTACCCACTGTGTAAAGGAAGTAGCTACGCCAACGTTTGTGTTGTCGTTTCTGCCTGCGCCGTAAGCCCAAGAAGAAACCTGGCAGCACTTGCCAACGTCATAGTAATAAACTGCCCATTCATCGGAGGGCGTGCAAGTGAGCTTGTCGTCTCCGCCCTGCATATACATATTGCTTACGCAGAACGTTGTTCCGAAGGAACCGTTGTTACCGATATAACCAAAGCTGATCATATTGTTTGCCGTATTGTTCTTTATACGGATCTTCATATACTGATGCTTGCCTTCCCAGGATGCGGGGTTGCCAACATATGTCGTGTTAACGGGGTATCTTGCCCAAGTGCCCCAGCCGGGAACGAGATCTTCATAATCAAGCTCAACTATCTTAGCAAAAGCGATAGCGTAGCCGTCGGAAGCGTCATCTGTCGCATAGTCCTTGTTAGCTGTGATCTTCCAGGAGTCTTCAAGGAATTCAACTGTGATGAGGTCCTTGTTGTAGGAAAGAGCGTTAACAAGCCATTCGTGAGATGTCTGACCTTCAGCCTGAGCCATCGTGTCCGTACCGAAGTCAAAACGGAGGAATGCAGGAAGAGTCGTTGTCTGAATCTGTACTGCCTCTGTTGTTGTTTCGGAAGCGGTTGTTGTAGCTTCGGTTGTTGTCGTAGTCGTAGTTGTGGATGCTTCGGTTGTCGTCGATGTGGTTGTTGCGGGTGCGGGAGCCTCTGTTGTCGTTGTGTCGGGATTCTTACCGCAACCAACAAGGCCTATAACACCGATCACCATAACAACGGCAATCATAAGCGCAATAAACTTTTTCATTGTTTATCTCCTTATATTATTATTTTTTGCGGTCTCCCGCATTACTTATAATTATATCATTGTTTATATATTCTGTCAATCCGAAAGAGGAAATACTTTAATTTTTTGAGCATTTTATCCTAATTTTCGGCTTGTTTTTTGTCAAAATTCACCTTTCGCCGCTTCCTTTTTCAGGACCCGGAAGTTCGGAAAAACGGATTTTCGAAGGCTGTTGAAAATGTCGCGGGGTCTGATTATAATTTTGTCTGAAAATGCGTTTTTTTATACATCCGTTTTTTCGCAAAAAAACAACGCCCCGAAAGGCGTTGTTTTATATAATCTATCAGATTACTTTGTTGCTGCGAGCTCCATCTTGGACTTGTAAGTCTCGAGCTGTTCAACTGTAGAACCGAATACGATGTAGTCGATTTCTATGCAGTTACCTCTCTTGATGTTTGCACGAGAATCGCACCAGAGACCTGTTGTTTCAGCTCTGGAACCGATATAATATGCTGCACCGAGGAGGTTGAACTTGATACCTGCAACGCTGCCTGTACCTGCGTTTGTCCAGTTAAGACCGTTGCTACCGCCTGTCTGAGCGTTTCTCTTGAGCCATTCAGAATAGGACTTGCAATTGTCAGAGTCACGACCTGCGCCGTAAGACCAAGAGCAAGCCTGGCAGCACATAGGAACGTCATAGTAATAAACTTTCCATTCGTTGCTTACTTCTTTTGCAACTGTGTCAGCGGATCCGCCTTCGCCCATACCGCCCTGGAGATACATATTGCTTACGTTTGTCGTTGTTCCGAAGGAACCGTTGCACTTGAAGCCGAAGCTGATCATATTGTTGAGAGTCATATTCTTGATACGAATCTTCATATACTGGTGCTTGCCTTCCCAGCTCTTGCCGACGTTACCAGTCTGAGAGGGATAACGAGTCCAAGTACCCCAACCTGCTACGAGATCGTCATAATCGAGGTCGATAAGGTTTTCGAATGTGATCGCATAAGCGTCTGCGTGAGTCTCGCCCTTAACGTAATCTCTGAGAGCGTAGATCTTCCAAGAGTCTTCAAGGAACTCAACCTTGAGGTAATCTTCGTTGTATGTAAGGTTGTTCTTGAGCCATTCGTGAGATGTCTGCTTGTCGTCCTGAGCCTTTGTGTCTGTACCGAAGTCAAAACGAGCGAACATCGGAACGGTCGTTGTAACCATTTCTGTTGTGGTTGTTGTGCCTTCCGTTGTTGTAGTTGTAACGGGAGCAGTTGTAGTTGTTGTAGTTGTAGTTGTTGTAGCCGGTGCAGTTGTCGTCGTCGTTGTCGTGGTTGTTGTTGTCGTAGTTGTCGTGGTTGCTGCTGTGGTAGTAGTAGTTGTTGTTGTGGTAGTGGCGGGAGCAGTTGTAGTTGTAACCTTATCCTTACCGCAACCAACAAGACCTATAACACCAAAGACCATTACTGCCACGAGAAGAAGTGACAAAAATTTCTTCATGAAATAAATCTCCTTTTAATATATTAAAGAATTTTTACCGCACCGAATATCGTCTGAAAAATACTCGATACTGTGTTTAGTGTTATTTTATCATCTCTTTGCGATTTTGTCAAGTACAATGTTCGAATTGAGTTTAAAAATCGGGCAATATTTTTGAAAAAAATCTGCTTTTTCAGGAATTTTTGACAAAAAAGCTCCGTATTTTGCTCTTCCTATGAAAAATTTTCCCCTTTCCGCCCCTTCTCATCCCCGCCGGAGAGGGTGTTTTTGTCCGGCGTTTCCTTATTTATTATATTATATTTCCGCCACGGCGTGAAAATTACTGTTTTTTCAAAGCAAAAGGCGCCGGTTTCCCGACGCCCCTGCGCAGCGTTTATTTATCCTCGAAATCAGTTGCGGGATCCTTTTTCGGTACGTCGAAAAACGAGACGGGATCTGCGGTTGCTCCGTCCAGCCAGACCTCAAAATGCAGGTGCGGCTCCTCCGAAATCTCCGTAAGCGACGTATCGCCGACATAACCGATGGTGTCCCCCGCTTTGACCTTTGCTCCCTGCTTCAGCCCCTCGGGAATCTTTGTCGAGAGGTTCTTATAAACGGTCTTGCAGCCCTCCGAATGCGTTATCTCGACGGTCTGCCCCATCATCGGGTCAGCCACGACAAGCGTAACTGTGCCGTCCGCAGAGGCAACGACAGCCGATCCGGCAGCCGCCTCGATGTCAATGCCGCCGTGGATACGGTAATCCTCCATAGTCAGCGACCATACGGGAACATCCTTTGAATATTCCTTCAGCATCGTCCCGCCGGAAACGGGGATAATCATTTTATCTGGCTTTGCAACTACGGGGTTGTCTCCGGACTTTTCGGTTGTTGTTCCGGAGGGAGCCGTCGTTGTCGTCGCGCGGCTGCCCGTTGTAGTCACGACTGTTCCGGAAGTTGTCGTCTCACCGGGCTTCGGCTTTGCCTTTTTGGAGGACGAAAATGCGATTACCGTTATCGCGATAGTCGCAGCGAGGAGAAGAGCGAGAGCGATGGCAAGCCCTCTGTTTAACTGTCTTTTTCTTTGATTTTTATTCATATGTTTCGTTCCTTTCGGCCTTTCGGCGATAATTTATGACGCTGATATTATCGACCGAAAAATCCTTGCGCTATGCAGATTTTTTCGTTTTATACAAATGTTTTTTCGATTTTATTCGCCTGTATAACAAGCGTTTCTGCATTTTTCGGGTTTTCAGCGGAAAGGAACGCAAAAAATCGCTCCGATTTTGGGTCGGAACGATTTTAAATGTTATTTTTCATCAAATACAAGCTCGGGTTTTCCTCCGTCAAGCGTTTCCGCCGTGACGGTCACGGACTTGAGATTTTCCATTGAAGGTATCTCATACATAATCGGAAGCATTATCTCCTCCATTATTGCGCGGAGGCCTCTTGCGCCCGTGCCTCTTTCAATCGCGCGTTTCGCAATTCCGGAGATTGCGTCGTCCGTAAACACTATATCAACCCCGTCCATTCCGACGAGCTTTTTATACTGCTTGAGGATTGCGTTTTTCGGTTCGCGGAGAATTCTCGCAAGCGCAGCTTCGTCAAGCTCCGAGAGACTGACGATGACGGGCAACCTGCCGACAAGCTCCGGTATAAGCCCGTATTTTACAATGTCGTGCGCCGTTACGTCGCGGAGAAGTCCGCCCTGCGTCTTTTCGGCTTTGCCCTTTAGCTCGCTGCCGAAGCCCACGCCGGACGTTCCCTTGCGCTTATCGATAATCTTTTCAAGCCCGTCGAACGCGCCGCCGCAGATGAACAGAATGTTTTCCGTATGAATCTGGATGAAATCCTGCCCCGGATGCTTTCTTCCTCCCTGCGGGGGAACGTTTGCCGTTGTGCCCTCAAGAATTTTGAGGAGCGCCTGCTGAACGCCCTCGCCCGAAACGTCACGGGTGATCGAGCGGTTTTCGCTCTTGCGGGAAATCTTATCGATCTCGTCGATATAGATTATTCCCTTTTCCGCAAGCTCAACGTCATAATCCGCCGCCTGAATGAGACGGAGAAGAATATTTTCAACATCCTCTCCGACATAGCCCGCTTCGGTGAGCGTTGTTGCGTCTGCAATCGCAAAAGGAACCTTCAGAGTTTTCGCAAGCGTCTGCGCAAGGAATGTCTTGCCGACACCCGTCGGGCCGAGGAGGAGCACGTTGCTCTTCTGAATCTCAACTCCGTCGTCATCCTTTTCCTTCTGCGATATTCTCTTGTAATGGTTATAGACCGCAACGGAAAGCGCGATCTTTGCCTCGTCCTGCCCGATGACGTATTCGTCAAGGACAGCCTTTATCTCCTTCGGCTTCGGAAGGTCGGCAAGCTCTGTAAGCCCGCTTTCGCTTTCGGACGAATGATAATCGGCAATCAGCTGTTCGCAGGCGAAAACGCAATCGTCGCAGATATAAGCTCCGAGCGGCGACGGAATAAGAAATCCGACCTGATCCTCGCTTCTTCCGCAGAATGAACAGCGGCGGGGCAATGTTCTTTTGTTGTCAGCCATTGGACTCTTCCTTTCGTCAGATGCGCTTGTCGATCACCTTGTCGATAAGTCCGTAAGCCGCAGCTTCGTCTGCGCTGAGGAAATTGTCGCGATCGGTGTCGATTTCGATCTGTTCGATCGGCTTGCCCGTCTCGCGCGCAAGAATTTCGTTTATGCGCTGTCTGATTTTTATTATGTGGTCTGCGTGAATCTTCATATCGCTTGCCTGACCCTGCATTCCGCCGAGCGGCTGATGAATCATAATCTCGCTGTTCGGGAGAGCAAATCTCTTGCCCTTTGCGCCCGCCGCAAGCAGGAACGCGCCCATACTCGCCGCCATACCGACGCAAATCGTCGATACGTCGCATTTGATATAATTCATCGTATCGAAAATTGCCATACCCGCGGTAACCGAGCCGCCGGGACTGTTGATATAAAGAGCAATGTCCTTATCCGGATCCTGCGATTCGAGATGCAGAAGCTGCGCCACAACGAGGGACGCCGTTACGTCGTTTATCTCGTCCGAGAGGAAAACGATTCTGTCGTTGAGCAGGCGGGAATAAATGTCATAAGAGCGTTCCCCCTTGCTCGTCTGTTCTATTACATAAGGTACAAGTGCCATAAAATATCTCCTTTCATTGCCTTCGGCTTTGCGGAGAATTCAGCTTATTCCGCGTCGCCTTCGGTCTTGGTTTCTGTTGTTTTCTTTGTAGACTTTCTTGTTGTCTTTTTTGCCGGCTCCGCCGTTTCGACTGGCTCTGCGCCGTCCTCTGCCGTTTCAGCCTTCTTTGTCTGCTTCTTCGCAGCGGCTCTCTTCGTCTTTACGTCTGCGTTTGCGCGGACAAGCTCAAGAGCTTCGGCAACTACAACGTCTGCCGCGATGTCCTTTTCGTTTACGGCAGATTTGACCTTTTCAATATCAATGCCGTATGCGTCTGCGATCTTCTTGTATTCCGCTTCGATCTTCTCTGCGTCTGCCGTGAGACCTTCGAGCTTTGCGACAGCTTCAAGAGCGAGACGGATCTTTACGTTCTTTTCAGCCTGCGGACGGAGCTGCGCCTTGAGAGAATCAACCGTTGCGCCCGTGTACTGCATAAACGTCTTCATATCTATGCCCTGATAACGGAGGCGGTTTTCGTAGTCGCGCAGGCACGCATCGAGTTCTGTTTCGAACATAGCTTCCGGAATCTCGGCTTCGAGATTTTCGCAGAGAGCGTCGAGAAGCTGCTCGTCGATCTTTGCCTGCTGTGCTTTCTTTGCATTCTCTTCGAGTTTAGCCTTTATGTCTGCCTTGTATTCATCGAGAGTATCGAATTCGGAAACGTCCTTTACAAACTCGTCGTCAAGAGCGGGAAGCTCGTCGAATTTGATCTCGTGGAGCTTGCATTTGAAAGTTGCGGGCTTGCCTGCGAGAGTTGTTTCGTGGTAATCTGCGGGGAAGGTAACCTCAACGTCGAACTCATCGCCGATGTTGTGTCCGCAGATCTGATCTTCAAAGCCGGGGATGAACTGTCCCGAACCGAGCTTGAGATGATACTTCTCTGCCTTGCCGCCTTCGAACGCCTTACCGTCTGCGAAGCCTTCAAAATCGAACACAACGCAGTCGCCGTTCTGTGCCGGGCGATCGGTTACGTCAACTTCTCTTGCGTTTCTCTCGCGGACTGTCTGAATTTCGTGATCGACAGCCTCGTCGCCGATTGTAACGTTTTCCTTCTCTGCCTTCAGACCCTTGTATGCCTTAAGAGTGCATTCGGGCTTTACGAAAACCTTGACGGTGATGACAACGCCGTCATCATCAAGAGATTTGACATCATATTCGGGTGCGGAAACGACTTCGAGAGCGGTCTCCGTAAGAGCGTCCGCATAAGCCTTCGGAACGACCTCGTTCAAAGCATCCTCATAGAAAACGCCCTTGCCGTACATTTTTTCGATAATTGCTCTGGGAGCCTTGCCTTTTCTGAAGCCGGGAACATTCATCTTTCCGGCGTTTTTCTTGAACGCAGCGTCGACAGCGGCATCAAATTCCGCGCGGTCTATCTGAATTTCAAGCTCTTTGCAGTTTTTTTCGGCATCGCCGACTTTTAATACTTTCATTTTTATTTCCTCCGATTTATTTATCTTTTGTCACTTGACATACAAGGTCAATTATATCATTATTTGCTTGCAATGTCAACATTTTTTTGTATCGCAAGCGGGTCAAAGAGCAAATAATCCGCCGAAACGAGATAAAAATCTATATCGGCATAATTTATTTTTGCGGGAGCGTCATAATTTCCGTGAATATGACCGTAATAGCAACGCCCGATACCGCCCCTGTAAAGCTCCATAATTATCTCATCGCACATATATCCCTTGAAGATTGCGGGGAAATGCAAAAATGCAAGAATTTCCTTTTTTTCGCCGCGTTCAGCCGCCGCGTCGCGCAGTTTTTTCGCCGCGTCGATGCTCATTTTCAGTCGCACGACCTCCCTTGCGATGATCTTTCTGTTGTCCGCTCCTCTCGCAAGGTTTTCCTTATCGTCGTTATACCAGCCGCGCGAGCCGCAGATGATAAAATCCTCCGTTTCAACGGCGTCATTCTGGAGAAACGTCATCGTTTCGTAGCCGCAGGAGGAGATGAAGTCACAGAGTTTTTTCTTTGTCTGCCAATAATAATCGTGGTTGCCCTTGAGCATAATTTTCTTTCCGGGAAGCGATTCGATAAAATCAAAATCCGCTCTCGCCTCCTCCAGTGTCATCGCCCACGATATGTCTCCGGGAATAACGACGGTATCCTCCGCCGTTATCTTTCTTCTCCAGTTTTCTTCGATTTTTTCGTTATGACCGTTCCATCTCGCGCCGAAAATATCCATCGGCTTTTTGACCGTGCGCGAGAGATGAAGGTCGCCTATTGTATAAAGCAAAGGCTTCTGCCTCCTCAAAAAATTTGTTTTTCTAAAATTTTGTCGGTTTCAAAACGGCATATTTCCGTCGTCTGCGGGGCAAACTTTGATTGCCTTCAAAAAGGCAAAACCGTGTTATGAAAGGACATCCCGAAAAGGATGTGTGATATTGCAATGGAATTTGATAGAAAAGATACCCTCGGCAAGGATAAAGCCACCTGCAAGACCTGCAAAAAGAACGGCGGCGTCTCTTGCGACGTTACAAACTGCGTTTACCACGACGGCGACTGCACCTGCAAGGCAGACAAGATAAATGTCGGACCGAGCTATGCAACAAGCTGCACAGACACCGTCTGCGCAACCTTCAAGCAGAAAAATATCTGAATTTTGCGGCGCAAGCCGCATTACATATATTCTGAAACAAACCTCGCCGCGTTGCGGAAAAATATGTCCTCTGCCGTGCCTTTGTCAACCCCTGCCGATAAAACCGCCTCATACAGTCGCGGCATATCGGAAACGTCCTTTATCTCCTCCGGCGGAGTTGCGCCGTCAAGATCGGCTCCTATGCAGACGCTTTTTTCAAGTCCGATGTCGAGATAGTGCATAATATGACGCACAGCGTCCGACAGATGCGCCGGGGCCGCACCCGAAAGAAAACCTCCGGCAAGGCAAACGCCGATGATTCCTCCCGCTCCGGAGATCTTTTTTGCGAGCTCATCTGTTAAATTCCGCCTGTGCGAGGTTATCGCGCGGGCGCTCGAATGACTTGCAATCGCGGGGATTTTACCGCTCTTGCAAAGCTCGATCGTCTCCTCCGCCATCCTGTCCGAAGCGTGCGAAACGTCAACCGCCATTCCCAGCTCCGAAAGCCTCCGGACGACCCTTCGCCCGAAGTCCGTAAGCCCGTTTTCCGTGTTATGCGCACCGCCTATATCGCAATCGTCTTTCCAGACAAGCGTGAAAAACCTTGCTCCCGACGCATAAAGCGTATCAAGCCTTGAAATGTCGCCGCAGAGCAGCTTACCGCCCTCGATTCCGAGGAAAATCGGGCGTTTGCCCGCGGAAAAAGCGTTTTTCATATCGGCGGACGAGCGACAGAAGCAAAACTGCGGGTTTTCCGCAAGCTCGTGCATTAAATTATCGTAGATCTTGAAAAAATTATCGTAACATTCCTGCCCCGAAAGGTCGTCCTGCGACCATATATCCATTATCTGCGCGTATTTTTCAAAGCCGCGAATTTTTTCCGCCGTTATGTGCGTCCCGCCGGACGCAAGCGGCGTTTTTCTTTTGTAAAGCTCAAAAGGGGTATCGCAATGAAGATCGAAACAGTTCATTTCAGCCTCCGGAAGTAAGAATGAAAAGCCTTTATCCCGTCACGTTTTTTATATGTACAATTCCCTTTTCGGAAAGGGATTGCGCCCCGTCGTTTTCTTTTATATATACTTCGATTACGTCTATCCTCGGCTTTTTCGGGCATTTTGTCTCGTAAAGATACTGCCGCGCGCAGAGCGTCATATTTTCCAGCTTCTTTTTTGTGACAGCCGCCGCGGGTCTCCCGTAGCGCAGGGAAAACTCAGCGTCTGTCCTCGTCTTGACCTCAACAAAAAGGATTTCGCTCTCGTTTTCGCAGATGATGTCTGTCTCGATGTGTCCGAAATGGACGTTTCTTGCCGTTATCGAATATCCCTCTTTTTCAAGATATTCTGCGGCAAGATCCTCCCCGAAGGAACCGAATTTTCTGTTATTTTTCATTGTTTTTCGCCCTGTCGACAAACGACAGAAAGCTCCTTCTGTGTTCCGGGCAAGGTCCGAGCCTTATGACCGTCTCCATATGCGCCTTTGTCGGATAGCCTTTATGTATCGCAAAGCCGTATTCCGGATACTTTTTGTCAAGCTCCAGACACTGACGGTCTCTTGTCACCTTTGCGATTATCGAAGCCGCCGCAATCGACCAGCTCCTCGAATCGCCCTTGACAACCGTCTCAACCGGAATTTCAAATCCCTTTGCGCGGTTGCCGTCTATAAGGGCAAAATCCGCCTTTTGCGGCAAAGCCTCAATTGCCCGCTTCATCGCAAGCATCGTTGCGCCGAGGATATTGTATTCGTCAATTTCCGCAGGGCTTGCCCAGGCAACCGCCCATATAGTCTTTTCCGTTATTATATCATATAGCTTTTCGCGCTTCTTTTCCGAGAGCTTTTTTGAATCGTCCAGCCCCTCGATTATCAGCCCCTCGGGCATAATGACCGCGCCCGCTACGACGTTTCCCGCAAGCGGACCCCTGCCCGCCTCGTCAACGCCGCAGATGCTCGTATAGCCCTTTTCGCGCAAAGCGTTTTCAAATTCGTAGCTCGGCATTATTTTCTCCTCGGCCTTTCAAACGATATTCTTCCCATTTTCCCGCCGCGCAGCTCGTCAAGAAGCATTTTCGCCGTGCGCGAAAAGTCAACCTCGCCCCCGCGGACAAGAAATCCTCTCTTTTTGCCGATGGCTTCAACCGTCTCCCAAGGCTGCGTCTCCTCGGAAACCGCTTCCTCGCTTATGCCGTATCTTTCTATGAGCAGACGGGGATAAATATTCTTCATCCTGTCGCAAAGGACGGTCGCAAGCTCGTCCGTATCCATAATATCGTCCTTGATTGCGCCCGTTATCGCAAGATTTTCGCCGACTCTGCGCTCATCGAACTTCGGCCACAAGACTCCCGGCGTATCGAGCAGATCAATGCCGATCGAAGTCGTCACCCATTGCTTGTTGAGCGTAACACCCGGTCTGTCCTCAACCTTTGCTTTTTTGTCCGCCGCAAGACGGTTTATAAGCGAGCTTTTGCCGACATTCGGAATACCGACGATCATCGCGCGCAGATGTCTGCCCTCCATCCCCTTGCCCTGCCAGCTTTGCAGCTTTTCCGCGCAGAGCCTGCGGGCAGCAGGAGCGATTTCCGAAATGCCCTCGCCGGTCTTGCAGTCATAAAAGAGGGCGTTCTCGCCGTTCTCCGCAAAATATCTTTTCCATTCCGCCGTAACGGAAGGATCCGCCTGCGAGCATTTGCTCAGAAGCACAAGGCGGGGCTTTGCGTCCGTCAGCCGCTTGATTTCGGGGTTCGCGGACGAAAGCGGTATCCTGCTGTCGCGTATTTCAATCGTCATATCTACTTTTTTCAGGTTTTCCGCAATCATACGGCGGGTCTTCGCCATATGTCCGGGAAACCATTGGATCTGTGTAGACGGCATATATTGCCTTCCTCTCTTTTTTAATTTACCGCCGATTTTACGGCGCCTATCTTGTTCAGCGGGAACAGTCTGAAAACAACCTTGCCGAGAACCTCGTTTTCGCGGACAAGCCCGACGTATGTGCTTCTGCTGTCAGAGGATTCGTTGCGGTTATCGCCCATAACGAATATATATCCCTCCGGCACAGTCATCACGTCGCCGTCAAGATATGTCTCGTATATGGAATAATAGTCCTCCTTGTCCATCGCGGAGTTTCTGAAATATACATATCCGCTTTCGTCAAGGAGCTTCCCGTCAACTCTGACCTCCCATTTTTCAAAATTGATCGAAAGGGTCTGCCCGCCCGTTGCAATAACTCTCTTGACAAGCGGCGTTTCGAAATACCCGCCGTTCTGCTGAACAACGACTATATCTCCCTGCGTCGGCGTATAGAACATATTGCTTATTATAAGCAGCTGCCCGTCCGAAAGCGTCTTTTCCATAGACCTTCCGCGGACCGTCGCAACACGCAGTATAAACGAAAGCATAACAACGACGATCGCCAGCGCAGAGACAAAAACCTCCGTCCAGTCATAGACGTCCGCCCTGAATTTATCCTTTTTTTCAAGCTCGGTCTCCTCGCTTCCGCCGAGACCGTTTTCAATATTATCGTTCATAATATCCTCCGAAAAAATCATTTTCCCGTTTCGTTTTTTATTCCGTCGCCCGTCCAGATGCAGAGCACAAGCATAACTATGCTCAAAAGCAGCCTCAGCACCCAGCCCATAGAAAACAGAGTGTTTATGTCTCCAAACGGAGCCGCAACAACGGAGACAACCGTCGCAAAGGCATATATTGTCTCAAAAACAAACGCAGCCGTCGCGCGCCTTTTCAGCTTTTTCTTTATCTCCGCATCCTGCTTGCCGGAAATCACATCCTCCCCGCTCCAGCCGACGCATTTTTCCGTCATATCGCAGATGCCCTGCCGCAGAGCGGAAAATATCATTATAATCAACGCCATCGAAACCGTCTCCGCAATCGCATAAGGCAGAAACGCAGGTAAAAAGCCCTCTGCCTCATATGGATACAGCCTGCCGAAAAACCCTTCGGCATAAACACAGCCGAAGATCATTGAAGCCGCAGAGACCGCCGAAAACGCACCGCAAAGAATATAAAGCTTCTTTTTGCCGGCGGAAAAGAGCTCTCCGGCGCAGGCAATCGCAACCGCCGTTATTATTCCGAACACAAACTCCGGTATCAGCGGCTTTCCCCCGAACGGCACACCGCAGAGGAAGGGTATCGCCGCCGCGCTTACGGCGGCAAAACGACGGACGCTTCTCTTTTTTTGCAGAGAGGTGTTCGCTGCAATCTCGGCATTGTATTTTTCCTGCGCAAAAGAGACAAACTCCTCATCCGAGCGAAGCTCCCTCATACATTTCAGCGAGGTGACAAGCCAGACAATTCCGAGGACAAGCGAGACAACGGCGCACATAACCGTCATAACCCTTACGGCGGAATCGACACTCGCCGCCCCTCCTCCGGAGACGATCTCCTCTTCCTTTTTTTCAAAAAACAGCGGCACGCAAAGCGGCAATATTGCAAGAGCAGAGCGGGCAATCATAAATATTTCCGAAAATACGCCCGCTCCGGAGAATGCCTCCTCGTCTCCTCTGTCGCAAAGGCGGATGCGCAGATCGTCCATTCCGGAAAAGAGCTTTTTCATCGCAGGGACGATGAATATACATTCCAGAAGCCATACGGCGATCGCAAGCGAGAGCTTTGTAAAATCGTCCGCCGAGGGCGAAAAGAACATTGCAAAAAATCCGAAAAGACTGACCCAAGCCGCCTTTTCAAAGCCTTTTTTCGCTTCGTAAAGCTCAAGAAGAAGATCCGAGTATTTTCTGAGCCCGCCGAGTATCAGCATAATACCGAAAATATCCGGCAGAACGTCGATTATGTTTATGCAGGGGTTGAAAAGGAAAATCATACCGACGGAGATCATCCGAAGACCCGAAGTTCTCCTTTTGGATTCCGTCATTTTTTCTCCTCCTTATCCTTGTTTTTCTTTTTTTCGATTATATCAAACGGGGTTGGAATTTTGTGCGCCTTGTCAGGCATATCCTCTTCCCCCTCAAGACATATCCAGCGATAACAGGAGAGCAGGAGCGCGAGCATATAGCAAACGAACAGTACCTCCGCTATATAGCCTATGCGGAGCGTCCAGCTGAGCGTCCCGCTTATCGCCTCCCCTTCCGCCTTCGACGATATTGCGCCGACCGCGCCCGACCAGGCAAGCCGCCCGCCGAGTAGCATCAGTACCGCAAGCGGCACCGCAGCCGCCCCTCTGAGGCGGATTTTCGGAAGCTCGGTCTCCGTCGCAATTTTTGAAATCGAGAGCGACAGGTTCACAGCATATGCGCAGAGGAACACCGCATACGAAATTCGCAGCACCTCGCCGACGGCGGAGGCGGAGATAATATCCAGCCAGCAGAACATCTGATATGCCCAGCTGACAAGCGAAAACAAAACTCCGAACATCGCAAGGCGTCTCGTCAGATCAAAGCAACGGCAGTGCTTATATGCGCAGGAAAGCCCCTTCAGCATTATCAAAAAGCCGATGAAATCCGGCATTATATCAACATTTCCGATCGTCGGGAACATAAAGAGCCAGCCGAGCAGCATCCATCCGAAGCCCATAATTCTTCCTCCGTTTTATCAGTTGTCCGAGCCTGCGTTTCTTCCGCAGCACTGCTTGTATTTCTTTCCGCTGCCGCAGGGGCAGGGATCGTTTCTGCCAATCTTTTCAGAGCTCTTTTTGACGACGGGCTGTCGCTTTTCGCCCTTTCCGCCTATATTTTTCAGCCCTGCATTCTTTGCAACGGCAGCCGCTCTGTTTTTCATTTCCTGCGCGGGAACGGCAAAGATTACGAATTTGACCGTCTCCTCGCGTATCTTTTCAACCATCTCGTCAAACATTTCGCTGCCTGCGATACGGTATTCCGTTATCGGGTTGCGCTGGGCAAGATACGAAAGACCGACGCCGTCGCGAAGATCGTCCATAGCGTCGAGATGCTCCATCCAGGCTCTGTCAACGGCGCGCAGAAGTGCCCAGCGGATAACATCGCCGATCTTGTCTCCGAAGACGGTCTTCTGATGCTCATATGCGGAGCTTATTCTGCCGGAGAGAAGCTTTTCAAGCCCGTCTCTCGTTATGTCGCCGTCCTTATATCCCTGCTCCTCCTTCGAAAGAAGCCAGAAGAGGCGTTCCTTTGCGGCAGAAAGGTCAAAATGCCCGTCAAACTCGCAGAGGTCAAGGGCGGAGGGAACAACGCTCCCCGCCATCTCCTCAAAGGTGCCCGTCATATCCTTGCCGTCAAGAACCTCTCTGCGCTGCTTGTATATAACGGCTCTCTGCTGGTTCATTACGTCGTCATATTCGAGGACGGTCTTTCTTCTGTTGAAGTTTTCGCCCTCAAGTCTCTTCTGCGACGACTCTATCGTGTTTGAAATTATCTTCGCCTCGATCGGCTCGTCGTCCGGAAGACCGAGCCTGTCAACTATGCCGATGACCCTGTCCGAGCCGAACAGGCGCATCAGATCGTCTTCAAGCGAGAGGAAAAATCTGCTCTCGCCGGGGTCACCCTGACGTCCGGAACGACCGCGGAGCTGGTTATCGATTCGCCTGCTCTCGTGTCTCTCCGTGCCGAGGATAAACAGCCCTCCCGCCTCGCGGACCTTGTCTGCTTCGGGAGCAATCTCCTCCCTGAATCTGACAAGCGACTCTCTGTAAAGCTTTCTCGCCTCGCGGACGTTATCGTCAATATTCTCGCTCATTCCCGTCGCAAGGGAGATAACGTCGTCCTCATAGCCGGCTTTTTTCAGCTCGTTTTTCGCAAGGAACTCCGCGTTGCCGCCGAGCATTATATCCGTACCTCTGCCCGCCATATTGGTTGCGATTGTAACAGCGCCGTATTTTCCCGCCTGCGCAATTATCTCCGCCTCCCGCTTGTGCTGCTTTGCGTTGAGAACGTTGTGCGCAATGCCCTCTTTTTTCAGGAGGGCGGAAAGCACCTCGGATTTTTCAACAGAAACCGTACCGACGAGAACAGGCTGCCCTTTTTCGTGGCAGGTTTTTATCTGCCTGATTATTGCGCGGTATTTCGCTTCCGTGTTTTTATAAACAACGTCGTTGCGGTCAATTCTTATCATCGGCTTGTTCGTCGGCACTTCGACAACGTCCAGCCCGTAAATCTCGCGGAATTCGCTCTCCTCCGTCAGAGCCGTACCGGTCATACCGGAGAGCTTTGAATAAAGGCGGAACAGATTCTGATAGGTTATAGTTGCAAGGGTCTGGTTTTCGTTCTGAATATCAACCTTTTCCTTTGCCTCGATTGCCTGATGCAAGCCGTTTGAAAAACGTTTCCCGGGCATAATTCTTCCCGTAAACGAATCGACTATCATAACCTTCCCGTCCGCAACAACGTAGTCAACGTCTCTTTTCATAACGCCGTGTGCGTGGAGAGCCTCGTTTATATAGTGATAGAGGGAGTTGTTTTCGGGGTCGGAAAGGTTTTCAACCTCAAAAAAGCTCTCTGCCTTTGCAATGCCCCTTGAGGTCAGAGTTGCCTTTTTGCCCTTCTCATCGACGATGTAATCCTCCGTAACATCCTCGTTATCGCTCTTTGTATCCATCTCCTTTACAACCTTTGCGCGCAGGCGACGGACAAACGCATCCGCTTTTTTGTATATATCGTTCGGCTTTTCGCCCATACCGGAGATGATAAGCGGCGTTCTCGCCTCGTCTATGAGGATCGAGTCAACCTCGTCGACTATCGCAAAATTGAGTTCTCTCTGAACAAGCGCACTCTTATCGACAGCCATATTGTCGCGAAGATAATCGAAGCCGAACTCGCTGTTCGTTCCGTAAGTAATGTCGGCTGCATATGCCCTCTGCTTTTCCTCTGTTGTCTGCTCCTGAAGAATAAGCCCCGTCGAAAGACCGAGGAAACCGTAAACCTTGCCCATCTCCTCGCTGTCGCGGCGGGCAAGATATTCGTTGACCGTAACTATATGCACGCCCTTTCCCGTCAGAGCGTTGAGGTATGCGGGCATAGTTGCAACGAGCGTCTTTCCTTCGCCCGTTTTCATCTCCGCAATTCTTCCCTGATGAAGAATTATTCCGCCGAGTATCTGAACCCTGTACGGCTTTTTTCCGATGGCTCTCGCCGCCGCCTCTCTGACAGCCGCAAACGCCTCCGGCAGAATATCGTCAAGAGTCTCGCCTGCGGCAAGTCTCTTTCTGAATTCTGGCGTGACGGAGGAAAGCTCGCCGTCCGTCATAGCGGCGTACTTGTCCGAAAGAGCGTCCGTTTTATCAACGATCGGCATCAGCTTTTTTATCTGCCTGTCACTGTATGTTCCGAAGATTTTTTCAATCAAAGACATTTATTTTTTGCTCCTTTGAGAGTTATTTTTGAATTTTTCCGATAGTTACACATTTTGATACAGAATATATTATACTATATATCTCCTGCGAATACCATATAAAATTGTTAAAAAAATCAAAACTTTGCCCGTTGCAGACCCGTTTTCCGCCGCGACCTTCAGGGCTTTGACGTTTTTCCGATAAATTTTCGAACATTTGTTCGGAAATCTCTTTACAAACGACGAAAAATATGGTATAATAGGGGAGCAATCGGAAAGATTGCTTTGCGTGCAACCCTTACCGAAAAGATTTTCGCACGCGAGCGGGGAAAAACCAAGGCGAAAGCGGGTGATCCCTCTGGGAGACTTTATCTCAGAAAAAGAAGAAAACATTTCTCCCTCGCAGGGAGAGCGCATTGTCAAGATCGAGGAGCGGGAGAAGATCAATTCACACAGGATCGATAAGCTCGAAGCCCTCGCCAATGCGATAAACAGTCAGAACGAAAACATAACCCGTCTTGTCATTCAGCTTGAGGAAGCAAACCGCAGGCTCGAAAATCAGGACGAGCGGCTTTGCGATATAGAAAAGCGTCCTCTCATCAGGTTTGCCTCGGTCGTAAAGGCGGTCATATCCGCAGTTGCGGGGGCGATTGCGGGTGCGCTTTTCAGCCTGCTTTTTTAAAACTACGGAAAGGAGAAAATCTCCGCCGTAGCAAAGCGGCGGAGTCGTTATGTTATGCTTGAATTTATATCGGAGTATTGGCTTTTGGCAGTTGCTCTCGCCGCGTTTGCGGCAGCGATGGTCATTCTTGTCCGCAAGGGCTACACAAGAGAGGCGAAGGCGATTGCGCTTTCGCTTGTCGCAGGAGCGGAGGAGCGGTTCGGAAGCGGTACGGGAGAGATAAAATATTCGGCGGTTGCGGCGGCGCTGTACAGTCGGCTGCCGTATGCGGCAAGGCTCCTGATTGACGAAAAAACGATCTCGTCAATCATCGAGGAAGCCGTCCGCAAGCTGAAAAAGTATCTTTCGGAAGAAGAAAAAGTTTCTGACAAATGATAAAAAACGGTGCCTTGCGCACCGTTTTTTGCTTATAAAGGCTCAAAAGACAAAACGGAGCGATACATCCCCTTTTCTTTCCTTTGTCCATAAGTCGAAGAATGTCATATTATGTAGAGGAGGTGATTTCCTTGAGGGAGAAAATAAAGGCAGTCAAATTCGGGGGAAGCTCCCTTTGCGACGCAAAAAGAATAGACAATGCGGCAAAGATCGTCCTTTCGGAGAGCGGGCGGCGGTATGTTGCCGTCAGTGCGCCGGGAAGAAGATTTCCGGGCGACGAAAAGATAACAGATATGCTGTACGGCGCGTTTATGTCAACAGGAGACGACTTTTATTCTATGCTCGAAAAAATAAAATCCCGTTTTGACGGGATAATCTCCGAGCTTGCCGTTCACGTCTCGCTCGACGAAGACTTTTCCGAGCTTCTCTATGCGAGAAAGAATTATTTCGGCAGGGACTATTTTGCGTCCCGGGGGGAATATTTCTGCGCAAGGATCTTTGCGTCATACCTCGGCTATGATTTTGTCGATGCCGCAAAATGCGTTTTCTTCGGCGAGGACGGAGCGTTTCTTCCGGAGGTGACGAAAAGACGGACTGCAGCAGAGCTTTCCGGAATAGAACGGGCGGTCGTGCCGGGGTTTTACGGCAGTATGCCCGGAGGAACGCTCAAAACCTTCGATCGCGGCGGCTCGGATATAACGGGAGCGATTCTCGCCTCCGCCGCAGGCTGCGACGAATACGAAAACTGGACAGATGTCCCCGGATTTATGTCCGCGGACCCGAAAACTGTTGACAATCCGAAAACTATCGGTATAATAACATATAAAGAGCTCCGGCGACTCTCCTTTATGGGAGCCGGCGTGCTTCACGAGGATTCCGTTCTCCCGCTGATGAGCGAGAAAATCCCCGTAATAATCAAGAGCACCCTCGACCCCTCCGCGCCGGGCACGCGAGTCGTCCCGTATATGGACAAAAAAGAAAATGCCGTCTGCGGCATAGCGGGGAAAAAGGGATTTTCGGTCATCCGTATATGCAAAACGAAGATCGGAACAAGCGCGGCGGACGCGGAAAAGATTGCAAGGTTACTTGCGCAAAGGGATGTTTTTCCCGTCTGCGTTTCGTCCGGAATCGACTGTGTTTCGCTGACCGTTCCGAGGAGCGGGCTCTGCGGAAAAGAGGATTACATCCGCAATGAGATCTGCGCCTGCACAGAGCCCTCGTGCGTAACGCTCGTCGGCGACTGTGCGCTGATTGCGATAGTCGGCGCGGACATCGGGCAAAGGCTTTCCGAGATATTCTCTGCGCTGGACGAGGAAAGCATCGCTGTAAGCTCTGTCGATGCGGGCTCCGGCGACGGAGCGATCACCGTCGGCGTTGCGGAAAAGGATCTTAACCGCGCAATAAAAGCTCTTTACAGAAAACTGATAAAGTAGAGGATTTTGAAATGAAAAACAAACGTCTGCGCACAATGGTAAAGCTCGCAATGCTCGTTGCGTTGCTTGCAATATTCTGCTTTACCCCGCTCGGCTTTTTGAAAATAGGCATAGTTGAAATAACCTTCAATATGATACCGATCATAATCGGCGCGATAGCGGTCGGGCCCGCCGCAGGTGCCGTTCTCGGCGCACTTTTCGGCGCGGCGAGCTTCTGGCAATGCTTCGGGCAGAGCACCTTCGGAACGTTACTGTTCGGAGTAAATCCCTTTTATACGGCGATAATATGCTTTGTGCCGAGAATTCTGGCAGGGCTTCTCCCCGGGCTGATTTTCCGCGCAATGACCGCAAAAAAGGACAACGTCGCCGCATATTTCGTCTCCGCCGCCGTCGGCTCGCTTACAAACACCGTCCTTTTTGTCGGCGGGTTCTGCCTTCTTTTCAAGGACACGATGCTCGGTATGGCAGGCGAACAGGGGCTCTCCCCTCTCGCGTTCATAGCCGCTGCGTTTCTTCTCAATGCAACGGTTGAGCTCGTTGCAAACACGGCGATTTCCGCAGGCGTTTCAAAAGCATTGACAAAATTCGAAAGCGCAAAATGATAATCGAAAAGGCGACCGACGGTCGCCTTTTTAATTTGCGCAAAATCCGCTTACCCCTGCGCTTCCCTTTCCTTATCCAGCTTTTTGTTTCTGAAATAGAGCGAAGCGTCAATCGTTATCGCAACAAAATTGATTATGTAAAACGAAAAGCTTAGCCAGAAGAGAAAGCCGGAGCTTTCAAGCGAGGGCGAGGAAAGATATATTATTTTTCTCGCAATACCGAAGGCGTAGCCGATGAGCAGGAACACCTCAAAGAACAGGCTTTTCCCTTTCGCCGTGCGTGAGATCCAGGATTTTCTGATCGATATGGGCCAGGAAAGCCCGAAGCAAAGGATCGTAAGCGCCTCCAAGAGGTCAACAAGCTGTGTGACGGTCATTTTGTTTCTCCTTATATTTCTGTTTTTTTGTATCTGTAATCCGGCAGAAGCATAGGAGAGACGGCGTCCGTTGCAATTTTCGCCGCCGCAAGCTCCGCTTCAAACCTGTTTATATGCTCAAGCGCAAGCGCTCCGACGGTCGTTCTTCCCGCCTTTTCCGCCGCGTTTTTTCCGGCAATTCTCCCGAAAACGATTATATCCGCAAGGGCGTTTCCCATCAGCCTGTTCCTGCCGTGTATCCCGCCGGCGACCTCGCCGCACGCATACAGATTTTCAACGTTCGGCGTCATACAATCCGAATTTATGTCAAGCCCGCCGTTCTGATAATGCAGCGTCGGGCAGACGGCAACCGGCTCGCGACGAATATCTATCCCGCAGGATAAAAACATACGGAGCATAGCGGGAAGTCGCTTTTGGACAGTCCCCTCGCCGCCGAGCTTTTCTATCATCGGTGTGTCAAGCCAGACGGCTTTTCCGCTCCCCGTATCAATTCCCTTGCCCCTGCCGAAGCATTCGCGGATAATTGCCGCCGTCGTAACGTCGCGCGTTTCCAAAGGGTTCACAAAAGCCTCGCCGTCCCTGTTTATCAGCCTTGCGCCGAGCGATCGTGCTTTTTCCGTCACAAGCGCGCCGAGGATCTGCTGCGGATATGCCGCACCCGTCGGATGATACTGAAGCGAATCCGCAAGGAAAAGCCCTGCGCCCGCCCTGTAACCGAGGACGAGCCCGTCTGCCGTCGCTCCGTAATGGTTTGAGGTCGGAAAACCGCCGCAATGCAGGCGTCCCGCCCCTCCCGTCGCAATTATGACGGTCTTTGCCCTCGCAACGGACACCTCCTCCGTCACCGTGTTCATAAGGACGGCTCCCGCCGCCTTCCCTTCTTCATCAAGGATAAGCTCGATTGCGGACGTATAATCGATAACGGGTATTCCGAGGCTTTCCGCCTCGTCCCGCAAGGTCCTCATTATCTCCGCTCCCGTACAGTCTCTTGCGGAATGCATTCTTTTGCGGCAGGTGCCGCCGCCGTGCGTCATAACCGATGTGCCGTCCGGCTCTCTGTCAAACTCGACTCCGAGATCGGAAAGCCATTTTATCGCTTCCGGCGCTTCTGTTACGAGCTTTTCCAAAAGCTCTTTTTTTGCGGCAAAACGACCGCCGCCGAAGGCGTCAAGAAAATGCAGAGCGGGCGAATCGTTTTCGCCCTCCGCCGCCTGAATTCCGCCCTCCGCCATTATCGTGTTCGAATCGCCTATGCGCAGCTTCGTGACGATAAGCACGTCGGCTCCGGCTTTCCTTGCCTCGATCGCCGCCACGGTTCCCGCTCCCCCGCCGCCGATTATAAGAACGTCAACGTCGTATTTTATATCGGAAAGGTCAATCCTCTCCGTGTTTATCCTGCTATGCGCTTCAAGCAGATCGCAAAGCTCGCGCGGAACGCTTTTTCCCTTGTCCGCGCCGACGGAAAGCGGCTTGAATCCGCTCTTTTTATAGTCGGGGTGATATGCGGAGAGGAGCTGCTCCCGCTGTTCCTCCGTAAGGCGCGGAGGCTCGTATGCCATATTCTTTTCTCTCGCCGCGCAAAGCAGCTCAATCGACTCTCTGAATTCTTCGGAATACAACTCTCCGTCTCCTTATTTTTCGATTTCTCTTTTGTTATAAAGCTCTTTTATCTCGTCCTCCGGCATTTCCGCAAGCGACCTTAAAAGCTCGTTGCATTTGCCTTCGTTTATCTCTTTTATGCGGGCTTCAAGCCGTTTTAACTCCGGAAGAAGGTATCTGCCGTTCAGCCTGCGCGCAAGCATTGCAACCTGCGGCTGATCTATCTTTGCGGGGCAACGTGTGGCGCACATTCCGCACATAACGCATTCAAACGACACCTCCGCGCATTTTCCGATTTCTCCCCCGCGCGCATATGCGATATATTGTCTGACATCTATACCCTGCGGGCAGACCTTCGTGCAGGCACCGCAGGAAACGCAGGCGTCAATCTCCGGATAAATCCGGCGTATCGACTGTCCCGTCGGCTCGATTTTTTCAATATCGCAGGTGCGCCCGCCGCGCCGGAGCAAAGGAAAAGAATCTATGCACATACCGTCTTCAACGGTTTTTCTGCAGGCAAGGCAGGTATAAACGGTGCTCTCGCCGCCGATACGGTAGCAAACGGCGCAAGCGCCGCAAAAGCCGCCGCGGCAACCGCAGCCCTCCGTCAGCCTGTATCCCGCATATTCCATTGCGCGCAGAACCGTCATCCCCTGCGGGACGGAATATTCCTTGCCGAAAAGATAAATGCTCAGCGCTTTTTCCATATCCTGCGGCTCCTTTCCTCCGGTGCTTCCGGAAACATATCAAGACGTATTTTATCACAACTCCGCCGATTATGCAATTAAAATTTTTATTCCGCCGGCTGCACGACTTCGGAAAAATATTCATAATATACTTGAAAAAAGAAAGAATATGTGATAGGATTTATCCGCTGTTAATTTCTAACCCCGATTTGGAGGACTCTTTATGGGAGCATTGTTTTCAAACATTACAAACATAACGTGGCAACAGGTCGTTATGTGGATAATCGGCGGGGTGCTGATATACCTCGCAATAAAAAAGGATATGGAGCCGACTCTTCTTCTGCCGATGGGCTTCGGCGCGATTCTCGTCAACCTGCCGCTTTCCGGCGCGGTCACGCAGATTTATGACGGCGTAAAAGAAATCGGCGTTATCGACGTGCTCTTCGAATCCGGCATAGCAAACGAGCTTTTCCCGCTCCTGCTCTTCATCGGCATCGGAGCGATGATCGATTTCGAGCCGCTTCTTTCAAACCCCAAGCTGATGATCTTCGGCGCGGCGGCGCAGTTCGGTATTTTCTTTACGTTCAGCCTTGCGGCGCTCCTCGGCTTTGATATAAAGGACGCGGCGTCCATCGGCGTTATCGGTACGGCGGACGGACCGACATCGATCTTCGTTGCAAACTTTCTCGGCTCAAAATATCTCGGAGCGATAATGGTTGCGGCGTATTCTTATATGGCTCTCGTTCCGATCATTCAGCCGCCCGTCATCAAGCTGCTGACAACGAAAAAGGAACGTCTCATCCGTATGCCTTATCAGGAAAAGTCCGTTTCGAAAACGACCAAGATCCTTTTCCCGATAATCATAACTATGATAACGGGCATCGTTTCTCCGAGAAGCGTTGCGCTCATCGGATTTCTTATGTTCGGAAACCTGCTCCGCGAATGCGGCGTGCTCGATTCGCTCTCCGAAACGGCGCAGAAGGTGCTTTCAAACCTTGTGACGATTCTTCTCGGAATCACTATCGCAACAAAGATGCAGGCTGAATACTTCCTCACGACAGACACACTTATCATAATCGCGCTCGGACTTGTCGCATTCATATTCGATACGGCGGGCGGCGTTATAATCGCAAAGCTGATAAACCTCTTCCTGCCGAAGGACAAGAAGATAAACCCGATGATCGGCGCGGCAGGCATTTCTGCATTCCCGATGTCCGCAAGAGTCGTTCACAAAATGGGGCTGAAGGAGGATCCGCAGAACTTCCTTCTTATGCATTCGATAGGCGTAAACGTTTCGGGGCAGATTGCCTCCGTCATCGCAGGCGGACTTCTGCTGACATTGCTCGGTTAAGGTGGTGAAGGGTATGAATATAAATTTTGACGCGTTTCTCGGTACCCTGCCGATTATGGCAAAAGGTATGGCGGGAATATTTATCGTAACAATCGTGATAATTCTCTCCGTTGTGCTCCTCGGAGTGCTGACAAAGCCGAAAAACGGCGGAGATAAGGAATAAAAAAGAAGATCGGAGATGGCAGGAAGCCTTCTCCGATTTTTTCTGTTATTTTTTTATATCGCTTTCCGAATCGATATATCTCTGCGCCTGAGTTGAGAAAAGCTCAAAGTATCTGCCGCCCTTCTGCATAAGCTCCCGGTGCGTTCCGCTCTCGACGATCTGCCCATTTTCAAGAACGAGGATCTTGTCCGCCGTTGTTGCGCTGGAAAGGCGGTGCGAAACGAAAACCGTCGTCTTGTCGCGGCGGAGATTGTCAAACTGGGAATATATCTCCTGCTCCGCAATTGCGTCAAGAGCCGCCGTCGGCTCGTCAAGAATGAGAATATCGGAATCCGAATAAAACGCTCTTGCAACGGAGAGCTTCTGCCATTGACCCGTTGAAAGCTCGATTCCGTCCTCCTCGAAATATCTCATCAGAGCCGTATCATAGCCGCGGGGCAGATTTTTTATAAAGTCCTCGGCGCCGCTTTCCTTCGCCGCCTTTGAAACTCTCTCCTCGTCTATCGGGGCGTTTATATCCGAAAACGAAACATTCTCGCGCACGGAAACGGCGTACCTGCCGAAATCCTGAAAGATTATTCCGTATATCGAATAAAGCTCGCTTGTATCGTATTCCCTTATGTCGTGCCCGTCAAGAAGGATGACGCCCTCCGTCGGGTCATAAAGCCTGGTTATAAGTTTTATGAGGGTCGTCTTTCCCGCGCCGTTCAGCCCGACTAAAACGACCGTCTCCCCCGGCTCGAAGGTAACGGACATATTCTTTATAACATCCCGCTCCGTGCCCGGATAACGGAAGGAAACGTTTTTCAGCTCAATTCTGTGAGCGATGTGACGCTGCGGATGGCGAGGGACGGGAAGCGAAGGCACTATCTCGGTTTTTTCGTCTATAAATGTTATGAGATTGTCGATGAAAAGGGTGCCTTCGTAAATAGACGCCGTGGAGTTTATGAGGGTTGAGATTCCGCTCGCGATCGAGTTCAGCGCGCCCGTATAAAGCGAATAGTTACCGACTTCAAAGTCGCCCGCGATGACGCCCTTTGCAATCAGCAGAAAGAGCAGACAGTTGACAGCCGAAGATAGCATCGACATCAGAAGATTCCAGGCGCCCTCCGAAAAATATATGTGGCGCAGCCCCTTGAAATAATGACCGAAGATGCTTTTGTATCTTTCAATGAAGGTATCCGAAAGCCCGAAAAGGCGGATCTCTTTGACCATATCCTTGTTCGTCATAAGACCTTTATAATAATTGAACTGTCGCCTGTCCTTTGAGCGGCGGCGGGCAAAATCAAACACCTTGCGCCTGTAAACAAAGGAAATGACAGCAGAGGGTATCGCAACGAGCGCAACCGCCACGGGCGCAAAGCCGCCCGTTTTCATACTCAGGCTTGCAATATGTATTTCGCCGGGAATTCCGGCAAGGATGACGATAAACGAAACCATACTGATTACGGCAGAGATGCAGGAGAACGTTGCGGAAAGGATCTGCATCGGTCGGTTGCCCGCCTCGCGCGAAGCGTTTTCCAGCTTTTCATAAAAATCCGGGCGGTCAAAGCTCGAAACATCGACAGTCTTTGCCTTTTCCATTATTTTGACGTTTGTCCTGTGCGCAACGAGCTCGCTTGCGATCCTCGTTGTATAGGTTTTCAGGCTTGAAACGACGGACGTTGCAAAGATTATCGCAAACTGCCATACGAGCAGTATGAGTATTTCGTTCAGCATTGCGTCGGCGCTGCCTTCGCCGGCTTTTATCTGGGCATAATCGACCGCAAGGCGGTTTAAGATGTCCTTTGCTATCGACGCGGACACCGCCGGCAGAATTCCGAGGATTATCGAGAAGAACGAAATCAGAAACAGGACGCTCGGCTTTGCCTCCCAGACGAGGGTGAAAATATAGAAAAGTCTGTAAAAGAATTTAGAGATTATCCTTTTCAGATAACCCGGAACCTCTTTTATGTTTTTCGGCTTCGGCTCGCGCATTTTGTCCATCGGATGCTTCATAAGCTCGGGACCTTTTTGCGGACGGTTCATTTTCATCACATCCTTTTGTATTATCTTATCATATTATTGTATTTTAAATTATAAATCCGCGAAAGAGGAAATACAAGTCTTGATTTTCGGAAGGAAATATGGTATAATACACCCCGCCGGGAGAGAGAAAAAAAGAAGCCCTCTCCCGAGGAAAATTATGCTTTTTTGTCCTTAATTTATCGCTTGAAAAAGCGCTGCGAAATATTATATAATTTTGTCAGAGCAGGTAAATACGGCTGTGTCGTATTTGCGGAAAGAAAGCGGTATTTTATTATGTCGGATCAAAGAAAAAAACGGGCAAAAATCTTTCTTTTGTTTTCCGCCGCCGTGATTGCGGTGACGGTTTTTGTTTCTTGCAGGGATATTTCGGGGCGTATGACGGACACGCAGAGCGTGCAAACGTTTTCCGGCGGGACGGGGCAGACGGAAGCGACAAGTCGTCTCTTTCCGGCGACAACAGAACCCGAAAAGAACGCGCAGTTTACGTCGCAAGCGCCCGCAGGGCAAGACGAAACAACAAAAGCCCCGCAGACAACGACAGCAAAAGCCCTGACAACCGAGGAAAAAGAATCCTCCCGCACGGAAAAAATCCCCTTTGAAACGGAATACGTCTATTCGGACGACGAATATGAGGATTTCCGGCTCGTCTCCGCAAGCGGCAAGGAGGGACTTCTGCGGATAACCGAAAAAAGCATTTATGAGGACGGAGTCCTCGTCGGCACGGAGACCGTTGAAAGCGTGATCTCCGAGGCGGAGAATAAGGTCATAATCATCGGCACAAAACCGATATATACATATAAGAGCGCAACCGTTGAAAAAGAGATCGGCTTTGAAACCCGCATAATCGAGGACAGCGGTCTTTATGAGGATGAGCGGACAGTCGTTTCGGCGGGAAAAGCGGGAAAAGCGGTCACGGAATACGAGGTCAAATACGAAAAAGGCGTCGAGATTTCCCGCAGGATAATTTCCGCAAGGATCATCGCGGCAGAGGACGAGGTTGTGCGCGTCGGAACGACACCCGTTTTTACATACGAAACAGTAACCAGAAAAGAAAACAAGGTCGCTTATACCGTCAGATACGTTTACGACAACACCCTCCCCGAGGGCGAGCGGAAAACGCTGACAAAGGGCAAGGACGGCTACACGGAAAATACATATAAAATAACCTATGAGCGCGGATTTGAGACGAAGAGCGAGCTCGTCTCCTCCTCCGTGACGGAGCCCGTCACAGAGGTCATCGCAATCGGCACAAAGAAAAAAGAGGAGACTTTTGCAATGCCGTTCCGGACAGCCGCTCAGGGCGGCGCAAATTACGGCGTCACCCAGTATTACGGCGGCTCAAACTCGCACGGCGGCATCGACTTCGGCGTTTATTACGGCGCGCCGATAACCGCTTCAATGAGCGGTACGGTCATTTATGCCTATAACGACGGATATTTTTCAAAATCCGATCTCCGCTGGACATACGGAACGTATGTCGTCATCGATCACGGAAACGGCTACCTTACATATTACGCACATTTGAAATCGAAAACGGTATCCGTCGGAGACAGGGTCTCGCAGGGAGATATCATCGGTTACAGCGGAAACACGGGCAGGGTCAGCCCGTCGCCGACAACGTCAGACCCTTATGCGGGAACGCACCTGCATTTTGAGATAAGGAAATATATTTCGGGTTCATATGTCAGAGTAAATCCGAGGGACTACCTGCCGTATTGGAACTGAAAAATTTATATAAACATTTCTGAAAGGACTCGCTTTTATGGACAGAACAAAGCAGTACGGTCATTTTTCCGAAAAAGGAGAAACATTTTTCATAACGGAGCCCGAAACTCCGCGCCATTGGTATAACTATATGTATAACGACGAATACATAACTTTTACCTCGCAGGTCGGCTACGGAGAAGGCGTCGCGCAGGACGATATGGGCAGGAGAGTGCTTCTTCTTTCAAACAGAAATCTTTTTGTCTGTGAGGACGGAAAATATTTCAGCATCTGCGCTTTGCCTATGCACTCCGGCTATACGGACTATCTCTGCGCCCATAAAAACGGTTCGACTGTTATAAGTCAGCAGAAAAACGGAATAAAGAGCGCTCTGCGGATATTCGTCCCCTGCGAAGGAATGCACGAGGTATGGAGCGTAACGCTTGAAAACGTATCGGATAAAGAGAGACATCTTTCGCTTGTTTCTTATGCAAAAACAGAGGTTGACGGAACGTATCGCCCGCAGGGATATAACACCTGCATCGGCGGCGGAGACGAAGATAAAAACGCCGTCTGGGGACGGTTTTATACGGAATTCTATCCCGATCCCGACCTTCCCCGAAACCGCGAGATGTTCGCTTTTATGGCATCGAGCGACAAAATTTCCGGCTTTGATTCAAGGCGCAACGCGTTCATAGGGCCTTACGGCGACGAGCAGCACCCCACCGCGCTTGAAAAGGGGCTGAAATGCCAGAACACCGATTGCAATTCCGAAAAGCTCTGCCTTGTTCTTCAGAACGACGTAACCCTCCTCCCCGGCGAGAAAAAGACGGTTCATATAACCGTCGGCGTAGCTTATGACAGAGGAGAAATCCGCGCCCTTTCCGCAGAGGAAACGGAAAAGGAATTTGCCCGTATGGAGGCAAAATATGCGGAGAGACTCCGCGGCGTTGAGATAAAAACCCCCTGGGGCGACTATGACAAGCTCATAAACGGCTGGATGAAATACGCGGCGGATATGGGCAGCAGATGGGCAAGGGTCCGTCACAACGGTTACAGAGACCTGACAAGCGATGCGGAATGTCTCGCCTGCGTAAATCCCCGTCTCGCCTGGGAAAGACTGAAAAGAATTCTCACATATCAGTATGACAACGGTTATGCGCCGAGAACGATAATCGACGGCGCCGTGCGTGACAGAAAATTTGCGGATAACACCGTCTGGATGACGTTTGCCGCAGACACGATAATAAAAGAGCTGGGCGATATAAACCTCTTGAATGAAGAAGTCGCCTTCAATAACGGCTCCGTTGCGAGCGTATATGAGCACCTCCGTCGCTCTGTTGACTTCCTCTGGAATTTCACAGGGCTCTACGGTCTCGTCCGCATATGGGGCGGCGACTGGAACGACTGCGTAAACTATGCCGGGCTCGAAGGCAAGGGCGTTTCCGTATGGCTTACGCTTGCGTGGTACAGAGCGAATGCCGCCTTCGGGAGAATTGCAAAGGCTATGGGCAGAGACGACGACGCAAAAACCGCCGCCGAAAGAGGCGAGATAATGCGTGAGCGTATCGATAAATACGGCTGGGACGGCGAATATTATATCTACGCCCGCACAGACGACGATATAGTTATGGGCTCGAAGGACTGCGAGGAGGGCAAGATATTCCTCATTTCGCAGCTCTGGGCTGTGCTTTCCGGCGCCGCAAAGGACGGCAAGGACAGAATTGCTATGGAAAGTGCGGACAGGTTGCTTGAAACAAAGCTCGGCACCCGCCTTGCATATCCCGCATATTCGCATCAGTATTCATATATAGGCTCAATGGCGGAAAAGGCACCCGGCGTTCAGGATAACGGCGGCATTTATCTGCACCCATCAGCCTGGAAGCTGGCGGCGGACAGTATGCTTCATAGACCGGATAAGGTTGAAGAGGGGCTGAAAAAGATACTCGTTTCAAATACGGAATACGAAACAAAATGCGGCGAACCCTATGCGCTTTATAACTCATATTTTGCCCCCGAAACGGGCTATCGTTACGCAACGCCCGGGCAGAGCTGGAGAACGGCGGCGAGCTCGTGGCTCCTCAAGAGCACCGTCGAATATATATTCGGTCTGCACCCGGAGCTTGAAGGGCTGCGTATCGAGCCTTGTCTGCCGCTTTCCTGGAAAGAATGTTCGATAAAGAAGATTTTCCGCGGCTGCGAATACGATATAAAATTCGTCTGCTCCGGAAAGAGCGATAAGGTCAGCAGAATAGAGCTGGACGGCAGAGAAATCAGACCGGAAGGAAACATCATCGCGCCGAAGGGCGAAAAAATGAATCTTACCGTTTATATAGGCTAAACAGAAAACGCACCCGGATCGGGTGCGTTTTTGTTTCAGCTCAATATGTTTTTTGTCGCGTCTTCTTCGTACTGGCGGGTATAAAGGTTGTAATAATGTCCTTTCCGCTTCATAAGAGAGGAGTGTGTTCCCTGTTCGACGATCTTTCCGTCGCTTACAACCAGAATAACGTCTGCGTCGCGGACGGTTGAGAGTCTGTGTGCAATCATAATCGACGTTCTGCCCGCGATGACCTCTTTTATCGCCTGCTGAATGTTCTGCTCGGTGAGCGTGTCGATCGATGCCGTCGCCTCGTCAAGAACGAGAATTTTCGGGTCTGCGACTATCGCGCGGGCAAAGGAGATGAGCTGTTTTTCGCCGGTTGAGAGAAGGTCGCCTCCCTCGCCGACGTTGGTGTCAAGTCCCTTTTCCGCCTTTGCAACGATTCCGTCCGCCGAAACTCTGCGAAGCGCGGCGTTGATCTCTTCAATCGTTGCGTCGGGCTTGCCGTAGCGCAGGTTTTCAAGTATCGTGCCGGAGAAGAGATGCGGCGTTTGGAGAACGTAACCGATGTTGCTGTGAAGCCAGAGCTGGCTTCTTTCTCTTGCGTCTCTGCCGTCGATGAGAACCTGACCTGAGGTCGGCTCGTAGAAGCGGCAGACAAGGTTTACAAGGGTCGATTTCCCCGCTCCCGTCTCGCCGACGATTGCTATATTCGAGCCCTGCGGAATCTTCAGATTGAAATGCTCAAGAATGTATTCGTCGCCGTCCGGATATTTAAAGGATACGTTGCGGAATTCTATGTCTCCGTGCAGCTCCTCCCAGTTTTCTTTTTTCGGAGAGAAGGTGTCGCCGTATTTTTCAATGACCTCCGGCGTGTCCGTAACGTCCGATTTTGTTTCAAGGAGCTTTGTCAGTCTCTCAATGTTTACCTGCTCGCGGACAAGATCCGATATCATATCGACTATCCAGCGTATCGGCTCGATTATTCCGAGCGCAAACGACATAAACAGCGAAAGCGTTCCGACGTCCATATAGCCGATTGCGTCGTTGCCGATGAGCGAAAGCTCGCCGCCCTTCCAGACGACTATCGCAAGCGCAATTGCCGAGGCAAAGCCGATCATTGCGGCAAGAATCGAGCGGTAACGCTGAGCCATTATGGAGCTGCGGCGCATTTCCTTCGTCTCGCGGACAAAATCCCTTTCGACCTTATCCTCAATAACAAGAGTTTTAACTGTTTTTGCGCCCGTAATGCCCTCGTTGAAGTTGCCGGTTATTTTTGAGTTTACTTCTCTTATGTGCCTGTTCTCATTTACGAGCTTCTTCTGGAAGATCGCAAAAAGAACCGTTATAAGCGGGATGACGGCGAGTATCAGCAGCGTCAGCTTTACATTCATCGAAAGCATAACGACAACAACGCCGATCAGATACGAAAAGTTCCATACCCCCTGCATAATTACCCAGGAGCAAAGCTCGCCTATGCGCGCCGTATCGCTCATAACTCTTGAATGAATATAGCCGACGCTGTTCTGATTGAAATATGAAAACGAGAGCGTCTGCAAATGGTCAAAGCTGAGCTTACGAAGGTCACGCAGAACGGAAAGCTCAACCCTTCCCGAAAGGAAGGAGGAGGTAAAATCCGTTGCGATTTTCCCGAGGAGCGTCAGCACGTAGAGCAAAATGAACGGGACGAGCGTTGCCATAAACACCCCGTCTTCAAGATGATTCAATGCGTATCTCTGGAAGAAAGGAATCGCTATATCGCCTACCGACGCAAGCACGCCGCAGATGACCATTGTGATTATCCACGCGCGATATTTTTTGATATATTTAAAGACCTTCGGCAGTCCGAAAAAAGGGAGCGAAACATATTGTTCTTTGTTGTTTGCCTTGTTCATACGGCTTCGTCCGCTCCTTTCGTCTGAATATCGTATATCTGCTTATAAAGTCCGTCCCCGGCGATCAGCTCGTCGTGCGTGCCCTCCTCTGCAACCCTGCCCTTATCGAGCACGATTATCTTCTCCGCCTGCATAAGAGTCGTTATACGATGGGAAATGAGGATGACGGTCGCCCCGCCGAGATTTTCCGAAAGCGCGCGACGGATTTTGCTGTCCGTCTCCGTATCGACGGCGGAAAGCGAATCGTCAAAGACCATAATCGGCGTTCTCTGAACGATAAGTCTTGCAATCGCCGCTCGCTGCTTCTGCCCGCCGGAAAGCGTTACGCCTCTTTCGCCGACGAAAGTGTCATAGCCCTTTGAAAACGAGGTGACGGTATCGTCAAGGCAGGCGATTCTTGCCGCCTCTCGGATTTCGGAAAGCCCGATGTTTTCTTTCGTTATACCGACGTTCTCCGCAATCGATTTTGAGAAGAGGAACGGCTCCTGAAGCACCATCCCGACGTTTTCTCTGACCCAATCGGCTTTCATATCGGCGATGTCAACCCCGCCGACGGTTATTTTTCCGCACCCTTCGGGGATGTCATAGAGTCTGTCCAGCAGGTACATAAGGGTGGACTTTCCGGAGCCCGTTCCGCCGAGAATACCGAGCGTCGTTCCGGCTTTTATGCTGAAATTTATATCGGAAAGTATTTCGGGGCAGCCTTCGTAAGCGAAGCTGACGTGATCAAATACGATGTCCCCGTGCATATCGGGCGTAACAGCGTCCGGCTTGTCGTGCTCCTCCTCTGCGGACATTATCTGATATATACGTCCGAGGGAAACTCCCGTCTTGCTCATTTCGGAGATCATTCGTCCGAGCTGACGTATCGGCCACATAAGCATTGCGTTATATGAGATGAACGCTATGTATTTGCCCGCCGTCATACCGTCGCCCTTTACGCACATAACCGCGCCGATAATAACGATACACATAACCCATACGCCGGAGAGCAGATCCGAGGTTGACCAGAATATCGAAAATGTCTTATGCAGACCGACCCAAAGACCGGTATAATATTCGTTCTGCTTTGTAAATTTTTCTCTTTCGTAGCTCTCTCTGCCGAACGCGCGGACAACGCGCACACCCGTCAGATTTTCCTGCGCAATTGCGGAGAGAATACCCTCGTTTTCGTCGCAGACCTCAAACCTCTTTCCGATCTTCCTGTGAAACAGGGCGGAATAGCCGATGATGAACGGCATAAACGCAACCGCAACAAGCGCGAGCCTGACATTCATCGAGAACATAAAATAAAGAGAGAGCACCAGCATTATGATTATCCTGAAAACGGAGGTCAGCTGGTCGGAGAGGAAGCGCTTGACGTTATCGACATCTGACGTGCATCTCTGAATAATGTCGCCCGTCTGATTTTTCATATGCCAGGAAAACGGGAGACGATCGATATGGGTAAAGATGCTGTCGCGCATATTTTTGACAAGAGTCTCCGCGCCCTTTGTGTTGAAAACGCGGTTGCAATACTGAAACATTGCCGTCAGAAGTCCGAGGGCAACGAGCAACAGCGCAATGTAATAAAGATGGCTGCGGAAGAACTCAAACCCACCGAGAGAATCTATAAGCGACAGCGCCCATTCCGGCAGCTCTGCGGGCTCGCTTCCGAGCACATTGTCAACCGTCACGCTTATTATCTTCGGGCTGAGCGTATCGAGCAGGGCGAGGAGTAGGGCCGCAACTATGCTTATTATAAAGTATCCCGTGCCGCCGCGCATAAAGCCGAGGGTCATCTTCAGCTTTCCCCGCTTTTCCTCTCTCGTCTGTTTTCTTTTTTTAACCTGATTCATAATAATTCACCTTGCAAATACATTGTCGTTTTGTTTCTTATGGGAAAGAAAAAGGCGCAGCCGAAGGGCCGCGCCGAAACCGCGCAAAGATATGCTTTCAGATCAATCCGAAGGCGCTTATCATTCCCTTTGACATAAATTCCTTTTTCAATTCTGATTTGTTCATAACAGCACCTCCTTCTTTCTTTGATTTTTACGGCAAAAGCCGCAGTTGCTATTGTAATACTCCGGTCAGGATTTGTCAATAAAAACGGCGATTTTGAAACACAACTGTAACAAAACGGCTCAAAAACACGAAATTTCGCATCCCGCAGAGGATATTTCCGTCCGCACCTGAGGAAAAGCGTCCGAAAGAATTTTCCCCGCAGACGTCACAAACGGCAGAAATTCCGTATGATAATGACCTGCGTCGATAACGCAGAGCCCCCTGTCCGAAGCCTCGATTGCGGCGTTATAGCCGGAGGCGCCCGTCAGAAAAGCGTCGGCTCCCGCTTTCATCGCCGCAGGGATAAAGCTCTTTCCGTCGCCGCCGCATATTGCGACGGTCTCTATCGTCTTTCCCGTGTCCCCGCAGGCAACACAGGGGCAACCGAGAGCGGATTTTATTCTTTTGCAGAAATCCATAACGGTCGTTTTCTCCGTTTTGCAGAGCCTGCCGCACATCTCTCCTTCTTCGCCGAACGGCGAGACGACGCAAAGCCCGAGGAGCGAAGCAAGCGTATCGTTTATGCCGCCCTCGCCCGCGTCAAAGCGCGTGTGCAGACTGATAACGGAAACTCCCGCCGAAAACAGCTTCATCGGAACGGCAGCTCCCGCGGCTTCCTCGGAAAGCTGACGGAGCGGGCGGAATATCAGCGGATGATGGGAGATGATGAGGTCGTATCCGCCTTGTATCGCCTCCTCTGCAACCTTTTGCGTCACATCCAGCGCAAGCAATATCTTTTTGACCTCTTTTGAAGAATCCGGGCAGACCATAAGCCCGTCGTTATCCCAGCTGCACGAAAGCGAGCGGGGGAAAAGCCGATCCAGATGAGAATATATTTGTTTTACGTCAGTCATTGCACAAAATCTCCTTTTTCATTTCGTCGATTTCTTTATAAAGCTCCGCCGCACCGGCGTCTCTTCCCGCCTCGGCTTTCTTTTTAAGCGTCGCGAGGAGCCGCTCGTAATGCTCTGAGCAGAGTGCGGCGTTTTCCTTTTTGTATGTTTCTTCAAACCTTCCCGCATATATCTCCGCGGGCGAATAATTGCCCTTTTTCCCCGTATAACGCACGGAAAGAACAATGTATACCCTGCCGTCCGCTTTCGCTAGCCGTTCTTCGGCTATTTCAAAACCGTTTTCGCAGAGATATTCACGCAGGATGTGCGCGTGGGTCATCGGCTGAAGAATCAGGTGCGACCGCCGCGCAACGTAGGAATCCGAAATTATATCCCTTATCATTATCCCGCCCATTCCGGCAATCGAAATGTCCGAGGGGGAAAACCCGTCCATACCGCAAAGACCGGGGGTAAGCACCGTACTGATTTTTCCGGAGAGTCCGTGCTCCGATATGTTTCTTCCCGCATTTTCAAGCGGGTCTTTTCTTATGTCGGACGCTATTGCGGAATCGAGCTTTCCGGCAAGGCAGAGGTATATCGGCAGGATGGCGTGATCCGTGCCGACGTCGATCAGAAACCTGCCGCAGACAAGCTCTGCGACGGCGGAAAGGCGGGCGTCCGGCTTAAAGAATTTTGTCATAATTCTCCTTTATAAAATTTTCCCCCGAGCCTTTCGGGATTCGGGGGAAAACTTCTGATTTTCTGATTATTTCTTGTTTGCAACAGCCGCATTGAGCTTCTTTACAAGCTCGTCTGCGTCGGTTCCGTGAACGGCGCAAGCCTGCTCGATCGTTTCGCCTCTGGACATCGGGCAACCGAGGCAATGCATACCGATCTCAAAGAAAAACTCTGCCGTTTCGGGAGCGAAATCAAGAACGTCGCCGATGACGGACTGCTTTGTAATTTCCATAATAAATACCTCCGCAATTATTTTTGCGATTTAATTATATAGCCATATCCGCTTTTTGTCAATAGAGCGGGGCAAAACAAAGGTATTTTTCCCCGCTCGGACGACTGTTATGTTTCCGGAAGCGAAAAATCGGCTTTTCGGGCTGAAAACGGCGGAATAGAACGAGATTATGTAAAAAATTCACAAATATAAATTATCTTTTTCTGCCAATATGCCGAATGTCAAAAAATCAAATTTGTCTTGATAATTTCTCACAAAAGTTATATAATATATATGTTGATTTTTTGTTATTCTGTTCAAAAAAACGGAACACGAAGCCAAACAATATTATTAAGGAGTAAATATATGGGAAAAGTACTTACAAAAGACATCCGCAACGTATGCCTTCTCGGTCACAGCGCCGACGGTAAAACGTCTCTTGCGGAGGCAATGCTTTATCTTACGAAAGGAACAGACCGTCTCGGCAATCCGACAGACGGAAACACCGTCTGCGATTACGATCCCGAGGAGATCAAGCGCGGCTTCTCTCTTTCGGCATCGATTGCTCCGGTTAATTATAAAGGTACGAAGATAAACATAATAGACACTCCCGGATACCTCGATTTTTCCGGAGAGGTTGTTCAGGCTCTCAGAGTTACCGGCGCTGCGCTCATCGTTGTAAACGCAAAAGCGGGCGTTGAAGTCGGAACGGAGATCGCTTGGAGAAACGTTACGGATCGTCACGTTCCGAGAGCATTCTTCATCAATAAATGCGATGATCCCGAAGCCCGCTTCGGTCACGTTTTCAAAGAGCTTCACGAAATGTTCGGAAACAGCGTGTGCCCCGTTGTCATCCCCGTTCTCAAGGGCGATGATATTGTCGGTCTTCTCGATCTTATCGATATGAAGGCTGTCGGCTTTGGCAAGGGCAATGCAGGCAAGGAGATTGCAATTCCCGAAGAAAACAACGAAAGAATTGAAAAATTCCGCGAAATGCTGATGGAATCCATCGCCGAAACAAGCGACGAGCTTATGGAAAAATATTTCGGCGGCGAAGAAATCACAAGAGAAGAAGCCCTCAAAGCGGTTCACGAAGGCGTCCGCACAGGCTCGATCTCTCCCGTGCTCTGCGGCTCGGCAACAAACCTCTGCGGAATCGAGTCCCTTATGGACTTCATCGTCGATACGTTCCCGAATCCCCTCTTCCATAAGGGCGAGATCGTTACGGACGACGACGGCACAGAACACACAACAACTATGAGCGAAGACGGCGCACCCTCCATCTTCGTATTCAAGACAATCGCAGACCCGTTCGTCGGTAAAATGTCGTTCTTCAAGGTTATGAACGGCGAACTCAAGAGCGGAACCGAGCTCAAGAACCTCAGAACGGATCAGACGGAAAAATTTGCTCATATCTATACAATCTGCGGCAAAAAGCAGACAGAGGTCGATTCTCTCTGCTGCGGCGACATCGGCGTTACGGCGAAGCTCGCAAACACAAACACAAACGACACCCTCTCCGCAGATCCCGCTGCAAAGCCCTATAAGAAGATCGTTTATCCCGAATCCTTCTATCAGAGAGCAATCATCTCCAAGGGCAAGGGCGAGGAAGACAAGATTGCGCAGGGTATCGCAAGACTTATTGAAGAAGATCCCTCAATCAAGTATGAAAACAACGCGGAAACAAAGCAGATGCTCGTTTCCGGCCAGGGCGACATTCATATCGACGTTATCGTTTCCAAGCTGAAATCCCGTTTCGGCGTTTCCGTTGATCTCGAACAGCCCAAGGTTGCATACAGAGAGACGATCAGAGGCCGCAGCGACGTTCAGGGCAAGCATAAGAAACAGTCCGGCGGTCACGGTCAGTACGGCGACGTTCGCATCCGTTTCTCCCCCGGCGAAACAGAAGGACTTACCTTTGAAGTATCCGTTGTCGGCGGTACGGTTCCGAAGAACTTCAACCCCGCAGTCGAAAAGGGACTTCTCGAATCAATGCAGAAGGGCGTTCTCGCAGGTTACCCCGTTGTTTACCTGAAAGCAGACCTCTATGACGGTTCGTATCACCCCGTTGACTCTTCGGAAATGGCGTTCAAGATTGCCGCTTCTCTTGCATATAAGGAAGGCCTTATGAAGGCTAACCCCGTTCTCCTTGAGCCAGTTGCAAACGTCAAGGTGTACGCTCCCTCCGATATGCTCGGCGATATTATGTCCGCTTTCACAAAGCGCAGAGGCAGAGTTCTCGGTATGACGCCGACAGAAAGAAAGGGCGAGCAGATGCTCGAAGCTGAAGCTCCGATCGCAGAAATGTCCGACTTTGCAATTCAGCTCCGCGCTATCACGCAGGGCAGAGGCACATATACAATGAAGTTTGAACGCTATGAGGACGTTCCTCAGATGGTTGCAGACAAGATCATTGCAGAAGCCAAAGCAAACGCAGACGAATAAAAAACAAGAGCCGCCCCTTTCGGGCGGCTCTTTTATCGGAGAAAGAATAACGGAGCAGGGAGACTTTGATCGCATTTTATCGGATATTTATGTGCAAAAATCAAAGCGGACGGCACTCCTGAAAAGTTCCGCCTTTCCCCTCCGTTTTTTCATTTTTATATCAAAAACCCTCGCCGAAGCGAGGGTTTTGTTTCAGCCTGTTTTCATATCGGCGTCGTCCGGCGTGTTTATCTTTCTGATTCTTGCGCCGAGCGAGCGAAGCTTTGAGACAATATCGTCATAGCCCCGTTCTATGTAATGAACGTCTTCGATCTCCGTTCTTCCGGAAGCGGCGAGTCCGGCAATTATCATAGCGGCGCCCGCCCTCAGGTCAACAGCCCTCACGCACGCTCCCGTAAGAGCCCCGCCTTCGACGACGGCGGTCTTTCCGTCAACCTTGATTGAAGCTCCCATTCTGCGGAGCTCGTCAACATAGCGGAAGCGTCCGTCCCAGATTGTTTCGGAAAGATGGCTCGTACCGCTTGCAAGGCACATAAGAGTTGCTATCTGCGGGTTCATATCCGTCGGGAAGCCGGGATAAGGAAGCGTTTTGACGTTTGCCGCAAGCAATTCGCCCCTGCGGGTAACCATAACCGCCTCATCGTATTCCTCAACCTCCGCGCCCATCTCGCAGACCTTTGCGGTTATCGCTTCAAGGTGCTTGGGGATAACATTGTCTATATATACCCTGCCGCCCGTCGCCGCCGTCGCAACCATAAACGTTCCCGCCTCAATCATATCGGGAATGATGCTGTATGTGCAGCCGTGCAGCTTTTCAACGCCTTTTACCTTTATAACATCCGTGCCGGCGCCCGTAATATTTGCGCCGCAGAAGTTCAGAAAGTTTGCAAGGTCAACTATATGCGGCTCCTTTGCGGCGTTTTCGATAACGGTCAATCCGTCGCAAAGAACAGCGGCAATCATCGTATTTATCGTTGCGCCGACTGTCACGCAGTCAAAAAATATGTTTGCGCTTTTGAGCCCGCCGTCCGTTACGGCTTCAAGACAGCCCCCCGCAACGTTTACCGTCGCTCCCATTGCCGCAAATGCTTTTATATGCTGATCTATCGGGCGCGAGCCGAAGTCGCAGCCGCCGGGCAAACCGACCTTTGCCGAGCCGAAACGGGCAAGGCAAGCTCCCGCAAGATAATACGAAGCACGCATTTTCCTTGCCAGCTCAAACGGCACAACCTTGTTTTTGACCCTTCTTGTATCTATTTCAACCGCATTTCTGCCGACGGCGCGCACCTTTGCGCCGATGCTCGAAAGCATCTCAAGCGACTGTCTTACGTCGCTTATACCGGGAAGATTCTCTATTATACAGACGTCGCCCGTTGTTATGCAGGCAAAAAGCACGGCAACAGCGGCATTTTTCATCCCGCTTATCTCAACCTTGCCGCAGAGCTCCGCGCCCCCGTCAATAACTATCTTTTCCATAAGTCTCAGCCTTTCTTTCGGTTCGGAAAGAGTTCCTTTATAAATTATATTGTTTCATACGACAAATTGCAACAGTTTTTTTATTTTTTCATTCCGTCCGTCAGATTATAGCTGTTGACGGTACCGTCCGAATATACCAGATTGATGACGGGAACATAAAATTCCGTTCCGTCTGCGGAGCGATACGCATCGTATGAGTAATAAAGCATTGAGAGCGTCAGCTGTATCTTTTTTGCGGCGGGATCCTTTTGCTGCTGCGCGGAAAAATATTCGCCTGCCCAGCGTTTTTCGTCAAACAATACCGTCAGAAGATCGGCGCAGTCCGCCTTGAGCTTTTCGTCCGGCAAAAGAAGCGAAAAATTTCCCTCTCCGGAAACGATGTTCCCGCTCGCGTCCGTCAGCATATAAAAAGCGTTTGATGACTGCACCCCGCCGATATATTGCAGAAACATCGCCGCGTAACAACCGTCGTCCGTTACGAAAAGGCGATACAGCTTTGCATCTGTTTTTTCCGCCTTTCTGTTCTGCGAAAGCGAATTGATCTTTTCAATCGGCATCGCTTTTTTCATAGCCGCTTCAAGCTTTTCCGTATATTCGTCGAGTATGAATATCTGCCTTGCCCTGCTCGAATCTATGATCTGTCTCGGCATTTCCGTTTCTCCGTCGCGACGGTATTCAAAGCCGCCGTCTCCGAAAAAGCAATATGTTCCGCTTGCCGTTTTTGCAACGTATTTGCCGTCGTCCGCTTCGGCGGAGCCGAACACTTCCCTGACAGCCTCCTTGGTCGCCCCGTCTTTATATTCTCTTTTATACACAGGAAGCGAGACCTTCTTTGCGCGCAGATAGCTTTCTTCGATATATATCCCGCTCTCGGACATAAGCGCCCTGACGGAAGCTATCTCACTTTCCGAATAATAATGCGCCCTTTTATACTGCCGATTTACCTCGATCCCGAAGAAAATATTCATTATAATAAGCACGACTATCGCAAACGTCTTGAGATTTTTCCAGCTCATTTCCCGCTTTCCTCCGTCGCCTTTGCAAACAGCCAGACCGCGCCGACAGATTTTTCTCCGTCTCCCGCGACGTAAAACGGCACAAGCCTGCCGTCTCCCGTTTGCTCATATTTATAAAGCTCCTCATACCATCTTCTCGGGCACAAGCCGAACCTCTTTGTCGATTGCAGAGTATATATTCCGATCTCTGCGGAGACGAGCCTGTCGCCGACAAAATCAAAGCGGAGAAGATCGGCTCTGCCGTCAAAAACGGAAACGTTATTACATTCGTATCCGAAGGCGACCTCCGTGCTTTCACCGTTTTTATAAACGCCGACAAGCCTGATATTTTCCGCATCGCAAAGACCGGATGCCTTCAGAAGCCGGAGCGCCGCGCCGATATAATCATAAACCGTGCTGCTTTCGGAATAAGAATTGACCCTCACCCCGCTCGCATCGCCCGTTGCCGTATAGACGAGCTTTCCTTCGCGATACAGCTTGATATTATGCCCTTCCTCAATATACGAAACGGCACCGTCGCTTTCCTCATACCTGACAGCCTTTTCATAATTTATTCCGAACGCTCCCGCGGCGCGGGATATTTCGCCCTCGCTCGACGTTATATCTTTTTTCAGGATAAAGACCTCCGGCGCAGACATACTTTCCGTCTTTATATCCATCCCGGAAAAACAGCTTCCTCCCCCGAACTCAAAGGAAAACGCCCCCGATGTATTATATGAAAAAATTCTTTCTCTGTTAAAATAGGTATCCGAGAACCCTTGCGGAACCGAGGTTGTCTCGAAAAGGTAATACTCTCCGTGACGGTTTCTCGTGACAACGGAAAACGCATAAAGCCTTGTTATGGTCTTTTCCCCGTATATATCCGTAATCTCGATTTCCTTCGGGTCGCCGCAGGGGAAAATTATCAGCTCGCTTATATTCTCCCCGCCGATGCCGTCGGAAATGGCGTCCGGAAACGTCATATAATATATAACCGAGCGCGGAAGCTCGCCGCAAAAGCTCATATAGACGTTGTCCATTTCAAGCGCCTGCTGCCAGAGCGCCTCCCCCGCTTCATAAGAGAGCGCAGTCGTCTCTCCCTTTTCCCCAAAGGTGTCCGCAAAATAAGCGGAAAGGTTTATATAGAGGTTTTTGACCGTCGCTTCCGACGTATCCGAGAACATACCGATATGCTCCCCCTCCGCAGAGCTTATGCCGATGAACTCCGGGACAATATGCTCCGGAGAAAAATATTTTGAATACTCGCTTTTTGACGACTGTCGTTTAAGATCCGCCATCATAGACTTTGTGAAGTCCTCGCGGCTGACCTGTCCGAAGCCGAAAATGAACACCGTGCAAAGGCAGATAAGCGACACGAGAAGCGCCGCAACGGTTGCGGTTTTTATAAGCTCCAAGGCTCTGCTCTTTTTCATTTTCGCTTATCCCCTTTCTTCTGAATTTCAATAGGTTGTCGTTTCCATACCGCTTTCCGACGGCAGCTTTGCGTTGTACGGAAGACGGACGCATACCGTCGTTCCCTTGCCCGGCTCGGATTCAAGACTGATGCTTCCGCCGTGCGCATCGACGATTTCCTTCGCTATCGCAAGGCCGAGGCCTGTGCCGCCCGTATCCGAGGTGCGCGCTTTTTCGACCCTGTAAAACCTTTCAAATATTCTCGGCTGGTCTTCCTTCGGAATTCCCATTCCGTTATCCTTTACGGTTATTGCAACGAAATTCGGCTCGGCTTTTGCCGTTATTCCGATCTCGCCTCCGTCCGGCGTGTATTTTACGGCGTTCGCCAGAACGTTTATAAGCACCTGCTGGAGCTTTTCCTTGTCCCCTGTGACGGGCGGGATGTTTTCATCGCAGGAGCAGACCAGCTTATGATGATGATTGCCCGCCTCGACGGACATAATATCGTTCAGCCGGCGACAGAACTCGCCGATGTCAAACGTTTCAACCTTCCATACGGTGCGGTTGTTGTCAAGACGGGAGAGAACAAGCAGCTCGCTTACAATCCTCGTCATTCTGTCACATTCTTCAATCGCCATTTGCAGGAAGTTGTTTTTCGATTCCTCGTCGAGCTGGGGGTATTCGAGAACAGTCTCAACAGCACCCTTGATGCTCGTAAGCGGGGTGCGGAGCTCGTGCGAAACATCCGCAACAAATTCCCTGCGGGATTTATCAAGCTCGTATCTGCCCGTGTTATCGTGTATAACGCACATAATTCCCGCATTTTCATCGTTGCTCTGCGTATATCTGAATTCGGCAAACGTTATATCGAGTGCCTTTCCCTCAAAGATGACGTCGCTTATTACATAATTCTTGTTTTCTCTGTATTTATCCGATATTTCTCTGTAATCGATGCGCAGAGTCTTCATCATATCGGAAAAGGAAAATTCGGCATCCTCTTTGTAAGCAAACAGCGCCTTTGCCGTTTTGTTTATATGCATCAGCCTTCCCTGACTGTCAAACGCTATGACAGCGTCGTTCAAGTAAAGGAAGAGCGTTTCAAATTTCTCCCTCTCTCCGGATATTTCGTCAAGAGTGCGCTTGAGGACATTTTTCATATTGTTGAAGGTTACGGAGAGCGTTCCGATCTCGTCGTTTGCGTTGACCTTGATCTCCTCGGAAAATTCCCCTGCGGAAATTCTCTTTGCGCTGACGGTCAGCGCTCTTATGGGCGAGGCTATCGCCTTTGCAAGGAAGAACGAAAGCACAATCGCAACAAGCATTCCGAAGAATATCGCCTGAACCGTTATCTGAAAGATCATCTCGGAAAAAGCGCGAACCTCCTCCTGCGAGTCCTTGACGTAAACAATGCAGCGCTTTCCGCCGTTTTCAAGATATACGGCGTAATCTATATAGCTTGTCCCGTAATCCTTCGCACTGCCGACGCCCCCCGCAAGAGCCGTGACGATGTTCGGCGTTATCTCAAGCGTCGCGCCAAGCTCCGTGTCCGATCCTTCGAGCATCTTCCCGCTCATATCGAGGATATAATAGTTTCTGTATTTGCTGATGCCGAGCGCGCCGGAATATGCCCTGAGGATTTCGTTCTGCTTTGCGGAAAAATTGTCATCCGTCATCGCCGCGCGAAGCTCCTTCACAAGGCTGCCGTCCGTCGCAAGCGCCGCTGCCATCTCGTTCCGGAAGTCGCTTGAATAAAACCTGTTTGAGCTGACTATAAGCACCGCACTTATCGCCGTCATAAGGGTGATTGTGAAAACGACGAAGATAAGAATGATTTTAAAATGCAGATTTCTGTACATCTTTCGTCCTTTCGCCTCTTATGAGGGAATGTAATAGCCTTTTGTGCGCTTTGTGAGTATGTATTCGGGCTCTGCCGGAACCTCCTCTATCTTTGAACGCAGGCGCGACATCGTAACGTCAACCGTCCGTATCCCGCCAAAGAAGTCCTCGTAGCCCCAGACCTTTTCAAGCAGCTCCTCTCTTGTGAAAAGCTCGTCCGGATGCGAGGCGAGAAACAGCAGCACCTCAAATTCCTTTTTTGAAAGCTCGATCTCCCGCCCGCCCTTTGTGACGCGGAAATTCTTTGTATCAATCTTCAATTCTCTTATGACAATCATCCCTTCTGCGGGAGCGGGCTGCTTTATCTCAACGAACTCTCCCGAGCTTCTTCTGATATTCGCCTTGATTCTTGCAAGCAGAACCTTTATGGAAAACGGCTTTGTAACATAGTCGTCCGCGCCGAGGTCAAGCCCCATAACCTTATCGATCTCCTCCTCCTTCGCCGTCACCATTATTATAGGCGTGGACAAGGTTTTTCTTATTTCGCGACAGACGGAGAAGCCGTCTCTCTTCGGAAGCATTATATCGAGGAGGATGAGATCGAAATTGCCCGTCAGCGCTTTTTCAAGCCCCTCCTCTCCGTCAAAGGCGGTATCACAAAGGTACCCCGCCATTTTCAGGTTGACTTCAAGCACCATCGATATTCTCTTCTCGTCCTCTATGACGAGTATTTTCTTTTTTGCGGAATTATCTTCCATAGGTCGGTTTCCTCCGGTTTTTATTTTGATGCGCCGTCGCCGTAAAGCATATAGGCGCAGAGAAGATCGGCAACGAGCCCATAACTCTTTATGCCCGCCTCCTGCCCGTGCGAGGTGATATATGTGTCGTTTACCTTGTTTGATACCGTCGCCGCAACGTTTTCTCTGTATTTATCAAAGAATTTCGAAAATGCGACGGTCTCCCCTCTCGTCTCCTTTGACATTTCGGAGACCAGCTTTTTATAAAGCTCCTTGTCCGCGGAATACAGCTGATCCCGCACCTCGCGGAAGGCGTCCAGATAGCCGCTGTAACGGACATAGGGGTCATCGCTCGATATGCAGACGAGGAACGCCGCGAAGTTCGCTTCGTCCTCCCTTGCAACTCCCCTCTGATGCGCCATTTCGTGCGCCGCAGAGCTGATTATTATGAAATCAGGATAATTTACGTTTACGTTTGCTTCGCCCGTAAAGAAGCTGTAAAGGCCCGACGTATGGGTATATGTCCATATGCCGCTGAGAGCAACGGGCTTTGTATCCGAGCGGAAGCTCTGAAAGCAGGAGTATTCTTCGCTGACCTTTGCCCAGGCGTCATTCAGCTTTTCGTTCATTTCGGCATAGGAAAACGTCATAGACGAATACGTCCCCTGCGGATAAAAAACATAATCGAGCTCCTTCTCCGCGCCCGCCAAAAGCAGCTTCGCCGTATCGTAAAGCTCCTCGGCGGAGACGTTTTTCCTCTCCATTCCAAGCTTTTCGTCTATCGTTTTTCCGTAATAGCCCGTACCGTAGCCAAAGACGAAAAGCGAATACACAAGCGATATGACCGCAAGCGTACCTGAGGTGAATCTGATGAGCGAGCAAAGCGACCTTTTCCCGGCCCTTGTCATCAGCAAAACAAATATTATAAGCAAAAACGGAGAGCAGAGCAGAAGACTTTCCGCAAACGAAAACGGCAGAAAGCTCGTTATTTTCGCAAGAGCAAGCCTTATAACGGGACCCGAGCCGTCGTTTATTGCGTCGGCAAGCGCCTTGTTTGATTTTGAAATAAGCTCAATCGCAAAAGCGGCGACAAAGACGGCGAAAAGAACGATCGCCCAGACGGGAACCCAGTCCCAAAGGCGGAATTTTCCGCTTTTGTTTTCGTCCTTCATTTTCATCCCTCCTCCTGTCCGATATTTTCGGATATACATATTCAATATATCATATATTTTATCTCTTTTCAACACTTTTTCTCCGCTCGCCCGGTTTTTACGGAATTTACCGATTTTTCTTGCCATTGTTTGTCCGCGGTGTTGAAATTTTTATAAAAATGTGGTATAATATTGTGTTACAAAATCACTGCCTGAAACGGAGGGAACCGGTATGCATAAAGAACACAGGAGCCGTATGAAAAACCGCTTCCTTGCGGAGGGGATTGACAGCTTTGAGCCGCACGAAATCCTTGAGCTTCTGCTCTATTATTCAATTCCTCAAAAGGACACAAACGAGCTCGCGCATACCCTTATCGACCGCTTCGGCAAGCTCTCCGCGGTTTTTGACGCCCCTTATGACGATCTTCTTTCCGTCCCCGGCGTAAGCGAGCACACGGCAACCCTCATAAAGCTCATCCCCGCTCTTTCCCGCAGATATGCGCTTGAAAAGAATTCAAAAATACTTCTCTCAACGGTTGAGGATGTCGGCAAGTTCCTTTGCGCAAGGTTTCTCGGCGTAACGGAGGAAACTGTCCTTCTCGTGCTGCTGGATAACAAATTCAGGCTCATCGAATGTGTAAAAGTGCACGAGGGCTCTGTCAATTCCTCCGCAGTAACGATGAGAAAGCTCGTTGAGCTTGCGCTTTTCAAGAGGGCGTCCTTTGCGTATCTTGCGCATAACCATCCCGGCGGTATAGCAATACCCTCCTCTGACGATATATATACGACAAAGCAAGCCGCAAGAGCCTTTGATCTGATTGAGATAAAACTGCTGGGGCATATCGTCGTCGCAGGAGACACATTCACAAACATCGATACGCAAAACCTCGTATATTAAGGAGAAAAAATGGATAAATTCAAGCTCGTCTCCCCGTATAAAGCGACAGGCGATCAGCCGGAGGCGATCGAGGCGCTTGTCAGCGGCGTTCTGCGCGGCGACAGGGAGCAGTCGCTCGTCGGCGTGACGGGATCGGGAAAAACGTTCACAATGGCTTCGATAATCGAAAAGGTCAACCGTCCGACGCTCGTTCTGGCACATAACAAGACCCTCGCCGCCCAGCTCTGCTCGGAATTTCGGGAATTCTTTCCGGAAAACGCCGTTTCGTATTTCGTTTCGTACTATGATTATTACCAGCCGGAGGCGTATATCCCCGGCAAAGACCTGTATATCGAAAAGGACTCCCTCGTAAACGACGAAATCGACCGTCTCCGTCACAGCGCAACGTCTTCTCTGTTTGAAAGGCGTGACGTTATAATCGTCGCGAGCGTTTCCTGCATATATTCCCTCGGCGACCCTTCGGAATACAAGTCGCTCGTTGTCGCCGTGCGCGAGGGGATGGCAATCTCCCGCGAGGAGCTTATGCGCCGGCTCATAACCATAAACTACAATCGCAACGACCTCTCCCTCACAAGAGACAAGTTCCGCGCGAGAGGCGATACGCTTGAAATAATGCCCGCCTCGGACACAACCGCCCTCCGCATTGAATTCTTCGGCGACGAAATTGACAGGATAAGCGAGATAAACGTTCTGACGGGCGAGGTCCGTCGCCGGCTCTCGTACGCGGCGATATATCCCGCCTCGCATTATGCAACCTCCGAGGAAAAGCGGGACGCCGCCCTGGACGAAATAAACCGCGAAATGACGGAGCGCGTTGCGGAATTCAAGGAGCAGGGAAAGTTCCTCGAAGCCCAGCGCATAGAAGAGCGCACAAAATACGATATGGAGATGATACGGGAGATCGGCTTCTGCTCGGGGATTGAAAACTATTCCAGAGTGCTCTCCGGCAGGCCCGAGGGATCTGTCCCCTTCTGCCTGCTCGATTATTTCCCCCGCGATTTTCTCCTTCTCGTCGACGAATCGCACGTAACCCTCCCTCAGGTCAGAGCTATGAGCGGAGGCGATTTTTCGCGCAAGAAAAACCTCATAGATTACGGCTTCCGTCTCCCCTCCGCATATGACAACCGCCCGCTGACCTTCCCGGAATTTGAAAGCAAGCTAAATCAGGTTATCTATGTCAGCGCAACGCCGGGCCCATATGAAAAGCAGCACAGCACGCAGCTTGTTGAGCAGGTCATCCGCCCGACGGGACTTCTCGATCCGAAGATCGAAGTCCGCCCCGTTGCGGGACAGGTCGATGATCTTATGGGCGAGATCAAAAAGCGCACGGAAAAAGGAGAGAGGGTTCTCGTCACAACTCTTACGAAAAAAATGGCAGAGGATCTCTGCGAGTATCTTGAAATGAACCTTATAAAAGTCCGCTATATTCATCACGAGGTTGAGACAATGGAGCGGCAGGAGTTGCTCCGCGATCTGCGCCTCGGCGTTTACGACGTTCTCGTCGGCATAAATCTGCTGCGCGAGGGGCTTGACCTGCCGGAGGTGTCGCTCGTTGCGATTCTCGACGCCGACAAAGAAGGCTTGCTGCGCTCGGAAACGGCGCTCATTCAGACAATCGGCAGGGCGGCAAGAAACGAAAACGGCACCGTCATTATGTACGCCGACACCATAACCGATTCGATGCGCCGCGCGATCGACGAAACCGAGCGCAGACGCAGTATTCAGGAAAAATACAATAAGGAACACAATATCGTTCCTCACACGATAAAAAAGGATGTCCGCGCGGTCATCGAAATTGCTTCAAGCAAGGAGATAAACGCCGCAAAGGGCAAAAAGAAGATGGACGCAAAGGAGAAGGACGCTCTGATCGAAAAGCTGACGGCGGAAATGAAAAAAGCCGCTTCGCAGCTTGATTTTGAGCGTGCCGCTTACCTGCGCGACAGTATTGCAAAGATAAGAAACACGGAGAAAAAATAAAATGCCCGCAAATTTCATTCATATAAAGGGCGTGCGCGTGCACAACCTCAAAAACATAGAGCTGACAATCCCCCGCGATAAGCTCGTGGTCTTCACGGGTCTTTCCGGCTCGGGAAAATCGTCTCTCGCCTTTGATACGATTTATGCCGAAGGTCACAGGCGGTTCGTTGAGTCGCTCTCGTCATACGCAAGGCAGTTTCTCGGTCAGCTCGACAAGCCGGATATAGACTTCATCGAGGGGCTCTCCCCCGCTATCTCGATAGACCAGAAAACAACCTCCAAAAACCCCCGCTCGACCGTCGGAACGGTGACCGAGATATATGATTATCTCCGTCTGCTTTATGCAAGAGTCGGCGTGCCGCATTGCCCTGTCTGCGGCAAGGAAATCCGCCGTATGCCGACAGACGTTATGATAGACAGGATAATGGCTATGCCGGAGGGCACGAAATTTATGGTTTCCGCGCCCGTCGCAAGAGGAAAAAAGGGGCGGTTTGAGAAGGTGTTCGAGGACGCCCGCAAAAACGGCTTTTCAAGAGCGCGCGTCGACGGCACCGTCTACCCGATTGACGAAATTCCGGAGCTTGACAAGAACAAAAAACATACGATAGAAATCCTTGTTGACAGACTCGTCCGCAGAGAGGGGATAGAGCAGAGGCTTTCAGATTCGCTCGAAACCGCGCTCTCTATGGGCGGCGGAACCGTCTCGATAATCAATGCGGAAACGGAGGAGGAGCAGACCTTTTCGCAGAATTATGCCTGCGAGGAGCACGGCTTTTCCGTCCCGGAGCTTGAACCGAGAATGTTCTCCTTCAACAGCCCGATCGGCGCCTGCGAAAAATGTGCGGGGCTGGGCGAGCTTCAGACGTTCTCCGTCGAAAAAATGATTCCGGACGAGTCGCTTTCCCTGCGCGAGGGGGCGATAAACGTAAACGGGTTCAAAAGCCTGGATGAGGATTCCTGGTCCGGTCCGCTGCTCGAGGAGGTCGGCAAAAAGCACGGCTTTTCCCTTGATACAAAGCTCTGCGACTATTCTCCGGACGCAAAAAACGCCCTGCTGTACGGCACGGGCGACGAAAAATATCACGTTATCCGCAGCTTCGCGGGCTTGGTACACGATCAGATCGTCAAATGGTCGGGGCTTGTAAACACCGTTCAGACACGCTTTTCGCAGATGCAGAACGAATATTATCAGGAATTTCTTGAGTTTGTCCCCTGCCCCGAGTGTCACGGAAAGCGCCTAAAAAAAGAAGTTCTCTCCGTAACCGTCGGCGGGCTGAACATAGACGAAGTCTGCTCGCTTGACATTGCTTCCGCTCTCGACTTTTTCGAAAAGCTCTCGCTTACGGGCGCGGACGAGCAGATTGCAAGAGAAATTCTCAAAGAAATAAAATCCCGCCTCGGCTTTCTCAAAAGCGTCGGACTTGAATATCTCACCCTCGGCAGAAAGGCGGGGACGCTTTCCGGCGGCGAGGCACAGAGAATACGCCTTGCAACGCAGATCGGTTCGTCGCTCGTCGGCGTGCTGTATATTCTCGACGAGCCGAGTATCGGACTTCATCAGCGTGACAACCGCAAGCTGATCGATACCCTCCTTCGCCTGCGCGATACGGGAAATTCGGTCATAGTCGTCGAGCACGACGAGGAAACTATGCTCGCTTCGGACTATATCGTCGACATCGGCCCCGGCGCCGGTGTTCACGGCGGCGAGGTCGTCGCGGCAGGTACGCCGGAGGAGGTTATGGCTTGTGAAAAGTCGATAACGGGACAGTACCTCTCGCATAAAAAGTTCATCCCCGTGCCTGAAACGCGCAGAGAGGGCAACGGAAAATATCTTGTTGTCCGCGGGGCAAGGGAAAACAACCTCAAAAACATAACCGTCCGCTTCCCGCTCGGAAAATTCGTCTGTGTGACAGGCGTTTCCGGCTCCGGAAAATCGTCGCTTGTCAACGCCGTGCTTCTGAAAACTCTCCAGAAAAAGCTCAACCGCGCCATAACATACCCCGGCAAATGCGACGGTATCGACGGCATCGAAGAACTGGACAAGGTAATCGCGATAGATCAGAGCCCGATCGGGCGCACACCCCGCTCCAACCCCGCAACCTATACGGGTCTTTTCTCGGACATCCGAGACCTTTTCGCAAGCACGCCGGACGCCAAAGTCCGCGGCTACGGCGCAGGAAGGTTCTCCTTCAACGTCAAGGGCGGGCGCTGCGAGGCTTGCCAGGGAGACGGCGTGCGCTGTATCGAAATGCATTTCCTCCCGGACGTTTACGTCACCTGCGACGTTTGCCACGGGAAACGCTACAACAGAGAGACGCTCGAAGTCAAATACAAGGGCAAGAGCATTTTTGACGTGCTGGATATGACCGTCGAAGAAGGGCTGAAATTCTTTGAAAATCTGCCGAAGCTCCGCCGCAAGCTGCAAACACTTTATGATGTCGGGCTCGGATATATAAAGATCGGGCAGTCGTCAACGACGCTCTCCGGCGGCGAAGCGCAGAGAGTCAAGCTTGCAACAGAGCTTGCGAGGAGAGGAACGGGCAGAACCGTTTATATCCTCGACGAGCCGACGACGGGTCTGCATTCGGAGGACGTCCGCAAACTGCTTGAAATGCTTTCAAGACTCTGCGAAAACGGAAACACTGTCATCGTCATCGAGCACAATCTTGACGTCATAAAGACGGCGGATCATATAATCGATCTCGGGCCCGAGGGCGGCTCCGGTGGCGGAACGATCGTTGCCGAAGGAACACCCGAAGAGGTTGCAAAATGCAAAAAGTCCTATACCGGACAGTTCCTCGCAAAGCTGCTCAAATGATAAAGCGCACCGCGCTTGCGGTGCGCTTTTTATTGACATTTCCGTCATCTTATGCTATAATCCTTTGCCGGAAGCTGTCAAGCACGGCGGCGGTTGACTTCCCTCTTTCTGAGGGAGGACTTTTTCTCCCTCGATAAACGGAGGGAGGTGATGCTATGTACATAACCTGCGAAGAGCTTATTCTCTTCTCAACGTTTGTCGTTGCGCTCATATCGCTTGTGGTCAAAATCTACGGCGACAAAAAAAGATAACCGCCCCTCTTGCACTTAGGGCGGTTATCTTTTAATCGTTTTCAAGTGGAAGTCAACCGTTGCCGGATGGCTTCTTTCTATGCTTATTATACAGCGTTTTTGCCCGATTGTCAACCGAAAAACGCAAATTTTCAAGCCGACAGGGCGTTTTTCCCGCCCCAAATACACAATTTATTTACAAAAAGTCAACACACGCCGCGCGTTTCTCTGTTATTATTTATATAGCTTATGATTATCGGGCATAATATTTTATCAATCGCATAAATTAAAGCGTGTCAACACTTTGAAAAATGCGGCAAACGGAGGTAAACTGACATAATGAAATCAACCCTTAAAACGGTTCTGCTTTATGCTGCCGTAGTCCTTGCGATAATCCTCGCCGTGTCCTGGATGCTTTCTTCAAGCGCAAAAGCAGCCCCGACATACGGAGACATTATCGACCTTTTCAACGAAGGAAAGGTTTCGGAATTCAACGTAAACAAAAACAACGTCCTGACCGTCAAAACGACGGACGGCGAAAAGTTTGAGATAATCATCCGCAGCGTCGATATGTTCAGAAAAGATATTGACGGCTACCTTGAAAAACAGCTTGCGCTCCCCGAAAAGGACAGAACGCTTACCAAATGGAACATTGAGGACAACCAGCCCTCTATCTGGCTCTCGATTCTTCCCTATGCCGTTATGGTAATAATCTTCGTTGTTTTCTGGATATATATGACGGCAAAGATCAACGGCGCAAACGGAAAAATGAATTCTTTCTCCCGTGCGCATATAACCTTCGGTAACGACAGAAAGGATAAGGTCCTCTTCTCGGATGTTGCCGGATGCGAAGAGGAAAAACAGGATCTGCGAGAAATCGTCGATTATCTCCGCGACCCTTCCAAATACAGAAAGCTCGGCGCAAAAATACCGCACGGCGTGCTCCTTGTCGGCCCTCCCGGAACAGGTAAAACGCTTCTTGCAAAAGCGGTTGCGGGCGAGGCAGGCGTTCCCTTCCTCTCAATCTCCGCTTCGGACTTTGTTGAAATGTATGTCGGTGTCGGTGCGTCAAGAGTCCGTGACCTTTTCGAAACGGCAAAGCGCGCTCCCGCAAGCATTATATTCATAGATGAAATCGACGCTGTCGGTCGTCACAGGGGCGCAGGTCTCGGTGGCGGTCACGACGAAAGAGAGCAGACATTGAACCAGCTCCTCGTTGAGATGGACGGTTTCGGCTCGCACGACGGAGTCATCGTTATGGCGGCAACAAACCGCCCCGATATTCTTGACCCCGCCCTTCTCCGCCCCGGTCGTTTCGACCGTCAGGTAACCGTCGGCTATCCGGACATCAAGGGCAGAGAGGAAATTCTCCGTGTTCACGCAAGAAACAAGCCCTTCGAACAGTCTGTTGATTTCTCGCGCATTGCGCAGACGACAGTCGGCTTTACGGGCGCAGACCTTGCAAACCTTCTCAATGAAGCGGCGCTCCTTGCGGCAAGAAAGAACAAATCGCTCATAGGTGAGCCGGATATCGAAGAGGCACTTATAAAAGTAACCGTCGGTACGCAGAAAAAATCAAGAAAAATCAAAGAAAGCGAAAAGAGAAACACCGCTTATCACGAAGCAGGTCACGCAGTTCTTGCTCACCTGCTCCCGACGCAGGATCCCGTCCGCGAAATTTCAATCATCCCCAGTGGCAGAGCCCTCGGCTACACGCTTAACCCGCCGGTTGAAGATAAATACAGCGAATATAAACAGCAGCTTATTGAAGAAATCACAATGCTCCTCGGCGGCAGAGCGGCTGAAGAAATCGTCTTCGGCGATGTTTCCGGCGGAGCCTCGAACGACATTATGCGCGCAACGCAGGTCGCAAGAAAAATGGTTACTGTTTACGGTATGAGCGAGCTCGGTACAATCCGCTTCGGCGGCGAGCATTCAAGCGATGAAGTTTTCCTCGGCAGAGACTTCAATTCGTCAAAGGACTATTCGGAAGAGACCGCCGCGCTTATCGACGAGCAGATAAAGAAGATCGTTGACGGCGCATATGCGGAAGCAAAACGTATTCTCTCCGAAAACCGCTCCAAGCTCGACTTTATCGTCGAATTCCTGCTCAAATATGAGGTTATGGACGATAAACAGTTCACCGCTGCTATGGACGGTGCTTCTATGGAAGAAGTTGAAAAGATCGGCGAGGAACGTCGCAAAAAGAGCGAAGAAGAAAACGCTCTCCGCGCAAAGGCAGACGAAGAAAACCGCCGCGCGGACGAGGAACGTCGCAGAAAAGAGGACGCAAAGCGGCACGATGACGACCGCTTCAACCATATTTACGGCGGCTGAAAAAACAAATAAAGCAAAAACCCGCAGATTGATTTCTGCGGGCTTTGTGTATAACCCCCGACGGTTTCCCGTCGGGGGTTTTTGAATGAAGAACATTAAGTATTATCGGCGAGGTCAATTGCCAATCTCATATGAATGCGCATAATTAAAAAAGTGCGCCAACCGAAGCCGACGCACAAAAAACGCAAACTCCGATTGTCGCCAAACAAACCGAAGTGACAGACAGGGGCGATCCGCCCTTTGTGTCCATAATCACAAACAGATTAACGAAGCTTGCATTTTTATCAAACCCGTCTATTTGCAATTATTGCACACTGCGAGGCAGAATAATCCCCCCGACAAAAAAAGCCCCCTGCTATCACCCTTATTCGATTTGTTTGGCAGGGTTATTGTATCACGGACTGACGCATTTGTCAATACCAAATTGATTTTCCAAAAAAAGTTATCCCCCGACGGACATCCGTCGGGGGCTTGTTTTACAGAGACTTTATTATCTCATCTATCATATTTTTCATTCCTTCAAGCCGCGAGGTCAGATCTTCCTTGCTTTTTATATCAATCTCCGTCCTGCCGACGAGATAATCTATGCTGACGCCGAAGAAGTCCGCAAGGCGAATGAGGGCATAGCTGTCCGGAGAGGTTTTGCCAGTTTCGTAATTCGATAAAGTCTTCTGATCTATCCCGGTCGCCTTTGAGACATCCGTTTGACGGAGGTCTCTGTCCTCACGCAGGTCTCTTATCCTGTTTTTATATTTTTCCATACCATTCTCCGAGTATAATTTTGATTTTTCGACTCATTATACTAATTTTTTACTAAAACCCACTTGACAATCCAATAAATTGCCTATATAATTAGTGTATACTAATATTTTAGTAAAACAACTTTGTTTAAGGAGATTTTTTATGGCAATGATGGAGTACAAAACGCGGGATGTTAATAACGAAGATGAAGCCTCGACCATTGAGTTCTGGTCAAGGTTCGGATGGACGCTCAAAAGCTCACAGCGCGTTTACAACAAGGATACCCACCTTGAAAGTTCGGGGAATGGTCTCCGCTCCGTAACAGAGACCACAGACTTCACGAGGCTTGTTTTTGAGCGTGATAAGGGTATGCCGAATTATTCACAAATCGCTGAGCTTGAAAATCGTTATCTTACGCTTCTCTCCCAAAGACCCATTGAACCAAAGATGAACGGCACAGAAGGAATCATACTGGTTTTTCTTTTGCTTATGGGGGTGCTACCCGGTATTGTATACTTTGTTTGCTTAATCAAAAAGCAGCTAAAAGAGAAAGAAGTCTATGCTACTGAATTTGCCGCTTGGGAAGAAAAAATGAAAAAAGAATGTACAGAAATCAATTCGAAATTGGCAGTTCTTATTTGATACACACTACACAATTATATAAACATCCCCAAAAACAAAAACAGCAAGCGGTTTACGCTTGCTGTTTTTGTTTCATCCAAAATAATTTCCGATATATGAAAACGTTCCGATCGTTTCCCCGCCGGAGATAAACACCCTCGGCACGCGGCAGTCAAGTCTGCAAACAATGTCATAATTTATCGTGCCGGCAACCGTCGCAACCTCGTCCGCGGTTATCGTCGTTCCGCCGTCCGAGCCGAAAATAACGGCTGTATCGCCGACATCAACGTTTCTGGCATCCGTCACGTCAACCATCATCTGATCCATACAGACCCTGCCGACTATCGGCACTTTCCTGCCGGAAATGATAACGCTGCCCTTGCCGGAGAGCGAAAGCGGGATTCCGTCCGCATAGCCGATTGCAAGAGTTGCGATTTTCATCGGCTTTTCCGCTTTGAACGTATGTCCGTAGCTTATTTTTGTTCCCGCCGGCACGGTTTTCACCTGCGTCACCTTCGTTTTCAGAGACATAACCGGCAAAAGCGGAAGATTTTCCTTTTTAACCTCGTCCGAGGGGTACATTCCGTATATGACTATGCCGACCCGAACTGCTTCATAGCTGTCGGCGCAGTCTGTAAATGCGGCGGAATTATCGCAGGAGCGCAGCCCGATGTCGTAGCCGTCCGCGCGGAGCTTTTCGCAAAAGGCGTCAAACCTGTTCGCCTGCTCACGCAAAGAGGATTTATCGCTGCTGTCGGCACAGGCATAATGCGTGATAATGCCGATGAAATCAATGTTTTTCTCCGCATAAATCGCCTCTGCCTCGCATATTCCGCAGTTGTCCGAGGAAAGCCCAATCCTGCCCATACCCGTATCAACGGCTACATATGCTCTCGCCCTTTTGCCCGCCTCTCCGGCAGCTACGGAAAGCGCTTTTGCTCCGTCAAGCGAGAAGGTAACCGTCGCAATATCGTTTTTTATTATCATCGGATACTGCGCCTGCGGCACGGGGCTCAGAATGAGGATTTCCTTCTCTATCCCCGCCTTGCGCAGCTCCATCGCCTCTTCAAAAGTTGCAACTGCGAATGCGTCCGCATATCCGCTTATCACAGGCGCGAGCTGCATCGCTCCGTGCCCGTATGCGTTGGCTTTTACAACAGCCATTATTTTTCTTTTTCCCGCGCGCTTTTTTATCTCGCGCAGATTATGTATCAGGGCGTCGATGTCAATCTCCGCCCAAGCCCTGAGAAACTCTGTCAAACCCGATTCCTCTTTCGTTTTTTATGTATTATATGCTTTTCCGTTATTTATTGATATCAAGAAAGTCCGCAGGGGACGAAAGCATCGTCACGCCGTGCGCAAGCATAAAGCCCTCCGTTTCCGGTGTTTTGCTCTCTGACCAGCCGGCATAATAAAAATCGGCACCGGCGGCGATCGTCATATCATAGCCGGGTTTTAAGTCGTCTATAACGGCAATATCCTTCGGGGAGAGATTATATTTCTCCATTATCCTTTCAAGCGGATACGGCGAAGGCTTTCTGTATTTTTCTTCAAGCTCCCAGCCGAAAACCATATCCGGCGCGGGCAGGCCGTGATGAGAATAGTCGCGCAGAATCGTATCCGAAAACGAATGAGAAACAACGCAGAATATTCCGCCCTCTGCCTTCTGACGACGGATTATCTCCTCAATCCCGTCATAAAAATCCGGAATATGAGTGCTTGTATATTCGCGCCAGATGTCAACCTCGATTTTCATTTCCTCCTCCGTGAAATGATAAACATCATTACACATCGCAAGAAATCCGATGCCGAAATTATATCTGATAAAGTCCTCAAGAGAGAGCTTTTCGCCGGGGCGCAAAAGCTCAAGCGTTTTCAGAAATGCGGGATAATGTATTTCCGGGGTGCTTTTGACAGACGTATCGTCGTGATCAAGCACAAGCGCTTTATATTTCATTCGCCACTCCTTGTTTTTTCGTTTTTGCCTTAAAATTTTATCATAAATCCGATTTAAATTCAATATATAGCGAGAAAATGCTTGAAAACAAAGGCGAAAAGGGTTAAAATATCTTTGTAAATATTTTTAACGGAGGTAATTTTTATATGAAATTTTCCCAAATGCCGTATACCCGCCCGAATACGGACGAGATCCGCTCCCGTTATGACGAGCTGATCGCCCGCTTCAAAGCGGCAAACTCGGCAGACGAACAGATAGCGATAATCGCAGAGGAGGAGACGCTCCGCAGTCATTTTATGACGGAAGCAACCCTTGTTTCAATCCGAAATTCCGTCAATACAAAGGACGAGTTCTATGATAAGGAAAACGAATATATAGACGAGAATTCGCCTTTTATAAGCGAAAAAATTCAGGAATTTGCAAACTCCCTGCTCGATTCAAAATTCCGCTCCGGACTTGAAGCGCATTACGGAAAACTGCTCTTCAAAAATTATGAGATCGCCGCTCGCTGCTTCGACCCGAAGATCATCCCGCTTATGCAGGAGGAAAACAAGCTCGTTTCCGCTTATCAGAAGCTCTATGGCTCCGCTATAATCGATTTTGACGGCAAAAAGCTCCCGCTTCCGATGCTTGCGCCTTATAAAGAGGGCAAGGACAGAGACGTCCGTCGTGCCGCTTTCGAAGCCGAAGGCAGATTTTTTGACGAACACAGAGCCGAATTTGACGATCTCTTTGACAAGCTCATAAAAGTGCGCACGAAGATGGCGCACGAGCTGGGTTATAAGAGCTTTGTTGAGCTTGGTTATGACCGTCTCGGCAGAAACTGCTACGGACCCGCAGAGGTTGCAAAATTCAGAGAAGCAATCGCAAAGGACGCTGTTCCCGTTGTCAGCGAGGTAAAGGAGCTCCAGAGAAAGAGAATCGGCGTTGATACTCTTATGCTCTATGATAACGGCTTCACCTTCAGCGACGGAACCGCAATTCCGGAGGGTACGGCTGATGATATTCTCGCCGCAGGAAGAAAAATGTATCACGAGCTTTCCCCCGAAACAGCAGAGTTCATTGACTTTATGTATGACAACGAGCTTCTCGACGTTCTCTCAAAGGACGGCAAGGCTCCGGGCGGCTATTGCACCTTCATTCCGGATTACAAAGCTCCCTTCATCTTCTCAAACTTCAACGGCACGGCAGGCGACGTTGACGTTCTCACACACGAGGCGGGCCACGCCTTTCAGGCATACCGCGCCGCAAAGCTGGGCGTTATGTATGATCTTTCAAGCCCGACTATGGAGACCTGCGAATGCCATTCGATGAGTATGGAATTTTTGACAAGCGATTATCACAACCTCTTCTTCGGCAAGAATACTGCAAAATACGAGCTCTCTCACGCCGAGGATGCTCTCTGCTTCATCCCTTACGGTTGTATGGTTGACGAATTCCAGCACAGAATGTATGAAAACCCCGAGCTCACTCCGGAGCAGAGAAACGAGGTTTGGGCAAGTCTTGAAAAGAAATACCGTCCTTATCTGCATCTTGAGGGTCTTCCGTTCTACGGCAGAGGCGCAGGCTGGCAAAGACAGCTCCATATCTATATGTATCCGCTTTATTACATTGACTACTGTATGGCGCAGACGGTTGCTTTCCAGTTCTGGCTTGCATATATGGATAACAAGGCTGACGCCTGGAAGCGCTACGTTGAATTTACAGACAAAGCCGGCACAAAGACCTTTGAAGAGGTCGTTTCCGAGGCAGGACTCTTTGTTCCCTATGAAGAGGGCGGTATGAAGAAGATCTGCGAGAGAGTCGGCGAATGGATAAAGACACATCAGATCTGAAATAACGTTTTTATTTGCCCAAGCGGGGTTACCGCTTGGGCAAACTATTGACAAACCGTTTCCTTATTGATAGAATGAATATATAAATCTTTTCGAAAGGTGCTCTTTATGAATAATCAACCCTCTGTTTCTCCCCGCAAAGCTCTTGAAAACCGTTACAACAGCGTAAGATATGACATCCTGCTCATCTTTATCTTCACGGTCATCAACATTCTGCTGCCGCTTCTGACCGATTCCAATACGTTTTTCCTCTTCTCCGCAGAGGTGCCGTATTATACTTTCGCAATCGGATGGGCAATGGTTGAAGGAGAGATGCTCTCTTCAATTGTTTATCCCCTTGTTTTGGCGCTTTTGATTACGGTTCCCTATCTGCTTTTCTGGATATTTTCAAAAAAACGATACGGCTGGATGATTGCGGCGCTTGTGTATTTCTCCATTGACTGTCTGTTCCTTGGGGCTGCGTCGTTCTCTCTCGAATATCTCGCGGAAATAATATTCCATCTTGTCGCCCTCGGGTTGCTTATTTACGGCGTTGTCCTCGGCGCAAAGCTCAAAAAAATGCCGGCGGACGAACCTCTTGCGGAAGCTCCCGCAACGGAAGAAATCCCCTCCGAGGAAGAGCAATAATACATAAAAACAGCCTTCCCCGCCGGGAGATGGCTATTACAAAAATTATTTTTATCTGTTTTTGAGACGAAACATACTTTTTCTGCAAACCGAGCCACCCGCCCTGCGGGTGGTTTTTTGATGCGCAAAAGCTGCTCCTCTACGATGATGCTCTGCCTTCGCCCCGCAGCCCTTGCCGCGGCGGATATAAATCCCTCTGCAAACTCTTTTCTTCCGCACAAAAAAGAAGCGGCGGCTGACATTCTTTGTCAAACCGCCGTTTCTTTATTTTAAGGAGAACAAATGAAGAAGTTAGCTTAAATTATTTATGAGGGATCAAACTCGACAAAGGTAACGTCAAGACTGAGTTCCTCGCAGGAACGCAGATAAGATTCATACGTCATTCGCTTCTGGGATTCCTCCGTCGGGCGGAGAACCTTGACCTTTACCGTATCCCCGACTTTATATCTCGTCAGCAGCTCGGTAAGCGTTGAAAAGTCGCCGCAGTCTGTATCGCCGAGAGAAATTATCAGATCTCCCGCCTGTATTCCCGCAAGAGCGGCTGTTCCGCCCTCTTTGACGCTGTCAACACGGATAACTCCCGTTGCTCTTATTCTGCCGATGTCGATATAGTTATAAACGTTTACCCCAAGGCGTGCAACGCCTGTAAGATAGCCGTATTTCGAAAAATCATTTATACATTTGATGACCTTTTCGCTCGGGATTGCATATCCCATAGCCTCAACGCTCGTTCCGCCGACCTTTGCGTTTGTAATACCGATCAGCTCGCCCTTCATATTGAAAAGTCCGCCGCCGGAGTTACCGGAGTTTATTGCCGCCGTTGTCTGCATAAGAATCATCGTTGTGTTTTCAATCGTAACCGTTCTGGAAAGAGCGCTTATGATACCGTCCGAAAGAGTTATGCCGTAACCGAGGGGATTGCCTATCGCAAGCACCTGCTCGCCAAGCTTGAGTGCCGTTGAGTCACCGATCTTTGCGGCAGAGCAATCGTTTTTGTCTATCTTGATGACAGAAACATCTGCGCTTTCGTCGCCGCATACATATTTGCCTTCATACTTTGTGCCGTCATAGAGAATAACGGTTATCGTTTCGGTATTCTTGCCAACGACGTGATAGTTTGTGATTATATAGCCGTCCGTTGTATAAATAACGCCTGACCCGCTGCCGGAAGATCTCTGTGTTCCGAGCATCGTTTCAACAGTCTCTGTTACATTGATCTGAACAACAGAGTTTATACATTTTTCCGCAACCTCTGCGTAATCCGCAAGTAAAACGCCATCCGTTGTTTTGGTTGCAAGCGGAATGTCCTTTGCGTTTACGCCGCTTGTCGGAATGATAACATCCGAAGGCGACGTTGTCGTTTCACCGGAAGAAGTTGTTGCTGCGGCAGGAGCGGTCGTTGTTCCGGCGGGCAGATCTGTTGTTGTTTCGCCCTTATTGCTGCGGACAATACCCGTTATCGCGTTTGCGCATATACCGCAAACAATAGATACCACAAGGCAAAGCGCAACTATCCAGCCGACAGCCTTCTTTGACATATATGAGTCCTTCGGTTTTTTATCATCGGAGGGCTTTTTTCCGTAATTATTGTAATCATAATATTGAGGTCTGTTCGAATAATGATCCTCTCCGTGACCGCCATCCGATGTTTCTCCGGACTTATCTTCGTTTGTTATGCTTTCCGTATGCTCGTCTTTGCCCGATTCGTCATCAACGGGTCTCTTTTCATCATCGTAAATCATTTTTATTCCCCCTTCGGAAAAAATACGACTTCCTTTTTTCTTTCTGGTTAAATTCTAACTCAAAAATGTGTCAAAGGATTGAACGTTTTTTATCTCTTGCGTAAATAAGTTTATAGTTTTTATTGAATTTTAGTGTAGGACTGTATATAATAGGACATAAGAAAACTTTTCAGGAGCGTTTTATGGAAAAGGATATGCTCTCCGTTTTTACAAAAATCCCAACGCTTGAAACAGATCGGCTGATTCTGCGCCGGATGAAGCCTTCGGATGCAGAGGATATGTTTGAATATGCCTCCCGTCCCGAAGTATCCGAATATCTTTTATGGCTACCGCACACAACACAGCGCTTCACAAAAAATTATCTGCATTTTTTGCAGAGTCAATACATCACAAAAAATTTCTATGACTGGGCTGTCACAATAAAGTCTACGGGAAAAATGATCGGCACCTGCGGCTTTACCTCATTTGATCTTACAAACAATTCCGCCGAGGTCGGTTATGTCCTCAGCAGCAGCTATTGGGGTCTCGGCATTGCTCCGGAAGCTCTGAAAAAAGTGATCGATTTCGGTTTCCGCGAGCTCCGGCTCCATCGCATTTGCGCCCGCATTATGGATGGCAACGTTCGCAGCGAAGCCGTTGCAAAAAAGTGCGGGCTGTCCCTTGAAGCAACTATGCGCGATCTGCTCTTCGTCAAGGGCAAATACCGAACCATCAAAATTTATTCCGTCCTCGAAACCGACTGACTTTTCTTTGGAAAAGAAAAGTCAGCAAAAGAAACTTCAATTATTGTTTTGAACAGACTTTATAAAAAGCAAACAGAGATGACTTCTCATCTCTGTTTTTATTATTACCAGCTGTCCCCGTACCACGGGCTTTTTTGTTTGCCTTCGTAATTTATCTATGCTATAATTATAATGAATTTTTTGAACCTTTTGATACATAAAAGCAGCTTAATAATCGAAACCGGTTTTATAAATATGAAAGGAGGACATATGAAGCAGAAATCAGATTTTGAAGCATTGCTTGAACAACATCGGATTGCCGTTGAACGGTATATCAATTTCAGACTGATCGATCGTTTTGACGCCGATGATGTCATCGGCGAAACTTATTATGCCGCCTACGTCGGCTATGAAACCTTGCGCGACAAAGCTCTTTTCAAGCAATGGATACTATCTATTGCAAAAAATCAGTGTAATCTCTGGCTTCGCAAAAAATACAGAAGCAATCCGATAACGCTCGACTCCGTTTCGGACGTACCCGATACCGAAGCGACAGAGGATTATGGTGCTTTAAGTATATTAAATCAATTGCCGAAGGACTATTCCGATTTATTACTACTTACAATGCAGGGATACAGGCAAAGTGAAATATCGGCTCGCCTGTCAATTCCGATAGGCACCGTTAAAAGTCGTCTGTATTATGCAAAAAAGCGATTCCGCTCAATGTGTACTCCAGATCAGCTCTATATTTTTGAGAAAGGAAGAAAAGCTATGCAAAGAAAAGACCATACTCACGGTTTCCCATACGAAATGCCTGCTCTCTCAATACAAAAATCCTCTGCGCCGTTTTTCAATGTAAAATGTGAGGAGCAATGGTTTATCATCCCCCGCATCGGCAACGAATGTGCGGAAGCAACATACCGTTATCCCGATAAAAAACTGGTCATAGTATCGAATTGCTACGTCCCAAAAAGCTGTCAGGTACACGATGTACACGGAGTTAAAATTTGTCGCGACACATACCTTGTCAGACATAAAAAACTGAATCGGAACGAAAAAATATGGTTTACTCAGTTGACCGACGAATATATACGCAATCTCGGTACAATTTTTGATGATGAAGGCTGTGAGGGGCCTACACAGATAACAACATTTCTTGAAGAAAGCTATGATGTTCTTGTCAACGGAAATGACCGTGTTCACGGAATACCGGTTTTGATACAAGAAAACGCTGCGGAAGAGACGGAAAACGGATATATCATTAAAGAGGAAAACCTCCGTTACACTCTCGGCGTGTGGAATGTTACAGTCGGAAATCGCTCGTTTGAAACAATCAAGTGTATAATGCTCTGGTATGATTCGTGCGAAGAAACCTATATTGACAAAAACGGGCGTGTAGTCTTGTTGCGCCAACATGAGTGGATCGGAAGTATCGACTCAAACGATTACTATTCTTCAAGCGATAAAGCCACCATCAAAGAGAACACCATAATTTTAATAAACGGCGATAAATATATTCATACAGAAGACCGGATAAGCCAATATGTGCTTTGACCCTCTGTCAGGCGTCGCCACGCGGAATTTTTTCGGGCAAAACAAAAAGCAGATGACATAGTCATCTGCTTTTTTTCAACACAAAGGATGTGCATAAAAAACCGAATAAGTAAAACGAGCGAATCA
>ERZ808278.25-NODE-25-length-139343-cov-16.687288_pt1 | contig 139343 bp, 127 predicted proteins | sample MGYA00521239_ERZ808278 | MGnify/ENA primary metagenome ERZ808278 (study PRJEB31516, sample SAMN03275600) | gut metagenome | biome: mammalia-associated habitat; material: feces | host: Papio cynocephalus | place: Kenya | collected 2012-07-17 ...
TCAAATTCCCTGTTCTGGCTCCAGCTTACCTGCGGCTTAAAAGTTGCCTCCAGTCCGTAGGCTTCAAGCCTTGCGCCGGCTGTAAGACTTGTGTTGTAGCCTTTTCCTTGCCAGAGCGCGCCGTCGTTCTGGCCGTATGGGGCTTTTGTGTTGTATGAATTGAACCATTCCGGACCGTAGAGCTTTAGCTTTACGCTGCGGTCGATTCCTGCTGTGAACCAGTTTGTTGCTATTGTGTCTGATTCGTACAATGTGCGCTTTGTTCCGAGATTGTTGTCTTTCCAAAGATGATTTTCGTCCGTAACCTGCCATTCGCTGTCGCTGAGTGTGCGGTAGTTTAGCGTAGGGCGTTCTGCCTGTCCTGTAAGGCTTAAAAAGTCGTAGTATTCTTCTTCTGTTGATTTTAGGGCTTCCTGGGAGAAAAGGGAGGAACTAAAAACCGATAAAAATAAAAAAACTCTTGAAATCTTGTAAAAACGCATTGTGCTTCTCTTTTTGTAGAATGATAGACTTTTTCTAAAATATTCCCGTCATTCTATAAAAAATCTGTAGTTATTTCAACTTTTTGGGATTGTGTAAAAGTCCAGGGTTGAATTTATCCATTTTTTGCAGAGAATCGGCCAATTGTCCTGCGTAAAAAGAAACATTGTCAGCGCGCTGCGGTAATTTCCTGTAAAATATTGCGATTGCGCAAGATAGAATGCCGCGCGGCTGGTGGTTTCCTCGCTGCGGTTTACGCTTAGAAATTTCTTTAGTTCTACAATCGACGCCTCGTAATTCTTTTTTACAAAACTGTTCTTGAGAATTTCAAAAAGATAGTAGTCGTCGCCTCCGGAAGGTGAAGTTATGTCCTCGTCAAAATAATATGGCTCGAGTTTTTTCCTTTGAATGATTGTTTTTCCAGCAAGGCTTTTTCCCGCATTTACTACTTCCGCTGAAAGCTTTGAAGGCTTTTTTTCAAAATCTCCGATTAAGTCTATGTACGGAAGCGGAAGCTCGCGGATTGTTCCGTCTGTGTAAAGTTTTGGCGTCTCCGCGGCAATCTGCTCTTCTGATTTTTTCTGAGGTTTTTCCGGACGTTTTACAGCCACTGCCTTCACGGTCGCGTTTATCGACGGAAGAACCACATTGTAAAGAGTTCCGTCTGAAAGTTTTGCGAGAACTGCATAATAATATTCATTAAAATCAGTCACAGTGTCGAAATATTGCTGAGTCTTTTGGGAAAGCTCTGCAACCGGACTAAGTTTTTCCGCTGTTTTTGAATTAACTGGAACCGTGTCTTTGAAAACAAGAATTGACGCCGCGTTAAAATTCTGCGGAAGTTTCCATGTGAGCCTTATTTTGTCTGTCGAAACGGCAGATGCGCACAGCATATCTACAATCGGACGGCTTGAAGGCTTTGCCTTGTCCTGGGCAAAAGAAAAGGTCTGGAGAAAAAACAACAGGATGAATGAAAAAGGCTTAAAAAAAGATTTCATATTCTTTCTGATTTTAGCATTTTTTGCTTTTTTTTGCACGTTTTTTGACGTTTTTTGACGTTTTTTGAATTGAATTTGGATTCATCATTGAAGCCAGTTTGACAAGAAAAAGCCTTTTGTTTATTCTTTAAAAGTTAAATTTTCTATTAAGTTATGTATTTTGGGCAGTTTTGTCTGGAAAAAATTGAACTGCTTTTGGAGATTAAAATGCTTGAAGAATTAAAGGAACCTATAGACAAGCTTAAAAATGACATTGACAGTGTCTGGGGGCGTCTTTGACCACGCTGCGATCGATAAAAAAATAAAAGACACCGAAGCCATGACCGCCGCTCCTGGTTTTTGGAACGATACCGAAAACGCGCAGCGCACCATGAACGAGCTAAAATACTTAAAAGGCCGTGTCGAGCCTTGGCGTGAGCTTATTGCACAGGCAGAAGAGCTTGAGACTCTTTACGACCTTGGAATTGAAGAAAAAGATCAGAGTGTCGAAGAAGAATTAAAGCCTCTTCTTGAATCTGCCCAGAAAAAATTTGAGGAGCTTTCGATTTTAAACCTTCTTTCCGGCGAAGTAGACAAAAACGGCTGCTTCTTGACTATTCACTCAGGAGCGGGCGGAACAGAAGCCTGCGACTGGGCTTATATGCTTAGCCGGATGTATATTCGGTGGGCGGAACGCAACGGTTTTAAAATGGAAACTGTCGATCTTCAGGAAGATGAAGGCGGAATAAAATCGACTACAATTCAGATTACCGGCGACTACGTTTATGGAAAATTAAAAGGCGAAGCTGGTGTACACCGTCTTATCCGCATTTCTCCGTTTGATGCAAATGCAAGAAGGCACACTTCGTTCAGCTCAGTTTTTATTTTCCCGATTCTCGATGATACGATTAAGGTTGATATTCGTCCGGAAGATTTGCGCGTTGACACATACCGCTCCGGAGGAAAAGGCGGCCAGCACGTAAACAAAACAGATTCTGCAGTCCGCTTCACGCACATTCCAACAGGTATTGTCGTAACATGCGATTCTGAACGCTCTCAGCTTATGAACCGCGCAACGGCAATGAGCATTTTGAAGGCAAAACTCTATCAATATTACAAAGAGCAGAAAGAAAAAGAAAATGCCAAATTCGGCGCAGAAAAAAAAGACATTTCCTGGGGAAATCAGATCCGCACTTATGTTTTCCAGCCGTACACAATGGTAAAAGATCACCGCACAAAATACGAATGTGGAAATATTCAGTCTGTAATGGACGGTGATATTGACCAGTTTATCGACGCGTTTTTGCAGGCTCAATGGAAAGGTCTTCCGGCTGGCACTGACGATTCTGACGAAAATATGTAGGAACTGCGCTTTTTTCAGGTTCATGCCGTGGATTTTGCCGTGGATAAGCTCATAAAGTTTTTTAAAAATTCAGTTTTTATTCTCGTTTTTTGCTGCCCGTTTTTTGCTTTTGCGGATGATTGGGTTTTGGCAGGGCAGAAGTTCACCTTTTCTCAAAAAGGAGTTGAAAATTCTTCGAATGCAAAGATTGCTTCGGTCTTGCCGCAGCTGATTCTTGAGCAGATTGCTGAAAATTCAATCCGCTCCGTTTCTTCCCAGGAACAGCTTGACCGCGAGCTTTACGCTCTTCAGACGGAACGGCTTTCCCTTTTTTTGCAGCTCTCAAAAGAAAACAAAACCCGCGATTCTCTGGTTCTTGCAAAGACAACCCCGCGGGAATTAAAAAAAGCGATTCGGGAAGAAGAAGAAAAAATTTCAGAGATTGAAAAGAAAATTGACGAAAATCTTTCGGCCGTGCAAAAAACAAAAGAAAAATATTCACGCCAGATTGCATTGGAAAATGGTGAAATTTTTGATGAAAAAAAGCGCGATGACAATTTTTTCGGAAAGCTTCCTTTTGCTTTTATGAAAAAAAAGGACGGCGAGGCTAAAAAAATAAATGAAACTGTTGTTCTTTATAAAAATGATCCGTCTTCGCTTTTCTCTCCTTCGGAAAAAGCCATGGAATTTGGAGAAAAAAGCTTTTCCTTTAACAGCGAAATTTCTGCCGCAAAAATCAATGCGCTTCTTACTGGAAAAATCGCGCTTTACGGTGAATATGTTTCTGTTTCGGTAAAACTTTATTTTTTTCCTGGAGCAGATTCTTCTTCAGAAATTACTGAAGTTGGAAATGCAAACGACCTTGTTTTGATTTCTCAGAACATTGCGCGAAATTTAATGCCGGAAATTGCAAATTCAGTTCCTGTAAAAATAAAAATTGAAATTGAACCTGAACAGGCTGCAAAGAGCGGAATTGTCAGCGTTGACGGAGTAATTGTTCCTTCAAAGGAGGAGGTTATTGTAAACGCTGGAGTTCATTCAATTACTGTTTCCGCAAACGGTTTTGAAAAGCAGACCGTAAATTACGCTTTTGCCGGCGAAGATTTTTTTACTGTAAAAACGACTTTAAGGCCTCTTGCAATGGGAAACCTTGAGCTTTGCCTAAAAAAAATGGCAAAAGGCGTTTTTTACTTTAACGCGCTCGATTCTTCTCCTGTCGATGAAGAGAACCGTTTTGCCTCATCGACTGTGAACGGACGCCCGGTTTTGGGAATTTTTGAAAATTCGGAGGGAGAAAGCGCATTCATCTATATTTCAGAAAAACTCGCTCAGGACGGAAATACTCTTTCTGTAAACGCAAAACCTTATGACAGGGAAAAGCATATCGACCGGCAAAGGCGGCGGATGTACACGGCGTATTCGGTCTTAATCTGTTCTTTAGTTCCAACTTTTTTTACGGTCGGAAATTTTACGGCGGTGAATAATTCTTATGCAGCCGGCCGGGCGAATTTTGACGAAGTAGAAAAATGGCAGAAATATTCGTACTATTCTATCGGAGTTTCGTGCACGGCAGGCGCATGGTTTGCTTTTGAAATGGTTCGCTATCTTTTTGCGGCGAATGAAGTTCTTCCTGCGCGCGCAGTTCAAAAAAAGTAAAAATTATTTATAATTATATTGGAGTCGAAAAATGTCAAAAATTACGTTTGCGCAAAAATTAAAAGGGCTTTTTTCCAAGGGCAAAATTGATGAGGATTTTTTTGAGGAGCTTACGGATTTGCTTGTCGAGGGCGATATTGGCGCAAAACTCGCATTTGAGCTTACTGGCAGTCTGGAAAAATTTTGCCGCCAAAATAAAATTTATGAGCAGAATGCCATTTTGGACGAGCTTGAAAGAATGCTTTGCGGTTTTGTAAACCGCGCCGATTTTGAAATTGACGACTCAAAAACCAGCATTTTTATGCTTTTGGGCGTAAACGGAGTTGGAAAAACAACGACAGCCGCGAAACTTGCAGGCTTTCTAAAAAATAACGGCAAAAAAGTGATTTTAGCCGCCGCAGATACTTTCCGCGCCGCCGCAGAAGAGCAGCTGGAAATGCACGGCCAAAAACTTGGAATTCGGGTTGTTTCGCATCAGCACGGAAGCGATCCCTCTGCCGTTGTCTTTGACGCGGCTCAAGCAGCACGGTCTAGCGGAGGAGCCGTTGTGCTTGCGGATACGGCCGGACGCCTTCACAACAAAGAAAATCTTGTCCGGGAATTGCAGAAAATCGACAGAATCGCATGCCAGAAAGCCGACGAAGGCTGCTGCAAAAAGATTCTCGTAATTGACGGAACCACAGGGCAAAATGCCGTTCGCCAGGCTGAAGTATTCAATGACGCTGTCGGGGTTGATGCTGTCATAATCACAAAATACGATTCAACTGCAAAAGGCGGAATGATTTTTGCAATCGGAAAAGAGCTTAATATTCCTGTCTGGTTTGTCTGCACAGGAGAAAAATATTCCGATATTCATCCTTTTGAAAAAAAATCTTATATCAAGGAATTTCTCGGCCGCTAAATGAAGTATTTTTTTGCCGTCATATTGAACTTTTATTTGATCTTTTCTCATTTTCCTCTGTCCGCTGAGCAAGATTTTTTGCCTGCGCAAAACGAAAAGACAGAAAATTCCGGTTTTGACAAAAAAGATGCGCAAAAAAAACAGGACGAACTTGAGTTAAACGAGGAATTTAGAACTTTCCTTTTTGAAATTGCAAAAAACGTTATTTTGCAGCAGGCTGACGGCGAAATTTTTGAGATTTCAAGGCAGTCCGTTCAGTTTTTGCTTCTTCCGGTCTGGAAAAATTCAACTTTTTCTTATCTTTACGAAGTCTTTTTTCCAGAAAAGGCCGGCGAAATAAGTTCTCAGGCAATAAAAAAATTTGAAGATGAAGAGGAAGCCGGAGACGGCGCTTCGGAAAATTTTGATTTGCTTTCGGTTCTTGACGGAAAAAGCGGCGGCGAGAAAAAAAATGCCGAAACTGAAGCTGTTTTAAACCGCCTTCATGACGGAAAATTGAGAAAAGCATCTTATGGAAACGAAAAAACAAGCATTTTTGAAAAAGATGGATTTACAGTTCTTCTGAATGCCGATGAAAAAACTGCGGTCAGGCGCACTTTTGATTCAAATTTTCATCTTGTAAAAAAAGAAACTTTCAGTTCGCCGCAAAACTTTGAAAAATTCTCAGCTGATTCCGAGACAAATTATTTTTATTCTGACGACGGAAAGCTTCTTAAAACCGAAGCCGAAAATTTTTCAAAAAAGACAAGGGTTTTAAAAACCTATAGGGATGACGGAAAAATAGAGGTCGAAACAAAAATTCACCTTGAAGAAGAAAATCCAGAAACAAAAAGCGTTTGCGTAAAAGACAGCGATAAAAAATGGGAATATGACGAAAAAGGCCGGATTAAAAAAATTATTTTAACTGAATATTTTCCTTCGAAAAACAAAAAAACAGAAAAAAAAGAGCATATTACACGTTTTGAATATGTTTTTGAGCAGACTCCGGACACTTATTTTTACGAAGACGGAAAACTGCGGATTCAGACGGTTTACGAGAATTCAACTGATTTTACAAAAACTTTTTTCTTTGACGGAGGTTTTTCTGTCGTGGAAAAATACATAACCGGAGAAAAAATTTCTGAAACAACTTACCTTGACGGCAGAGCGCTGCGGAGATTAAAAAATGAAAATAAAAAATAAAGCCGCTAATTTTTTCAATTCTTTAAGGTGGGTATTGTTTGTTTCGAGAAGATTCAGCCTTGTTGACAGAAAGGGAAGCTCAAAAGTCAATTCGGTACTTGCTTCTCTTGGAATTTGCTTCGGTGTGATGACCTTAATCACCGTAATTTCTGTCATGAACGGCTTTCAGATGAGTTTTATCGATTCAATTATGGAAATCAGCTCTTACCATATCCGTGTTAAAAACATTGATGAAAATTCTTCTGTGGATTTTATGATGGACTGTCAGAAATCTCCAGAAATTCGTTCAGTTTCTGCTTTTATGGAAGCGCAATCTCTTATGACCGGAAAAAACGGAAATCAGTCGGCGGCCCTTATCCGCGCAGTTCCTTCAAATTTGCCGGAAATTGATACGGGTTTTAAGAAAGAGGCAAAAATGTGGAGCGGAAAATTTGACTTGTCGGAAAGCGGCTCTATTGTGCTTGGCTCTGAGCTCGCCAGAAGGCTTGGCGTTCGCCCAGGAAATACAGTTGAGCTTTTTGCGCTTTCTGGCGGAAGCGATGTAAGCCTTATTTCTTCCGAGCGGGTTTTTACCGTAAAAGGGATTTTTCGTTGCGGCTATGCAGACATAAACGCTTCTTATGCTTTCGTAAACATTGAAGACGGAATTAAATATTTTGGAAAAGATTCTGAGCTTTTATACGGAATTAAACTTTTTAATACCAGCCTTGATTCAAAAATTTCCAGTCAGATTGAAGAAAAATTTGCCGGAGCAAAATGCGAATCCTGGAAAGAATTTAACCGCTCGTTCTTTGGAACTCTAAAAATCGAAAAAAATATGATTTTTCTTCTTGTCCTGATAATTTTTGTTGTCGTTGCAGTTAATATTTTCAACGGAATGAGACGCCGCGTCTTTGAAAGGCGGGAGGAAATTTCAGTTTTAATGGCATTTGGCGGTCAAAAAAATACAATTCAGGCAATTTTTATCATGCAGGGATTTTTGACAGGCTTAAAGGGAGCGGTTCCCGGACTTGTGCTCGGGCTTCTTCTGAGCGTAAAAATGTCCGGGATCTTTATTATTATGTCTAAAATCGTATACTGCATTCAGCTGTTTTTTCTCAATCTTTTTTCGCCGGAAAACGCCATTTTTTTGAGGGAAAATCCTATGTACATGATTTATGCGAATATTCCTCCGAGAATTTTTGCAGGCGAGGTCTTTTTTATTACGCTTTTTGGCATTTTTTCGGCGCTTTTTGCAAGCGCAAAGGCAAGCCGTGAAGTTCTTAATCTTACAGTTTCTGAGGTGATGAGAGATGAATAATTTTGCTGTTGAAATAAACGGACTTGAAAAAACTTATAAAACAGAAAGCGAGAGCCTTACGATTTTAAAAAATCTTGACCTTCGGATAGAAGAAGGCTCTAAAGTCGTTATAATCGGGGAAAGCGGAAGCGGAAAAAGCACATTTCTCAATATTGTCGGCGGCCTGGACAAAGCGACTTCTGGAAGCGTAAAGGTCGGCCCTTACGAAATTACTTCTCTTGATGAAAAACGCATTTCCGAATACCGCTCAGCTTATCTCGGCCTGATTTTTCAGTTCCATTATCTTTTAAAAGATTTTACAGCTCTCGAAAACGTATTTTTGCCGGCTTACATGGCAGGAATGAAAAAAAATGTTGCTGTAGAAAAGGCAAAATCGCTGCTTGCGGACGTCGGCCTTTTGGAAAGGGCTTCCCATCTTCCTTCCCAGCTTTCCGGCGGCGAGAGACAGAGAGTTGCAGTTGCGCGTGCCCTTATAAACGATCCAAAGCTAATACTTGCCGACGAGCCTACAGGAAACCTTGATCCTGCAAATGCCGTTATGATTGGAGAACTGCTTTTTTCAATGGCGGAAAAATATAAAAAGACACTGGTCCTTGTAACTCATGACATGGCACTGGCTTCAAAGGGCGACAAAATTTATTCAATAAAGGACGGAATGCTCAATGAAAAGTAGCGCGTCCATCTTATATGCTTACAGAATGCTTTTTCCTAGAACCGGCAAAAAGTCAAATGCCCGCAGAAGCCTTACAGGAGCGTTTTTATGCATTGCAATAAGCCTTGTTCCTCTTGTCATGATTCTGACAGTTTCCAACGGAATGATAAAGGGAATGACCAGCAGGATGATCGGCCTTTCAAGCTCCCATTTAAGCGTTATTCTTCATCCTGACATTGAAGAATCCCAGTCGCCTCAAAACCTTATCAAACTGTCTGAAAAAATGAACAAAATTGACGGAGTGACAAATGTCTTTCCAGAAATTCAGTCAATTGGACTTGCCGCCGGAAAAAAAATCCGGACAGGAGCTGCAATCCGCGCAGTCGAAAATGATATTTTTTCAAAAAACACCGCCTTTTCTGCGCTTTTTGAAATTGTAGAGAGTGTTTCTGGAATAAAAAAAGCGCCGGATATTCGCCTTGAAGAAGGGAAAAATGCCGTAATCGGAAAAAAAATTGCCGAAAGCCTTGATTTGCACGCAGGGGATGAGTTCAGGCTTATTACGACGAGAATTCTCCCTTCCAATAAAATTGTTCCGAAAATCACGAAATTCAGAATTTCAGCAATAGTTTCGAGCGGCTATCAGGAACTTGACGCGCTGTGGGTTTTTATTCCTCTGAATACAGGTTTTTCGATTCTTCCGCTTCGCTCAAGCCAGACGATGATTGGAATTGAAACTAAAGATGCTTTTTCTATTGAGCTTGATAAAATTTCTTCAAAAATTGAAAATCTTGCTCCTGCTTTTACGCGCGTTTACAGATGGGATGAGATAAATGCTTCTCAATACGAAAATTTTTCATCAACCCAGATTATGCTTCTTTTTATCATGCTTTTGATTGTCCTTGTTGCTTCGGTAAATATTTCAAGCGCGCTTGTCATGCTCGTGATGGAACGGAAAAAGGAAATTGCGATTCTAAAAAGTCTTGGCGCTTCTCCTTCTGGCATAACCTTTTCTTTTTTAATCACAGGCATGTCGACGGGTTTTATGGGAATTCTTGCAGGAATTCCTGCAGGGCTCCTATGCGCAGTAAATTTTGATTTGATTCTTGGCTGGATTGAAAATATCCTTACTTTTGTAAAAAAAGCGGCTTTTCTTGTTTCGGGGCACGATGTTTCGGCTGTTTCGCGTCTTCACATCCTTGATCCTGCGTTCTATCTCCAAAATATTCCGCTTTCAATTCCCTTAGTCCAGATTACAATAATTGCCTGCGGAACTCTTGTTCTTTCGCTTTTGGCAAGCGCAATTCCTGCAATAAAAGCAGGCCAGGAAAAACCGATTGAAAGTCTAAAGAAAATATAGGCAATTCCTTTTTTTTTATTTTTGAATTATACTTAGGCTTTGGTGTATTTTTAATGATTTGTGATTTTTGTAAAAAGCAGGATGCCGTAGTTTTTATAGAATTGAACGGTGACGGAGGAAAAAAGCACATAAACCTTTGCCGTGAATGTGCCGCAAAATCCGGAATTACAGGCGATCCAAAATCCATAACTTCGATATTCAAGGAACTGACCAGCATTTCCAGGCAGATTTCGGAAGCAGACAAAAAAGCCTGTCCTGTCTGCGGCACTAAGCTTGCCTTGATCAAGTCGTCAAAAAAAGCCGGCTGCCCTGAATGTTATTCAATTTTTAAAAATGAAATCAGGGAGCTTCTAGGAAAAGAGGGCATAAAAGGTTCTTATTCAGGAAGAATGCCAAAAAGGCTTGCTACTTTCCGTTCCGTTTTAACTGACAGAATTGCGCTTCAGGGAAAACTTGAAGAATCTCTCAAAAACGAGGATTACGAAAAAGCAGCTGTCTACCGCGATTATTTAAGGGCTCTGGAAAAATCCCCGGTAAATGGAAACGACGATGAGTGAGAAAAATATTTCTGAGAATGTTTCTGGTTGCGGAGAGTGGTATTCGATTCCAGGACTTTTGTCCGACGTTGTCTGTTCAACAAGAGTCCGTTTGGCAAGAAATCTGGCTGATTTTCCTTTTCCCGGTCATTTTAAGTCTGACGATTCGGTTCGTGTCCAGACTTTGATTTTTGACGCGTTTTTAAAAAGCGAAAAATCGGATTCGTATCAGGCGCTTGCCGTTGCAGGAATTGATCCTTTGAACGCAGGACTTTTGATTGAAAGGGGGCTTATTCAGCCTTCGACCTTGAATTCTCCGGGCGGCGGTCTTGTAATGCGCATAAACGGAAAAAAAGCAAATTCCGGTCTTGTCTGCACGATTAACGATGAAGACCATGTCCGCATAAGCTGCTTTTGTTCGGGGCTTGACTGCGATACAGCTTTTAAAAATTGTCTGGAAGTTGATGAGCTTTTGCAAAAAAGCCTTCAGTTTGCGGCTAGCTACGATTTTGGCTACCTTACGGCAAATATAAAGGATTGCGGAAGCGGAATGAAACTTTCTGCGCGTGTCCATCTGCCGGCAATGGCATTTTTGGGCGAAATAGGCCCGTTTTTTGAGTCAATTGTTTCCAAGGGCGTTATTGCAGGCCCTGCTTTTTCTTCTTTTGTAAAGGCAGGAGCAGGAATTGGAAATTTTTATCAGTTAAGTTCAAATCAAGCTGGAACTGGAAGCGAACTTGAGCAGCTTATAAATTTTACCGCTGTTTTAAAGCAAACTGTCGAACTTGAGCGAAAATGCCGCGAATCAATAATAAAAAAACGGGCTACGGAAATAACCGACAGAATCGTAAAGGGATTTTCCGTTGCAAAGTTTTCGCTTTTGATTGATTTGAGAGAGGCCCTGATGATTATTTCCGACATAAAGCTTGGAAAAGACATCGGACTGTTAAAAGGAGTTGATGATATTTCCTTAACTCCGCTTATATATCGCGTGCAGGAATCGCATTTAAAGACTGTGCTCAAGAGCGGAAATTTTAACTTTCCGCCTGATATTTCTGACAATACAGAAAAACAGACAGAACGGCTTCGAGCCCTGGTTATTCAGGATACATTTGAAAAATTGGAATTGATAAAATGATGAATATGAAAAGAATTTCTCCACGACTTCAAAAAGTTTTTATTGCGGCCCAGGAAGAAGGCAGAAAATGCGGCTCAAGCGAGCTTATGCCTGAACATATTCTTCTTGCGCTTTTAAAGTCCGCCGACGGACTTGGATATATAATGCTTCAGGATTTGAGGATAAACGTCTTAACATTGCAATTGGCGGTTGAGCAGGCGGTTGTTCCTCGTCCAGGCGCCGCAAGTCTTTCAGAGCTTCCGCCTTCGCGCAGGCTCCGTACTGTCATGGACATTGCCGCCCTCGAATCAAATTCGCTTAGAAATGATTATATTGGAACAGAGCATTTTATGATTGCGTCATCTCGCGAAGAAAACAGCGTTGCCAGCAATTTTTTTGCACGCGCTGAACTTAACATAAACGATATTCGCGAAGCGGCAAGGGTTGTCCAGTTTCATTTTCATTCAAGCGCACAAATGAACGGAGACACTCTGGGAAGCACATTGCAGCGTCTTGTAGATGATGCAAAAAAAGAAACAATTTCCCAGTTTGCTTTCGGTTCTGCCCAGAACGCTCAAAAACGCGGTCAAAAAAACGGTTCTTTTCTTGCAGAATTTGCACGGGATTTAACGCAGCTGTCGCGGGAAAATAAACTTGATCCTGTTGTTGGAAGAAAAAAAGAAGTTGAAAGGCTTGTTCAGATTTTAAGCCGCCGCACAAAAAACAATCCTGTCCTTGTAGGAGAGCCTGGAGTCGGAAAAACTGCTGTTATCGAAGGTCTTGCTGCAAAAATTGCAAAAGGAGAAGTTCCTTTCAATCTCATAAAAAAGCGGCTTTTGGCTTTGGATATGGTCGCTGTAGTTGCTGGAACTAAATTCCGCGGTGATTTTGAGGAAAGAATGAAAAGAATCATGAAAGAAATAAAAGAGGATGGAAATATCATTCTTTTTATCGACGAGCTTCATTCAATAATCGGCGCTGGCGGTTCTGAAGGAGGAATGGACGCTTCGAATATTTTAAAACCGGCATTGAGCCGCGGCGAAATTCAAATTGTCGGCGCAACTACGACAAAAGAATACCGCAAATACTTTGAAAAAGATTCAGCCCTCGAGCGCAGGTTTCAGATTGTAAAAGTTGATGAGCCTTCTGTATCTGATACGATTGAAATTCTGAACGGATTAAAGCAAAAATACGAAGATTTTCATGGCGTTGTTTATGACGATGGCGTAATTCCTGCAATTGTAAAATTTTCCGAGCGTTATATTCCTGAAAGATTTTTGCCGGACAAGGCGATTGATATTCTTGATGAAGCCGGAAGCGCAAAAAAAATTTCAGGAGAAAGCAGGCCTGTAGAACTTGCTGAGCTTGAAAAGGCGATTGATGAATTGTCTACCGAAAAAAAAGAACTTGTCGCAAAACAAAATTACGAAAAGGCAGCGGAAGTCCGTGATAAAGTAAAGAATTTAAGGCTTAAACTAGAAGAATTTTCAGAGCTCTGGCAGAGCAACTCCTGCGGTCTAAAAAAACACGTTGCTGTTGACGACATTTGCAAAATAATTGCTTCGATAACAGGAATTCCTCTTGAGCAGCTAGACTCAAACGAAGCCGGCCGTCTTTTAAAAATGGAGGATCATCTTCACAAAAATGTAATCGGACAGGACGAAGCGATAAAAGTCTTAAGTTCTGCAATCCGCAGAAGCAGGGCAGGCGTAAGTTCTCCAGACAGGCCTTTGGGTTCATTCATTTTTCTTGGACCTACAGGCGTCGGAAAAACTCAGCTCGCAAAATCTTTGGCAGAATTTCTGTTCGGCTCAAAAGACGCGCTTATCAGAATCGATATGTCGGACTATATGGAAAAGCACAATGCAAGCCGTTTAGTTGGAGCGCCTCCAGGATATGCCGGCTTTGACGAAGGTGGAATTTTAACGGAAAAGGTTCGGCGTCAACCGTACAGCGTTGTTCTTCTCGACGAAATTGAAAAAGCTCATCCGGATATTTTTAACCTTCTGCTGCAGCTTCTCGAAGAAGGAGAGCTGAGCGACAATCTTGGACACACGGTAAATTTCAGAAACACGGTTATTATTATGACAGGAAACGCAGGCGCTAGACAGATAAATTCTGAGCACAGGCTTGGATTTAATTCATCTCCAGACGGAATTTTGCCATATAACGAGATTAAGGCGAACGCCCTTGAAGAATTAAAACGAATTATGCGCCCTGAGCTTCTGAATCGTGTTGACGATGTTGTTGTTTTTGATGCGCTGAACAAAGAGCAAATTTCGAAAATTCTCGATCTTCAGATTGAGGAGCTTGAAACCCGGCTTTCTGACAAAAATTTGACGCTTACGATAAAGCCAAAGGCCAGAAACTACCTTGTAGAACACGGCTACGATGCAAACCTCGGAGCACGTCCAATGCGCCGTCTTATCCAAAGCGAAATTGAAGAGCAGCTTTCGATACTCATTTTGGAAGGAAAGGCTACAGAAAACAAGAAAATAACTGTGGATTTTTCAAAAGATAAGCTTATTGTAAAAATTGAAAACCCGCAGAAAAAACTAGAAATAAAAAAAATAAAACAAAAAGTAGGAGCACAATAATTTTTGTGCAGAATAAAAAAAAAGGAATGTAAGATAAAAACAGCCGAAAATGGCGTCTGTTTTTATCTTTAAAAGTTTGCGTTGCAAACTTTCTTATCATCTTTTGTTTCTCACTTTAGTTGCGAAACAACTTAAAAAGTCAATTCTAAAACTGAAGTTTTAACCTTGACTTTTTTATGGAAATAAAAATGAATTTCAGTGATTTTGGTAAAAAACTTTGCAGCCAGTCAGGAATACTGCAATTGATGGACGACATAGGCAGGCCGCTTCCAAAAAACGTAAAACCATACAGGCTTGGCGGCGGAAATCCCGCTATGATTCCGGAAATTTCTGCAATGTACAGGCAGGAAATGCAAAAAATAATGAACAACGGCGATGAATTTGAAAAACTTATCGGGCTTTATGACAGTCCTCAGGGAAGAATGTCCTTTATCGAAACAGTCGCCGAATATCTTTCTAAAACTTACGGCTGGAAAATAGGACCGGAAAATGTTGCGATTTCCAACGGAAGCCAGAGCGCCTGTTTTTATCTTTTTAACCTTTTGGCAGGAACTTTCAGCTCTGACGGTTCTAAAAATAGAAAAAAAATTGTATTTCCGCTTGCTCCGGAATATATCGGTTACGCGGATCAGGGAATCGAAAAAGAAATGTTTGTTTCAATTCCGTCAACATGGAAAGAAGAGGCCGATCATACTTTTAAGTACCATGTAAATTTTGAGCTTCTTGAAGAATATATGAAAAAAAACTCTCAGGTTGGAGCAATCTGCGTAACACGGCCGACAAATCCCTCAGGAAATGTTCTTACAGATTCTGAAATTACCAGGCTTTCTAAAATTGCGAAGCAATATTCAATTCCGCTCATAATCGACAACGCATACGGACTTCCATGGCCGAACATTATTTTTACAAGCGATGCAAGCCCGTATTATGACGACAATGTTGTTTTGAGCATGAGTTTGAGCAAGATTGGCCTGCCTTCGCTTCGTACTGGAATTATAATCGCTCCTGCCGAAATCGTAACGGCAATCGGAAACATGAACGCAATCGCAGCCCTTGCTTCTGGGTCTTTTGGACAGGCTTTGGCAGAAAATCTCATAAAAACAGGCGCCCTTGTTGAAAAAGCAAAGAATTTTGTCCGCCCGTATTATGAAAACAAGGCAAAAAAGGCAGCTCAGGCTTTCCACAAATATTTTGCCGGAACAGACTATGCCGTTCACAAAAGCGAAGGCTCCATTTTTCAGTGGCTGCTTTTAAAAGGGCTTTCAATTCCTACAATGCAGTTCTATTCTGAATTAAAAAAGAAAGGCGTAATCGTTGTTCCGGGAGAGTATTTTTTCTTTGGAGACGACACAGAGCACGGACTTCCGCCAGTCTGCGAACATCCTCACTTCAATAAATGTCTTCGCATAAATTACGCAGGAGACGAGGATGAAGTTGATGAAGGCATCAGGATAATCGCCGAAACTTACCGGAAATTTTCTAAATAGACGTCTTTTCGTTGAGCTTTTCGGCAACAGCCAGAAGTTTTTCACGGTCGTTCATTGACGGATCATCAAGAACGGCCTGGAAAAGTTCATTTAAAATCAAGCCAAGTTTTTTTCCAGGCTGAATTCCTCTTTCAATAAGGTCTTTTCCGTTCACTTTTAGATCTTTCAAGCTCAAAGCCGAGTGTTCATCCTCGATTTTTTTAATCCGCTCTTTTAGTTCAAGAATGTTTTGAATTACGGGGTCGCCGGGTTCTGCCTTTTCGCAATTTTTGCCATAGTTGTCGGCAAGCCTGAGTTCAAAAAGGTCGTCAAGATAGCCTTTTCCCACTCTAACCAAAAAACGGCGCACAGAAGAATCTTTCCATTCCGGCTCATAATAAAACATATGCTCGCGAATCAGGTGGCAGACTCTTTCGATTTCGGCATTTGAAAATTTTAACCTTGCAAGGACTTTTTCCGCAATTTCCGCCGAATAAATTTCGTGTTTCCAAAAATGAATTATTTCAATTTTTTCTTTCGTCACAGGATTTTCTTCAAAACTTACAGTTCTTGCCCTTACTTTTCCTACATCATGAAAAAGGGCTGCAATTCTGACAATATAATTGTCTTTTGGAGCGCCATCGCACGAAAAAATATTGTGATCAAGAACATCAAACTGATGAAACCCCCGCGCGTCTGCCTGCGTAACACCGCGGCCTTCTGCAAGCTCCGGAATAAAAAGCTTTAAAATTCCTGTCTGTTCCATAAGTTTTAGGCCGACAGACGGAAGAGGACTTTTTAAAATCTTCAAAAATTCGTCGCGGAAACGTTCCATCGAAATTGAATTGATTTTTTTCTGAACTTCGCAATTGGAAATTTCTAAAAATGTAGAGGTTTCTATGCAAAAATCCAGCTGGCTTGCAAACCTAAGCGCCCGCACAGGACGCAGGCCGTCTTCCATAAAGCGTTCATGCGGATTTCCGACTGTTCTGATTGTTCTGTTTTTTATGTCAAGCTGGCCGCCAAACGGATCGACCAAATGTCCGTCGTCAAGGCTTGCCGCGATTGCGTTCATTGTAAAATCCCTGCGGCTCAAATCGTCATCAATCGACTCAGCAAAGACCACCTTGTCAGGATGCCGTCCGTCAGAATATCCCTGGTCGGCTCTGTATGTTGTAACTTCGATTTCTTTTTTCATAAAATGAACTGTTACAGTACCATGCTTTATTCCTGTCGGAATTACGTGACGAAAAAGTTTTATTACATCTTGCGGATGTGCATTTGTCGTCAAATCCCAGTCGCTCGCGCTTTTGTTAAGAAGAATGTCGCGCACAGCGCCACCAACTAAAAACGCTTCAAAACCAGCTTCTTTAAAAATCGAATTCATTTTTTTGAGTTCATAGGGAATCTGAATTTTTTTCATATTTTAATCTCACTTTTTCACAAGTCCGCCCGAAAGAATTTCTATCGAATTTGAAGCAAGGCAGATAAAAACCGCCAGAATAAAAAATACAATAAAAATTATAAGGTGAACATAAAAATAGATTTTTTTAGTCGAAATAATGTAAAAAATGCACTCAAGGCAGGCTGCAAGGGCAAAAAATCCTGTCCCGATTGAAGCGCAGCATATAGAAAAAAGAATGAGATTTAAATTCTCATCAAGAAAATTCTGAATATTTCCCGAAAAAAAGAGCACAATCTGAGAAACAAGGACGCAGCTAAAAAAAATAAATGCGCGGCGCGTAAGAGAAAGAAGCAGCGGCAATCTGCGGAAAACTGTAAAATATCTGAGATTTTTCCATTTCGGCTGAGCTTTTCGGAGTTTTTTATTGTCTGACAGTTCTTTTTCCATGCTTGCTAACTGCTTTGGTTTCGTTATAAAATCATCTCTAATCTATAAAATAAATTATACAGAAAAAGGGCTGGTATGAAAAAGGGTTTTATAAGCTTTATAATAATTCTTTTATTTGCGGGATTTGTTTTTTATCTCGGTTTTGTAAGTTTTAGGGTTCCTGTCGGGAAATACGGTGTAATGACGTCAAAAACTTCCGGCGTGTATCAAAAAATCATAGAAAATGAAAAATTTTGCTGGCGATGGGAAAAAGTCATCCCAAAAAACGCTGAAATTTATGTTTTTGAAAAAAAATCCTGTGTCTTTGAGCAGTCGTTTTCAGGAGAACTGCCTTCAGGAAAAATTTATTCAAGCCTTGTTAAGGGCGAGCCTGATTTTTCCTATTCATTTGACTTTGAAATTTTTCTTTCTGTAAAACCGGAAAATCTTATAAAACTTGTGGCTGCGCAGAATTTAACAGGGCAAAAGTCGCTTGAAGAATATCTTCAAAAAATTTCTGCAAAAATTTCACAGGAATTGAGCCAGTACATTATAAAAATGAATGAAAACACAGTGATCGCTTCTTACAATGTGCCGGAAATTATCGAAAATCTTAATCTGAACAACAAATATGATTCTGTGACAGTCGATGAAATTCTTATAAAAAAGGCTTCTGTCCCTGACTTAAATCTCTATAACCTGGCAAAAGAATCTTATAAAAAGCTTCAGTCTGAAATTGATGCAAATCTGGCCGAATACGCAAAACAGCATGCTCAAAAAATCATCGAAAATGAAAATTCAGTAAAAAAACTTTCAAAAATCGGCGAAATGCTTAAGCAGTATCCGGAACTCAATTCGCTTCTTTCAAATGCAAGCGCGTCAGAAGTATTGAAAGCGCTGAATGATTTAAAATAAAAAAAACGCAGGCAAAAACAGACGAACCACCGTTTGTTTCTACGTATAAGGATAATTAAAAATGAATTTGTTTTTTAGCAAGAAATTAAGGCTTTTTGGAATTCGCGGCGCAACTGGCTGCGAAAATACTAAAGAATCAATTGCAAAAAATGTCGTCGAAATGTGCTCAAAACTTTTTTCAGAAAATAAGGTTTTGCCAGAAAATATCGTTTCTATTCAATTTACTTCGACAAATGACTTAACAGCAATGAATCCTGCCGCGGCGTTGAGGCGCGGAGAAAACTGCGGCATTGACGTTTCTAATGTACCTTTGTTTTGCAGCCAGGAACCAGAAATTGAAGGCAGCCCTGAAAAAATGATCCGCATCCTCGTTACTGCGTATCTCGGTTCAAACTCAAAGATAAAACCTGTTTATATAAACGGCGGAGAAAAGCTCCGTCCGGACTTTGCAAAAAAAATTTAAAAAACTTTTAAAAAAATTATAAAAAGACTATTGACAGTTTTTTTTCAGTTTGCTAATATATAAACACATCGCAGGGGTAACTAAGTAACTCAAGCGAAAAAAAATAAAAATGCTGCCTTAGCTCAGTTGGTAGAGCACGTGATTTGTAATCTCGGGGTCGAGGGTCCGAGTCCTTCAGGCAGCTTTTTTTTTATTAAAGGGGAGTTTCCCGAGTGGTCAAAGGGGACAGACTGTAAATCTGCTGCCTAGTGCTTCGTAGGTTCGAATCCTTCACTCCCCAGAATTTTGAGCCTTAAGTTAAATCTTAAGGCTTTTTTATTGTATTTTTTGTCCTTGCACAGGAAAATAAAATGTCTTTGTCAGAAAACAATTCTGAAAATAAAATTCCTCCTGAAAATTCCGGTTCATTTGAATATAATTTTAGTGGCAGGGAAGTAAAACTTCTTGCCAGATTTTTAAGAAAAAATCAGCCGCAAATTCCATCCGGACTTGAAAATTTTTCCAGAAAAGTTGAGCTGTATATTTACAGCCTTATGTCGATTGACGAAGTTGAAAAATTTTTTAGCGCCGAAGACTGATTTTTCGCTGGAGTGATTATGAATAAAAAAACATTCGCTCGTTGCGCAGCTGCCTCTGTTTCGATTTTTTTTCTTTTTGTCTTAGTTTTTTTTCTTACAGAACTTTATGTTCCCGTGTCGATTTCAAAAAAGTCTGAAAAAATTCGTATTGAAATTCCTTCAGGGACAAGCACAAGAAAAATTGCTTCGATTTTAAAAAAATCGAATCTTATTCGTTCTGAAAACTTTTTTTATGCATCTTCAAAATTTCCGGTTGTTTTTGGACGAAAAACTCCGTATCTTTTAAAATCCGGAGTTTACGAACTGAGTCCGAATATGACAGTTTCTCAAATTCTTTCCGAGCTTGAATCCGGCCATCAAGAATACATAAAAACTGTATTGCCGGAAGGGCTGACTGTTTCTAAAATCGCGGAAATTCTTGACGAAGAAGGCGTCTGCAAAAAACAGGACTTTATTCTTGCATCGAGAAATTATTCGCTTTTAAAAAAATATCAAATTCCAGCCGCAACCTTAGAAGGATTTCTTTTTCCAGATACCTATTTTTTCACACCGGGAATGAAGGCTGAAGAAGTTGTTGAAATGATGGTAAATAATTTTTTCAAAAAAATTGAATCTATTCCCGAATATTCAGGAAAAAACGTTTCAGAATATTACAGCACGATTGTCCTTGCTTCTGTCGTTGAGCGTGAATATCGCGTCGCAAGGGAAGCACCTTTGATTGCTTCTGTCTTTAAAAACAGAATTGAACAGAATATCGGCCTTTATTCCTGCGCAACAATTGAATATATAATCACAGAAATTCTAGGAAGACCGCATCCAGATGTAATTACTTACGATGACTTAAAGATTGATTCACCTTACAACACTTACAAATGGGCAGGACTTCCTCCGTCTCCGATCTCCAATCCTGGAACCGTCGCTTTAAAAGCCGCCGCAACCCCTCCAAAAACCGATTATTATTATTTTACGCTTAATGACGAGATGAACGGAACTCATACTTTCTCAAAAAGCTTCAGCTCTCATTCAAAGGCTGGAATTCAATTTAAAACAAAAAAGGCGGCATCATCAAAATAATGGCTGGATTTATTACTCAAGAATCAATTGAAGCGGTAAAAAGAGCGGCAGATATTGTTTCTGTAGTTGGAGAATATGTAAAGCTTGATAAACGCGGCTCGGATTTCTGGGGATGCTGTCCTTTTCATGGCGAAAAAACCGCTTCTTTTCATGTTATTCCTGAAAAAAATGCGTATTACTGTTTTGGCTGCCATGCCGGCGGACCTTCGGCAATAAAATTTATTCAGGAAATTGAAAAAATCTCGTTTCCGGAAGCAGTCGAGCTTCTTGCAAAAAAATTCGGAGTTGCGCTTCAATATTCAGAAAACGGAAATGCAGAATACAAGGTTGATCACACAAAAGACGACTTAAAATCCCTTTACAACAGGCTTGCAGGAACTTTTAACTATCTTCTTACTCAGACCGATTCTGGCAAAAAGGCGCTTTCGTACATAAAAACTCGTGGAATCACAGACGAAATAATAGAAAAATTTAAATTTGGCTATGCTCCTGCCGACCGTTACTGGCTAAAAAAATTCCTTCATTCAAAGAATTTCAGCGAAGAACTGCTTTCTTCGTCAGGGCTTTTTTCTAAAAATTACAAGGATATGAGTCTTTTTTCCGACCGTTTTATGATTCCAATTTTTGATGAACGGGGAGATTGCGTAGCTTTGAGCGGGCGCGTAATTCCTCCGTCAGATGAATCTCAGAGAAAATACATAAATTCGCCTGAAACGGCAATCTATTCAAAAAAAAACACTCTTTTTGCCTTGAACCTTGCAAAACGCTCAATGGGCGAAAAAGGTTTTGCGATAATCTGCGAAGGCCCGATGGACTGCATTGCGTACCATCAGGCAGGAATAACAAATGCCGTTGCTTCATGCGGAACATCTTTTACAGAAGAACATATTCAAAAACTAAAGAGATATGCTTACAGCCGTGAAAATGGCGTTTCTACAGTTTACCTTTCGTTTGACTCCGACGGGGCCGGACAGAGCGCTACAAGAAAAGCAATTATTGCATGCAGAAAGGCTGGAATCGCTGTAAAAGTAATAAAACTGACCGGTGGAAAAGATCCTTCTGAAATTTTACTCAAATACGGTGCAGAAACCTTGACGATAGATGTCAATAACGCTATATTAGATTCTGACTATCTGTTTGAATCTTTGATGAATGAATATCCGGCTGATACGCCAGACGGAAAAGCTCGAATTTCGATGGCTTTTTTCCAATATGTAGATTCACTTCAAACTGACATTCAGAAAGAAACTAGCTTGGAGCAGCTTTGTCAAAAACTTAACCTGTCGAGTCAAGCTGTTCTCAGAGATTACAATAATCGGGAAAGTGCCCGCAGCCGTTTAGAAAAACGGACAGATTTACAAAACAGCGAAACCGATGAAAACATCCGGAAAGGAATGGAATTAAGAGTTTTGCTCGCAGTAATCGCCGATACTAATCAGTTTGAGCTGATGCGGCGGGAAATAAACGAAGATGTCTTTGAATCATCTGAAGCTAAACAATTATTCATTATTCTGGAGGATTGCTACCAGCAGAAAAACCTTTCTTTCAGTTCAATTTGCGAACACTGTAAAGATCCGAAATTAACGCGACTGATTACCGAAGGTGTAATGTCCGGAGAATATTCTCAAAATACGGAAAAAATTATCAGAGACGGAATTGAAATAATTAAAGGAAAAAATTTAAAACGTCAGATGGATTATATAATCGAGCGGCTAAAAGTTCTAAAAAATCCTTCTACACCTGAGCAGATAAAAGAATTTAATTCTTTAATGAAAGAAAAAATGAATATTGACAGGCTCGTTTGTTCTAAAAAAAATTAGAATATAAATTCAATTAAAAAAGAGGCAAAAAATGGATCAGGAACTCGATCCCGTAGTTGTAAAACTTCTTGAATATGCGAAAGATAAACAGATAATTTCTTGGGACGAAATCAATGAAATTCTCGGCCAGGACTTTGTTAATTCTCCAAAAATGGAAAATGTGCTTCAGCTTTTAACCCAGAATAATATTCAGGTTATGGAAGAAGACAATCTCGATGAAGACGAAGACAGTGACGAAAGTCTTGATGAAGACGGAGAAAGTGAAGAATCTGACGATGAATCTCATATTGTAAACGGAGATAAAGATTCTAGCGTTGACGACCCGATTCGCCTTTATCTGCGCGAAATCGGTAAAGAAAAGCTTCTTACAGCAGAAGAGGAAGTAAAATATTCAAAAGAAATGGAAGACGGAGAAAACATCATAAAAGGTGTTATAAAAGATTCCGGAATGATGATTCCTGAATTTTTTGTTGTTGCCCAGAAGGCTTTTACTAGAATTGATCCGCATGAACCTGGAAAAGCAAGAAAAGAAATCAACGAAGAAATGGCAGAAAAGCGCCGCTTAAAGTCTTGCTATTCAGAATGGATAAAACCTGTTTTGCCAGAAATGAAACAGTATATGGCTTTGAAAAAAACACTTTTTGAAGCAGAGCAATCAGCAGATATTTTTGACAATTCTCAGCTTGTTGAATTGAGTGCAAAAATTTTGCCAGAACTCAAAAAAATAGAAATTCAATCTGAGGAAATTGAAAAATTCAGTGGAAAATTTGAAGAAGCAACTGATAAAATTGAAGATTACCGCCGCAGCCAAGAAAAGAAAATGAAGGAACTGAGAATCTCAAGCCCTTCAGAACTTCGCAGCCTTGGCCGTAAACTCGCAATTCATTCAGAAGCGTTAAAACTCGAAAAAGAGCTTGGAATGTCAAGCGATGAAATTCGCGATGTTTATACGCAGATCCAGAAAATAGACAGAAAACTCCGCCGCATGGAATACGATTTTGAAAACAGCGTGGAAGAAATTCTTACAAAGGCAAAGGAAATCAACCGAGGAAAACGCATGATGGAAAAGGCAAAGAATAAGCTCATCAATGCAAACCTCCGCCTTGTTGTTTCTATTGCAAAAAAATATACAAACCGCGGATTGCAGTTCTTTGATCTTGTCCAGGAAGGAAATATCGGTCTTATCAAGGCTGTTGAAAAATTTGAATATCGCAAAGGTTACAAATTCTCGACTTACGCAACATGGTGGATACGTCAGGCGATTACCCGTTCAATTTCCGATCAGGCTAGAACAATCCGTGTTCCAGTCCACATGATTGAGCAGATAAATAAAGTTGTCCGCGAAAGCCGCCAGCTTATGCAAAAACTGGGACGTGAGCCAAACGATGAAGAAATCGCGCAGCAGCTTGGCTGGCCTGTCGCGCGTGTAAAACAGGTTAAAAATGTTGCAAGAGAACCAATTTCTCTCGAAACTCCAATCGGCGAAGAAGAAGACAGCCAGCTCGGAGATTTTATCGAGGACAAGGAAGTTGAAAATCCTGCGAATCAGACTGCATACAAGATGCTTCAGAATCAGTTGCACGAAGTTCTTTCTTCTTTGCCTGAACGTGAACAGGAAGTTCTTAAAATGAGATTTGGACTTGACGATGGCTACAGCTTGACTTTGGAAGAAGTAGGGCTGTACTTTAACGTAACCCGTGAACGAATCCGTCAGATTGAAGCAAAGGCTCTCCGCAGGCTTCGACATCCGCGCCGTGCCAGCGGTCTTCGCGATTACATCGAATCGTAAAAAGCGATTGATAGACAAAAAAAAGTTAATTCTATATAATTTTTCGAATACTTACCTAGGGGATATTAAATGGCAATGACAGAAGTTTTTGATAAGCTTAAGGCTCTGCAGGATGTTCTTGCAGAAAAATACAGCCTTATGGCTAAAATTGAAGATTCTCCAAAACAGCTTTTTACACAGGATGAGCTTCTCGTTCGTTTAAGAAAAGAATTTCTGGAAACAAGCGCAGTTTATGAGAAAGTAAAGGCTGAAGCAAGTCAGCTCCAGCTTGAGCTTGAAGAAGCAGAAAAATCTCGTGAAGCTGGCGAAAAAGGAATGGACAGCATTTCTACTCACCGTGAATATGAAGCGCTTGAAAAACAGATCAACGAAGCATCTGCAAAGGAATCTGGAATCCGCAGCGAGCTCCAGAAAAAAGACAAAGAGCGCGAAGAGCTTAACGAAAAACTCCGAATGGACGAGGAAATGATAAAAGCTCAGGAAGCTGAGCTTAATTCAAACAAGGCCGCCCTTGAAAGCGAAGTTCAGTCATATCAAAATCAGATAAAAGAACTTGAAGCTCAGGAAAACGAAATTACTCCTGGATTGGATAGCGAAATTGTCTACAAATTCCAGAGAATTATACAGCGTAACCGTGAAGGTATCGTTGCTGTAAAGAACGGTGTCTGCACAGGTTGCCACATGATTCTTCCAGCGCAGTTTGCCAACGAAGTTCACGAAGGCGAAAAAATTCTTTTCTGTCCATATTGCAGCCGTATCCTTTTCTATCAGGAAATTGCAGAAGGCGAAGAGGCGGAAGACTTCCTTTCAATGGACGAAACAGGAACACTTGCTGATTTTGATGACGAGTTCAATGATGAGTATGACGAAGAATCAGACGGAACTGATGATGATTCTCTTGATGACGGAGATGAAAAATCAATTTCTTTTGACGACTAATAAAAATAAAAAAATTATACAGAAAAGAAATAATCGTGCCCGCAATTTTTAATGATAAATTTTGCAGGTGAGGAAAGTCCGGGCTCCACCGGAAAAGATGCCTGGTAATAACAGGGCGGAAAACGGCAGTTGCATTTTTATGTATAACCCGTCTTCCGACAGAAAGTGTCACAGAAAATAAACCGCCTTAATAAAGGCAAGGGTGCAAAGGTGAGGTAAGAGCTCACCGCATAAATGGCAACATTTATGGCAGGACAAACCTCATTTGGAGCAAAGTCAAGCAGTGGTTTTGGTTTCCGGCCTTTAAGCCACGGGTAGACTGCTAAAGGCTTTTGGCGACAAAAGTTTCGGATAGATGGTTATGAGTCCGGTAAGATTTTTAATTTTGCAGGACAGAACAGAACCCGGCTTATTTTCTTTTCTGTTTTTTTATTTAAAAAGCATAGCGGTGGGAAAATGAAATTCAATATTTTGCCAGGTGGAACAGTAAAAAGAAAAAGCCATGTGCTTCGCAACAGCATTATTTTATTTTGCTGTATGCTTTTTTTATCTGCCGTTACTTTTTTTATCTGCCGTCTAATTGATATTCACGTTTATAAAGGAAATTCAATAACACACTTATCAAAAGAATGGAAAAATTTTAATTATCAAAAAGTTTATGATATAAGCGGCGCGATTTTAAGAGACAATGCTTTTAACAACAAGGCTTTGACGTACCGCGGATATTCTGCATTTTATCTTGCCAATGCAGCGGTTGAGCCTTCAGAAACCCAGACTTTCCTCGACGAGTCGATAATCAGTTTGCGGCTTGCCCTTCATAATGCAAAATCTTCGCTTATTCCGCAACTTGAATATATGCTCGGAAAGGCTTATTTTTACAAAGATTCGGCATCAAACTATCATTACTATGCAGACCTTGCAATTCTTTATTTGAACCGTGCCCTGAAAGACGGTTATCTGGCGGATGATATTCCTGAATACCTGGGCTTAAGCTATGCTTCTCTTGGCATGACGATGGAAAGCATTTCTGCTTTTACTCAAGCGCTTTTGACTCGGGAAAGCGACTTGCTTCTTCTTTCAATTGCAGAACAGTATTATAATGCAGGACAGGCCGCGGCGGCAGAGCAGTATCTGTTTAGAATTTCAAAAGAATGCAAGGAAGAGAAAATAACAGATAAGGCTCATCTTTTGCTTGGAAAAATCTACACAGGACAAAAGAAATTTGCTGAAGCTAAAAAAGAATTTGATTCAATTCTCAAAAAAAATGAAAATTCTGCTGACGCTCTTTGCGGTCTTGGTGTAATATATGAGAATATGGGTGATATTATAAAAGCTCGTTCTTACTGGCGAAAAGCCTTGAAAGCACAGGTTAATCATCCTGAATCATTAAAAAAACTAGCTGAATATAAATAAGTGTAAAAAAAAATTTAAAATGCACATAAATATGAAAAAAATGGGGCTGGGAGGAATAAAATGGGTTTTTTTGACCGTTTTTCAACAGATGTTGGTATTGACCTGGGAACTTGCAACACGCTGATTTATGTACGTGGAAAAGGGATTGTAGTTGATGAGCCTTCAGTTATTGCCGTAGAAAAAGGAACTAAGCGGGTCGTTGCAGTTGGCGCTGAGGCTAAACGCATGCTCTGGAAAACTCCAAAAAACATAATTGCAATCAGACCTCTTGCAGACGGTGTAATTGCTGACATTGACAGCGCCGAGAAAATGATCCGCTATTTTGTTGCAAAGGTTGTTCCTCGTCATCAGTTGTTCAAATCAACTCGTATGAAAATCGGGATTCCTTCTTGCATTACTCAGGTTGAACGTCGCGCAGTAATCGAAGCAGCCCTTAAAGCCGGAGCAAAAGAAGTCGATGTAATTGAAGAATCCCTGGCTGCGGCAATCGGTGCAAAAATTCCTATTGATGAGCCTGCAGGACATATGGTTTGCGACATTGGCGGCGGAACGACAGAGGTTTCTGTAATTTCTTTGGGAGGAATGGTTGTAACAAGTTCAATCCGTGTCGGTGGAGATAAATTTGACGAAGCCATTGTAAAGCACATTCTTCAGGTTTCAAATTTGAACATTGGACAGCAGACAGCCGAAAAAATTAAAATTCAAATTGGAAACGCAGAAACTGACGGCACTACAAACGAAAAAATGCAGGTTCGCGGAACAGATGCTATCACTCATCTTCCACGCCTTCTTGAAATCGACTCTCTTGAAATCCGCGAAGCCCTTAAAGAACCTGTAAAAAAAGTTGTGGATGAAGTAAAACGAACTTTGGGAAAAACGCCTCCAGAACTTGCAGCCGATATTATCGAGCGCGGAATCGTAATGACTGGCGGTGGAAGCATGCTCAAAGGTCTTTCAAAACTTATTTCAAAAGAAACAGGAGTTCCTGTAATTCTTGTTGAAAAGCCTCTTGAATGTGTTGCTCAGGGCGCAGGCCAGGCCTTTGATGTATTTAACGACGTGTCAAGCGGCCGCATGGTTTACAGCGATATTAACGACTAAGTAAAAATGGCACGGCGTTCATTTTCTTTTAGTTTCGCAGAATTTATATTCTTGATTCTTCTCTTTCTGTCTGGATTAGCGCTTGCTTTTAGTGGCGGCGGTTTTGTAGTAAATTTTCAGAGAGTTGGTTTTTCTGTGGTAACTTCACTGCAAAAAGCAGTTTACTCGGTTTGCGACGGTGTGACCGGAGTTTTTACGGCAGTTGCAGAACTCAAAAGCCTTAAAGCAGAAAATCAGGAATTAAAAGAAAAACTTAAAAATTATGAATTTTTACAGAGAAACAATACTGAAATTCGAAAGGAAAATGAGCGTCTGAGAGAACAGCTTCAATTTGCCACTCATATCGAACAGAAAAATTTTCCTGCCCAGATAATCGGACGAAATCCAGACAATATCTATTCGGGAATTACAATAAACAAGGGCAGCCGCAGCGGCATAAAAAAAGGAATGTCGGTTATTGCGGTTCAGAATGGAACGACAGGTCTTGTCGGAAAAATTGTTACCGTAGGATTGGAAACAAGCCTTGTAATGCCAGTTTATGATTCAAAATGCGTTGTTTCTTCAAGAATTCAAAATACGCGTGATATTGGACTGGTAAATGGAAGCGGAAATGCAAATTCGCCGCTGCAAATGAAATATATAAAAAAGAGGGTTCTTCCTGAACTTAATTTTGGTGATATTGTAGTTACTTCCGGCGAAACTGATAATTATGTTGCTGATATTCCTGTCGGCACGATTACAAATATTATGGTAGTTGAATACGATTCGTCTCTTAATATAGAAATTACTCCTGTCGTTGATTTTGCACGTCTTGAAACTGTCATTGTGACAGATTTAAAAGAACCAAATCCGCTGCTGGAAAGGAGGCGCCAGTAAATGAAATCTTTTGGTTTTGCCTGTCTTTTTTTTCTGGGATTCGCCCTGCTTGAAAGCGCCGTGCTTTCAAATATTTTAATTTTGCCGGCAATTCCTGATTTTATTTTGCTTTGCTCCCTTTATTTTAGCCTGAACAATGGCCGACTTTTTGGCGCATGCTCAGGTTTTGCAAGCGGTCTTTTTCTTGATTTTTTCTGTGCTGTTCCTTTTGGCTATAACTGTCTGCTCCGCACAGTTTTTGGCTATGCTGCAGGGCTTTTCAGCAAAACTTTGAATATAAACGGAATGTTTTTTCCGTTTATACTCGGCGCCTTTTCTACGTTGTTTAAAGCCTTTGTTTTATGGTTAATCGCTGTCTTTTATCCGAACGTTAACGTTAGCTACAGCATTTTTTCAATTTCGTTCGGTTTTGAACTCCTTTTTAATTCTATTTTGGCTCCTTTTGTTTTTAAGTTTTTAAATATTTTCAAAAATGGAATTCTCCTTGATTTAGAGAAGGTTCGTTAATGGACGATTTTAATAACGACTTGTTTTCCAGCTATGAAAAAAGTCTTGCTGCCTCAAAAAAAAATATCCGCATCATCATTCTTCTTCTAGGACTTGCTTTAACTTTTTTTATTTATACGGTAAAACTTTTCAGCCTTCAGGTTGTTGAAGGAAAGGCTTACAGACAGCGTTCAAGAACTATTTCAAGCCAGATAAAGACAATTTCTGCACAACGCGGCGAAATTTTTGATAGAAACGCTTCTCTTCCTTTGGTTATTAACACAGATTCTTTTGCGGTTGACCTAATTCCTGCTGAAATTCCTTCCGATTATTATGACACTGTCGTTTCAAAACTTGCAAAATACCTTGATATTCCAAAAAGCTATATCGATAAAAAAATTCCTGCACGAATGAGAAATTCCTATAAGGCGATTGAAATTCGCGTAAATGTGCCTTTTAATACAATTTCTAATATCGCAGAAAATATTACCGACCTTCCAGGAGTAAGCTGGCGTTCAAAACCAATGAGAAACTACGTTGAAACAGGTTCTATAAGCCATGTAATCGGTTATGTCGGAGATATTACAAAAGATGAATTCAATGTTATGTATAATCACGGCTATAAGGCGAATTCGATTATTGGAAAAACTGGAATTGAAAAGCAATATGACCACTATCTCCAGGGAAAAAACGGTCTTGAAAGCCGTACTGTAGATGCGCGCGGACATATTATTTCCGATATTCCAGTAATTCAACCTCCAGAACCTGGCAAAAATCTTGTTTTGACGATTGATTCGCGCATTCAAAAACTTGCAGAACAGGCGCTTGGAAAAAGAGTAGGTGCGGCAGTTGTTTTACGGCCTTCAAATGGAGAAGTCCTGGCAATGGTAAGTTATCCTTTTTATGACCAAAATCTTTTTAATTCTGATGATGCTGCCAATGAATATACAAAACTTGCGACAAGTCCGAATAATCCTCTTTTGAACCGTGCGGTAAATGCAGTTTATCCTCCTGCTTCTACTTTTAAAATAATTATGACAACTGCAATTCTGGCAGAAAAAGCGATTCCTCCAGAAAAAAAAATTGAGTGCCCTGGACGAATTGTCCATGGAAACAGAACTTTTACCTGCCACATAAAATATCCTGGACACGGCTACCTAGATTTAAAAAATGCGCTTGCCCAGTCATGCGATGTTTATTTTTGGATTGTCGGAAGGGATAACCTTGGCGTAGATAAAATTGCTTCTTATTCAAAAGAATTTGGTTTTGGAGAAAGTTTGGGTATAGACCTTCCGGCACAGTCTACAGGTTTTGTTCCAACAAGCCAGTGGAAAGAGCGCCGTTATCATGAAACATGGAAAGACGGTGATACTATGAATATGTCAATCGGACAGGGATACACTCTCGTTACTCCGATGCACGTGGCAAATATGGTTGCAATGGTTTGCAATGAGGGGAAAATTTATAAACCCCATCTCTTAAAAGAAGTGCGTGATCCTTCTACAAACGAAACAATCGAAATAATAAAGCCTGAAATTTTAAGGGAATCGAATATTGACAATGCAGTATGGAAAGAAGTTCAAAAAGATATGCGGTATATGATTACCGATGGAACTGCCCAATATCCTATGAACAACAGGCGTTTTCAGCTTGCAGGAAAAACTGGAACCGCTGAAGTTAACGGCGCTCAAAAAAACCACTGGCATTCCTGGATGGTCGCTTACGGCCCTTACGATGCGCCAGTTGAAGAGCAATATGTTGTCTCTGTACTTGTCGAAGCCGTAAATGACTGGGAATGGTGGGCTCCGTATTGCACGAACATCATTTTTCAGGGAATTCTGGCAAACCAGACTTTTGATGAGGCAATCGATACTTTAGGTTTTAGATATTTGGTAAAGACAAAGAACAGACAGGAATAATAGAATGAAGACAAGATTTTTTCAGATATTTGATTATTTTCTCTTTATCTGCGTACTTTTTCTAGTTTCACTTGGAATTATGTTCATCTATTCATCTGCGATCAATTCTGAGGGCTTTTTAGTTTCAAAAGAATATGTAAAACAGATTATCTGGGCTGGAATTGGAATCGTTCTTTTGATTTTTACAGCAATAACTGATTATAGAAGAGTTATTCGCTATGTACCGTATCTTTACGCTGGTTTTGCAATTCTTTTAATCTATACAAGAATTTTTGGACGCTATGTAAATGGCGCACGCTCCTGGATTGGTTTTGCCTCGTTTGGAATTCAGCCTTCAGAATTTTGCAAAATCATCTATATTATGTTTTTGGCATTATATCTTACAAATTCAAAATCAGAATCGCCTAGAAGAAGATTTTTTGTTTCTCTAGGAATTTTTCTTCTTCCGACAGGGCTGATTCTTTTGCAGCCAGACCTTGGAACTGCAATGGTTTACATTCCGATTTTTTTGATAATGTGCTTTGCCGCAGGGCTTCCGCTTCGCTATATTTTTTTTATATTTGCAGGCGGACTTTTGACAATAATTTTTACCGTTCTTCCGATTTATCAGACTGAAATTGCTCACATAAATTACAAACTAATCAGCGTCCTTACAAATGGAAAACTAAGTATTCTTGTTATCATTGCGTCGCTTGCAATCTGCATGATTGGAGTAACAGGCAAATTTTTCTTTCCTGAAAATAAGTATTTTTACTGGATCGCGTATTATGCGGGAATGTTCTGTGCGGCTCTGATACTTTCAAAAGTTGCAGGAAAGGTTCTAAAAGATTACCAGATAAAAAGATTGATTGTTTTTATAGATCCGGACTCTGACCCAAGAGGAGCCGGATGGAATATAATTCAGTCAAAAATAGCAATTGGCTCAGGAAACTTATTTGGACAAGGATTTTTACGCGGAACACAAAGCCATTACCGTTTTTTGCCAGAACAGAGCACGGACTTTATTTTTAGCATTTTGGCAGAAGAATTTGGTTTTGCAGGCTGCATGGCAGTTTTCATTTTATATTTTGGAATTCTCATTCGAATGGTTTACATTATGAGAGCAACAAATAACGAATTCGGATATTTTATAATTTCAGGAATTCTTGCAATGTTTTTCTTTCATTTTATTATAAATGTAGGAATGGTAATGGGAATTATGCCAATTACAGGAATTCCCCTGCTTTTTTTGTCTTACGGAGGCTCATCCCTTTGGACCGCAATGATCTGCATCGGACTCGTAATGAGCATAAAAGGACATAAATTCGAACTATAAAACTAAAAAATTGATTTATAGCAGAGCAAAAACCCTACACAGAAATGTCAGGGCTCAAAAAAAATCAGATAACTTTTGCAGAGCTTTTTACAACGGATTATAAAAAAGAATATGCCCGGGAGGGGACTTGAACCCCTATGAGATTGCTCTCACTAGGACCTGAACCTAGCGCGTCTGCCAATTCCGCCACCCGGGCAATAAACACGATATGGTTTTTATATTATGCAAAAAACTTTTTATCGTGTCAATTATCCGCTTTTGTTTTTTGTGTTTTAGGCATATTTTGGACAAGGGATTGCAAGGGTGAGCGAAGCGAAAACAAAGGTCAGCCTTTGGTCGGAGGCGAAAGCCGTAGCCCTGAAAAGCCCGTTTTTTGCGCAGCAAAAATGGCCCAGAATTGTTTACATTTTTTTTGTATTGACCAGACTGCAAAAAAAAGTTATATTTTTAGCAACCCCTTGAGACTTCGTACGAAGTTTCCATTTGACCATAAGGAGAACATACAAGATGAGAAAGTATGAACTTATGACTGTTTTCTCTACAGAAGAAGACAAATTTAAGGCAGCTTCTGATGCAGTTCGCTCAGTGCTTGCCAATTTCGGTGCAAAAATCGACAAAGAAGAGTCTTACGGTGACCGTGACTTGACTTATGTTATCGAAAAACAGAAACGCGGTCGTTTCGTTCTTTTTACAGTTAGCGCAAATCCTGCGAAAATTACAGAAATCGAAACTCAGTTCAAATTAACACATAGCCTTTTGAAGTGGCTTTTTGTAAAAATCGAAGACTAGAAAGTTATTTTCATCTAATAAACACTGTAAATAACAACCTGGAGGCATTTTATGACAGATATTAACCGAGTAGTCCTTGTTGGACGTCTTGTCCGTGACTTGGGAAATGATCAGCGTGATTTTGCTTATACTCCAAACGGTCAGGCACGCGCTAATATCAGCATTGCGGTAAACCGTAGCCGTAAACAGGGTGAACAGTGGGTTGATGAAGCAAACTTTTTCGATGTAACAATCTGGGGTAAAACTGCGGAAAACCTTAAGCCATACCTTACAAAAGGCAAGCAGATTGCCGTAGAAGGATATTTGCGTCAGGATCGTTGGGAAAAAGACGGTCAGAAATTCAGCAAGGTAGGCATTGTTGCTGACAGTGTAATGCTTCTTGGCGGAAGATCGGATAACGGCGGCACTCAGTCGTCAGGGGGGTACACTCCGAAATTCCAGCAAAATAATGGTTTTGCACAGCAGCAGTCTTATCAGCCACCTGCAGAAAGTCCTTCTTTTGGTGGAAATGGCGGCGGATATTCAGAAGATATCCCATTTTAATGTTTAATCATTAAAATCAATTTTTAGGAGACTTAATATGTCAGACGAAGTAACAACTAACGAAGTTGAACAGAAAGTAAATGTAACAGATACACAGGGCGCTTCAGACGGTCGCGAAGGCGAAGAGAAAGGCGCTCGCAGAGGTAAAAAGTTCTTCCGCAAGAAGGTTTGCCGTTTCTGTGCTAATAAAGCAAAAATAGATTACAAAGATGCAGACGGTCTTAAACGCTTTACAACAGAGCGCGGTAAGATTCTTCCTCGCCGCATTACAGGAACTTGCGCTAAACATCAGCGTGAAGTTGCGCTTGCAATCAAACGTGCTCGTGCAATTTGTCTGCTTCCATTCGTTGCAGAATAATAAAAAATAATAAAACGACGATCCAACTCCTGGTGACGCCGTTTTTTAATATCAAGAGGAGCTTGAAAAAATGAAAGTAATTCTTAATGAAGATGTTAAACATCTCGGAGAAATGGGAGATGTTAAAAATGTTGCTAACGGTTATGCACGCAACTTCCTTTTCCCACACATGTTTGCTGTTCCGTACAATGCTGATACTGTAGCATATTTTGAAGGACGCAAAGCAGAAATCGAAGCCCGCAAAGAAGCTAAAAGAAAGGATGCAGCAAGCGCAAAAGACAAGCTTGAAGCGACACTCGTTGACCTTACTGTTCCTGCAGCTGCAAACGGAAAGCTTTACGGTGCCGTTACAAGCCAGACAGTTGCTGACTTCTTAAACAAAAATGGTTTCGACATTGAGCGCAAACGCATTGAAATTCAGGGTGTTACAATTAAGAGCGTAGGACACTACACAGCATTGATTCACCTTTACGAATCTACAAACGCTGAAGTAAAAATTTCTGTAAAAGGACAGACTACAGACAGCAAACCACAGGAAGTTTCTTCTAAAAAGGAAACACCTGCAGAAACTGCTGAAGTTCCAGCAGAAGAAAAGGCTGAATAGTTTTTTACTTTCAAAATCTGAAAAGTTCAGACAGTTTGAATAAAAGGCCGGAAAATTTTCCGGCTTTTTTTGTTGATTTTTAAATATAAAAAAAAGATTAAAATGCCGTTGATTTTTCATAATTTTTCATAAAAAGATAAAAAATGCAACGACGCTATACTTCAAAAAGAAAAGCACATTTTTACAGGAGCAAATAATGGACGAACGATTAAAAGACTCGGTTCCGCCGCACAATCTTGAAGCGGAAGTTGCAACTTTGGGAGCAATGCTTCTTGACTGGACTTCGATTCAGGATGTTGTAACATTTTTGCTCCCAGAACATTTCTATTCACTTCAAAATCAGATTATTTACAGCACGCTCATAAAACTTTTTGGAAGCGGAATAACCGGAGACATTCTTACTCTCACAAACGAGCTTTCTAAAAACAATGAGCTTGAAAAAGCTGGCGGTGGAGCTTATATTGCATCCCTTACAAATGAAGTTCCTTCCGCCGCAAACATCGATTATTATGCACATGTCGTTTTGGACAGAGCAACTCGCCGAAGCCTCATAAAAATTTCTTCAGAAATCAAGGCTTCTGCGTTTGATGAATCGCGTGAAAGCCGTTCAATTCTTGAAGAAGCGGAAAAAAAGATTTTCGCCCTTACTGATATGGGACAGACGATTCAAATTCACGATATGCACGAAGTTGTCCAAAGAACATCTGAAATAATTCATCAGCATTATCACAACCACGACACTTATTCTGGAATTCCATGCGGTTTTACAAGGCTTGACAGCATGACAAGCGGTTTTCAGAAGTCTGAACTGAGCATCATCGGCGCACGTCCTTCTATGGGTAAAACGGCTATGGCACTTTCTATGATGGAAAATATTGCTATCGACCAGAAAATTCCTTGCGGCTTTTTCTCTCTTGAAATGTCGTTCGAGCAGATTGGCCAGCGCCTTCTTTCACAGGTAAGCAGAATTCCAGGACACAAAATTCGGTCGGGAATAATGAAGCTTGATGATTTGCAAAAAATAAATGATGCCGCAGGACGGGTTTTTGATTCTCCACTTTATATCGTCGACACTCCGAATATGCAGCTTTTGGATTTGCGAGCAATGGCAAGGCGAATGGTGCAGTCAAAAGGTGTAAAAATTATTTTTATTGACTACATCGGTCTTATTTCAACGCAAAATTCAGCCGCTCCTGTTTACGAGCAAGTTTCAGAAATTTCAAAATCACTAAAAAGTCTTGCCAGAGAGCTTGACATTCCTGTCGTTGCCTTATGTCAGGTTGCCCGCGACGCCGAAGGTTCCGAACCGACACTTGCGCAGCTGAGAGGCTCAGGCTCAATCGAACAAGATGCCGATGTTGTAATGTTTATTCACCGTGAACGGAAAAAGACGGAAGAGGGCGAAATAGATCCTGTTCAGGACGCAAAACTGATTATTGCAAAACAGCGTAACGGTCCAATCGGAGATGTAAACCTTCTGTTCTTGAGCTCATATACCAAATTTGAAAATAAAGCTACGGAAGAATAAAAAGGAATTTGAAAACAATTCGAAATTAGTTAGAGGCAAATTTTCTTTTAAATCACAGAATAACCGAGAGAAGTTATTATTTCCTCTATTTTTTTGTTGCCGTTTAATTTTTCTTTTGACAGAATTTTTGCAGATTTTTTCTTAAAATTTACTTTTGCATAGAATCCAGACTCGTTAAGCTTGTTTTGAATGTGGCTTGCGCAGTTTTTACACTTCATTCCATCAATTTTTATGAGCGTCGCATAAGGATAGTGTGATTTATTTTTGTCTAAAGGATTTATTTTTATTTCGGAATTTCCGCTGCTACAGCAGCTTTCTCCATTGAGCCGTTTTATAAAAGACTTTAGTCCTAGACATGCGAGTAAAATCAATAAAATTATCAGGATCGCATTTGCAATCATTTGTTTTCTCCGCAGCAGCTTTTGCATCTGCCGTCTTTAAAAGCCTTGCAAGAATAGCATCCAGCAGGAATTCCTGATTTTTTTTCTATTTTTTTTGATTTGATAATCGAATGAACAACAAAAACAATCCAAAAAGCAATGAACAAAACAATAAAAATATTTGCAATCATTTTTTTCTCCGCAAAAGTTAAAATATCTGTCCGCTTTTTTTTGCTTTACAAATCGGCAAGTTTTTCTTCGGACAGATATTTTTAAGGCAGTCTCCAAAATTTTTCAGAAATTGCCTTTACTTATTTTAATTTTTTTTGTCCATTTCAGCATACGGATTTTTTCTGAAAAGTCCATACAGGAACATAAGAACAAAAATTATCGCAAAGACAGTTCCTGCGCCAAAATGACCTGTTGTAAAAAGATTGCCAAGCTGATAAACAATCAAAGTTACAATGTAGGCGAAGGCATTCTGGAATAAAATTGCAAACCAGAACCATTTTCGATTGCGAAGCTCATTTGCCATTGTAGAAATTGCAGCAAGACAAGGAGAATCAAGCAAATTGAACAAAAGGAAGCAGAATGCGACAAGTCCTGTCGGGAACCATTTTGCAATTGCATCAACCGCATTTTTTGCATTTCCATCTTCGCTTTCCTCAGCTTCAACTTCATCGCCAGAAATTACATCAGAAACGTTTCCTGCGCCTGCAAGAGCTTCAGTATCTTCATCACTTGCTCCAGCAAGAACGCCCATCGTTGTAACAATTCCTTCCTTTGCAGAAAAACCTGAAATTACAGAAGCGGCGCACTGCCATCCGCCTTCTTCATTTCCAAAACCAAGCGGAATAAACGCATAGCGAAGGACTCCTCCGACTTTTGCCATAATTGAATCATTTGCATCTTCAACAAGGCCAAAAACCGGCTTTTCGGCAGATTGCTGCGCAACAGTCTCATTTTCGCTTTCTTCAGTTTTTACAGACCAGCCGTAGCTTGAAAGGAACCACATTACAAGGCAGGCGAGGAAGAGAATTGTTCCGGCTTTTTTTATGAAAGACCATAATCTCTCCCAAGTATGCAAAAGAACAGTCTTTAACTGCGGAATATGATACTGAGGAAGTTCCATAATAAAAGGCGCAGCAGGACCATGAAAATATTTTGTCTTTTTAAGGATAATAGAAGCGAGCAGAACGCTTAAAATTCCAATTCCATACATAGCAGGACCAACCCACGAACCGTCAGAATTGGTAAATTTAGTCGCAATAATTGCTGCAATCATTGCGATTACAGGAAGTTTTGCGCCGCAAGGAATCCAGGTCGTAGTCATAATTGTCATTCGGCGGTCATTTTCGTTTTCGATTGTACGGCTTGCCATAATTCCAGGAATTCCACAGCCAGAACTTATAAGAAGCGGAATGAATGATTTTCCAGAAAGCCCGAATTTTCTAAAAACCCTGTCCATTACGAACGCAATCCGAACCATGTAGCCAACGTCTTCAAGAATCGAAAGCAAGATGAACAAAACCGCCATCTGAGGAACAAAACCAAGAACAGCGCCAAGTCCACCAAGAATCCCGTTAACGACACAGTCGATAAGGACAGGGTTTGCACCAGCGTTTTCAAGCAAAGTCTGAGCGCCGCCCTGAATCCATTCGCCAAACAAAACATCATTTGCCCAGTCAGTTCCCATCGTGCCGACAGTAGAAACTGCAACCCAATAAACAAACCACATTACAGCAAGGAAAATCGGAATTCCGAGAATTCTGTTTGTAACAATGCGGTCGATCTTGTCAGAAGCAGTCATTGTTTTTCCAGATTTTACAAGGACGCCTTTCAAAATCGCATTTATGCTCTCGTATCTTTCATTTGTAATGATTGATTCAATATCATCGTCATGAGACTTTTCCAAGGCGCAAGTTTCGTTTTCAGCCTTGATTTTTGACTCTTCGTCAAGTTTTAGTTTTGAAAGAATCACGCTGTCCCTTTCAAGAACTTTTATTGCCGTCCATCTGCGCGTAGATTCTTCAATTTCTGAAGGCAGGATCTCTTCAATTGCACCGATCGCCTTTTCAACCTCAGAAGAAAACCGAATTACAGCCGGCTTAGTTTTTTCAGAAGCGGCTTTTTGAGCGGCGGCAATTATTTCTTTTACACCTTTTCCATGGAGCGCAACAGTTTCGATTACTGGACAGCCAAGTTTTTCAGAAAGTTTTGCCGCATCAATCTTATCTCCTGACTTTTTTAGGGCATCAACCATGTTGAGCGCCATTACGACAGGTTTTCCAAGCTCCATAATCTGAGTTGTAAGATAAAGGTTTCTTTCAATATTTGTCGAATCAACAATATCGATTACGGCAGCAGGCTCGCTTGAAGCCAGATAATCGCGCGAAACTACTTCTTCATTTGTGTATGGCGAAAGCGAATATATTCCCGGAAGGTCAGTCACAATCAAATCGCTTTTGCCTTTTACCTTTCCTTCTTTTTTTTCAACAGTTACTCCAGGCCAGTTTCCAACATACTGAACAGTTCCAGTAAGGGAATTAAACATTGTCGTTTTTCCGCAGTTTGGATTTCCTGCAAGTGCAATTTTAGTACTCATTTTACTATCCTTATTTTGATTTTTATTCAACTTCAATATTTTGCGCATCGTCTTTGCGCACAGAAAGTTCATATCCGCGGATTGTAACTTCCACAGGATCTCCAAGCGGAGCAACTTTTCTTACAAAAACTTTACAGCCTTTCGTAAAACCCATGTCCATAAGGCGGCGTTTTAAGGCTCCTTCACCGTCAAGTTTTGTAACTGTCACGGTAGAACCAACCTCGGCGTCTCTTAAAGTACTCATTTTTTCCTCCTATAAAAATTCAATGAGAAAATATCTATTTCCGATTTTTTTCGGGCGGCTTTTTGCCTTGCAAAAAAACCGGGCTATCCGTGGCTACGGCGTCTAACGCGCCTGCGGTGCTCCGCACACGCTTTGCGTCCACTCCTATCCCTGCCGCATTTTCTGTTATTTAATCAGAATTTTTGCAGCCATACTTTTGTCAATCGCAAGCCTGACTTCCTTGACCTTAACAATCAAACCGGTTGCAATTTTCTGAATCACTGTAATCTTCGAGCCTTCAGAAAATCCCATGTCAGCCAAATGCTGTTTTACAGCCTGAGTGCCAGTGATCGAGGCAACAGAAACTTCATCTCCGATTGAAGCAAAAAGCAACGGCATAATAAAACCTCCGGCTAAGAATAGTTAGCAAGATTGTAATCTAAATAATAAACACTAACTCTTATTAACCATTGCTAACAATAATAAGTTTTATGTTTTTTTGTCAATATATTTTCCTTTTTTTTAGATATTTTTTTTCATTCATTCTGACACTACAAGAACATTGCTCTGCTGACAAAAAACGCAATTTATGCTAAAGTTTTCGTCATAATTCAATCAAATTTCATTTTACAGGAATGAACAATGTCTAAAACTATAGCAATCGGTGCCGACCATGCAGGCTATTTGTACAAGGCCCGCTTAATCGAACATTTAAAATCAAAAGGATTTGAAGTAATCAATGTTGGAACTGACACTGGAGACAGCGTCGACTATCCGGTTTTTGCAGAAAAAGTAGGCGACTTAGTCGATTCAAATCAGGCTTACTGCGGAATTTTAATCTGCGGAACAGGAATCGGAATGAGCATGGCTTCTAACAAGCACAAAGGAATCCGTGCAGCTTTGTGCACTGACCTTGTAATGGCAGAATACACACGCCGCCACAACAATGCAAATGTGCTGTGCATGGGCGCAAGAATCATCGCCTACGAAATGGCGGAAATGATTGCCGATAAATTTCTCGAAACAGAATTTGAAGGCGGCCGTCACCAAAGAAGAATCGACCTTTTTGACAAATAACGAAGGCTAAAATGATTACAGATGTTATTATCATGGCCGGTGGTTTTGGAGAACGTTTGTGGCCGGCTTCTAGTCCAACTCATCCAAAACAATTTATGGCCTTAAACGACAATATTTCTTTTTTGCAGGAAAGTTTAATACGCGCGCTCGCATTAAAAATTTCTGGGAAAATCGTAGTCGTTACCAGGAAAGATATTGAAAATGAATGTACTCTGCAGATAAAAAAACTGGCAGATCGTTCAGAAGAAATGGACGCAAGAAAACTTCTTGCAGAATCAATAGTCCTGGCAGAACCTGCGCCAAAGCACACTTCAGCGGCAATCATGCTTGGTGTAAGTTTAATAAACAAACTTGAACCAGATTCTTCCCACACTTTTCTTGTGCTTACAAGCGATCACGTAATCACTCCAGTAAGCCAGTTTGCAAAAGACTGTAAAAATGCGGCCAACGCAGCCGAAAAAGGCAAATTTGTCTGCTTTGCAATTGCGCCAACACAGCCAGCGACAGGTTACGGCTACATAAAGGCCGGAAAAGACTTAACTGGCGAAAACCACACTTTTAAAATCGAAAATTTTAAAGAAAAACCTGACGAAGAAACCGCAAAACAATATTTTGAGTCGGGCAATTATTTTTGGAATTCGGGAATGTTTGCCTTTGAAGGAAAAATGTTCCTGAACGAAATGCTTTCGTGCACTCCAAAAATAAGCAATGCCTTTGAAGCCGTTACAAAAGGCAAAAAACCTTCTCTAAAGCAGGTTAATGGAGTTTATGTAATAAAAAACTGGCCGGAAATGGAAATCACTTATCAAGACGTTCCATCAATTGCCGTTGACAAGGCTATTGCCGAAAAATCTGAGAATGCAGCGGTCGTAAAAGCTACATTCAAGTGGACAGACGTTGGCAGCTGGGACACTTTCAGTGAACTTTGCACAAATCCTTTGAACAACAAAGTCGTTCAGGTTGAATGTGCAAACAATTTTGTTTATTCAGATATTCCAGTAAGCTTATGCGGAGTTAAGGACTTAATTGTCGTTGCAAAAAACGGAAAGCTTCTCGTCATGAAAAAAGGCGAAAGTTCGCTTGTTCGCTCGGCAGTAAAGGCAATTGAGCAGTAGCTGCGCAAAAATTGCGGTTCAATTTTAGAAAATATTTATTCATATAAAATGAGGTAAGATATGAAAAAGATTATCAGTGGAAAAGTTCGTGAAGTTTACGATCTTGAAGACGGCCGTATGGTTATCGTTACAACGGACAGAATTTCAGCATTTGATGTAATTCTTCCTACAATGATTACAGACAAGGGCAAGGTATTAAATGCTCTTTCTAACTTTTGGTTTGACTTTACAAAAGATATTGTAAAAAACCATATGATTTCTTCAGATTTAAAGGATATGCCGAAAGAATTCAATAGCCCGGAATTTGAAGGACGCACAATCCTCGTAAAAAAACTCAAGATGATTCCTTACGAAGTAATTGTCCGCGGCTACATGTTCGGTTCTATGTACGAGGCCTACAAAAAGGGCGAACCATTTCTTGGCCACAGTTTTGACAAAGAGTACAAACAGGCAGAAAAACTTGACGAGCCGATTGTAACTCCATCAACAAAAGCCGCCGAAGGCCACGATATAAACGTGACAATCGATTACATGAAAAAAGATCTTGATGAAAAGTTTCCCGGAAAAGACCTTGGAAGCAAAATCGAAAAAACAGCACTTGCAATTTACAAAAAATGTTATGAACATGCGCTCAAAAACGGGATCATAATTGCAGACACAAAATTTGAATTCGGTCTTGACGAGAACGGAGAGCTTGTTCTTGGCGATGAAGTTTTGACTCCAGATTCAAGCCGCTTCTGGAATGCAGAAACTTACAAAGCAGGAACAAGTCCTGCAAGCTACGACAAGCAGTTTATCCGCGACTGGCTCAAAGAAAACAACCTTGCCGGTGATCCGACGATAAAAAGCGTTCCAGCAGAAGTTGTTGCAGAAACTTCAAAGCTCTATCACGAATGTGTAAAAAAAATCACTGGAAAAGACCTGTAACTTTTTCAAATCAGATTAAAGAATAAAAAAGGCTGTCTTTATGAAGTTGTTTCCATAAGACAGCCTTTTGTTTTATTCAGATTTATCTTTTTGAATAGTTTTTTTCTACCCAGTTAAGATATTCTCCTGAAAGAATATGGTTAATCCAAGCTTTATTGTTCAGGTTCCATTTTACAGTCAGCAAAAGTCCCTGCTCAAAAGACATTTTTCTTTCCCAGCCGAGTTCAGTTTTTATTTTTGTACAATCGATTGCATAACGCTGGTCATGTCCAGGTCTGTCTTTTACGTGAGTAATGGTGTTTTTTATGTCAGATTCGCTCATGTCGGTTTCTTTAGCTGTAAGCTCGATAAGCTTGTCGAGAAGCGTAATATTCTGCCATTCATTTTCGCCGCCGATATTGTATTTTTCGCCTGTTTTTCCATTATTCAAAATGAGCCAAACTGCGCGGTTGTGATCTTCAACATAAATCCAGTCGCGGATATTTTTTCCTTCGCCATAGACAGGAAGATTTTTCTTTTCCTGCATATTTAAAATCATCAGCGGAATAAGTTTTTCCGGGAACTGATACGGACCGTAATTGTTTGTACAGTTTGAAAGAGTAATTGGAAGCCCGTAAGTGTGATAATACGCCATTACAAGATGGTCGCTCGAAGCTTTGCTTGAAGAATAAGGTGAACGGGGATCATAAGCAGTTTTTTCTGTAAAATATCCCGTAGGTCCCAAAGAACCGTAAACTTCATCAGTAGAAATATGGTGGAACAGAACATCGTCGCGAGGATTGTCGAGACTTACTCCCCAGTAGCTGCGGGCAACATCCAAAAGAGTATAAGTACCGAATATGTTCGTTTTTATAAAAGTTTCAGGTCCCAAAATCGAGCGGTCTACATGGCTTTCTGCCGCAAAATGAACAACTGTATCAATATCATACTGCTTAAAAATTCTTTCGATCTCGCTTCTATCACAGATGTTTACTTTTTCAAAAAAATAACGGCGTTTTGAAGGATCTTTTTCGCCTGAACCAAAAGTTTTGTCAATGTCTTCTAGAGTTTCTCCATTTCCTGCGTAAGTAAGGCAGTCAACGTTGATTATTCTTCCTGAAAAATTTGCATCTTCAAAGGCCTTCTCGCCGCTTGTTGATTTTCCAAAAAGATAATGAATAAAGTTTGAACCGATAAAGCCGGCTCCGCCTGTAACAAGCACATTCTTAAGTTTTCTCATATTTTTCTCCCATAAAAAGTCAAGATTAAAACTTCAGTTTTAGGATTGACTTTTTAAGTTGTTTCGCAACGAACTGAGAAACAACCGATGATAAGAAAGTTTGCAACGCAAACTTTTTAGGATAAAAACAGACGACATTTTCGGCTGTTTTTATCTTATCTCCTCGTGCATAATAAAAAGCATAAAATAAAAAAATTTGACTATTTTACACTAAACCTTTCATCTTTTATAAAATCTTCGAGAGAAAGTTTCCAATCTGGAAGTTTTATGTTCAAAGCTGACTGGATTTTTGAAGTATCAAGCACGCTGTAAGCAGGACGCTTTGCCTTTACAGGATAATCGTCTGTCGTGCAGCTGTTGATTGCGCAGTTATTTGAAATTCGTCCGTATTTTGTTCCAAGTGAATAAATTTCTCTGCAAAAATCAAACCAGGTGGTCTGGCCGGCATCGGTCACGTTGTAAATTCCGTATGGAACAGTTTTTTTGTTGCAAATTTCAAAAATGACTTGAGCTAAAGTCGAACAGTTTGTCGGAGTTCCTTTTTGGTCGCAGACAACTCTGACGCTTTCCCTGCTGTTCATGGCTTTTGTCATTGTGTATACAAAATTCTTTCCATAAAAACCGTAGAGCCACGCTGTACGAAGAATATAATACCTTTGAGTTGATGAAATTATATTGTCTTCGCCACTGGCTTTTGTTTTTCCATAAACGCTGGCCGGAGATTTTTTTTCAGTTTCCAAAATTGGCTGAACAGCATTTCCGTCAAAAACGTAATCTGTGCTTATGTGAATAATTGCAGCGTCTTTTTTTTCAGCAATCCGCGCCAAATTAAGAGGTCCTGCCGAATTAATTTTTTGAGCAGATTCTTTTTCGTCTTCTGCCTTGTCAACAGCCGTATAAGCAGAACAATTTACGATAAAATCGATTTTAGAACCAGAACTTATCTCAAGTTTATTCGCAAAATTTTCAAGCTCAGAAAAATCTGCGACATCGACTTCGCTGCCTGTTCCTGCATAAGCAATTTTATTCTTTTGAAAAAGCTCACAAAGCTGAGAACCGAGCATTCCCCTGCAACCTAGAACCCAAATCATCTCAGTTTTCTCCAATCCAATGGGCGCTCATATCAAAATATTTTTTTGAAAAATCAAAGGCTGGATGTTTTTTGTCTTTTTCGCTCAAAAGAGGCTCTACATCTCCACAGATTGAATGCCAGTCAATGCTAATAGTCTTGTCGTTCCACATAAGACCAGCTTCATCTTCCGGATGATAAAAATCCGTACATTTATATGTAAAAACTGCAAAATCGCTAATTACATAAAAACCGTGCGCAAAACCTTCCGGAATGTAAAACATATTGTTTTTCTGAGAATCAAGAACAACTCCGTAAGATTTTCCAAAAGCAGGAGAGCCGTTTCGTAAATCTACAGCAACATCGTAAACTTTTCCTTCAAGCGCACGAACGAGTTTTCCTTGAGGATGCTTTGTCTGAAAATGCAGCCCGCGCAAAACGCCTCCTTTGCTAGCGCTCTGATTGTCCTGAACGAACTTCATTGTAAGACCGGCTTCAAAAAAGTCTTTTTCTGAATATGTTTCTGCAAAGTAACCACGGGCATCTCCAAAAATTTTTGGCTGAATTTCCCATAATCCTTCAATTGGGCATTTATTGAACTCAAAAGACATTAAAAATTCTCCGCAATATATTTTAAATAAGAGCCGTAATCGGTTTTAAAGCCTTTTGCAATTTCAAGAAGCGCATCTTTTGTAATCCAGCCGTTGTTAAATGCAATTTCTTCTATACAAGCAACATACATTCCCTGACGTTTTTGAATTGTTTCGATGAAATTTCCGGCTTCTGAAAGGCCTTCGTATGTTCCTGTATCAAGCCAGGCAAAACCGCGTCCCAGAATTTCTACGTTGAGTTTTTGCTGAACCAAATATTCATTATTAACAGAAGTGATTTCGATTTCACCACGGGCAGAAGGCTTTACATTTTCTGCAATTTTTACAACGCTGTTGTCATAAAAATAAAGTCCAGGAACTGCATAGTTTGATTTTGGTTTTGCGGGTTTTTCTTCAATTCCGAGAGCTTTTCCGTTTTTGTCAAATTCAACAACTCCGTAGGCTGTCGGATCTTTTACAAAATAACCGAAAATTGTCGCTCCGCCTTCTGTTTCCACTCGTTTGCGAGCATTTAAAAGGCTTTCTGAAAAGCGCTGGCCGTAAAAAATGTTATCGCCGAGAACAAGAGCAACGCTGTCGCTTCCGATGAATTCTTTTCCAACAATAAAAGCATCTGCAAGACCTCTCGGTTTGTCCTGAACCGCGTATTCAAATTTCATTCCGAGCTGGCATCCATCGCCAAAAAGCTCCTTAAAAACCGGCAAATCGCGTGGAGTTGAAATTATCAAAACTTCGCGGATTCCTGCAAGCATAAGACAGCTTAGCGGATAGTAAATCATAGGTTTGTCATAAACTGGAAGAATCTGCTTGCTAACAGCCCTTGTGAGCGGATAAAGACGGGTTCCGCTTCCTCCTGCAAGAATTATACCCTTCATAAAAAAACTCCCATAGTTTTCAATTTCAAGAACAATACAAGTCCTATACTATTATTCTACCATTATTGAGCATAATAAATCAATTCGTTAGAATAGGAGCATTGTGTTATACAGATATTCCAAAGACGGACGTGGACGGCCTGTAAAAACCGCCGCTATTTATACAAAAAAAGAACATAAAATTTCTTTAGACAAAATTGACGCAGACTGCCTTAGAGTTGTTTTTCATTTAAAAGAATGTGGCTTTAACACTTACATCGTCGGAGGGGCAGTAAGAGATTTGCTTACTGGAAAAACTCCAAAAGATTTTGACATTGTTACAAATGCAACTCCAAGCAAAATTAAAAAACTTTTTAGAAATTCCCGGATTATTGGAAAGAGATTCAGACTTGTCCATGTTTTTTTCGGGGAAAAGATTTTTGAAGTTTCAACTTTCCGCTCGACAGTTGACGGAAGTGTAGGAAACAGTTTTGGTTCGATTGAAGAAGATGTTCAGCGCCGTGATTTTACTCTAAACGCTCTTTATTATGATCCTTCAAAAGAGCAGATTATCGATTATGTCGGCGGAGTGCAGGATATAAAAAATCATATTTTAAGACCTGTAATTCCTTTGAACAGAATTTTTGAAGAAGATCCTGTCAGAATGTTGCGCGCAGTAAAATACAGTTCGACCTGCAGCTGCAAAATGGGCTTTGCATTAAAACACAAAATCAGGAAAAGTGCGCATCTCTTGCTTCCTGTAAGTCCAAGCCGTTTGACAGAAGAAATGCTGAAAATTTTGAATTCTGGCCATTCATCTGAAATTATAGCAGCCTGCCTTAAGACTGATCTTTATATGTACCTTCAGCCGAACGCAAGCAGCATGATGTATCAGTCAAAAAAATTTGAACAAAGCTATATGAAGCACCTTGCAGAAATGGACAAAATAGTTCAAAAAGACAAAACTGTAAGGCTCGGACAAAAACTGTTCTATCTGATTATTGATTTTGTCGATACGCTTACAGACTGGAAAAAAGAAATTTCTGGAAAAACGGCAACTGGCGAACTTTATTTAAAAACTTGGGCTCAGGTAAGAAATTTTGTTCTTCCAATAAATCCACAGCGCACAGAACTTGAATACGCAATTCGTCTGGCTTTAAAAACACTCGGAGTCGCAATAAAAATCCCAAAAAGCGCATTTAAAGTTCGAAAAACTGTAAAATTTCTTCCGGCAGAAGAAAAAATTGCCGAGATAAGATAAATAAAAAAAATAAATCCAAGAAAAAACACCTTGAAATACAGACGCTAATTGCGTTTTTTAAGGTGTTTTTTTATGCAGTCTTTAAATCCGAAACCAAAATATGGTCTACAATAATCGAAATATCCTCAAGGAGAATTCCCGCATTTTTTTCGATTGACGAAGTCACGTAATTTTTTAAATTTTTACTCAATTCTGTAAGCGGTTCTCCAAAAGGAACATCTATCGTCACAAAAAAACGGTATCCTGTCTTGTCCGCCTTTATGTTCAAACTTTTTAAGCGGATTAAGCTGTTAAATTTCTTAACTGCATCTCCTGCAAGGCCTGCAAGATGAGCCTGAGAAATATTTTTTCTTGCAGTAACTGAGAAGGCCGGGCGGACTACAGATTTTTCAAAAAGCTTTGCATTTACTTCGACCGTAGTTTTCTTTTCTTCTGTTTTGAAAAAATGACGGAAAAACTTTCTTTTTGAAAGGCTGACTTTTACTTTTGAAACAAAAATTCTTGAATAATTTCCAGCTTCTTTTACCTCGTACGAGCGGACTGGAATTACATGCTTTCCTTCAATCTGCCGGCTTATACGGGCTTCTTCAATTTGCTGAGGAGTGGCAATGTCTTCGATTCTTATATATTTTTCCGGAAGAGGAATTTGAAGGCGCATTGCAATCTTATTGACCATCTTTTCGCTTGTGCCGAGCAGCAGAATTTTTTTTATCTGTTTTTTCTGAATTGCAAGAGCTACGCTGTCTCTGTGCTTTTTGTCATCGAAAAGCGCAACGCGAACTGCCCCCATATAACTTTTTTCAAGTTTTGCGGAATGCCCGGCAAGAATATTGTCTTCATAAATCAAAAGCCCGTCATCAATTATCGCCTTTATATGATATTTTTGAGCGACAAGCTTTGCGCGAAAACTTTTTCCTGTGCCAGATGGACCGAAAAATGCAAAAACTTGAAGAGGCTTTTGTTTAAAATTAAGAATTTCTCCAATATTCATACCCATATTATAATTCACAAGGCAAGTTTATCAAGGAGGATTTTAAAACTGAAACGAAATTTTCTCCTGGAGGACAAACTATTTTTTTCGGAAGGTTGAATAGATTTTCCTGAAATTCCAAAGAATAAGAATGGAGAAAAAGATTTTGTTTTTCTGAAATCTGTTTTGCTCCGTAAACTGTATCTCCAAGCAGAGGATGCGCGTGGTAAGCACTCGTTGCGCGAATTTGATGAGTTCTTCCTGTAGAAATTACGAATTTTACGAAAGTAACCTGAATGCCTTTATATTCTCCGTACGCAACCGGAATTACCGTTGTATAGCTTTCCTTTGAATTTTTTGAATCGGAATTTACAGAAACTGTATGAAATTTTGAACTATTTAAGTCTTTTTCATTTCTGCTGATTTTTTCTGTCCATATTTCTGTTTTTCCCAAAGCGCCTTCAATGATTGCAATATAAGTTTTTTTTATTTTGTGTTCCTGAATTGCCTTAGAAAACTCCTGCGCACCTTCGAGATTTTGGCTAAAAGCAATAAGCCCTGTAGTTCTTCTGTCAAGACGATGCAAAGGACCTGTTCTAAATGAAAGACTCTTTTGAGCATTTTTAGAATTAAAAAAATCGTAATCTTCTTGGACAAAAACATTGAGAGCCAGTTCGCCGGCTTTTGACTTTTGAACAGGAAGATCGTAAGGCTTGTTTAAAAAAAGAAGTTCTTGAGTACGAAGCACTATCCATCCTTCTGGAAGAGAAGTGATTTTTTTTTGATTTTTTTTGTCTGTTAGAAGCGCGGTTTCCGCTAAAAACGAGGCTATTTTTATTTCATCGCCTTTTTGAATTCTATATTCGCCTTTCTGTTTTTTTTCATTGACCTTTATCAATCCGTTTCTGAGAGCCTTATAAAGCTGCGAAAGATTTTCTTCTGAGAGAAGTTTTTTTGCAATTCTGTCGAGTCTTCTTCCTTCATCATCTTTTCCAGTTTTTAAGCGAATAAATTCCATAACTTATAAACTATAAACAGAACCTATAAAAATTTCAATTTTGACAAACAAAGCTTGTACAAGCTCAATATAAAATGTCTGCATAAAATGCTTAAATAACTAGACAAAAATGCGCATACCGATAAAATAATGAGTATGTTTAAAGGTGTATGGGTACAGTTTCAAACTCTTTTGTCTTCTCCGATATTTCTTGCCTGTGTTTCCAGTTGGTTTCTTGCTCAGTTTTTAAAAACACTCATAAAACTTTTTGCTGGAAAAGTCCACAGCATAAAAGAGCTTGTTGAACTTCTGATATGGCGAACCGGAGGAATGCCTTCAAGCCATAGCGCCCTTGTCGCCTGCCTTTGTACTTGCATTGGAATTACGGAAGGATTCAATTCCGGACTGTTTGTTCTTTCTTTCTGTTTTTTTATGGTTACAATCCGCGATGCTGTCGGTGTAAGAAGAGCAAATGGAATTCAGGCAAATATGATTAACAGAATCGGAAATCTTTTAAAAGATCAGGGACTTGTCCAGGAATACAAAAATCTAAAAGAAGTTCAAGGACATTCTCCGATGGAAGTTATCGTTGGCTGTATTCTTGGTTTTTTTGTCGGTATCGGTTTTTTAGTTTTGTAGGCTGCAATGAAAATTTCGACAAAACTTCTGGCTTCTTCTGCTTTATTTGCATTGACCTTTTTTTTTGTAATCTGTTTTCGCGCTGTTCCAGAAAGCCAGCTTTGGAAAGGCTGGCGGCTTCTTTATGTAAAGTCCGAAAAACTTTCTGAACAAAATATCTGTTCAATTCTTGAAAAAAACGGCTGCAAAAATGTCGTGAGCAGGGTGAACCAGAAAAGCCCTGTCTATTCAGAATTTTCACCTATCCAAGTTCAGCCGAAAAATTCATATATTTACAGAAAGAACGGATTTTTTAGAGACAAATCTTCTACATATTTTGTATTTTATGTTCCAGAAAAAAACACTTCCGCTCTGAAAAATGCAGTTTACGAAATAAACGGATTTTCACAAACCTTTGCGTCATGTGACGGGGGAGCCGTTTTTCCGTGGATTTGTCCTTTTTTAGCTTTTATTTTTTTCGCTGTTCTCTTTTATTTTTCTAAACAGAAATTTAAATTTCTTATAGTCTCTCTGGAGCTTCTTGTTTTGTCGATTACAAGACCTTTGTACACAGTCTGCGGAGCAATTTTTCTTTCACTTTTTGCAAATTTTCTTCTCGTAAAAATTTACGGCAGAGACGGTTTTTTTAAAGATTCGAAAAACGCTGTTTTTATAATGCCAATGATTGTTTTTTCTTTTACTGCGCTTGCTTTTTCGTCGGTTTTAAGTTCATTTTTATTTGCAGTTTCTTTTGCAGGCGGTTGGCTCGGACTTAAGGTTTTTGAAGAATTTTATTCATTTTTCTGCAAAAAAAATGGAAACCTTCAGTTTAATTTTGTTTACATCAAAAAATCTTCAGACGTAAAAACCGTCACCTCATCAAATTCTTTTTTGCTTGGAATTGTTTTTGTCTTTATAGCGTTTCTTTTTGCATTTTCGTCGATTTTTTCAGGAATTTCTCAGGCTTCGTTCTCTGATCAAAGACCTTTTCTTCCGGCTCCTCTTTCTTCAAACTCAAAAAGTTCAAAAGATGCTGAAATGCTTCCAAATCTTGAAGATTTTGTTGACTGGAGCTGGTTTACAGTTTCTTTTCCGTTCAGAAAATTGAATTCTTCTTCGACTGAAATTCAAAATTCTTTTGGCGAGAGCATCGTTATTCCAGATTTTTTTATTGGAAAAGACAATTCCTCTGGAAAAGAGAAGATTTTTTCATCTCAAAATAAAGTTTTGACCTATGATTCTTCCTTTGTTCACTCGATTTATGATAAGATAAACAAAAGCGATTATCCTGCCCTTGAAAAAGTTCTGCTTTTGCAGGGGAAAAATACATCTTATGGATACACAAAAAGCGCAGGAACAAGTTCAGAAAAAGCAGTTCCTCTAGTATTGAGCTTTTTTGCATTTATTCCATTGATTCTCTTTTTATATTATTTTGTGGGAAATAAAAAAAATGAGGCCAATTTATAAATTCGTTTCAGAAGATACTGGATTAATTACTAAAACTGTAAGCGGATTTATTCCAGAAACAGTTGTAATTCCTCTAAAAAAAAGCAGCCAAGATGAAATTGAAATTCTCGTAAAAGCCGGAGACACGGTAAAAGAAGGGCAGGTTATTGCAAAATCTCAGGATACCTGCATTCATTCTTCGATTCCTGGAACTGTTATAAATATCGTTTATTCAAAATTTGCAGACGGAAATGAAGGTTATGCCGCAAAAATCCGGCTCGAAGGAGTTTTTTCTTTTACTGGAAAAAAAATCATCGAAAAAGAATGGAAGTCAAAAGATTCTTCAACACTGATTTTTTTAATGAAAGAGGGAGGAGTTTTAAACACTTTTTCTTCTCCTGAGCCGCTCAATGCTCAGATAAAAAATCTTGATAAAACAAAAGACCGTTTTCTCGTAGTTCGGCTTTACTCTGAAGATCCCTCAAGAATTACTGACAGTTTTGTTACTGAGCATTATTTTGAAAAAATAAAGACCGGCGTAGCAATTACTGCAAAAGCAATGGAAGCAAAAGGAATTCTTTTTGCCTTTGACAGCAATAAATCAATTCCACAGAATTTTGCTGACAGTTTTGAAACAGAAACAGCAGTTGTTTCGATTGATGCAAAAAAATATCCAAATGGTTTTATACACGAGATTGTCAATGCAGCAAAAAAAATGCTCAAAAATTCGATTTTTAAGAATACAGGAAACCGCGATTTATTCATAGATTCTGTTACGGCACTGAATGTTTACAATGCAGTTGTTTTGGAAAAACCAGAAATTACAGCAGAAATTCAAGTTACTGGAGACTGCCTTAACGCCGGAGCCGTAATAAGTGTAAAAACAGGAACAAGTTTGCGACAACTTGCAGAACAGGCCGGCGGTTTTAAAAGAGAACCTGGAAAAATTATAATAAATGGAAAAATTACAGGAAATTCTGTTTCGGATATAGATATTCCAATTTCAAAAGATATAAAATCGGTGGCATTTATTCCTTTCAGACAACTTTATAACCAGACAGAACAAAGCTGCATTCGTTGTGGAAACTGTCTAAGCTGCTGTCCTGTAGGACTTTCGCCAGAAACTCTTTACAGATGCTTTAAAAATAGAGACCACAACAACAGCGAATTGCAGTTAATCGAAAAAACTGCAATTTTGTGCACAGAATGTTCTTTGTGTAATTCTGTCTGCCCATCAAGAATTCCGCTAAGCCAGACAATTGCGCTCTTAAAAAAAGGAAAAATAAATGAAAAATAAAATAAAAATTACATTGCATCCTTTTTCATATTTGAATTTTTCTGAAAAAACAAATGCAATTTTTTTACTCACATTCTTAGCTTGCCATGTTTTTATGCTTTTTATAACAAAAAGCTGGGCAAACCTTTTTGTAATTCTGGCGGCTGTCGCAGCGACACTTTTGGCAGAAGTTTTTGAAAAAACATACGGAAAAAGAAAAGATTCCTACAGTTTTCTCAATTCAATTATTCAAGGAATTTTAGCTGGACTTTTTTTACCTTCAGCATTTCCTATTTATGCTGTTTTTTTTACAGTTTTTTTTGTATTTGTCTGTTCAAGATATTTTATCGGAAGCTTTGCAGACTGCTGGATAAATCTTCCTTGTCTTTCTGTCTGCATCTGCTGGATTTTGGGAACTTCGCTCTTTCCAGACTGGCAGCTCACGCATGAAATTATATTTGCAAGAAATCCATCTCTGGAACTTATTCAAAACGGCACATTCCCAATGCTTGCCCTTGATTCAAAAATTACATCGTTTTTTAACAGGACGATTTTTTCGCTTTTTGGATTTTCAATTCCAGACGGTTATATTTCTCTTTTTTGGGACACCGGCTCTTTAATTCCTGCATTCAGATTCAATTTTATAACGCTGATTTCTTCGATTGTTTTAATTTCGATGGATATTGTAAAGGCGATGATTCCCGGACTTTTTTTACTAACCTATGGTATTCTAGTATTTTTAGGTCCATACTTCTTTGGATTTAGCGGACATGGCGACCTTCTTCTTGCATTTTGCACTAGCGGACTCCTTTTTTCTTCGATTTATTTGCTTCAGTTTGCCGGAACAATTCCAATGTCTCTTTTAGGAAAGGCATTTTATGCTTTTTTTGCCGGAGTTCTTGCATATTTGATAATTGGAGCCGGAACTTCTCCAGCAGGAGCTGTTTTTACAGTTCTTTTGATGAATGTTTTAAGCCTTTTTATCCAGCATATTGAAAAAATTGCCGAAATCAAAAAAGTTAAAAAAATTCTTCTTGAACGCGTAAAAGAATTTGAGGAAGGAACAAATGCTTAGCGAAAAAAACAAAATAATTTTAATAAAAGTCAGTATTCTGGCAGGAGCATTTATCATAACCTGCGCAATTCTAATTACAATGATTTTCCTTGCAAGAAGTTTCTGGAAAAACGGTCTAAAGGTTAGTGTGGAGCAGACTCTCGAAAAATATTCCGAAAACACATATAAAACGGGAGACTTTGTCGAATTAAAATCGCAGCTTTCACCTGGAGCGGCAGTTTTTAATTGTAAAAAAAACAACGATTCAAGCCGTTATTATGCCGTAATAATGCGGATTTCTACAATTTCGGGACCTGCGCCAACGGTTTTTCTGTGCTCTGAATATGAGGCGGAATTTGCAGGATTTGCTATTGAAAATGGAAATTTAAAACAGACAATGACCCCAGATTTCCAGGAAATCCATATACGCTATTGGAAATCTTTGTTGCCGAAAATTTTACAAAAGGCAGGACTTTTTGATGACTGATTATAAAAAATTTCTTATTTACATTGGGACAACACTTGCAATAGTTCTTTCTTTTCCAGGAAGAATTGCATACGGAGTTTTTGCGCTGCTTCATTTTAATGTCTCTGTAGTTCTTCTGACGCTGATGCTTTATGCAATAAATCTATTAAATGTAAAATTTCTGCGTCTTGGAATTTGTTCTCTTGAACTTGTTGCTTTGACAATTTTATATAAGCAGCTGCTTGTCATTTTTTGCCCTGTTGCAGCCCTTACAATCGGCTTTTCTTTTTATTTGCCTGCGGTTTCCGCTGTTGTAATAACGGTTTTTAATCTTAGAATAAAAAAATCAATAAAAGAAAGCTGCCTTGATAAATTAAAAAAATCGCTCAGCATTTCTGCATTTTGCTTTATAATTTTTGTTTTAAGAGACACTTTAGGATTCGGAACAATAACGCTTCCAAAATGGCAGTCGCTCTTAGTAATAAAAATACCTGAAATTCCATTTTTTGCAGGAAATTCATTTATGTCCTTTTTTGCGACAATTCCGGGCTGTATGGTTTTGACAGTTCTTGTTTTTTTTGCCAGCCTAAAAATAAATGGCGTTTTTGCAGGAGAAAAAAATGCTTGAAATCATTTTCTTTTATCTTTTTTTTGGCTCAATAGCACTTTATTATGGTGTCGGATTAAAAAAAATTCTTACCATAAGAAAAACTCCTCGCTGTTATTTAAAAGATGTCTTAAAATCGCTTTTTATTACAGTTTCTGTTTCATCAGTTGCTTATCTGTTGGACGAATATGTTTTTGCCAGACTTGGCATAAGCGAAATATATCCTTTTTTTATGACGATTTTTTTTGCCGCAATTTCATACGGCATTCACCGGCTTATAAAAACAAGTTTTTTTGATTTTACGGAAGACTATATCGTTCCATTTATGATTGTCTTGATGAGTTTGACAGAAGGCTTCTCTTTCTTAAGCACAATTTTAATCTGTGTTTCTGGAGTTCTTTCTTTTTACCTTCTCATTTTATTCGTCTTTGCCTTAAGAACTCGATTTAAAATTTATCGAAAAGATGCTGGTGAAAAACCGTTTTTTATGCTTCTTCTTGGAACTGCCGTTCTTTTTATAGCAATTTACGGTTTTAATGCTTCCTGGCTTAATCTCGGGCTAATTTTATAAAGGTTTTTGAAAAAAATAAAAAAAAATGTTTCTTTTTTTAGTGGTTTTGTTGTACACTGTAAGAACCTTTTTTTTCATAAAATTAAAGTGGCTGTAATTAAGGAAGCACGATAAAATTGCTTCCGTGTAATTTTTATCATTACAGTTTGCTCAAGCGTTGCTTTTACAAACTGTGATTCTCGCCAATCCGGTGGCTGGCTCGTCGCTAATGCGGAGTTTAAAATGGAGGCATTATAAAAACAGCCAAAAATGGCATCTGTTTTTATCTTTAAGAGTTTGCGTTGCAAACTTTCTTATCATCTGTTGTTTCTCACTTCGTTGCGGAACAACTTGAAAAGTTAATCCTAAAACTGAAGTTTTAATTTTGACTTTTTATGGGAGGAGATGTGAAAGTCTTAAATTTATGTCTGTCGTTGACCGCAAATTCGACAGTTCTTTCAACTTCTCTGACCTTTGAACAGCAATATCAAAAAATCTACAAAAAACTTATAGCATTTTTATATCAAAATCAAACCGCAAAATTTTCATTTTCGTTTACAGGTTTGCAGCTTGAATGGTTTGAAAAAGAACATCCAGAGTTTCTTCAGATTCTGCATGAGCTCGTTGCCAGAAAGCAAATTGAACTTTTAGGAGGCGGTTATTACAATCCCGTTTTTCCGCTTTTATCTCCGGTCGACAGAGCAGGGCAGATTGAACTTTTGACAGTTGAACTTAGAAGAATTACAGGAAAACGTCCGCGCGGAATTTCTGTTTTAAGTTCTGTTTGGGATCGCTCGCTTATTCCGTGCTTTCAAAATTGCGGAATGGAATGGGTTCAACTTGATTTTTCAGTTTTTCCCGAAAAAAGCCGGCATTTTCTTCCTCAAATTTTAGGCGAACAGGGAAAAATAATAAAAGTTCTGCCTGTTTACAGAAATTTGCAGAATGTAATCAAAAAGAATATTTCGCCGGAACAATATTTAAAAGAACTCGTAGACAAAATTGAAAATTCGACAAAGAATGATGAATACAATTATTATGCACAGGAAAGGGTAATTTCTGTAAATTTTGAATTTGACAGCGCGGAAATTTTATTAAAAAGCAACTGGATTGAAAATTTATACAAGTCGATAAGTCGGGAATTTGCCGGAAAAGTCAGAGTTTGCCTTCCAACAGAATACATTCATCGTGCAGAAGAATTTATTCCATCATTTACAGGAATTGGCATTCGGGATGATGTTGCAAAATGGGCGTTAAAGCCTTACGAAATTTCCGGAGAAAAATCGGAACTTCCTGTTTCTATAAACAATTTTTTAATTACATATCCAAGATGCCTCGCACTTTACAACCGGGAGCTTTATATTTCACTGCTTGTTTCAAACTGTCATGGCGACAAAGCTAGAAAAATGGCAGCCAGAAAATCGCTTTGGAAAGCGCAGACAGGAGAGGCATTTTTGTGTTCTCCAGAAGGAGTGTTTCCTGACAAAAGAATGCGTCAAGCCGCTTACAAAAATCTTACGGAAGCAGAAAAATTCATTCGCGAAGCTGTTCCTTTTAAGGAATCAGTAACATCTTTTGACTACAATGCGGACGGGCACAACGAATATCTGTGCTCAATGGATAAATACACAGCCTGCATTAGCGCACGAGCCGGACAGGTTACAGAACTCAACGTAATTCACAATCTTGAAAATTACGCTGACAATTTAAGCCGGATTGAGAAATTCGACAAAGTGAATGATAACTATGAGCGCGGACTTTTTGTTGAACATGTTTTTAGCAAAGAAGAATTTTCTGATTATAAAAAAGGTCTTTCGGCGGCTGGATGCGGAGTTTTTTCAAAGACACTTTTTAGAGAAGCCGAATTTAACGGAACTAAAAAAGAAATAAAGCTAAAAGGTGAAGGGACATATTCAAATCTGGATATTCCAATCAGCCTAAGAAAGCGTTATCTCATAAATTCCAATGGATTTATGGTTCAATATATTTTAAAAAATGAAGGGCCGATTGCTTTTAGCGGGAATTTTGTAGTTGAATCAAATTTTGCCCAGACAGATTTTTCTCAAGCCAATAAAAATTCATACAAATTGGATTTGATTTCTGACGGTAACGGAATTTCTTACGAAACAGTTGATGAATCGGTTGTAAAAAGAGACATTTCGTTTGTTCAGATTACAGATACGTCAAGCAATATTTCTTTTGTTTATGAACCAAACGAAGAAGCGGGAATAAGCTGCCAGCCTTTGCTTTTTAAAAGACCAAATTTAAATTCAAAAACGGCACAAGTTGCAGAAAATACATTTACGGCTTCACTTTTCTGGGAATTTGATCTTGCCGGCGGAATGGAAATAGAAAAAACAATAAACTTCACAATAATCACTCCCAAAAAACGTCGGACAAAGAAAAATTAAGAGGAAAGTGTGTGGTCGTGTATTCTGAAAATGTGTTTGAAATTTTATATTGGTAGACAGAACTTATATTATAATAAGTATATTATTTTTTCAAATCTGTAAGTAAAGCAGTTTTTTTTATTTATCTGTTATGTTTTTCTTTTAGATTTACAAATTATTGTAAAAAATCGTAAAAAAAAGTATTATTTTGTATATAGAATACTTTTTGGAGTAAAAAATGGCAGATACAATGCATGCTTTGGAAAAGAATCCAAATTGGAAAGGACGCCGAGGACCGGTTGTTCTGGTTATTATGGACGGTGTTGGTTACGGAAAATATGTTGAAGGCGATGCTGTAAAGGCTTCTAAAATGAAGTATTTGGACTGGTTTACGGCTAATTGCCCGCACACAAAACTTAAGGCTCATGGAACTGCGGTTGGACTTCCGAGCGATGATGATATGGGAAACAGCGAGGTTGGGCACAATGCAATTGGTTGCGGTCGTGTTTTTGCTCAGGGGGCGAAACTTGTTGGTGAATCTATAAAATCTGGCTTGATGTATCAGGGTGAGACTTGGAAAAAGTTGATTAAAAATGTGAAGGACAAGAATTCTACTTTGCATTTTATAGGACTTGTTTCTAACGGGAATGTTCACGGTCATATTGATCATCTCAAGGCAATGGTTGCAGAGGCTAACAAGGAAGGAATTAAAAAAATCCGAGTTCATGCGCTGCTTGACGGCCGCGATGTTGACCCTACTTCTGCGCTGACTTTTGTTACTCCGCTTGAGGAATATCTTGCGTCGTTCAAGGATTCTGATTACAGAATTGCTTCTGGCGGCGGACGTATGTTTATTACAATGGACCGTTACAACGCTGACTGGCCGATGGTTCAGCGTGGCTGGTACGCGCATGTTCTTGGCGAAGGCCGGCAGTTTGAGTCTGCAACAAAGGCGATTGAAACTTACCGTTCTGAACAGGCAGGGCTTTTGGATCAGGATATGCACGAATTTGTAATTGCGGAAAATGGAAAGCCTGTTGGAACTATTGAGGATGGCGATTCTGTTATTTTGTATAACTTCCGTGGCGACCGTGCCCTTGAAATTACAAATGCTTTTGAGGCTGGCAGTGAATTTAATCATTTTGACAGAAAGCGCGTTCCTGCATGTGAATATGCCGGCATGATGGAATATGATGGTGATGCTCACATTCCGCACCAGTATCTTGTAAATCCGCCGAGCATTGACCGCACAATGGGCGAATATCTTACAAAGACTGGCGTTCATCTTATGGCTATTTCGGAAACTCAGAAATATGGCCACGTAACTTATTTCTTTAATGGAAACCGCCAGGGAAAATTTGACGAGAAACTTGAGGATTACGTTGAAATTCCTTCAGATGTTGTTCCTTTTGAGCAGCGCCCATGGATGAAATGCGCGGAAATCACTGACAAAGTTATTGAGGCAATCAAGTCTGGAAAATATGACCACATCCGTTTGAACTATCCGAACGGTGATATGGTTGGTCATACAGGCGTATTCAATGCGGTTGTTTGCTCAATGGAAGGAATGGATTTGCAGCTTGGACGTCTTAAGGCTGCTATTGACGAGACCGGAGGAATTCTGTGCCTTACCGCTGACCACGGAAACAGCGACGATATGTACGAGCACGCAAAAGACGGTTCTGTGAAATTAGACAAGAACGGCGAACCTAAGCCAAAAACAAGCCATTCTTTAAATCCGGTTCCTGGAATTATCTACGATCCGGAATACAAAGGTGAATACGATAACACAAAGCTGAATGACGGGCTTGGAATTTCTTCTTGGCCTGCAACATTGATGGAATTGATGGGATATTTGCCACCAAAAGATTACGACAAAAGTTTGATTAACTTAAAATAAGTTTTGACAAAATTATAAAAAAACAACTTGCCCAATCACAGAGAAATTAACGTTTCTGTGGCTGGGCTTTTTTTTGCGTTACGGATTGCAAGGGCGCCGAAGGCGTTGTTTTCTGGAAGAAAACAATGACAACCCTGAAAAGCCGGACGGCAACTTGTTGCCGGAACGCCCTACCCTTAAATTAAAGTTTCCAGTTTTTCCCGGATATATTCGCTTTTTTCTTTTAGGCCGATTTTGCCGGTTGAAAGAATCAGCTGGTTCGGTTTTGTGCTGTCGAGACGAATTTTTCCAGAATTTTCCTTTATGAGTTTCATCAGCTTGTCAAGCGGAACATCTGTTACGCGGCCGAATTCTACGGTTATCTCGCCTTTTCGTTCGCGCAATGTTGTTATGCTCAATTTTTTTGCAATAATTCTGACTTCGGCAAGGCTCAAAAGGCTGTACACTTCGTCCGGAATTGGGCCGAAACGGTCTTCAAGCTCGTTGTACATGCGGTCTAGTTCCTGTTTTGTCTGAATTCCCGCGACTTTTTTGTAAATCTCCATTTTGGTCTGGATTGAATGAACGTAAGTGTCTGGAATAAAGCCTGTGTATTCAAGCTCAAGGAGAACTTCGTTTTGCTGGTGATAATCTTTCTGTTCTGTGAGCCGTTCGACCGCATCGCTTAAAAGTTTGACATAAAGCTCAAAACCGACAGAATAAACATCGCCGCTCTGATCCCTTCCGAGAAGGTTTCCGGCTCCGCGGATTTCCATATCTTTCATTGCAATTTTGAATCCGGCTCCAAGCTCTGTAAAGTCAGAAATTACCTGGAGTCTTTTCATTGCAACTTCTGACAAAACCTTGTGCTCAGGATAAAGAAGATACGCATAGGCTTTTCTGTCGCTTCTGCCTACCCGTCCACGCAACTGATAAAGCTGGCTTACACCGTACATATCCGCGCGGTCAATTATGATCGTGTTTACGTTAGGAATATCAATTCCGTTTTCGATGATTGTTGTAGCGATAAGAACTTGAAAGCCGCCAAGTTTAAAACGCCTGAAAATATCGTCAAGTTCTTCTGAACTCATCTGTCCGTGAGCCGTTTCTATCATCATTTCAGGAACAATGCGCTGAAGCTTTAGCCTTGTTTCTTCGAGCGATTCTACACGGTTGTGAAGATAAAAAACCTGTCCTCCGCGGTCTGTTTCCCGGCGGATTGCCTGCGCGACTTTTTCTTCTGTATATTCAGCGACTATTGTTTCAACAGGTTTTCGTGTTTGAGGAGGCGTTGTCAAAAGCGACATATCACGGATTTTTAAAAGGCTCATATGAAGAGTCCGTGGAATCGGAGTTGCAGACATTGCAAGACAGTCGATGTTCGCTTTTAAGGACTTTAATTTTTCCTTGTCTTTTACACCAAAACGCTGCTCTTCGTCGATTATCATAAGACCTAAATCTTTGTATTTTACGTCTTTTTGAATTATTCTATGAGTTCCAACAAGAATATCCACTTTTCCGCTTTCGAGTTCTGCAAGAATTTTTTTCTGCTCTTTCGGAGAAACAAAACGGCTCATCTGTTTTATTGTAACCGGAAAATTTTTAAACCGTTCAAGACAGGTTTCATAATGCTGCTCCGCAAGAATTGTCGTAGGAGACAAAAAAGCAACCTGTTTTCCTCCCATTACAGCTTTGAACGCCGCTCGCATGGCAATTTCCGTTTTTCCAAAACCTACATCGCCACAGACAAGCCTGTCCATTGGAACTGGTCTTTCCATGTCTCTTTTTATTTCCTGCGTAACCGAATACTGATCTGCTGTGTCTTCATAAGGGAAACTCGCTTCAAATGCTGTCTGCCATTCATTGTCTTTTGGAAAAGGAAATCCTCTTGAAGCCTGACGGCGGCTGTAAAGCGCAATCAATTTTTCAGCCAAATCTTCAACAGCCTTTTTAACTTTGTTTTTGCGGTTTTCCCACGATTTTGAACCGATTTTATCGAGATGAGGTTTTTCGCCCTCGTTTCCAATGTATCTTTGGACGAGGTTTACTTGTTCAATCGGAACAAAAACAAATTCTTCTTCGGCATATTCAAGTTTTATGTAATCGCGTTCATTGCCCATGGCTTTTATGCGCTGAATTCCTTTAAACTGGCCAATTCCATAATTTACGTGGACTACAAAATCGCCTTCGTTAAGCTCAACAAAAGTGTCAATTGCCTGACTCTTTACATGTCCGAGCGATTTTTGAACATGCTTTCTTCTGCCAAAAATTTCATTTTCCTGAATAACCAGAGTTTTTGTCTCATCAATTCCAAATCCGCCGCTAACCGGAAAAGGAAGAACGGCAAGCGCAAAGTCTTTTAAAATTTCTTTTATGCGAAGCGACTGATTCGGATTATCTGCAAAAACAACTACGCTCCAACCGGAAACAATCACCGCATTTAGCTCATCTTTCAGATAGTTTATGTTTCCAAAAAAACTTCTGCCAGGATTGCAACGAACAGTCAGTTTTGAACGGGATTTTTTTGAATTTTGAAGAATTTCTGTTTTTTCGCCTTCGCAATGTACAGTTTTTTCAACATCTTCAGCTTCCGTTGTAAGAGTACGGAAGAAAATTGACTTTTCGTGAATGTTTATAACATCATCAAAATTCAAAAGCATCAGCCCTGCTTCGAGAACAGGAAAATTTTGACGCGCAATTCTGAACATTCCGGAATATTCCCTGGCAAAGCTTTCCTGCGCATTTTCCTGACGGTCGTAATCAAAATAAAAAACCGGAGTATTTTCTGCAACGTAGTCTAAAACCGTATAAATTTCATCCCACAAAACAGGATAAACAAGTTCTTCGCCTTCGCTTTGAGCCTTCGTTTTTAATTCTTCAATAAGCTTTTCTTTTGCTTTTTTTGCAGCCTCCGTAAGTTCAAGATGTTCCGAAAACTCTTCTGTTTTTTCAAGCTTAGAAATAAATTCGTCATTCCAAATCACTTCTTTCATCGGAAAAACTAAAATCGAATCAACAGTTCCAATTGTAGCCTGATTTTCCGGATTAAAAGTTTTTATATTTTCAATCTGGTCAAAATCAAAAAGAATTCGGTTTGCGACATCCATTCCTGGCGTAAAAACATCAAGAACTTCGCCCCGAAGAGTAAATTCTCCAGGCACGCTAACTTTTGGAACACGAAGATAGCCCAATTTGGCAAGATTTTCTGCAATTTGAGTTGAATCAATCTGCTGATTTTTGCGCAGGCTAAAGACAAGAGAACGAAGATATTCTGGCGGAGGAACAGGAGATTGAAGAGCTCTTTGCGTTACAAGGAAAATTCTAGGTTTGACTGAAGAACTTAACTTTCTTTCCTGAAATGCAAGTTTAGACAAAAAAGCCGAACGTTTTCCAAAAACCGCAGAACCTACATTTGCCGCCCTATACGGAACAGTTCCCCACCACGGAAGCGTAAAAATTTCCACATTTTCCTCAAATGCAGTCGCAAGATCCGAGGAAAGCTCCGCTGCATCTTTTTCGTTTGGAACGACAAAAACTGCATCAAGCGAAGCAGAATCGTTTGCTTTGATTATATTTTTTTGAGCTGGATTCACCGCAGAATTTGAATACCGTCCGGTCGCCTCATACTGCATTCTGCTAAAAGCCGCATTTTTTGCGCTATCAAGACAAGATGCCGCAAAAAAAGGAACTGCAGCTCCCTGCAGGCCGTTTATTTCGATTGGAAAAGAAATTTCACCGTTTTGAGAAGTAATTTTTTTTACGGCGGAAGAGAATTCCTGCCAACCATTTAAAATTGACAAAACGGAATTTGATAATAATGATTTCATTAAAAGTATCCGATATTAAAATATAACATGTTGAATTAAGGGAGACATAGGTTTTGAAACGAAGCCCACTTTTGATTATAGCGATTTTTTCTTTATTTGCACAGACAGCGTTTTGCAGCGGTCTTTCGGATGAAAAAAATGACGCAAAAAAAGACTTTTCCGATGCGAGCGTAAAAATTAAATTTTACGACAGAACAGTTTATTACACTTCTGCAGCTCAGGATAATCCTGTTTATGTAACTGTTTCTATCGAAAACACAGGCTCTCAGACGCTGCGCTTTAAGCTTGCAGACGACCGCGCATTTAGCCTTGATTTTGTTACAAGAACAATAAAAAACAAAGTTTTGCCGGCAACAGAAAATCTTATTATGAAACGTTCTGCAAACCAAACAGTATATTTTCGGGAAGTTTCTATTGAACCAGGGGAAGCATATTCTTTTGTCGAAAACGTAAAAGATTATATTAAGTTTGAAGAACCTTCGATTTATTACCTTGAATTGAAATTTTATCCAGAACTTTACAAATCAAAATACATTGAATTCGTGTCAAACCGTCTCAGCCTTGAAATCCGCCCTTCACCATCAGCGGCAAATTCTTTGATTCTTCCTGTTTCTGAAGAAAATGGACTTCTCCTAAAACCGGAAAACATTTCTCCAGACAAAGTTGTAGAACAGACAATTGTTGCAAGGCAGAAATCTCTTTGGAATCAGTATTTTCTGTATATGGATATTCAGGAAATGATGCTTAGAAATTCACAGCAGCGACGCCGTTACAACGCTGCTTCTGCTGACGAAAGGGAGCGCATATTAAAAAATTACAAAGCCGACCTTATGCAAAACAGAATCGACAGCGATATTGTTGCCGTTCCTGAACATTTTTCAATCGAAAATACATCTTACGGTCAAAATGAAGGAACTGTAACAGTAAAAGAATGGTTCAAATATCCGAATTTCCATGAAGTTAAGCGCTATATTTACAAAGTTCGCCAGCGCGATGGAATCTGGCAGATTTACGATTATTCAGTAACAAACCTCGGAACAGAATAAACAAGTAATAAAAAAATATTAAGGTAAAAAAATGAAAGCACTTTTGGTAGCAGACAATCAGATTGCAATTGACAACATTTCTCAGGTTCTCGAAACAGCAGGATACGACGTTATTATTTATAAATGGCTTTTAAAAGCTCTTGATAATGTTGAAGAAATTGCTCCCCACTTGATTATTGTAAGCACAAAGGATTATCCGCGCCATTGGAAAACTCTAACGCAATACGCGCAGACTGTATGCACATCTTACAAACCTCAGGTAATTTTATACTCGGAAGGCGGTCTCGAAGATGAAGAAGCTCAAAAGGCAAAAGCTTTAAATGTCCGCGGAATATTTGACTCAGTTGATGTAAAAGGTTTAGACGAATTTAGAAAGATTCTTACAAAAGAAACTGACATTTATTCAGGAAAACTTCTTTCTGACGATGGAATTCCGACAGTTGGAAACCTGCTAACCAACAGCGAAAATGATGAAAAAACTGAAACAGAAAATTCAATTCAAAATACTCAAAATAAACAAAACTGCGAAAAAGAAGAAATTGACGAACTTTTAAAAAATGCCGCAGAAATATTGAATTCTCAAGAAACAGAAATCGTTCAGCCAAATAAAAGTTCTTCTATTGAAAAAACTGAAAACTCTTCTGACAATGAAAATTCTCTGCTAGAAATCAAAGAAAATGCAACCCCTTCTGATTTTTCCGATATTGTAAAATCCGGCGAAAAAATAAAATCCATAGCCTGCACTTTTATGTTTGAAAATCCAGTTTCTGGAAAACTTATAACCGGTTATGCCTGCAATTTTGACGGAAAAACCTTTGAATTCAATGCCGACATTCCAGATTTTGTAAAAAATCTTTACAACGGAATTGAAATTGAAAACTGTTCGTTAAAAACAAAAGAAAGCACAAAAAATGTTCATACAATCGTAAAGCAGAATGAAGAAAATATGATTTTGGAGTTGCGCTGAATAAGATGACGCAAAAAGTAAAAACTGCAAAATTTTTTTGTGAAAACTGCGGCGCCGAAGTTTCAAGAAATGCAAAAGTTTGCCGGCATTGCGGGAGATTTTTTTCAAGCGTACGCTGCCCTCAATGCGGAAAAACCGGAACCCCAGAAGAATTTTCAAAAGGCTGTCCTGCCTGTGGCTATACTGTTGAAGCTTCAGCAAAAAACGAAAGGTCCATTCTAAAAAAAGACAAAAAAGCTCCATTTTTAAAAAGGAAAGCCTTAAAAAATCAAATAACCAGATTCAACAATCAAAGAAAAAGCGAAAAAACTTCTCAAAATGACGAAAATCTTCCTGTCTGGATTTTTCTTTTTATTTTTTTTATATTCTTGCTGATAATTTATTTTTTCTTAAAATTCTTTTAAGTTTTTCATTTTTTGGAGGCTAGATATGAAAACTTTTAAAATTGTTCCTCAAATCGTTGAGTACGAATCTTCAAGTGATTTTTGCAATGAATTTAAAATCGGAAGCGGCGATCTTGTTTTTTTGAGCAAATCTTCGGAAAAATATTTTGCAGGAAAACTAGGAAAAGCACATGTTATTTACAGAGGCGATTATGGCAGCGGAGAACCGACCGATGTCATGGTTGAAAAAATTTACGAAGACATAAAAAATATCGACTATAAACGCGTTATTGCAATTGGCGGGGGTACAATTCTTGATGTAGCAAAATTGCTGTCATTAAAAACTTTTCATCCAGTGGTTGACCTTTATGACAAAAAAATTCCGGCAGTCCGAGAAAAAGAACTTGTAATCGTTCCGACAACTTGCGGAACAGGAAGCGAAGTTACAAACATTTCAATACTTGAACTTACCGTCAGAAACACAAAATTCGGACTTGCAGTTGACGAGCTCTATCCAGACTATGCCGTTTTGATTCCTGAACTTTTAACAGATCTTCCATATAAATTCTTTGCAACAAGTTCAATCGACGCGCTTGTCCACGCAATGGAAAGCTATCTTTCACCAAAATCCACTTCTCTTTCAAGAAAATTCAGTTTTATGGCAATAGATTTAATTTTGGGCGGTTATGTAAAAATGGCTGAAAAAGGACAAGATGAATATAAAAATCTACTCTCAGACTTTTTGACAGGCTCAAATTACGCAGGAATCGCATTTGGAAACGCCGGAACAGGATATGTTCATGCAATGAGCTATTCATTCGGAGCAACTTACCACGTTCCTCACGGAGAAGCAAATTACGTTCTTTTTATGGCAGTTTTTAAAACTTACCAGCAAAAAAATCCGAACGGCTTTATTTCCTCGCTGAACAAAAAACTGTCAGAAATTTTAAAATGCAGCGAAAATGAAGTTTATGAAGAACTCGATAAACTTTTAAATAAAGTTCTTCCTCTCAAAAAAATGAGTGAATACGGTGTAAAAAACAACGAGCTCGACATCTTTACAAAAAATACAGTGGAATCTCAAACCAGGCTGACACAAAACGGTTATATTCAGTTTTCTGCCGAACAGGTAAAAGAAATTTACGAAAGTGTATTTTAAACAAAACTGCAAGAAGAGGCTTTCAAGTTTTTACAGTTCATAAAAAATGTTTTTTAAACTTTTTGGATCTGTAAATTCAAACCTGAAAGCTTCAAACTGCATTTTTTCGTCAGGTTTTGCATTCGGATTGTAAAGCTTATCCCCGCAAATAGGATAACCGGAATATGCAAGATGCGCGCGAACCTGATGCCTATAGCCTTCCGATATCCGGCAGACAGCAATATTTTTTTTAATTTTTATATCCGTTGAATAAATTTTATTTCCGCACTTTTTTATATCCGCAGCCGAAGAATTTTCAAAAACAGGTTTTACCATCCACCCTTTCGGACCAAACGGGCGAAAAGCCGATATTACGGTAAAATTCTTTTCAAAATCGCAGTTTTGGCTTTCGTTTTTATTCAATTCAACCTGGGCACGATAATATTTTATAAATCTGCCATTTTTTTGCTCTTTGCGCAAAAAATCATAACTTTCCTGATTTGAAGCAATCAGAAGAAGACCGGAAGTTTCAGTGTCAATCCTGTGCAAAAGACCATATTCAATTGATTTTTTTCCAACAACCTGTTTTAATTCTGGAAAAAATTCTATGGTCTTTGAAAGGGCACTTTCATCTCCTTCAAAAAGAGGAGCGCTTGCAAGTCCTGACGGTTTATAAATTACTGCAAAAGGATGATTTTTGTCAGGGGCTTGAATTATCTTTATTTCTGCCATTGTCCGTAACCTTTTTTTGCCTCAAAAACCAAAAGCTTTTGGTTTTGAACAGTCATTTCAGTTTTCAACTTGGAGTTTATTTTTTCAGGAGGCAGAGATTTTTTGAATGATTCATGAAGTTTTTTTAAGACTTTTTTAAACCTTACAGGAACTTTCGCCGTAAAAACAGATTTTTCATTTTTTCCAGGAAGCATAATTTTTAGCTTGTAAGCATGCAGCATGAGAGTTGCGTTCTCAAAAACCGTGCTTTTTGTCTTAGAATAAATCCTGTCTCCAAGAATCGGACATCCTATAAATTTTAAATGAACTCGAATCTGATGAGTTCTTCCTGTGTAAATTTTCACTTTCATAAGGCTGTAAGGACCATAACAGGCAATACATTTGAATTTTGTAACTGCAATTTTTCCGTTTCCTTCCAAATCAGTAGCTTTAAAGCGTTTTCTGTCGTGAGGATCGCGTGTGAGCTTTGTTCTTATAAGCCCTTCTTTTACAGGAGGATGTCCTTGACATATGCATATATAGATTTTTGAAAGTGATTTGTGATTTTTGAACTGATTTCCTAAAAATTCTTCTGTATCACGGTTTTTTGCCGTTATAATGATGCCCGATGTATCTTTGTCGAGGCGATGGACAATTCCAGGTCTGCGCCCTTCAAAAATTGCAGAATTTTGATTTTTTTGCTGAGGAACCGCTTCCCGTCCCCAATGATACAAAAGAGCATTTACAAGCGTTCCGTCCCAATTTCCGGCAGCAGGATGAGTTACAATTCCTTGCTTCTTATTTACGACAGTCACATTCTCATCTTCATAAATTATGTCCAATGGAATGTTTTGCGGCTCTATGTCGTCAGGAATCGAGTCTTCCCACTGAAAATAAATTTTATCTCCAGCCTTTATTTTTGAATTGAGTTTTGCTTTTTTTTCATTTACGAGAATTTCGATTATGCCGCTTTTTAATTTTGAGCGGTTCATTGCATTTGGAAGAGAAGAAAGAAATTTATCGAGACGTTCAGTTCCATTAAATTCAGCAGGAACCGTTTCGTTAAAAAATGGCATTTTCAAGTCCTCCGATTAAATATTCTTTTTTATGTTCTCTTTCCCGTTCAAAATTAAAATCTTCTTCAAAATTTTCATGTTCAGAATTTTGAATTTCCAACATCTGCTCGCTAAAAGGAATTACGCGGATTGTTTTTTCAATTTTGTTCTGTCTGGATTTTTTTACGTTCCTCATAATCAGATTTATTGCAAGATCTGTAAGTCCAAGGCCAACACTTGCTGCCGCTGAAATAGCAAAAATCTGTTTTTGTTCAGTTTGAGTATATCTTGTTGTCGATTTATTGAGCGGATTATGAAAAGTTCCATGGACTGCAAGACCGTAGCCAACCGTTGTCCAAAGCGTTACAAAAGGAAGCGAACCGAATGTAATTATTTCCGTGCGTCTTAAATCTTTAGACCACTGAGGAACCGTCTGCTCCGAAGTTTTTTCGGCAAAAGCAAAATTTGAAGAAAAAATCAATAATGAAAGCAAACACAAAGACTTTAATTTCATTTTGAATAATTCCGCTCGCCAAAAATTGCAGTTCCGATACGAACCATTGTAGAGCCTTCTTCAATTGCAATTCTATAATCTCCGCTCATTCCCATCGAAAGTTCTGAAAAATCAAATTCGCTGAATTTTTCAGCAAATTCATGCTGGATTTTTTTTAAAGTTGAAAAAGATTTTCTGACAAGTTCTGAGTCCTGCGAAAAAGGCGCCATCGTCATAAACCCCTTTATTTCGATATGAGGATACATTCCTTTCCTGAAATTTTGCACAGCTTCCTCGAGGTCTGGTTTCGCCGTAAAACCTGATTTGGATTCTTCTCCTGTATGAATTTCAAACAAAATTTGAATTTTTTTATTGATTTTTGAACACTGTTTTTCTATTTCGTTTAAAAGTTCAATCCGGTCAACAGATTCAATCATCGAAGAAATTCTTACTGCCTCTTTTACTTTGTTGCGCTGCAAGGAGCCGATTATATGAAGTTCTGGAGAAAACCCCGCGCTTCTGATTTCGTCGAATTTTTGAGCGGCTTCTTGAACCCTGTTTTCCCCAAAAAGATTTTGGCCAGCCCTTATAGCTTCTATAACTTCTTCAGCAGGATGAAATTTGCTTACGGCCACGAGTTTTACGTTTCTTGGAATCGTTTCTAAAATTTTTTTTAAGTTTTCCTGAATTTTTGACATTTTCTACTTTATTCCATTTTAGTTTTTTCTATTACGGAATTAAGCGCATCTGACAGTTTTAGCAAATCGTCTACGCTTAAATTTTCAGCACGGATTGAAGGCTCAATTTCTGCAATTTTTAATGCTTCGTCGCAAATTTCCGCTTTTACAAACCTGGACAGGTTATTCCTCAAAGTTTTTCTTCTAAACGCAAAAATCTGACGGACCATTTTTCTAAAAAGCTCCGGATTTTCGCACTTAGGGAAATCTTCTTTTTTCGTCATCAAAACGGCGCGGCTTGCAACATTCGGCACAGGCCAGAAATTCCCGCCAGCCAAATCCATAACCGGTTTTACATCGTAAGCCCACTGACACAAAACACTGAAAGAAGAATAATCTTCCGTCCCAGGCTTTGCATTCATTCTTTGGCCTACTTCCTTTTGAATAGTAAAGACAGTTTTGTCAAACCTAAAGCCTTTGGTTATCGTGTCGGCAATAATTGTCGCCGCAACATTGTAAGGAAGATTTCCAAAAAATCGTTCCGGAATATCATTTTCTTTTGCAAATTTAGGCCAGGTTTTTAAAACATCGCCTTCCACAAGAGAAAAATGACTGGAATTTGCATATTCTTCAAAAAATTGGGTCAGCAACCTTGCAAAACCGTGATCAATTTCAAAAACGGTAAGATTAACACCGCGTTCCAAAAGTTCGCTTGTCATGCTTCCAAGACCAGGACCTACTTCCCAGACTTTCATTTCAGGCTTTACGTCAAGAACATCGACAAGTTTTTTTCTGGCATCTGCATTTACCAAAAAATTCTGTCCGAATTTTTTCTGCATCGCCATATTGTTTTCATCCATAAAACTTTTCAAGGCAATTGGTGAATTATAATCAGGATGCTGCATTTTTTTCTCCGCAGTTATGTTAAATTGTGATTATTGGAGCTTTTGCAAAAAATAAGACCAAATTTTTTAAGATTAAATAAACCGCATTCATAATAACACTAAAACCGCCACCTAGAAAAGGGATTACAAGACTCAGCAAAGTTCCAAAAAGTCCCGCATACAAAAAAAATATTACGAAAGGACTTAAAATCACAGAAGAAATTATTCCAACAGGCATGACTTTTCCGAAAAGACTGAGAGTTACAGGAGCAGTAAAAATCTGAGCACCTGCGCTTTCACTCAAAGCTGAAGCAAGTTTTGGAAAAAAACGCTTTCCCATAAAAAATTTTATAACCTGCCCTATGCTCATAATTCCTGCCAGAGCGCCGTAAGACAGCATAAAGGCTGGTGATTTTAAATGGACAGGAAAAATCATCAGCTGCAGCAAAAAACTTGCAGAAAGTACCGTTATTCCCTTAAAACGGCGCATTCTAAGCGAAGAATTAAAAAAAACAATCAAAGAGCTAAGCATTGCCCGAAAAAGCGACGGCGAAAGTCCTGCAAACCAGACAAAAAATATAATAGCTGCAAGTTGAAAAAAATCCGCCGTACTGCGTTTTGCAAGCCGTTTTCCCAAAAAAAACGCAATTCCTCCAAAAAGATTCAAATGCATGCCAGAAAGCGCAAGAATGTGCGAAAGTCCGGCATTTTTAAAAGCTTCGCCTGTCAAGGTTTCGGTATATTCTCTCGAACCAGACAGAAGAGCCAATAAAAGACCTCCCGCTTCATTCCAGCCATACATAAGCCTTTTGAATTGCAACCTGCATAAACTCCGTATTTTTTGAAGAAAGCCAGAAAAAGACTGCGAAAATCCAAAAGAAACTGCCGATTTTACAACAAAAAATGAAAAATTTTCATCTTCAGAAAAATTTACATTTACGAGGAAATTGTTTCCCGTTTCAAATAAAAGCGGATATTTTTTTTCGTTTTTTGAAACATTAAAAGAAGTATAGATTTTACCAGGATAATATTTTTCAACAAGTTCTGAAGGAATTAAAACTTTCACAGTTCCAGAGCAAGCTGTTTTTGAAGAATTATCTAAAACAGCCTCCGAAACCTTAAAATCCGCAACATAGTATTTTTTTTCAGAAGAAGATTTTACAGGACTTGATGCAAGGCTGCCCTTTAACTGAACAATTTTTTCCGAAGGAAAAAGGCAGTTAAAACATTCCCTGTCTTTTATTGAAACAATATCAAAATAAAACAAAAACGCACAAATAATTGCCGCTAAAAAAACAGGATTGGCCAGAAAAAGATACAAAAGAGACTTTAGAATTTTTTTATTTTTTACCACTTAAGTTTTGCCAGAGAATTTCTGGCTGCTGTTTTTACATCTTCCGAATAATTCAAATAGGTTACATAGAGAAGATTGTCAAAAGCAGTCTTATCTCCGAGCGCTCCTAAAGAATTGATTACGGCCAAAACAACATTTTGGGCAGAAAAATTATTTTTTTCAGTTTCAGAATTTATTTCTGCAAGATAAGCCGAAATTGTCTGAGCCGCGTCTGGCGAAGACAGCTTTGCAATACATTCGATAACCTGAATAAACTGCTCATCGTTCAAACAGGAGGTTTTATATTCATCTTTTGCAATGGCAAAAAAACGAACCGAAAGTCCTGCTCCGCGAGTCCAGTTTGCGTCAGAAATCGCCTTTAGAAGCTTCAGCTGAAGTTCGGCAGTAGCTGCATTTTTTTCCGACTTATCTTCCATATAATGAATTGTCGCTAAAAGTGCATTTTCAGCAATTTCTGCCTTAAAATTTAATGAAATTTCCGAAGAATTATTGATTAAATCAAAAAATCCTCCAATTTCTTCAATGCTGCTCGAAGAAATCAATTTTATTGATTCAGTTATATTTGCGTACGAAAGTCTCAAAAGCGATTTTTGAATTTCCAGCGAAAATTCTGGATATTTTTTTTCTTTCCAAAGCCTGTAAACAATAAAAAAAGACTCCTCATTTCCTGTTTTTCCGACCAGTTCAATGACTTTTTTTGTTACGGCAGAATTTTGAGAATTTGAATCAAGCTCTTTTAAATAGCCGTTCATCAAATTTTGAACTTTAAAAAATGATTTTGAATTTGAAACGTTTTCAAATTTTTCAAGAACTGCAATTCTTACAGTTTCATCTTCAAAAACTTCAAAAAGCTGTATTAAATTCTCTGTAGCCGACGGGAAATTTTTTCCGAGAATTTTTTCATCTTTTGGCAGCTTAAAAAGCGACGCCACAGCAAGCGCGCTAAAGTCTCTGTCTGATCTTGCAATTTCTTCGTTTTCGAGAATAAAATCAATTCCTTTTTTTGCAAGCCTGTCGCCTTCTTCACCTGAGGATTCTTTTACTGCCCGAGTCTTATCCTGAATATTTCCCTTGATAAAACTTTTTTCAAAATCGGAAGTTTCCGCGTAAAGACTAAAAATAAATGCCAAAGCTAATATGAATATTGATTTTTTCATTTTAAATTATTCCTAAATTTTAGTTTACATCAATTTCTGCAAGTTTGTCTAAACTTTCCAAACTCTTATCAAAACGAATATCCAAACCTTGAACTTTCGCATCTTCTGTTTCGTTTTCAGTTTCACTTTCAACAGGTTCAAGATCTGCAATTTCCTGTTCATTTTTGCCTGAGGCAATTTCGTCCTTTGACTGATCGTCTTCGGTTGCCGCAAGAGCATCGAAAATATCTTTTTTATCCTGTGGCAAAACATTGTAAACAAAACTCAAAATTGCATTTCTCATTCCTGTATCAAGATGAATACACTCAAAATGCAGCCTTGACTGATTTATTTCGCTGTTATATTCGACCGCACGAACAATTCCGTACATCAAGATTAAAACGTCATTTATCATAAACTGAAGCTTAATTTGCGCATTTGCAATTCCTTTTCCACCGACGCGGATCATAGCTCCGTCTTCAGAAATATCCTCAAGCACAACCCTGTAACCAGGTTCAGTTTCGACAAGGTTAAAATCCGCAACAGGCTGCTTTATAAAATACATTGAAGCATTAAGGTTACATTCACAACGAACCGACCTTCTTTTTTGAGCGCGCAAAAGTTCGTTTGTTTGAGAAAGAAAAAGAACTGTCTGACCATTAAAAACTCCGGCATTTGTAACTTTTGTGTCAAAAACGTAGGAAGCATCGCCTTTTCGCCAAAGATAAACGCTTATTTCGTGATTTATCCACTCTTCGCTCAAAACTGTAGCAAATCTATTTTGAACAGGAAGCTTTATAATTATTTCGTGACTGTTATTTAAAATTTCTGATGAAAAAACACCTTTATGCCCTGGAAAAATAACCCTCAGACGCTGACCTTTATCAAGATATTTTGTAGATTCTAGTCCGCATTTATTTTCGTGCTCGATGTTGATTCTTGTTCTAAATTTATAAAGTTTTGTAAGAAAATTTTGAATTTTTGGAGAATTTTCATATCCTCTTCGACTGGCTTCTGTCAAAAGAGAGCTTATCGCACGGTTTAAAGTCGGAACTGAAACAAAAAGAGCAGACGGTTCTTCAAGCTCAGTCATTTTTGCAAGTTTCCAAAGAGCAATACATTCTGCAAATTTAAAGCCGCTGTCATTTCCAGCCGTGAAAAACTTTATTTTGTCCGAAAAAACGACCAGAAGCCTAGAAAAAACAAGAATTAAAATAACTATAATAACTAATGTAAAAACCACTTTTTTCACACTCTCTTTTTTTATTATAATATATTTTAAATGAAAAAAATGCTTTTCGCCACAGAATTCTTCTTTGTTTTTTTGATTTTCCTTTTTCCGCCATTAAAAGCCAGGCCTCAAGCTGGAATTTCCATACAAGAAATAAAACTGACACTTTTCTCTTTGGCAATGACTCTTGCATGCGCCACGCTTTTTTTCTTTCATCTAGACATTTACAAAAAAAAATACATTCAGGGTTCAAAAATAAACATCTTCGTAAAACATTCCGTAATTCTAATCGGTTTCGGAACATTGGTTCTAAGTTCTAGTGCTTTTCAGGCAATTTCATTTTTTATGAACAAGGGGCTTTCGGTTCAAAAAAGCCTTGCCGCGCCAACTTCCTTTGTTTTATGGCTAAGTTTGTTTTGCGCAACTGTTTTTGCCGCTTTTTGTGAAGAATTTTTATACAGGTTTTATATTCCAGATGTCGGAACAGAACTTTCAGACGGAAAATTTCCGCTTTTCTGGGAAATTTTTGCGGTTTTAATTTTTGCTTTTTCGCATTTCTATCAAGGCGCGGCCGGAGTTTTCAACGCATTCTTTTGCGGCATAATCTTAAGGCTCATCTTCCTAAAAACAAAAAGCCTCTGGTGCTCGTTCGGCATTCACGTTTTTTACAATTTTTTCGTGATTTTTATAGAATTTCTAATTCAAAAATAGAAAAAAACGTGCTATTTTTTGAGCAAAATTGTGTTATTTTAATATTTCTTGCAGGCGCTCATAAGTCCAGCTGCTGACTTCAAAAACAGCATTGTCTTTTACAACCTGCGGCTCAACTGTCTGGCTGTAAAAATATTCAAAACCTTCCTGAGTTTTTCGCTTGTAAAAATCAACTCTCTGCAAAGAATCGTACTGTCCAAACAAAGTTACAGATTTTTCAAAAACCGCATTTTCCGGAAAAGCATTTTCTCCGTAAATTTTTCCATGGCGAAGGCTTAAAAGCGTATGCAAATCCGCCGAGGAAAGCCTCAAGTTTGACGGATTTTTTATTGCAAAAAAGATTTCTGGAATCGACCAAAAATTTGCATCGGTTTTTAAGCAGGCTGAAAAATCATCTTCCGTTTCGTAGCAAATTTTTCCTTTTTCTGCGGCAACAGTTATTCTAGATGAAAGCGAATCCGACGCTCCAAAATACAATTTTGAAAGAATTTTCCCATTAGGGCCGACAACTGTAACAATTTGTGCACTACCTTCGATTAAACCAAGCTCAAGTCTTCCATTGGCACTGTCTGAAATTTCGTACATATTACGAATTTTTGTCAAATTCTTTGTAAAATTTGAAACAATTTTTTTGTCGGCAAAGATTTTTATTCCTCTGCTTTCGCAGCTCCACCACTTTCCTTCGCTTTTTAAAACAAGAATTTCCTGAGGAGATTGAATTATAATTTTTTCTATATTTTCGTTGTACGATGGGTTTACAAGGGCGGATTTTATTGAATTCACAGAATTCTTTTTTCCGGAAAAAAATGAAAAACAAAAAAGAAAAAACGAAAAAATGGTCGTAAAACTTAAAAAGAAATTTATTTTTTTATTTTTCATTTTTTTTCTCCATCGTAAAAAATATCAGATTCAGACTTTTTTATTTTTGGCATAGAATTTATTTTTTTGCGGAAAATAAAAAAACAAAAAGCCAAAAAGAGAATTGATGACGGAAGAATGACAAAACAAACTATAAGGACAAAATTTTGCTTTTTTATAAAAGCATTTTCATCAGAAATCTTATAAAGCGAGCTATTTGAAACGTTTTTTTGTATCAAAAGGCCAAGTTTCTCTTCTCCGCGGAGTTTTAATAGAATAGTTGCAGCGTAATCGTAATTTCTAAAATCTCCCTGCTCAGAATTGCTTATAAAACCAGTCATTAAAGAATTTAAAAAGAACTGGTCAGAAATCAAGGCAACGTTAAGATTTTTTTCCTTATCCTGCAAAATTGCCGCAAGAGTCAAACTTTCGTTTTTTTCGCCCTGAGCCGCCGCGGACTTTGGAACAGCAAAAGGATCCAAAACAAAAAGAGAAGATGAACTCTCTGACGGTTTTTGCTTCCAGGCAAGCGGGCTTGAGACAAGAAGCGGCTCCGTTTTTCCATAACAGATGATTGGGCTTGCCCAGGTTATTATTGCGCCCTCAAAAGCTTCTTTTTGCGGCAGAATACTAATCCACAAAGGATAATTCATAGTCTTGTAAACAGTGTCGGACCCCTCTGTAGAAGTCATTGTAAGAGGAAAATTTGAAATATCTTCTGCCAAAGAAAAATCAAAGGCAAATCCCCATCCGTTCAAAACTTTTAAGAACGGATTTTGATTTTTAGAAACCTTCCATTCATCTTTTATATCTACGCTGTAAGGAGATGTCATAATCAAAGCAGGAACTCCGTTTTCTACAGCAGTTTTTATGGACTGAGACTGTTCATCATTCAACTTATCCGAACCCAAAACAAGAATTTGAGTATTTTTTATGTCTTGAACCTGAATTTTTTGAAGAGCCTCTGGAATTTCGTCAGTTTTTATAGTTTGCGTCAAAAAACCTCTTGCATTCAACCAAGGCTGAACATAAGAATAGTCTTCCTCGGAACACCCGTTTCCCGTAATAACAAAAACCTTGCGTTCTTTCCCGCTTACAAGCAGCTGAATTCTTTGCGCCAAATCATATTCAAGAGTTTTAGTAGAAATTGAAAAAGGAATTATTGAAGAACTGTCCAAATACTGCAAAACTATTGCCGAATAAACTGTCATATATTCAAGTTTTGTAGAATTTTCGCTTTTCATCTGCCGCCCCTGAATTCCAAGCCTCTCAAGCTTTTTAGGTTCTGCCTTTTTTATTGAAAAAAATACATTTTTTGAAGACGAAGCAAAAGTGCTCAAATATTCGGCAACTTCCTGCGATTGAGGATAAAAATTTTTTAATTCTTTCGACTGATAATAAGTAATTCTCAAAGGATTTTGCAACTGGCTGCAAAGTTTTCTGCTTGTTTCCGAAACAGAAAACTGTCTAGTTTTTGTAAAATCAAGGCGGAAATATATTCTTTCAAACGAAATAGCAAAAAAAATCAAAGAACAAAAAAACAGGCTTGCCGTAATCCGGCTGATTTTTCTTTCAGTGCGTTTATTCTCGCAAAAAAACGCAAGAAACAAAAACAAGACAGAAGCAAAAAAGTAAAACGCAAAGTCACGTGAATCTAAAATTCCTTTTGAAGCAGCATCAAAATGCCAGGCAAAACTCATTTTCTGCAAAAAAACAGAAAGTCCGTCGCCAGTTTTTAAGTATAAAGGAATCAAATGAACAAAATTAAAACTAAACAGAACTGTTATGCTCAATAAAAGGCTTAAAATATTCTGTGAAATTTTTATTGCAGAAAACAGAAAAAGGACAAAACAAATTGCCATAAAAGTGTAAAACACAAGCGCAAGATAACCGGTAAAAATCTGGCCGGCATCAATTCGTCCAAAAAAATTAACGCTTGCAGGAATAAAAACCAAAAGCAAAAGAGGAATCAGACAAACAGAGAAAACAGAAAAAGAAAGCGTAAAAAAACGGCAAATCCCACCGACAGGAATCGAATCATCCTCGATAAATCTTTTTATTCTAAAACACAAAAGAGGAATTACTAAAATAAAGACAGAGGAAATTGAATTAAAAAACGCTGAAATTGAAATATTTGAATTTGAAACCAAAAAAAAACGGTTTACAAAATAAAACATAAAAGACGTATACAAAACCGTCAAAACAGAACTTACATAAAAAAGCGGATTTATAAAAAAAGAATACAATGAATGTTTGTAAAGTGATTTATTTATCATTTTTGCTTAAAAAGAAAAATTTTCTTCTCCGTCAGATTTTTTTATAAGATAGAAAAAAGCTTCCTCGAGATTTTTTGTTTTTGTTTCGACCGTGATAGAATCAATCGTTCCTGTAATCAAAATTTTTCCGTGGTTTAAGATTATAATTTTATCGCAAAGGCTTTCTGCTTCCTGCATAAGATGCGTCGAAAGAATTATAGTATGATTTTCCGCCAATTTTTTTACGGCTTTTCGCATATTTACTATTTGGGCTGGATCCAAACCAGAAGCAGGCTCGTCCAAAATCAAAATTTCAGGATTATAGACAAAGGCCTGTGCAAAATTCACTCTTTCGCGAAAACCTTTTGAAAGTTCCTTGATTTTTTTTAGAAAAACCTCTTCAAGAGAAAAAAGTTTTTCGGCCTCTAAAACATTTTTTTTGTCGGCTGAATGAAGGTCGCAAACTTCACAAAGATATTCTTTTACAGTGTAATCTTCAGGCAACTGAGGAAGTTCTTCTACAAAACCTGTAATATTTCTGACCTTTGCAGGCTCCTCGCATGATTCGATTTTTCCATACTTTTGCGAATCTATAAAAATATGCCCATTTGTCGGAAAATGCCTTCCAGAAACTGCCTTTAAAATCGTTGTTTTTCCAGCACCGTTTGGACCTAAAATTCCTGTAATGAGATTTTTTTCAAAACTGCACGAAATATTATCCGCGGCAAGAAAACTATTATATTTTTTTGTAAAATTTTTTAATTCAATCATAATAAACAGTAACACTCAAAAAAATAAACAAAAAAAATTTTCAGTCAGTTACACTTTTTTTGTAAAATTTTATTCCTCATAAGGAAGATCAAAATGCATTCTGTCGCGAGTAAGTTCTGCGTTCGGATAGACTTTCTGGGCCTGTTCAAGCAAAACGGGAAGCTCCTTGTCGCTGTAACGCGGACTGTAATGAATCATTGCCATTCTCTTTGACGAAGAATCGCGTGCAATGGTTGCGGCCTGCCGTGAAGTCATGTGCTTTTTTTCTTTTGCCTGCTCAAAACAATCGTCGGCAAACATTCCTTCGCAGATTAAAAGGTCGCTTCCTTGAACTTCTTTTGCAATCGATGGAAGATAAAGCGTATCTGTCACAAAACTGAATTTTCTTCCGTGACGTTTACTTCCCATAACATCTTCTGGCTTTACAATTTTTCCGTCAGCAAGCGTAATTTTTTCTCCGCGCTGCAAACGTCCAAAAAGAGGCCCTACAGGAACTCCGAGATCGCGGGCTTTTTCAACATTAAATTCGCCTGGACGGTCAAGTTCTTCCAGAGTATAGCCCACGCATGTTTTTGTGTGCTGCAAGGGAAAACAACGGATATAAAAATCTTTTCCTTCGTGCACAACGCAGGGAGCCGTGATTTCTTTTACGATAATCGGATAATTTATGTACATATCCAAAACTTTGCGGCTTGTTTCGACATATTCTGCAATTTTCGGCGGTCCATAAATATAAAGCGGTTCTGTCCTGTCAACCTGGGAATTCAGCATTAATATTCCAGGAAGACCGGTAACGTGATCGGCATGAGTGTGCGAAATAAAAATTGCATCGATTTTTTTCCATTTCAAGTTCAGTCTTTTTAAAGAAACCTGAGTTCCCTCTCCACAGTCAAATAAGAATAAATCACCGTCGCGGCGCAAAAGAACAGAAGTTAAATGACGGTAAGGAAGAGGCATCATTCCGCCGCAACCTAAGACAAAAGCTTCAAGATTCATTATCTTCCCCTGATTTTTTTCATAATTTTTTTGTGATAAAATGCACGCAAACTTTCTGCCAGACAGTAAAGTCCATAAAATTTTGACAGCGGAATGTCTACACTTCCAGGTCTGTGCACTTCTCGCCCGCCAAACCCCGTCTTAAAAAGATAAAGTCCGTGCATAGGATGATTTTCGCTTCCCGTCGGAGGAATTCCGTAAAAATCATATATTTTTGAGCCGTAATTCTTTGCATCGCAAATTGCAGTCCACTGCACAAGATAATTCGGCATTAAATTACGCTTATTGTTTGACGAGCATCCATAAAGATAAACCGCCTCGTTATCTTGAAAAAGAGTTATTATTGCGGCCAAATCTTCACCTTCATGGCTTGCTATATAAAGGGTGATTTTCGTTCTTTTTTCTGAGCCAGATTTTGACGATTCTGCACCTCGTTCGAGCAAATCACGATAATAAGAAAGAGGATGAAGTCCAATTCCGTCACGAGATGCAGTCTGCCTGTAAAGCGAATAGAATGAATTTAAATCCTTCTCAAAATCCGCAGAATCCGCATCAACCGCGCGAACTTCAACTCCGTGCTTTGAAGCGTAGCGTATGTTGTAGCGCCATTTGCTTTTCATATTTTTTAAAAGCTCATCTTCAGAAAGAGATAAATCCAAAAAAGTGCTGTCAGGAGGCTGAATATCAGTCTTGCTTTTTTTTAAGTTTACACCGGCAATTTTTGAAAGCTCACCAAGCCTTGAAAGATACTCATCTCTAATTTCAACCGAAGGCATGTCAAGAGGAACATCAAACCTTATAAAAAGAGGTTTTTCAGAAAGACTATTTTTTATTGTTTCAGAAAGAACTCCAAGCGACTTCACATAGCCAACTTCACTTTCCGCATGAACTTCAAATCCAGGAACACAGTTTTCCATCTTAAATTCTGGAGCCATAGGAACATAGCATATAGAAAATTTAAGCGGACCTTTTTTAAAAATTCTAAAAAGAACGTTGATTTTATCAATTTTTATAGATTTCCAGCCATGCGCACTTTTAAAATCGCACCAGAAATCGGACTGTTGAAAACGAATAGACATAATAACTCGCTCATTTTAGCAAAAAAATGAAAATTTGGAAATAGAAAGAAGATTGTTTTAAAAACGTTTCCGCCATTTAACAAAAATAAACAAAAATCTCTGGATTAGTGCAATTTTTTTCTTCTGCTCACGCCGATTCCGTCGCCGACCTTGAAGAATTCGGTCTCAAAATTCTCGTTGGTTTTCAAAAAGTCGATATATTTCCGGATTTTCTTTACGAGTTTTATCGTGCTGTAGTTGTGTGTCAGGCTCAAGTCCTCGACCATTCCGTGAAACGACAGATTGTCGCTTATTATCACGCCTTTTTCAGCCAAAAGCGGAGAATATCTGTTGAAGAAATTTATGTACTGCGCTTTCGCCGCGTCGATAAAAATCAGGTCGAATTTTCCTTTGATTTCCGCAGTGAGCGCGTCGCCTAGAATCAGCGTGATTTTTTCTTTCAAGCCTTCACTTTCAACATTTTTGACAGCCTGAGCATACCGGGCAGAATCAATCTCGATTGTCGTTACGTGAATGTTATCACGGATTTTCGCAAAACGGATTGACGAAGTTCCAATCGCCGTTCCGATTTCAAGAATATTTTTAACTCCATGATTTTTGATGTAGTCCGCGATAAAGCCGCTTCCAGCATTCTGAAGAACAGGAACCTCGTTTTTCATCGCGTATTTTTCCATTTCTGTAACGCCGCCGTCTTTTGAAAGAATGTCGATGAATTTCTCAATTTCGCTTGCAACAGAAAAACAAAAGTCAGGCTTTTCCGCCATCAAAAGATTCTTGTTTCCAAGTCCGCCGCGGCAGGCGACAGTCTTGCATCCGAACGATTTTCCAGCCTGAATGTCCTGCGCGCTGTCTCCGAACATTATCGCATTTTTTGCGCTGAAATCTGTTCCGAATTTTGAATTGATTTTCCGCAAAGTGTATTCGAGTCCGTCTGTGGCCGGCTTTTTCGGGATTTTTTCTCCGTTCTCATCCAAAGTGTCAGGTCCTGTTATAAGGTCAAAATATTCAAAGACATCAAGCTTTTTTAAGATAACTTCAGCGATTTTTTCAGGCTTGTTTGTAAGCAGGCAGACTTTTTTTCCTTTTTCTTTAAGAATTCGAAGGAGCTCTTTTATTCCAGCGTAAAGACACGTTTTTTCGACCGCATGGCTGTAATAATACTTCAGATAAAAATCAAGAATTTTTTGGAAATTCTCTTTTCCGTAAACAGAATTCTCGTCGAATTTGTTTTTTGTTGAGAATTTAAGGGCGCGTAGCAGAAGTTTTTCAGTTCCGTCGCCCACAAATTCAACAACTTTTTCAAGAGGAATCTGCCAGTAGCCGAATTCTTTAAGCGAAACATTCACAGCCGATGCAATGTCCTCCGCAGAATTTATAATCACGCCGTCGCAGTCAAAAATGTAAAGTTCAATCGCCATATTTTTTTTTACTTTTATAAAAACAAAGAGCCGCTACTTGCCGTTTATCGCATTTTGCATGCAAAAAAACAGGCTTTTACGGCTCTCAAATATTTTTTATTTTATCCGATTTCAGAATTGACAGCGTTCACAGTCTTGATTTCTTTTCCGGCCGCAAGGATCTTTTTGCCTGCGATTTCGACTGTGCCGCTCACAGCGTTGATTGAAACAGAGAAGAATTCGTCGCCTGTGATTTCAGCCTTTTTTGCCGCGTTTTCGTCCGCGCCCTCAAGAACAACTTTTGTTCCAGGAGCAGCCCATGAAGCGTCCAAAACTTCCACGCAGTCTTTGCCGTCTTTGTCCTTGTAGTCGCCTGCGAGCAACATTCCATAGCTTTCAACACCGCGCATTTTTCTCGGAGCAAGGTTTGCCGCAATCACAACGTGTTTTCCAAGCAAATCGCTTTCTTTAAGGTACATTCTAAGTCCAGACTGAATTGTGCGTGGAGTTCCGCTGCCGTCGTCAAGAGTCTCAATGTAGAGTTTCTCGCCCTCCGGATTCGGCTTTACGTCAACAATTTTCGCAACGCGAAGCTCGATGTTCTTGTTGAAGAAGTCAATCTGCTGCTCAGGCGTAAGAGCTGGCTTCGGCTCTTCTTTTTTCGTCTTTTTGCCCTTGTTTTCCTTTTTTTCCTTTTTTTCTGATTTTTCTTCTTTTTTTCCTGCGAATTTAGAACGGAAAGCGTCCACAGTCTTGTTGTCGAGCGGAGTAAAGTAAACCGAAGTCTCGGCGATTGTGTCCAAGCCCTCAAGTTTTCCCAAGTCGCTCCATGTCAAAGACTCTTCCGCGCAAGGCTCTGCAAAAGTCGCGGAATAAATCTTCTTTCCGAGATAGCCTGCGATAATCTGGGTGTAAGTCGGAAGATAAGGCTCGAGAAGAATCATCAAGTCCTTGATTACGTACGCGAGATTGTAGAGAATGTTGTCCGCAACAGCCTTGTCGGTCTTGATTGTCTTCCAAGGCTCGGCCGACTGGAATGCCTTGTTCGCGATGTCTGAAATCTCCATGATTGTGTGGAGAGCATCTTTTATCTCAGCCCATTCAAGAAGCTCTGTCGCTTTTTTCTCTTTTTCTTCGATCTGCGCCCACAAAGCCTCGTCTTTTTTGCCTTCAGGAATCTTTCCGCCGTAGTTCTTGTTGATGAAAAGCAATGTGCGGTTCACAAGATTTCCGAGATTTCCAATCAGCTCCTTGTTGTATTTTTCCTGAAAGTCCTTCCAAGTGAACTGGTAGTCCTGATTTTCCGGGCGGTTGTAGTAAATGTAGAATCTCCACGCGTCGCTTGGAATTCCAGACTCTTTCGCGTCTGAGCCGAAAACGCCTACTCCTTTTGACTTTGAGAATTTTCCGTCCTCATAGTTCAGGAATTCTGTTGAAGACATATGATAAAGCTTTGTGTAGTCTCTGCCCGTTCCGATTTCTGAGCAAGGAAAAACAACTGTATGGAACGGAATATTGTCCTTTCCGATGAACTGGAAAAGCTCGATTTTCGCGTCGTCTTCGGCGAATTTCTCATCGCTTTCTGACGGAAGCCACCATTTTTTCCAGTCAAAAGATTTTTTTCCGGCAGATTTCAGCTCGTCTTCAAGCTGCTTTGTGATTGACATATATCCGATTGGAGCGTTGAACCAGACGTAGAAGACTTTGTTCTCGTAGCCAGACTTTGGAACAGGAATTCCCCATTTCAGGTCGCGTGTGATTGCGCGCTCGTTCAAGCCGTCCCGAATCCATGCGCGTGTCATCTGAATCGCGTTCTGCGCCCATTTTCCCTCGACACTTGCATTCTTCATCCATTCCTCAAGTTTTGGAGCGATTGAAGGCAAGTCAATGTAAAGATGCTTTGTCTCGCGAACTTCCGGAGTCGAGCCGCAAGTGTGGCATTTAGGATTCAAAAGCTGTGTCGGGTCAAGAAGAGTTCCGCAGCTGTCGCACTGGTCTCCTCTCGCGTCTGTCGCGCCGCATTTCGGGCAAGTTCCGTCAACATAGCGGTCTGCAAGGAACATCTGGCATTTCGGGCAGTAAAGCTGCTGGCTTGTATGCTCCTTTATGAAGCCGTTCTTGTCCAAGTCATTGAACATCGACTGGGTGATTTCAGTACATTCCTCGTTTGAAGTGCGTCCGAATTTGTCGAATGCAATGTTGAACCACTCGTAGATTTCCTTGTGAATCTTGTAATAGTAATCGCAAAGCTCGCGCGGAGTCTTTTTGTCCTGAAGAGCCTTTGTCTCTGTTGCAGTTCCATACTCGTCAGTTCCGCACACATACATTGTCTCGTAGCCACGTGAGCGGCAGAAACGTGCGAAAACATCAGCGGAAAGCATCTGGATAAGGTTTCCGAGATGCGGAATATTGTTTACATAAGGCAAAGCCGAAGTGATAAGCCGTTTAGTCGTTTTGATATTTTTCATAGATAAAAAGTATAGTAAATTTTTACAGATTATACAAATGGGAATTTTTTAAGTGTTTTTTAAGATTCGGGTGGCTTTTTGCACAGCAAAAACCGGGTGTTCCGAGGTTCCGCGTCCCCGCGCTCCATTGCCTGCTGCCAGCAGCAGACAACGCCAAAGGCGCCTCTACACCCCCTGCCACATTTTCTGACTAGTAAATTTTTCTTATTAAATCCAAAAAAGCCGGAGTTTTTACAAGGCCAAGCTCTTCCGCAGTAAGCTTTTCCGTCCTTGAGTATGGATTTCCGTTTTCATCCGCAGAAGGATTTACATCCGCAGTTACAGACTGAGAACTTTCCTTTTTTTCAGGAATTTTTTTTACCAAAACTTCATCTCCAATATTCACCCGGTCATAAAAACTTTTTTGAGTTAGAATTCCTTGAGAAATTTCTTCATCGCTTTTTTCTATTTCAATCTGCCCAAGAGCAAATTTCTCATCAAAACTTACTCCCGGCTTTGAATCGCAGGTCCGGACATTTCCTTTTTTTACTACGTCCAAAACAGTTCCTTTTTCAATTCCCTCGTTTTTTCCCATGTCAATAAGAATTTCATTTCCGCTTCTTGCAAGAATTTTTCCACGCGCCGGAAGCAAATTCAAGACATTTCTTCTAAAAGAGCGGATTATCGACGAAAACCTGTCATTTCCAGTTCTAAATAGATTAAATTCGCTTATTTTTATTCCGTTTCTGCCATTGTAAACGGCCGCATCAAGACTTACTTCACGCTCAGTTTCCTCAAAATTCATCAAAATAAAATAATCCTGAGAACTTTTTCGTGCCTTCAAAAAAGCCTCTCCAAAGTTCGCAACAGGATTTTTTTCAACATTAACCGCAGTAACCGCAATTCCGTTAAAACTTTCACTTGCCATTTCAGCGGCGATTTCATGAGAATCTGGATGCAAAAGAACTGCGTTTTGTCTTGTATAATAAAGCCCGATATTCCATCTGATTTTATCAAGATAGAACGGCTCAACATTCCATTTCGCGCTCAGAGAATATTTCATAAGCGAAGAAAGAGCTTCAATAGTATCGTTAGTTTTTGTGTAAGTATATTTTTCTTCATCCGAAAGAGTTTTTTCGTCAATTTTTTCATTATTTTTTATAAACGAAAGCTGCTCCAAATAAAGCTCATTTTGACCGAGTTTGTAAATTTCTGCGGCAAATTCGCTTCTAGCAATTATGTTGTTCGGATCAATTTTTAGGGCGCGCTGATATTCGTACCTTGCCTGCTCGCCTTTGAAAAATTTTGCATATTCCCTCGCCTTTAAAATATGAAACTGCGCCCAAGCTGAACGCCTTGTATCTTCAAGCGGCAAATTTTTATCAACAAGAAGCTCAAGCGCGCTTCGCAGAATTTCATCCTCAGGCTCAATTGCAAGCGCCGCAGACAAAATTTCAAGCGCGGAATCAAAATTTTTCTGACGGGAAAGCGAAAGTCCTTTCAGATACCAGGCTGCAATTGTATTTCGGTCTTTGTCGATAAGATAATCGCAAATATCTATTACTTCATCATATTTTTTTTGTTCATAAAGAATCGAAGAAAGAAGCATATAAGCCTGATAAAAATCAGTCTTTAACTGAAGAGCGGAACGCGCTTTTTTTTCGGCTTCAGCAAAGTCGCCTTTTTTTGCCTTTAAGTACGCTGCAAAATAATAAACTTCACTTTCTGACGGATGGCTTTTTAGAGCCTGTTGAATGTAATTTTCAGAAAGTTCATCTTTTCCCGTTTCCGCAGCAAGAAGCGCAAGCGAAAGAAGAGCTTTTCTGTTTGTTTTTTGACGTTTTAGCGCATCAAGATAAAAACTTCTGGCAGAATCAAAACTTCCGTTGTAAAGCTCAATTTCTGCAAGCCCAAAACGCGACTCAATATTGTTAGGATACTTATGCAAAATTTCCTTAAAAATTTTCTGCGCCTCGTCCAAACGGCGCAACGAAATAAGGCACATTCCGCGCAAATTCAAAACATCGGTGCGGTCTTTTATGAATTTTTGCGCGCTGTCCAGATAATCAAGACAAAGCTCAAAATCATTAAGTTCATAAGTCGCCTTTGCAAGCAAAAACCACGCTTCTCCAAAAGAAGGATTTTCCTGAAGCACAAGCTGAAACTCTTCACTGGCCGAATACCAGTTTTCTTCCGCCTCAAATTCTTGACCGCGCTCATAATGTTTTAAGGCAGAAAGATTTTCGGCCTGCGCAAAAAATGCACAGTGAATAAAAAAAACTAAAATCGGCAAAGCATTTTTTTTCATTTTCTCCCACCCAAAAGTAAATCGAACATCTTTTAACGTTATTCTTTTTCCGATTCTTCTGATTCTGCTTTTTTTATAACTTTAATAAGATTTACGCGGTGGCCTTCCATATCTTGAACGATAAATTCAAAGCCGCCCCAATTAATTTTTTCATATTTTACAGGAATTCTTCCAAAAAGATCGAGGACAAAACCGCCTAGAGTATCAAAATCTTCCGTCGGAAAGTTTGAATTTATGTTTTCGTTCAAATCTTCGAGATTGACCCTTGCGTCGCAAAGCCAAATTTGATTTCCAATCGCAAGAATATCTTCCCTTTCGTTGTCAAATTCGTCCTGAATATCGCCAACGATTTCTTCAATAATGTCTTCCATGCAGACGACACCGCTCACTCCACCATATTCGTCAACGGCAATTGCAATATGAATATGGCGCCTTTTAAACTCGCGCAAAAGTCCGTCGATTTTTTTTGATTCAGGAACAAAATATGCCTTTCTAAGCAGTTTCTCAAGGTCAATTTCCTGATTTTTTGAAATCACGGCAAGCAAATCCTTTACATAAAGAATTCCAAGCACATTGTCGATTGATTCCGAATAAACAGGAAAACGCGAATGTCCGCTTTCTGCAATTTTTGCAAGGAGTTCTTCCTGAGGAGTATCAATCGAAAGAAAGTCGACATCAATCCGGGGAATCATAACTTCCTTTACAGAAGTTTCTGACAAATCCTCGATTCCTTTTATCATATCTTTTTTTTCTTCAATTAAACTTAAATTATCCTGACTTTCTGACTGCTCATTGCCGTTTTTTCCAGAAAAATTTGAATTTGAACCGTCGTCTTTTTTCTTTCCTAAACCAAAAATACTCATAAAATCCCTTTTTATTTTTTAGCGCGTCTTGAAATTTTTAAATCTTAAGACGCGCTTTTAATGCTTAAATAAGATCGGCATCAGAAAAAGTTTTTAAAACTTCTTCCTGTTTTTTCAGCATCGGACTTTTTATTTCAAGACCTTCGCCGACATGCTCTTCTCCGTGATCCATTCCATTTAAATGCAAGGTTCCGTGAATCAAAAGCCTTTTTAATTCTTCATTCTGTGTAACCTTAAAATATTCTGCATTTTTTGGCAATGTATCAAGAGAAATTATAATGTCGCCCGCACTGAACCATTTTATTCCGTTTTCATCAGTGTATTCTTCACCATTTTCAAAGGAAAGAATGTCAGTTGGAGCATCTATTTCACGGTAATTTTTATTCAATTCCTGAATAAACTCATCGTTGCAAAACAAAATCGAAAGTTCCTGACCGTCAAAACCAAGTCTTTTTAAAACTTCCTGTTCATATTTTTCAATTTTTCCAAACCAGGCAGGCTCGCTAAGTCCGTCCTGCATAGAAACAAGAACTCTATTCATTTTTTTCACCTTCAGAATTATTTTTTTCAGAAGTAGAAGAATCCGTTGAATCCTGATTTTGATACTTTATGCGTCCGTGATAATATGCCGCAAGAATCGAAACGAAAGTATTTTTTATTTTTGTCATTTCGCCGTAAGTAAGGGCGCAGTCGTCCAGCTGTCTTGCCGCAATTTTTGCTTCAATCAGCTGCTGAATAAATTTTTCAAGACGCTGTGCTGTTGGCTTTTCCAAAGATTTGCAGGCAGCTTCAACAACATCGGCAAGCATGACTACAGCGCTTTCTTTTGTAGAGGGAAGTTTTCCGTCATAACGGAAATCAGCTTCGTTCGCGTTCGGATCTTTTTCTTTTGCCTTGTTGAAAAAATACGAAATTACAGAATTTCCATGGTGCTCTGCAATAATATTTACAACCTGGGCAGGAAGATGCATTTGATGAGCCTTTTCAACGCTCAGGCGCAAATGACTTTTTATAATTGAAACCGAAAGCGACGGGTTTAAATCCGTATGTTTATTTTCAGAATCAATGTTATTTTCCGTAAAATACTCAGGATGCTCCATTTTTCCAATATCGTGGTAAAGAGCCGCAACTCTCGCCAAAAGCGAATTTGCCCCGATTTCCTTGCAGGCGCTTTCTGCAAGCTGGCTTACCATTATGCTGTGCTGATAAGTTCCGCTGGCTGTAAGCAAAAGTTTTCTCAAGACAGGAGAATTCTGATCGCTTAAATCCATGAGCCTGAAAACCGAAGCCGTATTCATTACAACTTCAAGCGGTGTAAGAAGACCAAGCGCAAGAATACCAGAAATAAAACCGTTAAATGCAACTCCTGCAAGCGGGAATACGCAGTCAGAAAAATTATCATTAAAGATAACTTTTAACACGCAGATATAAATTACGTTCAGAACGGCAACACCTATCGAAGAAAAAATCATATCAATTCTGTTTTCTATCGTACGGAGAATTTTTACGATTGAGAGAGAAGATGCAAGTGTATACAAAAATGGAATCAATTCAAAATTGCAGGCACAGAGCACTCCAAAAGAAATCAATATCGAAAAATAAAGTCCAAAAATCTGTCCAAAAAGAATCGTAATCAAAGCAACGCACAATCCAGAAGGAATAATTACAGGAAGATTGAAAATTCCCTGAAAAAGCGGAGCCTTGTCGCCAAAACAGGCAACTCCAAAAACAACTACAAAAAGCAGAGAGGCAAGAATAATTTCTTTAAGCTCAACCTTGCGTCCTAGGCAGACAGGAGAAAAAAGCAAAAATGCCATCGCAGAAACAAGCATAAGAAACAGAATATTGTCCGCGAAAACCCTGTAATCAATGTAGGACGGAGATGCCGCCATCTTTCGCAGTTTTAAATAATCCTCTTCCGCAATTGGAAAACCTTTTCTTATTACTTTTTCGCCTTCTTCGACCGCAATCGGAAACTGATCATCGGCTGCAAGATTTGTCGTAGCAATGATTGTCTTGTCGGCAACCATTCCCGGTTCATATTCGTCAATCGAAAAAGAAGCAATAGTCTGCCGCGTGCTCGCGTCAAAATAAACAATTACGGCAGAAACCAAAAATGTAATTGAAAAAACAAGCAGAATCGCCCAGTTCTTCTTTACATATTCAAGTGCAGAATGAAATAAATCATAAAAAAAAGAATTTTTTCCGTTATTCGCTTTTGTCATTTTCATAAGCCTGTACAATTTTTTTAACAAGCGGTGAACGAACGACATCTTCGCCGTCAAGTTCAACCATGCTTATTTCTTCTATACTTTTTAAAATTTCAAGTGCCTGAACCAGACCAGATGGAATTTTTTTCGGAAGATCTATTTGAGTAATATCTCCCGTTATAAACACTTTTGAATTCTCTCCGGTTCGGGTAAGGAACATTTTCATCTGTTCACACGTCGTATTCTGCGCTTCGTCAAGAATTACAGCCGCATTGCTCAAGGTACGTCCGCGCATATAAGCCAAAGGCGCAACTTCAATTATACCATTCTCCTGAAATTTTTTCACCATTTCTGAAGGAATACAGGCGCTCATAGAATCATAAAGGGGCCTTAAATAAGGATTTATTTTGTCCTGCATATCTCCCGGCAAAAAACCAAGACTTTCTCCAGCCTCGACAACCGGACGCACAAGAATAATTGAACTTATTTTATGGCTTAAAAGAAGACGCAGGCTTTCTGCAACGGCAAGAAAAGTTTTTCCGCTTCCTGCAGGACCTGTTGCAAAAACCATGTCATTTTTTCGGAACGACTGGATGAGTTTTGCCTGATTTTTTGTTTTTGGATAAATTTTTCTCGTGCTTCCTGGAATTGAAATTGAAAATTTCTGAGCATCAAAATTTTCAACTCCAGTATTCAGAACAGATTCAATCAGTTCGGAACCAGAAATACTGTTTTCAAGCCTATTCTCAGAGATTTCATCGCTAAGACGGTCGATTATGAACTTGAATTTCTGCTGAATTTCAGCGGAAGCTTCAGCAATTGAAAGTTCGTTTCCTTTTGTAAAAATGCTGACTCCAAGATGCTGTTCGATGAGCTTTAAATTGCTGTCATTCGTTCCACAAACCTGAGAAAGAATCTCCGGATCTGAAAGAACTATAGTAAATTCGTTTTCCAATTTGCTTATTCTATCACCTTTCTTTAAAAAAATCATCAAAAAACTGAATTTATTTTAAACTCCATTCTCCATATTCATCAAGAATTTCCGTCTTCATTCCTGACATTGGCCGCCAGCTTACGCTCAAAGAAAAATACGGACTAAAGTCGTAATGCGCCTGCTGGCTAGAAGTTGCAGAAATGTAGCGCGGTGAAATTTTAAACGAACAGTTCAAATCCCAATCGTCAAGATCGTGAGTTATCGACATTACAAGAGATTTTAGCTTAAAGGCGGAATTTTTCCGTTTTTCGTCGCTATCAAGCCTGAATGAATCTATTAAATCATTCAAAACATTTCTTTCTCCGTTGTTTCCGTAATAATAGGCATAATCTGAATCTGAACAGAAATATCTGTAAATTACGTTGTTGCGGCTTTCAGAACTGAATGAAAAATCAAGAAGCTCATTTATCTTAAAAGTAATCTTCGGTATAAAAACAAAATAACTGCTTGTCGGACGCACAAAATCATAGACAAAACTTGTAGAAAGTGACGGTGTCCACGAAATTTTGTCGGTCCAGTGCTTGAACGTTTTTGAAGGACTTGTGTACGCAAAACTCAACGAATATGGCTGGAATTTTTTGTCTGAAGTTGACTTCCATCCTTTTCGGCTGGTTATATCTCCGTTTGAATCATATTCAACGTCAAATTCATAAACATTTGAATAACTCATTGTATATGCAAGCTGCGCGCCATAACCGCTCAAAGAAAATTTAAAGGAATCGTGCTCTTCCTCTTCCCAATCATAAACGTAAGACTGAGAAAGACTCAATTTGCTGTTAAAAAACTTAAATGAAAGCGACTGCGAAATATCGTTTTTTACCCAGGTGTCGTCAGTAGAACTTTTTTGCTTGATTCCTGTTCCGACAGAAAAAGTTGTGTACGGAAAATTAAGCGAAAAAACGCCTGTGTAAGAATCAACCTGAGGAGGAAGAGTTGTCGTAAGCGAAAGCTGCTGTCCAAAATCCCCTTCATTTGCAGCAAGAACAAGATTCAGATTATGTGTCGTTACACATTCTTCGTCGGTCAAATCCATCGTAAGATATTCCCACTCAGGATTGTTTACGTCGTCGCTTATGTATTTTGTCTGGATCATTTTTACGGTCGTATTCCATGTGAGGGCCGTATTTGAAAAATAATTCGTGTAATAGAGAGGCTTAAAAGTAAGCGCGTTCGTGTCCGTCAAATCGAGTTTTCTTGCATTGTAGTCGGCTTTTTTAATCGAAGCAATTGAAGATTCAGAATATCCTCCGTCCGAAGTGTCGTTGTTCAGATAAGGATGCTTTTGAAAAACCGGATTGAACGTAAAAGTGTCTGCAAGCGAAAGAAAGCTGTCTTTATAACCGAGATTGCTCGTCAAAGTTGCCGGAGCTTTTACCTGAATATAAGTTGCCTGGACAGTCCGCCAATCAAAATCTTCAGGAATCTTTAAATTTGAAGATGAATATGAAATTTGTGAAGTAAAATCCGGCGAAATACTGTAACCGAGTTTGTAGGTAATTCCATTTAAGCTGCGTACAGAACCGTTCAACGTGGCAATCGATGGAAGAGCAGACTCATCAAAAAGAATATTTTCTTCAGAATCGGAACTTTCTTCTTTTTTGTCAGAATTTTCTTCATTTTTTTTGTCATCAAATTCAAGAGGCGGCAATAAAGAAAGCGAAACTGACTGTTTTTTTGAAGATGCCGAAGCCTTCGGATACTGAAAAATCGTTCCAGAAATTTTTGCGCCGATTTTAAAAGGCGTAACCTGGCTCGGATAGTAAAAATATCGTTCTGGAGTATAGCTCGCCCATGCCGAGTCATTCCTGTATTCATCACGGTCAGTCAAGGCCGCCGATTGGGAAGAAAAAACTATCGAAGAAGAAAAACTAGAAATTGAAAGAGTAGAAACAAAAGGCTTTATGAATTCCGGCAATTTGAAAGTATAAGAGCCGTTTAAATTCCAGTTAAATGAAGAAACCGTCGTAACGCTGTCTTCTTCAGAATCGTCAGTTGCAACACCAGACATAAGAAAGTCAATCCAGTCCATTGTCTCCGCGCGATTGTTAAAATCATAGTCAAAATATGGATCCGAATAAAGCGGCATTGAAAGCGTAAGGTTGAACGGAGAAGAAATCGAAAGCTTTAGGTTAAACTGATAACGGAACGGCAAAGTATAGCCCATCAAGTTTGAAGAATCCAGGACCTTATCTCCAAGCTGGTTGTACGGAAGATAAGCCGAATTGTTTTTAAAAATAGTATTGCTAAATCCAAGTTCTGTATTGAATTGAAGATCTGAAAGTATCTTGGAAGGTTTTAGCACAACGTCAGCGCCGACCATCGCTCCCAAATTTGCATAATAGTCCGCCATAATTTTTACATGATTTGTAGTGTCGCCTTTAAAATCCGCATCAAGATTATGAAGCACGATTCCTTCACGCACCTGCTCTTTCATAGAGTCGGTTTTCATAAAGCTGAAAGGATTTATTTTATCATCATCGTCAGAATTCGAGCTGTCATTTGTAGATTTTGCGTCCGCAGGTTTCCGGCCATAAAGATAAGTTGTCGTATTTATAAAATATCCCTCGCGGAATTTATAGCCCATCGCAGGATTAAAAATCAATTCGTCTTTCGGATAATAAAAAGCAGGAAGATAAATCAAAGGCACACGGCCAACATAAAGAAGCGCGCTAAAAAAGGCAAATTCTCCGCCCGGCAAAAGCCAAATTCTCCGCGCGCGGATTTTCCAATGAGGATTCTCATCGTCGCAAAAAGTAAGCTCGCCGCCTTTAAAAGCGATTGTTCCTCCGGAATCCCTGCCGAAAATTTCACTTGCAACAATCAAAGTAGAGCCGGAAGGAAGATTTATTGCATCTGATGAAGTTTGAACTGCACGGCCGTTGTCAAAAACTCCCTCAAAGGTCGAAGTATTAAAAAGAAGACTGTTTGCGGTGATTTTTTCTCCGCCGGCAGAAGACGAGCCGCTCTGTTCAAGACAGACGTTTCCTTCCGCATAAAGCATTTCCGAAGAACGGTTGTAGTTTATTCTGTCAGCAGAAACTGTTGTTTTGTCATTTCCGCGAGAAACAGAAATTACGACATTTCCAGAAAGAATAATGCAGTCGCCGCCAGAAAGCTGATCTTTTTTGTACTCAGATTTTTCGGCAGATTCAATATTTATGACAGAAACCTGCCCTTCAGCCGAAGATTCTTTACAAAAAGCAAAAGACACAAGAGAAAAAAATAAAAATATTAAAAGCGCTTTTTTTCTCATTGCAAGACCGTCAGTTTTTGTGCGCCGCATTTAACGTTTCTTCAAGATATTTTCCTGTCCAGCTTCCAGTTTTTTTCCAGTTTGCAACAATGTGTTCAGGAGTTCCAAAGTCAACAATCTGACCGCCACCAGTTCCACCTTCAGGACCAAGATCAATAATCCAGTCCGCCTGAGCAATTACGTCGAGGTTATGTTCAATCATAACGACAGAATTTCCCTTGTCCACAAGTTTTTGAATAACTTCCATTAGAACCTTTACATCTGCAAAATGAAGTCCTGTTGTAGGCTCGTCAAGAATGTAGAGAGTTTTTCCTGTTGAAGGACGGGCAAGTTCCGTTGCAAGTTTTACACGCTGAGCTTCTCCGCCAGAAAGAGTAAGCGCGCTCTGTCCAAGCTGAATGTAACCAAGTCCGACATTTTTAAGAGTTTCTAGTTTTCTTGAAATATGCGGAATCGCGGCAAAAAAATCAGCAGCTTCCTCAATCGTCATATTCAAAACATCAGAAATATTTTTTCCGTGGTAGCGGACGTCCAAAGTCTCGCTGTTAAAACGCTGACCGTGGCACACATCGCACTGAATAAAAACATCCGGCAAAAAGTTCATTTCGATAGTAAGAGTTCCGGCGCCCTGGCATTTTTCGCACCGCCCGCCTTTTACGTTAAAACTAAACCGGCCTGGAGTATAGCCTTTAGCCTTTGAATCAGGAAGCGTGCTAAAAAGCTCGCGGATCGCATCAAAAACTCCGACATAGGTTACAGGATTTGAACGCGGAGTTCTTCCGATCGGGCTTTGGTCGATATTTATGACCTTATCGATATTTTCAATTCCAAGAATTTCATCATGAAGCCCCGGCTTGTAGCTTGTCTTCATCAATTTATTTGAAACAACAGGATAAAAAATATCGCTCAAAAGTGTCGATTTTCCAGAACCGCTAACTCCTGTTATGCAGGTAAAGGTTCCAAGAGGAATGTCGACCGAAATATTTTTTAGATTGTGTTCGCGCGCACCTTTTATTGAAATAAAACTTCCATTTCCTTCCCGCCGCTTTTCCGGCAGCTGCATATAAAGCTTTCCGCTCAAATAACGTCCAGTAACGCTTTGTTCAACCTGCATTACCTGCTGAGGAGTTCCACTTGCAATCACTTTTCCGCCATGAACGCCAGCTCCAGGACCTATATCAACAATCCAGTCGGCAGTACGCAAAGTCTGTTCATCGTGTTCAACAACAATTACAGTATTTTTTAAATCCCTAAGGTAATTAAGAGTGTCGATAAGCCTCTGGTTGTCGCGCTGATGAAGTCCAATGCTCGGTTCGTCCAAAATATACATAACACCAGTAAGACCAGAGCCAATCTGAGTTGCAAGACGAATTCTCTGGGCTTCTCCGCCAGACAAAGTTCCTGCAGAACGGTCAAGTGTAAGATATTCAAGTCCGACATTCTTCAAAAAATTTAAACGGGCATTTATTTCTTTTAAAAGCTGAACCGCAATTTTTTTCTCCGTTTCAGAAAGTTCAAGCTGCTTAAAAAACTCAATGCTGTCCGCAACGCTCAGACTGCAAAGTTCAATTATATTCTTTCCTCCGACAGTAACGCCAAGCGCTTCTTTTCTAAGACGCATTCCATGGCAGGATGAACACTCGGAAACAGACATATAGTTTTCTTCAATCCGCACACGCTGAGATTCCCCCCAGGCTTCATTGTGCCGTCTTTTCATTTCCGAAAGAATTCCTATCCACGGACGGTTGTATTCAGAAAAGCCTTCTCCGCTCTGTTTTTTGTAAATCCAGCGGATATTTTTAGTCAAATCGCCATTCCACAGGCTGTCAAACTGTTCGCGGGTCAAATCTTTTATCGGAGTATCAAGAGTCCAGCCGTTTTCTTTTGCAATCGCCTGAAACATCGCCTGATTCCATTCGCTCGACGGATTAAAAAACGGAAACGCCCCCTGGTTAAAGCTTAGAGAAGAATCCGGAAGTATTTTTTTTGAATCCCATTCCATTTTTTCACCAAGTCCAGTACATTCCTGGCAAGCTCCAAAAGGATTGTTGAACGAAAAAAGTCTCGGCTGCAGTTCCGGAATAGAAATTCCGCAGTCCGGGCAGGCATTTTTTTGAGAAAAAAACACTTCTTCTTCATGCCAGCCTTTTTCGCTGCTGTCATTTACACGCCTTAAAACAACAAGAACTCCGTCAGAACTTTTCAAGGCAGTTTCAACAGATTCGGCAAGACGTTTTCTTGAGTCATCTTTCAATGCAATTCTGTCAACGACAATTTCAATCGTATGCTTTTTCTGTTTGTCGAGTTTTATTGAATCGTCCAGTTCAACCATAAGTCCGTCGATTCTTGCGCGAACAAAACCTGATTTTTTTGCATCGTCAATGATTTTTTGATGTTCGCCTTTTTTTCCATGAATTACCGGAGCCAAAAGCGTAATTCTTGTTCCTTCGCCCCAGTCCATGATCGAATCGATAATCTGATCGTCAGACTGCTCCTTAATTTCTCTTCCGCAGACAGGACAATGCGCATGCCCGGTTCTTGCAAACAAAAGACGGTAATAGTCGTAAATTTCGGTAACTGTTCCAACTGTAGAGCGAGGATTATTATGAGTTGTTTTCTGCTCGATAGAAATTGCAGGCGAAAGTCCTTCAATCTGATCGACATCGGGTTTGTCCATGCTTCCCAAGAACTGCCGGGCATAAGAAGAAAGAGATTCCATATATCGCCTTTGTCCTTCGGCAAAAAGCGTATCAAAAGCAAGCGATGATTTCCCAGAACCGGAAAGTCCCGAAATTACTACAAGCTTATTTCTCGGAATTTCTATGCTTATATTTTTTAAATTGTGAACACGGGCGCCATGAATTACAATTTTTTCGCCCTCAACCCTATTTATGCTTTGCAATTAAGTTACCCTTATTAAATTTCCATATTCATTACAGCACGAACTTCTTCCAGCGTCTTTACGGCAATCTCGCGGGCCTGGACAACACCTTTTTTGAGGACGCTTCTAATATAGTCCATATTACTTTCGAGTTCGGCGCGTTTTGCGCGCAAAGGACGCAATTCTTCGTTCAAAGCTTCTGTCAGCACAGATTTCAGCATACCGCCGCCACCATCGCCAATTCTCTCGGCAATAGCTTCAGGCTCTTCTCCAGTACAAAGAGAAATTATCTGCAAAAGATTGGCAACTTCAGGACGGTTTACAGGATCATAAGAAATATGACGCTCCTGATCTGTTTTTGCTTTTTTTATGAGCTTTGCAGTCTCATCTTCGCTTGCACAAAGCATAATCGTATTCCCAAGCGATTTTGACATTTTTGCAGAACCATCAAGACCTTTTATCATTGGAGTTTTAGAAAGCAAGGCGTAAGGCTCTGGAAAAATAGGATTCTTCGGGCAAAATTTATTGTTAAAACGTCTGGCAATAAGACGCGCAACTTCAAGATGAGGAAGCTGGTCTTTTCCGACAGGAACGACATTTCCCTTACAAAAAAGAATATCAACCGCCTGATGCACAGGATACGTAAGCATTCCGGCATTCACCGATTTCATTCCAGATTTTTCAATCTCGTCCTTTACAGTCGGATTCCGGTCAAGCTCAGAACTAGAAACAAGAGTCAAAAAAGGAACCATAAGCTGGTTTGCCTCTGGAACGTGGCTGTGCGGATAAATGCAGACATCTTTTCCAGGTTCAATTCCCGCGGCAAGATAATCAATTACAAGCTGCTTTGTATTCTGACTGATTTTGTCAAATGCGTCGTGATCCGTCAAAACCTGATAATCGGCAATCAAAATCATAGTCGGAACGCCAAGCTTAGAAAGGCGGACACGATTTTTAAGCGAACCAAAATAATGTCCAATATGAAGATTTCCGGTCGGACGGTCGCCTGTCAAAACACGGTATTTTTTCGGATTAACAACAATATCTTTTTCAATCATTTCAGATTTTCTAACCGCTTCGGCAAGAATTTTATCGGCATTATTTTCAAGTTTTTCCTCAGTCTGAGACATTTTATTTTCCCTGCAAAAATCAAAATTAAAGCAACATAAAAAGTTACATTAAAATTATATAAAACTTCAGCATTTTCTTCAATTAAGAACAAAAAAAATCAAGAATGAAGCACAGCTTCCTTTCAAACCGGCTCTTACTGCAAGTCCTCCTCGCTTCGCTCGTCCGGTCTTTCCGTGGCGATCCGGGCTAAGTTTTCCGGCCTAACAAAAAAAATGCGCACGAGTTTTCTCATGAGCGGACTTATTTTCTTTCAAACACTTTTCTTAAACATTTGTTTTAATTAAAATCATTTCTATGACAAAAAACACCGCACCTTCTTCTCCTTATCTTGCAAATTTTGAAAACTGGCTCGATTCATTCTTGAATTTTGAAAAACTTCCGCAAAAAAACATGTTCTGGCTCGACACAATGGAACACTTTGCAAAACTCGCAGGCAACCCAGAACTCTCATATCCAACATTTCACGTCGCAGGCTCAAAAGGAAAAGGCTCAACATCCGCATTCATAGCCTCAATTCTCGAAGAAGCAGGCTTAAAAACCGGACTTTACAGCTCGCCGCACATTGAAAACTTTCTGGAGAGAATCACCCAAAATCAAAATTTTTTGTCCAAAAAAAACTATGAAGACGCAGCAGAAGAGCTAAAGTGTCTAATAAACTGCACTGATTCAAAAACTTTCTTAAAAAACCGCCCAATTACATGGTTTGAGCTCGTAACGCTCTATTCTTTTCTATGCTTCAGAAAAGCAAAACTTGATGCGGCTGTTTTTGAAGTCGGACTCGGAGGAAGGCTCGACGCGACAAACGTCATAAAGCCAAAAGCCTGCTGCATAGGCCCAATTGAACTCGAGCACACAGAATATCTCGGAGACACAGTAGAAAAAATCGCGGCAGAAAAAGGCGGAATTATAAAAGAAAGAACTCCTGTTTTTATAGCACCGCAAATTCCATCCGTAAAAGAAGTCTTTAAATCAATTGCAGCCCGAAAAGACGCAAAAATATTTTTTGTCGATGAAATTTGCAAAATTAGTACAAAAATTTACACATCATCGGAAAAAATAAAGACTAAAATGGCTATCTCATCTTCGTTTTTTTCCCGCCCATTAACCGCGGAGCTAAATCTTGCAGGAGAATTTCAGGCTCAAAACGCAGCGCTTGCGGCTCTGGCAGTAAAAACCGCATTTCCAGAAATTTCAGAAGATATTATCGAAAAAGGCCTTTCAAAAACTTCGCTTCCAGCCCGTTTTGAGCTTGTAAAAAGTCCTCAGAATTTCAGCAAAATTCCTTATCTTATTCTGGACGGAGCGCACACGCCAAAAAGCATAAAATTAACATTGGAAACAGTAAAAAACGCAAAAATAAAAATCGACGCCCTTCTTTTTGCCTGCGCCCAGGACAAGCACAGCAAAGAAATCGCAGAACTATTTTCACAGAGCATATGTACAGATTCTCAAAATTTTCAAAAAATATTTTTGACAGTTCCAGGCAATATAAAAAAATCAGACCTGTCAGAGGTCGAAAATTCGTTTGTTTCTGCAGGTCTTTTATTTGATTCAGATTCGAATTACAAAAAACAAATCGAGAAAGTTCTTGATTTTTGCAATTCAAACAAAAAAACTTTGCTCATAACAGGCTCGTTTTATCTGGTTGCGGAGGTTACAAAAATTCTAGGCACACGCTTTGAAACTCCACATGTAATTTCATAGCTGATAGTTCCTGTCATATCGGCAATTTTTTGAGCGCTTTGCAAAGCTCCGCTTTCTTCAGGTCCAAAAATTACGGCTTCACAATAACGTTCAATATTACTGTCTTCTCCAAGCTCAATCATACACTGATCCATACATATTCTTCCGCAGACAGGATAATTTTTTCCATTAATTGCAACATAAAGTTTTTTGCCATCTTCATTAAAACAGCGAAAAAGTCCATCTGCATAACCAATTGGAAGAACTCCGATTTTTGTTTTTTTAGAAGAAGTCCATCTTCTGCCATACGAAACAGACCTGTCTTTTTCAAATTCGCGGATTGCGACAACCTTTGTTACAAGCTCCATAACAGGTTTTAAGAAAGTTTTTTCACCAAGTTTTTCAAAATATTTTTTATCAACCTGACCTGGATAATATCCGTATGCAATAATTCCAGGACGGCACATATCAAGGTGCATTTCTGGATGAGTCAGTGTAAGCGCCGAATTTGAGCAGTGGCGGATTCCAGGATCAATTCCTTCTTTTTTTACGTTTTCAACCGCTTCCAAAAACAATTTGAACTGTTTTTCCGTATACTCACAATTTTCAGGCTGGGTACTGTCTGCGACAGAAAAGTGAGTGCATATTCCGCCCATTTTCAAAACACCTGTTTCTGCGATTTTTTTTGCAACTTTTCCGGCATCTTTTGCAAGACAGCCAAGTCTTCCCATTCCGGTGTCAACCGCCAGGTGAACGTTAAAGCCGTTTTTTTTGTATTTTTTTGCAGCTTCCGCAACAAAGCCGATGTATTCTTCATCAAAAACAAGAGGCGTAAGCTCATTTTTTACAACCTCTTCCATTTCTTCTTTCTGGCACAAGCTCAAAACAAAAATTCCGACTTTTATTCCTGCAAGCCGAAGCTCAATGCCTTCACCCACAGTCGCAACAGCAAGAAAATCCGCTCCGCACTCAACGGCGGTTTTTGCGCATTCTACGGCGCCATGACCGTAGGCGTCAGCCTTTACCGCAACACACATCTTTGCATTTTTGTTTATTTTTGAGCGAATATATTCAAGGTTATATTTTAAATTTTCAAGGTGAATTCTAGCGAATGTCGGTCTCATTTTTATGCCTCGTCTTTTTTTTTAATTTTGCATTATTAAAAGTGAATTCTCAGCCCCACTGACTAAATGATAGGTTTTTGAAACTTTTTTAGCAATATTTTGAACTGATAAAACTTCCATAAATTTAATTTTTTTACTGCCTGTTTTTTTATTGAGAAAAACTTGATTTTAGGATAAAATTAGAAGGTATGCTATTTTTCCCATAAAAAAATACATATGGCAAAAATTTATCTGGAGACATCATGAAAAAATCACTTTCTGTAACTTTAAGCATTGCGACATCAGTTGCTTTTTTTATAACATCCTGCGCATCAGCTCCAAAAGACCAGCCGCAGCCTCAAATCGAGCAGGCTGAAGAAATTGAGCGCCCAAAAACACCTCAGGTTCCTAGAAAACTCAATGTTGTAAACAGCTCTGTTTCGGCACAAAAAGAAGAAACCGAAGAATCAATATATGCAAAAAAAATTGAGGGGATCAAACTTTCAGTTGTTTCAAGTCCAAAAGAAACAACAAAAGGAAAGGCTTTTTCTTCGCCATTCGTTTTTAAAGCAGAAAAAACAGACGGAACTCCGGCTGCAGGCCTTGAGCTCTCAATAAGTTTTCCTGAAACAAAAATTAACGGTCAGCCGACATTTTCTCTGGCAAATCTTACGACAAATTCTTCTGGAACTGTAATTTTCGTACCTGCAACTCCGACATTTTCGTTTAACAGCGAAATAAGTGTTTATCCTTCCGGCGATGTTACAAACGCAGAAATTGCAAAACTCGCAGAAAAAGTTTCTGTAAGCGCGCCTTACAAAGTTAAGACAAACCTCTACTCACGTGGCGGAACTGTCGCAATCGTAGATTTCAATGCATCAGGAAAACCGATTTTAAGCAATTCAGTTTCTTCGTCAAACCTTCTTATGGCGCTTATGCGCTCAGGTTTTGTAAGAATCGGAAATGCTGATTTTTCAAATGCAATTTTGACAGACGACATTCCGACAGTCTATAAAACCGCGTCAAATCTCGTAGGTTCAAATTCTGCATATCTTATTTTTGGAAAAGTAAAATATCTTACACCAATTGTAAAAAATGCTGACCAAAAATACACGCTCACGATCGAAGGAAACCTTACCTGTCTTGATATGAAAAATGGCTCGATTTTATGCGAACTGCGCAGCACAGCTACGGTAACAGAAGATAAAGATTGGAACTGCCTTAATTCTGCAAGAAAACTTTTGGCAGAAAATCTGGCGCACGAAATAATCTACGGACTTTAATTTATAAAAGTGAGGATAAACAGATGATTTTCACAGACACAAGAGACAAATCTGTAAAGACAGATTTAAAAACCGCTGTAGTCAGCGGCATGAATGAAAAAACCGGAGGACTTTATATTCCGGTCGATTTTCCAGAACTTGATAAATCATTTTTAAATAAAAATCCGGAGCCAAACCTTCGCGATATTGCTTTTGAAATGGCAAAACCTTACGTTGAAGGAGAAATTCCAGAAAACGATCTTAAAAAACTCATAAACGATGCCTATCCTTTCCCTGCTAAGGTTTCAGGTCTCGACCCGAATTCATACGTTCTCGAACTTTTTCACGGTCCAACATGCGCATTCAAAGACTTCGGTGCTCGTTTTATGGCACGTGTAATGTCATATTTCAACCGCAACGAAGACAAACCGCTCCATATTCTCGTTGCAACTTCTGGAGATACAGGTTCTGCCGTAGGTAGCGCATTTCACAATGTTCCGGGGCTTGATGTTACAATTTTGTATCCAGAAGGAAAAATTTCACCGCTTCAGGAAAAACAGCTTTCAACTTTTGACGGAAACGTCCGTGCTCTAAGAGTAAAAGGCACGTTCGATGACTGCCAAAAACTTGTAAAAACAGCATTTACAGATAACGAGCTTCGCGCCTCACTTCGCCTCTCATCTGCAAATTCAATAAATATCAGCCGCCTTCTTCCTCAGAGTTTTTATTATATGTACGCTTCGCTCTACGTAAAAAACAGAGCATGGCAGTACAATAGAATTGAAAATCCTTCTATAATTATGGTTGTTCCAAGCGGAAATTTCGGAAACCTGACATCTGGACTTATCGCAAAAAAAATGGGCGCTCCAATCACAGGTTTTGTCGCTGCAACAAATACAAACCGAACAATTCCAGACTGGATTGCAACAGGAGACTACAAAGCCCGACCTTCAGTAACAACCTATGCAAACGCGATGGACGTTGGTGCTCCAAGCAATTATGAGCGAATTTCAGCAATGTATTCTCTTGACGATGTACGCCATCTATTTGCTTCTTATTGGCTTGATGACAGCGGAATCATCGATTCAATCAAAGACTGCTATGCAAAAACAGGCTACACTATCGATCCTCATGGAGCTGTCGGCTGGAAAGCATGGAGCGATATTAAAAACGGAGCCATGGCAGAACTTGCACAGGGCAAAAAACATGATTACACAAAACCTGGTCTTACACCAAATCTCCCTGACTGGGCAGATGATGTAATTTCTAGGAAAAACGCAATCGGCGTAGTTTTGGAAACAGCCCATCCTGCAAAATTCGGCTCAATAGTCGAAAAGGCAATCGGCTCAAAACCAATAATTCCAGACAGGCTTGAAAAAGTTATGCGCCTCGAAGACAAATCAATTCAAATGGAAAACAACTACAGCCAGTTCAAATCATGGCTGCTTGAAAACTTAAAATAAAACAAAAAAAAGGCTGTCTGAAAAGTAAAACTTCCAAGACAGCCTTTTTTATTACATATTTTCGTAAGTCTGGACATTATCTTCCAAATGTTCAATCGCTATTCCAGCTTCCTCAAGCATTTTTAGGCTGTCGGCTTCATCATGGTAGTGTTTTTCACACACAACCCTTTTTATTCCGCAGTTAATTAAAAGCATTGCGCAGGTTCTGCACGGAGTCATTTTGCAGTAAACAGTACCGCCGTCAATAGAAATTCCACGTTTAGCAGCCTGGCAGATTGCATTCTGCTCCGCATGAACGGTTCTTACACAATGCTGGCTGACAGTTCCGTCACTGTGCAGCATTTTTTTTAGAAGGTGGCCTGCTTCATCGCAATGCGGAAGCCCCGCAGGGCTTCCAACATATCCGGTAACAAGAATCTGATGATCTCTTGCAATCACGCAGCCAGAACGGCCTCTGTCGCAAGTCGCACGTTTTGCAATAGTTCTTGCAACTTCCATAAAATATTCATCCCAGGTCGGGCGTAAATATTTTTCTTTGTTTGAAGATTCGTTCATACTAAAAAACTAGATAGCTTTTATTGCAAGGGCAAAAACAAATACGGCAGCAAGAATCCACGTAACAGGAGAAATCTCCTTTGCTTTTCTACCAGCAACTTTAGAAATTACATAAGCGATCATACCAAAGGCAATACCCTTAGAAATAGAATATCCGAAAGGCATTACAAGAATTGTTATAAAGGCAGGAATTCCGTCAGTTATTTCGCTAAATTTGATTGAAGTTACAGACTGCATCATCAAAAATCCGACAAAAATCAAGGCAGGAGCCGTAGCACAAGAAGGAACAAGAGCAAAAAGCGGAGTAAACAACAGGGCCAAAACAAAGAAACCTGCAGTAACAACAGAAGAAAGACCTGTGCGGGCACCGGCAGCGACACCGGCAGAAGATTCAACGTAAGAAGTTACAGTTGAAGTTCCAAGACAAGCACCGGCAACTGTACCAATCGCATCGGCAAGAAGAGCATTCTTTACATTAGGAATATTGCCCTTTTCGTCAATAAGCTTAGCCTGCTCAGCAACGCCCATCAAAGTTCCAATAGTATCAAAAATATCAGTAAAAAGGAAAGTAAAGAAAACTCCGAAGAATTTCAGCGTAAGAACATCTGAAAATTCAAATCTAAAAAGAAACGGAGCATGAGGAACAGAAACAGGTTTAAAATTTTCAGGAACAGCCGTAACGCCAAAAGGAATTCCTACAACAGTTGTAGCAGCAATACCGATAAGAATTGCTCCAGGAACCTTAAGAATATAAAGCACAACCGTAATTACAAGACCGATAATCGCAACAATTGCAGAAATATGTTCTTTATCAAATGCGTTAAAACCGATAATTGTTCCGTTTGAAGAAGTTACGATTCCAGCGTTGTTAAGGCCAATCAAGGCAATAAAAAGACCAATACCAACAGCAACAGCTTTCTTCATAGTCGAAGGAATAGAATTGATAATCGCCTCACGAACACCAAAAAACGAAAGAACAATAAACAAAACGCCTTCAAGCAAAACAGCTGTAAGAGCAAACCATGGAGAACACCCCATCTGGCCGCAAACCGTATATGTAAAGAACGCATTAAGCCCCATACCAGAAGCAAGGGCAACAGGCATATTTGCAAAAAAAGCCATAATCAGAGTTGCAACAGCAGCAGAAATCGCAGTTGCCGTAAAAACGCCTTCAAAACCCATTCCAGGGATAGAACCAAGCATTCCAGGATTAACAGCAAGAATGTAGGACATTGCAAGGAAAGTTGTAATACCACCAATAATTTCGCGGCTTACGGTTGACCCCTTCTCCTTGATTTTAAACAAAGTTTCCATAAAAAACCTCCATGGGAAAAAACATAACAAAGATTATAGCATAGAATAAAAAACAGAAAAATAAAAAATACAGGCTTTTTATAAAAAATTTACAAAAAAAAGAACGTCATCAGCCGCAAAAAAAAAGATTTTGTTTCCGCAAGACATATTTCCCAAAAACCGGCTGCTACAGGTTCGCTCGCGCTCATTGGCGTACAAGCCCGCCAACAAAAGCCTTTCGCATCCGGCGTAAGAAAAAACTTATGCAAAAAGCCTATTCAAAAATTTCCGCTTTTACCAAAAGACTAATTTAAAATAAAAAAAAAAACTCCTGAAGTGCTCAGGAGTTTTTAGAGCGGTAGAAGGGAGTCGAACCCTCGTCATCAGCTTGGAAGGCTGAGATAATGAGCCGTTATATGACTACCGCACAACTTATGTATTTATAATACCAAGCATTGAATTTTGTGTCAATACTGTTTTTTAAAAATTTTGAAAATTTCTAATTTTTTTTAACTTTCTCCCACGCAAGTTTTGCCGCATTTTGCTCCGCAGCCTTTTTGCTTTTTCCGCTGCACGGACCAAACTCTTCGTCCTTTAAACTTACCTTTACCCAAAAAGTCCTGTCATGGTCCGGACCTGTTTTTTTTACAAGCTCATAAACCGGACATAGTTTCGATTTTTTCTGGTAAAATTCCTGTAAAAGAGTTTTGTAATCTTTTTCACCCTTGTTCTGCTGGACTTTTCGAATTTCAGGAACAATAAGATCAAGTACAAGTTCTTCAGCAGCTTCAAAACCGCTGTCAAGATAGTAAGCTCCGATTATCGCTTCAACACAATCTGCAAGAATAGCGTCCTTGTCGCGTCCTCCGCTCATCTCCTCGCCTTTTCCAAGAATAAGCATCTTGTTTATACCTATTTTTCTCGCAATCGGAGCAAGAGTTTTTTCAGAAACAACAACACTCTTTATTTTAGAAAGATCTCCTTCTGGATTTTCAAACATATCTTCATATAAAAAAGTTGCAGTTGCCATACCAAGCACAGAATCTCCAAGAAACTCAAGCCTTTCATTATTTATATGCTTGCTTGAAGCGTTTTCGTTAGAAAAAGAACGGTGATGAAAAGCCAGATTTAAAAGTTCCAGATTATTGAATTTTATATTAAGGCTTTTACAAAACTCAGAAAGAGCCTTTTTTCTTTCTTCTGAAATATTTGAATTACGAATCTTTCTTTTAATAAACACAACACCCCCCATAAAAAAAATAAACACAGGCTGCTAAGCAAACCTGTGTCCATTCGTTTTATAAAAAACTATAACTGAAAAATTATTTAGATTCTTTTTCAGCTTTGATGAAGTTGTATGCATCACGAACTGTTTCAAATTCGTTTGCTTTTTCATCAGGAATGCTAACGCCAAGCTCCTCTTCGATTGCATAAACCAATTCGTAAGTATCAAGGCTGTCTGCACCGAGATCACCACGGAAAGAAGAATCCAAAGTGATTTTGCTTTCATCGATTTCCAGTTTTTCAGCGATAAGCTTCTGGATTTTGCTGAACAATTCGTCCATTTTTAATCTCCTGTGATTAATTAAGTTAAATTTTCAGAAACTGAAAATTTTCCGTATTGTTAATTCATCCAGACTACTTAACTTCTGGTTTAATTACCTGACGTCCACGGTAGAAACCGCATTTTGGACATACATGATGCTGCAAAACAAGGTTGCCACAGTTCGCACATTCTACCATCTGTGGTGCAACAAGATGCATATTAACACCACGGCGTCTGCGTGTCCGTGCTTTCGAAGTTTTCGCTCTAGGTACTGCCATTTATATAACCTCACTATATGTTTTGTTACTTGTATAACAGACTTAATGTTATATCAGTTCCTGTCTGAATGTCAATTGGATTATACCTGTATTTTTCCATTTGTCAATATTTTTTATGACAATATTACATTTTTTGTCATTTTAACATTCAAATTCTCTGCTATTTCCGATATTTTTTTAAAACCGCCTCGCAAACCACAGGAGGAACCATTCCGCTTATATCTCCGCCAAACTGGGCAAGCTCTTTTATCGAACTAGATTTTACTATTACGTATCTTGTTTCCGTCGGCATAAAAAGAGTTTCAATTTCAGGATTTAAATTGTGGTTTACAAGGGAAAGGTCAAATTCGTACGAAAAATCATTTACATTTCTTATTCCACGAACAAGAACTTTTGCATCGATTTTTCTTGCATATTCAACAACAAGCCTGTCCCATTTATGAACTTCTACATTATGATAAGGCTCTGTCAAAGTTTTAAGCATCAACACACGCTCATCGGCAGTAAAAAGGCTATTTTTGCCAGGATTTTCAGAAACAAGGACATCGATTTTTTCAAAGAGCTTGCTTGCCCTTTCTATTACATTTAAATGTCCATAAGTCGGAGGATCAAAGCTCCCCGGAAAAACTGCAATATTCATGCTTTTCTTTTTATCACGTTTGACGCGAACAGACAAGTGATGTATATTCTTCTCTATGAGAGCAAAAAAACATTTATCCAAGATAGCGATTTTGGCGTTTTCTTTCGTACTAGCAGGTTGCGGCTCAACTCCAATAAAACAGCAGCCAGCAAAAGACGAAAACAAGCCTGTCATCGAAGAAAAAAAAGAAATTCCGCCTGAAAAAGACGAATATCACAAATCTGTCGGAAAACTTACTGTTTCAAAAGACACATTTGAATCAGATAAAGCAGAAATTCTCCGTACTATCGAGATTTTAAAAACGATTATGTCAGATTTTGACTATCAGTCCTGGCTTTTGTATGTGGACAACGAGTCAAAAGCTTATTGGTCAAAACCTGCAAATCTAAAAAAAGCCCAGGGCAAACTGCCTATAAAAGGACTTCAACTCAGAACTCTACAGGATTATTTCAAATACGTATTCGTACCTTCAAGAGCTGGACGAAACATCACAACTATACGCTACGAATCCGAAAATTACATAAAGGCCGTTCAGGTTACAAACCAAGCCTCCTCCGAAACTGAAGAAAAATACACAGTTTACTATTATTTCAATAAAATCGGTGGTCATTGGCAGTTGCACCTGCCGGAAATTGACGGATAGCAGGCACTGTCTTTTTTCAAAGAAAAAATAACTTTTATTGATTTTTGTAAATCATTCAACTATAATTTTAAACGTTTGTATAAAAAGTGCCGATTACTAGAATAAGTCCAAGGGGGATCTAATGAAATCTATAAAATATGCAGCAGCTGCAATTCTTACTGCCTTCGTTTTTACAGTCAGCGCACAGACAAGCGCAGACAACGAATCAAACGTTGAAAGCGAATACCTTAGCAGCATCGAAGACGTTGTAATCACAGAACTTGCAACATCAGAAGAAAGGGACAACAAGCTCGTAGCTCTTCAATATCTTGAAAACGCAGTAAACGAAGGACGCACAACTCCTGATATGATGAAAGCTCTTGACGGTCTTGCAGGGGAAGGAATTGCAAGCCAGTCACGGACAAACGGACGACTTATGAACAACTTTCCAGACATTCGCGCAAAAGCTTGCGATATTCTGGCAAATGTAAAAACAGAAGAATCAAAAAATGCGCTTGTAAAGGTTGCTCTTGCAGACAATGAACCTATGGTAATAACAGCTGCAATCCGTGCCCTTGGAGACATTGGAATCAACGACAACGATGAAGTTTCTGAAACAATCGCCTGGGCTCAGAAGAAAAACGCAGTTTTAAACCCGACTTCTTCATTGGCTCTTGAGGTTTTGATTGCCTATGAAAAAATAGCAGATTCAGTTCAGAACAAAGGTCCTATGATTCAGGCTGTAGGCCAGATTGCCACAAACTATCGCTACGTAACTCCAGTTCGTACCCGTGCCCATGAATTGCTAAAGACTTTACAGGGCGCTCCTTCGTCATCAGACAAGAAAAATAACAACGCAAAATAATCAAGAAAAAAGAGAGGCCATCAAAAAAAAATTGAAAAGCCTCTCTTTTTTTTATTCAGTTTACCATATTTTTGAGGAATACGTGATTTGAACACGCAACCTTCGGCTCCGGAGGCCGACGCTCTATCCAGTTGAGCTAATTCCTCAGTCTTTTTTTAGAAATACAAGAACAAAAGATATTGATTTCATTCAAAATTGTCAACACAATAACCTGCACAGCCCATTTATAAACCTGGAGGTATCTTATGCAGCCTATAATTCTAGCATCTTCTTCACCAAGACGACAGGAAATTTTAAAACTTATGAACATTCCTTATCAGGTCATAATTCCAAACTGCAAGGAAGAATATCCTGATGATATTGAAATTGAACAGATTCCCGAATTTCTCGCAACAAGAAAAGTAGACGCAGTCATAAGGGCCGCTCCGGCAGGAATTGAGTATCCATGGATTTTAGGAGCAGACACCGTAATTGTAAAAAATAAAAAAATCCTAGGAAAACCGGAAAATCAAGAACAAGCCTTTGAATACTTAAAAAGCCTTCAAGGTTCTACGCATAAAGTTATTACAGGAATTTCGCTTTTTAACAGCGAGCTGCACTACATGAGCAACCGTACATCAATCACAAAAGTAACTTTTTCAAGGATGACTGACGAAGAAATAAAATGGTATATAAGCACAGGCGAATGGCATGGAGCAGCCGGAGGTTACAGAATTCAAGGTCTTGCAAGCTGCTTTATCTCTAAAATCGATGGCACAAACAGCTGTGTTATGGGATTGCCTGTCTTTGAACTTTATGATATATTGAAAGAACAGAATTATTCAATTTTCGAATAATCTGCCGGGACTTGCGAACGGACCGTAGGTATTTATTCGCAGGCTCGTAAATCTTCCGGACGCATTATTATGCGCCTCGAGAAAAAGAGTTCGGTGGAAAAAAATTCATCAAAGCATGAATGCTTTTTTTTCCGGTGAAGGAGACACTTTATGGCAGTTGTAACCATGAAGAGTTTGCTTGAATCAGGTGTACATTTCGGTCACCAGGTTAAGCGTTGGGATCCACGCATGAAGAAATATATCTTCGCACAGCGCAATGGTATCCATATCATCGATTTGCAGAAAACAATCGGTGCTATCAAAGACAGCTATGAAGCTGTTCGCAAAGTTGTAACTTCAGGAAAGTCTGTTCTTTTCGTTGGTACAAAAAAACAGGCACAGCAGGCAGTTCAGAAAGAAGCTGAACGCTGCGGAATGTACTATGTAAACAACCGCTGGCTTGGTGGTATGCTTACAAACTTCTCTACAATCAAAAAGTCACTTCAGCGCCTCAAGAAAATCGAAAAGATGGAAATAGACGGCACATTTGACAATCTTACAAAAAAAGAAGTTGCAAATCTTCTCAAAGAAAAAGAAAAGCTTTCAAAAAACCTTGGTGGCATCAAAGAAATGAAAGAACTCCCAGGAATTCTTTTCATCATCGATACACACAAAGAACAGATTGCTGTTGCAGAAGCCCACCGCATGGGTATTCCTATCGTTGCAGTTGTTGACACAAACTGTAACCCAGAAGGAATCGACTACCCTATTCCAGGAAACGATGACGCAATCCGCGCAATTTCTCTCTTCACTTCTATCATTGCAAACGCAGTTGTAGAAGCAAACAACGAGGAAGGTCTTAAAATTATTGAAACTCTTAACGACGATGAAGAAATCGTTACAGACGCTTCAACAAAAAAAGACGATGAAGAAATCGCAGACTACAGCAACTACACTCCTACTGAGCCAAAAGAAGAAGATGTTGCTGACGACGACAGCGATGATGAAGATCTCGCTGAAAAATTTGACAAATAATCAGGGGAATACAAATGGCATCATTTACAGCTGCTGATGTAAAAGCTCTCCGCGAATCAACAGGAGCAGGTATGCTGGACTGCAAAAAAGCTCTCCAGGATGCAAATGGAAGTATCGCAGAAGCTGAAAAAATCTTAAAAGAAAAAGGTCTTGCCGCCATGGCAAAACGTTCTGACCGTGCAACTGGAGAAGGACGTATCGTCATCAAACAGGAAGGCAACAAAATTGCTATGGTTGAAGTTACTTGTGAAACTGACTTTGTAGCAAACAATGCTGATTTTGGCGCAACTGCTGACAAAGCTGCAGAAATCACTCTTGCAGCAGGAACAGATGAAATCACAGCTGAGCATAAAGCAATCATCGACACAATTGCTATTAAATTCCGCGAAAACATGGCTGTACGCCGTTCTGCTTTCGTCGAAGTTGGAGCAAATGCTGTTGCTGGAACTTATGTTCACTCAGACAAAAAAACAGGTGCGATTGTAGTTGTTGAAGGCTCAACATCTGACGAAGTAAAAGCATTCGCAAAAGACTGCTGCCTTCATCTTGCGGCATTTACACCTACTTACATCACAAAAGATGAAGTACCACAGAGTTACATCGACGAGCAGAAAGAAATTTTTGCCGCACAGATGAACGCTGATGAAAAAATGGCTTCAAAACCACAGAATGTAAAAGACGGCATCCTTAACGGAAAAATCAACAAGCTTCTTGCAGAAAGCTGTTTCGTTGACCAGCCTTTCGTAAAGGACGACAAAGTTACAGTTGCTAAAAAACTTGAAGAAGTTGGAAAGGCAGTTGGTGCAAAACTTTCATTTGGAAAGATTGTTCTTTTCGTTCTCGGTAAATAATTTTTACTGATTAAAAGCGGTTGGATTTTTCTAACCGCTTTTAGTTTTATCAACTAAAATATGGATTCGTGCCTGTTTGGCATGCCGCAACTGCGGTTTTATGGGAGAAATCACTATGGCATTTGACGCTAAAGCAAAAATGGAAAAAACGCTTGAAGGAATTAAAAACGAAATGAACACAATCCGCACGGGTCGTGCTTCTGCCGCTATGTTTGACAAAGTTCGTGTAGATTATTACGGACAGAAATCACCTCTCAATCAGGTTGCTCAGATTTCAATTCCAGAAGCCCGCACTGTTGTAATTTCTCCATTTGATAAAAGCCTTATTTCTGATATTGAAAAAGCAATTTTAGTTGCAGACCTTGGATTAAATCCTTCAAACGATGGAAAAGTAATCCGCATATCAATTCCTGCATTGACTGCCGACCGCAGAAAAGAACTGGTAAAGCAGGCAAAATCAATGGCAGAAAACTACAAAACGACAATCCGCAATGTTCGCCGCGATGGAAATGATGATTTGAAGAAACAGCAGAAAGCCGGAGAAATCACAGAAGATCAGCTCAAAAAAGAAACTGACGATCTTCAGAAGCTCACTGACAAATATATTGCTGAAATTCAGACAGTCTGCGATGCAAAGGAAAAGGAAATTCTTGCTTAATTTTTAGCAGCTCAAAATTCTGATGAATATTGAAGAAATTAAAGCCGGCGGACTTCCAGCTCATGTCGCAATAATCATGGATGGAAACGGACGCTGGGCAAAACAAAGAGGTTTAGCACGCTCTCAAGGCCATAAGGAAGGCTTGAATTCTGCAAAAAGAATAGTAGCTCAAGCCGCATCTTTGGGAATAAAATATATAACTTTATATACTTTCTCAACAGAAAACTGGAAGAGGACGCAGGAAGAAGTCGGCTATCTTATGACTCTCATAAAAGGCCATCTTCGTGCAGAATTCCAGTTTTATAAAGACAATGGCATTAAAATTGAGCACATTGGCGATTTAAGCGGACTCCCAAAAGATGTTCAAAAAGAAATTCTAAATGCAAAAAAAGATACAGAACATTTTACAGGAACAACCTGTGTTCTAGCCATAAATTATGGCAGCCGCGATGAGATTGTCCGCGGAATAAAAAAACTTGTAGAAAATAACGTAAAACCAGAAGATATTACAGAAAAACTTATTTCAGATTCTCTGGATATAAAAGCTCTGCCAGATGTTGATCTAATGATTAGAACAGGTGGCGAAGAACGGCTCAGCAATTTTCTGCTTTGGCAATGTGCTTATGCAGAATTTCTTTTTACCGACACGCTTTGGCCCGATTACACAGAAAATGAATTTATAGAAGATATAATCAAATTTCAAAAACGTAATAGAAGATTTGGCGCAGTTCCAGATCAAAAGTAAACAGGGGAATTTATGAATCGTAAAGTCGTTTCGAGACTTGGAATTTTTTTTATAGGAGTACCTCTTATAATCATGCTGATTCTGTTGAATCAGATGAATCACCTTGCAATCCATATTGTTGTGACAGCGGTTTCGGTTGTTGCAGCCTGCGAATTTTATCATATTCTTGGCCATAATTTTAAATTACAGAACAAACTGCTTGTAATAATTCTTGCAGGAGTTATAGATCTTGCAATGCTTTTGCGCGCAGTTTTTGAATTTGACATTTCTTATGTTGATTTTGTATTTGTGCTCGCAATTTTAATAAGTCTTGCAGTCGAAGTTATTTTGAACAAGACTTTTGAAAATTCAAACAGCCATATAATTACATCGATTTCAATTATTACGTACGCCGGATATTTGCTGACTTTTTTAACACGCATGACATTTCTTAAACATTCACGCCCAGTTTTGATCATGTTTTTGACAATGGTATTCTTTTGCGACTCTTTGGCATGGTTTTTTGGCGTGCTTTTTGGCAAAAACAACAAGGGCTTTATAAAAGCAAGTCCAAATAAAAGCATTGCCGGCTTCTGCGGCGGAATTTTTGGTTCAATTTTGAGCGGAATTTTGAGCTGGTTCTTGTGGAAAAACATTTTTACAGGTTCTGCCGCAAAATTGGTTCTTTTAGGCGCTTTAATTTCAATCACTTCAATTCTTGGAGATTTGGTTGAATCTGTTCTAAAACGCTCTGCAGACTGCAAGGATTCAGGTTCAATAATTCCTGGCCGTGGCGGAATTCTCGATTCAATTGACAGCATCGTTTTTTCAGCTCCTGTATTCTATTTTACAATTACGCATATTTACCCTGCCCTTTTGCAATAAAAAGGACTTTTGTCTGCTTTTTCAGATAATTTTGAAGGAAGGAATATGAAAAAAATTCTCGTCTTAGGCTGCACAGGTTCAATCGGAACAAGCACTATCGATATTTTAAAAAATCATAAAGACCGTTTTGACTGTTGCGGTCTTACAGCAAACAAAAACAAAGAAAAGCTCGAAGAGATTGCAAATTTTTTTGAATGTTCATATTCGCTGACAAGCGAGGAAGGAACAGAAGGAATAAAAAAACTCATAGAAAAAACAAAACCTGATATTGTCGTAAACGGAATTGCAGGAAGCGCAGGGCTTGTTCCAAGTATTTTGGTTTTAGAAGCTGGAATTGACCTTGCTCTTGCCAACAAAGAATCTGTCGTCATGGCAGGTCCTGTTATTTTTGAAATGGCAAAAAAAAGCGGCAGCAGGATTCTTCCGGTAGACAGCGAACACTCGGCAATTTTTACCCTTCTTAACAATTGTGGCGGCTCTAAAAATGTAGGACAACTTATAATTACTGCAAGCGGAGGACCTTTTAGAACATGGCCATCTGAAAAAATTGCAAATGCAACTCTAAAAGACGCGCTAAAACATCCGACCTGGAACATGGGAACAAAAATTACAGTTGACTCTGCAACATTGGGAAACAAGGGGCTTGAAGTTATTGAAGCAAAACGGCTCTTTGGATTTGACACAAAGCAGATAGAAGTAGTTGTCCATCCGGAAAGCATAATTCACTCTCTTGTAAGAACAAACGATGGAATTGTTTATGCCCAGTTAAGCGAGCCGGACATGAAGCATCCGATTATTCAGGCGCTTGACTGGCCGGAAGTAAAGCATAATTTTATGAAACCTTTTGACCTTACAGACACTGCAACAAGTTCAAGAACCTTAACTTTCGAAAAACCAAGAATGGACGATTTTCCTCTTTTAAAGCTTGCATTTAAGGCGGCAGAAAAAGACAACAGTCATCCGATTGCTTTTAATGCGGCAAATGAAATAGCAGCCTGGGCATTTATTGACGGGAAAATCCGTTTTGAAAAAATTGCAAAGATTGTTGAAAAAGTTATGGAAAATGAAGATGAATGGAACAGTCCTGTCCGCGACACAAAGGATATTTTTGAAGCAGACAGCATGGCACGTTTAATTGCAAAAAAACTGGTATAAAAAATGCTGTTAAAAATAGTTTATGGTCTTATAATTCTTGGAGTTATTGTTTTTCTGCATGAAGGCGGTCATTTTTTGGCTGCAATCTTGTGCGGAGTTAAGGTCGAAGCGTTTTCGATCGGAATGGGTCCTGTACTTTTACACAAAAAAATTAAAAACATAGACTGGAGGATCTCGCTTTTGCCTCTCGGCGGATATTGCTCAATGAAAGGCGAAAATGATTTTTCGGACGAGAATTCTTCTTGTGATTTTGTTGAATATGACAAAGACTCGTTTTACGGAGTTTCGCCATTAAAACGTGCGGCAATCGCTTTTGCAGGTCCTCTGGCAAACCTTCTTCTGACTTTTTTTTCATTTTTTATTGTTGCCCTTGTAGGTTTTACATATTGGTCTGCTTCCAGCAAAATTACTCTGGCAAATGAAGTTTATCCGGAAATTGTTTCTCCGGCCGCCGAAGCAGGTCTTTGCAGCGGAGATGAAATAACTCAAATTAATTCTGAAAAAATAAACGATTTTTCTGAACTTTACGAGTTTGTTGCAACTCATCCCGATGAGGATTTAAAAGTCAAAGTCTTGAGAAACGGAATTCAAATGGATTTTTTGGTTCATTCACAACTTGACAGACAAACCGGCGCAGGAAAAATCGGCGTAATAAGCATGCCTGAAACAAGCGCCAAGAGAGAAGCAAAACGCTATGGATTTTTTGGAGCGATTGTTCAAGGCGGAAAAGAAACATGGAAAATTTTCAGGGCATCTTTGACGGGAATTGCAAGTCTTTTTAAAGGCGTAAAAATTACGCAGGCAGTAAGCGGACCTGCCTCAATTACGACAATGCTTGGAGAAACAGTAAAAGAAAGTTTTTCCGCCGGTTTTAGGACAGGCCTTTCCTCCGTTTTGAATTTTGTCGCATTAATCAGCATTTCGCTTTTTATAATGAACCTTTTGCCAATTCCAGTTTTGGACGGCGGATTGATTTTTTTCTCGCTCATAGAAGCAATTTTCCGTATCCGTATTTCACCAAAAGTTCGTTATCGTGTACAATATGTTGGACTTGCCTTTATTGCTTTTTTATTTGTAATTGCGGTTATAGGCGACTTCAATTATTTTATGAGAACTGCAAGATAAACCTAAGAAAATTTTGAGGATTTCGATGAAAAACAAAAGAATTTGCGTTTCAATTTTATTCACTTTTTTTGCCGGGGCATTAATTTTTGCGCAGAGCCATGTTTCGACCCAGGCGCATGACTCTACAGTTACAGGGCTTGCTGTCCTAGAAGCTTCCGAAAGTGAACAAAATACAGTCTTTAGCGTCGGACAAGACGGTTTTATAATTAAATGGACAGAAGATTCTTTGGGTGAACACTATCAGGTTACAGACCTTGCAATAAAAATGGTTGCAAGAAGTCCGAACGGAAACGATATTGCAATTTACGAAACGGACGGCGCCGCAACAAATATGGTAAGCGTATGGAATTTTAAAACCCTTACAAGAAAATGCGCATTTACATTCGGAACACCAATCACTTCTCTTTCTTATTCTGCGAAAGGAACTTACGTTTTGTGCGGAACTGCAAGCGCAAAAGGAACTTATTTTTTAAATACGCAGAACAACACAATCACTTCAAAAAAACTAAAGGAAAGCACAGGACCTGTGAGCATGGTTATAACTAGCAATTCTGAAAATTCGGCCGTCGCATATTCTCCGACAGGCTCTTTAAGCTATTACAATATACGCAACGGCGAAAAAAAGGCGAAATTTTCTACAGAACCAGGTTTAAGCCAGGCTTGCATGTTCAACAACAATGTTTTTCTTGCAGGATATAAAGACGGAAGCATCTATGTAATTCAGGCAGTAACAGGAAAAACACTTGAAAAATTTTCAATTGCGGGAAAAGAGCCTGTTATTTTCAGTTCAAACAGTTATGAAAATCTTTATTACATTGTAAATGAAAAAAGACAATTTAAAATGTACCTTATAAAAAACGACAGAAATAAAGATGTAATTGCCCCACAGCTTATCCGGACATTTACCGGTTTAAAAAACGATGAATCTATCGTCTGCGCAGATATTACAGCTTCTGGAACAATATTTGCCGGAACAAACCAGGGAAATCTGTATAAATTCGACAACTCGATTGCCGAACGCGTCGATGTTCTTCAGTCTATGAGCGACAACATGTATAATCATATATACGATGTAGCCTCTGCCGGAGAAAATTTTTATTTTCTGACGCCTTCATCAATCGTTCTTTCTTCTTACGACAACGGCGCTGTAGACTTAAAGGGAACCAATCCCGGACATACGAATATAATCTCTTACAACGAAGCTGGCGTAATTCTTTGGACAAAAGATTCAAGAAAAGCAGTTCAGTTTTTTGATTTTACAACAGGAACGGCTTCTGCAATCTTTACTCCGGAAAATAATCTAAAATCTTTAAAGCTCTACGGAAATTATCTTTTATCAATAGAAGGAAGCTCTACTGTAAACCGCTATTCGATAGAATCAAAGACAAAGGAAAACCTTTACAATGGAGCAGGAATTCAAGACGCGCTCCTTTATAACGAAACAGACCTTTATGTAGCAAAGACTTCTGCAACAACTCCGGCAGTTCCGCTTTTATACGTAAATACAAAAACTAAAGAAACTGTTCCACTTAATTTGAAAGGAAACGTAGCATACGCGCTTTCTTTCGACCCTTCTGTTGCAAAACCGGAAATCTACGGAATTATAATCGGAACTGACTCACAGAACAGACCTCTTACATCTGTTTTTTCTTATAATCCGGAAACAAAATATTCAAAGCACTTGCTTGAAGAACATTCAGAAGATCCGAATGCAATCTGTTACCTGTCTTATCCTGTTTTATACACGAACATGGGCAAATCAAGAATTCGCTCCTATAACCTAATGGCAAAGCGAAATTTTGAATACAAACGATCTGCCTCCCTGCCTGTAAAAATTGCAAAAAACAGAACTAGGCTTGTTGTTTTGAACAAAGACGGTTCTGTAAGCTGGTACAATCCTGATATGAATGCAGTTATTGCCGACTGGTATCTGACCATAAACGGCGAATGGTTTGAATTTTAATAAAAAAGCCTCTCTGAATTAACAGAAAGGCGCGAAAAATAGTCTTTTATTTGGAAGAAAAATTCTAGCCCGGATCGTCACGGAAAGACCGCAGGAACCGGCATTTTGCCGGTTCCGAGGACTTGCAGAAAGAGCCGGACGCGGGCAGGGAATGCGCTTTCCTCAAAAAAAATTTAAAGTTTTATTCCACAGCCGCGCAAAAGCGCTTCTTTGTAGACTTTCTCATACTGACGGCAGCTTTTTGTCCACGTAAAGTCCTGCTCCATTGCACGTTTTTGCATTTGCCTGATGTGATCTTTTTTGTTGTAATAAGCATAAACCGCCCAGCCTACAGTGTCATAAACTGCCTGCGGAGTAAGATTATCGAACATAAAGCCAGTTCCTTCACCAGTCTGCTCATTGTAATTTTGGACAGTATCCGCAAGACCGCCCGTGCGACGAACAATTGGAAGAGTTCCGTAAAGCTCTGAGTAAAGCTGATTAAGCCCGCAAGGCTCGTACTGGCTTGGCATGAGAAAAAAATCGGCCCCGGCTTCGATTAAATGGCTGAGTTTTTCGTTGTAACCAATTTTTGCACGGAAATTTGGAAGTTTTCCCTGAAGCGAATTGATTTCGTCTTCTGCCCAGCGCTCACCGCTTCCCAAAAGAACGACCTGGACATCTAAGGATCTACAAATTCCCCACAAGCATCCGTAATTTGGCGCAATAACTTCTGCAATCCCCTTTTGGCTTACAAGGCGGCCAATCATGGCAATTACAGGAACATCATCCCTTTCTGGAAGTCCAAAATACTGCTGCAGGGCTTTTTTACATTCGGCTTTTCCGGACATATCCTTTGAAGAAAAATTCGCAGGAAGAGCGGCATCTTTTTCAGGATTCCAAATTTCTGTATCAACTCCATTTACAATACCCTTCACAACATCGCTTCTGACGCGCAACAAGCCGTCAAGCCCAAATCCGCCTTCTGGAGTCTGGATTTCGCGCGCATATGTCGGACTTACTGTCGTTACCATGTCGGCAGAAGAAATTCCGGCCTGCAAAAAGTTAATTGCGCCGTTTCGTTCAAATCCTGCCCCATAGTAAAGATTCCAGTCAATTCCTAAATCGTTGAATTTGTCTTTTCCGTAAACACCCTGATAGCCCATATTATGAATCGTAAAGACAGACGCTGTTTTTTTAAATGCTTCCTGTGTACGGCAAACATGCTTTACAAGAACTGGAGCGAGGGCTGCCGACCAGTCGTGGGCATGGACAATATCCGGAAACCATCCCAATTTGTTGCAAACCTGAAGAGCGCCGTGGCACAAAAGGCTGAACCGATACGGGTTGTCAAAAAAATCAGGCTCGGACTTTGTTCCATAAACTCCATCGCGCCCAAAACAGTTTTCATGGTCCAGAAAATACACGTTTACTTTTTCAAAACCAGGAAGAGTTGTCGTATAGACTGCTGTCCATTCCTGGCCTGTTCCGACTGGAACTCCGAGAGGACCTTCGAGCTTTTGAAGTTTTTTTCGGTCGATTTTATAGTAGCGCGGCATTACGATTTTTACATCGTGGCCGAGTTTGCTCAAACTGCCTGCAAGAGCCGAAACAGCGTCTGCCAGTCCGCCAGTTTTTGCAAAAGGAACCGCTTCTGCACTTACCATTAAGATTTTCATTTTCACATCTCCCATAATAAGAAAATTTGCAACTCAAACTTTTAAAGATAAAAACAGACGCCATTTTCGTCTGTTTTTATCTTGTCTCCTATTTAGCCGCTGCGATAAAGGCTTTTTCAGAATTGACAATAGTTTTTTCGCTTACGCAATATGCAAGACGGAAATAGCCTTTTTTTCCAAAACCGTTTCCTGGAGCACTCAAAATAAAAAATTTTTTTAAATAATCGCAGAATGCGCTATCGTCATCATTCCATCGGGAAGGAACTTTTACAAAAAGATAGAACGCTCCCTGAGGACGGCAATATTCAAATCCAGCCTTGTCCAAAATTGCCATTAAAAGGTCGCGACGACGGGCATAAGAAGAATAATCGACTTTTGCATTCCATGATTTTGCAACAACTTTCTGAAAAAACGCAGGCGCATTTACACAGCCTAAAGTGCGGAGGCAGAAAGTGCAGGCAGAAATAAATTCATCAGAATCCTCACATTTTGGATTTACAGCAATATATCCGATTCTCTCGCCTGGAATCGAAAGGTCTTTTGCGAAACTTGAAACAACTACAGCGTTTTCGTACTTTGGAAATACCGGCGGAACTTTTGCTCCATCATAAACAATCGCACGATAAGGCTCATCGCAGATAAGACAAGGCATTCTTCCGCAAGAATTTCCATGTTTTTTAAGAGCGGCCGCAAGTTCTTCAATATCGCTTTCAGAATAAATTTTCCCGGTCGGATTATTCGGTGTATTGATTAAAACAGCCGCGGTTTTTAGAGAAAGCATTTTTTCGATTGCAGGAACATCAAGCGAAAAATCAGATTTTGAAGGAACTTCAATCAATTTTCCGCCGAAATTTGCGACATAGTGCCTGTATTCCGCAAAAAAAGGAGCAGGAACAATCACTTCATCGCCCAAACTTAAAATCGACTTAAAAACGCAGTTTAGAGCGCTCGCCGCTCCCACAGTCATTACGATATTTTTTTCTTCGAGTTTAACAGTCTGTTCGCCACTCACCTTTTCTGCCATTGCAAGCCTTGTCTCAGGATAGCCGGCATTTGGCATATAGCCGTGGCAGCCATGCGTTGTGTCTTTTGCAACTTCTAAAATTGCATCAACAACTTCTTTTGGAGGATCCAAATCAGGATTTCCGAGCGAAAAATCAAAAACGTTGTCATCGCCATACTTTTTTTTTAGAAGAATTCCTTCCTCAAACATTTTTCTTATTACAGAGGCGCCTTTTGAATTTATTGTTTCTTTTATTTTTGGAGCTATCATAGTGGAAGCATTATAGCACAAAACACAAGAATTTTGTAACTTATTGAGAAAAATGAAGTTTTTTGTTATATTCGCAAGAAGAAGCATGCGCCGTACCAGCGATGATTTTATGGGAGCCTTATGAAAAAATCTTTTCTTTTTAGAACAATTTTTGCCTTTGCCGCCTTATTTTCTGTCCAGGCAGAAATTTTCAATTCAAAACTTTCTTCTGACGAAAAGCAAAAACTCGAAACCGGCGAAGTTTTAATCAGAAACATAAATTCAATGAAAGACGTTTGCGTCAAGCAAAACGATTCTTCTTCAAGAATTTTGGCAACAATGAAAAAACTTGATCCATCTTTTGTTGCAGAAGTAATTCAAATCCGTCCAGTCGAAGGAAACGAAAATTTAATCGAAGAAATAGACTCGGCTTTGTGCAACATCGGTGATTACGTAGGAATTCCTTATTTTTCTGACAGGCAGCAAAAATGGTACGAACTGTATTCTTCTGCCGAAATAAAAAAGATTACCGAAGAAGAAAAAAATAAACAGATTGACTGCATTCTCGAAATGTCGCTTTTCGGAAAATTCAACTCACAGATAAACGTAACAAAAGATGAAAATTTTTATTTTTATGAACTTAAGAACATGGAAAACCTGATTTACCACGAAAAATTTACCGCGGTAAAATCGAAAAAAATGGTTTCATGCATTACAGTTTTCCGCGACGGCGACAACTGGATTCTTTATGCAATCGGCGGAGTTGACGTTCCAAAACTTTGGTTCTTAAAAGACAGAATCGAAACTTCGTTCATGAATAGAATTAAAACTTTCTGCAACTTTATTTTCTCAAAAATCTAATTGAGCTTAAAAAATGGAAAAAATCACTGTAATTCCAGAAAAAATGGTCTTTGGCGGAAGCTGTCTTGCAAAAGCAAACGGAAAAAACGTATTCATTCCGTACGCAATTCCAGGAGAAAAAATTGAAGTTTCGATAAAAAAAACTTTCCGCGATTACGATATTGCAGAAATTGAAAAAGTTATCGAGCCTTCAGTTCACCGTCAGCTGCCTTTTTGCCCTCTTTACGGAAAATGCGGCGGCTGCAACATGCAGCACATTGATATTGATTTTCAGCGCGAGCTACGGAAACAAATGCTTGCAGACTGTTTTGAACGGGAAGGAATAAAAGTTCCAGAAATTGAAACGATCTCTGGAGAACCGGCAAATTACCGTTCAAGAATCCAGCTTACTGACGGCGGATTTAACGAAAAGCAGACAAACAATATTCTTAAGCTCGACTTCTGCCCGATTGCAACCGACGAAATAAATTCTTACCTTAAAAATGTAACACAAGAACAAAGACCTTTAGGGCGAGTTCATTTTTTTGGAGACAAAAGAATTGTTCCGTCTGCGCAAAATGAATACGACAATCTTGTAATTGCAGATGAAACAAAAAAAGAGCTCTGGGCTTCAAAACAAGTCGGAAAATCAAGAAAAAAGGCAAAAAACAAAGTAAGGCGGCGTTTTGCAGGCACGCTGGCCGACACAAAAAACAACTGCACTGTCTGCATTTCAGGAAAACAAATTGAATTTGATGTGCAGGGATTTTTTCAGTCGAATATGGACGTCCTCGAAAAAACAATAAAGGCTGTAACGTTCAATATGGGCGGAGAAAATGTTCTTGACATGTACTGCGGAGCTGGAACTTTTTCGGTTTTTCTTGCGGATATTTTTAAAAAGACAACCTTGGTCGAGCACAACAGGGACGCGCTTGTCCACGCAGAAGTTAACATGGCAGGAAAAGCGCACGAAACTTACGGCTTGAGCGGAAGCCGCTGGGTCAAAGAAAACGCGCCGATGATTCTTGAAAAAAACGGACCTTTTGACGCAGTTGTAATCGATCCGCCGCGCTCAGGAATGGAAAAAGATGTATGTTCCTGGCTTTGCAAAAACAAGACAGCCCAAATAAGAAGCATTTCCTGCGATCCGGCAACACAGGCACGCGACGCATCTTATTTGATAAAATCCGGCTACAAACTGACAAAACTCTACCTGCTCGACTTTTATCCGCAGACTTCCCATATAGAAAGCCTTGCATATTTTGAGTTTGTTTAATCCGGCTGATAAAATAAATATGAATAAAAAAAAATCGTCAAAAAAAATAAGCATTTTTCTTTTTCTGATTATATTTTCTTCAGAAAAGTTTTTTTCGCAGACCGCGCTTTATCAAACAGATTTGTCAACATTGACTCCGTCCTGGCAAACTGTTATTGGAGGCGAAATTGTCGCTCCTCCGGTCGAAACTTCCTATGGTTTTGCAGCAGTAACGGACGGCAGAATAATAAGCGCCTTTACCCAAAAAGGCGTAATTCTCTGGCAAAAAAGCATAAAAGGCAAAAGCGAAAGATTTTTTTCTTCATGGAACGATTTTTTAATTGCAGTTACGGATAAATCCGTCTTAAACTTTATAAATCCAGGCGGAACTTTTCTTTGGAGCGTAGACTGCGGTTTTGAAATAACACAGAATCCCTTTGTTGGACGTGATGGAAGAATTTTTGTACAAGGCAAAAAAAATATTGCCTGCTACGGATTAAAAGGAAGCCAAAAATGGAAACTTGAGCTGAAAGAAAATGCTGTTTTTTCGACAAGCGAGCTCCCAGACGGAAGCCTTGTTTTCTTCTTTGATCAGACAGACGACGGAAAAACACACGGTTTCAGGCTCAGTCCATTTGGAGAAGTTTTGGAAGAAATCACTTTTGCAGGCAAAATTTCAGCAAAATCATCCTGTTCCGACGGAATTTTAATGGCGTTTGAAGACGGCTCCGCAGGACTTTTTGCAGAAAGCAAAACAAATTCTGTTTCAAAATGGGTTTTAAAAGGCGAAACCCAAAATTCACCAGTAAAAAAAATAATCTGCGGTCAAAAAACTTCCGCGCTTCTTTATAACAAAGGCACAGAACTAAAAATTAAAACCGTAGAAAATTCAACCGGCCGCCTTATTTCTGAATTTTCCGGCGGAATTATGAGCCTTTTTGATGCAGTTTTTTTGCGGCCGACAGCCAGAGGATTTTTTATAAGCAGCAGCTTTAAAGCAATTGAATTTGACGAAAGCGGAAACATTTTTTGGGAAGCAAAACTGCCTTCTAAAGCAACATGGAATTTCGTCACATATACAAGTTCAAACCAACTTTTTTTGTGCATGAAAAACTGGGTTTTAAATGCTTTTGTCATGTCCCAGAGCGTCGGAAACAAAAAAATCGTGAGCCAGACAAAAAAAACATATACAGTTCCTTCAAAAAATATTCAGAGTTTTGACGGAATAGTTTATTCTCCGGTTCCGCTTTCGCGAATTGAAGAAATTCAGGCAGCCTTTCAAAAAAAAGATTTCTTTCAAAAAGAAAAAACTATGACCGAAGAACTTCAGGAACTTTCACAGTCCTATCTTTCCGAGCTTCTTGAAAAAAACAGAAATCCGCACGAAGACAAGTCGTTTTATTCAAGCAACCCTATTTATACACAGAAATTTCTAGAGGCAATGAGCTATACCGAATCAAACATTTTTGTTTCAGATTTTGCAAATTTTCTTGAACTTGAAGAAGATCCTTTTTTGCTAAACATTTTGGTTCAGAATTCTGCAAATCTTGGCTATGACGAAAGCGGACAGATTTTAAAGGCCTACGAAATTGTTATAGAAAAAAAACTTCAAAAAAAAGATGTAAAGCTTGCAAAGCTTCTGTGCGATTCAACTTACAAAATCGTTGCCTTTACGGGCAGACCGGCGCTCTACCGCCAGGGAAAACAGATTCTTTCAAATTTCATGACAGACCGTTTTGACAGACAAGTGCGAAACTATGCAGGCGAAACTTTTACAAAAATTCTTAAACTTGAACTTTAACGCGTGAAAAATCATAATCTTTGTGATAAAATATTCAAAAATCTTTATTTTGCAGACAGCGTCTTCATAACTGAATTTGGAGGAATTTTATGAAATTATCCAGGGGAATTTTTACAGTCGCTTTGGCTCTTGTATTTTGCGCAAACTCTTTTTCATTGGAAGTTGATGAAAAAGAACTTGAAACAGTTTCTACACAGCCAGTTGTTTTTGAAAACTACAACGGACCTCATTCTGTCATAAATTCTGCGGCAGAAATTGCAGGAATCGGAACTGACCTTGGAAAAATTATTGCAGACAATCCCGAAACTCCAAAAAATGCTGGCTCTTCGCTGCGTTACCAAATTATTCATGCTGTCAATTCAGAGGAAAAAGGCAAATTTGATGCGGATATTTTTGTAATCGGAAGCTCTTCTACAATTGACCACATCAAAAATATAAGAAGAATTATTTCAGCATATCTTTCAAAAGCCTATGGATATTCTTCCGACGACGCGCAGACAGTCGCAACATTCGTAACTGTTTACAACGCAGTTTACCGCGGAAACACTGATTATTTCAATTTAAAATACAAAAAAATCGTTACAGACAATCTGACGGCAGAAAAAGCAGGCATTGCCCTCAACTACCGCGACTGGCCGGGAAAAACCCAGATTGTAATTCCTCTTGCAGACGTAAATGGCGGCTTGAGCACAGTTGACACCTCAGTAATTTCGGACAAAAAAGTCGTTCAGTCTATGCAGGAAGACGAAGACAAGGGAGTCGACTCCAGAAAACAGATGGTAAACATTAAGGAACGAGAGGCAGACAACGCCCAGGAAAAGGCAAACGATGCCCAAAAAAAAGCAGTTGAAGAATCTGCAAAATTAAAAGAAGAACAGAAAAAAGCAGAAACTGCAAAAACTGAAGCCCAGAACGCGCAAAAAGAAGCAGAACAGGCTCAGAAAAAGGCAGAAGAAAATCCGGAAGACAAGCAGGCTCAGAAAGAAGCCGAAGAAAAGCGTCAGGAAGCAGAACAAAAACAGGAAGAAGCAGTTCAGCAGGAACAGAAAGCTCAGGAACAGTCAGAAAAAGCTCAAGAAGCGAAAGACGAAGCAGCCCAGGCTCAGGCCGCCGCAGACACAAAACGCACAGAAGCACAGACAGAACGCACTTCTATCGCGCAAGACCAGCAGACTATTGTCCGGGAACAGACAAAAAATCAAAATGCGGCTGGCGTTTACGGCCTAAAATCAGTTGACGAGCTCGGAATTCTTTCAACCCTCGTAAAACTTAATGCAGAAACAGGAACTGTAATAAAAGAATCTCCAGTAACTGTAATCAGAAGCCGGACAATTTTTGAAACACAGGCCGGATACATTGCAATTGCAGGAACTTCTCTCGGAAACGGAGCCGTAAAACTTGTTGTTCTTGACAAGGAAAATATGGAAATCGTAAAAGAAAGCAATGAAACTATTGCTGAAAATTCAGTTCTTGTAAGCGATGGCTCAAATTTCTATTGTATAATTCAAGACGGAAAAAACTTTGTAACAGGAAAATTCAACGAAAACGCGGAGAATCTTTTAAAATCACAGGTAAATGTAAAGCCTGCAACTCCGCTTACAATAACACAGAACGGAATTCTTGCAACATCAAGTTCAAACATTCCGGTTTTGCTTAATACGAAAGATCTTTCACAGATTAAAAATTAGAAAAAATGAATTTTGCTTTTAAGAAAAATTTTATCTTCTTCATTTTATTGGCTTTTTCAGTTCTATCAGTTCAGGCAAGCGGAAAAAGAGACAAACTTTTTGAGACTGTCGAGACAGGAACTGAAAAAGAAATAAAAACTGCGCTCAAAAAAAATCCGGATTACGCAAATATAAAACGCGGAAAAGAAAAAGAAAGCCTTTTAATGAGCGCATTAAAAGAAGACCGCAGTCTTTCTGTCATCAATATTCTGCTAAAATACGGAGCAGATCCAATGCAAAAAGATGCGGAAAAACGAAATTCTATAATGTATGCGGCAAAATATTCATCTTCTCCAGAAGTTTTAGAAAGACTTATAAAGGACAATTCACTTTTTAATTTTTCCAGACGAAAAAAAATTCTAAAAACCGACAAAAACGGAAAAAATGCTTTCGACTATGTACAAGAAAATTCTTCGCCGAACGATATGATTGAAGTTTTGCGGAAATTTATAAAAGAAAAAACTGAAAAATCAGAAGAAAATGAACAGATTTTGGAAGAAGTTCAAAAAGAACAGGAAGAAACACAAATTCCCCAAAATATAAAAACAGAAGAAACTGTTTTGGAAAATAAAAAAGAAGAAGCAAAAATAGAAGAAAAAACAGAAAATCCAAAACTGCCTGCGCCGGAAGAAAACGCGGAAAATAAAAAAAATGAGAAAAATGACAGTGCAGAAGACGTAGCATTGAATTCTATTATGCAGAACGGAAACGAAGATGAAACTTTAACTTCTGCGCCGCAAAAAGAAGATGAAACAACTTCTACAGAAAAAATGCCGGAGTTTGAAAGAAAAATTGAAATCTCTCCATACGAAAAAACTAACCTTTTCGATTATGCGCTGGAAAACGACGGCAATGAAGTTCCGCAAAAAAGCAGTCCATCTATTTTAAGAACTTTTATAGAAAATCCGGACGAAAAGGACAGCGAAGGACGGACAAAACTTATGAATGCCGCCAAACAAGGAGATTTAAATCTTACAGAAGATTTGATTTTTTCAAAAGCAAATATAAATGCAAAGGACAATGACGGCTGGACTGCGCTAATGTTTGCCTCAAGATTTTCTGAAAACGACAAGGTTGTAGAGAAACTTATAAAAAATGGAGCCGACATAAAGGCAAAAAACAATTACGGTGTAAGTTCGTTAAAACTGGCATCTAGTTTTTCAAAAAATTCAAAAATCGTTTCGCAGCTGCTTTCGGGCTATGAGATTTCTGACAGCGAAGTTCGTTCATCTTTTATAACCGCAGTAACAGAGGAATCTCCTTCTCAAATACTGGATGCCTTTTTTGAATATGGACTTCCAGTAAATTCTTTTTATGACGGAAAAACTCCGCTTATGTACGCGGCAGAATTCTGCAAAGATACAAAAATAATTCAATGGCTCTTGTCAAACGGAGCAAAAATCAGCTACAAGACAGATTCGGGAATGACAGCCTTTGATTTTGCAAAGAAAAACAAAAAATTAAAGCGCGATTCCATTTTCTGGAGTTTGGAAAATTTCTAAAAAAATTATTTAAAACAATTTTGGAGCAAACAATGAGAATTACCGGCGGCAAATTAAAAGGAAGAATAATAAAGTGTCCAGACGGAATAATCCGCCCGGCAATGGACAGAATGAGAGAATCTGTTTTTGCCGTTATTGGCGATTTAACCGGAAAAAGCTGGCTAGATTTGTTCAGCGGTTCGGGAACTATCGCAATCGAAGCGGCAAGCCGAGGAGCAACCGAAGTTCAGCTTTGCGAAAAAGACAAAATCAAAATAAAGACGGTTTTAGACAATGTTTCCGTAACAGAAAAAGAATGCGGAGTAAAAATCGGCTGCCACTTTATGGCAGTAGAACTTTTTTTAAAGCGCTGCCACGATAAATTCGACTTCATATTTTTTGACCCGCCTTTTCCATACAAATTCAGAAAAGATTTAATAAAATCAGTAGATAAATATTCACTTTTAAATCCAAACGGAACCGTTTTAATCCACTACCCCGAAGAAGATCCTCTTCCAGAGAAAATCGGAAACCTCGTCCTAAAAGACAAGCGCGTTTACGGACGCTCACTCGTCAATTTTTATAAAAAAGAAGAAAATATAAGTCCAGAAGTTCAGCAATAACAGAAAAAATAATTTCCTTGACTTTGATTTTTTTCGTGGTAGAATTTATTTAAGTTAAAATATAAAGGTAAAAAAGTGAATGTCACTTCAAAAAAATGCTTTTCTCACGGCAGTTGAGTCAAACCGGCCATCTGATGGTTTTATAAAAGTTACAGATTCTCCATTAGTTTCACTGTCTTCCGAACAGAAAGTCATATTGAACCGCAAGGGCAACGAGCTTTTTAACAATGGTAAAATTCAGGAAGCCGCAAGAATATTTATAACAACCGGCTATTCCGACGGACTTACCAGAGTTGGAGATTTATTGAGCAAAAAGAACCAGTCGCTCAAGGCCTTGAAATTTTATATTTTGGCAAAAAACAAAAGAAAATGCGAAGTCCTTTACGAAAAAATCGCAAAAATAATCTCGCTTCTTGTTAAAGAATAAAAAACGCGAAAAACGATGAATTATAAAAATAGAATCGCACTAGGAGAGCACAAAATGTCCGATGTAAAAAATGAAACCATAATTGCAAATCAACCAGAACAAAAAGACGCAGAAAAAATTGCAGAAATTTCAAAAAAAGGCTACCAGCTTTTAAAAGAAGACAGGATTAAAGATGCAATTGATGCGTTCAATTCAATTTTGCAGATTGAAGACAACAATAATTACGCTCTTGTCGGACTTGGCGATTGTGAAAGAAAGCAAAATCACTTTAAAAATGCAGTCGATTTTTATTCAAAATGTCTTTCTGTTCACCCTGGAAACAACTACGCTCTTTTTGGCCTTGCAGACTGCTATAAGGCTTTGAACAAGTATCACAAGGCAATTGAAATTTGGGAGCAGTATCTCTTACACGATGACAGAAACATTACAGTCCTTACAAGAGTTGCCGATGCCTATAGAAAAATCCGAGACTTTAAAAAATCAAAAGAAATGTATCTTAAAGTTCTAGATATGGAAGACAAAAACGCCTACGCCCTGATTGGAATCGGACATCTTTATTACGATTTTAAGGAATACAAAGACGCGCTTTACTATTGGACAAAAATGCTAGAAATAAACGCAGATGCCGTTGATATCCGGGTACTTACTTCAATCGGAAACTGCCACAGAAAACTAAAAACATTCGACAAAGGAATTAAATATTTTGAGCGCGCGCTGGAAATGGATCCGGACAATTTCTATGTTCTTTTTGGCCTTGCAGACTGCTACCGCGGAATGAACCAGCAGTACCGTTCAGTTGAATATTGGAACAGAATTCTAAAAAATGATCCTGCAAATAAAGTAATTCTTACACGTGCAGGAGACGCTTACAGAAATACAGGCGATTATAAAAAGGCGGAAGAATACTATAACCGCGCAATGGAAATAGACTTTGACATTTACGCAGCGCTCGGACTTGCCCTAATCTGCAAGGGTGAAGGAAATTTTGACAAAGCAATTGAAAGGCTGAACAATTTAATCAAAAACGATCCAAAAAATTACCGTCTTTACATAGACCTCGCCGACTGTTATTTAAAAATAAATGACAAAAATAAAGCTGTCGAGGTTTTAAGGACTTTTCAAAAAACTGGAACCAAAAACGCTGTAATTTCTGAGATGTTAAGCAAAATAATTGAAGGAAAGCCTTTAAATTAGTAAAAAAAAACATTATTTTTCTAGGTAGAATGAACGAAAAAATAGCAGTTTCAGGTCTTTTGCCTGAAGAAATTTCAGAACAGTTAAATATTACTCCGGCTTTCCGCGGAAAACAGATTTTTGAGTGGATTGGAAAAGGCGCCGACAGTTTTGACGCAATGACGAATTTAAGCCAGGAACTTCGCAATTCACTTTCTCAAAAAGCAGTCCTCAGATGCAGCGAGGTTTCTAAAGTTTTAAAAGATCCAGATGGAACTATAAAACTTCAGATTACTTTGAACGACGGGCTTGCGGTCGAAACAGTCTTGCTTACCGATAAAGAAAAACGAAAAACCGCCTGTGTAAGCTGTCAGGTCGGCTGTGCAATGAACTGCGCTTTCTGCCAGACAGGACACCTTGGACTTGCAAGAAGCTTGACAGCCTCAGAAATCGTCGAGCAGTTTTTGTACCTTGAAAAATATGCAGGTCCGCTCGACAATATTGTCTTTATGGGAATGGGAGAGCCAATGATGAATCTTCCGGCAGTCCGAAAAGCAATTTCCGTCTTAACAGATAAACGCGGCAGAAACCTTTCTGGAAGAAGAATTACACTCTCAACATCTGGAGTAATAAAAGGAATTTACGATTTAGCAGACAACGGACCTTTAATCAGGCTCGCAGTCTCGCTCACAACGGCAGATCCGCTTCTCCGTGAACAAATAATGCCGATTACAAAGGCAAATCCTCTTGAAGAGCTCCGAAAAGCAATAGATTACTATGCAAAAAAAACAGGAAAACGCGTAACTTTAGAAGCCGCGCTTCTCCATGACACGAACACAAGCGCAGAATCAGCAGAAAATATGATAAATTTTGCAAAAGGAATAGATGTAAACATAAACCTTATTCCATGGAATCCCGTCGAAACATTGCCATTTACCGAACCTTCAAACAATGAATGTCATCGATTTGTCGAAAAACTTGAAAAAGCAGGTCTAAACGTAACACTGCGCACAAGACGCGGACGGGAAATCGGAGGAGCCTGCGGTCAACTTGGAAAAACACTTTCTGACAAAATCGTAGAAGGAAAAAAACTTTCAGGAAGCAAAAAATACGGAAACGGAGAAGATTAAAAAACTATTTTTTTAAGAAGATATTTCTATTTTTTGAATAATTGTTGATATAAAAAAAAAGTTATTTGAATAACTTCCAATTATTGATATAATGATAGAAGAATTTTTAGATACCGTGATTTTTATTAGTCCCGCAGGAGAAATTTTCTTATGCAGAAAAAAATATATGTTGTTGGAATGTTCGATGCCGATACCTGTGCAAAAGTAGAAGCTGCCGTAAAAGCTGTTGCAGGTGTAACAAACTGTGTTGCAAATGCAGAAAAATCTCAAGTTCTAGTTGATTTTGAAGGTTCTGCCGAAGATGCAATAAACAGCGCTATTTCTTCTACAGGTGTTGAAGTACTCAATTAAAATTATTTTTTAAGGAAGTGTCATGCTTAAAGTTACGGTTTTAGACGGTTATGCGGCAAATCCAGGTGATTTGGATTGGGATATTTTTAAGGATATTGCAGAATTGACGGTTTACGACCGTACCCCGCCAGAACTTGTTGTTGAAAGAATCGGAGATTCCGATGCTATTTTTTTAAACAAAGTAAACATCACTAAACAGATAATTGAACAGTGCCCAAACCTAAAATACATTGGAGTTATGGCGACTGGATATAATGTTGTAGACACAAAAGCCGCAAGAGAGGCTGGAATTACAGTAACAAATATTCCTGCATATTCTACAGACTCTGTCGCACAGCACACATTTGCCTTGATTTTAAATTTTACAAACCAGGTTGAACAGCATTCACAATCCGTTCAAAACGGCGATTGGATAAAAAGCCCGGATTTTTGTTATTGGAAAAGCCCATTGACAGAACTCAAAGGCAAAACACTGGGAATTTTTGGCTTCGGCTCGATTGGACAAAAAGTTGCAGAAATTGCTCATGCCTTTGGAATGAATGTAATTATTCACGTTCATTCGCCAAATTCTTTTAAAGGAAACGAAAAGGCGGTTTCTTTAGATGAGCTTTTTGAACAGAGCGATTTTATCACCCTTCATGCGCCGATGACTGCGGAAACATCGCAGCTGATCAACAAAAATACTATTTCCAAGATGAAAAAGACCGCCATCATAATAAATACAGCCCGCGGCGGTCTTGTAAACGAAAGCGATTTAAGACAGGCCCTCGATAAAGGCCAGATAGCCGGCTATGCAGCAGATGTAATCGGAACAGAACCAATGAAAAGCGACTGCCCCCTCTACAAGGCAAAAAATTGCGTTTTGACTCCGCATATTGCCTGGGCGCCGCTAGAAGCAAGACAGCGCCTTTTTAAGATTGCTCTTGAAAATTTAAAGGCCTTTTCCGCCGGAAAAAGCATAAACGTTGTTAATTAGAATTCCTGTATTGTATTTTCCTTGCAAAAACGGTAAATTATTTAAAAATACTAAAGAATTTTAGAGGTACTAAAGATGGGAAAGACTATTGCTCAGAAGATTTTTGAATCGCATTTGGTAGATACTCCGTTTGAAGGAACTTATGTTTTAAAACTTGACCGTGTATTCTGTCACGAAATTACAACTCCAATCGCAATAAATGATTTGGTAGAACGCGGCAAGGACAAGGTTTTTGATCCTGCAAAAATCAAGGCCGTAATCGACCACGTAACTCCTGCAAAAGACAGCAAAACTGCAACTCAAGGAAAAATATTAAGAGATTGGGCTCGCCGTAACAATATAAAAGACTTTTTTGACATTGGCGCCAACGGTGTTTGCCACGCAATTTTCCCAGAAAAAGGCTTTGTACGTCCAGGCTTTACAGTAATCATGGGCGACAGCCACACTTGTACTCACGGAGCGTTCGGCGCTTTTGCAGCCGGAGTTGGAACGACAGATCTTGAAGTTGGAATTTTGAAGGGTGTATGCTCGTTCAAAGAACCAAAAACAATCAAATTTGTGCTTAACGGAAAACTCAAAGAAGGAGTTTACGCAAAAGACGTAATTCTTCATTTGATTGGAAAAATCGGCGTAAACGGCGCAACAAACTGTGTAGTTGAATTTACCGGTCCAATCGTAGACAACATGGGAATGGAAGAGCGCATGACTCTCTGCAATATGGCTGTAGAAGCCGGCGGCACAAGCGGAATCTGCTTCCCAGATGAAAAAACTGTTGAATACCTTTGGGAATTCATCAAAGACGAATATAAAACTAAAGAAGACGCGATTGCCGACTATGCAAAATGGCGCGATGACGAGGACGCTGTTTACGAAAAAGTAATCACAGAAGATCTTTCTAATCTTGAGCCAGTATGCACAATCAACTACAAGCCGGATCAGATTAAAAATATTTCAGAAATGAAAGGCACACGTGTTGATCAGGTATACATTGGTTCTTGCACAAACGGACGAATCTCTGACCTTCGCATTGCGGCAGGAGTTTTAAAAGGTCATCACCTCGCGGACGGAGTGCGCGGAATCGTTTCTCCTGCGACTCCAAAAATTTACAAAATGGCTGTAGCAGAAGGCTTGATTGACATCTTCCTTGAAGCAGGATTCTGTGTAACAAACCCTACCTGCGGCGCTTGTCTTGGCATGTCGAACGGAGTGCTTGCTGAAGGCGAAGTTTGCGCTTCTACAACAAACCGCAACTTTAACGGACGCATGGGAAAAGGCGGAATGGTTCACCTTATGAGCCCTGCTTCTGCCGCTGCAACAGCAATTACAGGAACAATTACAAATTCAGAAAATTACAAAGGATAAAATAAAAGGCAGAGAATAATTTTCGTTCTCTGCCAAAATGGGAGAAAATTATGAAAGCATTCGGCGGACCGGTACTTTTTTTGGATCGTTCAGACATTAACACTGACGAAATCATTCCTGCAAAATATTTGACTGAAATTTCAAAACAGGCTTTAAAGCCATACTGTCTTGAAGACCTTAAACTCGATGGATTCGACGCGAAACGCGATGTTCCAGGAAAAAAAGTAATCATTACCCGTGAAAACTTTGGCTGCGGTTCAAGCCGAGAACATGCGCCTTGGGCCCTCGAAGTAAACGGAATCTATGCAGTAATCGCTCCGAATTTTGCAAGAATTTTCAGACAGAATATGTATAACTGCGGTCTTCTTGCTTTGGAAATGCCAAAACGCGAAATTGACGATATGTTCCGCACATTCGCCGACAAAGAATGTGAATGTAAAATCGAGCCAAAAGATGACGGCACATGGAAAGTAAAGCTTATTGCCGGCTCTCTTTCAAAAAGCTATCCTTTTAAGCTTGAAGGCTTTGAAAAGGCCCTGATTGAAAATGAAGGCTGGATTGGCTACGCTGAGTCAAAATACTAGCTTTATATTTTTATAAAAAAAGCTGCCTTGGAAAATTTTTCTAAGGCAGCCTTTTTTTTGCGCTTTTAAAGATATTTTGCAGTTTACAGCTATTTTATTTTTCGATAAAACCGCGTTTTTCCAGCTCATTTAGAATTAAATCCACAATCTGCTCTGGAGAATAATTTGCAGTGTCTATTATCAAGTCGGCAAAGTCGTATTTATTGTTGTCAATTTCATAGAGCTTTTTATAGCGCCGGCTGTCCTCGCTGTCGCGCATTGCCGTAAAACGGGCGATTTCCGCAAGATCGCCGCCTTCACGGTTAAAAACGCGCCCAGCCCTGGTTTCATCGCTTGCATAAAGATAAACTTTAAAATCTGCAATTTTCAGCATCCAGATTGCAAGGCGGCTTCCAAGAACGCAGCTTTCTTTTTCTGCAAGCTCAACCTGATGGGTGTCCACATATTTGTCATAAGAATCATCATTCTTTGCATTTTCTATTACCTGGGCAAGAGTAAGCCCTTTTTCTGCGGCAAGCTGGCGGAAAGTATAATTGATCATCTTAATTCCAAGCTTCTGGCTCAAAAGAGTAGAAACCGTTGTATTCCCGCAGCCAGATTTTCCGCTGATTGCAACACGAAGTTCTTTTTTTAATTTCATTTTTTTCTCCAGTTTTTTATTTGGGATTTTTCAGGCAAAGCAAAAATTATTCCACATTTTTGCTCTGTTCACGGATATTTTCAAGGGCATCTTTTGCATTTATGACCATCTCGCCTACTTCCGTAAACTGATTTTTTGAGCCGATTGTGTTTATTTCGCGGTTTGCTTCCTGGCAGATAAAGTCAATGCGTTTTCCAGGAACCGGGTTTTGCAAGAATTCATTGCGCATTGCAGAAAGATGGCTGTGCAGACGAATGATTTCCTCGTTAATCGTGTATTTTATCATCATTGAGGCGACTTCTGTCATAATCCGGTTCTGGTCTGCGCTGTCGCCCAAAAGCTCGTTAAAGCGGGTTGTAATCTGCTCCCTGAATTTCTGTTCCATCTTTGGCTGCCATTCCTTAAAGAAAGAAGCGCAGCTGTCAAGAATGTCAAGTTTTTTTAGAAGATCAGCTTTGAGGTTTTCGCCCTCGCGTTCACGGTCAGAAACAAACTGTTCAAAAACTTCGTTAAAAACAGGCTCGATTTTTGACCAGTAAGACTCGGCGTCATATTCATGGGTTATATTTAAAACCCCGTCCTGGGCCACAATCAGAGAAAGAGGAATTGAAGCGGCCGGATAGCCAAGAGCCTCGCTTACTTTTGCGATTGCATCGCGATACATTAAAGCCGCGGCAGGGTCAGGATTTACCTTTGCAGTAGAATTCATATCCTTTACGCGGATTGCAAGGTCGATTTTTCCGCGCACGATTTTAGAAGAAACGATTTTGCGGATTTTTGCTTCAAGGGGATTCAAGAACGAAGGAATATTCACATTCAAATCCAAAAAACGGTTGTTCACGGATTTTATTTCAACGCTGATCTGGGTATTTTCGACTATGGTTTCTTTAAAGCCATATCCTGTCATGCTGTTCATAAATTTTTATCTCCATATTTAATATCAAATCTTTGCTGTAATCGCAATAGACTAAAAAAATTGTCAGTTTTTTGTCTCAAGCATTTTTAGAACTTTAGTTCCAACCTGCCAGTTGTTCCCGGCGCCCATTGTTACAAAAATATATCCGTCAGGATAACCGCTCCCGGAAGGCTCGGAAAGCATTTTAAATGCGGTTTCTGCGGCCTCATCAAATTCGCCGCAGTAAGTTACGTCCTTATGATATTTTTTTGCATGCTCAGAAAGAATTTCGCCGCTGACCTTTGCGCAGGAAGCGTTCTCGCGGGCGCTCGCATAAATTTTATTGATAATAACCTTGTCAGCGCTCGCAAAGCTGGAAGCAAAATCCTCGAGCAAGGCCGCTGTTCTTGTGTATGTGTGGCTCATAAAGTCAACGATAATCTTGTGCCCCTTATAAAAATTGCGGAACCCTTCGAGCGTTGTCCTGATTGCTGTCGGGTGATGCCCGTAGTCGTCAATAAAGATAACTTCCTGCCCAAGAGGAGTTTTTGCGCGTCCTACAATTTCGCTCCGTCTTCTTCCGCCCTTAAAACTTAAAAGGCCTTCTTTGATTTTTTCTTTGTAGGAAGACAAGTCTTTTCCGTAGGTTTTTAGAAGCTCGCAGTTCAACGCGACGGCGGCGGCAGAATTGCGGACATTGTGCTTTCCAGGAACGCAGATTGCACATTCTCCGAGGCAAGCCACTTCAAAATATTGCTTTCCGCCTTCTACACGGCCAAATTTTAATCGGTAGGCGCCATCAGCATTCTCGCCGTAAGAAACCATTTTTATGTCTGGACGTTTTTCAAACGCGATTCTTGCAGTCTCCAAAGCGCCGCTGTCATCAGCGCAAAAAATCAGCTGTCCGCCCCGAGGCAAAAGACAGATATAATCGACAAAAGCGCGCTGTATGTCTTTAAAAGTCGGATAATAATCCTGATGATCGCTTTCGACAGAAGTAAGAATAATTTTCTGCGGACAAAAAGACATAAAGTGCCTTTGATACTCGCAGGTCTCAGCAATAAAAAAAGACTTTTTTAGAGGAGAGGATTCGGCAGAAACCGGGCTTGTATAAGTGCAGCCTCCAAAAGAAGAAATTATGCTTCCTGCAAGGACTGCGCCCGGAAAGCCAAGCTCCTTAAAAATAGAGCCGCAAAGGCCTGTCGTTGTGGTTTTTCCGTGAACTCCGCAAACTCCGCACGAATAAGCATTCTTAGAAAACGCTCCAAGAGCCTGAGTATAAAGCAAAACAGGAATTCCGCGTTTTACGGCTTCTGCAAGGTCAGGATTGGTTTCCGGATTATATGCAGAAGAGTAAATTACAAGCTGAACGCTGTCCGTAATATTTTGCGAGCTAAAAGGCAGAGCCTTAATCTTTAGCTTGTCAAGAATTTCGTCAGTGTAAAAACGCTCAGAGACATCGCTTCCGGTAATCACAGCCCCATGGGCATGAAGAATTTCGACAAGAGCAGCAACCCCAGTTCCTTTTATTCCGACACAATGAATATGAAAACCTTTCAAATCGGAAGGCAAAACAGAATCACACATTTTATTAAAACTTTCCAAAAAAATAAAATTAGCGGCAAAAGCAAAAAGCCAAGCCGCCATAATATTTTACTTCTTTTGACGAATTGCTTCAATTCATTGTGTAAACGTTGCTTAAAATCAAATGGTATATCCTTTACATTTTTTGTTAATAATAATACAAGTTTATTTTTTGCATCTGCGTATCCTACTTCATAAAATACATTAGGATTTCGTCCTGTCATATCTGCTATGATAAAGTCTGCATCGTTAATCTTTTTATAAACTTTCCTCGACCATATTTGTATCAAAGAAATCATCATCCAGACGTTTTGCATCAACATCACATTCTTTTGCAGTTGCTTTTATTCCTAGCTTGTATACATCATTAAAATCTGAGCCAAAAGGCATTATGACAAAAGCTTTATATTTACTCATTTTTTATTCCCCAAGTTTTTCACACAATGGCAGCATTTTTTCGATTGCGGCGACAATGCGTTTTTGCTCGGCGAGTGGCGGAAGAGGAA
>ERZ808278.27-NODE-27-length-135594-cov-12.702123_pt1 | contig 135594 bp, 109 predicted proteins | sample MGYA00521239_ERZ808278 | MGnify/ENA primary metagenome ERZ808278 (study PRJEB31516, sample SAMN03275600) | gut metagenome | biome: mammalia-associated habitat; material: feces | host: Papio cynocephalus | place: Kenya | collected 2012-07-17 ...
TGAGCACATAAAACCCAACTTTAGGGGTAATTTTTGTGAAAAAGCGAATGTTGAGCGAGAATTCGGATGTAAAAACACATTTTAAGGTAAACATTAGTGGGCGACACATTAAGAAATTGCGTCGCGACAACAAAAGACGAAACGGCAAACGGCATTTTGCAGTACACAAAACACCAAGGATTTCCGCAAGAAAAAGCGACGGCAACGGCAAGACGGATAAGCGAGGATTTCGCCAAGCGGGTTAGCGCGAAACCTCGCTCCGCTCCGTGCCGCCTTTTGCGGAATCGGGTTTGTTTTTATGCAAAGACGTGCCGTAGTCTTGCGCGCGCGTATGCGCGCGCACTTGTATCAAGACTACGGCACGTCTAATCGTCAAAATGAGAAAATACGGGTTAATTTTTGTTATTTTGAAAATATAGACATAAGACTTTTTAATAATATTATGTTAATAGATAAATTCGCTTTTCGTTCATAAGCCAAGTGTTATTCGAGTCGATACTCTTTCGGTGTCTTGCCGGTGACGGATTTGAATACGCGATTGAAATGGCTTTGAGATGAGAAACCGAGATATGAACTTATTGCAACAAGTGGTTTGTCGGTGTAGCGCAAAAGACGTTTTGCCTCGGTAATTTTCTCTTTTTGAATGAAATCGGATAGATTTTCGCCGGTGTCTGCTTTGAATTTTGACGATAAGTACGCTCTACTAAGATATAACTCGTCTGCAATTGCCTCTGTTGTGATAACTTCGGAAAGATGGTGGCGGACATAGTTGATAACGTCAAGCGCAAGTTTGGTGGGAGATTTCCCTTTGCGGATATTCGCTACACGCTCTGTGTAGTCAACGACCATTCGGTATTGCAGATTTATTATTTCGGATAAATCTTGCATCAATTCGCATTTTTGAATATACATATCGCTCAGCGACATAGAGTCCTCGACATCCATTCCGCCGGAAATCGCCGCACGAGAAACGAGTGTTGCGGTTACGATGAAAATGTTTTTGATTTGGCGCAACTGATTTTGAGCAACCGTTCCGCCGCGTATTGCAGGGGCGTTTTGCACCCATTGTTTAAGGGCGTCGACATCACCTTTTGACACTATAGATTGAATTGCGTTTTCAACAGATATAGTGTTGTGTAAATCGCTCGGACGGTCGAATTGAGAAGAGATTGTTTCATCGACTTGCGATTGTTCTATATCTTCTTCAAGTGCTTTTTGTTTTTCTTCAAAGATGGAAATGTCTTTTAATTCGGTTTTTTCTCCGTTGAGAACGTGATTTAACACGCATAGAATCTGCATTATGCTTTCGAGCGGCATCGGAACGATGCTGCGCATTGCAATTATAAAATCGGCCACTTCGTTTTTTGCAACATCGGCTTTGAACGCAATTTCTTTAAGTTCTTGTTCTGATAACGGTATTTGTCTTGTAGGACCTATAACGACTTTTTGATTGCCGCTGTTGACGATGCCATAGTAGGCAAAATAAGGATCTACGAAATATCCGACGTGTTCGTTTATGGACAGAATGGAATCGAGATTTATGCATATAGGGTCTTTGGGCAATGATATAAGCGAATGATAAAAGTCGAGTTTGCCGTTTTTATATATGCGTATAGGTATGCCGCTTAAATTACCCATTACCGTACAAGTGTATTTTAAGTCTAATTTTGCCATATTTGTCCTCCAAATACAAAACAAATATATCATATTGCAAACAAATATGCAAGAAATCGTTACTCGTATGGTGGTAGAATTTAATTAAGAATAGAAGATTCCGTTTTTTTCGGCAATCGGAAGGAGAAATTATGAGAAGTCAAGGGCAGTTGCTTTCTGGCAAATTTTTTGAATCGAGAGTACATTCTCAAAACGTTACGAGCAAAGAGAAGTGGCTCGGTTATTTACTCGGACCGTGCGGAGCGTTGTTGCTCAATGCGGTGTTGGCAACGTATCTGAACGTTTACTATACCGACGTTTTGAATCTCACGGGAGTGTGGGGCGGTTTGTTTTTGACGATATTCCCGATAATTTCCAAAGTTATCGACGCAATAACGAACGTGGTTATGGGGTATATTATTGACCGCACAAAAACGAAACAAGGCAAGGCGAGACCGTGGATTTTACTGTCTGCACCGTTAATTGCGGTTACGGGCGTATTGTTGTTTATAGTGCCGAGCGGCAACCAAAAATTGCAAATCGCTTGGGTTATGATTTCATACAACCTGTTTTATTCGTTTGCGTACACGATTTACAATATGAGCCACAATCTTATGGTTCCGCTTTCGACGAGAAACACCATTCAGCGAGGCGGATTGTCCGTATTCAATCAGATTTCGACGATAATGATGAGCGGAATCGTGGTTGCGCTCGTATTCCCGATGGCAATTATGCCTGCACTTGGCGTAAACAAATCTTTGTGGATTATCGTGATGAGCGTATTGAGTATAATTGCGCTCCCGCTCACGCTTTTGGAATACTATTTCACAAAGGAAAGAGTCACGGAAGAACAATCGGATTCGGACGTTCCGAAAGTTTCGTTTGCAAAGCAACTTAAAATCGTTTTCAGCGATAAATATCTTTGGATTATCTTTGTATATTTCCTTATTTATACGTTCGGAACGGTTTTCAAAAATTTAGGGCTTGTCTATTACTGCAACTACGTTCTCGGTACGTACAACGATGGCATAACGCAAATGCTTGTGTCCGTTATAGGAGGCGTGCCTATGGGAATAGGAATATTCCTTGTCTGGCCACTTGCAAAAAAATTCGGCAAGCGCAACGTTACGATGTGGGGGTTTGTGCTTTACGCTATCGGTAGCGCTATATGTTGGATGTCACCGACAAATATTTATATCGTTCTGGTAGGACAATTTATCAAAAATATAGGCGGACTTCCGTGCGCATACGTGTTTATGGCTTTGTTTGCGGACGCACTAGACCACGTGGAATGGAAGAGTGGTGTTAGATGCGACGGAATTGCAATGTCGGTGTACAACATTATTGCAGTTGCACTCGTTGGTGTATGCACGGGTATTTTTAACTCGTTGCTTGCAAATGCAGGTTATATTGCACCGTCGCTCAACGAGGCGGGACAAACGATAGCGGCGGCTCAACCCGAAGCTGTGAAAAACGCTATAACGTTCTCGTTTGTCGGGCTCGAAGTGTTTACAGGCGCGGTGCTTGCGATATTGCTTGCGTTCTTCAACGTTGAAAAAACTATCGGTAAAAAACAACAAATCATAAGAGATCGCCAGAAAGCCGAATGCGAGACGCGTGGCGAAGAATGGATTGCGCCCGAAATAAAGGCGGCGCAAGACGAAGAAAAATTTATTCTCGAAAACGAAAAAGCGTTTGCGGAAAACTTGAAGATTAAGTGCGAGAAAAAAGGGCTTGACTTCGATCAAGAACTTGAAAAGCACAACAATCAAGTTGCCGACAAGAAAGCAAAAGCGGAAGAGAAGAAACGCCTTGCGGAAGAAAAACAAGCCGCAAAACTTGAAAAGGCAGAGCAAAAGAAGGCTCAAAGACTAGCAAAACTCACTCCCGAGCAACTTGCAAAACGTGAAGAACGTCAAAAGGCAAAACAAGAGCGCGACGAAAAGGCTTGGGAAATCGAAAAGCAAAAGGGCGAAGAATACTATCAAAAGATTCAAGCCGAACTTGCAAAGAAAGCATAACGATTATGAGCAATGCAAACGATTTGAAAACGGTTAAGAAGAGAAAAATTGTCATAGGCGTATCGAGTGCGGTTGCGACATTGCTTATTGCAATATTGATTGCGCTGTTGATATGCGGAAGTTTATGGGGAATACCGCCGTTCGGTGCATTGCGAGACGCAAGACTTAAAAAACTCGAAGGGAATGCCGACAGATATTCTGTCGAAAATGTGCAGCCGTTGGATAACAGTCCGCTTGATGGTAAGAGAATATGCTATCTCGGTTCGTCGGTGACGTACGGCGCATCGTCTTTGCAAACATCCTTTGTCGAGTATATCGCAAAGCGCAACAAAACGACTTTTGTCAAAGAGGCGGTCAGCGGAACGACTCTCGTCGACGACGGCAATTCATACGTAAAGAGGCTAAAGAGTATAGACAAAAACGAGAAATTCGATTTGTTTGTGTGTCAACTTTCGACAAACGACGCTAGCAAAAAGAGACCGCTCGGAAACGTTGACGACCAAGACGCGAAAACAGTTTGTGGTGCGATAAATTTTATAATCGATTATGCTCGTCAAACGTGGAATTGCCCCGTGGTGTTCTATACAAACGCATACTATGAAAGCAAGCAATATGCCCAAATGGTAGCCGCGCTCAATGAAATCGCAAGAATGAAGGATGTTTTTGTTGCCGATTTGTATTCGGACAATCAGTTCAACGCAATAAGTGACGAGCAACGAAAACTATATATGGAAGACAAGATACATCCGACAAAAGCAGGTTATCTGGAATGGTGGACACCTGCTATCGAAAAGACGCTATACAAGGCGATGGGAGAATAAAATGAAAGCAATAAATATAAAAACCGAATATTTGCATAATCCTATCGGACTCGGAACGACGAAGCCGAGAATTATGTGGAATTGCGACGGCGGCGTAAAACAAACGGCGTATTATATTGCCGCAGTAGTTGACGGCAAAGAGTGCTCGAGCGGAAAGGTTGAAAGCGACAGAATGCACGCTGATTTCGGAGTGCCGCTTGGTTCTCGTTCGCAAGTGAGTTTCAGGATTAAACTTTGGGACGAAAACGGCAAAGAAGGCGAGTGGAGCGAAGAGAACTTTTTTGAAATTGGATTGCTTGAAAAGAGCGATTGGCAAGCAAAGTGGATAAGCGGCGACTATAAAGTCGACAAGGAAAAACGCTATCCCGTGGATTGTTTCAAAAAAGAATTCGACGCAAGCGACGTTGAAAAAGCACGCCTTTATATATCCGCGTGCGGACTTTACGAGGCAAGACTCAACGGACAAAAATGCGGTGAATTCGTGTTCGCTCCGGGGGCCGTCGACTATCGCAAGAGAGTGCAATATCAAACGTACGACGTGACCGATTTGATAAGAAAAGGCGAAAACGATTTGACTGTTGAACTTGCGGACGGATGGTATCGCGGTTCGAGCGGTTCAAAGGGCAGAGTCAACACTTACGGCACGCAGACTAAGTTTATCGCTCAACTTGAAATCTTGACGAAAAACGGCGTTAAAACTACGATTTGCACGGATGAAACGTGGAATTGGTCAAACGACGGCGCAATTCGTTTTGCAGACTTAAAGGACGGAGAAATAGTTGACGCGAGAAAAATGCCGAAGTACAACGGCAAGGCAATTGCGGTTAAATACGATGCAAACCTCACTGCGTCCGACAATTTCGAAGTCAAAGAAAACGAAAAGTTTTCGCCTATAAACATAATCAAAACACCAAGCGGAAAAACCGTTCTCGAGTTCGAGCAAAACCTGTCGGGATATATCACGTTTTCTCTCAACGCAAAAGCGGGACAAAAGGTTCGCATTACGCTCGGAGAGTTGTTCGGAAAAGACGGTGAGCTTACACTCAAAAACATTCAATGCATTTTCAAAGGAAAACCGTCGCCGCTGCAAGAGATAGATTATGTTTGCAAAGACGGATTGAACGAGTACAAGCCGAAGTTCTTCTACGGCGGGTTTAAGTATGCCCAAATCGATACGGATGTACCCTTTGAAAAAGGCGATTTTAAGGCTGTTGCGGTGTACAGCGCATTTGAAGAAACGTCAAAGTTTGAATGTTCGAACGACCTTATAAACAAGTTTTATCACAACACGCTTTGGTCGCTCAAAAGCAATTCGACGGATTTCCCGTCCGATTGCCCGACGAGAGAGCGTATGGGGTGGACGGGCGACAGCGAAGTGTTTTTCAACACGGCGTCCTATATGGTCAATTATGCGCCGTTTGCGAGAAAGCACGTCAGAGATATATTCGACAGACAATGGAATAGCGGTCGCCTTCCGCAAATCGTTCCGTACGCTCACGAAGACTGGTTTATGTGGGTGATGAACGGCTCGGTCGGTTGGGCGTGCGCAGGCGTGTACATTCCGCTTTACTATTACGAAAAATATGGTGATGACAGACTGCTCAAAGAAAATTATGAAGGCATAATCAAATATGCAAACTTTATGATAAAACGTGCAGGGAAATGGGGCGGTCCGTATGCAAAATTCATACCGATGTCGCTCAAAAACCGCAAGTATTTCGTCAATTGCGGACAGTCTTACGGCGAGTGGGCAGAGCCAAACGACGTTATGGCGTTTCAATGGTACGATTTTGCCGCACCGCATCCCGAAGAATCGACTGCGTACACGTATTTTACACTCAAAAGAGTGCTTGAAATCGCGGATATTCTCGACAAAAAAGACGATAAACGCCTTGCTAAAATCAGAGAATACAGCGAAGGCGCAAAGTGTGCTTATCAAGAGTACGTGTCAAAGCCCAAGTGTTCGCTTGATACCGATAGGCAAGCAAAACTCGTGCGACCGCTCTATATGGGCTTGCTTAACGAAAAACAAACCGAATATGCAAAAAAACGTCTTATTAAAGCTATGGACAATTACGACTGGCGCATCGGCACGGGCTTTTTGTCAACGCCGTTCATTATGGACGTGCTTGCGGACATAAATATCGAATACGCCTACAAACTTCTCGAAAACGAGAAATGCCCCGGTTGGTTGTTTATGCCAAAGACCGGTGCAACGACGGTTTGGGAAGATTGGGAAGGACCGTCCACAACCGATAAAGGTTGCGCATCTCTCAATCACTATTCCAAAGGTGCGGTTTGCGATTGGATTGTAAGAATTATGTGCGGCATAAACATTGTCGGTGAAAATCACCTTGTGATAGCACCGAAGGTCGGCGGAAAAGAAACGTATGCAAAATGCGAATATCAAAGCGTTTACGGAAAGGTTTCGAGCAAGTGGGAAAGAAAGGACGGCAAAACGCATTATACGATAGAAATTCCGTCAAATACGACGGCGAAAATCGTAATCGGAGGCAAAACTCAAACAGTCGAAGCAGGCAAATACGAGTTTGAAGAATAAATTAAAAAATATCGACGAAAGTCGTATTTATAATAAAATAATAGGAGAAATATTATGAGAAAGAAATCAGTTTTGATTTTGGTTGCATTGTGCCTTGTGGTTGCAATGATTGCACTCGTTGCTTGCAACGATGACGGTGACAACACGCCGCCGGAAGAAGGTGCGTGGTTTGCAAAAACCGAGATTATGAGCGGAACTGCAACCGCAACTTTAACCTTTGTTTCGGATACGGAATGGAAGTTGGACTGCGAGGGCGCATTCCTTTCCAAAGATTGGAATCCTTGGCAAAACGGTACTTATAGTTTCGAAGGAAAAGCGGGTGAGTCTGCGTTGCATATGACCGCTACAAAAGAGTCTAAAAACACTTTTATCAAAGACAAGAGCGTTGGGGAAGAGGCAACATATCAACCGGAAAACGGCGTGTACACAATTGTTTTTGCCATAAATGGTGACGATGCAACTTTTCAATTGAAACCGCCGACAAACGGAACAAAACCGAGTGGCGATTCCGGGGAAGAAGAGCCTTGTACCGAGCACGTTGACGAAAACAAAGACGGCAAATGCGATAAGTGCGGTGCGGACGTTGAAGTGCCAGCACAAGTGCAACTCACGATGCTTTCCGAAGCGAATACTTACGGACAGACCGCAAAAATCGAAATGATGACGGACGGTACTTGGAAGTTGGGAATTTCTTATTACGCAGGCGGAGATTTCACCGAAACCGCAAGCGGAACGTGGGTTGCAAATGGCTATGAGAGTATGACGCTCACCGTGACCAAAGACGAGGCAAGCGTTCTCGATGCAACGACATATACCGTGCCTTTCGATTTTGCAACAAATCCCGGCAATATCACTTACGCACTCACAATCAAGTGCAACGTACCTCAAGTGGGCGAGTTGACGTTTGCGCTTTCCGCAAAAGTCGCAGTACCCCAACAATAATAATATCGAATACAGCCGACGGTAAATCCGTCGGCTGTAAACAAAAACTTATGGACAACAAATACTATCTTGCAATAGATCTCGGAGCATCCAGCGGACGACATATCGTCGGTTGGAAAGAAGACGGGGAGATAAAAAACAAAGAGATATACCGCTTTGAAAACCACGTGGACAATCAAGGCGGACATCTCGTTTGGGATGCGAAAAGACTGTTTAACGAGATTAAAAAAGGACTTAAAGTGGCTTTTTCGCAATACGAGAGTATTGAAAGCCTTGCAATCGACACTTGGGGCGTGGACTACGTTCTCATAAAAGACGGCAAACCTGTGTTGCCTTGCTATGCGTATAGAGATTCGAGAACGGAGAGTGCAATCGAAGAGATAAACTCAAAGATTTCTTTTGAAACATTCTATATGCGCACGGGCATACAGTTCCAGTCTTTCAACACGGTATATCAACTTTATGCAGACAAAAAAGAAGGTCGTTTGGACGGCGTTTCGACTTTTCTTATGATGCCCGAATACTTCGGTTATTTGCTTACGGGCAATATGGTGAAGGAATATACGGACGCAACTACGACAGGACTTGTGAACTGCAAAACGAGAAAGTTCGATATAGACCTTATAGGGACTCTCGGTTTACCGCTTCAAATGTTCCCGTCGCTCAATATGCCGGGAACGGTTGTCGGAAAACTTAAAGACGACGTCGCAAAAGAAGTTGGCGGACAAACGACGGTCAAACTCTGTCCGTCGCACGATACTGCAAGCGCGTTTTATGCCGTTGATAACCCCGAAGACAGCGTGCTTATTTCAAGCGGAACTTGGGCAATTCTCGGCGCAAAGATAAAAGAAGCCAACGTGTCGAGAGATGCTTTGAGATACAATTTCGCAAACGAAGGCGGCGTAGGAAACTTCCGTTTCTTGAAGAACATCACGGGTATGTGGATAAACGTGTGCCTTAAAAACGTGTTCGGCAGAAGTTTTGACGAGATGACGCGCCTTGCAAGCGAAAGCACGTTTGACGGTACGTTCGACGTCAACGCAAAAGAGTTTTCTTTGCCCGAAAATATGGACAAGAAAATCAAGAACTGGTTTGAGAGTCGCAATCTCAATGCGCCTAAAACGGAAGGGGACTTGTATCGCAGTGCGTACAGGTCTATGGCAATGGGATATAAAAAAGCAGTTGACGATTTGGAAAAATGCGAAAATCGTACGTTCGATAAAATCTATATCGTAGGCGGTGGCGCAAACAACAAGTTGGTCAACGAATTTACAAGAGAATTTACAAACAAAGAAGTCGTCGCAATGCCCATAGAGGCAACGGCGATAGGCAATCTTAAAAGCCAAATGGAGTTATAAACTATGTGTTATCAGGAAGCGAAAGAAGTTTACGCAAAGATAGGCGTGGACACGGAACAAGCGATTGAAAAACTTAAAAATACCGCAATATCGGTGCATTGTTGGCAAGGCGACGACGTTGTAGGTCTTGACGGCGGAGGTGCTGCGTCGGGCGGTATTCAAACGACGGGCAATTATCCCGGGCGTGCAAGAAACTTTGAAGAACTCAAAGAAGATTTGACAAAAGCGTTTTCGCTTATGCCGGGCAAGAAAAGGCTCAACTTGCACGCAAGTTATGCAATTCTTAACGGCGAGAAAGTGGACAGAAACGCATATCGTCCCGAACATTTTGCGCCGTGGGTTGAGTTTGCAAAAAAGATAGGACTTGACGGAATCGATTTCAATCCCACGATGTTCTCACACCCGATGGTAAAGGGCGGACTTACGCTTTCGTCACCCGACGAAAACGTGCGCAAATTCTGGATTGAGCATTGCAAGGCGTGTATTCGCATTTCCGAGTATTTCGCAAATGAAATGAACAGCCATTGTCTTATGAATATTTGGATTCCCGACGGTTTTAAGGACGTTCCCGCGGACAGACTTACCCCAAGACTTCGTCTTAAAGAAAGCCTTGACGAGATTTTGAAAGAACCTTATGACAAGAAAAAGGTTGTCGTTGCGGTGGAAAGCAAGGTGTTCGGTATAGGCGTTGAAAGTTATACGGTGGGTAGCAACGAGTTCTATCAGAACTATGCGGCAAAGAACGATATTTGTTGCTTGCTTGATAACGGACATTATCATCCGCTCGAATATGTCAGCGACAAAATCCCTGCGTTGCTTGCGTTCTACGATAAAGTTGCGCTTCACGTAACGCGCGGAGTGAGATGGGACAGCGACCACGTCGTTTTGTTTGAAGACGAACTCAAAGAGATTGCAAAAGAGATTGTAAGAAACGACGCGCTTGACAAGGTGCTTATCGGTCTTGACTATTTCGATGCGTCCATAAACCGTATTTCCGCGTGGGTTACGGGTGAGCGTAATATGCAAAAAGCGTTGCTTTACGCATTGCTTACGCCAAACGACGCGCTCAAAGAATTGCAAGACAAGGGTGAGTTTACCGAACTTATGTACAGACAAGAACAACTCAAAACCTATCCTTTCGGCGAAGTTTGGAAAGAGTATCTCGACAGACAAGGTATGAAAGACGATTGGCTTGACGAAATAAAAGACTACGAAGAAGGAGTGCTTAGCAAAAGATGAAAAACATACTTGAAGCACCGTTTGTAAAAGAACTTTGCAAAATTACGAGCAATATGTATCGTCAGGGATGGGATGAGAGAAACGGCGGAAACGTTTCCGTATTGCTCGATGAAGAACAAGTGAAAGAGTATCTCGATACGGACAAGGTTTTGCGCGTTATCCCGACCGGATTCGATGCAAAAGAGTTGGTAGGCAGATATTTCATTGTTACGGGAACGGGCAAGTATTTCAAGAACGTTGAAGGCGATCCCGAAACCAATCTCGGTATAATTCGTATCGGCGCAGACGGCAAAACGGCGGAACTTTTGTGGGGATATAAGGACGGCGGAAAATTCACGAGCGAACTTCCCGCGCACCTTATGACGCACGCAACTCGTTTGAAAATAGATCCCAACCACAGAGTCGTTATGCATACGCACCCGACTTATACGATTTGTATGTCCGCAGTTGTAAAAACCGACGATAGGGTGTTTACCGAAAAGTTGTGGCGCAACAACACCGAGGCAATCGTTGTATTCCCGGACGGTGTGGGTGTGTTGCCTTGTATGGTTTGCGGAACGAACGAAATCGGTGAAGCGACGGCAGAGAAGATGAAGAAATATCGTCTTGTCGTATGGACGAATCACGGCATTTACGGTGTCGGCAAAGACATTGACGAAGCCTTCGGACTTATTGAAACTGTTGAGAAAACGGCACAACTTTATATGCTTACGTTGGGACACGTCGTCAACGAAATCGGCGATGACGTATTGCAAGGACTCGTTGATTTGTGGCATCTCACACCGCTTGACGGAATCTTGGGAAAATAAGCGAACATATCCAAAGCAACGGCGTATTGCCTAAATATAGTTTGGGAAAAATAACATAATGAATTAACTTTTAAGGAGATAAAATTATGGCAAACAGATTTATCTTGAACGAAACCTCATACTTCGGTGCAGGAGCAAGACGCGAACTTCTCGGCGAAATCAAAGCGCGCGGATTCAAAAAGGCGTTTATCGTTGCAGATAAAGACCTTGTAAAATTCGGTGTGGCAGATATGGTTACGTCAACTCTCGAAGGTTTTCCGTATGAGATGTTCACGGACTTCAAAGCAAACCCGACCGTGACAAACGTCAAAAACGGACTTGCGGCATTCAAAGCATCCGGTGCAGATTTCCTTATCGCAATAGGTGGCGGTAGCGCAATCGATACGTCAAAGGGTATTGCAATCGTTGCAAACAACCCCGAATTTGAAGACGTCGTTTCGCTCGAAGGCGTTGCTCCTACAAAACATAAATGCGTCCCGATTATCGCACTTCCCACAACCGCAGGTACGGCAGCAGAAGTCACGATCAACTACGTCATTATCGACGAAGAAACGGGTAGAAAGATGGTTTGCGTAGATCCGCACGATATTCCCGTGCTTGCTATTATCGATGCAGAACTTATGGCATCTATGCCCAAAGGTTTGACTGCTGCAACGGGTATGGACGCACTTACGCACGCAATCGAAGGTTATATCACGAAAGGCGCTTGGGAACTTTCCGATATGTTTGAACTCAAAGCGATTGAACTTATCTCGAAGAATCTTCGCAATGCAACGTTCAACGGCAAAGATATGACCGCTCGTGAGAATATGGCGCTTGCACAATACGTTGCAGGTATGGCATTCTCAAACGTCGGACTCGGTTGCGTTCACTCGATGGCACACCCGCTCGGCGCAAGATTCGATATCCCGCACGGCGTTGCAAACGCACTTCTTTTGCCTATCGTTATGGAATATAATTTGCCTGCCGCACAAGAGAAGTATTGCAATATCGCACGCGCTATGGGCGTAAATATCGACGGTTTGTCCGTTGAAGAAGGCGCAAAAGCGGCAGTAAGCGCAGTTAAACAGCTTTCGCTCGACCTTGGCATTCCGCAAACTCTCCGTGAGATAAATATCCCCGAAAACGCGCTTGAACAACTTTCCAAAGACGCATTCGCAGACGTTTGCACGGGCGGCAATCCGAGAGAGATAACCGAAAAAGATATTTTGGAACTCTACAAGATAGCATATTGAATTAAGTGTATTTTATAGAATCGAAAAGAGAGAAGCGAAATTAGTTTCTCTCTTTTTTAATTTGTTTTTGACACAAAGTGCGTTAAGTTTATTTTGCAATTTCACTCTTCTGCGCCATATGGTTGTGCGGTTGACGTTCAAAAGTTGTGTAACTTCGATATAAGTCAATCCCGACATATAGGCGCAGAGAACGTCATATTCGCCCTGTGTTAAATTCATTCTTTCGATGAGTGCGTCAACGGTGGCATAATCGTTGTAGGAATCGTCGTCGATAAAAGTTATGTGCGACGATGCAACGCTGTCGCTTATGGCGGTTGTGTGCGTTAAATGGCGAGTGAATTGTTTGTCCAAGTATCTGTCCGTAAAACGGAAACACGCTTGTTTAATCGAGATAACGTTTCCACGTGTGGTTGTATAATTATCACCAAGTCTTTTGCCTATGTGTTCGCAAAGGAAAAGCATTGCGGTTTGTGCTATGTCATATCCATCCGAGTACTCATCGAGAGAATCGTTTGATTTGTTGCAATCCTTGATAAGTCCGTCATATAGACGATATAAATCTTTGCCAGAACGGCACATAACGGTTCTTATAGTAAGCAATGCTATCAATTCGCCGATTTTCTTAATGTTGTCTGCGTTTATAACAATGTCATCGTCTAATATGCATTTCCTTTTTGCAACGATTTTTACTTGTGCTTGATTGTCATCATAAACACTGATTGCATTTTGATTTTGAAGATTGATTTGAGATTTCATATTGATACGCTCCGAGTTTTATTTGCCTTTCGGCAACAAGACGGCGCAGCACCGAGAAAACTCAAAAACGTATCACTGCAAATCACAATACGCCGATGTCAACGACCGGCATAAAAATGTTGTGTAAGACTTTGTTTATTTTTGGAAAAATACAAACGTGCATCAAAAACAATCTCACGCGTACGCGCGTGCGCTTGTATCAAAGACTACGGCACGTCTAATCGCCAACGCATAAAAAACGGCTAAAATGAGTGCTGAAATTGTGGCAGAATTTAAGATAATAAAACAAGATTTTTATGCCGTTGACAAAGGTTTTTATCGGTGCTAAACCGTAACGCCGAAAGGAAATAGAAAACTCTGAGCAAGTATGAAAACTATTGCGATTTAAGCAATCTATTGCAAGATATAAAAACTAATCTGATGTAAAAATTTGCAAAAAATTATACTTGAATTTATACTCATTTTTGATAATGAGCCTACAATATACAATATAATGTGCTTTGCTAACTTGCAAAATTCAACTTATAGTGTATAATGAAAGGACAGTACATAATTATTAATTATTAATTTTTCTACATTAACTATTTTATTCCCGCAAAAAATCCTATTCTCGTATTTACATTTTCATCGTCTTGTGTTAATATACTTTATGTAGGGTATCTCCTATATTATAATTTTTGTGAGGACTATTATGGCAAAGAAAAAAGGTGACTATTTTGGTCTTAGTTACATCGTAAGCGTTATTTTGGCAATCATTCCCGTAACGTCTTGGATTTGCGGTTTCGTAACCAGATTCCAAGAAGGCAAGATTGTCGCAGGTCTCATCCGTTTGATCTTCGGTTTCACGATCGTATGGATTCTTGACCTTATTTTTATGATAGTTTCAAAGCACATTTGCAGACTTTTGCCCTGCTAATCGGTTATGACTATCGTATATTCAAACAGAACTTTTACGGACAAAAGGCAAGCCCTCAACGAGTTTGCCTTTTGTCATTTTCCGCTCTCAATCGAGGTGGACGGCGTTGCGATGACGTTTGATTGTTTCAGTGTGCTTGAAACGTATATATCGTCGCTTTGACCGTTTTATCCGCTCAAAAGCGGTGTGTAAAATATTGATTTGGCAATAATCGCGCAAATTCGATTTTTGCGCGTATTTGAAAAGATATGGCTGTACGGCACGCATTTTGCCGTATATTAAGGGGTAAATTATGCAAGAAGAAACCGCGGTTCAAACCGCACCGACCGCAGTCGGCGAAAGACTGTCCAATCGCAATCTTTTTATGTTTGCGTTGGGCACGCTCGGAAGAGATTTTCTTTACAACTTTTTCAACGGATACCTTTTGTCGTTTTGCGTTTTCACCAAGACGCTCAACGACGCACAATTTTCGGCAATCACCGCAATTATAGTGGCGGCGCGTATTTTTGACGCTTTCAACGATCCCGTTATGGGCGGCATAGTCGAAAACACTCGCACCAAGTGGGGCAAGTACAAGCCGTGGCAACTTATCGGCAGTGTGCTCACCGCGGGTGTTATCATCGCGCTGTTCTCGATCCCCGCGCAAGGGTGGGGCTTTATAGGACTTCTTGCCGCTATGTACTTTATGTTCTCCGTCACTTATACGATGAACGACATTTCGTATTGGGGAATGATGCCCACGCTCACGAGCAATCCGCACGATAGAGACAAGCTTATGACCGTCACGCAAATTTCCGTCGGTATCGGCGGTGGCCTTGCGGGTATCGTCGTGCCTACGCTTGCAATGGGTGATAGTCCGCTCGGCGGAAGCGCAAGCAACGCATTTGCCATTATGTCAATCTTTGCGGGCGTGATTATGTGCCTCTTCCAATTGTTCACCATATTCGGCGTCAAGGAAAAACCGCTTCCCAAACAATTGATGAAGACTCCGCCTATGAAGATAAAGGATATGTTCAAAGTCCTCTTCAAAAACGACCAACTATTGTGGTGCGCGCTCGTATTGTTGCTGTTCAGCGTCGGCACGAACGTTGTCGGCGGTGGTCTCGGTATGATGTATATCTACTTCGACAACGCGTACAACGGCACGCTTTGGATGGTGTTCGGCGTAGGTTATGCCATTTCGTCTGCGGTCTTCACACTCTTTTATCCCGGACTTGCAAAAAAATACGGAAGAAACAAACTGTTTTACTCGTGCGGTATTGCCATAATCGCGGGCTACGCAATTATGATGATACTCGGTCTCACCGTGCCGAAAACTGAATTGTTCACTTTGTCAATCCCGTTCCTCAATTGGAATTTGACTATAACCCTTCGTTACCTTCTTATGTTCCTTGCGTACGCAGTCGCGGGTTGGGGTGGCGGACTTTATATGATTATGGTTATCAACATAACCAACACCGTCGAATACAACGAGTTCAAGACGGGCAAGCGCGACGAAGGCTTGATTTTTGCACTTCGTCCGTTCACGTCCAAGCTCGCTTCGGCACTTTCGCAAGGTATGGTGTCGCTCGTCTATATCATTGCCAACGTCTTGCCGTACACCAACAGACTTACGGAAATCGATAGAAAATTGAGCACCGAAACGCCCGAACAAGTGGTTGCCGCAGTTCAAGCGGACAATCCGACGGGTATCAAAATCTTGCTCGTATGCACTTGTGTGATACCGATGGTATTCCTTGCCGTCGCACTCATCATTTACAAGAAGAAATGCGTACTCAACGAGAGCAGAATGAACGAGATTATTGCAACTATCGACGCACGCAAAGCAGAAGAGCTTGCAGAAGAGAATACGGATATAGCGGTTGAGACGGAACAAATCCAAGACATCGTGCAAGAAAATGCCGTTGCGCTTGACGAAGTTGCGACCGATATGGAAATTGAAAATAATCCCGACAACACTTCCGATATAGAAAAAGACATATAAGAGATAAGTGCACTATTTAGTTAATAACTTCGGCAGAGCCGTCCGTAGGTCAACTCATTTACGATTAGTAAATTAGGATTGTCCCTCGGACGGCTCTTCCTTGTTCTTCATCTAAATATTGCGCTTATGCACCGAGCTATCCTTGCCAAAACCTCTCGTTTTTATCGAAATCAAGATAAAAATAATAATATTTTATTATTATAGCGAAAATGTGCCGTTTTCGTTTGACAAAAAGATTGCTTTTTGGTAAATTTAATGTCGAGCCGCTCGAAAGTGGTTTTTAAGTCAATCGTAGATTGCACCTATGTCGGCGAGACTGGTTAGAGGAGGTAAAACAATGTACGCAATAGTTGAATGTGGCGGCAAACAATACAAGGTCGAAAAAGATATGCTCGTCAAAGTCGAGAAACTCGATGCCGAAATCGGTGACGTAGTAGAACTCAAAGCCCTTATGTTTGTTGACGACAACGGCAATGTGAAAGCTGGTACTGACGCACAATCCGTTAAGGTTAGCGCAAAGGTCAACGCACAGGACAAGTTCCCCAAAGTGTTGGTTTTCCATTACAAGTCCAAGAAGAACATCAGAAAGCGTCAAGGTCATCGTCAACCCTACACAGAGTTGAAGATTGTCTCAATCGAGGGCTAATCAAGATGGTCAAAGTCAAGTTTTCAACACGAAACGGCAAGTTTGTCGGTGTAGAATGTAACGGTCATTGCGAATATGCCGATCCAGGTGAAGATATCGTTTGTGCATCACTTTGTTCGGTTATTCAAACGGCAGTGCTCGGCATTATGCAAATCGTAGGCGTGAACATCGCGTACGAGACGAACGATAAAGACGGATATCTCTTTGCAATGTTGCCAAAGGATATGAAACCGTCGCAAGAACACGACGCCGACGTGATATTGAAAACGGCTTACTTAGGGGCGTCCGACCTCTACGAAAACTTTTCGGACTTTATATCATTGGAGGTAGAATAATTATGTTTATGAATATACAATTGTTCGCTCATAAAAAAGGTACAGGTTCTTCTCACAACGGTCGTGATAGCGAATCCAAGAGACTTGGACCGAAGCGCGCTGATGGTCAATTCGTTCTCGCTGGCAACATTCTCGTTCGTCAAAGAGGCACGAAATATCATCCGGGCAACAACGTATCAATCGGCAAGGACGACACTTTGTTTGCACTTATCGACGGCGTTGTGAAATTTGAGCGTGTTGGTAAAGACAAAAAACAAGTATCCGTATACGCACAAGAACAATAACGACAAGCAATGCTCCGCTCAATAATGGGCGGAGTTTTTCTATTCTTTTGCATTGCGCGAAATTGATTGCGATAGGCGTTCGCGACGATAGATATGAAGTAGTTAGTCACTGTCGGCGCAATAACCGCATATCGAGTGGCGGTGTAAAGAATATACAAATGAACGTGCGCACGCGTGCGCGCGAGGAATTATGCAACTTATTACTTTTACGATACCAAAAACCGACACCTTTGACGTGGGGCAAACGCTTGATTGCGGTCAAGTTTTCCGCTACGTCAAGACGGAAAACGGATATAGATTGTACGCTCTAAATCACGTGGCGTATATCGAAGAGAGGGAGGGCGAGTATATCGTCGAGTGCGACGACAAGGACTTTTTCCTCAAATACTTCGATTTCGACACCGATTACGCGTATATTCAAAGTAAGGTTCAAGACGGCGGTTTCGTGTCGGACGCAATCGAATTCGGCAAAGGTATACACATTTTGCGCCAAGATCCCGTCGAAAGCATTTTTTCGTTCATAATTTCGCAAAACAATCATATACCTCGTATTAAGGGAATAATCGAACGTATTTGCGACGCACTCGGTGAAGATATGGGCGCGTACCACGCTTTCCCGAGCGTTGAGAAGCTTGCGTCGGCGGGCGTCGAGTTCTATACGTCGATAGGCGCGGGGTATAGAGCGGAATATCTCGACAGAGTGGCAAAAACTCTCGTCGGTGAGGACGTAAACGCGTGGAAGAGCCTATCCACCACGGATTTGAGAGCAAAATTGTTGTCCTTGCACGGCGTCGGTAGAAAAGTTGCCGATTGCGCGCTTTTGTTCGGCTTCGGAAGATTTGACGTTTTTCCCGTCGATACGTGGATAAAAAAGATATACGAAGACGAATTCGAGGGCGCAACACCCGAAAAAATGTCCGAATTGCTCGTGAAAAAGTACGGTGAATACGCCGGTTTCGTGCAACAATGGGTGTTTTATTACAAAAGAGTAAAAAAAGTATAGACAAAACGTATAAAATGCGCTAAAATAGACTTAACAATACAAAAAGGATATATCAAGTCCGCTTTTGTGCGGCTTGGAAGAGGAGAAAGATTATGGCAGCGACCAAAAAATATGTTGTTCTTGCAGATATCGAAAGCGTAAGAGTGCCTTTCAGCGTATTCGCATCCGCTCTTGAAGAACTCTCTCGCATTGGCGAAATCGCAGCGTGCAAATTCTATGGATATTCCGCAAAACGTACCAAAGATTACGGTGAATTTATTCAAGAAAACAGTTACGACGCGCTTTCCGCACTTCCCAAAAAGAGAAAAGGCAAACTCGACCTTCGTCAAGTTATCGACGCGGCAAGACTTGCTCAATTCCCCAATATCGACGGTTTCTTCCTTATTTACGGAAACGGCGACATCACTCCGCTCATTGCATACCTCAAAGCATACGGCAAAGACGTCGTTGCAGGCGTAGTAGAACCCGATAAGAACTCCGTTCTTTGCAACAAGGTCATTATGCTCGATGCAAACGCATCAACGCAAACCGTGCTCAACGCCGGCTACAAGAAAGTCAATGCAGCACCCGTAGTGAAGAAAGCGGCAGCACCCAAGGCACAACCCGTGCAATACGCTCCGCAACCTCAACCCGTTTATGCACAACCTGCACCCGCACCCGTTGCTCCGCAACCCGCACCGCAACCCGCTCCCGCAGCACCTGCACAAACTCAACAACAAAGCGAAGAAGCAGCACAAATGGCTCTCTTGCTCGAACAATTCAACAAGATCCTTGCAAGCAACGACTAATCGCTTGAAAATCATCGACAATCAAAATTCCGCATCTTTGGGTGCGGAATTTTTTATATGAACTTTTTTATATTATATAAACGAAAATTCACTATTATCGAGCAATATCGAAATGCCGTCAAGAATAGAGTTTTTAGCAAAAACGCATTTTTGCTTAAAAAGTGTAAAAAACGAGGCACTCAAACGAGTGCCTTGCGCTGATTTTTGGAATTATATTTGACGGTCAATACGTTTTTACGTCGTCGTTTTTATAGGTGCAAAAACGGATAGTATAGCCGTTGTCGTCAATAGGTTCACCTTCTTCGACGAGATGCCAGTTTGCAAGCTCGTCGAGGTTTTGATGGAATACTTCCGCTCCGCCGTCGGCATCGACTTTTGTAACGTACGCCGTGTCGCAATAGGGAAGCAAAGTGCGATACATCATTGCTCCGCCAATCACGTAAACGCCGTCTTGGTCGTATTTTTTGATTTCGGTAAAAAGCTCGTCAAGAGACTTTACGAGGACGTATCCTTTCGTATCGGCGTCGGATTGTTCTCCGGTGGGATTGAGAACGATATTTACGCGATTTTTTAGGGGCATACCGTTCGGAAAGGATAAAAGGGTGTTGCTACCCATTACTACAACTTTTCCGCGCGTATGCTCGACGAAATGGCGCATATCCGCTTTAAGATTGAAGAGCAAATCGTTCTTTTTGCCCAATCCCCATTTGTTATCGACTGCAAATATAGTTTTCATATCTTGCCTTAAATTGCCACTTCGATTTTCTTGTCGAGTTTGGTGTATTGATAGTTTTCGAGTTCAAAATCGTCCACGGTGAAATCGTAGAAGTTTTTGACATCCTTGTTCATCTTGAAGGTCGGAGCGGGATATTGCGGATTTTGCAAAATCTCTTCGACGATAGGCACGTGGCGGTCGTAGATATGCGCATCGCTAATGACGTGTACGAATTCACCGACTTCAAGTCCGCTCACTTGCGCAAACATATGCAAAAGCACTGCGTACTGCACCACGTTCCAATTGTTTGCGGTGAGAGTGTCTTGACTGCGTTGGTTGAGTATACCGTTTAGCTTATTGCCCGTGACGTTGAAAGTCATCGAATACGCGCAAGGGTAGAGGTGCATCTCGTGCAAATCTTGGAAGTTGTAGATGTTGGTGAGAATACGTCTCGATTGCGGATTGTGTTTGAGGTCGTAAAGAACTCTGTCCACTTGGTCGAATTCACCCTCGGGATAAACGCTTTTGATGCCGAGTTGGTATCCGTACGCCTTGCCGATAGAACCCGTTTCGTCCGCCCAACTGTCCCAAATATGGGAGTTGAGGTCGTGCACGTTGTTGCTCTTTTTTTGCCAAATCCACAAGATTTCGTCGATTGCGGATTTGAAAGCGGTGCGACGAAGCGTGATTATAGGAAACTCTTTTGAAAGGTCGTATCTATTGACGATGCAAAACTTTTTGATGGTGTGCGCGGGCGTGCCGTCAAGCCATTTGGGGCGGACGTCAAGACCTTCGTCGCTTATGCCTTCGTCAAGAATTTGTCTGCAAGTATCGATAAAAATTTTGTCAGCAATGCTCATATATTTCGTGCCTTTTGTGCGTAATCGGCACTTTACACTTGCAAGTTGCAAGTGTAAAGCGGAGTTTTGGTGATATTAGTCTTTGATAACGAGTTGTGCGTTGATGTCGCGCATCATATCGACGGGCACTTTGATGACCTTTCTGTCGTAGGTGACGAGACCGTTCATCTCTTGCTCGACGTCGCTCACTTCCGTGTAGACGCAAGCGGACAAGCCTTTGTCGATTTTGGGTACGATCTTGGTTTCGTACAATTTCTTTATTGCCGCCGCAATCGCTTCGGGCTTCTTGTAGATGCGATATCCGAATTGATTGTTGGGGCTGTACATATGTCCTTCCGTCTTGATTGCGTATCCGCCGAATTCACTGAGGACGTAGCAACGATCGTCTTTCTTGGGAACGAAGATGGGCTTGAAGTAGATGTGCAAGCTCTTGGTGTCGGACGTGCCTTTGCCTTGATCGTTCCAACCGCTTACGCTGTCGATAAGACGGGTGGGATCGATTGCCTTCATCTCTTTTGTGATACGCACGGAATCGAATTGTCCCCAACCTTCGTTGAAGGGCACCCATACTGCCAAAGACACGACGTTTTTGAGGTGGTTCATAGTGACGCGGAGTTCTCTTTCAAACTCGTCTCTGCCTTCCTTGTCGGCACGAGCAAGTTTTCTATAACCCGACTCGTTGTCGTCTTTGATGTGGTACTCGAACACGGTTGCAAGCAAGCCTATGTAGAAGAGATTGTATTTCGTTCCGCCGCTCACCATATCTTGCCAGACGAGGATACCTTCCTTGTCGCAGTGATAGTACCAGCGAAGAGGCTCGATTTTGATATGCTTGCGGAGCATATTGAAGCCCATAGATTTGACCATCTTGACGTCCCATTCGAGCGCGGCGTTGGAGGGAGGCGTAAGCATACCGTCCGACCAATAGCCTTGGTCGAGCAAGCCCGTGTGGAAGTAGGGTTTGTTGTTGAGTCCCATACGCTTGAAGCCCTTGGAGTCGATCACCCAACTGAATTTGCGCATACCGAAGTAGGATTTGACGATATCGTTGCCCACTTTGAACGCTACGTCGTAAAGTTTGGGATTTTCGGGAGACCAAAGCTCGTAGTTTTCAAGCTTGATAGAAGCGGTGTCACCGTCAAAGCGACCGCTGTAAATCGCGTCTGCGCCGTCCATAATGATGACGTCGACGGGGGCGTTTGCGGATTTGACGAACTTGAAATTGATGGTGTCGTTGTCGATATCGGGGACGATGGTCACGTCTTTGAGATATACTTCGTCCATACTTTCAAGCCATACGCTTTGCCAAATGCCCGATTGCGGGGTGTACCAAATTCCGCCCGGTTTGGAAGATTGCTTGGCGTGAGTGTGATATTTGGTGTCGCAAGGGTCGGTAACGACGAGTTCGATGACGTTTTCACCCGCTTTTACGAGGGAAGACACGTCAAATTCAAACGGAACGTAACCGCCGATATGCTCGCCCACGGACGCACCGTTGAGCTTGACTTCGCAAATCATATCCACGGCGTCGAAGTGAATGACGGTGTGCGCCTTCACGAAGGACGGATCGAGCACGAAAGTGCGGTGATAATAAAGCACGTCGTCGGGCGTTACGCGCGTGCCCTCGGGAAGCCCCGAAAGCAAACTTTCAGGTGAGAAAGGAACGAGGATCTTGCCTTGATACTTTCCGCCGAATTTCTCGCTCTTGCGAAGGATTGCGTAATCCCATTCGCCGTTGAGCGTCACGTAACTATTTCTCGCAAATTGCGGACGCGGATATTCCGAAAGAGGCGTTGCGCCCACTTCAAACGGTGTACGAAGTCTAACAGTTTTCATATTTTCCTCCAAATAGATATAAATCATTATAACACAACATATCCGCCTCGACAATAGCAAATGTGCAAAAATCACGGCAACATTTTGACTATTTTACGCCGTTATGCTATACTTTGAGCAAATCAAGGAGGCAAATACTATGCGCTTGTTTATAGGCTCGGATATTCACGGCTCGTCCGCGAATATGGCAAGATTTTTGGATATAGTGCAAAAGGCACGTCAAGAGGACGATACTACCAAGGTCGTACTCTTGGGCGATATATACAACCACGGCCCTCGCAATCCTTTCCCCGAAGGCTATGCGCCGATGAAAGTTGCCGAAATGCTCAACGGAGCAAAGGACTATATAACCGTCATCAAAGGCAATTGCGACAGCGAAGTCGATCAAATGATAAGCGAATTTCCCATAAATTCCGACTTTACGATGGATTGGCAAGGTCGCACGGTGTACTTCACGCACGGACACAAATGCAACCCCGATCTTCCGCCCAAGGACGCAAAAAAAGGTGATATCGTGTTTTACGGACACTTCCATAGAGCAATGATTGAAGAAAAGGACGGCATTATCTACGTATGCGTGGGCGCAATAGGACTTTCCCCCGAAGGCGTGGAACGCTCGTATGCAATCCTCGACGAGCATAGCGTCACCGTCAAAACTCTCGAAGGTGACAAAACGATTATCCAAATGGATATTTGAAATACTTAAAACTATAACGGAAAAGCACTCTTTTGAGTGCTTTTTTTGCGTTTTTTAGAGGTATATTCAAACGATATATTAAAATATCTAAAAAATAAGTATGGAAAAAACTGTGCATATATGATATTATAGTATTAGAAAAGTTGAGATTTGAGTCGGAAACGTCTCAACGGTGCAATAATTCATTTTACGGGAGGGGTTCAATGAAGAATAAATTATTTATAGTTTTGGCAATCGTGTTGCTATGCACAGCACTCGTATTGTGTGCTTGTGACGACACGGGCAACAACGGTGGCGATACGCCCGCCGCTTGCAATTGTCCCAATTGCCACGACGGAGTGTGCAGTTGCGATCAATGCAAAGGTGATTCCGATACGCCAAAGCCCGAATATTATGAGAATTTGAAGTTTAGAGACACTGTGGATTACGATATGGACGCGGGGGAGACCGCAAAGTTTGCCGTGAAAAACGATTATAACGGCAAATATATCGTCGCAATCGATACCACCGCTTTTGAAGTGTATATGGACGAACAAAAAGCAACGGTAACGAACGAAGGTTTTGTCGTAGACGTTTGGAAAACGGGACAAACGATGAAAATAACCAACGTATCAGACCAAACGAAAAATCTATCGTTTGAATTTGACGCTGCAATAAGTAAATTTGAAAGCACCGACAATTATACGTTGAGAACGGACGATACGTATATTATGCGTTTTATTCCCGAAAAAACGGATATGTACACGCTGGCGTGCAGTACCAACGAGAATATTATCGCTATTTATGAAAAGCATCACGAACTTTTGGTAAGACCGACGACGTCCGTCAATTTTGTCGAAAGTGACGTTTTCGATATATTCTTGACCGAAGACGTCGAGTATTACGTCGTGACGAAGAATATAAATGGCGGTGTTTGCGACGGTAGTTTCAAAACGGAAGTGTCAACCAAAACGATAGATGGCAGTGGTGAAATGTATATCCGCGGCGGTGGAAATATACAGTATTTTAGATTTATGACACCGAACTTGGAAGATTTGCACGACTACGTATTTACGTTTACTGCCGAGGGGACGGGTATAGACGATTATTTTTGGCTCGGTCTTATGGATAAAGACGGAAATTTCCTTGCCACAGAAGTTTATGCAAACGGAATTATGAAAACGTATTCGATAAAGCCAAATACTTTGTATTTTATAGCAATACTACCGTCTATAAGTAGAAATTGGACTATTACGATAAAGTAGTATAACGCAATAATAAAAAGCACTCTTCGGAGTGCTTTTTTGATGCAAAAAAATAAATGTGGAAAAAATGATGTACGTATGATATTATGATATTGGACATATTGAGATTTCTAGTAAAATAAAACGAAAAAGCCGTAATAAACTATTTCAAGGGAGGGGTTCAATGAAAAACAAACTAATTTTAGTCGTAGCAATCGTTTTGATACTCTCGGCAATTTTATTCTGTGCTTGCGACGGATTTCTCAATACCGATTATCCGCCGATTGAAGAGGGAACTTTTGTGTATAGTGAATACGACGTTGCGTATGACAAATCAAAGTATGCAAAGTTGATAATCACTCCTATCAGTGAAGAAGAGTTCAATCAAGCCAACGGCATAAACGTCGTCAAAGACGTATCCCCCAAAAGGACACACGACTATTATAGTGTTGAATTGTGGTACGGAGAGTCGCAAGACAATTGCGAAAAAGCAGAGTATGTAAATCTAAAGGATAGAAACGGTGACCCTCACGAGAGGGGAAATTATTTTGATAAGAATCATTCTTGGTTAATTATATGCGTTGGAGAAGGCAAGACATATTACAACGTTCATTATTACTATGACCTTGAAGAATACAAGTCGTTCAAAGCAGACGTAAAGAAGGTATACAACTATTGAAAAAAGCACTCTTCGGAGTGCTTTTTTGATGCCGTTTGGGGGCGTTTTTGCGTTATTACCAATCTTCGCGGTGGTTGATTTTTACGTCGTCGTAATACTCGAAGTATTTTTGTTTGTAGCGTTGAGTTTCGCTACGGTGACGTTTCAGCTCCTCTCGGGCGGCTTTTTTTGCCTCTGTGGAGGGAGTGTCGTCCTCAACTTCGTTGATGGGAGTAAGTCTTGCTTTTTCGTAGTCCATATCAGATCTCTATATGTTCGATATCCTCACGCGGGGAACGTCTGTAAATCACCACTTTGTTGCCGATTGACGTTACGGGTTCTGCTCCCGTAAGTCCGCAAATGGCGTTCAAGACGGTTTTTGCGTCCGTTTCCGCATTGCGAAGAACGGATATTTTGATAAGCTCGTGCAAATCGAGGGCAGTGGAGATATCCAAAATTTGGTTGTCGCTTATGCCGTTTTTGCCGATTTGGAAGATTGGATTTATTTGTTGCGCCATACTGCGAAGGCGCGCGCGTTGTGAACTTGTAATCATATTTTACCTCTTTGGATTATTGCCTTTGTATAATAGCACCAAAAGCGCAAAAGAGCAACCTTTACGACATCTTTCTGTCAACGTCGATGATAAAGAAATATTTTATCTCGTCGTTTCCGAACTCTTTCTTCATAGCCTCTTGCACGTCGTCGAGCGTGATTTTGCTATCGTAGGGGATAACGACGTCAAACAACATATTGGTGTGCGTATGCCCGCTTACGAGGCGGAAATCGTGCAACGACAAGTTCTCGTCAAGGGCGGAAAGTGCGTTTTGTGCACGCAATTTGAGCACGGCAAGGTCGGCGTTTTCCGTATCGACGGGGTCCATATGGATATTGAGGCGTATGTGCATCTCGTTCCAAAAATCGTGCTCGATATTGTCAATGACGTCGTGGCTTTTGGTTATTTCCACGTTTGCGGGCACTTCCACGTGCGCGACGACGAAGCAATGGCTTGCGCCGTAACTGTGCACCACGAGGTCGTGTACGCCGATTACGCCGTCGTAGGAGAGTATCTTTGCCGTCATCTTGTCCACGAGTTCTTTTGGCGGTTTTTCACCGAGGATAGGGGACATTGCGTCCTTCAAAAGCAATATGCTCGACACTATGATAAACACCGATACCGCGATACCCATAATGCCGTCCACGCTGACTTTGGGGCTGATTTTGTCCCCTGCAACGTCGATTACGATAGTGGACACGAGTACAGCAAGCGTCGTCAAAACGTCGTTGCGACTGTCCGCCGCGGAGGCTTTGAGCGCACCGCTTCCGATAGCCTTTGAAAAGTCGAGATAGAGAAGCATTTGCGCAAGTTTCATTGCGATAGCCACGCCAAGCACTACATACGTGTATACGCTTACCGTGACTTGCTCGGGCGTTATGCACTTCTCGATAGAGGACTTAAAGAGCATTATGCCGATAAACAGCACCACCACCGACACGAGCAGAGAAGCGATATATTCGTATCTTGCGTGCCCGAAGGGGTGGTCTTTGTCGGGCGGTGTGGCGGATAGTTTGAAGCCTACGAGCGTCACCACGCTGCTGCCCGCGTCCGACAAGTTGTTGATTGCGTCCGCAATTATAGTGATACTATTGCCGATAAGACCGATTGCAAGCTTGAACGCAAACAAAATAACGTTGGTAACTATGCCGAAAATGCCCGCGGATAAGCCGTAGCGAGTGCGCACTTTCGGATTTTGAGTGTCTTGATAGTCTTTGACCAACAGTTTGCGTATCAGTTTCATAATAAAGCCTTTTTTGCTCGATTTTGCTATTATTTTTTTGCTTGATTTAGTGTGTTTTAGCGATTTTTTTGCTATTTTTCGCGTTATTGTTTGAGTTTGCGAGGTCTGCGCTTCAAGGCTTGCACCGCAAAGTACACGCCGACGCAAAGTCCCACCGCGCCAACGATTGCGAGGATTATATACCAAAGATTTACGTCTACGGTTGCGCCCGATTTTGCTCTTTGCCACATATTGACGACGACGTCGTTGCGGTCGGCAAAGTCACGCATAACGCCCAGCGTTTCGTTGATTTCGGGATAGCGTCCCTCGTCGGCAAAGTATTCTTCGACGTCGTATTCGCAATCCACGAGATATTCGAGAACGTCCTCGTCTTCCATAAGCAAGTTCTTATCAGTTGCCGAGGCATATCCGATTGCCACGGAGTTGCGGATAGAGCTCATAGGACGGCACATATAGTCGATAAACATCATAGCCGCAAGCTTGTTGTTGACGCTCGTCGGAATACACCAACCGTCGTACCAAATGTTGCTTGCGATTTCGGGAACGTAGTAGCCGAGTTGGTAAGTGTCCGTTTCCTCGTCGTAACCGCCTTCTTCGATAGCCCAAAGCGCGTCACCGCTCCACGCAAAGTCAGCGTAAACGATCTCGTTGATCATATCGTCTTTGCCGAAGTCTACTTCATATCCGGAGATATGTTCGCGTTGTTCGGTAAGCACTTTTTCCGCCGCTGCAACCATTTCGTCGTCGGTGCAGTTGATGAGTTGTTGAACGGTGTAGTCCTTGTACTTTTCGGGGAGGAGGTTGTACTCGTACATATAGAAGATAGCCGCCGCGTAAGTGTCGCGTACGCTGTCCTTCATAAGTATCTTATTTTCGAGACGCTCGTTTTGTTGCACGTTCCAAAGCACGCCCCAGCCGTATTCTTCGAGCTCTTCTCTCGTTACGACGGACGTGTTGTACAAAATGCCGAGCGTTCCGCACATATAGGGGACCATAAAATCGGTCATATCGTAGGTGTTGCCGTCCTTTGCTTTTACTTCGCCGAACATACCTTCGATGACGTCCATAATGTCGGGATCGATATTGCCCCAACTTGCGTGATCGTCACTTAAACTGCTCATTGCGTCAAGTGAAATGCCGTATTGGGTGAGTTGGCTTTCAAGTTCCTTTTTGATTTCCTTGTGGCTCAAAAGGCAACCCGCAACCAAAAGTTTTTCGATTGCGTACTCGCTCGGGCATATCAAATCCACGTTGGCGTCACCTTTGAGGACTTTGGTCATCATAGTCTCGTTGGTGTCGAAAGTGGTGTAGGTAATGTTGAGTTTGCGCCCCGTTTTTTCTTTGTAATAGGCAGCAAATTCGTCAAGGAGGGTGTTGCCGTCCTCGTCTCTTTCACCGTCGATATAGTCTTCCCAATTGTATATGACGAGACGATCCCCGCTCGAAGACGAGCCGTCGGAAGCGTCGTTGCACGCAACGAGGGTGGGAAGCAATACGAAAGAGAGAAGAAGGACGAGAAGTATGAATTTTGCGATACGTTTCATTGTGCCGCCTCCTTGTTCTTTTTCTTTTCACGTGAGATTTTTACGAGGTTGATTGAAAGCACCGCCGCAAGCACTATCACGAATATAATCGAGAATATCGCATACCAGAAGGGTTCGAGACCTTGCACGCGCGCGTCCGAATAGATGTAGGTGGAAAGCGTGTTGATGCCGGTTGCCGCACCCTTGTTGATTTGGGTGATGATAAAGTCGTCCATAGACATAATAAACGCCATTACGAAGCCGCTTACGATACCGGGAGTGATAATGGGGATAAGCACCTTTACGAGAGCTTTGAACGGATTTGCCCCGAGGTCGAGAGCCGCTTCGTAAATGTTGGGATCCATAGATTCCAGTTTCGGCAAAACGCTCAAAACGACGTAGGGAGTGCAGAACGCGATGTGCGCGATGATGAGGCGCAAGTAGCCTTCGGGGAACGCGAACGTCACGAAGAACACCATCATAGAAACCGCCATAACGATTTCGCTGTTGATGATGGGGAATTGGTTGACGTTTTCAACTATTCTGCGCATACGCTTGCCGAGGTTGAATATACCGATTGAGGCAAACGTGCCCATAATCGTTGCGATTACGGAAGATATGCTTGCGATGATAAACGTGTTGGCAATCGCGCTCCAAAGTTCGGGCGATTTGTCGGACTTGAAGATGGACACGTACGCCTCGAAACTGAACCCGTTGTCAAAGTTGAAGTTGGAACTGTTGGAGAAGGAGTAGATTATCAAGAGGATAATCGGCGCATACAAAATCGCGAGGATTATCAAAAGATAAAATTTCTCGAAAAAGCCTCTTATTTTGTCTTTTACCATAACGACCTCCTCACAGCGTTGCTGTTGCGGTTGAACTTGTTCATCACGAAGTTGGAGATGAGAACGAATATAAGCATAACGATGCTCATTATAGATCCGACGCCGTACATACCTTGCTCGAAGCTCAATTGAATTGAGTCACCGAAGAGGAATATCTTGCCGTTGGAGAGCAATTGCGATATGGCGTAAGTGGATATAGTGGGGATAAACACCATAGTTATGCCACTGCATATACCGCTGAGCGAAAGGGGAAGCGTCGTCTTGAAGAACACGGTCGCTTTGTCCGCGCCGAGGTCTTGCGCCGCCTCGATATAGCTCTTGTCAATGCTCGAAAGCGTCGTGTGAAGAGGGAGTATCATAAACGGCAGATAGTTGTACACCATACCGAAGATGACAGTACCCATACCGAGTTCCACGCCCAGCGCAATGAAAATCGCTTTTGTCGCAAGCGTGCGGATAAGGAAGTTTACGCCCATCGGTATGACGTAAAGCAACACGAGAATTTTTCCGCTGGAATACTTTGAGAGTATGTACGCAACGGGATATCCGAGCAGTAGGCAAAGCGCGGTGGTTATTACGCCCACGAGAAGCGAGTTACCCAACACTATAAGACTTGACTTCGAGGAGAAGAACACCTTGAAGTTGTCAAAAGTAAGATTGTTGTCGGAGTCCAAGAACGCGTTTACCAAGATAAGCACGAGCGGAATGACGACGAATAGAATGAGAAAAAGGATATAGGGAACGCTAAACGCCTTTTTCGTCAATCTGAATTTTTTGCGAACGATTTTTTTCACTCCGCGTCGTCCTCCTTGACTTCGGCGTCGCTCGATTGAGCGTCTTTTTCTTCGGCTTCGCTGATGATTTCCTCAACTGCGTCGAATTTTTCTACTTCTTGGTTGCGCGCTTCTTCGATTGCGGCTTGCTCTTCCGCCGTCAAAGTTTCGTCTTTTACGACTTTCTCTTCCACGACTTCTTCTACGTCGCGTTTTTCGATGATAATCTTTTCGGGCGCGATCTTGATGCCTACGCGGTCGCCTTTGAGCCAGTCGTCGTCTGTGTCGGCAAAGAAGATATAATGCTCGTCGGTGGAGAGTATCGCTTGATAATAACTGCCTTTGTAAATGGACGAAAGTACGGTTGCGCCGATTTGTCCGTCTTCCTCGTCGTCGAGGATTTCCACGTCGTCGAAGTCAACGGAGACCTTGACGGGAGTGCCCACTTCGAGATCCGTCTTGCACTCAAAGTCCACACCGCAGATTTCCACGAGGTTTTCTCCCGTGATAACGGTGTCGATCTCGTTGATGATACGAGTTTTGTGCATAATGTGAAGGTCGAACGGCTTGATGTAGATGCCAACCGTTTCACCGACTTCGTACGTATCGGTGTCGTGCGCCACGATTTCGTTGCCGTTGGCAAGAAGCGTGATTTGATAGTGGTCCCCCTTAAATACGGACGAAAGCACTTCCGCCGTGAGAATGGTCTTTTTGTCGTCGACTTTCTTGATTTTTACGTCCTCGGGACGAATGATAACGTCGATAGGCTCGTTGTGCTTAAATCCTTTGTCCACGCACTCGAATACCGTGTCGCAGAACTCGACTTTGTAGTCTTCCAGCATAACGCCCGAAAGAATGGTGCTTTCTCCGATGAAGTCCGCAACGAAAGCGTTTGCGGGCTCGTCGTACACCTTTTCGGGGGACGCGATTTGTTGAATTTCACCAAGGCGCATAACCACGATCTTGTCGGACATCGTAAGTGCCTCTTCTTGGTCGTGCGTTACGTAAATAAACGTAATGCCGAGGCGCTTGTGCATATCCATAAGTTCGAGTTGCATATCTTTTCTCATTTTGAGGTCGAGTGCACCGAGCGGTTCGTCGAGGAGCAACACTTCCGGTTCGTTGACGAGCGCGCGCGCGATTGCGACGCGTTGTTGTTGTCCGCCGCTGAGTGACGATACGTTTCTGTGTCCGTAGTCTTCGAGGTCAACCATTTTGAGTGCGTCGTTTACTTTCGTTTTGATTTCCGCCTTGGTGTACTTTCTGAAAAGTTGCACCGTTTCACCTTTCTTGTTGACTTTCGTGCCGTTGGGGATAACTTTGAGTTTCAATCCGAAGGCAATGTTATTGAAAACGTTGAGGTGCGGGAAAAGGGCGTACTTTTGGAACACCGTGTTGAGAGGACGCAAGTGCGGAGGAGTGTCTGTAATGTCCTTGCCGTTGAAGATGATTTTTCCGCTCGTGGGCATTTCAAAGCCCGCAATCATACGCAAAGTCGTGGTTTTACCGCAACCCGACGGACCTAAAAGCGTAACGAATTCGCCTCGTTTTATGGTGAGGCTGGCGTTTTTGACCACTTGCTTTCCGTCGTACTCTTTGTAGACGTTGCGCAATTCGATGATGTTGTCAACAGGTGTTTTGTTTGTCATAGTATATAACCTCGTGTTATTCTCACGTCGTGAGAAACATTGTGTTTACTTGTTTTGCTTTTGTTTTATTTATTTTTTATAGTTATATAAATCTAATTTTCCATATTATCATTTCAATAAAGCACAACAAATATGGAATATTCCGTCAGTGCAATTTATTGCGCCTAACGTTGCTCGTAGATAGGCGGAGCAGTAGTTTATAACTCCACGAAGAAATCTTTGTGAGCATCAACTTTCTATCCGAGCAACCGCCGAGCCGTCTCAAGGTTGTGAGACCTTACGCACAAAAGCAATGCTCCGATTGCTTTTGTGTAGGACGTTTGCGCCTAAATATGTGTCAAGTTATCTCAGCGAGATAAGTGACACGTGTTTAGCACTCGGCGCAATATCAAAAAGTAGGAGGGGATGCGATCCACAACACCACGGCTTTCTCGTTGGTGCGGTTTTCAAGGTGGTGAACCTTTGAGGAAGAGAAGTAAAATACTTCGCCTTTCTTCACGCAATACGCCGCTTGTCCTATGTGAAGCCACACTCTGCCCGAAAGAACGTAGCCGAATTCTTCACCTTCGTGAGGGACGTCCTCTTCGAGCACGGTGTGCGGTGCAATCGTCACGCGGATAGGTTCCATTTCGTTCTTTTGCGCGTTGGGCACGAGCCACTCGATTTTGTGATCGTCCGTTTCCTTTTCGATAAACTCCGCTTCGGTAAACACCACTTTCTCTTCCTTTTCGTCCTTGAAGAAGTCCGCAAAGTTAGTTCCCAGCGCGTTGAGTATGTCTTCGAGCGTGGTGATCGAGGGGGAAGTGAGCTCGTTTTCCAATTGGGATATATAACCTTTTGTAAGTTCGCAACGGTCGGCGAGCTCTTCTTGGGTGAGGTTGTTTTGCAATCTCAGGCGTTTGATTTTGATGCCAAGTTCCATATTTTCCTCTAAAAGCAAAAAACACGCAAAAAATACACTTGCCGTGTATTTCGTTTAGGCGGACTAAACTTTTGCCTTAGTTTAGGCAAAAATTACGACTCGTTTAGTGTGTTTCGCAATTTCTAACAAAAAGTTTAGCAAAACTAAACTCAATTGTCAAAAACGATTATATATGTTTGACGCGTCAAAGTCAACGATATTGACGTAGTTTTTCGACATATTTTTACAAAAATGCGGAGAAAATATCGTTAAAAATATGAAATATTTTTCATATTTATTGACATATCAGCTTCCGGACTATACAATATTCTTGAAATAAGGCAAAAAATACGCCGTAGGAGGTGCGATATGCACGACTATCTCAAAGAAACCGCTATGCTCGATTTTTCCGACGAGTCAATCCAAAATCTCATATCTCAAAGAGGGTGGAAAAATCTTGACGCGAAGGGCAAAATAGTGTCCGTATATAATTTCGTAAAAGACGAGATTTTATTCGGCTACAATATATCCGACGGCGTGCCCGCTTCCAAGGTTCTCAAAGACGGTTACGGTCAGTGCAACACCAAAGGCACGCTTTTTATGGCGCTTTTGCGCGCGCTGGGTATAGAGTGCAGAGTGCACGGCTTTACCATTGACAAAATTTTGCAAAAAGGCGCAATGACGGGCTTCGTGTATACGAAAGCACCGAAAGACATTTTCCATAGTTGGGTTGAGGTAAATCTTGACGGAACGTGGTACAATCTCGAAGGTTTTATCCTCGACAAGAAGTATCTTGACGGCTTGCACAAGAAATTTGCGTCCAAAGAAGACGGTTCGTTTATCGGTTACGGAGTGGCGGTGAAAGATTTTGCTAATCCCACGATATATTTCGATTGTTGTGACACGTATATTCAAAGCGAGGGCATAACGCAAGATTTCGGCGTATACGATTGTCCCGACGACCTTCTCAAAGAACATTCGCAATCGATAAAAGGGCTCAAAAAGTTTGTCTACGAGCATTTGGGACGCAAACTTATGAACGAAAACGTTGCGAAAATCCGCGCGCTTGCCAAAACGGAATAAGGCAAATTTAAGTCGTAGGATAATAGATTAGTTGTGAAAAACATAACGTCAATGACGATAAAGCGTACGAATTGAATAAATAAGTATTTGTCGCAAATAGAACTTTTTTGTAAAAAATAATACGAACTCGTCTTGTGAGTTCGCATTATTTGTTCTTGGCGTAGCATAAGGGATTCGAACCCCTGACCTTCTGGTCCGTAGCCAGACGCTCTATCCAGCTGGGCTAATGCTACATAACCTTGCTTTCATCTTTAAGCATTGTAATTATAGTGTTGCGAAAAATTTTTGTCAACTGTTTGGCGGATATCTCTACAAAAATTATGCAAACGTATCGGCACGGTTGGCCGTTTTGTTTTGTTTACATATTCTCCGTTTCTTCCAAAATGCCGTTGATGCCTCGGAAGGTGAGGGTGCTGACGGTTTTGGAAAAATCTTCGATGGATTGCGATCTGTCGGAATTGAACCAGTTTTGATACACTTTCATCATTCCCGATACCACGAAGTCAAGCACGATATCGAGCATTTCGGGAGTGAGGCGCGTTTGCTTGGATATAATCTCTTTGGCTTTTGATTTGAGTGCGCCCACGAGCTTGACGACGAGGCTCGAATTGTTTTCCATTCTCATCAAGTGTCCGTAAAAGTCGATGTCTTGATTGATTATGTCAGTCAATTCGTTGAAAAGTCTGTTGGGGTTGTGAAGCGCGTCGGTGATATTGACGTCCATAAGCGCTTGCTCGAAAGAGTAGAGGATTTTGTTTTCGATTTCCTCGATAAGCTCGTAGATGCCCGCATAGTAGTTGTAGAACGTCTTGCGGTTGATATCCGCTCTGTCGGCAATGTCCTTGATTGTAATTGCGTTGACGTCTTTTTCGAGCAACAATTGTGCAAACGCGCTGTAAATTGCCTTCTTGGTTTTGACGACGCGACGGTCGATTTTTTTATCTTCGCTCATTTTATTCTCCTATTTTGCGACATTTTGGGAAATAATACACACGACGGAAATTTTGTGACGATTAGGTATCGGTATACAAAATATAAGTCCGTTGCGTTAATCTTCTTATGTATTATAATATACAAGCGTGGCATAAGTCAAGATTATTGCCTAAAATTTAGCAAATACGTAGCAAAAGAGAGGATATTTAATGAAAGTAGCAATAGTAATCGATATTTTCCACGACAAAGGCAACGGAACGTCTATGTCGGCAAGGCATTTGGTTGAAAATCTTATAGAGAGAGGTATAGAAGTAAAGGTGCTTTGCACCAACAAGGGACAAGACGGCGAAACTATGGAAGGCGTGGAATTCGTAACGTTCCCCGTCCAACAAGTGCCCGTGTATCAAAAGGTTATAGACCAACAACACGCTTGGCTTGCATCACCCAACGACGACAGAATACGCCTTGCGCTTCAAGACGTGGACCTCGTGCATATTTATATGCCGTTCTTTTTAGGCACGCATTGCGCACGCGTCGCGCACGAACTGGGCAAACCCGTGCTCGGGTGCTATCACGTATCGGCAGAAAACATCACTTTCAACGCCAAAATGAAGTACGTCCCGGGGGCAACGCCCGCCGCTTACGAGTTCTTGAAACTCATACATTACAAGCCCGAGTGGATAAGGAATATCCATTGTCCGTCGCGCTGTATAGCCTCAACGCTTATGGGGCATATATACACGCAAAATTTGCATATCGTATCCAACGGCTACGACGAACATTTTGCGCCGATCGAGAACGTCAAAATTCCCGAAGGTTGCGAAGATAAAATTATCGTGACGAGCGTCGGACGCCTTACGGAAGAGAAACGCCAAGACTTGATTATAAGAGCGGTTGCAAAGAGCAAATATAAACACCGCATAGTGCTTATGCTTGCGGGCAAAGGTCCGAAAGAGGAAGAGTATAAAGCACTTGCGCAAAAACTCGGCGTGGATATGCGCATAGTATTTTTGTCGCAAAGCGAACTCGTCAATTTGCTCAACGCGTCCTACTTATTCGTGCAAGCAAGTGACGTGGAGACGGAGTCCATATCTTGCCTCGAAGCGATTGCGTGCGGGACCGTGCCCGTCATAAGCAACGCGAGAATGTGCGCGACCAAGCAATTTGCGCTCACCGAACAATCCAAGTTCAGAAAGGGCAGTGCGGGTAGCCTTGCCACGATGATGGACTATTGGATTGCAAACCCCAAAGTGCACGACGATATGGAACCTAAATACGCCGAATTTGCAAAGCGTTTCAGCCTCGACAAGAGCATAGAATATATGTTGCAAGTTTACGACTTTATCCTCAACGAGGATAAGACCAAATACGTCGTTAAGGACTACAACAATCCTATGGAATTTACCCTCGAAAGAGACGAGCTCGGCTTGATATCGGCAAAGCACCGCCAGTTTGCCAAACTCGATAGGCAAAGACGACTTATGGCAAAATAAGACGTTTAGCAGTATAAAAACGGAGTATAAAGAAAGGAATTTGCAAAAGAGTGCAAATTCCTTTTCGTTTATAATCGATTTTTCGTAGTCGCATCGAGCGCGTTTTTGCGCTTTGCGCCGTCGATAGGTTTTACCTCAATTATGCAAATCTGAAATTAAGGAAATCGTGCATCGCGACCGTAACGTAGGAAGTTGGGTTGTAGTCGGTTTTGCTTGAAAGCGTGCCTCCGCCCGTTATATTTCCGAACATCTCACCCCAACCGTATTGATAGTTGAGATACTCTTGGAAGTCGTTGTAATGGTTGTAGGTGTAGAAGACGTAGCGTTCGTTGATATCGGTAAATTCAGTCGATGAACTGTCCGTATATCTCGAATACACGATACGAGCCGCACCGCGCGTTATGGTTGTGCCGTTGTTGTAGATTTTGCTTGCGTATTTGGGGTCGCAGTCCGTGCCGGTCGTGCCGATATCTATCTCGTAGTATCTGTACACGCCGCCGCAACCGCTGATGTTGGGAAGTACCGGCTCATACGGATATTTGGTTGTACTGCCGCTGAAATAACTGTGGTTTGCTCTCAAATAGGATTTCCACGGGCTGGAAGCGGGGGACGGGCTCTTATTAGAGGTGTAGTTTGCGGGGACGTCACCGAACGCCATAACGTACGCCACCACCTCTTCGAGGGTTACGTACGCACCGCCTTTGTAAATGAGGTTGACTACGTATCCGTCAGCGTCGAACACTATATAAGTGTTTCCGCCGTCGAGGAAGAGAGTGGTGCTGTTGCGATAGAATATCGTTTTGCCGTTTTGCACGTAATACGGACGATTTTCGGCAATCGTCGGTTTTTGGTCTTGCGCGGATATATCACCCGACATAAGGTTGTGGTCGGTACGGTATTGCGCGTCCTTATAAGACGTTGCCTTGGTATAACTGCTTCCGTGGAACGTTGAGGACGAAACGCCCGTATACGGGTCTGAGGATATGGCGTTGGGATTGATTTCAATTACGTTTGAAAGTACGCTTCCTATGCGTCCTACGATTTTGGCGGGTGCTTTGTTGATTACTTTCACCGCGTTTGAAACGACTTCGATGTTGTCCTCACCCTCTATGACGAGATACTCGATATCTTTTGCAGAAGATGTGGGGAATACGGTGTATGAAAGCGTGGCGTATCCGCCTTTTGCAACGTTCGTTGCTGACGTCGTGAGCGTTATGCTTGTGGGCGTTCCACCGCTACTTATGATATGAATGGTGATAGGCTCGCTTACCGTTCCGCCGACTTTTGCAACGACTTGAACGTCACCTTGCGACTTGGCGTAGAATTTGTCTTCTGTGATATATGCGAGGTTCGTCGTGCCTACGATTTCGTATTTTACGAGATTTGCCATAGTCGAGGGTACTACCGTTGCGGAAAGCGTGGTGTAATCACCCTCGGTTACGTAATACTTTTGTGCAGATACGGTTACGCTGTCGGCAACCACCGTTGAACCTTCGATGGTAACGGTAACGAAATTGCTTCTGTATGCACCTATTTTTGCGCCGATTTGCACAGTGCCTTCGTCGATTGCGGATATTACGTTGCCGGATAAAATAACGTTATTTGATGAAGTATCGTAGTCGGTATTGTCTTCGATGAAATATTCCACGAGATTTGCGTATTTTGACGGCACTACCGTTGAGGTAAGCGTTGCCGTTTCACCGATTTTGAGTTGAGTTTTGTCTATGGAAAGAGTGATTGACTCAATGAAAATGCGGTTGTCGACTACCGTTATCGTTATGCTTTGGCTCACTTCATCGTTGACGGACGCGTATATAGTGGCAGTGCCTTCCGCAAGGGCGGTGAGGGTGTTTCCCGATATTGACACGACGTTTGCACCGCTTTGAATATGGTATTCAACGAGGTCGCTATACTTGGACGGAGTGACGGTTGCGCTCAAAGTGGCGGTTTCACCGACGAGAAGGTCCTCTCTCGAACAAGACAATTCCACCGACAACGCCTCTTTGTTCTCCGTGACCGTAACCACCGTGGCGGCAAATTTCTTGCCGATAGACACGGATATTATTGCTACGCCTATGCGCCTTGCGCGCACGAGTCCGTTGGCGTTGACGTCAACTACGCTCGTATCGTTGCTTTCCCATCTATGAGTACCGCTCAACCCCTTGACGATGGCGGTGAGTTGCATAGTTTCTCCCTCTTTGAGAGTGAGAGTATCACCGCAGTCTATCGCAATGGAAGTCTCGTCTTCTTGCGGTTGTTGCAAAATAAGCCCGCATCCGCACAGCGAGCAACAAAGTATAATCAAGATGAGAGCAATTGCAACTTTTTTCATAGACGATATGTTTTTGTGGTTATTTGATTGATTTTCGCGTTATTGAAACGGAATATAATCCGCATTTATCAATTAATAATTACAATTATTAATTTGCTACCGAAAAGAAATTATATCACAACCAACTTGCAAATACAAGTTGAAAATTATGGTCGTAAAACGATTAAAAATCGTAAAAAAATCGCAGTTTTTTATGCTAAAACCGCGATTGAATAGGAGTGTTTTTATATCGTTTTTTTGCTTATTTGCGTCAATGGCACGTCGTATTCGTATACTTGCCGTGTGCTTGATTTTACGCCACGAATCCGAGGTGTTCGAGCAATATTTTTACGCCGAGCATAACCAAAATCGTACCGCCGGCAACTTCTGCGCTCGATTTGAATTTGAGCCCGAAAACGTTGCCTATACGCACACCTACAAAGGAAAGCACGAAAGTCGTGCAACCGATAAGCGACACCGCGGCGTAGATGTTGACGTCGGGGAGAAGTCCGAACGTTATACCCACGGCAAGCGCGTCGATGCTCGTCGCAACGGCAAGAGGGAGCATCGTAGGGATTGAAAAATCCGCGTTTTCGTCGTTTTCTTCCTTTGAGAAGCCTTCTTTGAGCATTTTTGCGCCCAAAAATACTAGTAGGACAAAGGCAATCCAGTGATCTACCGAGGTTATGTATTGCTCGAAAGTCGCGCCGAGGAAATAGCCGATAAGTGGCATCAACGCCTGAAATCCGCCAAACCATAAGCCCACTATGACGAGGTGTTTGGTTTTCAGTTCTCTCGTGGAAAGTCCTTTGCACACGGACACCGCAAAAGCGTCCATTGACAAGCCGATTGCAATCAAAATCAGTTCAAAATCACTCATTTTTCTCTCTCACTATATGATTTTTTATGATTTTTGCGAAAAAAAATCAAGTACGCAAAAATCGCACTTGAGTCTCGACGTTTAAGGCAAGCCAGACCGTTAGGTCAGTATGTTGACTTGCATCTTCTCGGAAGATATCTACTCCCTCAAACGAGTGCAATATACCATATTATCCGCACCTTGTCAATCGTGCGGGGGATTTTGGGATAATAGTTCGTTCGTAAGGATAGGGTAGACGCAATTCTTTCGTCCGATTGCGTGCGAATTGAAAAAGTATGATTACTCTTATTTTCAAAAAATTAAGAATAAAAAACGAGTCCCGCAAAGGAACTCGTTTTTGTGTGTATAACGATCGTTTTTCGTCAATAAAATTAAATTTGCGCCACTGCAAAGCGGTCTTTTCTCGGAGCTTTGAGAGTGAGCTCTTTTGTCGTCAACTTGTAGATGGTCGCGACGGGGAGTGCGCAAGCGAACGTTGCGAGGCAACCGCCGAGTTCAAACGGAATATCCGAGAGGAAGTATGCTCCGAACGGAATTTTCCAAATAAGCACGGTTGCCACTACGGACACCCAGAAGTAAAGTAATTCTCCGAGCGACGCAATTGCCGCGTATGAGAATATACTCATATCCTTGTGCTTGAAGTTGAGGACTTTGTAGCAAAGCATAGGCATAGAGTAGCCGATCATCACTTCAAACAGCCAATATTGCACTCTCGGCAAGTCTTGCGGAAACCACGCTATGCAACTGAGCTCGAAAATAATCGAGTATGCGACGATGAGAACGGCGTTTTTTGCAGGCGTCATACTTGCCGCGCAAATTACGAGAATAGGAAATACCACGTTTGCAAAAGGTATTTCCAACACGAATTGGTCGTAGCACATAAGCGCAAGCAACGCAAACATTGCCACCCAGCCTTTCAAGCCTTTCGTTTGAGCGTAACGCTCGGCTTTTTTCAAAGACAAACTTTCCATAAGTCCTCCGTCAATAGTTTATCCAACCGTCTAATACTAACACCAAAACCTTCAAATCGTCAACCGTTCCTGCAATTTCGTCTTTTCCGTACAAAGTTTGGAAGTTGGCGCACATTGCGTATTCGCCGTCGGCGGCAATATACACTCTTTCGAGGTTGTAAGTCGTGCCGTCTACGAGAGTGCAATCGTGGAACATTTGATATCTATGTTGCGATACTCTAAAAGTTATGCTGTCCTCGCGGTCGGTAAAGAATTCCACTACGGACTCGTACACCGTGTTGCCGTAGTAGGGGATTTGCCACGAATAAATCAATTCACCGTCAATGGACGAGTGGGAAAAATTGTCTCCGTCCGAAACTTCCGTGGTTGAGCCCGGTTGCCTCAATTCAAGCGTGAAGTAAAGAGGCTCGTCGTCGATAACGACGTAATCGGGGTTGTCCGTGGTCTTGTCGTCTCCCCAAATTTCTTTTGGATTGCCGTCCTTGTCGCAAGCGCAAAGCACGATAGCGACAAGCACGAGCAATATTGCCAAAAGGGAGATTAAATAACGTTTTTTTGCGTTTTTCATATTTTATTACAAAGTAATAACCGAGTCGGTACTGTTGTATACTCCGACGGGTGAGGGGGCTTCCACGCCGTTGATTTTGGCAAGATACACGATTGCGACCGCCATATCCATAGTGCTCGTAATCTTCACCTTGCCGTTGGCGTCCTTGGTGAGATTGTCCTTCCACATACTGATGATATTATAGACTTGACCGTCAACTTCGTCAATATGATACTTGCATTCGTCACCTTTGCAAACCTCGCTGTGATACACTTCTTTGACGTAGTGCTCCATATCTATGCCGTTCATATATCCGTACAAAATGCCGTATCTTGCGTCGACGTTCGAGCCCGTTTTGAGGTCGTGATTGTACCAGTTGCAAAGTCTGTCCATATTGACCATTTCGTCAAGAGGTTGAGACCAACCGTCCGTGTAGGGGAAGTAGCCTTGCATAGTCTTTTCAAACTTCACGTCGTATTCCGCTTCGTTGCGGAGAGTGGTGCTTGCAAGCGCTCTGCCAGTAAAACCTACCCAGTTGGGAGTACCGCCGTTTCTTTTGAAGTTGCCGTTTTCGTCCTTTTCGTAGTATGCCAAAAGCGAAGTTTTGCTATTTGGTACTGCCTCTTCAAGATCAAAGCCGAGATTGTACGCCGTGAGTGCGAGAACGCTCGGCAAAGAGTACCCGAACGCACATTGTGTTACGGGCAAGCAACCCTTCCACAGTGGCATAAGCGAAGTTTTGAGTTGCGAGTATTGAGCGTTTTTGTCGCTTGACGCGTCGATTGCGTCAAAGTCCACTTTTTTGTACGCTTTCAAGAAGTCGGAGTGACCGTTTGTGTTGCCCGTTGCTTGCTCAACGAGGCCGAGCAAGGTTGCGAAATCGTCGTAAGAAAGTCTGTACGACGCCACCGAAATATTATTGATTGCGTTGTAACCCGTGTAGTACAAGTTGGCTTGCGTAATCTCTTTGTCTTTGAAAGTGTATTTGACTTGTGAATTGCTATTGAACTCGTCAATCATATTAAGATAGTCTTTGATTGCGTCGAGATAGAGGGAATACGTGGTGTCAGCGTTGCCAGACTCCGAGAGCCATTGCAAGTATTGATTGTACATTGCCGACCAACTGTAAAGATAGTCCGCAATGCCGTACCAACCTTGTTGAGATACCAAAGACGTTGCAAAGAGACTGTCTTTAATCGTACCGTTGTCGTAAATGCCGTCAATCATATTAAGGTATTTTTTGAGTTGCACCGCGATTTTGTCGGTGTAGAATTTTCCGTCGACGTATTTGAGATACAAGAGAGGTATGCGCGCTTGCGTGGTCTTTGCGCTCAAAATGGTCGTTTCAAACGCGGAGCTTGAAAGGTAGGTTTTGAGAGCCTCTTTAAGTTCCGTTGCAAAAGAGCCGTTTGCTTCCCACTTGCTCGTTGCGGTGACGTCGCTCGTAACTCTTATCGTGTAAGAAACGAGCTTTCCGCTATTATTGTACCAGCCGTTGAATTCGTAGCCTTCGCGCGATTCGGGAATTGCGAACGTGTAGAGTTCGTTATACGCTCTGTACACCGTGGTTTTGCTTTCACCGTCTATGACGGTCACTGCGTATTTGTCCCACTTGCCAGTGAGAGTGGCGTTGCTTTGCGGAGTAAACGCGCCTTCGACCTTTGCGCCTTGCTCGTCGTACCAACCGAGGAAAAGTCGCTCGTCCAATATTGGAGAAGGAAGAGTGAGAGATTTGCCGTATTCTACGGTCTCGACGGTGGAAGTTCCGTTTTGATTGAGCGTGACTTTGTAGGTGACGATTTCCCACTTGCCTATCAAAGTCGCGTTGGTCTTGGGATAGTAGTAAGTGGACGCTTTTTTGTCTGTTTCCGCATCGTACCAACCGAGAAATTTGTAACCTTCGCGCGCTTGCGGATTGGTGAGTTTTATGCGCTCGTTGTAGAGCACCGATTTGACTTCCGGCGTTGCGTCCGCGTCCTCTTTGAGGGTGAGTGTAAGTTCGTTCGCTTGCCATTTGGCTTCGAGAGTCAGACTCTTATTTGGAACGAACGTACCGCTATATTGCGTTTCGCCGTCGAACCAACCGATAAAAGTGTAGCCTTCGCGTGCTTCGGGATCGGTGAGAGTGTATTCGTCACCGCGATTTACGGTCGCTATAGAGGTGTCGTTTTGATTGATAAGGGTGATTTTATAGGCGTCTTCTTGCCATTTTGCAGTTACGGTCAAGTCGCTCTCGGGGGTGATTGTGCCCTCTACGAGATCTTCGCCGTTATACCAACCGAGGAACGTGCAGTCCGGAATTTGCGTAGGCGCGACGAGAGTGTAACTTTCACCGAATACCACCGCGATTTGCGTCGTATCGTCACCGCTCACGAGCGTTAGAACGTTGGCGTATTTTTCCCACTTGCTTTCCACGGTCATATCCGAGGTCGGCTTGAAAGTGTCGTCCAAAAGCGTGTCGCCGTCGTACCAACCCGAGAAATTATAGCCTATGCGGTCTTTTGGGGTAATCGTCGAAAAATCGGCGTTTTCCTCAACGTAAAACACGTTTTGGATATCACCGTCTTTGAGATTGATTTTGTAAGTCGCAACGTTTTCGTCGCACGAAATCAGCACGAGCGAAATGCATAAAATAACGAGCAAACTTACGAGAATTTTTGCAGTTTTTTTCATTTGTGTTTCTCCTTCATATTGATGTCGAAACCGCCTTTTCAAACCAAAATCCGCCGTAGATAAACAAAAAAACGCTCCGTGAGAGCGTTTCACCGATATCGACGTATGCCTCAATCGGTATACGTCTCAGCCACGACGATAACCGATACGGAGGATTGCCGACTTATGACGTACCACCCGCTATTCCTGCAAAAAATAGGGGTGTCGGGTCAAATACAGCAATGGCGGTTGTACGGGAATCGAACCCGTTGTCCTAAAATCTACTCAGTTTACAACTTTTCAAACCGTATCTTCATTTTGATTGATATACATATTAGCATATATAAATGCGATTTACAACACAATTCAATAACTTTTGGACAGCGCAATCAACAGATGTAAGAAATTGACCACGTCGGATATTTGCGCTTTGGTTTTTCCCTCGTAAAGAAGATTTGCAATCGTCACGGCAAGCATATTGCGGTTGAGCGCACCGCAATCGGTTGCGTTTTTGTCGCCGTCGGGCGGAAAATAGGGTAGAGTATCCTCGTTTTTAATATTGCGCATATTCAAATATATGCATATAAAAAATTTGTTGATTTTTTCAAATTCCCTCGCAAATCCTCTTGACAACAATCCGCTTTAATCATATAATAGGCAATGTTAAGCGGTCATGGCGGAATAGGCAGACGCGTACGTTTGAGGGGCGTATGGTTACACCGTCCGAGTTCAAGTCTCGGTGACCGCACCACCAAAATAAGCACGGATTTATCCGTGCTTTTTTATTTTGCCGTGCGGTCACCGACACTTGAACTTGTGCGCAATATTTGCGCACAACAATGCCTCGCATTGTTCGGACGGTACCGTCCGACTGACGCTCGCTACGGTGAGTAAACTCACCCCGCTCGCTATTACGCTCACTTTGTTCGCTACAAGTCTCGGTGGAACACTAACCAAATTAGTGCCGATTTATCCGTGCTTTTTTATTTTGCCGTGCGGTCACCGAGACTTGAACTTGTGCGCAAGGTTTGCGCACAACAATGCCTCGCATTGTTCGGACGGTACCGTCCGAGTGGCGCTCGCTACGGTGAGTAAACTCACCCCGCTCGCTATTACGCTCACTTTGTTCGCTACAAGTCTCGGAAGAACCGTTACACGATAAGTGCTGATTTATCTTTACAGATGCTACCGTATAATCGTGTCGCAACTACGGCACGTCTAATCTCAAATCGTTTATGGCTCATTCAATACAAATCGTTACCGGGACAAGACTTGCGATTAGCATTTTAGTTTCGATGAATCGAAGTGACAAATTTGCTTGTCGCGCAGTATGAGAGCAAAGTTGCCGCCTTGTACCGTGCGGTTGAAGAAGTGTTCTATTAGTCCGTTGGTTGTGTCATACCAGTCTCCGAAAGGTTTGCGATCGGTGCTTTCGGCAAGGTACTTGACGATAGGCTCGATTATTTTTTTAGTTTTGTTCACGTCTTCGGTAAGGGCGGCAGTCCATAATTGCCAGTCGGACTTCGTGTAGTTTTTACGGGTGTCTAACGGCGTGCCGTACTTATCGGCTTTGGCAATGTAGTAATCCGTTTCTCGTTCACAGATTTTATTGCCGATAAAATTGAATCCAAAGAGTTGATCGAATAAAATATTATATTTGAGGCTATACGTGTCATTCTGTCCGTATGCGAGGGGCATTATGCCGTCGCCGACAAGGGATTTCAGTTTTGTGGCAAATGTAGTTGCTTTTTTTGCGTAAGTTTTTGCAATATTGTGCTTGCCTAAACTTTGACATATAATTGCATACGCCTCAATACCGCACAACGCCTTTATTGCAAGATTAACATTGTTTGCAAGGTGTCCTGCAAAGTCGTCGGTGCACAATTGATTTTCGGGTTTCAATCCGTATTTTTCCAAATAACGCACCCATTGTTTAAGCAGATCAAAGTTGTCTTTTGCTAGTTTTTTGTTGCCGCCGGCGACAAGCGCAGCCGCTGTCATAATAAGCATATTGCCACATTCTTCCACGGGCATTTGTCTATTGAGATCGTAGACGTTGCTTTCTGCGGGGCGCAAGTACAACATTTGATGCGTGCGTGGCCAAGTAGTGACGTAGTTGCAGTTGCAGTCGTATTTGTTGTTGTGGTGGTTAGTTCCGTACACTTGTCCCAAACACCAAGGATACGTGCCTATATCGTGCGGTGCAAAGTCAAATGTCCAAACGTCCTTGCGTGCGAAGTCGAATATGCCACGCAACATACCGTTGACAAGTTCCGGATTATAGACCAAATAAAGCGGGGTAGACGGATAACTTACGTCGGCTGTGCCTATGCAGCCGTTGGAATCACATTCTTTGCTGAGGAAAAGTATGTCGCCCTTATTTGTTTTGACAAGTTTATGAGCGCCTATCGATTGCCTTAACGACGCACAGCAGATAGTGTAGTAGGATTGTCCGTATTTCTCACAGTCGCGTTTTAGATTTTGGTCAAAAACATTGCAGACGCTTACGATTTTTTCGTAATTTTCGTACGAATAACGCATTGCGTCTACGATGGTTTTGTCTCCGTCAAAATAGTATCCTTTAAGCCATTGACCGAAATAGAATATCGATATTCTATCATCATACGCCGTCATAAAGAATCCGTGAGGCTTGCGACTTACCGATACGATATAGTTACGTTCGCCGTGGTTGCGCACGTATTGCATAGTGCCGGTAAGCACGTATTTGCTTACCGCCGTCTCTGACACGAACCAGCTTTCGTCACCTGCAAGGTACGTGTCTCCCCAATCGGGTGCAATGCAGTCGTTTGTGTTGCTCATAACAAGATTGCGCGCTCTTGTGAAAAACGCAGCCTCAAATTGTTTTAGGGGCAAAACTCCTCCTACGACTTCTGCACGTTCTTCGTCATAGCAAAACTCTTCGTCCAAGGCTATCGAAACGGAAAAATCGTCGGGCAACTGTCCGTTAATCGGCGTAACTTTGTAACTCGTATAACATACGGGGCAGGACAGTATAGTAAGTTCGTTTGGAGGCAACGGAGACAAAAACTCAACGGTTAGGTTGAATTTATCCGTGCTATAAGTGTACGTCGTGGCAAATGCGCTAATATTTACGTCGGTTGCCGTGAGAGAAATCGTATCGTTTTTTCTGCCGAGAAAACAGTACGTTGCCCCGTCGTAACGTACGAAACCGTATGCGCGACGATTTTTGCCCGTCCAGAACGACGTGTCGTTGTCCGACGAGTCGTGTGCAGACCAAATAGAAAAGTTGGGATCGATTATCCATAGCGGATATGCCGGAAGAATGCGTTTCATAGTTGTTCCTCGTGCAAGTTATTGTTTACGCAATTACGTTGATGTGTATTTGCGGACTTTTCGCTGTATGTTTTAGCAAGTTTTATGACGTTTTATATCGGTTATGACTTTTTAGGCGTGTTGCGTTTTCGGTAGTTCAGCGGGGTAGTGCCGACTTTATTTTTGAACACTCGTATAAAATAGTTGTAGTCGGTAAATCCTATGCTTTCCGCAATATCGGAAATGGGCTTGTTCGTAGTTGTCAGCATTTGTTGAGAAGCGGAAATCCGTTTCATTAGAATATAGTTTTTTACCGTGTCGTTGAACTCGTTGCGGAAAATTGAGTACAACGTTTGTTTGCCGACGAAAAACTGTTTGCAAAGCGACGTTACCGTTATAGGCGAGCCAAGGTTGTTGGAAATGTAGTTGTCTATCTGCATTGGTAGCGTATTATGCGGAAACTGTATCAAATTTTCGCTCCATATATAGCAAATGCAGATGTTGAGCAAAGAAATAGTGGACTGCAAAAACGTGTCGGAGAATATTGGCAACTTGGAGTATTTCTTCAACATTTCTTTATTGTCGAGTCCGTACTTTTCGATGTGTTTTGCCATAATGTTTTTCGACGTATACTTTCCGTTTTTGTCACGGAATTTACCCAATATGAGATAAGCAATCAACATATTGTTGTAAAATATCGGCGTAATCATTTCGCATATACCCGCGTGGCAAGTGTAAATGATAGATGCCTTTTTTTCCTTTGCTTCAAGGAAGTGTTCCATATCTGAAAAATTACATTTTTCCAACAGCTTAGGATTGCTGCGAATTGCCAAACAAAAGTCTTGATTAGTACCGCAAGCACATATACGATTGAAGTTGCTGTCAAACATAGTTATCGGTATTCCCGTGCATTGGTAAATATCAAAGAGCAATTTGTTTAGGCGATCTTCGTTGAACGTGATTTTCATACTGTTAATGTAACACCGTTGAGTATGTCTGTCAATGTCAATTTTGTAAAAATTTCTTCAAAAAAATGACAAAAGTGCTATTTTCAAATAAAGTTTTATCTATTTTTCGAACTTGCGCGAGAATTATAATTTAGTTGAACTTAGAAATGGAAAGGCTAGGAGAAGCTTTCCCGAGTGCGGAGGAATATGAAAAAAATTGCCAATGGAATCTACCCGACGATGGTCACGCCGTTTCGTGACGGGGAAATAGACGATAACGCCGTAAAGCAACTTGTCGAGTATTATATCTCAAACGGTTGCCAAGGTGTATTTGCCGTATGTCAGTCAAGCGAAATGGCTCACTTGTCGCTCAAAGAGCGCGTCGGTCTTGCCAAATCCGTTGTCGATGCTGTTGACGGGCGCATAAGCGTGGTCGCAAGCGGACATATATCCGATAGCATTGCAGCGCAAGCAGAAGAGATAAACGCAATATGGGATGCGGGCGTTGACGTCGTCACGTTGGTCACCAACAGATTGGACATAAACAACGAGGGTGATGACAAATGGTTGAAAAATATGGACAAATTGCTAAAAATGATACCCGACGACATTGCGATCGGTCTGTACGAATGTCCCAACCCGTACAAAAGACTTTTGTCCGATAGATTGCTTGATTGGTGCATATCTTCGGGGCGAATCTCTTTTATTAAAGATACGTGTTGCTGTCCCGACATTATCGAGCAGCGACTAACCAAAGCAAAAGGCAGTGACTTAATGTTTTTCAACGCAAACGGTCAGACGTTGTTGCACTCGCTCAGACACGGTGCGGTGGGATATACGGGAATAATGGCAAATTTTTGTCCGGAGTTGCTTTGTTGGTTGTATGAAAACTTTGACAAGCACCCCGATACGGCGGAGATCGTTTCGGATGCTTTCAGTATGATGGCAAGCACGGAAAATTGTTATTATCCGATGACTGCCAAATATGCGTTGCAACTGGCAGGCGTGGACATTACGTTGGAAACTCGTTCGGTAATAAGCAAGGATTTGCCCGAATATCAGCGACTGGTCGTGCGTCAAATCAGACAACTTGCACAATATATTACTGATAAAATAAACACACTGTAATAAAATCGTACAAAAAATAACTATGAAATCTGTTACGTTCAACTATACACCATATCTTGCGGACTGCATCGACGGAACAAAGCCGTATATCGTGGCGGTGCGCCCTTATGCGGAATCCGTGGAAATAGAATGGATATTTGCCGACGATGTCGACGGGGACGAATGTAACGTGCATTTTTCTGTTGATGGCGGTGCAAGTTGGCAATCGACATCCGTATCGGGCAAAAAAGTACAATTCGCCGCACCGCAAGATACCGAGACTTTGTTTTACGTGGAGCGCGACGGCAAACGAAGCAATATTCGCAAGGCACGCACGGGATCGTTTCCGGGCACGATAGTAAACTATCTGCATCCCGACGATAAACAATATGAACGTTCGGGAAATTATCTCGGAAGTCCGTCGATAGTACGTCTTGACGACGGTACGTTGTTTATATTGCACGACGTGTTCGGCGAAGGAGAACAAAATCTATCGATTTTGTTCCGCAGTGACGACGACGGAAAGACGTGGCAGTACGTTACGGATATCTTTCCACTGTTTTGGGCAACGCTTTTCGTTTACGACGGCAAACTATGCGCCGTCGGTTGCGACAGAGAGTACGGCGATATGCGAGTAGTCGCAAGCGACGACAGTTTCAAAACGTGGCAAGGAGTGACGTTGGCGCACGGTTCGTATAAAACCGATATGGCAGGCTTTCACCGTAGCCCCGATCCCGTCGTTGAGTATGAAGGTAGATTGTGGGTTGCAATGGAGTACGGCAGTTGGAAGCGCAACGAGTTTCGTCCGTCCGTGTGGTCGATAGAAATCGGAGACGACATACTTGACGCAAGCAAGTGGCAACACACCCCAAATTATAAATTCGATTTTACGCTTGACGATACGGACGCCAAGTGGGGTGGAATCGAAGGCAACGTCGTCGTTCCACCGAATGGAAAACTGCTAAACATACTCCGCCACGACAAGAAGGACGCGCTGATTTTGGAGATTGATACGACCAATCCGACGTCCGAATTGAAGTACGTGGGTAAAATGCCTTTTGACTTGTGTTATACAAAGTTTCATATACAGCGTGTAAACAATGTCTACTATGCGATGGGAAATCCTACGCCGTATAGAAACCAATTGGATTTATATACGTCCGAGGACTGCAACAGTTGGGCAAAGCGCGCCACTATCGTCGATATGACGGCGTTGTCGCCCGAACTCAACGCGGCGCAGTATCCGTCGTTTGTGGAATACGACGGGACGTTGTACATAGCCGTTCGCGTGGCTACGTGCGGAGCAAAAAATTATCACGACAGCAACAGCATTTGTTTCTGTAAGTATCGTCTTGATGTATAAGGTGGAAAATATGAAAGTATTTGACAAGTTTATAATTCGTGCGCCCGGGGTTTGGTACTTTGTACCAGACGACGAGCAAGCATACGAAAACGGCAAACCTTGCTACGGTTTTGGCGCAATCAAGTACGACGAAGGATCGGAATACGTCGGTAAAATTTATTTTGACGGTGTAGACTACCACAAACAAGGCTTGGGTATGCAAGATTTAACGTACTCTTACATCGGCAATGCGCCCGAAGGAGTAGATTACAAAAAAGGGTTTTTTATCGGCAATTTCGACTATAAAACCACCGGTTGGGTGTATGGCAACGGAGTTCTGTACTTCGTAGACAGAGATACGAACGCACCGCGTTTTTGGGTGAAGGGCTTTTATAGACGCCTTATTAAAATCGGTAATTGGCAAGGTGATTTCGATTATAAAAGCCTTGCGAGCGGTTTTACACCGGAAATGGAACTTGAAGACTTGCCCGATATGAAAGAACCCGTGTTTGCTGCCGAAATGCAGAATTTGTCAAAAGTCGACGGCGAATATACGGTTTTTATAGGGGACTCGTATTTGGAGTTCTGGCAGTATGAAACTTATGCGGGCGAAGATACTTTTTACAAAGTGTTTTCAAACGCACACAATCTCAATTTAGGGCTTGGCGGAACTCGGTTTGTCGATTGGAAAAAATACGTGGGCAAAATGTCCGATATGCCGTGTCCGAAAAACGTCGTTATTAACCTTGGTTTTAACGATATTCACAGTGAAAAGACGGCAGAACAAGTATACGCCGATTACGTTGACGTCGTTACCGCTCTGAAAGCGTCGTTCCCCTCGGCAAAGTTGTTTTTGCTTAACGTGGTTGCCGCGCCGGACTTTCCCGCATTTTTCGACGAAGAAGTGCGTTTCAACAATATGACGGCACAAACGGCGGCGGAATTGGGCGTTCAAATAATCGACGTTCGCAGTGCAATTGCGGCACAGAAAAAAAATATGTTCTATATTGACAACGACCATATCAACGAAGACGGCTACAAGGTCGTGACCGAGCTGTTAAAGGAGAACGGAATTTATGCAACCGTCTCCGACGCTAAAATCTAGTTGAAAAATTACGTTTGGATTGATTTATATATAAATTAATCAAACTAATACATAGCAAATCGCATTTGTCTTAGATGCAAATGTGAAAATATATTAAAAGGGGTAAATAAAGATGAGAAGAAAAGCGACTTGGATACTTGCTATCGTTGCAATCGTTTTCTTACTATCCGTGGCTCTTGCCGGTTGTAATAACGAAACCTTCAAGGTTAGTATTGACAACAAGGCAGAATTGACTGCCGAATGGTTTGAAGGCGATGCCGATCGCACGGTAAAGGTTTCTTTCAGTCCTGCCGAATACAATACGGAAAACACAGAGTTTACCGTAAAGTCATCCAACAGCAAAGTCGTGTCGGTAAACGGCACTAAGTTGTCTGCGAAGAGTGCAGGTACTGCGACGATCACCGTTACGAGCGGCGAGGCAAGCGATAGTGTTGAAGTCACGGTGAGCCCTGTGCTCAAAAACGTATCGATTACCAACAAAAACGCTCTTACGGCGGTTTGGGTGGTCGGAGATGCGGATCGTACCGTAGAATTTGCACTTTCTCCCGAAGTGTTTACTGAAACGAACACGACGGTTACGGTGACAAGTTCTGCACCCGAAATCATTTCCGTAAACGGAAAAACGTTGCACGCCGTCGCACAAGGCACGGCCACGATAATCGTTAGCGCAGGCGATTTCAGCGACACGGTACAAATTTCGGTATTGCCGATAGTTGACAGTTTTGAAATTGCCAATAAAACCGAGTTGTCGGCAAGTTGGGACGTAAATACCGATCGTACTCTTGTGCTTAGCGCAAAACCGGACGCATATACCGCAGAGATAATTGCGGCAAACGCTATCGTTACTTGCGAACCCGCAGACGTCGTGAACGTAAACGGACTTGTGATTACTGCCGTTAAACCCGGTACTGCAACGATCACCGTAGCACTCGGAAACAAAACCGACACGGTGGAAATCACGGTAGTCGCAACCGCACCGACAATCAAATTGGAATACGTCAGCGGATTGCAACAAAACGACGACGGATATTTCCTCGGCGTAATGGAAGGCACTGAAACCGTTATCCCGAACGCTACGGCAAAAACGTGGGACGGTGAGGATGCAACCGTTACTCGCACGGTGGATGAACGTTTGACGCTCAACGACAATAGCGTAACGGCTGAAAAAGGCGTATATATAATCACTTATACTGCCGTAGATCCGACCGACGATACGCTCGTTGCAACTGAAACGCTTAAATTCGTTTCTGCTCGCAAGATTTTTGCAAAGACAGACGGCAATTTTAGCATAACCAACGAACTCGTAGAGGACAGTGAACAAACCGTTACGGTTACCAACAACGGTTTCCAAAATGCACAATTCAATATTTCTGCAAGCAAATTGTATTATGCAGAAGTAACGTTTAGCATAAGCGACGCAAGCGCAGACAACCTCGTCGGTCTTGCACACTTCGTGCCCACCGACGTAAATGCTAACAAAGATTATACGAGATGGCTCGCGTCTATCGTAGACCGTGGCAATCGTGACCACAGAGTCGTTGACTTCGATACGAGTCACGCTTGGTCCGTCGTAAATCAATCAACTTCTTATTATCAATGGCGTCTCGGCGAATATCGCGGTTTGCCGGACAACGACGCAGGCAAAGTTACGTGGGCAATAGCGCGCGTGGGCGACTATTTCTATACTTTCGTCAACGGAGCGTACGTTGATTGCGTAACGTTGGAACACTATCGCAACAACGATACTTTGCCGGGTATTTTCGGCCTTAAATTGCACACCAGCACGATTGGCAACATCGTCTATATGGGCGGTGAGGAAGCGCAAAACAAAGTCAACGCCTTGTTGCAAGGCGGTTCGGCGATGTTCACTCCGTACGTTCCCGGCGATTGGGCAAAGGCTTCTCTTGGCAACGGCCTTATTCAATACGGCGAAGTTACCCAAGAAAAAGGACTCAACTTTACTTACACGAGTAAGGGTCAAGATTTCAACGGCAGTCTCGTCAGCCCGTATCTCTATTTTGACAAAGACTTCTCATTTGAATGGACTTACAAAAACACCGACAATCAAACGGCAGGTTGGTCTAACCCGCTCGGTATGTTGTTGGAAGTGCGTCCTTGGAACTATGGAGATCAATTGTTGCAATTCGGTATGCGCAACGACGGCGACCTCAGCAGTTTGATGCTCGGCAACAATAAAGCAAAGGAAAAAACGCAAAAGTATACGGGTGCAGAGTTTAAGGATAGTGACGGCAATGCGTTTGACGTAAGTCAAGGCGTCAAGTTTAAGCTCGTGCGCAGAGTGTGGAGCAACAAAACCGTTTTCACGATGACGATCACCTCTGTTGCAAATCCCTCTCAAACTTATACAGACACTTATCATTGTTCGCAAAACGGTTGGGACGGAGCGGTGTTGTTGTCTTGGCACAACACGTTGCACGCGGGCGAATATTCCAACGTTAAGTGGGAAGTGCTCGATCCGGCTCTCGAAGGCGTTGAAATCGCAAACAAAGATCAATTGGCAAGCGGTTGGGCTGTCGGTGAAGACGATCGCACGATCAACGTCAATTTGATGCCCGACAATTTCGATGCAAGCGATATCGACATTTCAATCAGCTCTTCCGACACCGGCGTAATTACGGTAGTAGACGGCAAATTGCGTGCTGTCGGAGTTGGTAAGGCAAGAATCACGGTGACGGTAGGCACGTTCACCGACACCGTAGACATCGTCGTAGGCACGGCGATTGCGCCGACAATAGAATTCGGAACGGCGGACGGATTTACTGCCAATGCTGACGGTGGCGTACTCAACGCTTATCAAGGACAAGCAATAATGCCGAGTGTTACGGCAAAATCTTGGAAAAGCAAATCAATCGAACTTTTGGTGGAATATCCCGAAGGATTTACCGTAGACGATACCGGTTTGATTACGGCAGAAAACGGCACTTACAGTGTCCTTTACAAGGCAGTCGATCCCGACAATGCCGATTTGATTACCGAAAAGGAAGTCGTTGTTACGATTGCTCGTAAGATATTCGGCGCAACCGACAACACTTGGACTGTGACCAACGAATACGTCGCAGACAACAAACAAACGATCAAAACCAGTGGCAATGGTATTCAACTTGCAACGTTTGCAATGGACGCAAGCAAATTGTACTATGCGGAAGTTACGTTTACGTTGCCCGACGATTTCGATTTCAGCAAATACGGCAACGGTGGCGGCGATATAAAATTCGGCTTGCTCCACGCAGTTGCTAATGATATCAACAAGACGCCCAAGCGCAATCTCGTTTCGCTCGTAAACCGTGGCGTCGACGATATAACGCAATATGCAAGTGCGGCGGATAAGGTTTATGAACACTTCATTACCGATTGGAACTGGAACGGAAACAGAAGTTGGAGTATTTATCAAGAAGGTACGTTCCGTAGCCCGTGCTTGCCTTCAATGCGCGGTATCAACGATACCAATATGAAGAAAGTCACTTATGCCATTGCACGTGACGGCGACTATTTCTACACGTTTATCAACGGTCAATACGTAGAGGTCGTAAGCCGTGAATACTATCGTAACAACGATACTATCCCCGGAATTCAAACGTCTAACGGCGACGGCGCAACGGTCAGCGACATCGTGTTCGTCGGCGGTGAACAAGCGTCTGCCAAATTGAACGAATTGCTTGCAGTTGCGGCATACGCTCAATCTTACGTTCCGGGCGCAGATTGGAAAAACTCTGCAAATACGGACGGCACGTTGTTCACAAACGGCACTACGACCGATGAAAACGGCATCAATTTCACTTACAACAGCAAGGCAAACGACTTCAACGGAAGTATGATCAGTCCATACGTGTATCTTGACGGAAGTTTCTCTTTCGAATGGACTTACAAGAACACCGACAATCAAACGGCCGGCTGGTCTAATCCGCTCGGTATGTTGTTGGAAATTAGATCGGTAACCGGCAACTTCGGTGCGTTTGACAGTCAACTCGTTCAATTCGGTATGCGTTGTGACGGCGAACTCAGTTGCTTGATGCTCGGCGATGCGGCAGCAAAACAAAAAACTCAAAAGTACACCGGTGCGAATTTCGCAGATAGCGACGGCAACACGTTTGACGTAAGCCAAGGCGTAACGTTTAAGATTGTACGCAAAGTGGAATCCGATAAAGCGGTGTTTACGATGACGATAACGTCTGTCGGTACGCCTACGCAAAGCTACACCGAGAGTTTCGATACGACCGCAACGGGTTGGAACGCTCCCGTGCTTATGACGTGGCACAACACGTTGCACGCCGGCGAGTACTCCAACGTTAAGTGGGAAGTGCTTAAATGACAATTATCACGGTAGTGATAAGTAATTAGTTGAATCGTGTCGAGACAAGGCGGAAAAACGCTTTGTCTCGACACACGAAAAAAATACAGCCTTTATAACCGGATTTCGGGGAAAAGGCTGTGCGCAAGACGGTTAAATTTTTACACATATTGCTTTTTTGTCGCAATTTGGTACAATTACTTGTGTAAAACAAGCTTGGCTCTTGACGGAGGAAAAATATGAACTACAAAAAGAAACTGGCTGTATTACTGATCGCCGTAATGGCTTTAAGTATGATATGCGGACTCATCTTCGTCGCGTGCGACAACGATACTTCAAACACCAACTGTGTTGTCAGCTACTATCTTAATAACGACGACGGCGACGTGCGCAAAGTAATTGTCCAAAACGGCGCTTGCGCAACCGATTGGCGATTGACCAGAGAAGGTTACAACCTCGTCGGATGGTATACCGATCGCAACGGTTCGCATAAATATAATTTTTCCGATAAAGTGACGGGAGATATCGCGCTTTATGCAATCTGGGCAGAAAAGCCCGGAATTGCCGTAGTAAATTTCGATTACGGCAGTGGCGGTATTGCGGTTAAATCCGTCGAAGTGGAAAAACAATCCAAATTAGACGCTAACACCGTGCCTTCTCGCACAAGGCTCGGTATGGTTTTCCAAGGGTGGTACAAGGACGCCGACTATTCGGATAGTTGGGACTTTGAAAACGACACCGTGGAAGACGATACGACGTTGTATGCAAAATACGCTTACGATCCGACTTACGTCACTCGTGACGCCGACGGTAACGTGGTGTACGACAACGTCGAACTGTACGTATGGGTACGCAACGACTCCGAACAAATTAAAACGGCTTTTAACACTCTTACCGAACAATTTAACGAGTTGTACGAAGGTAAGATTACCATACACACGATTTTCAACTTCTGGGATCACCCCGCAGGTGCTGACGGTGACAGAAGTAGTGCTGCAAACTCAATCATTCAAAACGATCTCGGTATTCGCGTACAAGCCGCGCCCGAACGCAACAAGGACGACACCTACTATACAATCGCCGACGTATACGATCTCGCCGGTATCGATTACGATATGGACGACGACTATTATTACGGCGCTGCTCGTGAGGCGACTTTGGACGGCGAATATAAGAGTATACCGCTTGTGGCTTCCGTGCCTTATATCGTGTACAACAAGGCACTTATGGGTAGCTATAACAACGGAAAATTGCCTACGAATTATAGCGAATTTTTGTCAATTCTCAAAAAGGCGTATAGTTCGGAAAGCGTAACCAACAGCGGTTTCAATTCCTTTATCGCAGGCAATCAATGGCGTTTCCGTGAAATAACCAGTCCGACGGCATTCTTCCAAAACGGTGCGGCTTATTACGATCGTATCAGCGACGGTTATACGAACAACTGGGTGACTGACGGGACGCTTAGCGACAACGTAACGACCGCGTGGGACAACTTGTATAACTTGCTCGGCAACGAAGGTGATGCTCACGGCAAAATTGCTCAGGCATACGATACGGGCACGATTATCAACGAAGTAAAAAGCGGTAAAGCCTTGGCCGGCATAGTCTCGTATTGCGGATTTGAGGCGCAAGCTGCCGACAGCAATATCGGAATATTGCCTCTATCCAATATGTTTACCGACGACGATACGGACGCTGCTGCAAGTATCCCCGTAACGACGTTTGCATTATCTTTCTTCAAATATGCAAACAACGTCAGCGGTACCCAACTTTGTGCGGGCGCGTTGTTCAGTGAGTTTTTAAGCAAAAACAGTTACGTTTTTGCGGAAAACAACTACTATCCGTTGTACAAAGATGCGGTGCAATCCGACGAATTCGTCAATTCGGACAATGCAATCGTGAACGTGCTTAAACAAGTCGGAGATCCCAACGATTTCATCACTTTGTCGGGTATATCCACGCAGAAGCAGATAATCAACGACGTCGCTTCGCCGGTAATAGTGGACGGACTTCAAAGTGGTAAGAGTGACTACTATAAGTCACTATACTTGCTTGGACTGAACATAGCAAGTTTGATATACTAACGGAGGAACAGAAAATGAATAAAAAACTAATTTTGTTGTTTTTGTTGTGCCTCGTGTTGGCAACGAGCATCGGGCTTGTCGCTTGCAACGATAACGCAGGAGCGGGCGACGTTAGAAATAAGGGTGATTGGACGGTAACTTCGCCCGACGGCACGATTTCCGTCAATCTTATAATGGACGAACAAAACGCGCTTTCGTTGTCCGTGAAGAAGGGTGACGTTACGGTGCTTGACAAATCCACGATCGGTTTTGACATCGTCGAAGACGACTTTAACCTCGTCAAGGTGGCAAACGTGTCGCAACAAAACGTCAGCGGCAGTTATGCAAACATCAGCGGAAAAACCTCGTCGGTTGAGTACGATTGCAACGAAACCGTTGTGACGCTCGAAGCTTGGACGTTTTATTTGGATATCGTTTTGCGCGCTTACGACGACGGTTATGCATTCCGTTACGGCATACGTGCCAAAGACGATAGCGAAGGCGTGGCAACGGTTATAGAAGAAAAGACGTATCTCAATATCCCCGACGGAACGGTGACGTGGGCACAAAACTATTCCACAAACACCAGCGGTAAGGATTGTTATAGCTACGAAGAAGGTTACGTGCGTCGCTCCAAGGACGGGTTGACAAACGAGATGTTGGCAATGCCTTTGATATATAAGGTTAAGGGCGCAGACGTATATTCTCTCGTCACCGAAAGCCAACTTATCGGTAGCGGTTTTTACGGCTCTTTCTTGGAAGTGGGGCAAGACGAGAACAAACTTTTGCATACAGTGCACAACCCCGCAAGCGTACAAAAGGACGACAACAAGATAGAATATCCGTTCGAGTCTCCGTGGCGCGTCGGTATTACCGGCGATATGAAAACCGTCAACGAGTCGGAACTCGTCGAAAAAGTTTACGACGACGTCGAATACTGGAAACCGGACGATTACGATCAACTTTCTGCCGGAGAACAAGAAGTGTTCAACTACGACTGGGTAGAGTCGGGCGTAGCGGCTTGGAACTGGCTTGTATGGCGCGGCAAACGTATGCAATACAATCTTAAACTTGAAAACGAGTATCTTGACCTTGCTGTCAGTATGGGGTGGAAGTATACCGTGCTTGACTCGGGTTGGAACAGCCATTGGGGCGAAAGCGGTGCGTTTACGGAACAAACCTTCCGCGATTTCGTCCAGAGAGCGCACGATAAGGGCGTAAAGGTTATAGTGTGGTGCAACGCGTTGGTCGACTTCGGCAACGGTAATCTCGATATTCTCAAAGCCACGCTTGACAAGTGGGCAGACTACGGAATCGACGGCATAAAAATTGACTTCTTCGACGGACAAAACGCTACTAATCCCAAGCATCAAGGTGAAGACAGCGACAATATCGAGTGGTACGAACACATTTATCAAGAGACTGCCAGACGCAAAATGGTCGTCAACTGTCACGGTAGCAACAAGCCTACCGGCGAGCGTCGCGTGTACCCAAACGTAATCAATCGTGAAGCCATCTACGGCAACGAATTTACCACGGTCGGCAGCAGTTATACCGTCAACTCGATGTTCGTGCGCGAAGTAGTAGGTCCAAGCGATTTTACGCCGGTCGTAAATCCGTTAAGCAACCAACTTACTATGGCTCATCAGATGGCTCTTGCGATATTGTACGAGAGTGGTCAACCCAATATGGCCGATTTAAGCACTACGTATGACAACGCTTTGATACGCGATTTCTACAAAAACATTCCGTCTTTGCGAGACGAAACTGTATTTTTGGAAGGCGAACTTGACTATTACTACGTTGCTGCGGTCAAATCGAGCGACAGTTGGTTTGTGGCAGGTATCAACTCGGTTGTCGATCAATCGGTGACGATTGACTTCTCGTTCTTGGGAGAAGGCAATTATCAAGCGGAAATTTTTGTAAATAACGCTACCAACCGTAAGACGGTTGACAAGACGACAAAGACCATAACGTCTTCATCGACGGAAACTATTTCTATGACTGAAGACGGTGGATTCGTGATTAGGCTTACGCCCACGAAATAAAGTTAAAGACTTTTGAGAGGTAACAAAATGAAAAAAAGACTTATTTGCGCTATGTTGCTTGTCGTGTTCGCATTAACCTTTGTATTGGTGGCGTGCAACAACAATAACGACGACGGTATCATAACCACGGGTGAACTGAAAAAGGACGAAAACGGAAACGTGATTTTCGAAGAAGTCGAATTGAAATTGACTTCCGTTGTCACGGGTATCGATAGATTCGTTCTCAATCAGCTTGTCGCTCGTTTCAATGCGGAGTACCGTGACAAAATCAACGTTACTGTTTCCAATATCGACGAAAGTACGTTTGAAGACACCGTTTCCAAACAAATTACCAACAACTACGGTGCTCCCGACATCATAATGTCACACCAAAAGAGCCATATGTCTTTTATGAAAACTAAGCTCACGCAGCCGTTTGACGAGGCAATGGAAAGAAGTGGCATTACCATCGATCTCGGAGATTATTCCACGGGTCTTGCTCAATATGCAAAACTCGGCACGGACAAACTTTACGGTGTGCCCGTTGACGGTCAAAGTATGGCGGTGATATACAACAAGAAGTTGCTTGCGCAGTACAACGACGGGAAAGTGCCTACTACGAGAGCCGAACTCATCGAAGTATGCAAAAAGGCAAAAGTCGGCGGTGTAGATACGCCTATCGCTTGGATGACGGAAAACCAATTCTACACGTCATATTTGTTCCCGACGGCGGTTATCCAAAACGGTGGACACTTGTATGGCAGTAACTTGTATGCCGATTGGTACAACGACGCTTCAAATCGCACGGCGATCAAAAACGCTATTTCATCTTTGCGCGATATGATCCAAGTCGAAGGCATTGCAAAACACGCAATGAACGAAAGCGAGGCAATCGATAGTTTTTACAACGGCGAATCGTTGTTCTTGTTCTATATTCCGTGGAAGTTGTCAGACTTGGTTTCCAACTATTGCAAAGGACGCGATTTGACGGAAGAAGAAGTGCGCGCAGATTACTTTGGCGGTATGAGCATTGCCGGTTTGTTTGCATTGGATGAAAGCAATGCCAACGCAAACAAGATCTTCGGCGACAGTCACTTCTTTGCAATGAGCCGTACAGTAACCGACATCACTAAAAAAGCGGCTATCTGCGAATTCGTAAAATGGTTTACGCAAAACACGTCCGTTGGTGCAAAATGGGGCGAAGCGGGACATTTTAGTGCCTGCGTAGGCGTAAACACCAGTGAAGAGTACAATGCCAATGAAATCGTGGCAAACTACATCAAAAATTTCTATCCGGATATAAATAATTTCGTTTGCATCGGCAATACGCCTTATTATAGCGCTATTTCACAAAACCTTACTGCGATGTGGGTAAGTGCCGTAGCAAAAACTGGCAATAGTCAAGACGACGCAATCATCAAAAAGAGCCAAGACGACGCAAACGCTATAATTGACTTTGTAAATGCGTAAAGGTGATTACAATGGAAACGGACATACTCTTTAAACAAAAAGAACAGCAGCGGAACAAGCGCAAGGAAGCGATGCTTGCACTTGCGCTCATAAGTCCGTATATCATCGTGTTTGTGCTGTTTACGCTTATTCCCATTGTCATCGGATTCGTTTTCTCGTTTATGAAATACAATCCGTACGACGGGTCCGTCAACGAATTTATTTTGTTTGACAACTATAAGCGAATATTTGACTTCAATGCGCCGATATCCAAGACGTTTTGGCAAAGTTTCGGAACGATGTTGACGTTTGACCTCGTCGCAGTGCCGATAATGATAATTATCCCGTTGACGTTGGCGTATTTCGTCAATATGCATCCGCCTGGATACAAGCTTTTCCGTGCGATAATCTATATACCGAGCATCGTTTCGGTCAGTATTATGGGTATCATTTTCGGCAATATGTTTGCAGGAGACAGCTCGGGCTTTATAAACGCATTGTTCAATACTGAAATAAAGTGGCTCAGCGGTACTCCGTGGGTTGATGACACTCTGCGTTGGTTTGTTATGCTTATTGCAAGTATATGGTGGCAGACCGGTAGCAATTTCGTCATTTTCTCCGGCGCACTTAGAGATGTGCCGAGCCCCTTATACGAGGCGTGTGAAATGGACGGCGGCAACGCTTGGAAAAAGATTTGCTACGTAACGTTGCCAAACATCAAACCGGCAATTGCAATATGCTTGTTCAATACGCTTATAGGATACTTAAATCTATACGGACAACCCTACGTGCTGAACGCGGTTGAAAACGAAAACTTGCTCGTTTCTCCTATGATGTTTATTCAAAACTATCTCCAAGGCGGTGTGACCTATGCAAGTCAAACGGGCTTTTTGTGCGCCGCTGCCGTAGTATTCGGACTGATCGTTATGATTTTCAGTACAGTCGAACGTAAGGTTATGGGCAAAACCAAACGCAATAAAAAGCATACCAAAGCGTGCGGTGAATATTTCGCAGAGCGAATGGCTTACATCGACGGAAACGAGGTGGAGCAAAAATGACATTCTCAAAAGAAAAACGTATTATGACAAAGTCTGAAAGAACTCGTATCAGACAAAAGACGATTTCTTTCATCGTGCTGTTGATCGTGTCAATCTTATGGATAATACCGTTGCTTTATATGGTGGGAAGCAGTTTTAAGTCCGACTTGGATTTGCAGCTGCATCCGGAGCTCATTTTCCCCTCGTCCGGAAGTGAATGGACGTTAGAGCACTATAAAGGGTTTATCGTGCGCGAAGGACAAATCGACAATATGCCGGTGTGGATGTTCAACTCGCTATGGAGCAGTTTTGCAACGGTTATATTAACCGTCGTCGTAGACTTGCTTACGGCTTATGCAGTAGTGTTCTTGAATTTCAAAGGCAAAAAGACGCTTATGCGCTTTTTAATGCTGTGGATGGCAGTCCCCGGAATAATCGGTACTGCGCCGAGTTTTGCTCTGTTTACGCAGATCCGAAACTCAATCGGCATCACAAGCGATATCGGAAGTTACTTATACATTTACCTATGGTTGATAGTGCCCGGAATATCCGGCATATTCAATATGCTGCTTATGCGCAACTTCTTTGCCTCTATTCCGCGCGATATCGTGGATAGCGCACGTAGCGACGGCGCAAGCAATATGCAGATTTTCCGTCGTATAGTATGTCCGCTTGCCAAATCTACGATTATGGTTATCGTGTTGTTTACGTTTACGGGCAGTTGGAACAACCTCGTTTGGCCACAGTTGTTGTTCAGCGGAGGTAACAGTTATTGGAACACGATAACCGTTGCGTTGACGGGCTATACGGGTGGCTCTGCGTGGGGTGCAGTCGGCGTGCAAATGGCTACCAGCGTATTTGCGCTGTTGCCGATAGTAATCGTATTTATTTTCACTCAAAATAAAATGATAGACGGGCTTGCTTCGACGGGTATCAAAGGATAGGTGTTAACTATGACGACAAATCAACAAAATATGCCTTATTTGGAACTAAAAAATCTCGAAAAAGTGTATTCTAACGGCGAAAAAGCCGTGTATAACTTTAATCTCGACATCGATAAAAACGAGTTTATCGTTATCGTAGGTCCTTCCGGATGCGGGAAAAGTACGACCTTGCGTATGATTGCGGGGCTTGAAGATATTTCTTCGGGTGATATTTATATGGAAGGCGATTTGCTGAATTACAAGGCGTGTAAAGATCGCAAAATGGCAATAGTTTTCCAAAGTTATGCGCTCTATCCACAGATGAGCGTATACGAAAACATTGCTTTCCCGCTGACTATCAACAAGTACGAAATGGGCGTTACCGCAGGAAAACTCTACGACGTAATCTGCTTGCAAAAAGCGTTGGAAAACGCAGAAGCGAACGCGTTCTTTTCAAGAATTGCAGAAATTGTTTCAAGCAAGGAAAAACAAAGCAAGAAGATCGATCATATTGCTGCTTTTACGAGTACCAACCCCGACGCGGTAAAAATTCTTCTTGGTTTATGTAAAAACATCGACCTTGCCGACGGCAATAATGCAAAGCAAATAGTTTCGGAGGCACTTGCGGAAGAGAGAAACAAGTTGGCGGAAGAAATGACGGAGAAGGGCGTATCCTTTGACGACGACGGTTACGTACTTGACGAGACGGGCAATCGCAAAACGGAAATGCGCAAATGCACGCCTTACGAAATAAAGACTCGCGTATACGAGACTGCGGAAAAACTCGATCTTAAACCTTACTTGGACAAAATTCCCAAAGAATTGTCCGGCGGACAGATGCAACGCGTCGCGCTCGGTAGGGCTATTATAAAAAACGTCCCCGTGTTCTTGATGGACGAGCCGTTAAGCAACCTTGACGCAAAGTTGCGCATTACTATGCGTAGCGAAATCGTCAAACTGCACAATCGTATTAATGCAACCACAATCTACGTAACGCACGACCAAACGGAGGCTATGACGATGGCAACGCGTATAGTTGTTATGTCGCGTGGTTTTGTGCAACAAATAGGAACTCCCGATGAAATCTACGGAAATCCCGATAACGTTTTCGTGGCAAGGTTTATAGGCTCACCAACGATGAACTTGTTTGACGTTACGTTTGATCCGACCAATGGAGTGGCGAATATCAACGGCGCGGAAGTTGCTTGCCCCGATAATCTCGTCTCTGCGCATAACGAATTTTACAAAAAACAACTTGAAACGTTCGGCGGTTGGAATGACAATTTCGACGACAAAGCAAAGGAAGGAATACTTAGAATTCTATCTGCTACGGGTGAACTTCGCGCTACCGGAGGCAATAATAAAAAGCAAAATATCTTTTCTCGAATCAAGGAATTTTTTGAGAAAAAAACAGCCGAAAATAAAGGGGCGGAAACTCCGGAACAGATTTGTTGCAAAAACAAACTTGCAGAATTGGAACAATGCGATAAGATACACAATCTGACGCTGGGAATACGACCGGAGAGCATCGTCATCAAGAAATGTCACGATGGTGAAAACTACGACGGAATGTATGTTACCAAGCCGACGGTGTGCGAATTGCTCGGCGGTGAATACAACGTGTATTTCGACTACAACGGGGTTGAACTTATCGGCACGTTTAAGGCGACGGAAAGACTGTCCGTTCACGATAGCATTGCAATCGGTTTGCCGAAAGACAGCCTTTACGTGTTTGATCCCATAAGTGGTGGCAGAATTTGCTAAATTATTAGCACCATTCAACGTTAAACCGTATAAGCATATAGTTGGAGTTGTTTATGAAAGAAATTACCGTAAAACGTTTGACGACGGAACAAAAACTGCGCTTGCTCTGTGGCAAGGACTGTTGGCATAACGAAGATTTTGACGGATTGTTGCCGAGAGTTCGACTGACAGACGCAACGATGGGTGTTCGTATGCCCGAAGATCCGTCAATTGCAACCGGGGACAAACCGTCGGTGTGCTATCCGTCGGTGCAAATGCTCGCTAACACTTGGAATAACGACGTCGTCCGCACCTACGCCGAATGCGTAGCCGACGACTGTCTTGACGCTGGTGCAGACGTTATTCTCGGACCGGGGGTAAACATTAAGCGAAATCCGCTGTGCGGGCGCAATTTTGAATACTTTTCCGAAGATCCGTATTTGGCGGGTACAATGGCGCGCGAGTACATTTCGGCAATGCAGTCGGAAGGCGTAGGCGCAACGCTTAAACATTTCTGTGCAAATAATTTGGAATACAATCGTTTGCAACAAAGCAGCGACGTTGACGAACGCACTTTGCGCGAGATATACTACAAGCCTTTTGAAATTGCCCTTGATGCAAAACCGATTGCCGTAATGAGCAGTTATAATCGCATCAACGGCGTATACGGCTCGGAATACAAAAAAGGATACGACGTATTACGCAATGAGTACGGATTTGACGGGCTTATTATGTCCGACTGGGATGCCGTGCGCAATCGTACGGAGGCTGCAAAGGCAGGATTAGATTTAGAAATGCCTTTTAGTCAGCGCAATTACGACAAGTTGGTGCAAGACTATCGTGATGGAAAAATCAGCGAGAGCGACATTGACAAGTGTGCCTCTCGTGTGCTTGATTTTATATATCGCGCAAAGAAACTGCACACGAATAAGCCAAGAAAACATACGTTAGAGCAACGTATTAACTTTACGCAAACCGTTGCGGAAGAAGGCATCGTTTTGCTTAAAAACGACGGCGTGTTACCGCTTGATAAAAACCGCAGCGTATCTATGTGCGGATTTTTTGCGCGTCCGTCCGCGTACGGATACAAAAGACCGCATATAATGGTTGGCGGAGGTTCTGCCAAAGTTCAACGTCTTACACCGATGTTTGACATTTTGGAAATTCTCGAAAAACGCCTCGGCAAACATATTCCGTACGAGCCTGCGTTTCACGAAAACTATACGGATAGCGTGCTGATGTGCCCCGGCAATGCCGTGGACGATGCGGCTGCATCCGACGTGGCGTTGGTGTTTGCGGGAACGGGATCGGTAATAGAATCGGAAGCTCGCGATAGAGCAAGTATGAAATTAGGCGTTGAACCTACTCGAACGATACTTGACGTTGCAAGGGTAAATCCCAACACGGTTGTCGTATTATTTGCAGGTGCGGCAATCGATATGAGCGAGTGGATAGACAAGGTTGCAGCGGTAGTTTACGTGGGATTCCCCGGTGAGATGGGTGGCGAAGCCGTCGCAAACGTGTTGACCGGCGTCGTAAATCCCAGCGGTAAATTGACCGAGACGTTCCCGTTGCATTATGAAGATATGCCTTGCGCAAACACTCGTATCGATAGCAAGGTTACTCGATATAGCGAGCAATTGGACGTAGGTTATCGTTATTTCGATACGTGCAACGTGCCGGTATTGTTTCCTTTCGGGCACGGATTAAGTTACACTCAATTTGAGTATGGCAATCTCAACTTAGAGTTGACGGACGACGGAGTCGATGTGCATTACACCGTTGCAAATCGTGGCGACGTGGACGGCAAGGAAGTGTCGCAATTGTACGTTAAAGCACTGGGAAGTTACGTTTATCGCCCTTCAAAGGAACTAAAATGGTATAGCAAGGATTTCGTGGCGGCGGGTGATGTTAAGCAAGTCGTTGCGCATATTGACAAATCGTCGCTTGCTTACTGGTCTACTGCAAGGGATTGTTGGTACGTAGAGGACGGAGTTTATGAAATCGTGATTGCCGCCTCGTCTGCCGATGAACGTTTGAAGGCTAGAATTAGAGTGAGTGACGGTAAATTGACTTTATCGTAGAGTACGATCGGCTCGCGACGTTTTTTCTCGCGGGCCTTTTGATAGGTAAAAGATAATCGTGGAATGTTCGACGAGACGTCGGTTTCCGATTAATTGTCGAACATACGCAAAAATCGATGAAAACAACGCAATTCAACGCGGTTGCTATTGAGATAAAAGAAAAATGAAATTTGAAATTATCGGAAAGGACTTTTTGCTTGACGGTAAGCCGTTCAAGATTATATCCGGCGCAGTACATTATTTTCGCAATATGCCCGACGCGTGGGATGATATTTTTGAGAAACTCGTCGCCCTCGGTTGTAATTGCGTGGAAACATACTGCGTTTGGAATATGCACGAAAAGAAACAAAACGAATATGACTTTTCAGGCATTTTGGATATATCGAGTTTTCTCAAAAAAGCACAAGAACACGGCTTATTGGCGATTGTTCGTCCCGGACCGTATATTTGTGCCGAATGGGAGTTTGGCGGTTTGCCGTGGTGGTTGCAAAGTATGCCGGATATGGAGATTCGTTGCGATAATGCGGCATATATGCAATGTTTTACACGGTATTTGACGCAACTGTTTGATAGAATACGCCCGCACCTTGTTACCAACGGCGGCAACGTAATTATGATGCAAGTTGAAAACGAATACGGCTATTACGGTGACGACAAACAGTATCTTACAAAGCTAAAAAAAGTTTACTGCGATAACGGTATTGACGTACCGTTGTTTACGTCCGACGGAACAAAAATGACGGATCTGCTTGACGGTACTATCGACGGTTGTTTGCCTACGCTCAATTTTGGCAGTCGTGTAGAAGAAAACTTTGCTATACACGACGAATTGTTTCCCAACGTGCCAAAGATGTGTATGGAAATGTGGGACGGTTGGTTTGATGCGTGGGGAGATGAAAAACACCACACGACAAGCGCCATAGATTACGCCAACGTCGTTGACGATATGCTAAAACGCGGAAGCTTAAATATGTATATGTTTATAGGTGGTACGAACTTTGGCTTTACAAGCGGTGCAAACCACTACGAAACCTATGCTCCCGACGTTACGAGCTACGACTACGACGCGTTGCTTACCGAATGTGGCGACGTTACGCCAAAGTATCTGGCGGTGCGTGATGTAATTTCACGTCATACGGGCAAAGAGGCGTTGGCAATACCGTCTAATAGACCAAAGTCGGCATACGGTATAGTACGTTCCACCGCAAATGCAGGATTGTTCGACAATATCGACAATTTGTCTGCACCGATTAAGTCGTCCGTGCCGAAGTGTATGGAAGATTATAGTGCCGGATACGGTTATATCGTGTATCAAAGCAGACTAAATCGCAATTACGCCAACGCCAAGTTGACTTTTTCCGAAATAGGTGACCGTGCGCAAGTATATGTCGCAAACGATTTTGTCGGCACTGTGTACGTCAATAATCCGCCTTATGAAGTTACTTTTTCCGCAAATGCAGGCGACGTGCTTTCGATAGTTTGCGAAAATATGGGTAGAACCAACTTCGGCCCAAAAATGATGAGAAAGAAGGGCATCGTAGGTCGAACGCTAATTGACGGCAAAATTCATTTTGGTTGGCAAGCATATCCTTTGCCGATGGATAATCTTGACAAACTTAAACGGGATAAAAAAACGAATGCGAGTGGCGAAAGGTTTTATAAATTTGCATTTGACATTGCCGAAACGCCGTGTGACACATTCCTACGTACCGACAATTTCGTCAAAGGATTTGCCGTGCTTAACGGCTTTAATCTGGGACGTTTCTGGACGGTAGGTCCGCAAAAAACTTTGTATGTTCCTCGTTCGATATTGCGCAAAGGAAAAAACGAACTGATTATATTCGAGTCTGATGGAATACAAGGAGAGCCAATTGTAGAGTTTACCGACAAACCTGACTTATAAGGCTATATGTGGGCAAGAAAACGAATGAAAATTAAGCGCTTTGTTATTATCTAAACAACTTGAAAAACGATACGATATAAAGGAGTTTTTTATGACACAATCCAGATTGATAGGGGATTATCCCGTTATCGGAATCCGTCCCACGATTGACGGACGCAGAGGCAAAATTAAGGTCAGAGAAAGCCTTGAAGACCAAACTATGAATATGGCAAAGGCTGCCGCAAAATTGATTTCAGAGAACGTCAGATATTCAAACGGTGAACCCATTAAAGTCATTATTGCCGACACAACGATAGGCAGAGTCGCAGAAGCCGCTGCGTGTGCGAATAAATTCAAAAAGAATAACGTTGACATCACGCTTACGGTTACGCCGTGTTGGTGTTACGGTGCGGAAACTATGGATATGGATCCGATGACTATAAAAGCGGTTTGGGGATTCAACGGCACGGAAAGACCTGGGGCGGTGTATCTTGCGTCCGTTCTTGCAACGCATAACCAAAAAGGTTTGCCCGCATTCGGTATCTACGGACACGAAGTTCAAGACGCAGACGATACGACCATTCCCGACGACGTTCAAGAAAAGATATTGCGTTTTGCAAGAGCGGCTGTCGCAGTTGCAACGATGCGCGGAAAATCTTATCTTCAAATCGGTTCTGTCACGATGGGTATCGGCGGAAGTATTATCTCACCCGATTTCTTTGAAGAATATCTCGGTATGAGAGTTGAATCCGTTGACGAAGTCGAAATTATTCGTCGAATGACGGAAGGCATTTACGATAAGAACGAGTACAAGAAAGCACTTGCTTGGATAAAAGAAAAATGCCGTGAAGATTTTGACAAAAACCCTATCGAAATGCAAAAAACTCCCGCTCAAAAGGAAAAAGATTGGGAATTTACCGCCAAAATGGCGTGCATTATCAAAGACCTTTACAACGGCAACAAGCGTTTGAAAAAAGGTTTTGAAGAAGAATCCGTCGGACACAACGCAATCGTCGGCGGTTTTCAAGGTCAACGTCAATGGACGGACTTTTATCCGAACTGTGATTTCCCCGAAAGCATACTCAACTCTTCTTTCGACTGGAACGGCGCAAGAGAGCCTTATATTCTCGGCACGGAAAACGACACTCTCAATGCAACGAGTATGTTGTTTATGAAGTTGCTCACCGGCAGAGCGCAAATGTTTGCGGACGTTCGTACGTATTGGTCGGGCGATGCAGTTAAACGCGTTACGGGATACGAAATCGAAGGCAAAGCAAAAGATGCTGACGGTTTCATTCACCTTATCAATTCGGGCGCGTGCTGCGTCGATGCTTGCGGTGAAGTGAAAGACGAAAACGGCAATGCCGTTATGAAAAAGTGGTGGGAAGTCACAAACGAAGATATCGACAATATTATGTCGCACGTTTCGTGGCCTTACGCAGATTTGGGTTACTTCCGCGGTGGCGGTTATTCGAGCCGTTTCGTTACTAGAGCGGAAATGCCTGCAACGATGATTCGTCTTAATCTCGTCAAGGGACTCGGCCCCGTAATGCAAATCGTAGAAGGTTGGACGGTCAAACTTCCCGACGAAGTTACCGACACGCTTTGGAAACGCACGGACTACACGTGGCCTTGCACTTGGTTCACACCGAGAGTAACGGGCAAGGGTGCATTTGCTTCCGCATATGACGTAATGAACAACTGGGGTGCAAATCACGGCGCGATTTCTTACGGACATATCGGCGCAGACCTTATCACTATGTGCAGTATCTTGCGTATTCCCGTATGTATGCACAACGTCGACGAGAAAGAGATTTTCCGTCCGTCTGCGTGGAATGCGTTCGGAATGGACAAAGAAGGACAAGATTACAGAGCGTGCGAGGCTTACGGCCCGATGTATAAAAACATTCGCAAATAAGGAAACAGTCAAATGAAGTTGCTCATTGTTCGTCACGGTGATCCGGATTATTCAATCGACTCGCTTACGGCAAAAGGTAAAAAGGAAGCCGAATTGCTTGGTAAGCGTATGGATAAAACCATACTTGACGACGTATACGTTTCACCGCTCGGACGTGCAAAACTGACTGCCGAAATCGCGCTTAAAAATAAGCATATAAAAACTACGACTTGTGATTGGCTTCGAGAATTTGGTTGTAGCGCTCAAAATCCCGAAAAAACGGGCGTAATTTGGGACTTGCGTCCGTCCTATTAAAACACGATAGTGTGCAACTGCGATTGCTTTCTACGCATCATCATAATAAGCACGGATTTATCTGTGCTTTTTTATTTTGCCGTGCGGTGACCGACACTTGAACTTGTGCGCAAGAATTACACACAACAATGACGCGCAAGGTGATAGGCTATATTTTTACTTGACAAGCCAACAGTGATTGTTTACTCTATTAGCGTTGGATTTATCCGACGAAAGTAGGCAAAGGTATTGATTTTGGATCAATGAGCCTACTTTTTTTATAAATAATGTTGCACGCATAGAGGCAAAAGGCATTTCACATATTGCTTTAATGGTATTTTTTCAAAAAAATTTAATAATTTTTTAGGAAATTGACAAATTTTATTCGTATATATAAATAGTTAATACAAAGGCGGATAATATGGCAGGCGGTTTTACTCCAGAGTTTTTGGAAGAACTTATGTATAAAAATGACATCGTTGAAGTCATTTCACAATACGTCCCTTTACAAAAGAAAGGGGGACGTTATTTCGGTTGCTGTCCTTTTCACAATGAAAAATCACCGTCTTTTTGCGTAAATAGTGATTGGTATCATTGTTTCGGATGCGGTGTGAGTGGAAATGTTATTAGATTCATTATGGAAATGGAATCCGTAAGTTTTCACGACGCAGTAAAGATTCTTGCCGAAAGGGCAAATATGCGCCTTCCCGAAGTTAGTGGTGATGCCGATTATGCAAAAAAGAAAGAACATTCAGATGTTATAAAACAGCTTATGTGTGATGTTGCGAGGTATTATCGCAACAACTTGCTTGACGAAAAGAAGGGCGAGGAAGCGCGCAACTATCTTGCAAGCAGAGGTATCGATGACGAAACGTCCAAGCGTTACGGACTCGGGCTTTCGCTTGACGGTGAAAGTATGGTGGGGTATATGCGCCGTAAGGGGTATATGCTCAAAGACTTGCAAGAGTGCGGGCTTATCGCAAATCCCGACCGTCCGTACGACGCTTTCGCAAACAGAATTATCGTGCCGATTATGAACGGTATGAGCGACGTTATCGCGTTTGGCGGGCGTATTTACCACGGTGAAAAAGACGTTGCGAAATACAAAAACTCCACCAACACCACGCTGTTTGACAAGGGACGCACGCTGTACGGCGTAAACTTTATCAAACGTGACAAAAAGCTCAACGGCGTCGCTTATAAGGAACTTATCCTCGTAGAAGGGTATATGGACGTCATTTCTTTGGGAGCGGCGGGTATCAAAAACGCAATCGCGGGTATGGGTACTGCGCTCACCGAAGGGCAAGCAAGAGAGATATCTCGTCTTACGGAAAACTTGTACGTATGTTACGACGGTGACGGCGCGGGAAAACACGCCTCAATCAAAAACGTCGATATCCTTTCACCGTATATTCAAAACGTAAAAGTGGTGTCTTTGGACGAGGGAAAAGACCCCGACGAAACCGTGCGCGAAGAGGGCTACGAGGGCTTTATGAAGCACGTGAGCGAGGCGTTGCCCGTCGTTGAATATAAGCTCAAACTTTGCGCGGACGCCAACGATCTCGGCTCTGTCAACGGCAGAGCAAAATACGTGCAATCCGCACTCAATGTGCTAAAAAGTGTGGATAATAAGGCGGAAAGAGAAGTTTATATGGCGATAGTGTCAAAACTCAGCAAGGTGTCTGTTTCGACGCTCACTGCGGAAATCGGCACAATTCGTCCGCAAAGGGAAGAGCCCGTCAAGGAAATTAAAGAAGAAAAACAGAACAAAAATTTGCACGCTTCCAGATTTGTTGTAAACAGACTTCTAAATAATGCCGTATACGTTGATCTGGCAAAAATAAATAAAGAATGGTTCGCAAACGATACACATAAAAAGGCATTCGAGTATGTACTTTCAGAGCCGGAAAAGAAAGTAAGTATAGGCAAAATATATGATGTTTTAGGCTATGAAGACAACGAGATAAATCAAGTGTTGTGTATAAACCTACCTTTTACGGATATCGGGCGCGAGGCGGACTATTACAACGATTGTTTGCTTGCGCTTGCCAACGAGAGCATATCGCAAAAACTAGACGATGCAAAAGAAAAATTCAATAATCTCTCGGATTCGGCCGAGAAGAAAGCGTGCCTTGTGGAAATATCCGCATTGACCAAAAAATTAAAATCCAAATCAATTGAAGATAAACTTTGATTCACATAGGAGGACAACGTGGACAGAGAACAACTTTTGAAACAAGAGATTGACAAAATCGTCGCTTTGGGAAAGAGCAAAGGTTCGGTGAGCGAAGACGAGATAATGGCAAAACTCGAACATCTCAACGCAACCGCCGAAGATATGGAAGTGGTGTTCAACGCTTTGCAAGCGGAAAACATCAAGGTTGAAGAGACGATTGAGGACGACGATATCTCGCTCGACAAAATCATCGACAGCAGTGTTGACGACTCGGTCAAAATCTACCTCAAAGACATCGGCAAAGTGCCCCTTTTGACGGGTGAACAAGAGATTGAACTTGCCAAGAGAATGAAAGAGGGTGACGAAGAGGCAAAGCATTTATTGAGCGAAGCGAACCTTCGTCTCGTCGTGTCTATCGCAAAACGCTACGTCGGAAGAGGTATGCAATTCCTCGACTTGATACAAGAGGGCAACCTCGGTCTTATGAAGGCGGTTGAAAAATTCGATTATACCAAGGGCTTCAAGTTCTCGACGTACGCAACGTGGTGGATTAGACAAGCAATCACTCGTGCAATTGCCGACCAAGCAAGGACTATCCGTATCCCCGTGCATATGGTGGAAACCATCAATAAACAAGTGCGTGCAACGCGTCAACTTCTCCAACAACTCGGAAGAGAACCGTCCGCGGAAGAGATTGCGCAACACCTCGGTTGCTCCGTAGAGCGCGTGCGCGAGATACAAAAAATCGCACAAGACCCCGTCTCTCTCGAAACGCCTATCGGTGAGGAAGAGGACAGCCACCTCGGAGATTTCATCGAGGATACGGGCGCGCTTTCACCCAGCGACGTTGCCGAAAGCAATATGCTCAAAGAGCAACTTATCCAAGTGCTCAACACGCTCACTCCGCGTGAGGAAAAAGTGCTGAGATTGAGATACGGTCTTGACGATTCGCACCCCAGAACGCTCGAAGAAGTAGGCAAAGAATTTAACGTTACTCGTGAGCGTATTCGTCAAATCGAGGCAAAGGCACTTCGCAAATTGCGTCATCCCAATCGCCTCAAAAAGCTCAAAGATTTCGACTGATGCCCATACGACTTGACCAAAGACTGACGACTATCGCAAATCTCGTCGATTACGGCAAAGTGGCGGACGTGGGGTGCGACCACGGCAAACTCGGCTACTATCTCGTAAGCACTGACAGAGCAAGTGAAGTCGTCGCAACGGACATCAGCGCACCTTCTCTTGCCAAAGCGGAGGAGCTTGCCAATGAAAACGGCGTCTCTGATATTATGAGCGCAAGGCTCGGTGACGGGCTCGGTTGCGTGGAAAGCGAAGAGGTCGACACCGTGATAATTGCGGGGCTCGGCGGTGACGTTATAGCAAATATATTGTCGCGCGCACGCGAGGAAGGCAAGACTTTCGAGCACTTTTTGCTCTCTCCCAACACTCACCCCGAAAAGGTGAGAAGAGAGATTATAGCATCTCGTCATACGATAATCTACGACGATTTGCTTGAAGTTGCGGGCAAGGTCTACACGATTATCAAGACGCAAAAAGGCGAGAGCAATCTCGACGAAGAGCAGATAAAGTACGGTGCGTTTTTCAAGACCAATCCGAATTTTGCGACGTTTGCGAAAAAGGATATCCAAAGCCTTGAAAATATTTACCGCAACAATCCGTCCGCAAGCGAACTCAAAGACAAGATAGACGCTTTGAAAGACGCGCTTGGCAAGACGATCCACACTTGATACGTACGAAAACGGTGTATAAAACCGCTTTCTTGAAAAATAGGAACGTTATGAAAAACAGACTAATAACCGACGCAATAGAGCAGTTTGCACCCAAAACGCTGGCAGAGCCGTGGGATAATCCCGGTCTTATGATAGGCTCGCTTAACGACGAGTGCACCGGCGTTATCGTCGCGCTCGACCTTACCAAAGACGTTGTGAGACAAGCACTTGAAAACGGTTGCAATCTCATCGTAACTCACCATCCGTTTTTCTTTACGGCAATAAAGAGCATAAATACGAACGAGTCAAAAGGTGAGATTATAAGAGACGTGCTCAAAAACGGACTTACGGTTTATAGTGCGCACACCAACCTCGACGAGTGCGAAGAGGGGCTTTGCGTAACTCTTGCAAAACTGCTCGGCGGACAAAATCTCGTAGCGGACGGCGTTGGCGTACTTTGTGACGTTGAAGAAACCTCTCTCAAAGACTTTGCAAAGCACGTTGCAAGCACGCTTAAAGACGACTCCGTCAAATACACGGGTGACGATAATAATACTATCCGCAAAATGCTTTGTATATGCGGAGGCGGTGCGGGCGACAGCGCGTACGACCACGCAAAAGACGTTGCGGACGTATTCGTCACGGGTGACTTTAAGCATCACCTTTACGTAGCGTCCGAAAACGACGATTTCCCGATCGTGGAATTTTCGCATTATCACAGTGAGATTATCGTTGAAAACTTATTTGAAAAAATCCTCGCTCCTCTCGGAGTGAAAATCATAAAAGCAAAACAGAACTGCCCTTTTAAGACAGTCGGAGGATACAATGAATATTGACAAGATACTCGAATATCAAAAAATCGACCAAGAACTCATTGCACTTGAAAACGAAGTGCTCAAAAGCAGTGAAAGACAAAATCTCGCAATGGCGAAATCTCGTCTCGACGGCGCAACCGAAACTATCGGAAAACTCAAAAACGACGCCGCGGAACTTCTTGCCGGTTATACCTCTATGAAAGAAAAAATCGACGCCCTCAAAGCCGAACTCGACGAGTTTGACGGCATTTTGGACGACGTTCAAGACGCAACGGAAGCAGACCATTATCTCAAAATGGTGGCAAGCATTGCGGACAAAATCAACGCGCTCGAAAAGGAAGCAAATTCCACTTCCGCCAAAATCGACCAAGTCAACGACAACTACAAAAAGACGTGGGATATCGGCGTAAAGGCAAGCGACGTATACAAAGCGGCAAAGGCGGAGTACGACGCGTTTATGAAGAATTTGCAACCGCAAGTGGTGCAAATCAAGGCGCAACTTTCCGCGCTCAAAGGTGAAATTCCCGAAAAGATTATGAACGCGTACGTGTCATTGCGCACGGCAAAGAAGATGCCCGCGTTCGTGCCGTACGACAGCGAACACGAGATTTGCGGTCGTTGCAGAATGGAGCTTGACAACAACACCAAGTCCAAACTTCGCAACGTCGGTGACGTGGCGGAGTGTCCCAACTGCCGTCGTATTCTTTACGTAGCGGAGCAAAAATAACGAGGCTTTTTACGAAAGGTAGGAGAGAAATATGAAGAATTGCTACAACAATCCCGATGTATATTGTATAAACGTCGCGCCCAAACACGGCGCAGGTTTCCCTCTTGACGAAAACGGCAATCAAAAGACGGTCTTGCTCAACGGCGAGTGGGACTTCAAATATTATATGTCGGCAAGTATGCTCGATATCAACCCGACGGAGTGGGACAAAATCGAAGTGCCGTCCAACTGGCAACTCAAAGGTTACGGCAAGCCCATTTATTCCAACATAAGATATCCGCACCCCATCGCAACGAGCGGTAAACCCCGTATCAACGCGGACGAAAACAATTGCGGTGTATACCGTCGCACGTTCACCGTGGATAAGATAGACGGGAGTATCCGCATCAATTTTGCCGCAAACAGCGGTGCGGAACTTTACGTCAACGGAAGTTTCGTCGGATATAGCGAAGATACCTTCGATTATCAAGAGTACGATATCACGCCGTTCGTAAAAGTGGGTGAAAACGAGGTGAAAATCGTCGTTTATCGCTACACGACGGGCAGTTATCTCGAAGACCAAGATATGTGGCGCATTTCGGGACTTTTCCGTGACGTCAACCTCATTTTCTTGCCGAGCGTGCGCATTGAAGACGTGTACGCGCGTGCGGAATTCAACGAGGATATGTCCAAAGCCAAACTCTTGATCGATACGAGCGTGTATTGCTCCAAGAACGTGGAAATCGAGGACGCCGACGTCAAAGTGGAAGTTATCGACGAAGACGGCAACGTCGTATCGGGCGGAAACTTTGCGGTGCTCGGTCTCGACGAGGACGAAACTATCCCCATCAAGATAACGGAAAATATCCAAAATCCGCATCTTTGGAGCAGTGAAGATCCTTATCTTTACAAGATTAGACTTACGTTCACGTCCACGGAAAAGGGCAAAACTATTTTCCACGACAGAAGAGAGATTAATTTTGGTTTCAGACAAGTTGCAATCGTGCCGTCAATCGACGGAAGGCAACCGTACATAACTCTCAACGGCAAAAAACTCAAAATCAGAGGCGTCAACCGTCACGAGTTCCATCCCGATTTCGGTCACGCAGTGCCCAAGGAATACACGGAAAAGGATATCCTTCTTCTCAAAAAGAACAACGTCAACAGTATTCGCACCTCGCACTATCCCAACAGCAGACATTTCTACGATTTGTGCGACAAGTACGGCATTATGGTGATGTGCGAAAACAACCTCGAAACTCACGGCTTGGCAACGCGCGTTCCTCGCTCCAATAAGCGTTGGACGGAGCAAGTTTGCTGGCGTATGAGAAATATGGTGAGAACCTATCGCAACCACGCTTGCATACTCTTTTGGTCGCTCGGCAACGAGAGCGGAAACGGAAAGGCGTTCCCCGCAATGAAGAAAGCCGCGCTTGAACTCGATACCACTCGTCCCATACACTACGAGCCGGACGCATACGTCAAGACTACGGACATTATGAGCGAGATGTACACCAAAGAAGAGCAAATGGAAGAGATTGCAAACAACAAACTCCATATCCATTCGATGGCGTTGTGGGCACCTCTCGGACACTTGCTCACGCCCAAAATGTACAAAAACAAGCCGTTTATTCAATGCGAATACGCGCATTGTATGGGCAACAGTCTCGGCAACTTCGAGGACTACTGGAAGCACTTCCGCAACAACGACAGACTTTGTGGCGGTTATATATGGGACTTTGCCGACCAATCCATCAAGAGAGTCGGTGCGGACGGTACGGTAGAGTACACCTACGGCGGTGACTGGGGAGATAAACCCAACGACGGCACTTTTGCTTTCAACGGTATCGTCAGAGCGGATAGAAGCCCGAATCCCGCATTCTACGAGGTCGGAAAGGTGTATCAACAAGTGCAATTCGCACTCAAAGACGGCAAAATCGAGATTGAAAACGAGTATATGTTCACCAATCTCAACCGCTTTGAAATGCGCTTCGATTTGCTTGAAAACGGCGTCGTAGTCGACACCAAAACCGCGGATATGCCGTCCGTCGAGCCTTACGGCAAGACGAGCGTAGATATGCCGTTTGACGTCAAAGCCGACGGCAAAGAAAAGGCAATCAACTGCTATTGCGTGGTCAAGGACGCTTTCGACGTCTTTGAAAAGGGCGATATAATCGCGCGCGAACAACTCGATTTGACGGGATATATCCCCGCAAAATACGAAGAACCGCAAGGCAAAACCGTATTCAACGAAGACGGAAAGATAGTGTTAGAATGCGGAAAAATGCGTGCAATCGTGTCAAAGAACAGCGGTTGCATAACCTCGATAGTCGTTGACGGAAAAGAGAAACTTGCCTCGCCGGTTATCCCCAACTTCTGGCGCGCGCCTATCGACAACGACATCTCTCCGCAACTTCCCGGCATCGTCAAGAGATTGTTCGGAAAACTCTTCTTCAAGGGTTGCAAAGAGCGTCTTGTCAAGTCCAATATGGTGCTTACGGACAAGGCCGTATTGATAGAGTGGTCTTGTATGCCTCAACTTTCCGTACTCAAAACGGTCTACGAAGCAAGCGAAGACGGCATCAAAGTGTCGATGAAAGTCAAAAACGACTGGTTCAGTTTGCCCAGATACGGTTTCAGAATGGGACTTGCCACGACGGACGACGTTGCGTTCTACGGCAGAGGACCTCACGAAAACTATTGCGACAGAAAAGCGTCCGCTCCTCTCGGAGTGTACGAGGGCAAAATTGCCGACTTCGAGCATAATTATCTCGTACCGCAAGAAAACGGCAACCACTGCGACACTCGTTGGGTGAAAGTCGGCGGTGAAGACGGCATCGAAGTGGTCGCAACGGACAAACCCTTTGAATTCAGCGTACACGACTACACGCAAGAAGCTCTCGAAGAGGCAAAACACGCTCACGAACTCAAACACGGTGACGTGATAGAGCTTTATATCGACGGCGCACAACGCGGAGTCGGCGGTGACGTTCCCGCACTTGCTTGCACCAAGAAGAGATACAAGATTTTGCCCAACAAATATCACGATTTGAGCTTCGTCATCAAAGCTTAACGGATATTCTAATCGGTTGTTTTTTGTGATTTATCGCAATTGTGCAAAAATAATAAAAATCACAAATTTACTTAATAACGCCTCGATTTCGGGGCGTTTTTCTTGTTTTCGTTTTGCGGAATTTCTAAAACGTAAATAAAATCGTAAATAGGCGTGCATAATTGAATTGACTTTATATACCCTTGATATTATAATATTCACACCACGAGAGTGGAAAATAATATTGCGCGTACAGCATTAAGTAGGGCTGATTGCGCGGAGGTAATATGCAACTTACACTTAAAGACGGTAGCAAAATGTCATTTGACGGTGCGATGAGCGCACTCGACGTGACAAAGCAAATCAGCGAGGGACTCGCAAGAGCGGCAATCGTATGCAAGATTGACGGGCAACTCGCTTCTATGGACACCATCGTTGACAAGGACTGCAATTTCGAGGTGTTTACGTTTGCCGATGACGAAGGAAAGCGCGTGTATCGTCACACTTGCGCTCACATTTTGGCACAAGCAGTCAAAAACATTTATCCGACGGTTCAATTGGCAATAGGGCCTGCAATCGACAACGGATTCTATTACGATTTTGATTTCAAGACACCCATCACGCAAGCGGATTTTGAAAAAATCGAAGCGGAAATGAAGAGCATCATCAAGGCAAATCTTCCCATCACTCGCATCGTTTGCACGCGTAGCGAAGCAGAGAAGACGATCACCAAGATGAAACAGCCCTACAAGGCGGAACTTCTTGCGGATATCCCCGAGGGAGAAGAGATTTCTTTCTATCAACAAGGTGATTTTATCGACCTTTGCAGTGGACCGCACCTCACTTCGACGGGCAAAATCAAAGCGTTCAAGCTCACGTCTCTCACCGGTGCTTACTGGCGCGGAAACGAGAAAAACAAGATGCTCACCCGTATTTACGGCACTTGCTTTGACAAAAAGGCTGATCTTGACGAATATATCCAAAAACTCGAAGAGGCAAAATCTCGCGACCACAACAAGGTCGGCAGAGAGCTCGGTTTGTTTATGACTGACGAAAACATCGGTCAAGGACTTCCGCTCATTATGCCCAAGGGCGCGCGCATTATCCAAATTATGCAACGTTTCGTCGAGGACGAGGAACAAAAGAGGGGATATCTCCTCACCAAGACCCCGATTATGACCAAGAACAATCTCTTCATCACGTCGGGACACTGGGATCACTACAAAGACAAGATGTTCTATATCGGAGACGAGGACGTGGACGACGAGATTTTGTGCTTGCGTCCTATGACTTGCCCCTTCCAATTCACCATCTACAAGAACGGACTTAAAAGTTATCGTGACTTGCCTGTCAGATACGCCGAAACCGCAATCGAATTCCGTAAGGAAGCGAGCGGTGAAATGCACGGTCTTACCAGAATCCGTCAATTCACGCTTTCCGACGGTCACATCGTTTGCACGCCCGACCAACTCGAACAAGAGTTCCAAGGCGCGGTTGACCTCATCAAATACCTCATCGGTATTCTCGGTTTGCAAGACGACGTAAGCTATCGTTTCTCTCGTTGGGATCCGAAGGACGCGGACAAATACGTCGGCACGGCGGAGGATTGGGACAAAGTGGAAAGCACTATGCAACAAATCCTCAACGACTTGCACATCGATTACACCGAAGCGTGGGGTGAAGCGGCGTTCTACGGCCCGAAACTCGACGTTCAAGGCAAGAACGTACACGGCAAAGAAGACACGTTGTTCACAGTCCAAATCGACTTCTCGCTCGCAACGCGTTTCGATATGATCTACATTGACGAGAACGGCGAAAAAGCGCGTCCGCTCATCATTCATAGATCTTCAATCGGTTGCTACGAGCGTACGCTTGCAATGCTTATCGAAAAGTACAACGGCGCATTCCCGATGTGGCTTGCTCCCGAGCAAGTGCGTGTGCTTTCACTTACCGACCGCACGATCGACAAGGTGAAAGAAGTGCGCAACAGACTCTTTGATCTCGGCTTGCGTGCAGAAGCGGACGTTCGCAGTGAGAAACTCGGCAAAAAGATCCGTGAAGCACAACTCGACAAAGTGCCTTATGTCATCGTCATCGGCGACAAAGAGGCGGAACAAAACCTCATTTCCGTACGTCACCGCACGGAAGGCGATCTCGGCACTATGACGGTGGAGGAGTTTGTGGCCAAGGCTCTTCTCGAAGTTGCAAATAAAGAGATAAAATAAAACTGCGCTATTTAGCGAATAACTGTGTCAGAGTCGTCCGATTTTCGGACGGCTCTTTTATAGAGTACGTCGTAACTCCTTAAATGCAATAACCCCCTCTTTCCGGACACGCCGGCATTTCTCCCACCACTCGTATAGGGGCATTTCTCTACAATAGTATTCGTCGCTCGCGGGGGAGACAACGGCACTCGCATAGATAGGTATCGTTCTCTTATTATGCCACTGCGCTTTGTGCGCCAGCTACGCAACAACACGGCGCAGTCCCTTGTACTAATCGTCAAGCTCGGCACTTATTCGCTCGTCGCCTTGCGACTCGAAGTTCCGTCTTCGAAGTTGCACATACCGTGTATGGGTACGCTTCGAAAGAGTGAATCGCGCTAATTTTTGTGGTTGTTTGCGCCTTTGAATAGTTTTTATATAGTAAAAATAGAATATTCCATATAATAATCGCAAAAACGTTTGACATAAGTTTTCGTTTTTGTTAATATAATCAAGCAAAGCAAAGGACAGCCTTTCACCACGAGCGTTCAGCAAGGTGGTCACCACACAAAAATCACTTGTCTATGATAAGGTATTCGTGAGTGTTGAGGCAGTTCTGCTTCGACACTTCTTTTTTATGTCGAAATAACCCATAGCGGTGTATATAGGAGTAGCAATTTGAAAGAACTGCAAATCAACGAACAAATTAGGGATAGAGAAATTCGTCTCATCGGTGACGACGGTCAACAATACGGCGTCATTTCTATGAGAGAGGCTCGCGCCATTGCCGAAGAAAAAGGGCTTGACGTATGCAAGGTTTCACCGCCTTCCGTTCAACCTCCCACTTGCAAATTGATGGACTACGGCAAATATCGCTACGAGCAACAAAAACGCGAGAAAGAAGCCAAGAAAAATCAAAAGGTGATGGAAATCAAAGAGATCCGTCTTTCCGCAACAATCGACATCGGTGACACTACGAGACTTGCCGCACAAACGGCAAAATTCCTCTCGGAAGGCAACAAAGTCAAAGCGTCAATCCGTCTCAAAGGTCGTCAACAAGCGCACCCTGAGATTGCGGTCAAGATCGTTGAAGACTACATCGCAATGGTCGGCACTGACCTCGTCGTCGAGAAAAAACCGGTTCAAGAAGGTCGTATCATTTACACCATTCTCGCACCGACGCAAAAGAAATAACAATTATTTAGCCCTCGGGCAAAGCAAAATAATAGAGGAGGCACACCTATGCCAAAACAAAAAACACATAGTGGAGCAAAGAAGCGTTTTCGCGTAACAGCAAACGGTTACTACAAGAGAGGCCATTCTGCACACAGCCACCTTCTTACCAAGAAGACAACCAAGAGAAAGAGAGATCTTCGTTCTATCGAGTACGTTGACGAAACGAGATCCGGTGAACTCAAAAAGTTGTTGCCATACAAATAAGGAGAATGAACAATGAGAATTAAAAGAGCGGTTAACGCAGTTAAAAAGCGTAGAAAAATAATGAAACAAGCAAAGGGTTACTATGCTGGTAAGCACGCCCTTTATCGTGTTGCAAAGCAACAACTCCTCAAAAGCGGTGTATACGCATACGTCGGAAGAAAGCAAAAGAAACGTGATTTCCGTTCACTTTGGATCACTCGTATCAATGCTGCAGCACGTATCAACGGTATGAGCTATTCAACTCTTATGCACGGCCTCAAAGTTGCTGGTATCGACCTCAACAGAAAGGTTTTGAGTGAAATCGCAATCAGCGATCCGCAAGCGTTTGCGGCACTCTGCGACAGCGCAAAGAAAGCACTTGCATAATCGGTTTTTACACAATGTTGCGCATAGATTTATGCGCAACATTGATTGTACGGACCGCTTTTTCATATTTGAAACCGTGCTAAATTAGCATTGTGAAAAATATAAATCGAGGCGGTTAGAATATTGCAAATCATCACTTCCACCAAAAATCAATTCGTGAAAGAGGCTCGTTCTCTTTCGCAAAAGAAGTTCCGCACGGAGACGGGACTATTTTTGGTTGAAGGAATAAATCTCATCAAGGATATGCCTTCGTCCGTAAGGGTAAAATACGTGCTTGCCACGCCGTCGAGAGAGGGTGAGGTTGAGACTATATTTTTCTCGGACGAAAAGGAGCGTCAAGAAAAAGCAATGCAAAGCGTTGCTTTTACGCGCGCGCAAGTGTATTATGTGAGTGACGAGGTTATGGCGTACGTTGCCGATACCGTTTCACCGTACGGAATATGCGCCGTTTGCGAAATGCCGAAAAGCGAATTTCGTATGCCCACCGGCAACGCGCTTTTGCTTGACGGCGTAAGCGACCCCGGCAATCTCGGCACTATATTTAGGACTGCCGCCGCGTGTGATTTTTGCGATATTTATTTGCTCGACACTGCGGATATCTATTCACCCAAAGTGGTCAGAGCGACGCTCGGCGGGCTTTTTAAGGTGCGTGCAACGGAGATTACTATCGACGAGGCAATCGACCTTATGAGATGCACCAACAGCGCGATTTTGGATATGAACGGCATCAATATTTTGACGAATAAGGCGGTTTCACCCGTATTGTTCGTTGCGGGCAACGAGGCGCACGGCGTCAGAGCCGAGCTTCGCAAAGAAGCGAAAATTGCGTACTCTTTGCCTATGAAAAACGATATCGAATCTTTGAACGTAGCGGTTGCAACGGCCGTTGCGATGTATCAAACAATATAGGAGAAAACAAGTATGAGTGGACACAGCAAATGGCATAATATTCAACAGAAGAAAGGCAAAACCGACGCGGCTCGCGCCAATATCTTCACGAAGATAGGCAGAGAACTTGCCGTTGCAGTCAAAGAAGGCGGTGCAGACCCCAACAGCAACAGCAAACTCGCACAAGTTATCGCAAAGGCAAAAGACAACAATATGCCCAACGACAACATTATGCGCAGTATCAAAAAAGCCAGCGGTGAACTTGGTTCAATCAACTACGAAGATATGATTTACGAGGGTTACGGCGTTGGCGGAACTGCCATTATCGTAGAAGCCCTCACCGACAATAAAAACCGCACGGCGGGTGACGTTCGTCACTTGTTCGACAAATTCGGCGGTTCGATGGGAACGAACGGTTGCGTATCCTTTATGTTCAAGCGCAAAGGCGTCATCACCATCGCAAAATGCGACGTCGAAGAGGACGATCTTATGATGTACGCACTCGAACTCGAAGGCTTTGAAGACATCAACTCCGAAGACGACGAAGTGTATCAAGTATACACCGACACTGCGTCCTTGGCGTCCGTAAGAAAGAGCCTCGAAGACGACGGCGTAAAGATCTTGTCCGCAGAAGTGGATATGATTCCAGACAACTACGTTTCACCCACGGCGGAACAACAAGCAAACATCATCAAGATGATCGACAAACTCGAAGAACTCGACGACGTGCAAAACGTTTATCACAACGCAACGCTCGATATCGACGATGACGAGGAATAATTTTTCGTTTATTGCTTGACAACACGACTACGTCGTGATATACCATTTATTGCAAATGTGAATAAATGTTCACATTTGCAATAAAGCCACTAAATTCGATATGCGGTGAGAGCACTCGATCCAATCGATTTTTGCTGAATATAACCGCATCGTTTGAGATTTGCGGTTATTTTTATGAGAAAATCGGCAAGATTTTGCTCGCACGAATACGCAAGCGTGGCTATGGACAAAATAGAAAATAAAATTTTTATCGACGCGCTTCGGCGCAGAGGCAAATATGAAAAATATATATCTTGATCACGCGGCAACGACACCGTTGTCACCAAAAGCGTTTGAGGCTATGAAACCGTACTTTTCCGACACTTTCGGAAATCCCAATTCACAGCACGTATTCGGACGCGAAGCAGCAAAAGGCGTAAACGACGCAAGACAATTGCTTGCAAATTGCATCGGTGCAAAGCCGAGCGAGATTTACTTCACGTCTTGCGGTACGGAAGCGGACAATTGGGCGGTCAAGGGCATCGCTCTTCAAAATATCGAAAAGGGCAAGCACATTATCACCTCGGTTATCGAACACCCCGCAATTTATACGACGTGCAAACAACTTGAAAAATTCGGTTGGGAAGTTACTTATCTTCCAGTCGACAACGAAGGTTTCGTGTCCGTCGACGATCTTGAAAAGGCAATTCGTCCCGACACCGTTCTCGTAAGCATAATGTTTGCAAACAACGAAATCGGCACCGTAGAGCCTATCAAAGAGCTTTGCGAAGTCGCGCACAAACACGGCGTTTTGTTCCATACGGACGCAGTGCAAGCAACCGGCGCAATCAAATACAACGTCAAGGATTTGGGCGTGGACTTGCTTTCAATGTCCGCACACAAGTTCTACGGCCCGAAAGGTATGGGTATGCTTTACGTGCGTAACGGTATCCGTATCGAAAAGCTTTTGACGGGCGGTGAACAAGAGCGTTCGCACCGTGGCGGTACAAGCAACTCTCCCGGCATCGTCGGTATGGCAACCGCGCTTGACGAAGCACTTGCAACCATCGAAGAAGACGACAAATACGTTGCGTCCTTGCGTGACCACTTCGTAGAGAGAGTCCTTAACGAGATTGAGGATATCTACTACAACGGCGCAAAAGACACCTCGAAGCGTCTTCCCAACAACGCCAATTTCAGTTTCAGATACATCGAGGGTGAGTCAATCTTGTTCTCGCTTGACCTTGCGGGCATAAGCGCGTCTTCGGGTTCTGCTTGCTCGTCGGGCTCGCTTGAACCGTCAAGAACGTTGCTTGCAATCGGCGTTCCCGTCGGTACGGCACACGGTTCTATCCGCTTCACGTTCGGCAAACACAACACGATGAAAGAGGTCGATTATACGGTTGACGAACTTAAAAAGATCGTAAAAAGACTCAGAGATATGTCACCGCTTTACAAAAAGTAAATAAAGTTTCAGGGCACAGCCCGAGGAGTATATTATGTACAACGAAAAAGTTATGGAAGTTTTCAAAAATCCTCAACATATGGGCGAGGTTGAAAACTACAATGCAATCGGCACGGTCGGCAACGAAGTGTGCGGAGATATAATGCAAATCACTATGCGTATTGAAGACGGCATCATCAAAGATGCAAAATTCAAGACCTTTGGATGCGCTGCGGCAGTTGCGTCAAGCTCAACCGCAACCGGTATGATTATCGGCAAGACCATCGAAGAAGCACTCAAACTCACCAACAAGCAAGTCATCGAGGAACTCCAAGGACTTCCTCCGCAAAAGATCCATTGCTCCGTTTTGGCGGAAGATGCTATACGCCTTGCCATCGACAATTATCTTCAAAACAACGCCACAAAATAACCTCAACGGCACAAAATAGCAAATAGCTTTGTCAAAGCCCCTCGTTCGTCAACTCACGTACGCCAGTACGTTAGGGTTGTCGTCCGAGGGGCTTTTTCGCGCTCTTTATCTATTTTGAGCCGTTGAGAATATGGAAATTTGTTGTTTTGAAGATAATTGTCGCACTTATTAACGGTATTTGCTTATTCAGAGAGTACTTATTAACGGTATGTGTGACTTCGGAGATGGAACTCGAACCGCAAGGCGGTGAGCGGATAAGTGCCGAGCTTGACGGTTGTACAAGTGAGCCAACGAGTGTTGTTCTTTTCGTTGGCGAACGAGTGGCATAATAAGGGGACGATACCTTTCTATGCGAGTGCCGTTGTCTCCCCCGCGAGCGACGGATAATCTTGTAGGAAAATGTCCTTATACGAGTGGCTGGGCGCGACGCGTTAAGCAACACATTCAGTGAATGTGTTGTAGCCAAAGCGAACGAGGCGGATTGCGGTGCGCAAACGCCGAAGTGGAAATGCCGGCGTGTCCGGAAAGAGGGGGGTATTGTATTTTGAGGAGTTACGACGCACTCTGTTTTTTACGGAATTTTCCACAATTATTAATTATTAACTATTAATTATTAATTTTTATCAAAAACACATATCGTGCTCAAAAACTCTATTTTTACCTAAAATCGAGCGATTTCTGATATTAAAAAACACAAAACGTGTACACATTATATATTTGCGAACACGAAATGTGTTTTATAGAGGATAAATGAACAAGACTGATTATTTACATAACGATGTCTTCGATTTTGTTTACAAAGGCACGTTTTGCTTTTTTTAGTGAATTGTTTGACATACTGCAATACAGCGCAGTGGCAGTGACTATTCCAAGCATAGTGCCGATGATTAATGAATTTTTCATTTGCTTGCCTCCTAATTCTATTGTTTGCACGTGCGCCTTATAAATGTATGGGAAATTGTGGTAATTGAATATTACGGTCGTAAAGTCGAAAACGGCTTTGAATATCGTTTTAAGGTTGATTATTGAGTAAGATTTTCTTACAAGAGGACTTTTCTTGCAACGTCGCTTTTGCAATATGTATTGACAAATTGCGTTTATGATTTTATCATAAAGCTATGAAAAAGAAGTTTGTTACAGTTTTATCCGTCTTTACGCTCGTTATCGTTCTTGCCGTCACGCTGACCGCGTGTCTCAAAATCGGTATGCAAAAGAACAATATCAAGAAGCGTCTTGACGAAGCAGGCGTGTCTTACACGTACGAGCGCACGACGCCCATCACCAAGGACGGTGAGCGCGATTATCCATTTGAGGATCTTATGCATTGCACCAAGACGTATACGACGACAGTTGACGGCGTAGAAACCGAGGTCGTGCAAGAACTGTACATAATCTTTGCGGGCAGTGACGCGGCGGCAGAGTGGGCAAAGGATAAATCGGACGCTTACGTTGCTGACAACTCGCTCGATAAGTGGAACACTTATATTTACGACAGAGTGGTTATGTGCGGATATTACGAACTTCTTGCAGTCGCTCGTTCTTATTAACACCAAAATAGCAATATTCACTTGCAACGCTGTTAAATGCTATTTGATGGCGTTGAGAGTGTAAATCAAATGTAACGAGCTAGCTGTTGTTTTCATAACACAACAAACTTGCAAAATTATGAACGTTATATAAAAGCGAGGTTTCCTCGCTTTTTTCATATCGTAATTTAAGCAAAAATATCGCAAAAACACTGTAAAGATACCATAAAAAATACCGCGGAAACACCGTGAAAATATCGCAGAAAAAACTGCAAAAGAAAATCCCCGCAAAACGCGGGGATTTTTCTCGTCGGCATAGGGAGGATAAATAAGTGCCGACAAATTGGGGAGATTATCTAAATTATAGCATATTAATCGAATTTGTCAATAGGATTTTTATGCCCATTTTATTATAATTTTTGGAAAATTTCACTCAAATCCGTTCCGAGCACGTTGTTGGCTGGTTTTTGTGCCCACGTTACGAAATCTCTTATCGTATCCGCGGAGAGTGCAAAGCCCATATTGTCGATGCTGTCGTCCGCGAGTTTGGACTCGACGATGCCGACGACTTTGCCGAGGATATTGACCATCGGGCCACCGCTGTTACCGCCGTTGACTGCCGCGTCCGTCATAATGAACGTACCCGCGCCCCAAGAGGAGAGAACGATATCGGGTTGAGACACAGTGCCCGAAGTAATGCTGTTTTTCTCACCGATGCCTTCGGGGTTGCCGATAAGAGCAACGGGATCACCGCGTTTTACGTCGGTGGTTGCAATTTGGAGTGAGGGGTGCGCTTCATTTGAAGGTTGCGTGCCTTTAATTCTCAAAATTGCGATATCCGCTTGGTCGTTTTCAGCGGTAAGTCCGGAGTCTGAATCGTCGTAGCCACCATATGCGACTATTTCGACGTTATATTGCGTTTCTTCGCCGTCAAATACTGCGATAATGGTTTTATAAGATGCCCAACTGTACGTGTATCTCGAACCGAAACCCATACCGCCGACTCGCGTTTGAGCGGCGTATCTCACGCAATGTGCGTTGGTGAGCAAGTATCTTTGCGTAGTTCCCGTTGAGTCGGTATCGGTAATCAAAAATCCGCTTGCAACGCCGTAACTCGTGGAAGAGTCGGTGTACATATAGAGCCTTGCAACGGAAGCGGAGCAGTATTTGTCCGCAACTTGACCGACTGCGTAATTGAGTTTTTCGATAGCCTCTTGCAAAGCTTGGTCGGTAATATCTTCTACTATATCGGTATCACTCAAAGTTTCGTTTATTGCATTGCGATATTGCTCTTTCATACTGTCGGCAATTGACGCCGCGTATTCTTCCGCAATGGTTTGTTTCATACTTGCAAGCACTATGACGTTGACAAGCACCACCACGCACATAACAGCCGCCACTACGATGCAAATAATCGTCACCGCGTTGAGCTTGTTATGATTTTTTGGCTCGGGCGTGTGATACACGGGAGTGTGATGCGGTTGAGTTTCTCTTTGATCGTCAAAGAAGTTGTTGAAATCGTCCATAAAAATGCCTCTTTCTCATTTTTGTAATCTGATAATAGTGTTTCAAACTTAAACGAGTATTAAAACGGCAAAAATTTATAATTTTTATACAAATATTAATTACCTAATAAGTTATCGCGTGCGATATCATTATTTTGCGGAAAATAGGGCGCAATCTGGGCGGAAATATGAAAGAGCGCAAAAGAAACGCTACAAGTTGACAAATATCTTTATCTATAATATGATATTTGAGTAACTATAAACTATATATGCGTTGCGTGCGCAACGCGAAGGAACGTATAATGGCAGTCATTTTTTGCGACACCGATTGCGAACTTTGGTACACACACGCCGAAGAACTCGATCTCAAAGTCATACGTATGCCGTACGTCATCGACGGCGAAGAGAAACTTGCCGACCTCGGTGAGTCGGGTGACACCGCCGAGTTTTTTGCAAAGATGAAAGCGGGCGCAAGCGCGTCTACGGCAGGACTCAATCAACAGATTTATTACGATATTTTCGAGCCGTATTTCAAAGCGGGCGAGGATATCTTGTACATAGCGTTTTCATCGCAATTGTCGGGCACGTTTGCGTATCTCGACCTTGCCATCAAAGATCTTGACGCCAAATATCCGGGCGTAAAATTCCGCAAATTCGACACGCTCAACATTTGCGTAGGCGCGGGCATTTTGGTATATCTCGGCGCAAAATATTGCAGAGAACACGGTGACGATATCGACAAAACTTGCGAGTATCTCGACACGATCGTCGGCAAAGTCGGCATCTATTTTGTGGTTGACGATATGAAGTATCTTGCGCGCGGTGGTCGCATTTCACCCGCAAAGGCAAAAATCGGCAATCTTCTCAACATCAAGCCCGTGCTTACCGTGATTGACGGAAAACTCGACGTTTGCAACAAAGCCAACGGCACGAAGAAAGCGTACAAGTATATGCTCGATACGTTTGCGGAAAAGTATAACGCGGATACGGACGCTCCCGTAATTCTCGTCGACGCCGACAATAGAGGCGTATCCGACGAGTTTGCGTCCAAAGTCAAAGAAATCGACGCCAAAGCGGACGTATGGCAACAACCAATCGGTCCTGTTATCGGTGCACACGCGGGTCCCGGTACGGTGGGTATCATCTTTATGACCAAATAAGAAGGTTTTGCTTTGAAGAAAAAAGCGTTTATTATCGGCTTAATCATAATAATTTGCATTGCTTCGCTCACTGCTTGCGACAGGGCGGAGCAATCTTTCGTTTTCGGCACGGTTCTCGATATCAAGGCGGAGGGGGTAGGCTCAAATAAAGCAATCGAGGACATCGAAGCGTATATGCAATCTCTCGAAGAATTGCTTTCACCCACGATCGAGGGTAGCGACGTCTATAAAATCAACAATTCCACAGTCGGAGAGTCGGTCGTATGCTCTCAAACGACTATGGAAATATATAAGATTGCTTTGAGCGTTTACGAAGAGTCGGACGGTGCGTACGATCCGTCCGTATATCCGCTCGTGAGATTGTGGAAGTTCTCGGGGGATTTGTTCAACAAGTGGGAGGAACATACCGTTCCCACACAAGAGCAAATAGACGAGGCAAGGGCCGTTGTAGGTCTCAAAGATTGTTTTGTGGCGGACTTTGAAAACTCAACCATAACTAAGCTCAAAGACGGTGCGATGCTCGATTTCGGCGGAGTGGCAAAAGGCTACGCCGTACAAAAATCTCTCGATATGGTTCAAAAGCGCGCGCTCGTCAACCTTGGCGGAAACATAGGCGCAAAGGGCAAGAATTACGCAGTTGGTATTGCGAATCCGGCACGCTCGGATAGACAATATACGACGTCGTATTTTGCAAAATTCACCCTTCAAAACGGTGAGTGCGTCTCAACGAGCGGTGACTACGAGAGGTATTATGCCGTGGACGACGTGGTGTATCATCACATCATCGATCCGCGCACGGGTATGCCTTGCTCAACGAGCGGAGAGAACGGCGTGATATCTTGTTCAGTCGTGTCGACGGAAGGTGCTATCTCTGACGCGGCGGCAACCGCGGTGGTAGTGCTCGGCAAACGAAAGGGTGTCCAACTACTTGAAAAACTCGGATTGAAAGCAGTCGTAATAGACGGTAACAACGGTGTTACGATGGTGGGCAATATTAGCATTGAAATCAAATAAAACGAGGTTTATCATTGCGTTTTGCGCATATAAAAGCGGTTTTTTGTTATGAAAAGCACGAAAACGACAAACGGAAAATACAAAGATTTTTTCAAAAAGGGCGATATTGCAATCGTCCTTATCGTAGTTGTGCTTATCGTGCTCACGCTCGTATTCGCGTTGCGTTCGGAAGCGGACGAGGCTGAAATCTACGTTGACGGAGAGCTTAAATATAGGCTCGATTTGAGAGAAAATAAAACGCTCGATATCCTTGACGGCAAGATGACCATCGAAGTGAAAAACGGCAAAATATCCGTCAAAAACAGCGATTGTGCGGAGCAACTTTGCGTACATTCAAGCGCAATCGGCACTGACGGCGGTATGATCGTTTGCTTGCCCAACAAAGTCGTAATCAAGGTGGTTGCAAGAGAAGTCGACGCAATAACCTAAAAGAAAAACGAATAAATCAAAAAGGCAAATAATAACCGCAAGTCGTGTGTTTCAATGCAAAAGGAACGAGCGATATGGTCGGTGCAAAATAAACCAAAATTGTAAACAGTATCGTCAAAAACGAAGGCAAATTATGGCAAAAATGAAAGCGAAATTCAATACCAAAAAAGTTGCACTTGCGGGACTATTCCTTGCACTTGCGCTCATAGTGTCGCTTATAGAGAGTTATCTTCCGCCGATAATTCCCGTTTTGCCGTACGCAAAAATAGGTCTCGGAAACGTGGTTTTGCTTGCGTGCTTCTTGTGCCTCGGTGTGTGGGAAGGATATATAGTGCTCGTGTTGAGATGCGTTTTGACGGCGGTATTCGCGGGCAATTATATTGCGCTTTTGTGGTCGCTTCCCTCGGCGTTCGTGGCGTACACTGCAATGGTGCTATTGTGCAAAACGAAACTTTTCAGCGTGTGCGGAGTGTCTATGTCGGGCGGAATATTGCACAATTTCATTCAAATTTGCGTAGCGTGCGCCGTTATCGGAAAGAGCGTGTTTGCATATCTTCCGTATATGATGCTTGCGGGCGCACTTGCGGGGTTTGCGACCGGTACGATTTGTTATTTCGTTTGCAAAACTATTAAACGTCCCGAGTTTGACCAAATAGAATACTACCGTCAAACTGACGATGACGAAAATATCGATGAATAAACTTTGAACAATCGCAATCTTTGATTTAAAAAGTTCTAAAAAATAGGGCTTTTTTCGTTGGTTTTTATGCGTTTTTTTAACAAAAATTATGTCATTTTCAAGGGTGAAAATTGTTTTGTAACGGAAATATTATAAAAGGATATTTGTTAAATTTGTAAAAAAAACGGTTGCGAAATGCAATCGTTTTTACGTGTTATGTCAATCGTTTTAGGAAAGAAGATTGCCTATCGCTTGGAAGGGGAAGAAGTTGACGAGAAGCAATACCACCAAAAATCCCGCCGAACCGATGAAGGCAACCGTGCCGAAGAAGAAAGACAATCTTGCGATTGCTTTTTGAGTATTTGCACCCGCAACGGCAAACACGATGCCGAGGAAGGACAAAGACATACTCACGACGTAAAGCGTCGATATGCTCTTGAACGGAAGCACGTCCTTTGGAACGCACAAAGCGGGGAAGAACAACGCAAGCGAAGCGTAAATCGCAACGGCAAAACTTATAATCGTCATTACGAAACCCAAGACGAGCACGACTCTGCGTGCTTTCATATTGGTATAAGGTTGGGTGTTTTGCGCTTGCTCTTTTTTCATAAACGATAATTGTTTTGCGCCGAGCGATATTCTCGCTATGCGAGAGTGATATTTTTGGCTTGCGCCAAAAGTGATATTGCGCCGTTGGCGTAGTGATATTCGCACTGTGTGCGAGTTGTGGAAGATTCCATATTCGCACGCGTTGTCTTACGTTTTTAGTATATGTCAACTCTCGCTCGTTGTCAACGACAAATAAAAGACGTCTTTATCGCCAAAGCACATATACGAAAAATCTTCCTTATTGTCGCAATCGAAAAACAAAGAAAAACGCATTGAATTGTCAACGTTTTTTATTGCTTGAATTTGAGGTAAAACGTCTTGACTACATTCAAAAATAATCGTCAAATTATCACCCGTTTTTTTGAGTAAAACAAAGCCATTTTCACGCTTTGCGACGAAGAAGTTTCCAACTCCCGATACGGCGAGATATTCGGTTGCGTTTTGCACCGGTTCGGGGTCGTTAATTTCGCTTTTGGCAAGGAAATCGAGGTGCGGACAATAGCGGATAATATTGCCGTCTATGAGCACTTCGATACCAATATCCGTGGTGAGCATAACAGCCTTTTGAGAATAGGGAAGGTCGTGAGATTGCAAGGCACAAAGGTCCACGTCAAAGGAATTTATGGTAAGTAGTTTTTGCGATTTTATAAGCGTAACGAAAGTCTGCTCGTTGCTTGCAACGACTGGTAATATTTGCAAAAGCGTGCTTTTATCTTGCGAAAATTTACATATAAAACCTTTATCTTGCGAATATTGCAAAATCTTGACGTAATTTGAAACTTGTGCGAATATTAGAGTTTTCCCGTTTATATAAAACGTCTCGACAACTTTAATATTGTCGTTTTGATAGACGAAGTTGTCGGTGGTTTGGTTGAGTACGCCGTCAAGTTTTATAACGCGCATACACTCGTCGTTTACGCAAAGATACAGCCCGTCGACGTTGCTTACGTTGATTATATCGTTGTAGCGGTCAATCGCGGTTTTTGCGCTTATAGCCATTTCCTCGTTAAGCAAAAAAACGTCCGTTTTATCTTGATTTTTTATAAACACGGTAAGCCCGTTTTTGCCTAGTGATGAGGCGAGATATTCGGCGTCCTTGCCCGCAATTTTCACGGTGCTTTCAAGCGTCGTTTTGCCGTCGAAAACCGCCACGTACAATCCCGCTTCTTTCACGTCTCGGTCAACCGATTTCGACGAGAAAAACACGAGCGTTTTTCCGCAAAAATCGACGTAGTCTATCATTTCCTCTTGCTCCGATCCGCCAACGTGCGCTACGCTCAATTCCTTGACGGTTTCGCAATCTCTCGGAAGGGTTGAATATACGATATGGGGCGTGGGAACGTCCGTTTGAGTTGTGTTGCCCGCACCCGCCACCGCGCTATCCGACGGGGCGTTTTTGCCTATCGTGGTTAAAAGAATATAACTTGCAATTGCTATCGTCGTGAGCAGTACTACGCTCAGCCATTTTGCGATGGTTTTTTGTCTTTGCATTTTTCACCTCGCCTCAATATATCACACACGATATCCGCAATTTTTCCGTTTGCGTCGTTTGCGATGATTTTCATCGGGGAGGATTGTGCCGTTTCTACGATTGCTTTGACGAAGCCGTTTGCAAAGTCGGCGTCTTGTACGAGGACGTGTGCGCCGTATTCTTTGGCAAGGTCGGCGTTGAAGATTTGATCGCCTCTCGATACGCCTTTGGGTAAGGGTATAAAAAGCGCGCGTTTTTTGAGAGCGGATATCTCGAAGACTGCCGTTGCGCCCGCCCTCGATACGACTATATCGCTCACGGCGTAAAACGCAGATATATCGTCGGCGTATTCAAAGCACTTGTAGTCGGCACGCGAAATTTTTTGCGCCTTGTTTTTGCCCGAAACGTGTAAGACGAAAAATTGCTTGGTCAACTCGTCGATATTGTGTGCGACGGCTTCGTTGATTGCTTGCGCGCCGAGCGAACCGCCCAAAATAAGCAAAACTTTTTTATTGGTCGGATTGGATATGCCGAGAGTTTTGAGTGCTTTGGTTTTGTCCTTACTGAACAACTCATCTCGCAAGGGCATACCTACGAAAGTGCCTTTGAATTTGGCGTGAAGGTTGGCTTTGAGCATAACCGCACCTTTTTGCATTGCGATTTTGTTGGCAAGCCCGAGCGTCAAATCGCTCTCGTGCGCAAAGACGGGAATACCGATTTTTTTTGCCGAACACACGACGGGCAAGGACACGAAACCGCCTTTTGAAAAAACGCAATCGGGTTTTATATGCTCCAAAAGCGTCGTTGTTTGCTCTATCGATTTTTTGAGCGCGACGGGGATTTTGAGATTGTTTTTGATTGCGGAAGGGGATAGAGAGCGCACGAATTTTATGGTGGGTACGCCGTGGTACTCGATCCCGTTGCTTTTGGCAAGTCTTCCTTCCAAAGCGTCGCCCTCACCGCCTATATAAACGGGGGTAAATCCGCGCTTTTCAAATTCGTCGACGAGGGCAAGGTTGGGGTAGATATGTCCGCCCGTTCCGCCGCCCGTGAAAACTATAATTTTGCCCGATTGTCGGTTTATCGTTGAATTTTGGCTCATAATGTCTATATTATGAAACAAAAACGCATAAAGTTGCGTAATTTTGCATCTTGAAATCTCCGCCCGTGCGTGTTACAATATATTCATATTGAAATCACACTCGCAGTTTTTGCGAAAAAGGGGTGTATATGAAAACCGAAAAATTCAAGAGTTTCGACGGAACCGTTTTGCAATGCTATCTTTGGGACAACGTGAGAAATCCCAAGGGCGTTGTTCAAATCGCACACGGTATGGCGGAACACGCTCGTAGATACGACGACTTTGCAAACTACCTCAATCAAAACGGATTTATCGTCTTTGCCGACGACCACCGCGCTCACGGTATGACCAGCACCAAGCAATCCACCAAAGGCGTAAAGGGCTATCATAAGGGCAACATCTATTTCGACACCGTTCAAGACGAGTGCGCAATCACCAAAATGCTCAAAGAAAGATATAATCTTCCCGTGATTTATCTCGGACACAGCTACGGCAGTATGGTCGGTCAACGCTACATCGAAGAGTGCAAGGACTACGACGGCGTGGTGCTCAGCGGTTCTGCTATGATGAAGGGCGCGATTTTGTCCACGGGCGCAGCTGTTGCAAATATGCAATATAAGACGCTCGGCGGTGAAAAGACGGGCAAGCTCCTCGACAAACTCTCCTTCGGCAATTACAACAAACCTTTCAAAGCGGACAAAATTCCGTTTGCTTGGCTTTCGAGAGACAAAGAGCAAGTCAAAAAATATATCCTTGACGAACAATGCGGTGACGTTATGTCCATTGCGTTCTTCAAGTTCTTCCTTTGCGGACTTAAAGAAAGCTACAAGAAAGAGAACCTTGCCAAGATCGACGTCAATAAGCCTATCGCGATTTTCTCGGGCGACAAAGACCCCGTCGGCGGAAACGGCAAACTCGTCACCAAACTTTACGACCAATACAAGAACCTCGGCGTAAAAGATCTTTCCATCAAACTTTATCCCGATGCAAGACACGAGATTTTGAACGAGATTAATAATGCGGAAGTTTATGCCGACTTCCTCGCTCGAATCAACGCTATGTTGTGATGCTATTTAGCGAATAACTTTGTCAAAGCCCCTTGCCCGTCAACTCATTTACGATTAGTAAATTAGGGTTGCCGTGCGAGGGGCTTTTTCGCGTTCTTCATCTAAATATCACTCACAGCATAGCGTTGATGATATGTGGAATTTTCCTTATTTATTAATTATTAATTATTAGCTATTAATTGCGTTTATTTTCCTTGAAAAAAACAATATCTTGTGGTATAATCACAATATTATTATGATATCGTGTACCATTGTCGGTACATCGGTTATCGTACAGTGATATCGAAATAAGAAAATACTTAAAGCCTTTGGGCAATACGTAGGTTTATAAATGGCAAATCAAGATTACAACAATTACAAGGCAGGGGACATTCACATTCTCGAAGGACTTGACGCAGTAAGAAAGCGTCCCGGTATGTATATCGGTACGACGGGTGTGAAAGGTATGCACCACATTCTTTGGGAAATCATCGACAACAGTATTGACGAAGCGGCAAACGGCTTTGCCGACACCGTGCGTATCGAACTTTTGGACGACAACGTTGCAAGAGTGAGCGACAACGGACGCGGTGTGCCCGTCGACAAGCACCCGAAACTGAAAATCAGCGGTGTCGAAGTCGTTTATACCCAACTTCACGCGGGTGCAAAATTTGACAACGGTCAATACAATTATTCGGGCGGTTTGCACGGCGTAGGTGCGTCGGTTACCAACGCGCTTTCCGAGTGGCTTACGGTTGACGTCAAGCGTGACGGCAATCTTTATCGTGCGGAATTTTGGTCTCCGCAAGTGGGCAACAAGATTAAGAGCGGTATCGTAAAAACTCCGCTCACCGTCATCGGAAAGGTGAAAGGCACGGGCACTTCCGTCAAGTTCAAACCCGACGAGAGAGTGTTCGGCAAAGAAAAATTCGATTACGGCACGATTGCAGAGCGTATGCGCGACGTTGCGTACCTCAACAAGGGCGTTACGATTATCCTTGACGATTTGCGTATGCCTTTGGAAGGCGGTACGGGCAAGCACGACACGTTCTGCTATAAGGGCGGTATTGCCGATTACGTGCAATATCTCAACGAGGGTAGAACGGTGCTTTACGACAAGCCCTTGTACGTCGAGGCGGAAGACGACCATTTCGAGGTTGAAGTTGCAATCCAACACACCGAGGGTTATTCCGAAAATATTTATTCCTACGTCAACAATATTCCCACTGCTGAGGGCGGTACGCACGAGGTCGGTTTCAAGAGCGCGATTACCAAAGTGTTCAACGACTACGCGCGCAAAAACAATATTCTCAAAGAGAAACAAGCCAACCTTTTGGGTGAAGATTTCAGAGAAGGTATGGTGGCGGTGGTCACCGTCAAGATGCAAAACGTGCAATTCGAGGGTCAAACCAAGGGAAGACTCGGCAACCCCGAGGTTCGTCCCAAGGTGGAAAACCTCGTGAGCGAAAAGCTTGCGGACTTGCTCTTGCAACGCGGAAACAAAGCCATTGCGGAAAAGATTATCGCAAAGGCAATGGGCGCGGCAAAGACGAGAGAGGCGGCAAAACGAGCGAAAGATTTGAGCCGTCAACAAAACAAGCTCAATGGACTCAATCTCGTGGGCAAACTTGCAAGTTGCTCGGGCAAAAACGCCTCTATCAACGAATTGTTTATAGTCGAGGGTGACTCGGCAGGCGGAAGCGCAAAGCAAGCGAGAGACAGATTCTTCCAAGCGATATTACCGCTTCGCGGAAAACCGCTCAACGTCGAAAAGGCAAGCCTTGAAAAAATTCTTGCCAACGAAGAGTTCGCAACGCTTATAAGCGCACTCGGCACGGGTATCGACCCGCAATTCGACCTCGAAAGCCTCAAATACGACAAGGTTATCATTCTTGCCGACGCCGATCAAGACGGCGCGCACATCAGAGCGTTGCTTCTTACGTTCTTCTTCCGCTATATGCGCCAACTCATCACCGAGGGACACGTGTATATCGGTATGCCTCCGCTTTACCGTTTGCAAAAGAAGGACGAGATACTTTATTGCTACGACGACAACGCGCTTGTCGAGGGACAAAAGAAGATGGGCAAAAACGCGCTTCTTCAACGCTTCAAAGGACTTGGTGAGATGAACCCCGAACAACTTTGGGACACTACTATGGACCCCGCAAAGCGCACGCTTACGAGAGTTACGATTGACGACGCGGCAATGGCGGACAAGCGTATAACCATTCTTATGGGCGACGATAGCAACATAAGAAAGGACTATATTTATAAGTACGCCGACTTCAACAAGATTGACGACTTTAAGGTGCAAAAAGAGGACGAACAATAATTTTGTTTCGAAACTCTTTCGAAGGCGTGACTTTGAGTTATAAGTCGTCAATCGGGTGTGCACTTATTAACGTTATGTGCTTATTCGGAGCGTGGAGGCGCAAGGCGCCGACCGCATCGAGCGCCAAGCTTGACGATAAGTACAAGCGACTGCGCCGTGTTGTTGCGTAGCTGGCGCACAAAGCGCAGTGGCATAACGAGAGGAATGTCCCTATTATGCGCGTGCCGAGTGTGTCCCCCCGCGGAGCGGTTCCGTGGGTTCCCTCAAACGAAGCGCAGAGGGGGAACGGAATAGGGGAAACACCGTGAGGAAGAGGGGATAAAGTTGCATTTAGAGTATTAAACGACACTCTATTGAGACTTTATTCGGGGGAGATAAATAAAATCAAACAAATCACAGTTTATTGTGAAAACCAACAATAATTACATTGTAGGGTAGAAAACTATGGCAAAAAAACAACACAAAGAAATTGAGTATAATTCAGTGGTGCTCGACAGCGTCTTCGAGGACGTTATGCACAACTCGATGATTCCGTATTCGGAAAACGTCATTCTCGACCGCGCGTTGCCGAGAGTTGAGGACGGTTTGAAACCCGTTCAACGCAGAGTGCTTTATTCTATGCACGAGATGGGACTTACTCCCGACAAACCGCACAAGAAATGCGCAAGAATCGTAGGTGATTGCCTCGGCAAATATCACCCGCACGGCGACAGCTCGGTGTACGGCGCAATGGTGCGTATGGCGCAACCGTTCTCTATGAGAATGAAGCTCGTCGACGGACACGGCAACTTCGGTTCTATCGACGGAGACTCCGCCGCCGCTATGCGTTATACGGAAGCGAGAATGAGCCCGCTTGCGTTGGAGCTTTTGCGCGACCTCGACAAAGAGACGGTTGCGTGGACGCCCAACTTTGACGACAGTCTCGAAGAGCCGACGACGCTCCCGGGACGTTTCCCCAACTTGCTCGTCAACGGCGCAAACGGCATTGCAGTAGGTCTTGCGACCAATATCCCCACGCACAATATGGGTGAGTGCATCGACGCCACTATATACAAGATCGACAATCCCAACGCGACGGTGAAGGACTTATTCAAAGTCTTCCACGGACCGGACTTCCCGACGGGCGCGTTTATCATACCCGTTGACAGTCTCGAAAGCATTTACGAGACGGGCAAGGGCAGAATTAAGATCCGCTCTCGCTTGCACATAGAAAACGACGACAACGGCAAGAAAAATATCGTCATCACCGAGATACCTTATCAAGTGTCAAAGTCCGAACTTTTGTCGCGTATCGCAGACCTCAAAGAGGCCAACAAGGACGCTCTTGCGGGAATATCCGAAATCGTGGACGAAAGCGACAAATCGGGCACTCGCGCGGTGATTAAGTGCAAGAAAGACGTCGACGTAAACAAGATAATATCTTTCCTTTTTAAGAAGAGCAATCTCGAAATGGGATATTCCATAAATATGGTGGCAATTGCCAACGGCAAGCCCGAGCAATTGAGCCTTACGGCGTATCTCGATTACTATATCGAATATCAACGCAAAATCATCGTCAACCGCACCAATTTCGACCTCAAAGCGGCAAAAGCAAGGGCGGAAATCGTGCGCGGACTTTTGGTTGCGATAAGAAATATCGACGAAGTTATCCGCATCATCAAAGAGTCGGAGTCCACGGCAAAGGCAAAGGAGACTTTGCGCCAAAGATTTGACCTCAGCGACGCGCAAGCGCAAGCAATCCTCGATATGCGCCTCAAAAGCTTGGCAAAACTCGAAGTCGGCAAACTCGAAGAGGAACTTGCTCATCTCGAAAAGCAAATCGCTTTGTTCGAAGCTATTTTGGCTTCCAAACGCAGACAATACACCATCATCAAAGAGGAATTGCAAGCAATCAAAAAATCTCTCAATTCCGAGCGTATGAGCGTTATATTGTCAAGCGACGAACAAGAGGAATACAGCGCACCCAGCGAAGCGGAAGCGGTGGCGTATCGTGACGGCGTTATCGTATCCAATAGCGACGGACAATTGCGCTTTATGTCTCAAAAGGCGTATTCCACGGCAAAGAAAGATATGAGCGCGCTTCCCGTCGACGCATTGCCCACGCAATGGCTCAACGTCAACAACAAAGGCACGCTTTACGCCGTGACCAACCTCGGTAGCGTAGTGAAGATTGACGTTACGACTTTGCCCGAAAAGAAATTCAAAGAAAAACCCTTCAAACTCGGCGCAATCAATCAAGACGTGCAAACGGGTGAGAAAGTGGTGAAGATGCTCTTCTTCGAGGGTATGCCCGTAGGTGAACTCGTATTGTTCACGAAACAAGGCGGTGCAAAACGCGTTGATTTGAGCGAATTTACCACGATGAACAAGACGTATCTCAAAGCAATCAATCTTGCCGAAAAGGACGAAGTGATAGGTTGCGACGTCGTAGACGACGAGAAGAACGTGATGGAAGTCACCTCGCAAGGTCAAGTGCTCGTGTACAAGGCTACGGAAATTCCGCTTCAAGGTCGCACCGCGGCGGGCGTAAAGGGCATAAAGCTTAACGACGACGATAGCGTGGTCTTTGGCGGTCAAGTGGAAGAAGAGGGTGAAATCATCGTCGTGTCCAATACGGGCTACGCGAAGAGAGTTATATCCTCGCTCATCGAGTCGTCGTCGAGATACCTCAAAGGCATAAAGATTATCGAACTTGACAAATCTTTCGTGAAATACGTTGGCACGGTGAAGATGCCTTACGACCTCGCGTTCGTAAGCGGTGGACAGACGACGATAGTCAATACGGAAAATATCCGCATAGACACTCGTACGACCAAAGGCAAACAATTGTTCAAACAAGAAGTGAGTATGGTGACGCCGATTAACGACGGAGAAGATTTTAATTATTAATTATTAATTAATAATTAATAATTGCGGGTGGGTATTGCCCACACCCAAACGAAAATGCTATGCAATATTCCACTTGTCATTCCGAGGAAACGAAGTGACCGTGGGAATCCAGCGTAGCGTTATGCGCCTACGGCTAGATTGCCACGTCGCAACTTTCGTTGCTTCTCGCAATGACATAAGGAAGAATAGACTAATCAAAAACCTCGCCAAAGGCGCACACACCAAGCGATATAGCGAAACTGTGGGATTATCCGCAACTCGCACGAAGTGCGAATATCACTTTTTGCATAGCAAAAAATATCACTTGCGCAAAGCGCAAATATCACTGCGCCAGAGGCGCAATATCACTCTCGCTTACGAAAATATCACTGCGACAAAGTCGCAAAAATACAAAAGGTAGACTTATGAACAAAATCGGATTTGACAGCAACCTGTATATGCAAAAACAGTCGGAGCATATTCTTGAAAGAATAAACCGCTTTGACAAACTCTATCTCGAATTCGGCGGAAAGCTTTTTGACGATTTGCACGCGTCAAGGGTGTTGCCCGGTTTTGATAAAGCCGCAAAAATTAAACTTTTGCAAAAACTTCGCGACAAGGCGGAACTTATCATTTGCATAAACGCCAACGCAATCGAGCGCAACAAAATCCGCGCCGACTACGGCATTACGTACGGAAGCGAAGTTGAGAGAATGATTGACAATATCTCCGCTATGGGCATATACATCAACGGCGTCGTAATCACGATGTTTACCGACCAACAAGGCGCGCTTGCTTACAAGCAAAAGCTTGAAAACAGAGGCATAAAGGTATATATCCACCGTCCTACCAAAGGATATCCTCACGAGATCAACACCATAGTGTCCGACGAGGGCTACGGTGCAAATCCGTACATAGAGACCACTCGTCCTCTCGTGGTGCTTACCGCTCCCGGCCCGGGCAGCGGAAAACTTGCGACGTGCCTTTCCCAACTCTATCACGAGAACAAGAGGGGAGTAAAGGCGGGTTACGCCAAATTCGAGACTTTCCCGATATGGAATTTGCCACTCAATCACCCCGTAAACGTGGCGTACGAGGCGGCAACGGCGGATCTCAAAGACGTCAACAAAGTGGACAACTTCCACCTCGACGCATACGGTGAGATCACCGTCAACTACAATAGAGACATAGAGGTTTTCCCCGTAGTCAAGAGCATACTTGAAAAAATCACGGGCGAAGAGTGCATCTACAAGTCCCCGACGGATATGGGCGTAAATATGGCGGGCTACTGCATCGTCGACGACGAGGCGTGTAGGGAAGCGTCCAAGAAAGAGATCGTGCGCAGATACTACAAGGCACTTTGCGATCTCAAAACGGGTACGGGCAGTGAAGATACCGTAAGCAGACTTGAATTTTTGATGTCAAGATTGTCCATAAATCTTGCGGACAGAAAGGTCATCGAAATTGCCAGAAAGAAGAGCGAGGACAACGAAAACTGCGGTGCGGTTGCGCTTGAATTGCCCGACGGACGAATCGTTACGGGCAAGAATACCAAGCGTATGAGCGCGTCCGCCGCGTGCGTGTTTAACGCGGTCAAGATGCTTGCCGGCATCAAGGACTCGCAAAAGCTCATTTCGCCGTACGTAATAGGTCCTATCATCGACCTAAAAACCAAAATACTCAAAGAGCACCACAAGACGTTGACGCTCGAAGAGGCGTTGCTCGCACTTTCAATTTGTGCCGCAAGCGACGCGCAAGCGGCAAACGCAATGGAGCAACTCTCCGCACTCGAAGGTTGCGACGCACACTCCACGCATATGCTTTTGAAGGCGGACGAAAATCCGTTCAGAAAACTCGGAGTAAGACTTAGTTGCTCGCCCGAATTCCTTGACAACACGCTGTTTAGCGAATAAGCGTAAAGGAATATCAAACGACGCAAACGAGGCTTTATATAGCCGAAATCAACACGTAAAATATTAAATCGATATAAAGGAGACAAATATGCTGTACGAAACGAGAGACCAAATACCCGCAAAGTATAAGTGGGCGCTTGAAGACATTATCCCAAACAACGAAGCGTGGGAAGAGTCCTTCTTCAAGTGTGAGGAAAGAATAGGATATTTTGCAAAATATCAAGACAAATTAAGCGACGAAGACACGCTTTTCGATTGTCTCGAATTTAGACGCAGACTTATGCACGACATCGTGTATTTGTATTCCTACGCAAGAATGCGCAGCGACCAAGACACGAGAGACAGCGTGTATCAAGGTATGACCAACAGAGCGGATATGCTTATCGTCAAATACTCGACGGCAAGCTCTTTCATCACTCCCGAAATCAGCGAATTTTCAAAGGAAAGACTTGAAGAACTTACAAAGAGCAAACGCTTTGCCGACTACGACGTTTTCTTCAAAGATATGATAAGAAGCAAGGACATCATTTTGTCCAAGAAGGAAGAAAAATTACTCGGTGAAGTTGGACTTTTCTCGGATACGAACAGAGAAGTTTTCAATATGTTCGACAACGCCGACGTGAAGTTCAAACCCGTTGACGACGGCACGGGCAACAAAGTGGATATGAGCCACGGCGTGTACGGTATGCTCTTGCAAAACCCCTCTCAAAACGTGAGAAAGGAAGCGTTCGAGAGTATGTTCGGCGCATATAAGGACCATATCAATACGCTTGCGGCAAACTATGCGGGCAACGTCAAAAAGGACTGGTTCTACGCAAAAGTGAGAGGCTTCCAAAGCGCGCTCGATTACTCGATGTATCAAGAAAACGTGCCTTCCACTTGCTATGAAAAATTGCTCGAAGCGGTTGGAAAGGGCACACAACCTTTGCACAAATATATCGCGCTCCGCAAGAAAGTTTTGGGCGTGGACACCCTCAATCTGTACGACCTTTACGTGTCTATGGTCAAGGAGCAAGAACTTGCGCTCGAATACGAAGACGCAGTTAAACTCGTCAAAGAAGCACTTAAAGTAATGGGTAAGGAATATTCCGACGTTTTGGCGTCCGCGTTCGAGAGCGGTTGGGTTGACGCGTTCGAGAACAAGGGCAAGAGAAGCGGTGCGTATTCTTGGGGCGTGTACGGCGTTCACCCGTTCGTGCTTCTCAACTACCAAAAGACGGTGCACGACGTGTTCACCATTGCGCACGAGCTCGGACACTCTATGCACTCATATTACAGCAATTCTTCGCTTCCGGAAACGAAAGCCGATTACGAAATTTTCGTTGCGGAAATCGCGTCGACGGTAAACGAAGTGTTGCTCTTGAAGCACTTGCTCAAAACCGCTACGGGTGAGTTTAGAAAATACTTGCTTTCCTATTACCTCGATATGTTCCGCACGACGTTGTTCAGACAAACGATGTTCAGCGAGTTCGAGGCAATCGCGCACGGTATGGTTGAAAAAGGCGAGCCTATCACGGCTGACGCGCTTTGCGATGCGTATTATGAGCTCAACAAGAAATACTACGGACCGAGCGTGGAGCACAACGACCTTATCCGCTACGAGTGGGCAAGAATTCCGCACTTCTTCACGAGCTTCTACGTGTACAAGTACGCAACGGGTATCACGACGGCGGTGTCTATCGCAAACAATATCCTTGCGCAAGGTGAGAAGTATTTTGCAAAATACAAGAAATTCCTCTCCGCAGGCGGAAGTATGCCTCCGCTCGATATCATTCGTCTTGCCGACGTCGACCTCGAAAGCGACGCTCCGTACGAGCTTGCGATCAAGGAATTTGCCGATACGTTGGCGGAACTTGAAAAATCCTTTGATTAATCCTATCCGTCAAAGGAAAGTGTGTTGAAATTATGAAAAATAGGTTTTCTCGCGTTTTCGGACTTTTGACCACGGTTGCCGTTGCAATCGTGATTTGCCTTGCGCTTTTTACGGCGTGCAATAAGTCGGAGTCCGAAGACGAGAGCGAAATCCAAAGAGATTTGTATCTATCCTCAATTGCGTTTTCACCCGATACGGAGGAGGCTATCGTGTATCTTACGTTTGCAAGCACCGACGAGAAAATCGACGGCGCAACCGTAACTTGGAAGAGCGGTGAGCTTATAAGCGACGTATGGTATAAGACGAGCAAAACGCATATCGTCGCGCCGTCCGCGCGGATATTTAGTGCCGTGCAAACTGCCATACCACAAGAAAGACTGATAAACGACGGCGTGCAATACAATCGCTTGAAAGTGATAATAAGGTATGATACAATCTATAAATCTATAAAAAGCGACGGTGAGACGACTGCGTCGGACAGAGTGTATTCGCATTATTTCACACTCGACGAGGGCAGTGAGAATCAAACGTTTACGCTGACGCTCAAAAGCGCAAATTCCGCCAATTGGTACGGAATACTGATTGCGCTTGCGATAGTCGTGGCAGTGGCGGCGTGCGTTGCGTTTCTCCTCGCAAAAGGCAAATTATGGCAAAAGAAGAAAACAAGAGAGTAAGCAGAGGTATGCCCAACAACGTGGACGCGGAAGCGTCCGTTTTGGGTGCTATTCTCATCGACAACAAAGCGGCGGATATCATTATCCCTATGCTTGCGGTCGATGACTTTTATCTTGCGCAAAATCGATTGATTTTTGCGGTTATGAAGCAGTTGCAGATGGAAAGCAAGCCCATCGACACGGTATCGGTGTGCGACGCGCTGGAAGTCAAAGGACAACTTGACGAAGTCGGCTCGGTTTCATACCTCAGCGAACTTGCGGAGGGCGTCGTATCCGCCGCAAACGGTGAGTATTACGCAAGCATCATCAAGCGCGACAGCCTCACGAGAAAGGTTATCGAAGCGGGCAACAACATCGCAAAATACGGTTACGAATGTGAAAGCGGTGAAGACGCTCTCGACAACGCGGAAAAACTCGTGTACGCCATTGCCGAACAAACCAGTGAAAAGGCGCTCGAAAAAATCGACGACGCCGCGGCTCTCGCTCTAAAAAATATCCAAGATAAGCAAACGGGCAACGTGCCCAAAAACACCGTATATATCGATTTTCCCAAATTCGACCAAATGACTCACGGTTTAAAGCCGGGTGAAATGGTGCTTATCGCTGCTCGTCCGTCCGTCGGTAAAACCGCTTTCGCGCTCAATATCGCGGCAAACGTCGCAATCAATCACGGCAAAAAAGTGGCTATTTTCTCACTCGAAATGCCCGCCGATTTGCTTGCAAAACGTATGCTTTGCTATATCTCTCGCGTTGAAAGCAACAAGATGGACACCCGTGGCGGACTTACGCAAACGGACTATAAGAAACTCTACAACGGATACCGCGCGTTGCTTGCGTCGGATATCTATATAGACGATTATTCTATGAACGGACCGTCCGACGTGCTTTCAAAATGCCGTCGTCTCAAACGTGAAAAAGGACTCGACCTCGTCATCATCGACTACTTGCAACTTATGACCGCCACCAAAAACGGTCGCGCGGCGGAAAGTCGTCAAGTGGAAGTGAGTGATATGTCGAGAAAGATGAAGATTTACGCCAAGGAACTCGATTGTCCGATTATCTTGCTTTCGCAAATGTCGCGTGGCGTCGAACAACGTCCCGATCATACTCCGCTCCTTTCCGACTTGCGCGAATCGGGCTCTATCGAGCAAGACGCTGACGTCGTAATGTTCCTCAACAATCCCAGCAGATACAACAAGGCTTTGCCCGAAAACGAGGTTATCCTCGACGTCAAGAAAAACAGAAACGGTGCAATCGGTGAGATTAAGCTTGAATGGAACGCGCCTACGACTTCCTTCAAAGAGTGCGTAGACCAAAACGCCAACACCACCGAATACGTTTACGACGAGCCCAAGAAGAAAGAGGACGACGAAGAGGGCGGTGTGGATATGAAGTCCATCTCCGACGTAGCCGAGGACTTGAAAGAAGTTGCCGCTTCCACAGAAGATTTGCCCTTCGATATGCCCTTTGACGACAAGCAAGACGATTATTCCCAGTCGATAGAAGAGGAGGATATTCCCGCACCGAGTGACGAGGACGTCCCCGACGACGAATATGTTGATGACGACGACCCCTCATTAGACGACGATATGCCTTTCTAAAACGCACTATTTAGCGAATAACTTCGGCAGCGCGCATCCGCTACAAAATCACGTACGCTTATGTACGTTGGGTTTTGTATCGGACGCGCGCTTTCTTGTTCTTCATCTAAATATTGCGTTTTAGTTAAGTGAGAGTTGTATGTGGAATATTCCATAATTATTCTTGGGTGTGGGCAAAGCCCACCCGAAATTATTAATTATTAATTCATAATTATTAATTCCTCTCGCAAAGCGAGATAGAGGTATTTTTCCAAATTTAATACAATATATTTTTGTATGTTTAAGAACGAAATTAAAACAAAATTTAGGCTTAAAGACGAGTTGTTTCCGTTTGCGCTAAATATGCTCGGAAGGGGCAAACTGGTGGTGAGCGGTGTCAAAAGAGTGGTGGAAGCAAACGAGGAAAATATAAAAATCCGCGTCGATGACGAATATCTCGATATCTCGGGCGGAGGGCTTTCCATTGCGGAAATAGGCGGAGGGGACGTGTATGTCGAAGGAAAAATCGAGAGTATCGCATTTGAAAAAGAATAAAAAAACGTCAAAGTTATCTCAAAGCGGTGATATATCGGAAAATATCGTGTTAGATACACGAAAAAACGCAAAGAATAAGGCTGATAAAAAGGTAAAAGCGAAAAAGCCGAGTTTGTTTGCGGAATTCGTGAAGTATTGTGAATTTGTAAGTGCCAAAAACCACGTTAGATTGCATAAAATCGTTGTAAAATACGGAAAAACGCAATTTGAGATTTCGTCAAAAAACGGTGTAAAATCACTCGTTGCCGTGTCCAAAATCTGTCGAGTTTTTGACGTGCAAACGCTGGATTACGGGGTGAGATTTTGCGTCAATTCAAAACAATGCGACAAGATTATTGCATTATTAGATAACTTATGCTATGATTATAAAATAATTAAGATAGGCGGAGTAGTGCCTTTTGCGTTGCGCTCGATTGCACGAGTGGGTATCGTGTCGGGGCTGTGCGTGGGGGTGGTGGCACTTTCGATTTTTGCAAGTTTCGTTACGCGCGTAAGCGTGCGCTATGCGGGTAACGGTGAAGTGGACGCTTCATTAAACTTGCAAGTGTGCGACATACTAAACGAGTACGGCGTACGAAAGGGCGCAAAGATATCCGCTATCAACGCGCAAGAACTTCAAAAGGCGTTGAGTGCGCTTGACGGAGTGGCGTTTGCAAACGTGTCAACTCGTGGTTCGCACGTGGATATCGTTCTGAAAAGCGAATTGCCAAAAGAAGAATTCGTTCAAATAGACGGCTCGTCGGTTACGGCAAGAAAGACTGCGGTTGTCACTCGCATAATAGTCGAGGGCGGGACGGCGGTCAAAAAGTACGGAGACGTGGTAAAGCCCGGGGACGTACTGATAGACGGATACGTCTTGTACGGAGACGCAAAGATACCCGCGCAAGCAAGAGGCTTTGCATACGGTAAGGTATTTTACAAAAAGAGCGTGTTTTTTGCGGACGTCGAGACGGTGAAGACCTACGGACAAGTCAAGACGGAGACGAGGTACGGCATATTCGGCAAAACGCCCAAAGCACCCAAAAGTCCGTACGAATGTTGCGAGATTGAGACGAGCGTGAGCGAATACGGATTTCTCGTTCCACTGAAAATATACAAGTACACTTTTAGAGAGCTTATAGCCGAGCAAAGGCAAAATACGCTTGACGAAGAGGGTATGAAACGCAAAGCGTTTTCCACTCTTGCGACGGAGCTCGAAGAGAGCGCAAAAATCCTAAACGTTTATTACGAGGTAAAGAAAGTAGACGGGGGTGTGACGGTGGAAGTCGTCGCGGAAGCGGAGGAATTGATCTGATGAAAGTGCAAAAAGAAAAGCATTTTGAAAACTACGATACTATGATGAGCGTATTCGGGGAACTTGACGAGAATATCGAAAAGATCACCGACGCTTTTGACGTGGACGTGTTTGCGCTTGGGTCGAGTGTGAAAATAAGCGGTGAAGAAAATGACGTGGACGGCGCGATGAGAGCAATCGACGCACTTGAAAAACTGTCTCGAAAACAACCGCTCAAAGCGCAACAAGTGAGTATGGTGATAGGCTACGCTAAGGCGGGCGGAGACTTTGACGTCAACGACCTTATGGGCACGGTGGCAATCACCGCAAGAGGCAAAATCATACGTCCCAAGACGCTCGGTCAAAAGAAATACGTTGACGCAATCAAGAAAAACAGCATAGTTTTCGGCGTTGGACCGGCGGGCACGGGCAAGACGTATCTTGCGGTTGCGCTTGCAGTGTATGCGCTCAAAAACAAAGAAATAGACAAGATTATCCTCACCAGACCTGCCGTGGAAGCGGGTGAAAAGCTCGGGTTTTTGCCCGGTGACCTCAACGAAAAGGTTGACCCGTATTTGAGACCGCTATTTGACGCTCTTCAAGAGATGATAGGGCAAGAGGCGTATCAAAGGCATATCGAGAGAGGTAGCATTGAGATTGCACCGCTTGCGTATATGAGAGGACGCACGTTGTCAAACAGTTTTATCATACTTGACGAGGCGCAAAACACCACTCGCGAGCAGATGAAAATGTTCCTTACCAGAATGGGTGAAAACAGCCGTATCGTCGTGACGGGAGATATTACGCAAATCGACCTTCCGCACAACGTAACCAGCGGTATGGCAGACGCGATAGACGTGCTTAAAGACGTTGAGGGGATAGAAATCGTCCGCCTCACCGCAAAGGACGTCGTAAGACACGAATTGGTTACCAAAATTATTCAAGCATACGAAAAAGCGGAAAGCGCAAAGAAAGTCGACGCAAATTCCGCGGGAGAAAAACTATGATAGACGACATCAGAGACGTTTCGAGAGCCGAGAAAGAAAAAGCGCTTGCAAGGCGCAAATTTTCAAGGTATTTCGGACAATGCTTTTTGGGCGCAATCGTTGCGGGCGTTGGAATGATGCTTTTTGCATTCTTCATCGTCGGTGATTTTATGGCGTCGTTCACCAAAGAGAGCGCGCTTGCCACGACGGGACGTATGGTTACCGCCGTTGCGCTGATGATGATATTGCTCGTCGGTATTTACCGCTACACCGAAAATAAGGGCACGAGCACGAGAGATTTTTATCTTACGATTATACTTATCGTGCTGACGTTTATTGCGAGTATCGGCGTTCCGCAAATTCAAGACCTCAACATCTACGCGATGCCCATTGCGCTTGCGACGCTCGTACTTATCGAGCTTATCGACAGAAGAACGGCAACTCTTGCAACTTGCACGGTGGCGGTTATGCTTACCATATCGTTTATGATAAAGTCGACTGACCAAACGTACTTGTTCGAGCAAGTTATGCCCGCGATTATTTGCAACAGTTTGTGTGCGATTATCGTCAATTTCTACGAGAAAAAGCACCTTACGCGCCTCAAATTTTTGCTCGTATCGATGGTCACTCCGCTCATTATCCAACCGCTCGTGGTTATGCTCACGCTTGCCTCGGGCGATACGAGTATGAACCTTTTATGGAACGTGCTCAACTGCTACGGTGCAAACGTCGCGGCTTCGCTGGTGTTTATGCCTCTCGTGGCTATTTTCGAGGGTATATTCAACATCGCGGACGATTTCCGTCTCAACGAACTTTGCTCGCTTTCAAACCCGCTTCTCAAACGACTTGCAAGCGAAGCACCGGGTACGTTCAACCACTCGTTGGTGGTCGGCAACCTTGCCGAGGCTTGCGCTTCCGCTATCGGTGAAAATCCCAATATGGCAAGATGCGCCGCGTACTATCACGATATCGGCAAATTGAAAGCGCCTATTTATTTCAGTGAAAACCAATCCTCTTACAACCCGCACGACGAACTTATCCCCGAAGTCAGCGTAAGTATGATCACGTCACACACGCTTTTCGGTGAGATTTTGGCAAAGCAAAACAGACTTCCGCAAGAGATCGTGGCAATATGCAGAGAGCACCACGGCACGTCACCCGTCGGATATTTCTATCGCAAGGCGTTGACGCTCAAAGAAGAGGGTGATCTTGCAGTGGATAAATACACCTACGCAGGACCTAAACCGCAAACCAAGATTGCCGCAATCATTATGATTGCAGACACCATAGAAGCTGCAATGCGCGCTTATATGCCGGACACCAAAGAGGAGTTTGAGGCGCGTATTAACAAACTCGTTGACGAAAAACTCGAATTGCGCCAATTTGACGAGTGTCCCATCACGATGGGAGATATCGCAACCATCAAGCGCACGATTATCGAAGTTTTGCCGTCAATTCACCACGGCAGAATAAACTACGAGAAGAAGAACAGAGCCAACACTTTCAACAAATAAGAAAGACTAACGAAAGATTATGATTAGAATTTCGGGTGCAAAATTCAGCGAAAAAATGCTGATAAAAAGAGTGGAAAGAGCGTGCTTCGAGCATTTGAAGCAACGCGATATTTTCGTGACGGACATTACGATCGTTGACGAAAACACCATTCGCGACCTCAACAGAGAGGCAAGAGGCGTGGACAAAGTGACGGACGTATTGAGTTTTCCGTGCTTTGCTCCGCTTGATTTGCCGGTTTATAAAGAGGACTTTTCACCTTGCGATTTTGACGGAAAAAGAGTTATGCTCGGCTCGATTATGATATGCAGACAAAGAGCGGAGGAACAAGCGCAAGAGTACGGACACTCCTACGCAAGGGAACTCGGCTTTTTGGCGTGCCACGGCTTTTTGCATATCCTCGGCTTTGACCATATAGAGCCCGAAGACGAAAAAGTGATGATTGCCCACCAAAAAGAGATTATGAAGATGGCAAATCTAAAAAGAAACGAAAACTGAATTAATAATTATTAATTAATAATTAATAATTGCGGAATATTCCACAACTTGCGCCTGTGGCGCAAATATCACTTTTTGCGATAACAAAAAATATCACTTGCGCGAAGCGCAAATATCACTGCGACGAAGTCGCAATATCACTCTCGCAAAGCGAGAATATACGAAGGAAAATATATGTACGAAAATTTCAAAAGCGGTTTTATATGCATAGCAGGGCTCGCAAACGCGGGCAAATCTACGCTTACCAACGCTCTCGTCGGTGAAAAGGTGTCCATAGTTTCTTGGCGTCCTCAAACGACGAGAAACAAGCTTCTCGGCATCGTCAACGGCGACGATTATCAAATGGTGCTTATCGATACTCCCGGTATTCACAAGGTGCGCAATCACCTCGGCGAGTATATGATGCAAGCGGTTGACAATTCGCTCAAAGACGTGGACGGAGTGGTATACGTCATCGACGCTTCGCGCGGTATGCAAAAGGAAGATTACGAATTCTTGGAAAAGAACGCGGGGAAAGTGCCCGTCGTGGTTGCGCTCAACAAAGAGGACACCGTGACGAGAGAGACTATGTTCGTAACCTTGCAAAAACTCAACGGCATAGAGGGACTTAAAGCAATCGTGCCTATTTCGGCAAAGAAAGGGGACAATCTCGACCCGCTCCGCAAGGAACTTATCGACCTCTTGCCCGAGGGCGTGCCGATGTATCCCGAGGATATGTACACCGAAAGCAGTATGCGCTTTATGGCGTCCGAGATCATAAGAGAAAAGGCTCTTTATCTTCTCGACAAGGAAGTGCCTTACGGCATAGGCGTGTATATCAACAAGTTTGCGGAAAGAGAGGATCAACCCATAGTCGATATCGACGCGGACATTATTTGCGAAAAGCAATCGCACAAGGCTATCGTCATCGGCAAGGGCGGGGAGATGCTCAAACAAATTGCCACCAAGGCAAGAAAAGACCTCGAACAAATGATAGGTATGCAAGTGTTCCTCACCCTTTACGTGCGCGTTAAGGACGAGTGGCGCGACAACGACTATATTATGAAAGAATTGGGCTACGACCTCAAATCTTTGAAAAAAGACTGAATTTTTGAATAATCTTTCCGATTTTGCACACTCTACGATCGTGAACGAATACGAATTGTGGACAATGTTTGCAAAAACCGGAGACGTCGAGTGGTACAATATGTACCGCGCGATGAAGGACTACAAGGATATTAAGTCGCGACGAAAGGACGAAAATGCAAACAGCCGACCTAAAAATTAAAGCAATTGCAACAAGAGCAGTGCCTTACAATGAGAGTGATATGATCGTCACTCTTGTCGGCGTTGAGTGCGGAAAAATCACCGCCACCGCAAAAGGTTGCCTAAAACCCAAAGCAAAGCTCCGTTATAGCGCAGAACCGATGAATTTCGGAGATTACGTGCTTACGGGGCGCGGGGGAAGATACGTTATCACGGAATGTTCGCAAATAGAGTCGTTTTCCACGATAACGCGCGATATCGAGAAGTATTACGCGGCGTCGCTCGTGCTGGAAGTGCTTACCAAACTTTCCGTCGAGCCTCAACCCGAACTTTTCCTTTGCGCCCTCAAAACGCTCAACAATCTTGCGTTTACCGAGCAAGAGGCGGACGAAGTGGTGACGGATTTTCTTCTCGAAGTGCTCAAAATTTGCGGAAACGAGCTTGATTTCGACCACTGCAACGTGTGCAAGTGCAATATCGACGGCACGGCGTACTTCAAGGACGCCGACGGCATAGTGTGCGAGCATTGCAAAGGATTGGACGGATATATCCCAATCGACCAAACGTCGAGAAAGTATTTGAGCGGTGAAAACAGAAATATTTCACACGAATTGAGAGTGAAAGCAAATCTTTTGCTTTCCGAATTTGTATATATAACGTCGGGGGTGCGCATAGGCACTCACTACTTTACGGAGCAAATATGACAAACAAAAGAACTTTTGTAAAAACGATATCGTTCGTTTTGACGCTGTGCTTGATCGTATCTTGTTGCTTTATGCTTTTTGCGTGCAACAAGAAAAAGGATCAACCCAAAACCGTTGCAGACATCTACAAAAGCAAATCCAGCGAAAGCGAATTTTCCTCTTACAAGTTGCAGTTCGTGCTTGACGAGGGTTGGACTGTTTATACCACTTCAACGTCAAAGTCAAGTCAAAGCGTTGACGTCAACAGCGACGTCGGCTACATAGAGAGCATCAACGGGTTCGTAATCGAGAAAGACGGCTCGCTTTCTATCGTGCTTTGCGACGACCAAAACGTCTATTTCGAGGGCGGTATGAAGGGACAGATTTTCCCCGATTGGATAAACGTGAGCGCACTCCGCGTGAAGGGCAATCTCATTGCTTGCAAGTTTGCCAACGGTGAAGCGGGCGTTTTCGATAAGAGCGGAAACACCGTATTGTCGCGCTCGGTCGCAAGCGGTGCGTCCGATGCAAATATCGACGACGTTATCAAGATTTTGGACGGAAGTATGATTGCTGTGTCTCAAACCTACGACACCAAGGCGGTAAGCGGTTACACCTCCATATATCGTCCCACTACGAGCGGTGAATTGTCTACCAGAGGTCAACTCGTGTGCAGATTGCAAAACGACGACGCAAAACTCTCGTATATGAGAGGTTTTGACGGAAAATACGTCAGCGTCGTGGGCAACTCCGAGGGTGATTATATCTTCGCAATTCCGCAAAGCGCAAGCGAGCCTAAAAACGTCATTGCCACCACCAACGGCACGGTTGAGGATAACGGCAACGACGATTATTACAGCGAAATCACTTATATGGGCAACGGCAAGTTCTTCATTCACGAGGACTGGACGGTTGACTCGTCGGACGATTACGCCTACTACGACGGCTTCGATTACTACTGCTTCAAGCGTAGAATTTATACGCCCGACAACGACGCTACGAGCGATTATACGCAAAACGCGGACAAGGTGTTCCTCTATCTCGAAAACGCCTACTACGGCGGTGACAAGGGCGGTATAGACACCACGTCCTACCTCAAAGACGGATTTACCTACGCAAGTTACGGATTGTCGATCGTCGGCAAACTCGGCACATACGATCAATATATTCTCGACTCCGATTTCAACGTCGTTATGTCGCTTTCGGGCAACTACGGCGTAACCATCAAAGACCAAAAGAAAGAGAAAGTCGGTTATTTCGATCTCGTTATGCAAAGCGTTGACGGATACTACTACAATCCGCTTCAACCCAGCGAAGTCAACGTCTACGACAAGGACGGCAAGCTCGTCGGTCACAACGACAGAACCACCGTCGTGCAACAAGAGCTCGGCAACAATATGATAGTTGCCGCAATCACCGATCCCGACGATAGCAATAGTTATCTCTTCGGAGCGTTTAACCTCTACGGTGAGACGGTTATTCCGTTTGAATACTCGTCGCTTTCGGCGTTTAGAGGCTCGTACACAATCGGTATGAAATACGACAGCGACGCAAAGAAGACGCTTCCGTATATTATCGGCAGCGACGGCAAGGTCGTCACCGAAATGAGCGACGGAACTACGCCTCTTGCGGATATCGCAAAATCGACGTCCAGCCAATATATCTACAAAATCGGTTGCTATATGAACTACGTCACCACGACGGGCGCGGACGGCAAAGAGGTCAAACTTTTCGGCATAAAGAACTTCAACCCCAACGTGAACAAAAACGTGATTATGCCCGCAACGATGGCTTCGGGAAGCGTGCTTTACGCCTCTTCCAAGTGCCCGAATAAAGTGTTCGTGTTTGAGAAGGTCACCGGCGGTTCTGCCGTTGCGTATACGGTATATCAATTGATTTAAGGCAAGAAAAATGACAAAAATCGTCAATGCAAAAGACGGAATAGACGAAGGCGCGCGTATCCTCAAAGAGGGCGGTCTCGTCGTGTTTCCCACGGAGACCGTTTACGGACTCGGTGCAAACGCCTTCGATCCCGACGCCGTCGCAAAAATATTCAAAGCCAAGGGCAGACCGCAAGACAATCCGCTTATCGTACATATATCGTCGCTCGACCAAGTGAAAGATATTGCGGTGGATATTCCCGAGGAGTTTTACAAGCTCGCGCAAAGGTTTATGCCCGGGCCTCTTACCGTCATACTCAAAAAGAGCGACAAAATTCCCTACGTCGTGACTGCGGGCGGTGAAACGGTGGGTATTCGTATGCCCAAAAACGTTTATACGAGAGAACTCATTGCAAAGAGTTATCCGCTTGCAGCGCCCAGCGCAAACCGCTCCAAACATATATCTCCAACCACCGCACAACACGTTTACGAGGACTTGAACGATGAAGTGGAGCTTATTCTCGACGACGGTCCTTGCGAAGTGGGTATTGAGTCCACGGTGCTTGATTTGACGGTGGACGTGCCGACGATATTAAGACCGGGTGCGGTGACTGCGGATATGCTTCTCGATATAGTGGGGGCTGTCAGTCAAAACGGCAAAGTCATCAAAATCGCAAAAGCCCCCGGTATGAAATACACGCATTACGCGCCGAAGGTGGAAACGGTTACGGCACTCAGTATCGAGCACGCGGTGAGCGAATACGATAGACAAGTAGAGCTTGGCAAGCACCCCGTTATCGTTGCGCGCGATATATATAGGGACGTTGTGAAAGAGCGTGAGCAAATCTCGCTCGGCATCACCGTCGAGGACTATACTCGCAACATATATTCCGCACTTCACGTTGCCGAAAAGGCGTACGATTTTATCATCGTCGAGGAACTCAAAGGCGACGGGCTTGAAGCGTCGGTTATGAACAGAGTCACCAAAGCGGCGGGAGGCAAGGAAGTATGAAAGTGCTTTTCGTATGCACCGCAAATACTTGCCGTTCTCCTATGTTGGAACAGATGTTTCGCCAATACGCTTTCGCGCGCGGAATTAAGGATATAGAGATTGACAGTGCGGGGCTTGCGCCTCGTGAGGACGATACGCTCAATCCGTACTGCGCAAGCGTGCTTGAAAGACACGGCGTGCCGTACTATATCGATAGAAAGGCAAAAGCGTTGGACAAGAAAGCGGTGAAGAGCGCAAATCTCGTATATACTATGGACGACGAGCAAGCAAACGCTGTAAGGGAAACGTACGGCGTCAAGCGCAAAGTCAAGTCCTTGTCCGCTTTTTGCGGTGGCGGAGTATTAGACCCCTACGGCTACGACGAGGGAGCGTACGAAGCAACTTATTCGTTGTTTTTGAGCATACTTCCCAATCTGTTTGCAGAGGTAACGAAAGAGCAAAAATAGCCGTTGATAACGACGGAGATATCGTCGTTTTATCCGCAAAAACGGTTGCTCTTTTTAATCGGAAAATCAAAAATCAATTTAATTGGGAAAAACGAAAACGGGTGCTTTACGCACTCGTTTTATATTTATAAAAAGCCGATTTCACTTATAGACGCTATTCGTCGTAATCTTCGTTAAATTGCGATTTGAGAAGTTCTTTGAATATCTTGATATGCACTTCTTCGTCGAGAATTATGCGTTCGAGAAGCATCTTTACGCTGTCGGTGGTGAGGTTGAGAATAGTGCGCTCGTAGTTAAGTATCGCGGTCTGTTCCGCAACGACGTTTTGACGGAGATATTTTCTCGGGTCGAGAGTGTAGTTGACGAAACTTCCGTTCCAATACGTCCTTGCGCCCATAACGGGGTATCCGCCCAGCGCGTATATCGTCTCACCCAGCAGTTCGTGATGGCGCATTTCGGTGATTGCGATGCCTTCGAGCGCGGCCGCTATCTCGGGATATTTGGGTGAAACGTACTTTTGAAAAGAGTAGGTCAAAACCGCGGTCAATTCGCTTGCCGAACCAGCGTAAACGGGCATAAGAAGCTTGGATTCAGCGACGTTTTGCTCCACTTCGATTTTGGGATAGGGAAGGTCGCTTGCATATTTTGTCAAGTCCATATAATCCTCCTTTTTGACTACTATATGACGCGATTTGGCGTTTCGTTACGATATACGGCGTGCTTTTTGCTTAAAACGAGCAAATTTTATGGTATATTTGATAAAACCGCTTGCAAAATATATATTCTTATGATAAAATCTCATAGTAACTTTTAGGAGGTATAGTATGCTAGATTCATTGAATTCTATTCTTCTTGCCGCAGAACAAGGCATTAAGTATGAGACAGCACAACAAGTGTTGATGGCATTCGTTATATTGATGACAATTGCGGCAGTCGCAATCATCGTAGTCATTATGATGCAAAAGGGCACAAACGACAACGTGGGCGTTATTACGGGCGCAAGCGATACTTTTTACGGCAAAAACAAAAAGAGCAATAGAGAAAGCATTCTCAAAAAAGTGACTTTCGGTCTCTTCGCTTTCATTCTCGTATGCGCAATCATTTGCTTCGTGATGTGGAAGTTTGTCGGTACAAATCTTTAATTTTCAAAGAAAATATCGCAACGGCTCGTATACGAGCCGTTTTATTTTTATATCGACGAATTTATCCCTTGAATAATGGATAATAGTAATATATAATCAACTTATATGGAAAAACTTATCGCAACCAACAAAAAAGCCTATCACGACTATTTCGTCGAGGACACCTACGAAGCGGGTATCGTACTCGTAGGGTGCGAGGTGAAGTCGGTGCGTCTCGGACAAATCAATCTTCGAGACAGTTTCGTCATAATCAAAAACGGTGAAGTCTTTATGCTCGGCACGCACATTTCGCCGTACAAAATGGGCAGTTATTACAACGTAGACCCTCGTCGCACGCGCAAACTTTTGCTCAACCGCTCGGAAATCAACAAACTCCGCGGAAAGGTGGAACAAAAGGGATACACGCTTATACCTCTCAAAGTCTACTTCAAAGACGCACTCGTAAAGGTGGAAATCGGGCTTTGCAAAGGTAAGGAATTGCACGACAAACGCCAAGCAATCAAGGAAAAGGAAAACAACAGAAACTTGCAACGAGTGATGAAAGAATACAACACTCGATAAAACGTATAAAAAAAGACTAAATTTGATTTAGTCTTTTTTGTTGCTTTTTCCCAAATTGCAATCGGAACAAAGTGTTCTCAAATTGCTCATTACCGTTTCACCACCTAGCGAGTAGGGAACGATATGATCAACGTGCAAAGTGATGCTTGGATCGGTTGCGGGACTTTTACCGCAAATCGAGCATTTGTAATGGTCGCGCTTGAAAACGTCGAATTTCAAACTTTTTGACGGTTCTCTTGGTGTTTTATGTTTGATTTCGGTTGGTTTGGTTTCCGTTATCGTATTTCTATTCTTTTCCCAAATCGTAAATTCTTTCAAACAAGTATCCCATTTCCCAAAATTAGAAACTATTATCTTTTTTGTATGGTGAGTAATACTTTCAAACTCCCTCAACGTAGGTTGTTTCCCAAGTTGTACCCACAAATCTTCAATTAAACGAAAGATTTCTTCTTTTGATAAATGTTCTTGAATTTTCGTTGGTTTTATCCCCAATCTTGCGAGCAAATTATTCCAAGAACCGAAGTGATTAATTATTGCTTTGCTACGATATTTACCATAAGTGCAGTATTCTTTTAGAGTAATAGTTTGTTTTTTCAGCACTATATTTTTAACGTATAACAAATCCATAATGATTTCATCATCTGAAATCTTATTCGTTCTATCTACGTATTCAAAATCCATATCCGTATTTACCTCCTCGAAAATGGTATCACAAAATGTCGTATTTTGCAATATGCTCTTGTTATTTGAGTTTGAGATAGAAAAAGAGTTAGAATATTGCTACTCTAACTCTGTGTGCACGATAAATTTTTAACGTATTGTTTCAAGTCTTTATTTGTAATTTCTTATAAAGTTGTTGAAGAAGCCGACGCAACTCGTGATAGCGTCGATATCCACGTTTTCGTCGGAAGCGTGCATACCGCCAAGTTGCTTAAACGAGAGTGGGCAAGGCGTGCAACGGATTGCGTTTTTGGATATTTGTTGCAACACGCGGCAGTCCGTGCCTCCGAACACCAAGAAGGGAACGACCGCAACGTCGGGATATACCGCGTTGAGTGCCTTTTTGTACATTTGGAAGCCCTCGCCTTTGATGTCGATCATCGGGGACGCTTCGCGAGATTGCAAAACTTCCATTTCGAGATCGTATTTCTTTGCAAGTTTTTTGAGTTTTGCAAAGCATTTTTCGCTCGTGTCGTGGGGCGCGAAGCGGAGGTTTGCAACCACGGACGCTTCTTGCGGAATTACGTTGGGGGCGGGTGAGCCTTGCGACATAGTGAACACCATAGTCGTGGTGAAGAGTCCGCCACCGTACGCCGCGTTTACCTTCGGACCTATTTTTGCAAGCCACCAACCGTTGATGCCGATGAGGTGGCAGAACAATTTGAGCGGAGAGATAAGCGCGTCACCCATACCGTAAATCATCGCTTTGGCGGCTTTGGACGCTTTGGGCTTGAAAACGGTGTGCTTTTCGCAATAGTTTACGAACGCGGACAATCTTGCGATAGGCGTCTTTTTCGGGGGTTGAGAGCTGTGACCGCCTTTTCCGCGAGCGATAAATTTGACGTCGGCGTAGCCTTTTTCCAAAATACCGACTGCCGCAACGTCCTTTTTCATAACGCTTGCGCCTTTGCGCATAATCGCACCGCCTTCGTCAACGACGAGGAAGGGAGTGATACCTTGGGACTTGAACCAATCGCGCGCCATACTTGCACCGGGGCCCGAAGTTTCTTCGTTGTCGCTGTAACTCAAATATACGTCTTGCTCGGGCACGAAACCTTCCGCAATGAGTTCGTCACACGCTTGAATAGTGGAGAAGAGGGTGTTTTTGCAGTCCATTGCGCCTCTTCCGTACACTTTGCCGTCAACGATTTGTCCGCCGAAGGGAGGATAATGCCAATCGGACTCGACGACGGGCACAACGTCTTGGTGCGCCATAAGCACGAGAGGTTTATCGGACGATTTGCCTTTCCACTTGTAAAGCAATACGTCACCGCCGACTTGTATCTTTTGGCAAGTGGCAGTTACGTGCGGAAATTCCTCGTCCAAAACCTTGTGGAACGCATCGAAATACTCGTGACCGCTATTCGTGACGGTGGGGCATTGAATGAGTTTTACAAAACTATCGACATAACCGTTTTCGTATTTCATAGTAACTCCTAATGGATAAATAAATTTATAATACAATTGTACAACGCCGGTCACATTTATTCAAGTAAAATTTTACATATATCCGCCACTCCTCGTGTGCAAGCACCCGATTTGTTTATGCCGACGGTACACAGTTCCGCCTACGGGCACTCAAAAGTAACCTTACGAGCGCAATGCGCTTTATTTTTTCATATATCCGCCACCTTACTCGCAAGCGAGACGGGGCGGATATATGAAAAAACAACCTCACGGTTTTCGTAAGGTTGTTTTTTCGTTGGTGCCGGCGGTCGGACTCGAACCGACACGGATGATTAGTCCACAGGATTTTGAGTCCAGCGCGTCTGCCAGTTTCACCACGCCGGCGCAAGAGTTAATATACCATAAATCAATTGCCGATGCAACTGATTTTTGCAATTTTCATTTGTGAGAAGATATATTTTCTCTAAGCATAACTATTTTGTGGATATTTTATCGTTATTTCTTTGTATTTCGCTACGCTGGATTCCCACGGTCACTTCGTTCCCTCGGAATGACATAAGGAAAAATTAAAATCGGGTGTGGGTGTCCCACCATATCGTCATTGCGAGCGTTAGCGAGGCAATCTAGCCGAAGGCGCACGCACCAAGCAAGCGATATAGCGAAATTGTGGGTATGAGTTTTTATCCATACACACCAAACAGACAATCTTGCAAAACTGTGGGAAGATTATTTTATCCTTGCTTGAACTGATAGCGAAGATTGGCTGTGCGGTAGTAGTTGCGAGAACAAATGCGGTTTATGGCAACAAATATGTATGTTGTCATCACCGCGATGCCGTTTGAGCAACTGGTTGCGCGGTAGAGGAGCAATAAATCAAGCGTGGCTTTCGACAATACGCACGAGTGCGTGTTGTCGTTGCCACAGTGATGATTTTTGCTCGTATTCGGCGCAAAGTCCTCAATGCTCAAATTGAGAATTATACAAATTGGCGTAGAAACCGCCTTTTGCAAGCAATTCTTCGTGAGTGCCTTTTTCGATGACGTTGCCTTTGTTCATAACGAGGATCAAGTCTGCATTCTTGATAGTGGAGAGGCGGTGCGCAACGATAAATGAAGTCTTGTTTTGCATAAGCACTTCAAAGGCTTGTTGAATTTTGATTTCCGTACGAGTATCGATTGACGACGTTGCCTCGTCCAAAATGAGCATCGGCGGGTGAGTGAGCATAACGCGCGCGATACAAAGCAATTGCTTTTGACCTTGGGAGATGTTGCCGCCGTCGTCGCCGAGCACGGTGTCGTAGCCGTTTTCAAGACGCATAATGCAGTTGTGGATATGCGCTGATTTTGCTGCTTGGATAATCTCTTCGTCCGTGGCATCGGGATTGCCGTACGCGATATTTTCACGCACAGTGCCTTTTTTGAGCCACGTATCTTGCAACACCATACCGTAGTTGAGGCGGAGCGACTTTCTCGTAACCTCGGTTATATCTTTGCCTTCAACGCAAATTCTTCCGCTGTCGGCGTCGTAGAAGCGCATAAGAAGGTTGATTAAAGTCGTTTTTCCGCAACCCGTAGGACCGACGATTGCTATGCGTTGACCGCTCTTGACGTTGAGAGAGAAGCCTTGAATGAGCGGGACTTCCTTGACGTAAGAGAAGTAAACGTCTTCAATTGATATATTGCCTTTGACGTCGGTGAGGTCTTCAAAGCCCACGTCCGAGGATTGGTTGGGAGCTTCGAGAAGGTCGAAAACGCGGTTTGCAGCGGCGGTTGCCGTTTGGAGCTCGGTAACAACGCCCGTGATTTCGTTGAAAGGCTTGGTGTATTGGTTGGCGTAGGAAAGCACGCACGAGAGCGCGCCTACGCTGAACGTACTCATACCCAGCACTTCGTTGCCGTTGATGACGAGATACGCGCCCAAAACGCATACCGCAACGTACACCACGCTGTTGACGAATCTCGTGCAAGGATTGACCAAAGACGAGTAGAAAGCGGCGTTCTGTCCGCATATTTTCAAATCGTCGTTGATAACGCCGAATCTGCTTTCCGCGCGTTTTTCGTATCCGAAGAGTTTGACGACGCGTTGGTTGGAAAGCATTTCCGTGACGAGTCCCGTCATTTCACCGCGTTTTTTGGCTTGCAGAGCAAACATATTGTGGCAGCCGCGAGCTATGAAATACGCAACGAACAGCGAAAGGGGAGTGAGAAGCACGACGATGAGCGCAATGAGCCAGTTGTACCAAATCATAAACGCAAGCGTGCCGACGATGGTCACTATACCGCTGAAAAGTTGCGAGAAGCCTTGAATGAGTCCGTCGGATATTTGGTCGATATCGTTGCCGACGCGCGACATCAAATCACCGTGGGAGTTGCTATCGATATATGAGAGCGGAACGTCGTTGAGCTTGGCGTACGCTTTGCGACGAAGGTCGCGAATAGTGCGGAACGAAGCAAAATTTATGCAAAGATTGCTGAGATATTGGAACAAGAACGCCGCCGCGATAAGTCCGCCGAGTATTCCCGAGTTTTTGAGAATAACGCCGAAGTCAACGTTGTCTTTGCCAATGATGTAGTCCACCGTATTGCCGATAATAACGGGTGCAAGAAGCGTCGCGGCTATTTGGATAACCGAGAAAATCAGAGCACCTATTATATAGGGAAGATAGGGGCGCGCGAATTTGAGCAATTTCTTGATTGCGCCCGTTTCCATCTTTTTGGTTTGAGTTTTTGCGGAGGTTTTTTTCATTTGATTTCGTCCTCCTTGTTTTGAGATAGGCAAATTTCGCGATACACGGGGCAAGTGTCGATAAGCTCGTCGTGCGTGCCGAGTCCCACGACTTTTCCGTCGTCGAGCACGATTATAACGTCGCAGTATTTGAGGCTGGTTGCCCTTTGCGATACGGTAACGGTGGTGAGACCTCTTTCCTCGCGCAATTCACCGAGTGCTTTGCGAAGCCTTGCGTCCGTTGCGAAGTCGAGCGCGCTGGAACTGTCGTCAAGCACCAAAATTTCGGGAGAAGAGACCAGCGCACGCGCGATAGTGAGACGTTGTCTTTGTCCGCCCGACAAATTCTTTCCGCCTTGCGCGATATACTCGTCAAGACTGTCTTTTTTGGCGTATACGAATTCTGCCGATTGCGAGATTTGAAGCGCTTTGTCTATTTCCTCGTCCGTGGCGTCCGCCTTGCCCCATTGCAAGTTTTCGCGCACCGTACCTTCAAAAAGCACTGCCTTTTGCGGAGCTACTCCGAAGAGAGAATAGAGTTGAGCGTTGGTGTAGTTTTTGACGTTTTCACCGAAGACTTTCACTTCGCCCTCGGTTGCGTCGTAAAGCCTCGTCATAAGGCTGACGAGCGTCGTTTTTCCGCTACCCGTACCGCCGAGAATACCCACGCTTTGACCTCTTTGCACAGTTACGTTGACGTTTTCAAGCGATGGGGAGGGGCTTGACGCGTAAGTGAAAGAAACGCCGTTGAGCTCGATTGCGGGAGCGTTCGTATCGGGGGTTGCGCCTTCGCCTTCTTTCATAGAAGACGTAGCGGCAAAAACCTCGTTGATTCTCGCTGCCGAAGCCGACGCTTTGGTGAAGGTTACCAGCAAGTTTGCAAATACGATGAGCGCGTTGAGAATTTGCGTCATATAGTTAACGAGCGCGATGATTTCACCTTGCGAAAGGTTGCCGTAATACACAGTTTTTCCACCGAAATAGAGGATCGCGATTATTGCGATATTGAGCACGGCGTAGGTGAGAGGATTGAGAAGCGCGGAGAGCGCACCAACCTTTATGGAAGCGGAGGAAAGTTTTTCCGAAGCCTTGTCGAAGCCCGCTTTTTCTCTCTCTTCGGCGTCAAAAGCACGGATAACTCTTGCACCTGACAAATTCTCTTTGGTGAGGCGGGTTACGTCGTCGAGTTTGGCTTGAACGCCCTTGTATTTGGGCATAGTCAAGGCAAGTATGAGTGCCAAAAGCCCCGCAATAACCAAAGACGCCACTACGAATATAAGCGAGAGTTTGACGTCGATTATCATTGCCATAACGATTGCGCCCACCGCGATAAACGGCGCGCGCAAAACGAGACGGATAAACATAAGCACCGCTTGTTGAGTTTGGTTGACGTCGCTGGTCATTCTCGTGATGAGAGAGGTGGTGGAGAACTTGTCGAGTTCTGCGTAAGTGAACGTGTTGATGTGCGCGTAAAGGTCGCGACGAAGGTTCGTGCCGAAGCCCATAGACGCTCTCGACGCAAAGAATTGCGCGGTAAGTGAAAATCCGAGTCCGAATACGCCGAGCGCAAGTATAATCAATCCGCCGTAAATCAAGCCCGAATAATCACCGTTTTGTCCGCGCGGAATTGCGGTGTCGATTATCCAAGCCACTATGACGGGCACGATAAGCTCGAATACCGCTTCAACGAGTTTGAAGAACGGACCTATTATCGTCTTTGCCCAATAGCCTTTGAGATATTTCAGTAGTTTCGTCATTTTTATTCCACTATAAAGTATTTTCAAAAACTTATTTTATCATATTCGTGCGCGATAGTAAACTTTTTGTGAAACAGATTTTTGCAATGTCTCAAAATCGGCGTAAATACGGCAAAATATACACGAGTGTATACAAATATCCGCACGCTATTGACTTTTCGTTTTTAAATAATTATAATACTTGTATTAAATATAGAAATTGGAGAAAGATATGGGTTGCATTTGGCACGACATTGACGAGAGTAGAATTACCACTACCGATTTTTTGGCAGTTATAGAAATATCCAAGGGAAGCAAAAATAAATATGAACTTGACAAGGCGTCCGGCGCACTGATTTTGGACAGAGTGCTTTATACGTCCACGCACTATCCCGCAAACTACGGTTTCATTCCGCGCACTTACAGTGAGGACAACGACCCGCTCGACGTACTCGTGCTTTGCTCCGAGCCTATCGTCCCGATGGCAATGGTGAGATGCTATCCCATCGGCGTAATGATGATGCAAGACGGCGGAGAGATGGACTACAAGATCATCGCAATTCCTTTCAAAGATCCTACGTGGAATATATACAAGGAAATCGAAGATTTGCCCTCGCACATTATGGAAGAAATGTCGCACTTTTTCAGAGTTTACAAACAACTCGAAGGCAAGCAAACGACCGTATTCCAAGTAAAGAACAGAGAATTTGCCGAACTTATTATCAAAGATAATATGGAAGCGTACAAGAAGAAGTTCAACATCAAATAACGCTACGGCAAGAATTAATAATTAATAATTTTGGGTGGGACACCCACACCCAAACGAAAATGTTATGGAATATTCCATTTGTCATTCCGAGGGAACGAAGTGACCGTGGAAATCCAGCGTAGCGAAATGCGCCTTCGGCTAGATTGCCACGCTTGCGCTTGCAATGACGATATGGTGGGATACCCACACCCAAATGAAATAATCCACAACTCGCACACAGTGCGAATATCATTTTTTGCGTAAGCAAAAAATATCACTGTGCGTAGCACAATATCACTCTCGCTATGCGAGAATATCACTTCGTGGGTGAATGCACACGAACAATATTAAAACCAATTTTTAGAGGAATATAACCAATGAAATACGATTGTATCGTAATAGGCGGCGGTATCGTCGGCACGGCAGTACTTGACAGACTTGCAAGGCGCAATCTCAAAGTTCTGCTTATCGAAAAGTGCGACGACGTCGCCTCTTTTTCTACGAGAGCAAACAGCGGTATAGTTCACGCGGGTTACGACTGCGAGCCAAATACCCTCAAAGCCAAATTCAACGTTCGCGGAAACGAGCTTACGTGGCAAGACGTCAAGGAACTCGACGTTCCGCATCATAGATGCGCTTCTATCGTCGTTGCGCGTGCAGACCAACTCGAAGGGCTTGAAATCCTCAAAGAAAAGGCGGAGGCAAACGGCGTTCCCGTAGAGATATGGGACAGAGAAAAGACCGTTGCGCTCGAACCTAACGTTGCGGACGACATAGCGTTCTCTCTCTACGCACCGACGGCGGGTATCGTATCTCCTTACCAACTTTGCATTGCGTACGCGGACAGGGCGGTGCTAAACGGCGCACAAGTTTTGCTCGAATGTGAAAGTCAATCCATCTCAAAGGAAAACGACGAGTATATCGTAAAGACCAACAAAGGCGACTTTACCGCAAAATACGTAATCAACTGCGCGGGCGCACACGGAGCGCAAGTCAACGACCAAGCGGGTGCGGAACATTACGAGACCACGTATAGAAGAGGCGATTATTTCGTACTCGACAATACGGAAAGAAAGAACGTGCATACGGTTATATTCCAACTTCCGAGCGCACTCGGCAAAGGCGTGCTCGTAGCACCCACCGCGGACGGAAACGTTATATACGGACCTACTGCCGTAGACACTACGGACGACGACGGTACGGCGTCTTCGCTCGATTCTCTCGATACGTTGAGAAAGAGCGTGCCCATATCCTATAAGACGCCCGCTTACAATAAGTGCATAAGAGTGTATTCGGGATTGCGTACGATTATCGGTCACGACTTCGTGATAGGTGAATCCAAGATAAAAGACAACTTCTTTATGGCAATCGGTATATGCTCACCCGGTCTTACGTCCGCTCCCGCAATAGCGGAATATATAGACGAGCTTATAGCAAGCAAGTCGGGCGCGACTCTCAAAGAGAATTACGTAAGGGAAGTTGCAAAACATAATAGACTTACCGAACTTGACGAAAAGACGCTCAACGCGCTTATAGAGAAAGACTCCGCGTGGGGCAGAATAGTATGCCGTTGCGAAAAGGTCACGGAAGCGGAGATAGTGGAAGCTATTCATTCGCCCGTTCCCGCAACTACGGTGGACGCCGTCAAACGTCGCACTCGCGCGGGTATGGGAAGATGCCAAGGCGGTTTCTGCGGTCCAAGAGTTATGGAAATCATTGCAAGAGAACTCGATATGCCTCTCGACAAGGTTAGAAAGGGCGGCGGAGAAGACTCCAATATTGCGGTATGCAAAGTCAAGGAGGTGAGATAATGAACACACTCAAATTTGACGTAGTTATCATAGGCGGCGGTCCTGCGGGTATGGCGGCGGCACTTTCCGCAAGAAAGCAAGGCGCAAGCACGCTTATTCTTGAAAGAGACGTGAGATTGGGCGGTATCCTCAATCAATGCATACACCAAGGTTTCGGACTTCATTACTTCGGCGAAGAGATGACTGGGCCCGAATACGCCAACCGCTTCAAAGAGATGGTTGAAAAGGAAGACATCACCGTTATGCTTGAAAGTATGGTGTTGTCCCTTGACGAAAACAAGGTCGTCAGCGTATTGTCTCCCACGGCGGGATTTTGCAAGATACAAGCGGGCGCAATCGTGCTTGCAATGGGTTGCAGAGAGCGCACCGCGGGCGCAATCGCACTCCCCGGCACTCGTCCTGCGGGCGTATATACCGCGGGTATGGCGCAAAAGATTTGCAACCTCGACGGTTATCTCGTAGGCAAGGAAGTCGTGATTTTGGGTAGCGGTGACATCGGTCTTATTATGGCGCGTCGTATGACTACGGAAGGCGCAAAGGTCAAACTCGTGCTCGAACTTATGCCGTATTCCAGCGGACTTAAACGTAACATCGTTCAATGCCTCGACGACTATAATATTCCCATCAAATACAGCCACACGATTACGAGAATAGTCGGCAAACCGCGTATGACGGGACTTTATTACGCACCCGTGGGCGCGGACAGAAAGCCGATACTCGAAGAAGAGCAATATATCGATTGCGACACGCTTTTGTTGTCGGTGGGACTTATTCCCGAAAACGATTTGCTCAACGGCACGCACGTCGAGATGAGCAGAATCACCAACGGCGCAGTGGTGGACGAGCATAGAATGACGTCTTGCGAAGGTATTTTCTCTTGCGGTAACGTGCTTCACGTGCACGACCTCGTGGACAACGTTTCGCACGAGGCGGAAATCGCTGGTGAATACGCCGCAAAATACGCGCTCGGTCAAACGGAAAAAGCAGAGGAACAATACGACGTCATCGCAAAGGACGGCGTGAGATACGCGCTTCCTCAAAGAGTGAGCAAAGGCGACGGAAAGGTGCAAATCTTCTTCCGTGTCGGTGACGTTTACAAGAATTGCAAACTCGTTGCGGAATGTAACGGAAAAGTGTTGCTTTCAAAGAAATGTATGGTGCTTGCCCCCGGTGAAATGGGCAATATCGTGCTCGATAAATCCGCAATAGATTCGGACGTTGTAGTGAGGTTGGAAAAATGAATACGATTTGCATAAATTGCCCTATGGGTTGTCCGCTTACGATAGAGGAAAAAGACGGCGTAGTTACCGTCACGGGAAACACTTGCAAAAGAGGCGAGTTGTACGGCAAAGAAGAGTACACGCACCCCAGAAGAAACGTAACCACGCTCGTAAAGCTCCAAAACGGCGGCGTCGCTTCTTGCAAGACCACTACCACCGTTCCCAAAGAGATGATATTCGACGTCGTCAAATTTATCGGCACGCTTACGTGCTCCGACGACGTAAAAATCGGTGACGTCGTGGCAAAAGACGTGCTCGGTACGGGCGCTGACGTCGTTATCACGGGCAGAAGATAAAACCATATCCAAAACCGGAATAGAACTTTTAACCGTCGCAATCGAGTGTGTAAAGCCTCGATTGCGATAAACTTATACCAAAGATAAGGCAATGACTATCAAGGGGAAACGCATATTCAATTATAGATCGCTGGTATTTTTCGCAGTGGCTTTGATATTCGGTATTCTTGTCGCGGAAGCACTTTACACTCAATCCGTGTGGTGGTATCTTGCGCTTTTGATAGTTATTATCGGCGCAAATATCGCAGTCGTTGCCGTCAAAAAATCAAGAAAATTTTTCTATATTTCTCTTGCCGTTCTCGTCGGTTTTATATCGATGACGGCAACCAATTTGCAATATAATTCCGTAGATATCAAGACGTATTCCGGCACTTTCACGGCACAAGTGTCGAGTGAGATTTTATACGAAAACGGCAAAGCCTCTTTTTATCTCGACAATATAACGACTGCTGACGGTGCGCTCGAATATTCCGCTTACGCAAGGTGCAGTATTTACGCCGAAGATATAGACTTTTCCACAGGTGATTTCGTTACGATGAAAGGCACGATAAAATATCGCACTCACGAGAGGTTCGATACGTTTTATTCGTCGTACGTTTCAAGCGGTGTGAGGTATAACGCGTCCGTGTCTTCGATAGAAAAGTCGTCGGACGGCAAGTTGCAATTTCCCGACAATCTGCAAGTTCGAATAAAGCGAATTTTGTACGAGAACACCGACGATTACACTGCGTCCATTTCGCAAGCGTTGGTGCTCGGTGACAAGTTTGGAATAGACGGTGATTTGTACGACAACATCAAAGCGAGCGGTCTTGCACACGTGCTTGCGGTCAGCGGACTTCACGTATCCACGCTTGCCGCGGCATTGTATTTCGTCTTAAAGAAGTTGAAGGTCAATCCAAAAATCAGTTTCGTCGCGGTGCTCGTGCTGACTTTCTTATATTCTATGCTTTGCTCGTTTACTGCGTCGTCTTTAAGAGCGGTAGTTATGAGCGGAGTGAGTATGTTTGCCTCGTCGTTCGGGCGCAAACGCGACGATTTGTCCTCGCTTTCGCTTGCGGCAATATTGATTTTGATATTCAGACCTTGCGCAATCGCGGATATCGGATTTTTGCTATCCTTTGCTTCCGTTGCGGGCATATTTATGTTTGCAAGACCGTTTGAGAGGACGGGCAACAAAATAGTGAACAAGCTTAGTCCCAAACGCCGTATCGGCAGAAAGTTTGCAAGCGTATGTGCGATATCTTTTGCGACCAACCTTGCCTCTTATCCGTTCGTTGCGTACTTCTTCGGCGAAGTGCCCGTGCTGTTCATCTTGTCCAATTTTTTGATTTTGCCGTATATTATGGCGGTGTACGTGGCAATGCTCGTGCTCACTACGCTTTCAGTAATCACGGGTTGGGACGGTTTCGTTTGGATACTCAAATACTTGCTGTTGCCATTCCGCTTGTACGTCAAAGCGATAGGCACGTTGCCTTTTGCAACGGTGAATACCGTTATGGGACTCGTCGGACTTATAACGTCTGTGATTATGCTTATTCTTGCGTCGAGATACGTTTTCCTAACCAAAGTGCAAAGAGGTAGGGTGTTGTCGCTCACCGCAACGGCGGGACTAGTGGTGAGTATTATCGTTGCATCGTGCGTATGATAATAGTGCGCCGACTTGCATAAACTAATCGTTGAGTGAGCAAAAACGCTTCAAAAATCGTCGTTTTTCGCTATTTTTGTCGCTTTGCTTGCTCTCCGTGTCGAAAAAAACCAAAAATGTATTGCGCTTGACTTGTTTGTGTGTTAATATATTTTTGTTTATAATACTCTCATAAGGGGTGGAAGTATGATTGAAAATCTCAAACTCGGTCCTCTCGACGGATTCAACGCGCTTATCGTGATCGTCGCATTGGTGGTCGCGCTCGTTGCGCTTATCGCAGTCCTCGTCACTTGCATAGTGAAAGCTATCAAGGAAAAGAACGATACCAAAGAGGATAAAGCGGAAAACGAGTTTTATTCCGAATACGGCGTTACGGGTGAAGAAGTTCGCCTCAATCAAAAGCTTGCAAGATTGCGCAATCAAGTCAAAGAGGCTATGAGAGGCAACAAGGGCAAAGCGGTTGAACCTATCGCAAACGAACAACCCGTTCAAGAACCCGTAGCCGAACAATCACCTATCGTTGAAGAAACTCCCGTCGAGCAAGTTGCGGCAGACGAAACGGTTGAACCCGAAAAGGCGGAAGAGCCCGTCGTTGAACCCGCACCCGTCGTCGAGGAAGTTAAAGAAGAACCCGTTCCCGAGCCGACGACCGAACCCGTCGTTGAGCCCGAACCGGTCGCAGAACCCGTGGTCGAACCCGTGAAGGAAGAACCCGTCAAAGAAGAGCCGGTTAAGGAAGAGCCTATTCCCGAACCCGTTCCCGAAAAGGTCGAAGAACCCGTCAAGAAGGGCGTCGATAAGCCCACCACCAAGAAAGTCGTCAAGAAGAAACCCGACGATTGGTCCAAATACGACGGCACTTACGAAGGTTATTATTACGACCCCGAAGACGCTTGCTACTACGAAGGCACTCCGTCACCCGCTCTTGCAAAGAAACTTGCGGCAAAAGAGGCGGAACTCGAAGCTCTCAACGCCAATAAGGATAAGAAAGTCGTTATCAAGAAAGTTGCTCCTCCGTTTGCAGCACTCAAAACGCCCAAGAACGTGCGCAAAGCTCCCGAAAAAGTCGCAGGCTTTGACGAGTCCGTCATTTACGGCAAGTACGTTATCGAGCACGTCGACAAGGAAGACGGCACGCAAGAGTACTTCTACACGCTCTACGACGCCAACGGCAACAACATCTACGAAAGTTCCAACTACTCCACCAAAGAGTATTGCGAGCGCGCAATCAACCGCTTCAAATCTCACGCAATTATCGGTACTTATACTATCGAAGCTGCGGACGGAAAGTTCTTCTTCGTGCTCAAACGCAAGACCTACGTGCACAAGGGATCTCCGCAAAACACCTTTGAAGAGGCAAACGCTCATATGAGAGAAATCAAGAACTTTGCCCAAACGGATATTATCCGCGAGCAATAATCGAGATTATTTGAAATAGTTTTTAAGGCGCAACGTGTTTTGCGCCTTTACTATAAGTAAAAACGAGGAAAACGAGGTATATATGGATTATTCTACGATAAAATCAAATCTTGAAAGAAACGGCTTTGCCGTGTCCGTATTCAACGACGTGCAAGAAGCCAACGTGTATCTCAACGGCGCAATAGACGGCAAAAGCGTAGGCTTTGGCGGTTCGGTTACGCTTGACGAAACTGGCATACTCAAATTGCTTGAAACGCACAACGACGTTCTTTATAGATTTGACAATCCCGACGGAAAAACGCCCACTGAGGTTATGAAGGAATCTCTCACCGCCGACGTTTTTTTGACAAGTGCAAACGGCATTGCCGAGACGGGTGAGATAATCAATATCGACGGCAACTGCAATAGAGTGGCGGGGGAGTTATACGGACACGAGAAAGTGTATATCATAGTCGGCAACAACAAGATTGCACCCGATTTCGATTCCGCGTTGTGGCGTGCAAGAAATATTGCCGCACCCAAGAACGCAAAGCGTTTGCACAAAAACACGCCTTGCGCCGTAAACGCCGACAGATGCTATAATTGCAACAGCCCCGAGCGTATTTGCAAAGGCCTCGTCGTCCTTTGGCGCAAACCCACCAATTGTCCGTACGAAGTGGTAATAATAGATCAACCATTGGGATACTAAAAACTTGTGGGGAAGAATTAATAATTATTAATTAATAATTAATAATTGCGGGTGGGCGTTGCCCACACCCAAAAGAAAATGTTATGGAATATTCCGTTTGTCATTCCGAGGAAACGAAGTGACCGTGGGAATCCAGCGATAGCGAAATGCGCCTACGGCGCAAATATCACTTTTTGCGAAAGCAAAAAATATCACTTGCCAAAGGCAAATATCACTCTCGCTTTGCGAGAATATCACAAAAAAAAGAGCACCGAAAAGGTGCTCTTTTTACTATTACTAATTAAACTTACTTCGTAAGTCCTTCTTGTACAGCGACCGCACAAGCGACCGAAGCACCAACCATAGGATTGTTGCCCA